>Ga0209373_10000099_pt1 | contig 191039 bp, 158 predicted proteins | sample Higcelweek5metaG_FD_187173 | JGI IMG/M metagenome (GOLD analysis project Ga0209373, IMG submission 187173) | Freshwater pond sediment microbial communities from the University of Edinburgh, under environmental carbon perturbations - High... | ecosystem: Environmental > Aquatic > Freshwater >... | reverse complement strand
ACCTGTTGTATACTCTGCATATAGAGAAGCCCCTTCTTTACGTAGTTGATTCGTTTGTTGATACTCGAATTCTACCACAGGGGGGATTTCTCTATTCTTTTTTCTCCGAGATAAATTTTACACTAACCTGAAGTCGATATCCATTATCAACGCCAAATTACAAATCTGCATCACAAATTCCTATGTTTTTTGTCGTTATGCTTACGCTTTTCACAATGCAATGATACAATATAAAAGTTCAAAATCGTAGTTGAGGGAATGATCATGCAAACGAATGATAAATTGTCCGTGTTCAAAAACAACATAAAAGGTATGAAAATCGCTGTCATTGGGGTTGGAATATCTAACAGGCCGCTTATTCGATACATATATTCTTTAGGAGCGAAGGTGACGGCTTTTGATGCGCTTCCATATGAAGACCTCGTTCTCAAAAAGACAATGGATGATTTTGCGAGCGAAGGTATCCATATTGAATGGTCTTGTGGTGCGAATTATCTTGATAAACTGGAAGAGGGATCTTTTGCGCTGATTTTCAAAACACCCAAAATGCGGTCGGATCTTCCAGAATTGCAATCTGCTGTTTCTCGAGGTTCTATCCTAACCTCTGAGATGGAAATTTTTATGGAATTATGTCCAGCGAAAATTTTTGCCGTTACTGGAAGCGATGGCAAAACGACGACGACAACACTTATATCGCTGATTTTGCGACACGCTGGATATAAGGTGTATGTCGGCGGAAATATTGGGACCCCACTTCTTGATCAGATCAATTCAATTACATCGGAGAGTATGGTGGTACTTGAATTGTCGTCTTTTCAACTGCTTACCATGCGTAAAAGCGCAGATGTTGCGGTAGTAACGAATATTACACCGAATCATCTTGATTTTCACAAGGATTACCAAGAATATATTGCTTCCAAAATGAATCTATTTCTCTATCAGTCTTTTCAGGGAAGACTTGTACTAAATGGGGACAATGCGATCACAAGTGCAATGCACTTACTCGCGAGAGGAAAACGCGCATATTTCTCATGGGATAAGGATGTGACTCTTGATGCGTCAGATGGAAAACTGGTTGATCACGCATATGTGAATGATGGGATGATAGAAGTTAAGTCGGATTCTCATGTGACAAAAATATGCGAGATCTCAGATATTTTGATTCCAGGGAAGCATAATGTTGAGAACTACTTAGCTGCAATCTGTGCCGTGCTACCATATGTTGATGTCTCTGACATCACAGACGTGGCAAGGACTTTTTCAGGAGTTGAACATCGAATTGAGCTTGTTCGCACGCTTGATGAAGTCCGGTATTTTAATAGCTCAATTGATACGAGTCCGAACCGAACGATTAACACGATGCACGCACTGCAGGGAAGAGGAGAGCATGGTGTATTAATCGCAGGGGGAGCGGATAAGAAATGCAACTACGAGGGGCTTGGCTCTGCGATTTTGGCTGTTTGCGACCGCGTTATTCTCTACGGAGACAATGCAGAACTGATTGCCCAAATTCTTCAGAAGGAAGCAAAGGGTCAGAAGTATTGTGTCTTCCATGTTGATAGTTATGAAGAGGCTCTCCATATTGCACGCGAGCAGGCAAGAGCCGGCGAACTAATTATTTTGTCCCCGACGGGAACCAGTTATGATCATTTTCGCCATTTTGAAGAGAGAGGAAACCTCTTCAAACAATTAGTCATGCAGCTTACGTAGATAATTCTCTCGATAAATCGAACATGCGAATGAGCTCACTTTCAAATTTATGCTTGACGAATGAAACAGGCGTATGCTATTTTGAATATACAGATGCCAGATCTGTTGGACATTTACAACTTAATATACTTGTAAACACGATGAAGAGGACTAGTACGATAGAATAATCGCTTCAGAGAGCTGCTGTTTGGTGTGAAGCAGTGCGTATTATCTGTCAGAACTCGCCTTGGAGTGCGCACGATCCAAAGAATGCATGTTTTTGCATTTGCATAGATGGTGTCGGAAGCCAACCGTTAACTCGGCAGAATATCAGAAGTAATTCTTGTATTCGGATTAAGTGCATCAGCTATATGCTGGTGAATAAGAGTGGTACCGCGGAAGTTTTCCTTTCGTCTCTAATATGGGAGACGGGAGGTTTTTTTATTACCAAAAATGATCATAGACAAATAAAAGATTTGAAGAAACATATGATTTCGAGGAGGAGATCTCATGAATTATCAAAAATACACACGGTTTCCGGATGTTCCCGTAGTAAATCGTCAGTGGCCAAACAAAAGAATTGAAAAGGCGCCGATTTGGTGCAGCGTAGATATGCGTGATGGAAATCAGGCTCTTGAAATCCCAATGAATCTTTCGCAAAAACTGAAATTCTTTCAGTTTCTTGTCGATATCGGGTTCAAGACGATTGAGATTGGTTTTCCTGCTGCATCAGACACGGAATTTGAATTTACCAGATATCTGATTGATCATCATCTCATTCCTGATGATGTAGCGATTCAAGTACTGACACAGTCACGTCAACACATCATCAGCAGAACATTTGAAGCTCTGCAAGGCGCACCAAGAGCCGTTGTTCACTTGTATAATTCCACATCCGTGCTGCAACGTGAAGTTGTATTTGGCTTTGGCAAAAAAGAGTGCATTGATCTTGCCGTAAGTGGAGCCAAAATGATTAGGGACTATATTGATGCAGATGCTAGTTCTACTAAATGGATTTTGGAGTATTCTCCCGAAAGTTTTTCTGGCACCGAATCAGAATTTGCCGTAGAAATTTGTGATGCTGTTCTCGATGTTTGGAAACCAAGTAAACATAACAAATCTATCATAAATCTCCCGAATACTGTCGAGATGGCCTCGCCAAACATATACGCGGATCAAGTTGAGTATTACTGCCAACATACGAAATGGCGTGATGAAACCATTGTTTCGATTCATCCACATAATGATCGCGGAACGGCTGTGGCCGCATCCGAGATGGGCATTCTGGCCGGAGCTGATCGCGTGGAAGGTACACTTTTCGGAAATGGCGAAAGAACAGGCAATGCAGATATCCTGACGTTAGGAATGAACCTTTTCATGCAGGGAATCGATCCAATGCTTGATTTTTCGGACATGAATCAGATTGTAGAAATATACGAGTCATGCACGAACTTGAAGGTTCCCGTTCGTCATCCATGGGCAGGTAGACTTGTTTTTACCGCATTTTCCGGATCACATCAAGACGCAATTAAAAAAGGAATGGCAAAAATGAAGGAACATCCGGATCAATGGGCTGTTCCATATCTTCCGATAGATCCTAAAGATGTTGGTAGAAGCTATGATCCAATTATTCGAATCAATAGTCAGTCTGGTAAGGGCGGCGTAGCATTTGTTATGGAAATGAATTTCGGCTTGATTCTTCCGAAGAATTTCCAGAAGGACTTTGGTGCAATTTGCACACAGGTATCAGATGCTAAGCAAGCAGAATTGCTGCCATCAGAAATTTTTGACTTGTTTGATGATACATATGTTAACGTTGCCATTCCATATGCACTTAAATCCTATCGTGAAGAATCAATTGATGACAATCACGTAGAAGTAAATGCGGTACTTGAAAATGATGGACGTAGCATTACGATAATCGGTCAAGGAAACGGATTGCTGGATGCATTTTGTCATGGTATTGCTCAGAGCATCAATAAAGAAATTACCATTACAACCTATCAGGAACACGCAATGAAAAGTGGTTCTGACTCAGCGGCTATTACATATGTTGAGATTCAGCTGCTTGGCGACGGAAAATATCTCGGCGCCGGTATTTCAAGTTCCGTATCAAAATCATCGCTACGTGCTGTTGTCAGCGCAATGAATCGTATGATTACCAGAGTGGTCTGATAATTAGCTGCGGTTAATGATAATATGTCGTTAACCGTAGTTTCTTGTCTTCCCAATTAAACAAAACATTCATTTTGTTTAATTGGATATGAAAATTGCAGAGCCGAATCAATGCAGACCGGCTCTACCCATTTGTTGATTCAATGATAATCTGGCTATCTGTTCCATTTGATATATTGAATGGATCCTCTTGATTCAGATCATTCATGTCTTCGATTCCGAACATCTGCTTATATTCAGATGAATTCTTAAATGGATCAAGCCAATTGTATGTGATGATAATCACAAGTACAATAATCAAAATTACGAGGATTCGTCGTAGCAACAATTGCAGCTTAATGGATTGAAACTTCCGATCAACATATTTTTTGGATGTATATCCGACAAGTATATATGCTTTGTTACGCGTGGTTCTCTTTGGTAGGCGCTTTCTTTGCGTAACATAACGCAAATAGCGATTGTGTAACCTGACAGGAATGTTCTTGATATATCGCTTTGTTGTTCGGACAACACATATAATGACACCAAGCAACCACGATTGTGCTTGGTTTGAATTATGTGGAACAGAATCTTTGGAATTATCACTTTGTGGTATAGGCTGACTTGCCAACTGATCATCCTCCGAAAACATCATTTCTCCAGTTATTATATCACAAACATTCCATTCTTCTCTCTCTGTACGGGCTCTTTTCTTTTGCTAATCGAACAATCGTTTGACATAGAAGTGTAGGAATGCTAGTATAAATATTGAAGAGAAATTTGCAATCGATATAACCCGAGGTGAGCTATGGATAAGAATCGTTTTACTCGAAGTAATCTTGATCAGACGGTTGAACTTATATACAATTTTGTCGTTTCATACATACGTAAGGAAGGCTATCCTCCATCGGTACGTGAGATCTGTGCAGGTGTTGGCATCAAGTCGACATCTACCATTCATGCACACTTAAGACGGCTTCAAGATTTAGGTAGAATCGAGTATACGCCTGGCAAACGCCGTGCCATTATCGTTCCTGATTTGCAGAATGATCAGGTTAGGAATCTTCCCGTAGTAGGAACCGTTACAGCGGGATTACCCATTCTTGCAGTGGAGAATATTGAGCGAACTCTCCCCTTTTCCGCTGATTTCTATTCTTCCGGTGAGCATTTTGTGCTCAAGATACGTGGCGATAGCATGATTAATGCGCATATTCTGGATTCGGATTATGTCATTGTTAAGAGACAAAATACAGCTATTATCGGTCAAATTATTGTTGCACGCATTGAGGATGAAGCTACGGTCAAAACTCTCATCTCTCATAATGGCGAGATGTATCTTCGACCAGAAAACGAAGCGTATTCTCTCATACCTTTTCACCAAGAGAATTGCCAGATTTTAGGAATTGTTGTGGGTCTGTTTCGGGACAGCATTTGATTTACCCATATTGTTGGTTGCTCTTTGCAGATAAATGCGGGACAGCATCAACATAGGGTTCTCCTTGATAGTATTCACGCTTATTCGATTCATTGAAGATATACTGAACTGCCTGCACGGGAGTAATTACGCTGACTGCTGATTTATATAACAAGATTTGGCTGTCTTCATAACAGAGGATCACAGACTGGCTGTCAAAGCCGATAATTTTGCCCGTATGCCTATCACCCTTTATCGTATCTACATGAACCAGATTCTCATTCTTTCTGCAGTTGTTCAGAAATATCTCCTGCAAATTTGCATTTTTGAATGTGCGATTATCATGATATCCCATTCCATCACCTGTATTATGATTCCGATTCTCTGGTTCTTCATAGAAATGTGTCTGTCTTCTGATGATTGATTTCTGATACATAAATTCACCTCCGTATATTATATAGGAAGCATATCACTGACCCCGTAATCATTCTATATGATATATGCGAATTTTCAAAATATATCAGGCGCGTTTTTCAATAATTTCAAGAATTGAATCTATGTCTCCTGGTTGAACGTAATTAATTTGCGGCATTCTGCGAAACCAAGTAAGTTGACGTTTCCCGTAATGTCGCGTATGCAGTTTTATCATATCAATAGCCTCGATATACGAACATTTTCCCTCAAAATACATGATAATTTCTTTATAACCAATTGCCTGCATGGACGTGTTCAATTGCGAAAGACCCGCATCTCTGAGTGCCGCTACTTCATCAAAGATGCCGTCAGCTACCATCTTATCGACACGTTGGTCCATGCGTTTATATAGTGTCTCACGATCCCAACTAATTGAGAATAATGAGAAAGGGTATTTCGGACCACTTCGTTTAGAAATTTCATTTACTTGTGTCATCGTTTTGCCTGTCTGAAGATATATTTCCAGTGCTCGTATAACTCTTTTGGTATTATTGGGATGAATATTCTTGGCTATTTCAGGATCGGCGGCTTCTAGTTCTGCATAAAGATCAGCAATTCCTTCGTTATGATATCGCAAATAGAGACTTTCATGAAGTGCTGGATCAATTTGAAATTCCGTGTAGCTAATTCCGTCAACTAGAGCCGAAATATACTGTCCTGTACCTCCGCAAAATACTGGCAAATGTCCGCGAGAAACGCAGTCTTCAATTGTATTGCGTGCACGGCTCACATAGACAGAGACATTATAGGATTGGGTAGGTTCAATGATATTAATCAGATGATGAGGCACAAGCTTTTGTTCCTCGTCAGTAGGTTTTGCAGTGCCTATATTCATATGTTTATATATCTGCATGGAATCACAACTACATAACTCTCCACCAATCTTCTGACATAAGCTAAGCGAAAGATCGCTTTTCCCGCTTGCCGTAGGCCCACATATGATTGGTATGGATGCGTAATGCTCCGATAGTGTTTTCAAAGATTCGTCCAAAGCAACTCCCTCATACAATTCGCTTGAATTCCTTCTCAAGATCTTTCTGTGAAAGTAAGATAATAATTGGCCTGCCGTGAGGGCAGTGATAGGGATTTTGCAATTTTGTCAAATCCTCTATCAATGACTTGACTTCTTTCTCGTCAAGTCGATCATGCCCTTTGACTGCGGCTTTGCAGGCAGCCGTTGCAACGGCGAGAAGCAGCTGTTCATTCGTCTTTGGTAATTCGCTTTTCAGCTCATCTAGTGCACAAAGAAAGGATTCAGTTGGATTAATTTCAATAGATACAGAAGGTATTTCGCGAAGGATTATTTCTTTATCTCCAATCGTTTCAAATACAAAGCCACTATTATTTAGCATAACTTGTTTTGTCATAACAAATTGCATGTCTGATGCAGACAATGTGATGATCTGCGGAAGTAATAATATTTGTGACGAGCAGATTGTGGCAATATTATCACGAGCACGATTCCGAAGCTGTTCAAATAATATCTTTTCGTGTGCAGCATGTTGATCAAGCATAAGAAGTGTATCTTTTCTCTCGAGTAAAATGTACGTTGAAAATAATATGCCGATAAATTTTGCATCAAGAAGATCATGAATTGTAAATCCTGCATAGGGGGAGGCAGTAACGGCTTCGCTTGTATGTGGGAAAGTATCCGATGATTTCTCTTCATTGGTTTTCGTAACGCTTGAATGATCTTCGGAAAAGGTAAGCATCTGTTCGCTCGTTCTGTGAATTTTTGTTGACAATTTATCCTCTGGATACAAAACTACCCTTTCTTCACTCGTTGCTATTTGCCCATGAGAAGGAGTAATTGAGGTTTTCTTGGATGAATCGGATTCAGAAGAAAACAGGGCTCCTGTCTCAGGAATAATAACATGCGAAACAGATAGTAATGCTTGATTGACTATGTGATATACGGCACTAAATACCGCTTTATCACTCCAAAAACGGACTTCGGCTTTCTGTGGGTGTACATTTACATCTACATAGGATGAAGGAATACGAAGAGACAAAATCAGGAAGGCATATCGGCCTTTCATCAGAAGTGTCTTATATGCCTCGTCAATTGCCGAAGATATCGTTTTCGAACGAATGAGACGATCATTAACAAAGATCGTCTGCTCTCCCCTATTGCTTCTTGCTATATTGGGTTTCCCTACATATCCGGATATGGATACTTCTCCCAATGTCTCATCTATCTGAATGCACTCGTCGATTAACTTTTTGCCATAAATGCAGTACAGAGATGAGAGCATTTCATTGTTTCCAGGAGTATGCAACACTTCTTTGCCCTGATTCGTAAGTCGAAAAGAGATATCGGGTCTAATGAGAGAAAAACGTTCGCAAAGTACGATTATATACTGGGCTTCGGTCTGATCCTTCTTAAGAAATTTATATCTTGCAGGAAGATTGTAGAAAAGATCTCGAATCTCAATCGTTGTTCCCGTCTTGCATCCGACCGATGTTACGCGTACGATTTTGCCACCATCTATCGTGACTTCAGTACCCTTCTCTTCACCATGCTGTTTTGTCTTAATCGAAACGCGAGCAGCAGCAGATATACTTGACAGAGCTTCTCCGCGAAACCCCATTGTATGTAAAGCGAATAGGTCGTCAAGCTTTTCTATTTTGCTTGTCGCATGCAAAGAAAAAGCAAGAATAGCATCTTCTTCATCCATTCCGCATCCGTCATCTGATACGCGAATCAAAGAAATGCCGCCATCATATATGTCAATGTTTATTGATGATGCTCCGGCGTCAATTGCATTTTCAACAAGCTCTTTTACAACCGAAGATGGTCGTTCAACGACTTCTCCGGCAGCTATCCCGTTTGCTGTAATGGTATCAAGTTGTCTGATTCTACCCACGGATTTACCTCTGCTCTTCTTTTGCCTTCATGATGAGTGCATGTAGCATACTCATTGCCTCAAAAGGTGTCATGTTCGTGATATCAAGTGATTGCAATTCAAGTCTGATTGGATCCTCTCGTTTCGTGAATACTGGCTTATTGGAGAAGATGTCCAGTTGCCCGATCATCGGATCAGCGGAGAGCATAGCACATGATTCATGATCGGATAATGCGCCTGACTTTACGCTGGAATGAAGTCTTTTCTCCGTCTCTAATTCTACCAGTATTTCTTTTGCGCGTAAAACGACATCAGCTGGAACGCCAGCCAATCGCGCAACTTCGATACCATAGCTGTCATCTGTTCCGCCGTCACAAATCTTATGCAGGAAAATGACTTCTCCATCACTCTCATCAACTTCAACATGAGCATTGACGATCCCAGGAATCTGCTGTTCAAGTAGATTAAGCTCATGATAATGTGTCGCAAATAACGTTCGCGCAAAGATTATGTTCGGATCACTGAGAAACTCAAGTATAGCCCATGCTATCGATAGACCGTCGTATGTACTCGTTCCGCGGCCTACTTCATCAAGAAGGAGAAGACTCTTTCGGGTAGCATTTCGAAGAATGGTAGAGACTTCATTCATTTCAACCATAAATGTTGACTGTCCGGATGTTACGTCATCAGAAGCTCCAATACGCGTGAAAATGCGATCAACAATTCCTATTCGAGCTTCCTTTGCCGGAACAAAGCTACCAATCTGCGCCATTAGTACAATAAGTGCAAGCTGACGCATATACGTGGATTTTCCTGCCATGTTTGGCCCAGTGAGGATCATGATTCGTCGGAGTTTATCCCCAAGGTAAATATCATTGGGAACAAACTCCCCGGCAGAAAGCATTTTTTCGACAACCAGATGCCGTCCCCCAACGATATCGATTGTCTCGGAATCATCCAGATCGGGTCGTACCAACATTTCACGGTCTGCGAGCTCGCCTAAGGACAGCAAGACATCAAGAAGCGCTAAAGCCTGCGATGTCTCTTGGAGCCGAGTCGTCTCGTTTCTTACTTGATCTCGAATTTCACAAAAAACATCATATTCGAGAGAGATGATTTTCTGCTGAGCACCTAAGATTGAATCTTCAAGCTTCTTAAGCTCCTCGGTAATATATCTTTCTCCATTCGCAAGAGTTTGCTTGCGAATATATTCATCTGGTACTTGGGATATGCTTCCTTTCGAAACTTCAAGATAATATCCAAAAACGCGGTTATATCCGATCTTCATTGTCTTGATCCCAGTCTTCTCTTTCTCAGCTGACTCAAGATCAAGAAGTAGAGATTTCCCATTTTTCGATATGTTTCGCAAGTTGTCAATATCGGCACGATATCCGTCACGAAGTAACCCTCCTTCTTTCAGACCCAGCGGCGGGTCCTCAGCAAGAGAAATAGCGAGTAGAGAAGAAATATCTTCAAGAGGATCCAGTTGCTCATGAATGTTTTGAAATAGACCCTCTGATAGTCGTTTTGACAAATCAATAATCGGCGGCAATTTCATGAGAGAATTTCTAAGCATCAGTAGATCTCGAGCATTTACCTGGCCAAGTGCAATGCGACTGGTCAATCGCTCTAAATCGTGTAAGCCTGAAATCGCCTCAAGGAGTTCTTGTCTGAGGATAAATGATTCTTTTGCCTGAGCAATTGCATCTTGTCTGGGAAGGATATCTGGCAAAGAAATTAGCGGCTGGTCAAGCCATTTTCGAAGCAAGCGCCCGCCCATGGGCGTTTTAGTCTTATCCATAACCCAAAGCAGGCTTCCTTTTCTTGACTTTGATCGGATTGTTTCAGTTAGTTCAAGATTACGTCTTGTTGATATGTCAAGCTCCATTGTCTCTTCAAGCCGATATGTTTGGAGATTATGCAAATGAGTAATAGTACTTTGTTGCGTTTCTTCAAGATAACAAAGAAGCGCACTGGCAGCGGATACATATAGTGCCTGAGAAATCTTCTCCGTGCCTGTATGATCTGACTTGTTCTTCTTCGTCTCACTCTTCTCTTTACTTTGGTAAGACAGAAGCTTTCCGGATGAAAACTCGTGATCTGGTCTTATTGATATCAGCGTCGAAAACTGACGCTTCATCTCAGGAAATATTGAATCCTTTTGAAACGCCGTATTGCAAATGATTTCTGACGGAGCGTAGATTCCTATCCGATTCATCAGTTTACTTATGGTGTTTCCTGTAACTAATTGAGTTGCCTCAAAATCGCCTGTGGTAATGTCGGCAGCTGCGATACCATATTGCATACCTAATCGATAAATCGAGAGAACATAGTTGTTCTTCTTCTCTTCTAATCCAGTTTGATCTGTTATTGTACCAGGAGTCAAAATTCGTGTTACGCCACGCTTTACGATACCCTTTGCCTGAGACGGATCTTCCATCTGATCGCATATTGCAACCTTGTACCCGTGTGAGACAAGCTTCTGCATATAAGATACAGCTGCATGATGGGGAACACCGCACATCGGAGCACGCTTATCAAGCCCGCAATCGCGAGCAGTCAATGCCAATTCCAATACTTTTGAGGCAGTGATTGCATCATCAAAAAACATCTCGTAGAAGTCACCTAAACGAAACATCAGTATCGCATCTGGAAATCTATCCTTCTGCTCGAGATACTGTATCATCATAGGTGTAATTCGACTGCGATCAAGCGATGCGTATGTCAGCAAATCATTATCTTCCATCATGGACAAATCTCTCCAATCGACCTTCCACAGAATAGGGGCGAGCACGTTGTATGAATATCTCTGCGAGTTCTCCTTCAAAAAGACTGCCGTCAATCTCTTCGTCTTCTCTTAGCGCATGACCGTCAGGCATAATCGAATTTATAGGTATGTTAAAATTGACAAGACGATTCGAGTGTGTGCGTCCTGTCAGGATACTAGGAGCTGTCTCGCTTCTTCCTTCGATGAGCACCCGTTCGTATTTCCCGCACACAGATTGATTGGATGCAAATGCATGCTCATTTTGCAGTGCCAATAGCCGGGAGAATCGCTCAGATACAACTTCTTGCGGAATTTGATTATCCATTGTTGCGGCAGGTGTTCCCTGTCTAATGGAATAAATAAAAGTATAAGCAAAATCGAAACGAATTTCTTCCATAACCGAGAGCGTATCCAAAAAATCACTTTCTGATTCTCCTGGGAAGCCAACGATAATGTCGGTTGACACTGTGCCGTTTGGAACCCTTTCTCGAAATCTCTTTGCCGTACGAATATATTGCTCACGAGTATAATGTCTGTTCATTTCTTGCAAAATGTGATTGCTGCCAGATTGAAGCGGCAAATGCAAATGTGTCTCAATAACCGGATAGTCTGCCATCACTTCAATTACTTCATCTGATAGATCTTTGGGGTGAGAAGTCATGAAGCGCAAGACTTCAATGTTTTTGACGTTTGCAGCTGCCTTGAGTAAATCAACAAAACGCGGCTTGTCATCAAGATCTTTCCCATATGAATTGACATTCTGGCCAAGAAGCATAATTTCCTTATAGCCAGTCGAAGCCAAGTCATGAATCTCTTGCATAATCAGATCAAAGGGTCGAGATCTTTCTCTGCCGCGCGTATAAGGAACAATACAATATGTACAGAAATTATCACATCCGTAATTGATGGGTACTAGGGCACGGAAACGCCTCATGCGGTCAATTGGTATGTCTAAATCGTCAACAATGTAATCCGTTTGCGAAACCTGATAAACCTTTTTTTGATTAAACAAATACGTATGTAATAACTCAGGTAATCGGTGTATATCTGCCGGTCCGAATATGATATCGACAAAAGGATAGCTTTGTCTGATCTTCTGTACATTATCATCCTGTTTCATCATGCAACCACAAACAGCAACCACCATATCCGGGTTCTTTTTCTTCATTGCTTTCACAAGACCTAAATTGCCAAATAAGCGATCCTGCGCATTTTCTCGAATGGAGCAAGTGTTAAATATGAGTATATCGGCATCCTCTGAATGGCTTGAGGTAAGTGACATGCCGTTGAGAATGCCCTTCAGTTTCTCACTGTCAGATTCATTCAGCTGGCAACCATATGTCCTGACATAATAAGTAAATCTATATCCACGAGCATCCCCTCGCTCAACGAAATAGGATGCGTTCATGTATGAATATTCTCTTTGTAATGCAAGTTCCGTCTGATCTACAACCACAGTTGCCAAAATTATACACCTCATCTCATATACTACAAATATCATATCAGATTAATACAGGTTTTGTTAAAACGATTTTTTGTTGTACAATATCAGAAGACTACAAAATGGAGGACAATACTTCATGCCTGCTAAATTCTCTATGCTCATGTGCATCAGTCGACACAGAAAACACGTTTCAGGTATTGCCGTCCGTCTCATTGCCTCTCTTCTCCTTCTTGCTATTTTTTCTACCAATCTATTTGCCACAAATGTCTATGCAGAAGAGGATGAGACACAGACAAATACAGAGACTAGTGATGGTGTTTCTGAGGAAACTACGACATATTTTGATCCCGCACCTGTCGGCGCTCCTTCCATTGACGGAACGGCCTATGTATTATATGACGTTGAAGCCGGACAGTTTTTGTTCGGAAATAATGCGGATGCTGCCTTACCTCCTGCAAGCATAACGAAGGTCCTTACAATTTTGCTTGCCTTTGAGAATCTTTCAATGGATGACAAGATTGTTGTTACGAAAGATATGTATGAGTCCATTCCAACAGGCTATCAAGTCATTGGTCTTGTTGAAGGTGAAGAGATTACTGTAGAAGATGCAATATACGCCTGTTTCATGATTTCTGCCAATGATGCATGTATGGCTCTTGCAATTACGATGGGCGGAACCGTTGAGAATTTCTCTAAAATGATGAATGAAGAAGCGGAAAAACTAGGTTGCACGCAAACCAATTTTACTAATCCATATGGTCTGTCTGATCCAGACCATCTCACGTCAGCACATGATATGGCACTCATTTTGTCAGAGGCACTTAAATATGATTCCTATTCAGAAATGTCAATGACACCGAGCTATACAATTCCTGCAACGAATAAATCAGCAGAAAGGCCTTTGTCGAATGGAAATCGCTTCATATCTACCACGGAATATGCATATGATTATTACATAGGCGGAAAGACTGGTTTCACGGATTTATCCCAATTTACCATTGTGGCTGCAGCACGCAAAAATGGTCATACACTTATCGGTGTCATTTTTGGAGCATCTTGCTCTACCATAAGATACACGAACTTAATCTCGCTGTTTGATTACGGCTTTTCCACCTACACACTAATCACCAACAATCCCGATGATATGACGAATATGATAGATGCAACCGATGCTCAAGTTAAGGCAGTGATTGAAAGTGCAGGTTATAATCTTGAAATAACAAATACAACACTTGACTTAATCGCAAGCAGTATTACTTATTCAACAAAAGCGACAAACGGTTATTCCTATTCAATTAACACGTCAGAGGCTGCAATCCTTGCTGATTCACCGAAACAAGAGCTGATTCTTCCTATAGTCCGAACCTATACCGATGGCACAACCGAGCAGATCGGAACGTATACTGTCGAAATATGCGACACTAAGACAGCCATTGAAGTCAAAGAGTCTCAGAAGAACGCGGGGAAAAAGAGCGCATCCATTTGGACAATCATCTTCCGAGTCGTGATAGCATTATTGTTAGTCGTGATTCTTGGATTTGCGATAACAATATATGTTATGGTCCAAAAGAGAAAGAGAAAACGCAGAAACTATAGGAATCCGCGCGTTTTGTAATTATAGCGTCTCTGTCCGATTCAGATCGAAATGGCACATTCTCTAGTCACCAGATATGGCAATGTCAGATAATTGAATTGAAGGCGATCCAATTGATCCGGACTCAGACGGCGGATTGAAATATAGATCAGATCCTACTTGCGTAATTTTCCCAAGTAGTTGATAGAAATTGTCTGCAATTGTGATTTGGTCAACCGCACGTCCGACTAGACCATTTTCTATGATATATCCTTCACAAGATAGTGAGAAATCTCCTGACACTGTACTTGCGCCTGCATGAAGACCCGAAAGTTCCGTAATGAATATTCCTGACTTCATGTCCATAAAGAGTTCGTCCTTGCTTGAAACTCCTGGCTCAATATAGAAATTAGTCGTACCGATGGTAATGGAACCTTTGTATCCACTGCGAAAACCATTTCCAGTAGAACAGGTGTCTGCTTTGTCTGCGGTTTTTCGATTATGAAGAATAGAAACGAGGATTCCTTTATCTACAAGCGTCTTATTACGTGTAGATACACCTTCGGAATCGAATGGTATAGAAGCAATGCTTTGTGGATGAGAAGCATCATCATGTATGCTGACATATGAAGGCGCAATGCGGGTATTCATCTTCTCTCCAACAAGTGAAAATCCCTTCTGAATCAGATCAGCAGAAAAAATGCCGCTAAAGGTTGCAAGTAAATCTGCCGCTGCTTCTGCGTCAATAACCACACAGTATTTCCCGGATTTAACAGAGGCAGCACCCAGCTTGCCAACGGTATCCCGAACAATTTTGTCGCATAACTTGTCAATACTTAGCAAGTGAATATCTCTTCCAACCCAATACGCCGATCCTGTTTTTACCTGTCCTGCATCTTCACACCTAGCTTCAGCATATACAAACATCATGTTACTCTTATGCGCTAGTGACAGCCCACAAGTATTTTCAATCATAAATCCGGAACTTCCATAGGATACAGAGCAATGATCAACGGCAATAATCCGCGAGTCTTTCGCTCGAATCTTCTTCTCAAGCTCTAGCCCAAGTTCCGCATAATAAGCGAATGTCTTCTCGTCTAATTCTTGCGAATACACATTTGATTGACCATATTCTTTGTCGCCTTCAAATACCGTTTCCTTCTCATTCGATTCAAGAACATCTGCATTCATCTTAGCTTGCGTGAGTAGAAATTCCAAAGAAGAATCCGTATACTCTTCAGCAAAAGCATATCCCATCTGGCCATTGGATAACCCTCTAAACGAGATTCCGTTTGAATCAGATGCCTCAAACATGGACACTTCTCCATTTAGTATTGAAATTTCCATTGAGCGACCGTACTCATAAAAACACTCAGCTTGAGAGAAACCAGCTTCGTTCGAGCGTGTAAGCAGCAATTTGATAAATTCATTTGGTTTATATGTCATACGATTTCTCCTGTCATCCATTTATGCTTCTCTGCCGCCAACTGTCATCTCTGAGACACGTATCATCGGTTGTCCGACATTTGTTGGTACACTTCCGCTTATAGATCCACACATGCCCTGTGCATACTGCAAATTATTGCCGACACGGTCTATGTTCATTAAGACTTGCGAACCTTTGCCAATAAGTGTAGCGCCTCTCACAGGCTCCGCAATTTTGCCATCACGAATCATATATGCCTCCGTAACCGCGAAATTGAACTCTCCTGTTGCAGGGTCCACCGATCCTCCTCCCATGTTGGCAGCGTATAAGCCGTAGGGTGTATCGGCAATAATGTCAGCAGGTGATGAATCTCCGGAAGCGATATATGTGTTTGTCATTCTCGAAGTCGGTGCATATTGGTAATTCTGTCTGCGCGAGGAACCCGTTTCTGGCATATTCATTCTCCGACTTCCAAGAAGATCAATCATATAGCCAGATAAAATTCCATCCTTAATGAGAACGTTATGGGAAGAAAGGTGACCCTCATCGTCAATAGCTATACTTCCCCACTCCCCTTGCATCGTTCCATCATCAATTGCCGTAACGAGCGGACTTGCAATTTGCTCGCCGAGCTTATCACAGAAAACAGATGCGTGTATGCCTACAGAGGTTGCTTCCAGACTATGTCCACAGGCCTCGTGAAAAATGACTCCGCCGAAGCCGTTGTCAATAATAACGGGCATTTTCCCAGATGGAGACGGCTTCGCAGAGATCATCGTTACTGCGATCCTTGCGGCTTCTCTCGCCGTATCTTCAACGGGAAATGATTCGATAAATTCATAACCTTTCCCAGATCCAGGTGCAAAATATCCGCTTTGCTTCTCTCCTGCAGAGGATGCTACCGCTTCAATCATGAATCTTGTCCGCGTACGGTCATCTGATCGATATAAACCCGTAGAATTTGCAATCCATATATTCTTGTGAACATCTCCGTAAGATGCGCTTGTCTGTGAAATGATTGGATCATAAGCCTTCGCTGCTTCAGAGGCACTTCTCAGAAAATCAGCTTTTACACTCTTAGCAACGGAGACAGGCGCAAGACTATGAGGATTGCTCACATAATTGCAAAGTGAGTCCAGACGAATATTCACAGAGGCAGGAAGTGACTGCAGCGACGATGACGCATCAATAGCAAGCCGTATTAGCGTCTCTTCACGAATATCGTTTGAAAAAACATAAACGCACTTCGTATGTTCAAGAATGCGGATTCCTACGCCAAAATCCATTCCAGATGTCGCTTTATCAACTCTTCCGTTAATCATCGAAATACTTGAGACGGAAGACTCTTCCATATAGATTTCCGCAAAATCTCCACCCTTCGATAGTGCTGCAAGAAGAACATTTTCAATCGTTTTGCGTGATAGCATTATATCCTCCAAACGAACATTTTTATTTATTGTATCACAATTCGATTGGAAGCTAAGCTACCGGTTCCAAAATGTCTTTGCATTTATACTCATATACAATTGCTATAACAAAGAATAGAAACAGTCCCAAATTCATCTTGCACATGCTGATGCCATTAGTAAGTTTTGACGGCGGCAAGAAGCGATCCATAAGTATTGTTATCATTGTAATTATGATAGGATTGAATAGTACAAACCATCTGCTATATAGTTTTGTTCCGCGAATGATGATCGCGAAAAATGTTGTAAAGGCAATGAGCATCGCAATTCCTGTGAGAGCTAGGGAAGGAATCGCAATGTCAAGTATGCGATCAGCAGTATTGATTGCAAGGACCTTATGTCCAGTATCATACAAGTATTTATATATAAACATGGGCATACAGAAGGCCGCATGTACAAGCAGACATCCAAAGCTTGCAACATATGAACTGACGCGGAAAACACGAGCAGCGCGGGGAGCATCATTTTCAATTCGCTTCGAAACGACATATAAGCCCGGAAAATATAGTGGAAAAACAATTGATGCAAGAATCATCGATAGAATGGGTCGCCATGATGCTACGTATGCCCAGCTCGTCTGAACCATCCCATAGCGGCCAATGGGGTCAGGATAATCAAATCCGATCAAAAAATCTGCAAACAAAGCAATCGCTCCAGCGAAGGCAGCCAAAATCAGGAAATACCGATAGTGCGTTTTTTTCATGAATGAATCCTCTCAGGCATACGTATATGTAAATCAATTTTATCATACACCTACCGGGCGAATTATCATTAGCGCTTAATTTTTCTAGAAGTAGTCTTGTTAAATTCTGTCTCGCGAATAATGACATTTGATACTTGTTTATATACTGGAAGCTCGGCAGTAACCTTGCGAATATCTTTCAGAACCTCATCGTTTGTTCTGGGTTCACTCAAAAACAGTTCAGCTACAAGAGAGCTTTCCTCGCCCTTTGAATTCAGCTGACTACGAACAACGACTTCACTTACATACTCTATCCCTTGAATATATCCTTCGATTTCTTCCGGGTATATGTTTTTACCGTTATTTAATACAATTACATTTTTCTTTCTACCGGTTATGAGAAGCTGTTCTTTCTCATTAATGTATCCATAATCTCCTGTATAGAACCATCCATCCTTAAGGACTTCCGCCGTCTTTTCTGGCTGTTTATAATAGCCCATCATGACAATATCACCTTTGACACAAATCTCTCCGATTCCCTCTTCATTGGGAGAATCAATGCGCCAGTCAATACAGCGAAGTTTAATTCCGACCGTATGATAATCATTGTATTTGTCATGATTGGCACAGACAAGCGGTGAGCACTCTGTGATACCATATCCATTAATTAAGCTAATTCCAACATCATCGAAGAATTTACCAACTTCCGGGCGAATGGGTGCTCCACCACATACGATCTTACGCAGACGTCCGCCAAAAGCCGCATGTACAGATTTGAATAGCTTTTTACGCAAATCAATGCCAAATTTTCGTAAAAAATTGCTTGCTGCGATTAGTGTGTGAAAAGCCTTCTCTTTTCCTGAATCGCGGACTGTCTTGTTAATTTTCGCATAGAAAAGCTCCGCAAAAGCAGGCACAAGATATATATATGATGGCTTGTATAATGACAGATTCTTTAGCACTTCCTTCAAGCTATCGTTAATGCAGATCGTCGAATGGTGGTGAATGGATACAAGTAAGCCGCTTACCGCTTCGTATGTGTGATTATATGGCAAAACAGATAGGCACGTGTCAAATACGGTCGATACTTCAAGACCGTAATATATGCTCGAAACAAGATTGTGCTCCGAAAGCATGACGCCTTTTGCAATCCCTGTCGTTCCAGAAGTATATACAAGCATTTTCATTGCGTTCGGATCACTTGTAAGTGACAAGTATTTATCGTGTTCACACGTTTTACCAAATTCGACAAGCTTATCAAATGAGAGAAATTTATCCGTATCCTCCTCACGGTCAAAACCAATAAAAAGTTCCACATTTGGAATTTTATCTGTGTTGTTCATGAACAAGGTTTCATTTCCCTTTGTATAGAAAACAACTCGCGTTTCGCTTTCATTAATGATGTGAAATATGTCATTTTGCGGAAGTTCCTTATCAATAGGAACAAAAACACCGCTACTGCGAAGAACGGTCAAATATGATACAACCCATTTATGACTATTGGCTCCGATACAACCAATATGCGCATCCGAATATCCTTTTTCAACTAATGCGGCACCTAAACAGGTAATTTGTCGAAAGAAATCCGCATATGTCTGCTCAATAACATTGCTGTCTTCTTTATACTTAAATGCAATTACATCGGCAGCTTCATTTGCTGCAATATCAAGCATTTCATTAATTGAATTAAATTTCCGAACATCATAATACGGGTAATTTGGCTTCTTCATGTAATGTTCCCCTTCACAATAAAATAATATATGCTACGAAGTATCCACTTGATTTGCGGTGACACAAGATGAAGAAAATCCATGCCTTCGCGTCACTGACACACTGTATAATTGTATTACCAAAACACTGTCCGCGTCAAGAAACTTCTATAATCAAAGCAATTTATTTGCCTAATTAGTGGAATGATTTCAGCGAATTATGCAAATTCAACAATTATTTTAATAAGTATTGTATGTTAGAAAAATTAAAGCATATAATAAAGTCAGTTTTTATTGCAGATTTTGCTATTTGGTTGTAACATTTGTTAGAGACGTAAAATGATTTTCAGTTATCAAACCAAATCTTTCAGCTATATTTTTATTTGGAGGAAATTGTGCAATGTTGGATGAGCCGAAACCTGATAGAGATAGATTTTTGCGTGGAAGTAAAGATGATTCAGAACAAAATGATCAGAACGGACAATCTGATCAGGACTTACCATCTGTTTTCAATTCATACCTGAAGAACATGTCGGCAAGCGATGACGAGAAAGAAGCGTCAGTCCATTATATGAAGGGCTCTCTTTTGCCGTCTTCTGATGATGAATTATTGGATTCTGAAAGCAAAGCAACAGATGATTCATTGACTGAATCTGATCAATTACACAAGGATGTGGAAGTTGATATGAACGAAGAAGTACCTGATCCAACATTTCCCATTTTCTTATCGTTTAAAGCGAATGACGAAATCGAAAATGTATCAGATGGACTTCGGGAGAAAACTGCAAAGCGAGAGATGACTCCCTCCGATGCAGAACAAAGTTCAGAGATCATGCAGCAAAATACTTCGGATTTACCGAATCATTTTACTGATGATGACCTGGATCCATTTGATATTCCACTTGGAGAATTGGCAACACCCATTTTCAAGCCTTTGTCTACTCCAATTCAGCCTGACAATTCGGAAACCAAGACAGATTCATCCGAATCGGTTGTGACTCCTAAAGAGATTCCCGATACAGAAGATGTGCCAGCAGTGGAAAATACGGATTCTATCATCTACGATGTCCCCGTTATTGATTCCCCAAAGGCGGATTCGGTGAATGGCAACTTGGATTTTCCAGAGTTTGTTTCTGAACCTTCCGTGATTCCCTCCATGCCTATATTCTCTTCTCCGCAGATGCCAGAACCTACTTCCCCCTTTTCCTCTTCACCCTTTTTTCCGTTGGAAGAAACAGTAGCGAAAACTGATGACTCGACTCCAGAACCGACACATGAAGTCCCCGAAAAAGCTTTGCAAGAACCATCACAAGTACGTGCGCAGCACCGACCCATCTTTGCTCCCAATGATGCAAAAGACAAAGCGGTTATTCAATCGGAAAAAGACAAAGATGCGACTTCACAACAGGCGAGTCAAGCTAAAGCAACCGAAGTGGTCAATTATGCTGCGAAGCGTGCGGAAGAATCACGAGTTGCCGCCGAAAAAAGAGCGGATATGAAGAAACGTTCTGATGATTTGAAGGCACAAGAATTACTCAATAAAAACACAGAAAATGCTGCAGATAATGCAGGCAATACGGCAAGACCTGGAGCAAGATATACGGCTGCACAACAGATGGGACGCATTGCTCCTTTGCCTCCTCTTGAAAACGGAAAGCGCAGAAAGTCAAAAACGAAAAGTCATAAACCGGTTATTGCCTTTTTGCTTTCTGCAGTAATTCTTGCTGCGGTTTTTGCTGTATGGATTTCTCTTGACTTAAGCTCAGTTTTTTTCGGAGGTAAAGAATCGCCAACATCTCCAGCACCTATTGCCACTTCCACGGAAGTGACACAAACTGAGACGACCCAGGCAACGCAAGAATCAACGGCTGCTACGACAGAAGCTACCACGGAAGCTACCACGGAAGCTACTACGGAAGCTACTACGGAAGCTACGACAGAAGCAACAATAATTGAGACGACCACGCCAACCGAGACTGGGATAACACCAAATCCGGTTAAAGCAAATTTTGGCACATCTATTTCAGGTGGAACATCAGATGGCAATACAGGCATGTTCAATATTTTGTTTGAAAACAGAAGTGACGATGTAACGCTCCTAGACGGGGTCAAATCAATAACCATCACGATCGATACTTCTGCCACAATCACATCCATTACGAGTCCTGACTTTACTTTTACAGCTGTACCGGATAAAGTGAACACCTTTTCTGCTACCCCAATCAGTTCGGAAATAATTGCAAGCGGATCAACAAAGACCGTCGCTATTACCTTCTCATCTGCAAGCGATAAAGTCGGCGGTTTCTCCGTTAAATATTTCGTCGAGTACTACAAATAGTTCTTTCCCTCCATATGAACGAAAAAGGTCGGTAGTGCTCTCTACCGACCTTTTTTCTATTTTGCATTATACTTACTTTTCGATCTTAACGCCAGACAGAAAAGCATTGATAAATCCATCTATATCTCCATCCATAACCTTATCAACATCAACAACTTCATATCCGGTACGATGATCCTTCACCATAGTATATGGACAGAAGACATACGACCTAATCTGACTTCCCCAGGCAATGTCCATTTGTGTCCCTTTTAGGTCTTCGATCTTCTCCATGTGATTCGCTTGCGCGAGTGCAAACAACTTCGCTTTCATCATTTCCATCGCCGTTTCTTTGTTTTGGACTTGAGAACGTTCGGATTGGCAAGATGTAACACAACCAGTCGGAAGGTGTGTAAGGCGAACGGCAGAATCCGTCTTATTTATGTGCTGACCGCCTTTTCCAGACGCCCTGTAAGTATCAATACGCAAATCTTCCATATTAATCACGATTTTGATTGTATCATCAAGTTCAGGTATGACTTCACAGGATGCAAAAGATGTGTGGCGGCGTCCCGATGAGTCGAATGGAGAAATTCGCACCAATCTGTGAACACCGATTTCAGAACGTAAAAAGCCATAGGCATTATCACCAGTTACTTTAATTGACACGCTCTTAATACCAGCTTCATCACCGTCAAGGAAATCAACCTCTTTCACCTCGAAATCGTGATCTTCAGACCAGCGCGTATACATACGATAGAGCATCTCAACCCAATCTTGCGCTTCCGTCCCTCCTGCCCCAGCATGCAAGGTCAAAATCGCATTATTCTTATCATACTCACCTGTCAGAAGCGTCTCTAGACGCATGTTTTCAAAATCATGTCGAAAGCGAATGACACCAGTTTGGACTTCTGATAAGACAGAATCATCCTCTTCTTCATTACCTAATTCACACAAAATAAGCAAATCATCTCTTTCCTTCACAAGCCGATGATATCTCTCAACTTTCTTCTGTAGCTGCTTCATTCGCGTTTGTATTTGCTGCGCTTTGGCTGTATCAATCCAAAAATCCTGTTCTTGAGCCCGCGCTTCAAGTTCAGATATTTCATCTTGAACATGAGCAATATGAAGAGATTCCTTAAGAAGCTCTATGCTTGATTCCATTGATTCTAGTTCGATTCTATAATTGTCAAATTCTATCATGAATTGTAATTCTCCTCTTTAATCTGATCTACAAAATCGCGTAAGCGAAGCATAGCTTCTTTAATATTTTCCATGGACGCCGCATAACTAATGCGAACATATCCTTCGCCGCATTGCCCAAAAGCCTTTCCGGGAACGATCGCGACCTTCTTCTCCATCAGAAAGCGCTCACAAAACAAATCTGAATCAATATTGAGACTTCTAATACACGGGAATGCATAAAATGCTCCCAGCGGTTCAAAGCACGCTAATCCAGCTTTCCGCGTACTGTCTACAATAACCCTTCTCCTTCGGTTATATTCTTCTCGCATCAAGTGAATTTCTTTGTCACCGTTCTTTAGCGCCTCAATTCCTGCAAATTGCGCTGTAGATGGAGAACTCATAATGCAATACTGATGAATTTTGTTCATTGCAGCTAAAATGGAAGCCGGACCGCAAACAAACCCTATTCGCCATCCTGTCATCGCAAATGCTTTCGAAAAGCCATTAATTATGATTGTCCGATCATAGAGCGAAGGAAAACTTGCAAGAGAACAATGACCTTCCTTCGTATAAGATAGTTCCGCATATAGCTCATCTGACAAAATCATAACATTGGGATGTCTCTCCAGAACTTCGACAATCGGCAAGTACTCCTCGCGCGTCATCGTAGCGCCTGTAGGATTATTCGGATAGCCTATCATGATAAATTTCGTCTTCTCCGTAATCGCCGCCTCTATATCTTCAGCGCGTACCTTGAAGTCGTTTTCAGCATTCGTGGTTACTATAACAGGAACACCAGAAGCCATCATAACGGTTGCCTTATATGCCACGAAACAAGGCTCGATGATCACGACCTCATCCCCAGGATTCAGGAGAGCTCTTGACATAAGGTCAAGGCCTTCGCTTCCACCAACTGTTACAATAATCTCTGATTTAGGATCATACGAGACAGAAAACTTACGCTTCATATATACGGCGATCTGTTCCCGAAGTTCCATGTAGCCTTGATTGGGTGAATAGTGCGTATAGCCTTGCTCAAGCGAGTAGATACCGGCTTCTCGAATGTTCCAGGGTGTAACAAAATCCGGTTCGCCAATGGAAAGTGAAATCACTTCCCCTTTCATCTCATTTGCCAAATCAAAAAATCGTCTTATCGCAGATGGCGGAATTGAATTTACTTTATCTGACAGAAGTCCACAATATTGGTTTTCCATTCATTTATCCTCTCATTCATACCTATTCGAATTTCACGGGTATTTCGTCAGAGAATAACGGCCTCTCTTCTATCAACGGGTCTTGCATCAAAAATGACGCCATTGCTCTTATACTTCTTTAGAATAAAGTGAGTAGCCGTTGACACGACCCCGTCGATAGGTGCGACTTTATTCGAAATAAATGATGCAACCTCACGAAGCGTAGAATCTTCAATAATTAGCATAATGTCAAAACCGCCGGACATTAAATAGCAAGATGTCACCTGAGGATAACGATACAAATGCTGCGCAATTTTATCAAATCCTTGATCTCTTTGCGGCATAAGTTTCACTTCAATAAGAGCCGTAACTGACTCACGCGTTGTCTTCTCCCAGTTCACAACAGTGGTATACCCCAAAATAATGTCATCACTGTGAAGGCTCTCAAGTTCTGCGGCGACTTCTTCTTCTGATACACCAAGCATTACAGCCAATTCCGGCTGTGTCAATCTCGCATTGTGTTCTATCAGCCGAAGTAATTCATATCGATCCAACATAACATCTACCTCCAAAATACTAACATATATTCGTTTTGTTTCGAATTATTGTATCACATATACATGAAACGGGGCAACGATATGGAAAAATCTTGACGTCAAGACCGATGAGTGACCAGAAATAAAAAGCTAAATTAAGTCTCTGCTATACAATTCGCATAGCATGTTCTGATTTTCAGCAATCGAATATTGCCCAAGTAATCGGCCCAAATAATATTGCCCGTGGTAATCACTTCCACCTGTAAGAAATAAATCATACATCTGAGCAAGTGTCTGGCAATGTATACGATCCTCAAGTGTATGTGAAGGATGATGATATTCGATTCCGGATAAACCATGTGATACAAGTTCTGAAACTACATGAAAATTATCTTGTTGACCAGGGTGCGCGAGAACTGCATATCCATGATCCGCGACAATTGCATCAACTGCGTCAATTGCATGAACATATTCAATTTCAATATGACAATCTCCACCCGTCTTGAAGTGCTTGCGATAAAAGTCTCCAGTAATCTCCGGAATCAGATGCTTATTATACAGTGTTTTAATTATGTGGTGCTTAAATATCTGATCTGCACGGCAATTCTCCATCACGTCTTCGATGGTTATTGGCATCCCCATCTGATTAAGCATTTCAATTTGCCTACAGGATGCTGCCGTTCTTCTTTGCATAATAGTCTGGCAAATAGGCATGACGTTTTGTAACATGCCGGAATAATGAATCGGCCATAGGCCCAAAATATGAACCTTCTTGCCCGATTTGGGGTCTGTCGCCGAAATCTCCAGACCGGGGATTATGTTAATCCCGCGCGACTTCCCATAATGAATGAATCGTTTTCCTTCTTGCGAAAACCAAAATAGTGTATCGTGATCCGTCATTGCAAGGAGATGAATGTCAAGTGATACCGCCATCTCAATGATGTCCTTAGGAGAATCTGACCCATCAGAATAATATGAATGAACATGCAGGTCAGTCTTCCAAAATGGTTCCCATTTCGATTCTCTAGCCTGCATGTTCATATAAATACTTTCTGTCATATAAGACGCTAGTGAGCTGACAAATGATCAGATACGAGCGACACCGCTCTTTCTTGCGGCTTCACTAACGGCAGCAGCAACAGCTTTCCCAACACGAGGATCAAATGCATCCGGAATAACATATTCTGGTGCTAGCTCACTTGCATCAACAAGATCCGCAATAGCATAGGCAGCAGCAAGTTTCATCTCATCATTGATATCGCTTGCACGAACATCAAGTGCGCCACGGAAAATGCCAGGAAAAGCAAGAACATTATTCACCTGATTGGGGAAATCTGAACGTCCAGTAGCCATTACTTTGACACCGGCTCTCATGGCGACATCAGGCATAATCTCAGGAACTGGATTTGCACAAGCAAATACAACAGGATCCTTCGCCATAGTTCTGACCATTTCTTCAGTAAGTACACCAGGAGCAGATACGCCGATAAAAACATCTGCTCCAACGATGACATCCTTAAGCGACCCCTTCTTCATCTTCTGGTTCGTGATTGATGCGATCTCTTCTTTGGCTGAATTAAGTTTCTCACGGCCCGCCCATATTGCGCCTGTACGATCGCAAAGAACAACATCCGATAATCCGCATGAAATCAGAAGCTTAGTAATGGCAGTTGCTGCAGCACCGGCACCATTTACAACGACTGATACGTCGGACAACTTCTTATCAACAATACGAAGAGCATTGATCATACCGGCAAGCGTTACGATCGCTGTTCCGTGCTGATCATCGTGGAAAATAGGAATATCACAGATTTCTCTTAACTTCTTCTCGATCTCGAAACAACGAGGTGCCGAAATATCTTCAAGGTTAACACCGCCGAACGAGCCAGCAAGCAACGCAACTGTCTTAACAATGTCATCTACTTCTTTTGATCGTATGCAAAGAGGAAATGCATCCACATCACCAAAGGCCTTGAAGAGTGCGCATTTACCCTCCATAACAGGCATTCCTGCTTCTGGTCCGATATCGCCAAGTCCAAGAACTGCCGTTCCGTCCGTTACTACGGCAACCAGATTGTGTCTGCGCGTATATAGATAGGAAAGATCAACATTTTCGGATATTTCAAGACAAGGTTCCGCAACACCAGGTGTGTACGCAATAGCGAGCTCCTTTTTTGTACCTACAGGAGCGCGTGCAATGACTTCAATCTTCCCCTGCCATTCAATGTGTTTCTGAATTGCTTCTGATTTGTTTTCCATGTCTGAAACCTCCAGTTTTTCTATGTATTCATTCTAATGACCACTAATAATAATAGAGTGATTAATAGGAAATTACAAGGCTATTTCTAATAGTGGAAGGAGTTTGTATAATTGTCCGACAAAAGCAGAAATAATAAATCATTCGTTATCAACATTCACAGTGTTTTACTAATATTATGATCGTTTCGATTTTCATTTGAATTTGACTTATCATATATCACACGGATTCCTCCATAAAATATGCCAAACAATCTGCCAATAGCCAGCGAAACATATGTGAAGAAAAAAGAATTGATCAGATACCCGGCTCGTTCTGAAGGGAAAAAGTATCCTGTAAGCGATGACAAAGTGATGTAAATAGACACAAACAAAAACAAATTTAGAAAGACAACTAAGCGGAACCCTTTAGTATATACAAGGCTATTAAGGAGGGCGTCATATGCGTTCATTTTGTCTGAAAAAATGTATAGAGGCGATAAAAAAACGGCTGCCACAAGGGATGACATAAGTACAATAAGTGCAAGGCTACTAAAAGTGGCTGACATCAAAGAAGCAAGAATTACGGTAAGTATAACTGGGCCAATCATAATCAATAGCAATACTATAAACATCGGAATATGTATCACATAATCCTTCACGCTTCTTGTGATATTCTCTTTTCGAAGTTCACCAATAAACAGTCGCGAATAGAATAGAACAATGAACACAGCAATGAGATAAATGGATATCCGAAAAATAATATAGTGTATATTTCCAGATGTATCAGGAACAGCGGATATGTCTGATATTGTCGTACTAGCTGAATTTTCTTCATACCAAGTAAGAACTTCAGTAAAATCCGGATTTCCTAGCGGAAAAAATCTCGAAACTGCAGTAATAGAAAACAGTAACAAGAAGAGTACGCGAGTAATCCATGGATTCTTAAGCCGGTCAATCAGAAAACTATCCGTTTGAATTAAGCCTTTTAACATGTTTGTTTTGTATCTCCAGATAGTTGGACTGCATCTGAACACACGTTCCCGTTAACAATGTGATCGGCGACAATCGCCTTCGCAGTTAATTGATCAACATGTGTATAGACAGTTTTATGCCCATCCGTGTCAATTACTTCCACGATGGGTTCAAGCTCAGGATTTCCAAGAAATCCTGAAAGTAAAACAGTAACATCACTGATCTCTCGTTTATGCAGATCGTTAATTATTGCTGTCATTATATCTCGCGCACCGGAAGCGATTCCGCTCGTACCCATGCCGACAATAATTTTCCTTCCTGCGATGCTTCGTGCCGCCATATCTGATTTTGCCTTCTTCTTCATCTGTTCAAGTTCTGAAAGTGATTTCATTCTTACTACCTCCGAAAATCATTTGCACCTGATCACTGATTGTATCATAAATATATAAATATACGTCTGTGTTGGCATTTGACACATCATGGTCAAATTTCAGACGCACATCGCTAGAAAGAAAATTGGCAAGTTGTACATGATCGCGACAAAAAATGACGAAAAACGAAACGGCCGGATTTGTATAAATGAGGCCTGCCATTGTCTGTGCAATATCCCCAAGAGGAATACTATCAACAGATGTCTGCAACATACACGCCCTTACGCAGACACCATTCGGACTCGCCGGATCAATTGACATTGTCCCGCCTGTTTTTACACAAGCTTCTCTAAAAAGAGATAGACCCAGTCCGACTTTGCGCGAATGCTTCGTTGTATAATAAGGGTCCATTGCATCTTGACTATTTCCTAATGGCAATCCGATTCCGTTATCTGTGACAGATATAACGTATGCGTTTATAATCGTATCCAGATCAATCGAAAGCGTAATTTCGGAAGAATCTGCCGAGATGGAATTCATCAAAATATCCAGAAGATGCAGAGATAAATCTCTCACGATGGACTCCTGTCTCGAATAATCATCCACATATAATGAATGGGAAATTGCGTCAATACAACGCAGATATTATATCATTTCTTTCACTTTGACTGCAACGATGTAAAACACAAGGATATCATTATTTTCTGATTCACTGCTTAAGATATTCGTATAATTCTCCCGCCAGAATAAACGCACTTTGGGGTGAAGACAGTATGCAGATTGCTTCAAGCTCAGCATTTACCAACACATCCTCGCTCATTTTGATACCGTCGGCGAGAATTATGCATCGGCATCCAGTCGACTTCGCCACAGCAATTACATTTATACTATTCATAATTGTAATCCAACAAGTATCTCGATCCAGTTTCGCAAGGGCGTAGCTGAGCATATCACAGCAATATCCTGACACAATCTCGACCTCATCGGATATGCTCACGGTAATATCTGTGCCAAGATAATCGGATATGTCGGAAATATACTTCTTCTTCTCCATTTTTGCCCTCTCTATGAAACAATGATAGAAATAGTATATCTTCACCAAAGCATGCCTGCAAATGGTATAATTTAATCAGGCTGTAGAAAGAAGGTTGGCAAGTATTATGAATGCATTTTCGATTATTCCAGATCTCTTATATCAACTTCCCACAGATACGCACAACGCAAAGGATTTAGTATTGCTTCTTGGGAATCACCCAGAGATATGCTTTGTTTCACTTGTTGGAATTGATATGGCTGGAAACGATACTGACGAAAAGATACCCGTTGGAATCTTTCTTGACAACCTGGATGGATTCCTGAATGGATATATGATTCAAACAGATGGGTCTTCTGTCGTTCTACCCGGAATTGCCACGCTAAATGATGGCAGAATTGATTTTGAAATTGATAAAGATGTAATATGGTTTGTCGATTATAATTACGACAATATAGATCCAGTAACAGAGAAACCGATTGGAACGCTACGGATTCCCTCTTTTCTGATTCATAACGGAGAGAGAGTCTGCTCTCGTTCCATTCTGAAGCGTGCATCCGAGCGTTTTTCACAAGAAATTCGAGAATTCCTTTTTGCAGACCCAAGTCTATGTACAGAACTCGGATTTTCGCTGTCTGAATTAGTGAGTATTGAGCTTCTTGTAGCAACGGAATTAGAATTCTGGGTTAGTTCACCTGATGACAGAATTAATACACAGCAATTAAGTGTATCGGAAAACCTAAAGGATCAATATTGGAAACGCACGAAGGGTGTTGTTCGTACAGCCCTTGAACAGTCAGTTCTTCTGCTTGGGCTATATGGGTTTAAGCCTGAAATGGCTCATAAGGAAGTCGGCGGAATAAAGGCCCACTTATCTGGAAAGGGTGAATTTCACAATATACTCGAGCAGCTTGAAATCGATTGGCAGTATGCATTTGTAAGGCAAGCGGCAGATTACGAGCTGTTTGCGCGAATTATGATTAAGGAAGTCTTCCGCTTGCATGGTCTTGATGTATCTTTTTCAGCCAAACCGCTTGCCGGTGTTCCTGGAAACGGCGAGCATATACATCTGAACGCGATTGCAATATGTAAGGATGGCCGCCGAATCAATTTGTTTTTGCCAACAGATCCTGCAGTGGATTATCTTGGGAAAATCGGCTGGGGTTCGCTCTTTGGATTCATGAAGCATTATTCTCTGATCAATTCGTTTGTATCTACCACAAATGATGCCTTCATGCGTTTGCAGCCTGGTTTCGAGGCTCCAACACATGTAGTTGCCTCGCTTGGGCTTGATATTCATACCCCATCGCGTAATCGGACTGTTCTTCTCTGCCTGATTCGCAATTCTGAAAACTATGAACAAACTCGCTTTGAGATTCGTTCTCCCAATCCTCACACAAATACATATTTATGCATTTCAGCGATATCACAGTGTATGCTTGATGGCATACGCTATGCGGTTCATTCATCTAAATCGACCAAAGAGCTTGAAAATATGTTTTGTAAAGAGCCTGGTGAGCACGGTGATTATTTGGAGGATGAAAGATGCTATCGATCAGAAGATGACATTTTTGAGAAGCATTCAGCGGAAGAGCGCAACCATCTTTTTGGAACACCGCCTGCGACCGTATATGAGTCAATTCGTACACTTCTGCATGATGACGCACTTATCCCCGTTCTGTGTTCAGGAAGTGTTTTCACTGATGATCTTCTCGCATCCTATGCGCACGCCATGCTTGACGCTTGGCAGACAGATTTGTCGGATAACATTATTTTCCAGAATCTGACGCAAATTCGAAATCTCGTCGCATATCACAATCCGCAGAATTCATATGACGAAGGCATGTGGAAAGAAATCGATAAAATTAAGAACCGACTTGCAAAAGATACACAGGATTACGTATCCATTTTCAAAGAGATACGCCTTGCAATTGATGCGAAAAATCTTCGCGAATTGTCAAGACTGCAGCTTCAGATGAGTGTTCTGCAAAATGAAGTGATGGCGCTTTATGCTGAATATTGCCAAAATCAGATTTGATAAATGTGGCTAAATCCAAATTATCTTCTGGAATTTGCCTTCATTTACTCCGTACTTTATTTTATTCGTATATGCGAATTGTTTTGATATAGCCTGGCAAAGCCTTACATGCTTCTTCAAGTATGCCTTCTGTGAGCTTCCCATCACAACCGACAATATATCCCACTTCATCAACAACAATTCCCGTAATTGTCTCAATTCTTGCTCCACGGAAAGCGTCGGAAACGGTAGATTCTTTTGTTGCTGAAGATACACGCAGAAGTGCCTTAACTGTCGAGAACTGGTGATCATTCACAACCGGCTGGTCGGAATAAAACCACGTTTTTATATGGGCTGAGCGATCCTTGTGAAGCGCAGCATCAATAATATCGGCGACAACGGCTGAAGCTGTAGGCATTTTTCCTGCTCCCTGTCCATAAAACATTGCCTCGCCAAGCGCGTTTCCTTCAACGACAATCGCATTAAACACACCATCCGCCACGGCAAGCGGATCCGTTTTTGAAACTAGATACGGAGCGACAATCGCCGAGTTCTCGCCACAATCTGATTTACTAAATATTGCGAGCAATTTAACTTTGCAATGAAGAGATTTCGCGTAAGAAATGTCGTCTTGCGTAATCTTCGTAATGCCTTCAGAATAGATTAAGTCTGGATTCACGTATGCCCCTTCAAGTGCAATACTACCCAGTATGGCGAGTTTGCGTTTGGCATCTATGCCGTCAATGTCCGCGCTTGGATTCTTCTCCGCATATCCTTCTGACTGCGCTTCTTGTAACGCCTCATCAAAATTAGCGCCCAATTGAGTCATTTGCGTAAGGATATAGTTTGTCGTGCCGTTTACGATACCGGCAATCTTCGTGATCTTATTCGCCGCAAGACATCTATGCAATGGACGAATGATCGGTATACCGCCCCCAACAGAAGCCTCAAACAAGTACACGCAGCGATTTTCTTGCGCAAGCTGCATGAGCTCAACGCCGTGCCTTGATACCAATTCTTTGTTCGAAGTTACGACGGATTTGCCGCATGACAAGGCTCGCTTCGTAAATTCATATGCTATGGTTGCACCGCCGATGGTTTCAGCAATAACGGCAATGTCCGGATCGGAAAAAATCTCGTCTGCATTACTTGTAACAAGTGATGCATAGGGTGAACCGGAAAAGTCTCGAACATCAAGTATTCTTTTTATCCGAAGAGGAGCACCCAAATGCCGCTCTATTTGCGAGGCATTCATTTCGCAGACTTCAGCAACACCTGAGCCCACAACTCCAAAACCTAAAATTGCTGCATAAATCATTCATACCTCCAAGTGTAAGTTATTCACGCGCTAAGATTCTACAGGATCTGACACCAGGAATCTTAGATACATCCGTAAGTAATGATTCAATAGGCTTGTTCATAAGATCTGTCTCCATTGAGATGGAGACATCTGCAAGCCCATTGAGGGGAATGTTCTGGTTAATGGTCAAAATGTTTCCTTTTGCAAAGGCAATAGATTGAATTATGCCTGATAAGATGCCAGGAAAATTCTCAACAGCCACAATGAGCGTAACGAGCTTCCCCTTACTCGTCTCATAAAAGGGCATAACGGCATCTTTATATTTGTAATAAGCACTCCTTGACAGACCGACACGCTGCACTGATTCATTGACAGATTTGGCCTTGCCTGAATTCAGGAGACGTTTTACCTCCATAACTTTGACGAATACTTCAGGCAGAACATCAGCTTTTACAAGAAAATAGTCGTTGCTCTGTGCCATTTCTTTGCCCTCCAAACGAAAAACCATATAAAAAAACGCCGTTAGGCAAATCATATGTCCGTGAGTGAAACACAACTGTTCTTCTCAGATAATATATCATGAGCCATGCAATTTCGCAAGCATGGCGCGAAGCGCTTTTCCCCTGTGACTGATCAAGTGCTTCTCAATTGGGAGTAATTGTGCGGTTGTTTTGCCAAGAGACGGAACAAAAAAGACTGGATCATACCCAAAACCATTATCTCCGACTTTCTTGTCATAGATTATTCCATCGATTTCTCCGCGCACGACAAAATGGCTTCCATCAGGCAAAACGACAGCGATGGCACAGACAAAATGCGCAGTCCTCTCTAATAGTGGCACATTTCGAAGTAAGTCCCATAGAGCCGTTATCTTCTCATCATATGTCGAGTCCTTCCCATGAAAACGAGCAGAATATATCCCGGGAGCTCCGCCGAGTGCATCAATAGACAACCCAGAGTCATCCGCCATGACATATCCACCAATGACATCGTGAACCGCTTGGGCCTTGATGAGTGCGTTTTCTTCAAATGTTGACCCGGTCTCTTCTATGTCTTGATCAAAACCTGCTTCGGACATAGAAACAATATGAAATGGCATCTCTTTCAGAATTTCCGAAATTTCCAGAATTTTATCCTTGTTTTGCGTAGCTACAACAAAATCCTCGGGTTTGTTTGCATAATTTCTCATAGTAGTCCCTTCATTGTAAACGCCATGCTTTCGGGTATTGGTTCTTAATCATGTTATCAGATACTTTCCCAAAGCCAAGGGGGAACTGATTGACACATATAAGTACATATCCGCTTGCGGCAAGAGAATATTTCTCTTCAGCACTAATTTGAATGGTCTCTCCGCGAAGATACCGTAGCAATCGATCATCCTTTCGAGATAACGTAAGGATGCGATCTTTTCGCACCATATTTTTGGAAAGAGATAAGGCCAATGCGTGTGAAGGTATGAATATCCTTCCCTTTGGTGTCTCGTTAATTTCTCCTGGAAACGCGCCCATTTTTACCACCTTAAGTCCATGAAAAGTGTCAACAGGTACAGGGAGCAAATGAATTTTGTCTGATTGAAGAACAAACTGTCTTTGTGCTATGTTCTGTGCGTCAAGATAGGCATCTTCAATGTAAAGCTCTTTCAAAAAACCTAAGTATGCATCGAGCGCCGATCGCACAGAGAACATAGATAGCGGATTCTGGCGCCGAATCTTCCCAGTAGGTAAAGCATTTGCTATTTCCCCTTGACTCTCGCTCTTAACAAGATGTACGCAGAAATGTCCGTCGCCAGCCCCGATCTGTGGCCAAATACGCATTCCGCCAGAAAATAGCTTGCCAGAACAAGGCGTAATACTTTCTCCAAACGCATGCGTAACAACTTGATATTCAGGATGATTTTGCAAAAAGTCATCTATCATGTCTTCGTTTTCGGATGTACCAAATGTACAGGTCGAATACACGAGATGCCCACCTTCTCGTAGCATGTGATGTGCTGCGAGAAGGATTTCTTTCTGCATCACTTCACAGACTTTTGGGCCATATTTCTCCCAGCTTCTCATTGCGTTTTTATCTCTGCGAAACATGCCCTCTCCAGAGCACGGTGCGTCAATGAGTATACGATCAAAATATAACGGAAATCGCTCTTGCAGACGATTCGGAGATTCATTTGTAATAACGACATTTTCAATTCCAAATAATTCCAAGTTCCGAAGCAAGGCTCTCGCACGATCCGCAGATATCTCATTGGCGACAAGCAGACCATCGCCTTGCATATCTGTGCCAATGCGCGTTGCCTTACCGCCTGGCGCAGCGCAAAGATCAAGTATTTTCTCGCCGGGTTTTGCACCAAGAACTTCAGCCGGAAGCATGGCGCTTGGCTCTTGAATATAGTAAACGCCAGCATGATAATATGGATCTCTTCCGCTCGGATCACTTTGAATGTAGTACCCATCTCTGCACCAGCTAATGGGCTTACAATCACCAAAAACATCTGTCAGAATCGGAAAATCTTCGCCTTCATGTACTTTGGCGCGATTGATTCGAATCCCGCGCGGATTATCATCATCAAAACTTGCATAAAAGGCCGCAGGATCAAATTCGGTATGAGCCGAAAAGTACTTGTTCATGCGTGTTACAAACGCTTCAGGCAGCCTCATAAATTCAAGAAATCGCAAGCGCGATATGCGACCCTCTTAATAATATCTGTCGAAAATGGAGATTCTAGGCCCGCCTTTGAAAGCAGCTCTAAAAAGGTTGCGTTGCCACCTTCCATACATAATTGATCGTATACGCGCAAAGCTTTTTTGGGATTTTCACGCGACATATCCCATAACTCAAGAGAAACAACCTGCGCAAGACAATAATCAATGTAATAGAACGGATCCGTATATATATGGCCTTTCTTCTGCCATGCGCCGCCTTTTTCATAGAAATTCATATGATCATAATCAAGAAATGGCTGATACTTCTCTTCCAGTTCGTGCCAAATCTGATGTCGGTTTTCACAAGACATCTGTGGGTTCGAATACACAAGATGCTGAAATTCATCAACCATACACCCATACGGAAGAAACAGTAGAGACTGCGTCATGTGCAATTGCCTGCACGCATCGGCATCCTCCGCAAAAAAGTTCTCAAGGTATGGATACGAAAGATATTCCATGGCCGTTGAATGAATCTCACAGGTCTCAAGGGTCGGAGAAATACACTCAATGAAGGCTGAACTATCGACACTTCGTATCGCTGCATACGCGTGTCCTGCTTCGTGAATCAAGGTAGTCACATCATCGGACATCCCATTTGCGTTGGTAAAAATAAAAGGAATGCCATAATCTACCAGAGTCGCACAATATCCGCCGGTTGATTTTGCTTTTCTTGCCTTAAGATCCGTGAATCCATGCTGATACAAGACATCGTAGAAACTCGGATCTTTCTCGAAAATCGTCTGAAACATTCTCGATGCAGCCCCGTGAAATTGATCAACAGAAATGCATGGCTTCGGATTACCATTTGCGAAAATGACAGGCAAATCATAATACTTCAGCTCTGTGACACCCAGACGATTTTGCTGTAGCCTGCGGATCTCTGTCGTAATAGGCACAATGTACTTAATAATGTTTTGTCTGAATTGCACTACCATTTCCGGGGTATAATCGTAGCGCTCCATTCTCTTATATCCTAATTCAACAAAAGATGGATAAGATAGTTTCGATGAGATGCTGGCACGTATCTTCACAAGCTGATCAAATATGTTGTCAAAGCGCGTGCTGTTTTCCGAGTAGAAATTGCACACGGCTTCATGTGCTTCTTTGCGGGATTCTCTATCCGTCGATTCCAAAAAAGGATCCATCATTGAATAGGAATAATCTTGCCCGCGAAATTGTATAAGTGAATCCGAAAGGATTTGATCATACTCGTTTTGAAGAGAAGCCTCTTCTGCCAAGTCATCGATGATCTCGGTTGAAACAGTATCTTTGCGGTTTTGTGCCTTAAGAAAAATCATCGGACCAAATTCTGCCTTCAGAACTTCTGCAATATCGGAACTCAGTAGTGCTGAATAAACCCCGGAAGATAGATCCGATACTACGGCATCTGCCATCTCATAGAAAGATAGTTCGTCGAGATAGAACGGATCTGAGGTATTCGTATCATGTTTAATTCTGCATAGCGCAGAATGTGTCTCAAAATGACTCAGCTCTTTCTGAAATTCGGCAAGGGCCGCCGCAACGACCCCTTCGGTATGTGCGGTCATAATCTTAAGGCGAACTCGAAGCGCGCAATCACGAAATTGCTCAAGCGAAGGCCTCTCATACAAAATATCGTTAAAATTTGGCATTTCCATAATAGGCACCCTCACATTTCACTCAATCTGATTACATTCGTTCAACAACTGAAATCCCAAGTAATTCAGTACCAACTGAGATGGCGGTGCAGACAGCCTCACAAAGCGACAATCTTGCAAGTCGCAGATTCTCGTCTGTTCCAAGTAAAATGGGGGAATTATTATAAAATCGATTGAAGGCACGAGCAATAAGTGCAATTTGCCGCGAAATCATAAAGGGCTCATTGCTCGCCTGCGCTTTGCCAATCGCGTCCGGGAGATCTGCAATAGCCCGAAGTACAGCAAATTCTTCGTCAGACGTAAGTTGACGAAAGGACGCATCATCTGGACGCGCAAAAACCACACCCATTTCATTTGCCTTCCGTAGTATGGACCGTGTACGAGCATATGTATAAATTAGATAGGGTGCCGTATCCCCTTCAAAATCCAGCATTTCTTCCCAAGAAAAAATGATGTCTCTCTCTCTTCCCGCTTTTACATAGGTATAGACTACGGCGCCAATGCCAACTTTCTCAGCAATTTCATGAATTTCGGCATCTGACATATCCGTTCCTCTTAGCGATGCATTTTCTTTGATGATCTCATATGTCTTGGCAACACTCTCGTCAAGAAGATCCTCAAGTACAACAATATTCCCTTCACGTGTGGAGAATTTCATATTCGCAAATTTGACAAGGCCAAAGCCAACATGAACACAGTCTTTTGCAAAAGAATAGCCAGCCTTATCCAGAACGGAAAAAACCTGACGGAAGTGCAATGCTTGCGGCGATCCGACAACATAGATGTTTTTGTCGAAATTGTATGTGTCATAACGATACAATGCCGATGCGATGTCACGAGACGCATATATTGTTGTGCCGTCAGACTTTAAGATGATACAAGGCGGCAATTTGTATTCGTCGAGCATGACTACTTTCGCGCCTTCACTATCAGTCAGAAGGTGCTTCTCTGTCAGCGTCTTGACCACAGCAGGAATCTTGTCGCTATAATAGCTTTCACCGTTATAATTATCAAAAGAGACGCCAAGCCGTTTATAGATGGACGAAAATTCTTTCAAGGAAAGATCGCGGAATTTCTTCCATAATGCAACCTCATCAGAAGCCCCTGCCTCTAGCTTACGAAAATTATCACGAGCACATATTGTCAGTTCCGGGTTCTCTTTCTCTATTTCGTGGAATTTGACATATATGCGAAGAAGTTCTTTGATTGGAGCCTCTTCAAGTGCATTTTCATCGCCCCATAGTCGATATGCAGTGATAAGCTTCCCGAATTGCGTCCCGTAATCGCCTAAATGATTCATCCGTACAACATGATAACCAAGTTTCTCATATATTCGCGATAGAGAATGTCCGAGAATTGTTGTAAACGCATGCCCAACATGAAAAGGCTTCGCAATATTCGGAGATGAAAATTCAACCAAAATCGTTTTCCCATTTCCAACACATGTGCAACCGTATTCATGCCCTTTTGTCAGCACTTCATTCAGGACATCATTCGCATAATCGCCGCGATCAACAAAGAAGTTGACATATCCTCCTGTTGCCTTGATGTTCGATAAAAAGGATGCACGAAGGCGATTATCCTTTGCCAAATCTTCTGCAATTATTTGTGGCGCTTTGCGCAAAGATTTTGATAGCAAAAAACAAGGGAAAGCATAATCTCCCATTTCTTTTTGCGGAGGGACTTCGATAGCCATAATAATCGTATCAACACTTATACCTGATACATTTGATAATAATTCTGCAATTCTGGCTTGAAAGTCCATGACTATTGCCTCCGTTCGTGCTATTTCATTTTTTGTACACTCATTATACACACTTTTCTTTGCGCCTAGTCACTGTATCATTTACACGCGACCGCGTCAATTTATGATATTATATCCGTGTGCGCATAATCACCTGATTTTATGCAAAATGATCACATCAGGAGGCCGTTTCTTGCTAACACATATATTTGTTTTTCAGAATCCTTATGTTTTTACTGTAATGGGGAGTTTCTTTTCGTTTATTGTCGCATTTATCACGCTCAAATATGCTTCTGTCCTTCTACCGACAGATCACGGCCGTGCGTATGCGATTGAAGGAACCATAAGCAAAGGGAAGCCAACTGGGGCAGGCATACTATTTATTTCGATTTTTATTTTCTCTGCATTACTATTTGTTCCGTTGAAGGCAGAGTATTTGTTATCCTATTTCTTCCTTTTTTTGGCGATGTTTTTCGGTTATTTGGATGATCGCGCACAGAAACCATGGAGTGAATATAGGAAGGCACTTCTTGATGTCATCATTTCAATTGGTGTTGCTGGAACACTTTCCTGTTTTTCCAGTCGCGAAGTAATTTTCCCTATTCTTGGCATTTCTCGGACGCTGCCATGGGGCGTCTTTTTTATACTGGCGGTTATTCTTGTGCTTGTCTCAATTAACGTTACGAATTGTACAGACGGAGTGGATGGTTTATCTGCAAGCCTTGTGATGATCTCACTGATCTCTATGTATATTCTTTCCGTCCTGCTTCATACAGTAAGCCGCTATAATGATTTACTTCCTATCATGATTTCAATACTGGTCGCCTATCTTTGGTTCAACACACATCCGAGCTCACTACTCATGGGTGACGCGGGGTCAAGAGCTCTGGGAGTCTTTCTAGCTATTTGTATCATGCAGACAAAACAACCCTTTGCATATATTCCAATTTGTTTACTTATCATCATAAATGGAAGCGCTGGAATCATCAAGATATCCCTTAAAAGATATGTAAAAATCTCGATCCTGACAAATATCCGGACGCCAATTCACGATCATTTTCGAAAGAATCTGAATTGGACAAATCCACAGGTTACCATACGGTTTTCGATTGTTCATGCCGTGATATGCGCCGCATACTTAAGTCTTGTGTATTGTCTGATGCAAAGGTAAATTTATGGATTTAAGTCAATTATCTTACATGGTCCGATACGTACTCGTCTTTCTGATCTTTGCTTTTGCATTGTTACTTACTTTGCATGCCATACTTGAACTTAGATGGAATATGCAAAAAAGCGTTCTTCCTTCACGTGGTTTTTTCTTAATTGCAAGTGATTGTATAAATACGGCTGCCGAGTGCCGAAGTTTTTCGATATTTCATACAACAATTATCGGACGATCATCTTCGTGCGATATCCGCATAAAGAGCCGGCTCGTTGCAAAAAGACATGCTGTCCTCTATTTTTTTGATAATGCGTGGTATGTGAGACCTGGATCAACACATTTTCCACTCTACTTCAACGGTGCAGAAATTCATGACCCTGTCCACATAACTAACAGAGATATACTTGGTATCGGCGATGCCATGTTTACATTCGTTGACGAGAGAAAAGAAGCTGATGACGCCAGCATTCAATTTGCATACTCAAATGCAATTCCTGTTTATCCAAAATCAAAGTCTTTTCTTCACATTGGCGGTGCCTATATTTGTATGAACGGTTTTATGATTGTATCTACCCTTCTCTTTTTATATTTTGTATCTGACGCAGACAAGGCTTTTGCAAGAAGTATTCGTCTAAGCTTCTTCATCTTTTTTGCCATTTCAAATCTATATTATTTGCTTCTGCCTGTCATTATGAAGAATCTTGATCGAGTTCTTCTTCTTGTGATGATTGAACTATCCTATATCGGGCTTCTCGTCCAACTTCGGCTTCAAATATTTTCGTCTTCTGGGATTATCGATAACGATATTTCCGTGCTAAAAGAGTTGAATTCACAAGTCATTTCTCTCTGCTTTGGTTTTCTTATTCTACCCATCATCTGTATAATTGTCTCAAAAACAGGCATGCTCGAAAAAATGGGAAAAATATGTGCCGTATTAACCCCATTATTTTTTATTATTACCTTCATTTTCGGAAACGGAATGGATTCACATGGTGCAACCCTGTGGATTCAAATCGCGGGGAATTCACTGCAGCTAACTGAATTTGCCAAAGTATCCTATTTAATCGTTCTTGCCAGTTTTTTTAAGAACCGCGCATCCCGCAAGAATCAGTTGATTTTCGCGGGATGGGCAGCCTTTGTCTTTCTACTGATCATGATGCTTCCCGATCTGGGTTCAGCAATGATTCTTCTCCCGACAACACTTGTCGTATACGTTGTGATGACCTCTGAATATATAACGACTCTCCTAATTCTTGTTGCAGGTTCAGCTGTCGGCGCTGTCGCCTTTGCACTATTTGATCATGTAAGGCGGCGGATTCTCGGCTGGACAAGTCTGTGGACAGATGTCAATGATAACAACCGACAGATCGTGTATTCGCTTCAGGCGGTTGCGCGCGGGGGGTTATTTGGTCGAGGTGTAGGAAACGGAAGTCCAAGTGGGATTCCCCTTGCTTCCTCTGACATGGTGTTTGCCATTATTTGCGAAGAGCTTGGAATCCTTACAGGGATTTGTATTGTACTAATCTTTATTGTTATCTGGCTGCGAAGTGCAAGAATCACAATTCTATCTCATGACGGTTTCTCGTCTAGCCTTGCACTTGCGATTGGATCCATGCTGTTTGTCGAGGCAGTTGTCGTTATATCTGGCGTGACTGGACTCTTTCCCCTTACTGGCGCTACTCTTCCTCTCATCGCGCGTGGAGGAAGCTCTGTCCTAACCGTTATGGTTCTATTTGCACTTCTCTTAGGTTTATCCGCGAGGGGAGAAAGAAGGGGTGAGTTACGATGAAGATGCTCATGCGAAATATTAAGATCATTCTGGTGCTCTTTCTTGTATTATCAATCTCATTACTTTCCGGACTTTTTTTTCAGCAAAATCGCAGTAAAAACGAGTTGATGGTTGCTGCCGGAGAAAATAAAGATTCCCTTCAATCAATATATGCGCTTGCAGGTTCAATTAATGATCGTTCAGGATATGTTCTTGCCCAAAGTGTAGACGGTGAAAGAATATACGCCGATGATCCGGATGTGGCAGAAGCGATGCTGCAAATAGTAGGTGATTACACCCATAATATTGAGAATACAATTGAAGCCAATTATCAAAGTGTCCTTCTCGGAACGGATCGAAATGCATTCAATCAGTTTGTTCTTGATTTTCAAGGAAAAGGCTTATCTGGCGACGACGTTACGCTAACTATTGACGCGGACATATCCGCACAGGCTTATGACTTACTTGATGGAAGAAAAGGTTCCGTTGTGCTTCTGAATTATGAGACGGGAGATATCATCGCTGCAGTTAGCTCGCCAAGCACAACCCCAGAGTCCGTTATTACATATACTGACATACCCGATACTGCCCTGTTCAATCGTGCATTCAGCGGTCAATATGCTCCCGGCTCAACGTTCAAAATCATTACTGCAGCTGCATATATATCCTCACCCATTTTCGACCCCGATTATGTCGTTCATTGTAATGGCGAATCCACCGTATCTGATTATGGCGCAAGCGAAAGTGGTGACGGACATGGCGACGTCTATTTTGCTCGTGCCTTCTCGAAATCATGTAACGTCTATTTCGGAGAAATAGGTGTTGCCGTCGGCAAAGATTTACTTTTTCAGACAGCGGAAGACTTTGGATTTGGAACAGATATATCTGTCGACCGCCTATCAGTAGCTGATGGTTGCATATCCATACCAGATGATGTATCTGCCATATCTTGGCTTTCAATCGGGCAGCCAATAGAAAATAGTACGCTATATACATCTCCATTGCATCTTGCCATGATTGCTGGCGCAATTGCTAACGATGGCATTATGGTTACACCTCATATCATTGATCATTTTACGACACCAAACGGATATGAATATGGAGCGCCAGAAGAAACAACCCTACTGCGAGCCGTATCATCAGACACGGCACAGGAAATCGAATCACTGATGATCGATGTCGTTTTGAATGGGACAGGCACAAACGCGGCAATCTCTGGATATACCGTTGCCGCCAAAACAGGTACCGTTCAAGTTGATGGACAAGAGAATAACGCCCTTTGTGTTGCCTATATCGTTGATGATGATATGACATACGCAGTAGCCGTAATCGTTGAAGAAGGCGGCGCAGGAAGCGTAGCAGCGGCACCCATAGCGAGCAGTATATTAAGTGCTGCCATTTCGTCTAATATGGACTGAAAAATGACTCAACTATCGATTATTTCGGACTTGAAGCATCGGATAGATCTGTCTCACTCGCACTGTCAGCAAGTGAAGATGCATCCGTCTCTTCACTTGCTTCTTCGCTCGACGTGGCCTTCTCTACAAGTTCAGATTCATGTATCGCATTCTTTGTTTCTTCGTCTTCGGCAACGACTTCCGCAAGCCTTGACAGTTCTTCTGATCGAATAACATTTGATCGTTTACTGATATTCTTATATAGCGATTCAGAAAGTGACTCCGATATAGATTTTTTCGAATTGCTCTTATCATATTCTTCTGGCTCATCGAAATTGCTTGCTGCGCGCAGGATTTCATCAATATCAGGGATTGAAGCGGAAGAATTGAATTCGTACTTACGGTTATTCTTACTCATCTTGTAGCCTCTTTCTGCATGTTTTTATTGGAACAATATTCAAACACTGTCAGCCTTTACTGTAGATATTTTCTTTTTGACAGAGACAATATTGGGGTTAATCAGTTTGGTTTGACTGATACAAGGCTTATGTTCATTAGCCAAAGAACTATCATCGCAGCGATCGAGTGCATCGGATTCTTGCGCTACCTCATCCTTCGCCTCTACTGGTTCGCTATTTTCAGAATACACAATCGCTCGTGCTTTCTGAACTCTGGGCAACATTTCAAATTGGACATCTCTCATATCATCACGGAAATCACGCGTTGTTGTTTCTTTATCCGTTGGAAGCATATCAATTGACGGAGCTGGCGTACCAACAAAATACAACACGCCAAAACTTGCATCGTCTGACACGGGGCTTGCATTAACAATGTAATTCCGAATTGTTTTGGATAGTTTTATTTGCTTGTCCGCTTCCTGTAAAACGGCAATTTCCGCGAGTCTTGCTACAACCGGCATAATAAGCATTTTTGATTCATCATACACAAGGTCTGTAACTCCATCGGTCATGAGAACCACCGCATGTGTATCATCTGTTGTTGTCCGAATGATACGAAGATAGTTCTGCGCATCCCGAATCGTTACAAAATATGTACTTGATGCATTCTCGCCATTTTGCGGGAGCGTAATAGGAGATAACCCTGAACCAGAAACACGAGCAATCATACCATCTCCAATATGCCCACATATCATTCTTCTATCTTTGACCGCACAAAACATCATGGTAGCAGAGAGTTCTTCCATTCTTAGATTACCCTTATCATTACCCTTAATTGCCAGCTCTGCCTGTACTGCTGAGATAATAATATTTCGCACTAAATTCTCTCGATTATCATAATAAAACGCATCAAAATGTCGTGTAAGGAGATCAGTAATCGTTCTTACGATACATTTTGCACCAATTTCGGCATGTGTATACTGACTACCACCAGCTCCGTCAGACAGGCAAACAACGGATACACCATGCTTACATACAGACAAAGATGCATCCTCGCAGTTAAGCCCTCTTTCTCTATGCTTTCTTCCGGCAAGCGAAATATGTGCCAACTTAATTTCCTGACTCATTTTTATCAATTCTCCTCGAAATACTGCATGAAATCATCAAGTGCGACAGACTGAGCTTCTTCTTTACCAGAAAGATTATAAAGCGACTCATCCTTCATTCCGCCAGAGACAATTGAGGAACTACTTGAACCAAGAAATTCGAAAAGCTTCGAAAACTGTGTTGACATGATACTAATCGGCTCATCTCTTTTCTTTGAAAGACTCTTAAGCAAAGTATAATCCACGTTCATACCTACACCAATATTGAAAACAACAAGCCTTTCTTCTTCTTCAAGTGAAACCGTTGCAGAAATAGCCTTGTCCATATTTTCCATTGCGTTTTCGCCTTGCGGAGCGCCATCAGTTATGACAACTAGCCATGGTTGGTAGTATTTGATTCCAAGATTCTTATATCCTTCTTTTCTGGCATTTAGCAGTTCAAGAGCCGTCAGTATGCCTTCGCCCATGGGTGTAAGACTTGTCGTTGCGTGTATCTCCGGAACAGGTTGTCCCTTTGCAAGCCGACCGAATGGAAGAAAAATGTCAACGGTTCCCCCAAAAGTCACAACACAAATATCTGCCGTATTTCGAGTCTCTTCATTCTCCTTGATTGATGAGAAAAAACTCTGAAGTCCTTCATTTAACTCGCGAATAGGTTTTCCAGACATTGAGCCGCTGACATCAAGGCAAAAACAAATTGGCAGACGTCTTTTTGTGCTTCTTCCAAAGTCAGATTCATTAAATTCCTGCTTAGTCTTCTTCATAAGGAGCCTCCGATTATAATAGAATATACATGACGACCAATGTGATAAGTAATGAAAGTAAAATAAGTAGTAGAATCAACTGTGTTGGATTATCCGTAGAAAACAATCTTGCCGTATCTATCTCAAACCGATCTTTCTTGTTATCATTTTTCGCGGAAGGTCTATTTGTGGGAATTGTGCTTTTATCACTTGTTTTAGTAATGGGGGGACCTACATGTCCGTTCCTACGTAATGCATGATGTTCGTGCGTTGTTTTGGGTGAACCATGCACAATCATTTTCCGTACAAATTTTTGCTGCTCTTGAGATAGGTTATTTCCATTGTACATCACGTCTTCTTGATATGTAATACTATTGTCAATTTTTCCATAATTCTCGAGTGGATTATGAATAATTGCATCTCGTATAGATAGTTTTGCAAACGCCTGCGGTTTTTCTTCCTTGACTTCAGCTGCAATGACTGAATTAGGAAAAACCCTATAAGATTCAACGTCACTTTCGGTATGGCTGGAAAGATGATCATAGTACCTGCAGACAGCTTCATACCAAGTAGTCGCATCATATCGTATGCCCTCCGCAAATGCGGAAATAAACATCTGCTTAAGCTCGTCAGTCAGGCAGTCCCATATCTTGTCATAGCCTCCAACAGGAACAAGACTATCCTTGTTCTCTTCCAATAAATATGGGAATGCCTTTGCGGAAATTTCTTCGCGGAGCGTCTCGCGTCCAAGGCGTTGTGCGTAAGGATGCTGCCCGCAAAACAGAAGAGAAAAGGTCAAAATACCGCACGAATAATTCTCGTGATTTGCATTTCTCAAAAAGTCAGAAAATGAGCGATCCCATAATTCGGGCGGTGTAAACTCTTCTGTGCCCACAGGACACGGAAGATCTTCATACTGCACACTGTCCATGTCAATCATGTAAATCGAATTGGATTGGCTAATCATCAGATTCTTGAGCTGTATATCACCAAGAATGATGCCATTGATGTGAAGGTAAATAATTTGTTCGAGTACGCTGCGAGTTGCCTCCACAACATGAATTCGCTCCCAATTGGGAAAGTACTTCGCCATCGCATCCGGCCCGTCAAAGACAGACCCTAATGTATATCCGTCGCCTGCAGACATATAAAATCCAACTGGCTCGTTATTTTGATTATATAGCAATGCTTGCGGCCAACAGATACCCGAGGAAATAATCGGCTTCTTGGTCATACGAGTAAGCTTGATCCAACGAAGAGGAGTCAGGATTCCACGATGATATATCTTGGCAACAATCTTGGGATTATTCGTCCGAAATACTAAACCTTCCGCACCCGTGCTGATCTTCTCAGATAAGACTATATTCTGATGATCTGAAGTATACACAGTATCGCCAACATTGCAGTGTATGGCAACATCTAAGTAATTTGTAGAAGCCGCAATTGGGTTAACACGAAAAGCAGGCAAGGAGTTAATATAGTTTCCAAGTTGAGTAAAGATAGAAACATCAGATCCCGAAAAAGACACGACGGACATCGTCCCCTTGAGCGCTGCAATTTGCAATTGATTGGACAGGATAGAACGATTCCCGACAAACAAACAAGTATCCTTATGCCTCTTGTATTTATCAACACACGAATAGATCGGATACGGCATTTCAATAAGCATATGATTCGTAGTAAGGTGTTCAACAAATTGATTAATTCGTTTTGCATAGAGACTGTTATGAAGATTCATTGCATTGACACAGCATAAGTGGTATGTCATAAACGATGAACCGAGAATGACTTTCATCTTCTGAGTTTCAATTGAATCAAGAAAAATGCCCACACTCTGCTCTTCTTTTAACTCAAATAGGGCAGAATAATCCATTATTATACACTTGTATGAATCAAGAGAAATATCAGAATAATTTGCCATATCCACCTCTCCATATTGCCAGTATCTTCCACTATTTCAAATTCTATAATATAAAAACAAGCAATACAAGTGGATTTGAAAATGTATCATAATAATAATCAAACAAAAACATACTTACAAGCAAACAACGATGGGAAATTATGCATCGGGGAAATTGGACAGAAGATCTTCTAGCGTCTCTCTTCTTCGAATGAGCCGGGGTTCTCCGTCTTGTCCAATCATGACTTCAGCAGGTCGTAAGCGGTTATTGTAGTTTGAGCACATAGAATATCCATAAGCTCCCGCATCCAAAACACATAGTACATCACCTTCGCATATCTTCGGAAGGACTCTATCTCTCGCAAGGATATCACCCGTCTCACAGATATTTCCCACAACGGTTACCTTCTCACAAGGTCCATCTTCAGAAATGTATTTACCGTCCCGATACACCTCGATTTCATGCCAGGAATTATACATCGTCGGTCTGACTAGAACATTCATCCCAATATCAGTTCCGATATATCTGACATCGCTATTCATCTTAGTCGCATATACACTTCCAAGAAGAACTCCTCCTTCCGCGGCAATATATCGGCCTGGCTCCGTCTTAAATAGAATATCTCTTCCATCATTCAGCGTCCACTTCTTAATAATTGTATCGAGACGAGTCGAAAATTCTGACAGGTCAAATTCAATTTCTCCCTCTTTTTTGTGGTATGGAATTCCAAAGCCGCCACCAAAGTCAATAAACTCTAGATCTTTAAACGCAGATGCATATTCCAGAAATTGATCAACGGCAGCAAGAAACGGCGTAGAATCCATAAAGAGTGAACCGATATGTTGATTAATTCCAATAATCTTAAGATCATATTTATCAGCGATCGCAAATATTGCCGGTATGTCCTCCCGAGCAATGGCAAATTTTGTCTTCTTCCCTGCAGTAATTACCTTCGCATGATGTCCTGCCCCAATGCCTGGGTTAAGCCGGACAGAGCATCGACCGCCATAATTGATCCTGCCGAAAAGATCAAGCTGCGATAAGCTATCAAGACTAATCACAACGCCCTGATCAATAGCAAATTGCAGTTCATCACGCGACACATTATTGGATACATAAAAAATCCGTTCACTGGGAAACCCTGCTTTGAGGAGAATAAATATCTCGCCCGGAGACATCGCGTCCGCATTGAGTCCTTCTTCCAGAGCCAAGCGCAAGATAGATAGATTCGAATTTGTCTTAATCGAATAATTTGCAGTAAATTTCGGGTAGGAGACAAGATGCGCCATTCTTCTCATTCGGTCACGCAAAATCGCCTCGTTATATACGTATAGTGGTGTTCCAAACTTCGCCACCAGTTCCTGAGGATTAGTATTGCCGAAAAAGTGATTATCCATGGGAAATGAGCTCATGAAAATATCCTCCAGAAGAAATTGCACTTTGTGCCCATTTATTTTAGTCTTGATGATCAATGATTGCAATAGCATCCTTCGTTTTGAAGCCTGAAAAACGTCCGAAATTACTCAATGCCAATCAAACGCATCAGATATCTGGCATTTGCAGAATGTGATACGCCGGGAGCAAGTTTGTAGTCAAAATGGATACCTTCCTCGTCGTAATACTCAGAGAAATGATAGTTCGTAAGTTGGACATCGTTTGAATCAGAAATTTCGCAAAGCTCATAATCATGAGTTGACATTAACCCGATAATCCAAGGTTTAGCAAGATTATGAAGGACAATCTTTGCGCCTTCAGTCCTATCTTTGGAGTTCGTTCCTCGGAAAATTTCATCGATCAAAAACAATAATGGTTTCTCAATTTTAGCCTTATTGATGATTTTCTCAATTCGAAGTAATTCCGCATAGAATGTGGAAAGACCCTCGCCAAGATTATCAGCAATTCTCATAGATGAGCCTAAACGCATGATTCCCAATTCAATTGAATTTGCGCAACACGCCGTTCCCGCATACGCCAAAACGGTATTGATTCCGACGGTGCGCAAAAGCGTTGTTTTGCCAGACATATTTGATCCTGTGATCAATGCAGTGCCACACAAAAGAGAAAAGTGATTTCTGACTTGCTTATCTCGCCAAATAAGTGGGTGTCCCATCTCTTTTGCATCAAAATAAGCGCCTTCCTCTTCGCGAATCACGGGGAAATCACATTCCGGATAGATTAGACATACGGAGGCAAGACTCATTAGGGCTTCCCATATGCCAAGTGTACGCATAGATGACTCAAGTTGCTCACCCGATTCTCTCTTCCATTTTTCCAGAAAATACACACAGAAATAGTCTATTTGAAAAAGAATATTCAAAAAGACAAAGAGGATTGGTTGACTTCTCGTCTGCACGAAAAGGCATATCCGATGGAGACTAGCGAGACGTCTCGACGATTGAACGGGTTTCCCGTTAGGATCAAACAGCAAATTCTTCTTCGTCTCAACTAATAACGGCGCAGCCACATTTGTATTCTCAATCTTATAAAATAGACGTGAGAAACCGGATATCTCTGAATCAAAATCCTCGACAGACTGAAAGACCGGTTTAAATTTCTGGTATTTTACGGCTATCATAACTATAGAGATGACAACAGAAAAAAGAAGATACAATTTGGATATGATCCCGAACACGAGGGATAGAATAAGTGTGCAAATAACAAGTGATGATATAAGGGCGGCAAGTACACACATAACACCAGAAATAATTGGCTTATCATCTATTTTGTTTTGTACGTAATAGAGTAGTTCTCTTGGGTCTTTACCGTCTTGACCAGATATCTTCCCAACTGCTTGGAATTCTTCGAGCAAAAGCAAATTTTCCGACAATTCTTTTACAGCTACTTGTCTTTTGCGAATATCATCTGCCTTAAGTGACTCATCTTGCGCTACCAGCAGCAAATCGGATAACGTTTTCCTGCCAAACCATGTCTGAGCAACAGAAATTAAGTGAAAAAGAGATTTTTTGCCGAACAAATCTAAATCGCCAGAAAAATCATCATCAAGATTTATGAAGTCGCTTCCATCGTCTGGCAAGTCTTCGAATGCGTGAATCAGGCGCGACTGGTATTGTTTATGAATGGCAAGTAACGTTTGAAGCATCCGAATGCTGCGCCCGAGCCGAATATGAAACCCGACAATAACGAAAAAGATGACTGCAAGAGAGACAAATATCATGACAGCGGATATAAAACTATAAAAATGCCAAAATAATCCACTAACTACAATCATTGCAAGAAATAATCCGAAGCGAACGTGACTATAGATATCTGATTTCTGCATCTTTTTGGTGATCTCACGGGTCAATTCCATTTCGCGTGCAGAAAATGACTGATCTCTCTGACCTATCAACAATACGTCCACTTGACTCCTCCTGATTCCATTCATCATGATTCTACTGTGATGATTCTATCACATGATAAATTCATTTGGGAATTTCACACAGAAATTCCCTACTTCTGATTTGAAATGATAAAATAGTATGTAATTTCTGACATAAAGAGGGTGAGATAATGAATGAGACCGTTCCTGAAAAAGATTTTCTGACAAAAAAGAGAATGCGTTTATTCTGCATGTACTATAAGCCAAATATCGGACTGTTCGTTCTTGATATGTCATGCGCATTTATTATAGCTTGCATCGATCTTCTGTTCCCAATGGTAACAAGATTTGCCCTGCAGACCTATTTGCCAAATAACAACTATCGCACATTTTTTCTCGTTATCTCTATACTCTTTGTCTCCTATATTGTCCGCTTCTTTATGCAATTTGTCGTAAGTTACTGGGGGCACCTAATGGGTGCAAATATTGAGATGCAAATGCGGTATGATCTTTTCAATCATCTGCAGAAACTCTCCTATTCTTTCTTTGATAGAAGTCGCACTGGCAGTATTATGAGTCGCATTTTACCAGAATTATTCGATATCACTGAACTTGCACATCACGGTCCTGAAGATCTGTTCATTTCCTGTGTGACACTGATCGGCGCATCCATTGCACTATTCATCATTAATCCGAAACTTGCACTCATCCTCATACTGTCAATACCAATCCTTATTACTTTCACGATTCTACTACGCAAACGCATGTCTTCTGCATCACGTCATTTGAAGGAAGGAACAGCCGAAATCAACTCAGAGATTGAATCCTGCATTACAGGCGTCAGGGTCTCGAAGGCATTCGCTAACGAAGGATATCAGGCAAGCAAATTTCAGAAGCAAAGTATGCTATATCGCACTGCACGCTGCGAGTTCTACAAGGTAATGGCTGCTTTTTTCTCTGGCATGGAATTCATGATAAGCTTGATTAGCCTTATAGCTATCGGGGCTGGCGGCTATTTCATTATGAAAAATGAAATGACCCTAATTGACTTGGTAGCTTTTACCTTATACATATCGGCATTCTTAACACCGATCAGAAAGCTTACGAATTTTACGGAACTATTCCAATCCGGCATGTCTGGGTTCGACCGATTTATTGAATTAATGAAGGAGAAGCCTGATATAGTCAATTGCGAGACGCCAATTATTCCCGAGAAGTTTGAGGGGAACATTACGTTTTCTCATGTCAATTTTTCTTACACAAACTCATCGGATAATGAGTCGAATGATACAGTACTGTCCAACATAAACCTTATCATACCTGCGGGAAAAACAATCGCCATTGTTGGTCCTTCCGGCGGCGGAAAAAGTACGCTCTGTCACCTAATTCCTAGGTTCTATGAGATTTCTTCCGGTAGTATATCAATCGATCACATGGATGTGCGAAATCTTGATATAACGTTCCTTCGCAAAAACATCGGAATTGTTCTGCAGGATGTTTTTCTTTTCGCTACTACAATCATGGAAAACATACGTTTTGGAAGACTTGACGCAACAGATGAAGAAGTAATGGAAGCCGCCAGACTGGCTGAGATGGCTGAATTCATTGATTCTCTACCAGACGGATACAATACGTACGTTGGCGAGCGCGGTCTATTACTTTCAGGTGGCCAGAAGCAACGCATATCCATTGCGCGTGTCTTTCTGAAGAATCCCAAGATTCTCATTCTTGATGAAGCAACATCAGCACTTGACACACAAACAGAACGAAAAATACAGTCTGCACTTGAGCGTCTATCTCATGGGCGAACATGTATTGTCATTGCTCACCGTTTATCCACCATTCGAAATGCGGACAGAATTGTATATTTAAGCGAAAATGGGATCGAAGAACAGGGAACACACGATGAACTCATAGCAAAAAGCAGCGCATATTCAAATCTATATAATTTGCAAATAAGTTGCTGATAAGCTAGACACCGAGATTATTCAATCGGTTTGCCATCATCTTGTGTCTCAAGACTTTCCGAAGATTCTTCTATCTTCTTTCTGATTCTTTTGGGAATCACTGCATCAAGGACATCGCCAATACTATCATGAATTGTCAGCATTGCTTGCAGATCTAAATATGTTGAGCTTTTATTGATTATGACTACCCGATCATGTGGAAGAAACTGGGCAAATGTTGCTGCAGGATAGACTGTAAGCGAGGTCCCACCAATAATAAGTAGATCCGCTTTCTCAATCGCAGCAATCGCGCGGTCAATATTCTGATGGTCCAAATGTTCTTCATATAAGACGACATCGGGGCGAACGATCCCGCCACATTTTGTACATTTTGGAATGCCGTCACTTTTTAGTACAAAATCAAGGGAATAAGCTTTGTTGCACGAAGTGCAATAATTGCGAAATACAGAGCCGTGCAGTTCAATTGTGACCTTGCTGCCAGCCAGTTGATGAAGATTATCAATGTTTTGTGTGATAATCGACGTAAGCTTTCCCTGTCGTTCAAGACGAACAAGAGCTTTGTGTGCTTTATTCGGTTTTGCATCTGGATAGCAGAGTTTCCGCTTATAGAAGTCGAAAAATTCTGAAGGATGCTCAGTAAAAAAAGAATGACTAATAATGTCGACCGGTCTGTAGGAGGATCCGCTATCTTGATTATAGATACCCTGACCACTGCGGAAATCAGGTATACCGCTTTCAGTGGATACACCTGCCCCGCCTAAAAAGACGATTCTGTTCGATTCTGCAATCAAGCTCTTAAGCTGAGCTAATTTCTTCTCACGAGCACCCTCGTATCGGTCAATTCTCGTTTCCACTATTCATCCAGTCTCCCGGCAAAACAATCGGGTAGTGATGTGCGTGCCATTTCATTATGAATGGATACCACTATCCTGAAGATCAACATCATCCATAATCCCCATACCAGAAGCCCCATACATTTCTTTACCCATGATTCTTTTCTCGTCACGTTCTTTCTCAACAATGCTGCTGATAAGCTTGCGTGTTCTCTCAGAATCTTTAACGTTCTTGATCAGCAGAGTCTGATTGGACTGATCTGCCGTGATCAATGTAATTGATCCAACACCAAAAATCTTCTGCCCGAGAGATCTGGAGAGCTTAACGTCAAGAACACGGTACAGTAGAAGTTCATCCATTGTTGTGTTAAGCAGTCCCTTCTTCAAATACAGACGATTCTGATCTAGAGAATAGATCGTAAATGAAATGGGCAGTCCTAAATATCTCTTACGATCTTTCCAAAGTATTTCATCTTCCACAAGCAAATTCTTAACAGTATCTGATTTATTCTTTGACATAAGAGACCTCCTACAGTATTGAATTATCTTATTATAATATGACAATTACCTTTCGTCCATTATATTGACCTTTTTATGCAAAAATATTATAAATTATTCATATACATCGGAGGAAGGCAAATCAAGATAACAAGTTGGAAATAATGGCGACCAGATGTGATCGGCTTTCATGATTTCATCTGAACGATTAGCATACAATTCCGAAACATAATTCTCTGTGTCCGGAATCGGATCATCCCAAGTGACATCAACATGATACCAAACTGAATTAATCTGAACCTGATTCCATGCATGCGGCGCGTATTCTCCGTCCTGATCTAAAGCAGTTCCAGAGATCACACGAGCAGGAATACCCTCAAGTTCACATAATAATACAAAAGCTTCAGAATACCCTTGGCATTGACCTTCCCCATTCACTATTACGGAGTATGCGGTAGCAAGTGCATCGGAATCGCCGGTCGTACTGTATTGGGAGTGAAGAACGATATAATCGTGAATCACCAGTTCCTTCTCCTGCTTCGACATTTCTGGATCAATAATACTCGACAGAATCCTTGTCGCTTCACTATATAATTCTTGCGTATCTGCATCCGAGAATGTCATCGTTGACTGATTCACGAGTGCTTGAAGAATCTGCCCCGTTGAATTATAACTGAAAGTCAATTTCATCAGGCATGGCGACGCATTGTTATATTCAACTTTAATATCACCAACGACAAATGCTGAATTCAATGCACCTGAATCATATAGATCAGACCAGTATTCTTGAAAAAGATCGTAGCTATCAATGCGAATATAAAAATATGGGGAAAACATATACAAATTATCTTGTAAGGCGGCAAACAGATCTTTCTCACTTCCAATCTCATTTACAATATCATCATCGTCAACTACTAATTTCTCGTTGTTTTTTGAAAACGTCGTGATCAAATTCGAAAAATTTTCGCTTTCCTCTTTTGAAAGGCAAGACGTAGCAAAAAGAAGTGAAAATGCAGTCGCAATGACCAACAAGACAGAAATCAATCTCCTCGTAAAGGCAGATGTATATGAATAGTTGCAATTTCTCGCATTAATTTTGATAGCATTTTCCTCCGTACAATTGATACGCTCAGCATATCACAGTTTTTCAAATCAAAGAAGAAATTTATGTCATTGGTATGGTCCGAGCAGAATCATATACAGATTCTGCGCTAAACAGAGACGCAAAGCTACCATTTCGAAGCGTATCGCCGTTTAGCATGATTCTGTCAAAATACAAATAATTATCGCCATATGTAGAATAGGCAATCGGCCCAACCCCGAAGAAAATGCGAAATCCTTTGCTCTCTAAGTATGCGCAACGATCATCAGAGCCTTTAATAAAATCACCATTAGGATACACAAGGATTTGGACATCACCGGTAAGTATTCCAACTTGATTCAGCCACTTTTCTGTGTCAGAAGTAATATAGTCTAGATTACAGCTGTTTGCATTGACATATCCATACGTAGATGACGCGAAAGTCCAGCCTGATTCAGTCAGGCGATCGATTATTGAGGTAACTGCATCCATGTTGGACGAGATCTCTTCATCTGTCGGATTATACGATTGAAGGCCTTTGGCGGCAAGTGCCGTATTACGATCATCAACCTGATCGCTATTAGTAATATATCCGAAAACAGTTTCATATCCGCTAAGAGAAATAATCCCTTTTGCCCCATCAAATGTAAAGTCGGGATGCTCTTCGACAAAAGTATCTAAAATACCAATGGCTTCTGCCGTTCTACTAACAACAGTTTGACCAGATGCATTCAAATACTCACCACAGACCTGATTTTGCTCGTTTAGTACGAGTCGATCACACAAACCATATCCATACTGATATGCAGAATAATTTGGATTCTCAAAAATAATTACCAACGGCTTCTTCCCTTCCGGAATTGCCATGGAAGAAACAATGACACTCGTTGGCGAAGACAGATCAACAACAGAATGAACATCAACGAGTATATAATTATTTGCATATAGTTGTTCGAGTATTGCTGAAAATTCTGAGGTGGTAAGCATGGACGCATCCGTATATGCGTTATTTTGCGACGAAAATGCCATTGATGTATCCGCAATCAATGACTTCACCGCCAGAACTTGAATTCCACCGGTATACGTAACAACAGGCGACGTATTCTCCGTAGCCTTGAGTAGAAGAGACGCAACATTCTGATCATCTGGAAAAACCGTGGACATATCGGATAGTATGTTCTCCGCCGAATAATAGCGGAAATTCTCAATGAGTGATTTACACTGATTCATGATTGGATCATACATGACGGTTTTACATTCAGACAACCGAGATGCCGCGTATTCATTTACGAATCCTGTGTAACTATCAATTACACTTTGAAACAGATTGACTGCTTGAATATAGTCTCCGGCAGCATAGCATGCTTCCGCAGTCTGAACGTCACCTTTCGCAATCTCAATTGTATCAATTTCGTTCATAAGTGGCTCAGCTGCCGCAGAAATATTCGTATATGAACCGATCTGGTCAAAAATGAAAAGTAGTGTCGGCTTCTCTATCGTACCTAGAAGAAATTCTTGGCATATACTTTCAAGCCAGTCCGATACCCGGGATCCAGTTAGCTCCCCCATCTGCTCGAGAAAGACTTTGTCGTCCACACTGGGCGTATATCGATCAGAACGAATTTTCGCTTCAATATTATCCACGCGTGTGAAAACGACATCTTCCATTTCCTGCAGAATTTCTTGCTCCTGTTTCACCTCGTCTTGCTTATCTGGATCTGCACTTAATACATCAGCCTGTATATCTCTATAGATATCAAGTGCAGCAGAATAGTTGTGATTATCAAGTGCTGACTGAAATGAAGGCATTATTGATGAGATTCTAACTTGGTCATAGTAAATGGTTCCGAAATAGATTGCCGAAAACAGTAGCACAGCCAGACTCAAATAGAGAAGCACTCGACCGAATACGCCTTCTCCTTTGATCTGTCTGTTGTCAAGATAAATGTTCTCGGACATATTGTCACACTTCTCCCAAAGTCAACTGGCGATTCACAATTGTCTCTTCTTTCAGGTAATAGCCTATCGCAGGTATTCTACGTATTCTATAATACTCTGGATCAGTAAATCCTGCATCTTCTAATCGAACCACAGATGTCATGACACTGCCTTTTTTTGAGACAAGAAGCTGCACACCCTGCGATGCGCGAGTCGTCTTCATTGGAACTAAAGTACTAGAGAAGGTAATCGCCTTGCGGAGATTTGAAAATGCTGCAAAATCTTCATCGTGATCAATATACATAATTGAGCAGACAGGAGACACGGCACAATAGGCATTGATTAGTTTCTTGCGATTTGTTTTCGTCTCATATGATTTCATTGAAACTCGCGCGATCTTCCCGTTCTCAAAAGCAAAAAGCATATCGCCTTGATAATCTTCCGTCATGTGCATAAAGAGAATGCGCTCGCCCTCTTCCATCGACAAAATATTCGGCAGATATCCGCCAAGTTCAGATGGTTTTGTATCGGACAGTTCATGCACCTTCATTTTGTAAACATTCGCACGGTCAGAAAAGAACACTACATCACTTTTGTTCTTTCCATCCAATTCGATAAGGATTCGATCTTCTTCTTTCGTCTTGAGCTCACCCGCACTTCGAAGAGATGTAAGTGGAATTTTTTTAATATATCCGTGTTCAGTCATAAATAGCTTAAGCTTGTAGTCCTCAATCATTTGATCAAGCGAGAGATGCTCTACTTCGTCAATGTGCATTATTTCGCTTCTGCGGGTTTGTCCGTATTTTTTTGCAACATTCTCAAGCGCCTTCTGAATCAGCATATCAATTCGATGAGGCTTTCTGAGAATATCATTCAGATCTTCTACATCCTTAATGAGATTCTCGCGGTCAGCCGTCCGGTTGAGTATGTACTGGCGATTAATATTCCTAAGTTTGATTTCAGCAACATATTCGGCCTGAAGAGCGTCAAGATCGAAGTTGTCCATCAAATTGGGAACAACATCCGTTTCAAGTTCTGTATTTCTGATAATTGCAATCACACGATCGATATCAAGAAGAATCTTCGCAAGACCATCCAGAAGATGAAGTCTATCCAATTTTCTGTCAAGATCATAGGACACTTCTCTTTTCTGACAAACACGCCGCCATACAAGCCATTCAGCAATAATTGAACGAACACCCAGAACGCGGGGCATACCATTGATGAGAATATTGAAATTGCATGAGAAGGTGTCCTGCAGCTTCGTGAATCGGAAGAGCTTAGTCATAAGTGCATCTGGATCAACCCCGCGCTTGCACTCGATGGTAACCATCAGACCATTAAGGTCCGTCTCATCTCTGACATCGTTTATATCCTTGATTTTACCGGAACGAACCAATTCGGTTATTTCTTCTATAATGCCCTCAGCCGTTGTCGTATAGGGTATTTCATATATTTCTATCAAATTGTTCTTCTTATCAACATGATATTTTGCGCGAATTTTAACCGGGCCTCTGCCTGTTTCATAGACCTGGCTCATTTCATCCTTGTCATAGAGGATTATACCTCCGCCAGAGAAATCAGGAGCGGGCATAATTTCGTGCAAATTGCAGGCGGGATCCTTCATATACGCTATCGTAGCTTGGCATACTTCATTTATATTAAACGAACAGATATTCGATGCCATTCCAACGGCAATGCCCTGATTGCTGTTTACAAGAATAGAGGGAAATGAAGCCGGCAGAAGCATTGGCTCCTTTGTCGTACCATCATAGTTATCCATGAAGTCTACGGCATTCTTGTCAAGACCCCGAAAAATTTCCTCGCACAGCTTATCAAGCTTGACCTCCGTATATCTTGAAGCGGCAAATTGCATATCCCTTGAATACTGACGCCCAAAATTACCTTTCGAATCGACGTAGGGATGAAGAAGCGAACCATTTCCACGAGTCAAGCGAACCATTGTCTCATAGATCGCCATGTCGCCATGGGGATTTAGTTTCATCGTCTGTCCGACTACATTCGCGGATTTGGTTTTTGCTCCAGAAAGAAGACCCATCTTGTACATCGTATATAATAGCTTGCGATGAGATGGCTTGAAGCCATCAATCTCAGGAATAGCCCGAGAGACGATGACGCTCATGGCATATGGCATATAATTTAATTCAAGTGTATCCGTAATGCGCTGTTCCTGCGCAGGATATTCCTGCCACACGGTATTACGCACGCCGCCTTCATTATCAGCATATTTCTTATCTTTTCGAGCGACGGTCTGATCCTGACCCTTTTCTTTCTTTGCCATTTGATACTCCCATATATTTATTATCGAAATCAGATGTTGAAAAAGCTAACCAATATCCAGCATTTCGAGATAAAGATGCCCATTCTTTTCAATATGGCTCTTTCTTCCCTGCAAATTATCGCCAAGCAGAAGATCGAATTTATCTGATGTTTCCTGTGCCATATCTGGCATAACACGTATCAGTCGTCTCGAAGCCGGATTCATTGTTGTTTTCCACATCATTTCCGGTTCATTCTCACCAAGACCCTTCGAACGTTGAATCGAGCAAAATTCCGGCTGGTACTTTTTAAGTATTTCCATCTTCTCTTTCTCGTCATATGCAAAAAGAATTTCTTCTTCCTTCTTGTTCTTATAGACAATTTCAAAAAGCGGTGATTCGGCGATGAAGACTTTTCCCGCCTCGATAAGCGTTGGCGTCAGCCGATATAGCATGGCAAGAATCAGTGTTCGAATCTGATAACCGTCCACATCCGCATCTGTGCAGATTATAACTTTGTTCCATCGAAGAAGATTCATGTCAAAAGAAGATAGGTCCTTATTGTGCTTTGACTTAATCTCAACCCCACATCCCATGACCTTGAGAAGATCTACGATGATTTCACTTTTGAAAATGACATCATAGTCGGACTTAAGACAGTTCAGTATCTTTCCGCGTACGGGCATAATTGCTTGGAATTCTGCATCGCGGCCCATCTTACAAGATCCGAGAGCAGAGTCACCCTCCACAATATAGAGTTCTCTGTGAAGCAAATCCTTTGTTCGGCAATCTACAAATTTCTTAACGCGATTATTGATATCAAGCGAGCCCATCAGCTTCTTCTTGACATTGAGTCTTGTCTTCTCGGCATTTTCGCGACTTCTCTTATTAATCAGAAGCTGGTCAATGACTCGATCCGCATCCGATTTATTCTCGATGAACCAGATCTCAAGTTTCTCGCGAATCAATTCATTCATGAAATCTTGAATATACTTGTTGTTGATAGCTTTTTTGGTCTGATTTTCATAACTTGTCTGTGTGGAAAATGAACTCGTAACAAGCAAAAGACTATCCGATATATCCAAAAAAGTAATCTTACTCTCCCCTGCTTTATATTTCTCGCGCAAACGGATTTGACGATCGATTTCTGCAGTAAATGCATTGCGTACAGCCTTATCTGGTGCACCGCCATATTCGAGAAAGCTTGAATTATGATAATACTCGAGCAGATTCTTCTCGTTATTAAAGGAAAAAGCAATCTGCGAGCGAACTTTATATTCGGGTTTATCTTCGCGATCCTTGCCTTTTCCCGAACCCTCAAATTGATAGGGCTTTGTCATCCCTTTCTCTTCGTCAAGCTCCGTAATATAACCAAGGATTCCATCCGGATAGCAAAATGTATACTCTTCCTTTGTCTCATCATCAATCAAATGAAAGGTCACGCCGCTGTTAACAACTGACTGCCGCTTAAGCGTCTGCAAAATCGTCTCAACGGGAATCTTAATCTCCGTAAATACTTCTCTGTCCGGCTTCCATTTCTGGATCGTGCCAGTCCGCTTAAATCGCGTTTGCTCTTTTTGAAGGCCCCCAATATTTTCACCTTTTTCAAAATGAACCGAATACTTATAGCCGTCACGAAAAGATGTAGCATCAAAATACTCCGATGCATATTGCGTCGCACATGCGCCAAGACCATTGAGCCCTAGACTATACTCATAATTCTCGCCAGAATTATTATTGTATTTTCCGCCAGCATACAATTCACAGTAGACGAGCTCCCAATTGAATCGCTCCTCTTTCGCATTATAATCAAGTGGAAGTCCGCGTCCAAAATCTTCCACGAGCATGGAGCCGTCGGCATATCGAATCACCTCGATCCGATCTCCGTGACCTTCGCGTGCTTCGTCTATCGAGTTTGAAAGAATCTCGAAAAAAGAATGCTCGCACCCTTCCAAGCCATCTGAGCCGAAAATTACACCGGGACGCTTCCGCACTCGGTCTGCACCCTTAAGTGATGAAATGCTCTCATTATCATATGTAGACTTCTTTGTCATGACACGCAGATTCCCTTCTAATTTGTAATGGCCGAATTAATTATAGCATACGAAAAGATGCATATTAACAATGGCACTACTGCAAATAATACCGTTCCCTTGCCAAACACGCAAATGTTTTTGCCGAGCAACAGAAAACATTCCTCCGCGTGTTTTGTTTTCTCTTGATGACGAATTAAGACAAGATCTGTATTCCCTATATTGCGTATTTAGTTGCGCCGAATCAGCAAATCGTATATGATCAAACAAATAACGGACAACAAAAGAAGGATTAAGACGTAAAATATGAAGTATAAAATGATTGCTCTTGATATTGATGGCACGCTAACGAATAGTCAAAAAGAAATCCCCCCTTCAACAAAAATTGCGCTCCTTGAAATCCAGCGGTTGGGAGTAAAAATTGCACTCGCATCAGGACGCCCTACGGCTGGTTGCAAAAAACTTGCAGAAGAGCTGCATCTATCCGAATATGGCAGTTATGTCTTATCATTTAATGGCGCAAGAATCACAAATTGTCAGACAAATGAAATCGTCTACGAAAAGATTCTTCCTATGGAAATCATTCCTAAGCTCTATGCATTTGCACAAGAAAACAATGTCGGAATGATCACATATGAAAATGAAACCGTCATCACAGGAACGCCAATAGATAAATATATGATCAATGAAGCAAGGATAAACGGTATTCCTATTATTTCTGTCGATAATTTCCCGGAATACGTGAATTTCAACGTAAATAAATGTCTGATGACAGCAGAACCCGCGTATCTTGAACAAATGGAAGTCAAATTGAAAGAGCAATATGGAGATTTGCTAAGCATATACCGCTCTGAACCATATTTCCTCGAAATCATGCCGCAGAATGTAGACAAGGCCATGGCATTATCAATACTACTATCCGAGAACGAACTCACGAAGGATAATTTAATTGCTTGTGGCGATGGCTTCAATGACATCTCAATGATATCATTTGCAGGACTTGGCGTGGCAATGGAAAATGCAAGTCCAGTTGTTAAGAACGCAGCAAATTATCTGACCACAACGAATGACAATGATGGCATTCTTCATGTCATTAACAAGTACATTTTAGGACAATGATCGCATGATCTACTGCAGTTAACCCCTTACGTCCTGTTCTTTCATTTCTAGTAATCTATCCCAATCTTCCACCGTGATACAGAGTTGATCAAACATATCCGGGCGCATTTGCCATGTCTCATATAATGCTGATATTCGTTTCCATTCTTTTATCTTGGCGTGGTGCCCAGATAACAAGACAGGCGGAACGCTTCTTCCATGCCAATTCTCAGGCCGTGTATATTGCAATGCCTCAAGTACGCCTTGCATATGAGATTCTTCCTGATATGCAGATGCATTGGGAAGTACACCGGGAATCATACGCGAAACAGAATCAATCAGAACACAGGCAGCAAGTTCGCCGCCTGTCAGAACATAATCGCCTATAGATATTTCTTCATCAACAATTTCATCTATAACACGCTGATCTATACCTTCATAATGTCCGCAGAGCAAAATGACATGTTCCTTTTGCGAAAGATCGATTGCCTTCTTCTGCGTGAAGACATTCCCTTTTGGCGATAAATATACGGTATGTGTCGTTGTCTTCTCGTTAGCGCTTATGATCGACTTCCAAGCCGAATAAACGGGATCACACTGCATAAGCATGCCCGTGCCGCCGCCAAACATCGCATCGTCAACTTTGCCATATGGATTGCCACAGTAATCTCGAATCTGAACCGTATCAAGGGAAAACACACCCTTCTGGAGCGCTCTCCCCGTTATACTCGTATCCAAACAAATTCTGACCTGCTCAGGGAACAAAGTCATTACAGTAAATTTCATGAGTATCACCTTATTAGGCTGCACATATTATGATTCGTATATCTCGTAAAGACCCTCAGGTAAATTAACATGAATCTCCTTACCGGATATGTCGACATTATATACAACCGAATGTAAATATGGGATCAGAAGATCCGGTTTTCCCTTGCGTGGTACGACGAAGATATCACTTGCACCCGTCTGTAAAATATCAGAAAGGATCCCAAGCGTACCCAGCTTATCGTCGATAATTGTCGAGCCTAACATATCTGCAATAAAATACCTTCCCTTTGGTATCTGGGCGGCATCTTCACGAAGGACGGCAAGAAACAAGCCATTCAGTTTCTGCGCTTCGTCACGATCCGTAATGCCGACAAATGTAAGCAAAACAACAGAATCCGTTATCCGTGCAGATGAAATGACGACATCACGGAGTTTTTTCTCATCGTTAGTCAACAAGATCCCATTCTTAATTTTACTGAAACGGCGCACATGATCCGTAATCGGAAAGACTTTCACCTCTCCGTGGACACCGTGTGCGCCGACCAATTTACCAACAATGTAATAGTCCTTCATTATACAATATCCACAATGACACGTTTGTCAGAACGAAGGTATTTTGCCTTCATAACGGTACGAATCGCTTGCGCTCTCTTTCCGCCTTTTCCAATGACTTTCCCCATATCATCCGGTGCAACCTTGAGTTCAAGAACAATTGTGTTTCCGCGCTCAGTCTCCGTAACAGAAACAGCATCTGGATCCGTAACAAGAGCTTTTGCAATAGTTACCAATAAATCGCTCATAGTATATCGGCGAAACAATATGTATCGCCTTCCTCCCCTCAATCGTCGTGACAAAAACTGCCACCTTCGTAAAATTTAGGAAATAGCGCCTGTCTTCTTAAGAAGAGAACGCACGGTCTCTGTTGGTTGTGCGCCATTCTTAATCCACTTCTGAGCCGCCTCTGCGTCAATCTTGATCTCTGCTGGATTCGTCAAAGGATTGTACGTCCCGATTTCCTCGATGAAACGACCATCTCTTGGGTAACGAGAATCCGCAACTACTACGCGATAAAAAGGTGCCTTCTTTGCGCCCATTCTCTTCAATCTGATTTTTACTGCCATTTTTGTATCCTCCTTATGTATTTAACCACAATTCTTTATCCGCGCACGCATGATTTGCGTGTACTTCACGTAAATAAGTCATGTTCGATTAACGAAAACCATTTCGTCCGAACCCACCAGCACCTTTACCCATTTTAGAAAACTTCTTCATCATCTGGGTTGACTGCTCATATTGTTTAATGAGTTGATTGACCTGCTGAACCGTTGTTCCAGCACCGGCGGCAATCCTCTTCCGCCGACTGGCATTTAGTACCTGTGGATACTTGCGCTCTTTCTTCGTCATCGACCGAATGATTGCCATATTCTTATCGATGACCGATTCATCAATATCTTGCTCTTTCACCTTCGAACCAACGCCCGGAATCATGCCCAAGACATCCCGAATGGAGCCCATTTTTTGAATTTGCTCAAATTGCGCAAGCATGTCCTCTAGATCAAACGAGTTTTTGCGAATCTTATCCATTGTTGCTTTTGCGGCATCAGCATCAAAATGATCCTGAGCTTTCTCAATAAGCGACAGAACATCACCCATACCAAGTATGCGGCTTGCCATACGATCCGGAAAATACTCCTCAATGTCTTCAACCTTCTCACCTACACAAATCAGTTTAATCGGTTTCCCGGTAATCTGACGAATAGATAGCGCCGCACCGCCACGAGCATCACCGTCTAATTTTGTCATAATAAAACCATCAAGACCAATAGCCGATTCAAAAGAAGATGCGACTGATACAGCTTCTTGACCAATCATTGCATCTACAACAAGAAGTTTCTCTGTAGGCTTTACTACTTTACCAATCTCGATTAGTTCATCCATCATCTCGGAATCAATGCTTGTACGTCCTGCCGTGTCAACAATTAATGTGTCACAGAGAAGGTACTTCGCGCGCTCAACGGCCTTTTGGGCGATAAGTACAGCTGATTTCTCTTCTGGCATGATAAATGATGGAACATCAATCTTGTCTGCAAGGATTTCCAACTGTTTGGCAGCAGCGGGTCTGTGAACATCGACCGACGCAACAATCGGACGTTTCCCACTCTTTTTAAGTAAACGTGCCAGCTTGGCGGCAGTCGTCGTCTTTCCGGCACCCTGAAGGCCATAAAGCATAATCACAGTAAACCCGGAAGGTGATACGGCAATCTTTCCAGATGTGGAACCGAGCATCTCAATCAGAGATTCATGCACAATCTTAACAACTTGCTGCCCTGGAGTTAAGCTTGATAGTACTTCCTGTCCTTTGCATTTCTCTGTCATATCCGAAATGAATGATTTGACAACAGAATAATTTACATCGGCTTCGAGAAGCGCCAAGCGAATCTCTCGCATCATATCCTTGATATCTTGTTCGGTAACGCGAGCCTTACCGCGCATACGTGCGGTTATGTTTTGCAATTTATTCGATAAACTATCAAACATATATTATTTCCATTTCTGTCTCTGAAGACATTATATATTCTTCAGCCAATTCGATAGTATCTCGTGCGCTAGGGGAAGCTGGTTTTGTTCAATGGCGCTAATCGCATCTGAGACAACCTGCTTCTGTTCCATAAAGCGAGCTACTAATCCAAGCTTGTTCTCATAATCCATAAGTGAACTCGTTCCGCGTCTAATCGTATCGTGAACAGCTTGCCTTGAAGTATTCTCTTGCTGTGCAATCTCTGCAAGTGACATGTCTTCTGCAAAATGTAATTCGAGGATTGACCTCATATGCAAAGTCAGAAGAGAGCCATAAAAATCGAGTAAAAGACAGGCATCAACGACTTCCATTTACATACCTCACCTATGTTCTTATGAAAGAATACAGTAAAAAGAATCGGGTGTCAAGGGCATTCCCTTGTCGGTCAATAAGTTTTGAAACAGATGCTCCTATGGCATAATACTTATTTAGGGGAAGGAAGTAACGAATTAACAAAAATATCTGGATCAAAATCAACAAGGTCAGATGCACCTTCTCCAAGTCCAGCAAGATAGATGGGACTATGTGTCGCATGGGCGACTGCAATCGCAACGCCGCCTTTTGCACTACCATCAAGTTTTGTAATGCCTACACCCGTGAGCGCAACCGCCTTTGAAAATACCTCTGCCTGAATCACTGCGTTTTGCCCCGTTGTGGCATCAATAATAAGCAAAGACTGGCAAAATGCTTCGGGCGCTTCTCGTTCAATAATGCGGTTAATTTTGGCGAGCTCATCCATCAGATTCTGTTTATTATGTAGACGCCCCGCCGTGTCAATGATAAGTACATCCATATGTCTTGCGATCGCTGCATGCACAGCATCATAACATACAGCGGCAGGATCAGAACCTTCTGTATGAGAGATAACAGTCGTATTCGTCCGCTCGCCCCATACAGCAAGTTGCTCAATAGCTGCAGCTCGAAAAGTATCCGCCGCCGCAAGAAGCACCTTCTTATTCTCGTGCTTGAATTTGAGACACAGCTTGCCGGCCGTCGTTGTTTTCCCCGTTCCATTAACGCCAACCATCAGAATTATATTAAGTTTATTCTCGTGAATCGAAAGAACCTTCTTTTCTCCAAGTATAAATAGGATCTCTCTTCTCATAGACTGAAGAACAGCATCGTAACTATCATCTCCTGAGGACTTAATGTCATCCCGAATCTTGTCCATTATTTGCAGTGTTGCACCTATCCCAACATCTGCCTGAACCAGCAGCGTTTCAAGGTCATCAAGCATGTTTTCATCAAAATGTCCCATCTTCGCGGAAATCTTTGTCATTCCATCAGAAACAAATCCTCTTGTTTTTTCTAGGCCCTTCTTGAAAATATCAACTATACCCATTTTGTCCTCCTAACACGATCAAATGAATCGTTTGCGTTATGATTCGCCCAGTCGCATCGAGAGTATCTTGGAAATTCCTCGCTCTTGCATAGTGACCCCGTACATGCGATCACACGCCTCCATTGTACCCTTGCGATGTGTGACTAAAATGAATTGAGATTTCGCAGTATACCGTCTAACAAAGTCAGTGAAGCGATTAACGTTAACATCATCAAGAGCAGCTTCTACTTCATCCAACACGCAAAAAGGTGACGGACGCAATTGAAGTATCGCAAATAGAAGTGCAATCGCGGTAAGGCAACGCTCTCCACCGGATAATAACGATAAGCTTTGCAGCTTCTTCCCTGGAGGCTGCGCACGTATATCAATCCCGCATGAGAGTACATCTTCTAAATCCTCAAGTACAATATCTGCCGTTCCACCATTGAAAAGATCGGAGAAAACCGTCTTAAAATTCTCGTTAATCTGCTCAAAATGCATGAGAAATTGTTGACGCATCTCTTTTACCATGTCAGAAATAACTTTCTCCAGATTATCTTTAGCAGCCTCAATATCCTCTTTCTGCTTGGTCATAAATGTATAACGATCATTTACACGATCATATTCATCAATTGAAGCCAGGTTAACGGCGCCAATATCTCTCATTTCATTTTTGAGTTCACTAATCTGCTTCTGAAATGCCTGTGGATTCTCTATTTCAATAGCATATGATTGTGCGTTGTCATATGTCATTTCGTGCTCTTCCCACATACGATTCTTCCATTCATCAACATCAGTTTCGTATTTCTCAACTTTTGCCTGCAACTTGGCTTGTTCATTCTGAAGTGATGACAAACGAGAGGTAGCAAAAGACAATCGATCAATGAAACCAGACAGTTCTTGTTCAAGCTCTTCTTTTTCAAGTTGCAAATCTTTCATATTCATCGAAATCATCTTCTCACGATTTCTGTGATCTACAATCTCCGCGGAACGCACGTTCTCTTCCTCAGTAAGTAAGGATATTTCTTGCAAAAACTGAGTACATTCCATCTCATACTTGATGAGCCCGTCAGTATATCCGTCTTTCTCTCGCCGAATTCTCTCGCTAATCTCGGTTGCTCCACGCAGAGATTCTTCAATAGATCCAACCGATATACGCAGATCACCAATCTCGCTGCGGAGATCATCGAGTTGATCTTGGACAGCCTTGCTCTGCCCATCCGTTTTTGTCACACTTTGTCGAAGCGTGAGTATTTCTGCCTCACATTCGGAGATTGCCACTTGACAATCATCTTGATCTTCTTTGACCATCAGTCTTCGTTTGGATATATCCTCAAGCTCTTTCTCAATTAGCAACTTGCGCGACAAGATTTTATCTTCTTGCGCCTGAAGTTGGTGGTTCATCGCCTCAATTTTAACGTGTTCCAAAGTAAGCGTACGTACAGATTCGTCCAGAAATGCAACCTCGCGGCCAATCTTCTTGATGTCCTGCTCATATATCGCCATATTTTTCATGATATCTTCTATCTCACTGTCAACCGATAATATGCGATTCCGAGTTGCCTCAAGTTCTCTTGCTCTTCCAAGAATACTCGTTCCAGTTCGTCGAATACTACCACCTGTCATCGAACCGCCTGGATTGACTACATCTCCGTCAAGTGTGACAATTCGAAAGGAATGAGCTGTCTGTGACGCAAGCAATAAGGCCTGCTGTAAGGTCTCCGTAATTACGATTCTTCCAAGAAGATTGCTCATAATGTCCGACAGAAATGACGGGAATTCCAGCAGATCTGATGCAATTCCCAGATAGCCTTTCGCCATTTCAGCGGCTCTACGATATCCTGTTTCAAGTTCACGAGGCTTAATCACATCAATCGGAAGAAAAGTAACACGACCCATGTGTCCATCTTTCAGTACACTAATTAAGTAGGAAGCATCTTTATCCGTCTGCGTAACGATATGATGAACAGCTTGTCCGAGTGCAATCTCAATAGCCGTCTCATACTTGGCAGGAACGCGAATCAGTTCCCCTAAGACACCCTTCATTGCTGCTTCAATTTGTTTGTCAGATTCTGAGGCGGCAAGTAATCTTCTGACGGGCTCTTGATACCCCTCACGGCTCTTCTCAAGCTCTTCAAGTGTGCGAATGCGGAATTTACAGTTATCAGCCTCTCTCTTCTTCTGTTCAAGTTGAGCAGAAATGATTGACGCACTTTCTCTCACATTCTCTAGTTCACTTTTTTTCTTCTCAAGATTCATCGCAGAATCGGAAAGTTTATTTTTAGTGTCAGAAAGTGCTTTTGTCGCTTCTTCAATACTCACTCTCTGACCGTCAAGCTCGGTAATAAGCAACATCCGATCATTCGATAGATTATGAACGCGAGAATCCAGAACAGATATCTCAGAAGTAAGCTGCTGCGCGCGTTCGCGTCCTTCAAACAGTTCCTCCTGAAGATCCTCCACTTTTTTGCGAAGAACAGCCAGTTGCCTTTGGGATTGATCAATCTCCGAAGTAAGCGCGTCCATCTCAGATTCTTTTTCAGCAAGCATTTCCGAGAATTTATTCTGCTGAGATAGGAGAGCCGCCACTTTTTTCTGCTGAAGCTCATTTTCCAGTTCAAGTCTTTCAATCTCTTTGCTCGTATTATCGGAATTGCTCTCTCCTTCATGAATACGATTCGTCAAATGCAATTTTCGATCAGCAATTACTGCCAAACTGCTCTGCGCAATATGAATTGCATCACTGACAGTTGTCAGTTGCGATCGAGATTCTTCCAGAGAATCCTCTATCCTATTGGATCTTTCAGAAAGATCGCGATTCTTTGTTCGCATATCAAGCAATGCATCTTCTTGCATCCGAATATCTTCACTTATGATATTTCTTTCCTCAATGGAGGCAGATAAGAAGGCATTGTTCCGATTAATCAGGTAAAGGGAAAGACCCATGTCTTTCGTTTTCCATTCGTCATACAAGCGATGATATTTCCGTGCTTTATCCGACTGTTCGAGAAGAGGTCCGACCTGATCTGCGAGTTCAGCCAAAATATCACCGATTCGAACGAGATTCTGTTCTGTGGAAAGCAGTTTGCGTTCTGCCTCTTCCTTACGAACTTTATATTTTACTATTCCAGACGCTTCTTCCAGAACTTTGCGTCTATCTTCGGAACGCGTACTTAATATCTCATCAACTCGTCCTTGACCGACAATTGAATAGCCATCTTTGCCTAGACCCGTATCCATAAAAAGTGAAACGATATCTTTGAGTCGGCAATTGACATGATTAATCTGATATTCACTCTCGCCTGAACGAAATAGTCTGCGGGTAATTTGGACTTCCGCGTATTCGATACCAAGAGAGCCGTCAGCGTTGTCTATCGTCATAGAGACTTCGGCGTAATTCATCGCACGCCTTGACTGTGTTCCGTTGAATATGACATCTTCCATTTTTCCGCCACGTAATGTACGAACACTTTGCTCGCCAAGAACCCAGCGAATAGCATCTGTTACATTTGATTTCCCACTGCCGTTAGGACCAACAACCGCGGTCATACCCTTATCAAATTCAATAAGTGTGTATTCAGGAAAGGATTTAAACCCTTGTATCTCAAGTTTTTTTAGATGCATCTGGTTTGCCAATCCTTCCCTTTTATGTACAGAAAGTTATTATATACTAAAAACGACTTTCATGAAAATTTTTCTCTGTATTGGTTGTAAGCAATTTTCGATGCTTCTTGCTCGGCAAGCTTTTTGCTCTGTCCAAAACCGCGCGATATTTCTACATCATTAAGAATAACGGCCGAGGTAAAAATACGATCATGCACAGGACCGGATTCATCGACGATTTCAAAACGAACCTTTTTTTCGCCAGGATGAACCTGCGCAAGCTCTAGTATCCGACTTTTATAATCAAAAATCAATTCACCGGATATTGCCGCATCAATGGATCTTGAAAGAAGTTGCGTTATGACCGCTCTTGAAGCCTCAAATCCACCATCCAAATATACAGCCGCAAATAAGGCCTCCATTGTATTCGCAAGATTTGAAGGCTTAACTCGCCCGCCTGTCATCTCTTCACCTTTCCCCATCAGTAAAAAACGGCCCAAATCCATTTTGTTTGCAATTTCTGCTAGAGTTGCCTCACAAACAATGAGTGAACGAGTTTTAGAAAGATACCCTTCGTTTTTATCGGATTGGCAACGATATAAGTGGTCAGCAATAACAAAATCAAGAATTCCGTCTCCAACAAACTCAAGGCGCTCATTATTTTCGAGACACTCAGATTTATGTTCATATGTGTATGTCGAATGTGTTATGGCGGTTAGTAATAATAATCTGTCAGTGAATGTATATCCAATACAATCTTCAAGCTCGGAAAAATGATTATTTTGCAAAATACATCTCCATTTCTTCATAAGCAAAGAGCTCCCCACAAGAGGGAGCTCCGATGAAAAGCTTAGCTTCGGGGCTTACACATTCGCCTTGATAAATTCTATTGCATCCCCAACCGACTTAATCCGTTCCGCTTCCTCATCAGGGATAGAAATACCAAACTCTTGTTCCATAGCCATTACAAGCTCGACCATATCCAAAGAATCGGCATTCAAATCATCAATGAAGTTCGAATCCATCTCAACGGTATCACCGTCCACACCTAATTGTTCAACAAGAATTCCCTTAACACTTTCAAAAATCGGATCACCTGACATTTTGTTACCTCCTGGTTGATTGTTGATACAATCTTCATACATTGTTTGTATCCGAATGTACGAAAAAAGTCAAGCGCAAAAGTAAAAAAACAGAATTTATTTTGAAAATCAAAGCATTATTTACCTTCTTTGAAATAATCGAGGTTCTTCATCAAATAATCCATACCAGAAATAATTGTCATAATGACCGCTATAATCATGAAAGAATTCCCAACATAGAGAATACCCGTACTCACACTCTTCTCGCTGATAGAAGAGAAACAAGATGTAAAAATAATTTTAAATATCGGCTCAAACATGATGAAAGTTATGGCGATCATTTGCGTGACTGTTTTAATTTTCCCAATCATCTCAGCCGCCATCACAACACCTTTATTGCTTGCTATCAATCGAATTCCCGTTACCATAAATTCACGAATTACGATAATAATAACAAAAACAGACGAAATTCTCCCCAGATCAACAAGCGCAATGAGGATAGAAATAACAAGCATTTTGTCAGCCAGTGAATCGAGAAATTTCCCCAAATTTGTAATCAAATTGTACTTTCTGGCAATCTTCCCATCGACCAGATCTGTTAGTGAAGCAACAACAAAAAGAATGGCCGCAATAATCCTGCCATACGAATCAATAAATTGATTCCATCCACCAGGTTCAAAAGAACCAATATGTACTGGCAACAAAAATAGAAGAATGAAAGGTACAAGAATAATTCGAAGCAAAGACAATTTGTTTGGCGTATTCATAATATCAATTAACTCCTGTCAAATCATATGCTGAGCAATCCACAAGCCTAACGGCATATGTTTTGCCGATCTCAAGTGGACTTCCCGTCGCGGCTACGTATATCATTGGATCAACCTCGGGTGCCTCTCCGAAACTTCGTCCAACGTAAAATATACCATCTTCTGAGATAGAATCAATAGAGACATCAACAACAGTTTGCATTCTCGCTACGTTTTTTTCAAGTGAAAGTGCCTGTTGAACCGCCATCACACGATCATAACGAAGTTTGGCAATATCTTTTCTAACCTTATGTGGCATATCATACGCTAGTGTATTCTCTTCCTTTGAAAAGATAAAACACCCCAACCGATCAAATTTCCATTTCTCAATATTCATAAGCATCTGATCAAAATGCGTTGCCTTCTCCCCAGGAAATCCAACCATGACAGTCGTCCGAAGAATTATGTCTGGGATTTTGTCACGTAAATGATTGATCACTGCAGAAATAGAAGAAACTGAATCTCTTCGCCCCATCAATTGAAGAATAGTATCTTCAGCATATTGTATTGGCATATCCAAATAATGAGCTATTTTTGGGTTCGTACGCATCTCCTCAATCAGTTCGTCTGTAACACCATCTGAGTATGTATACATAATTCTAATTCGCAGAATACCGTCGATTTCAGACAATTTACGCAAAAGAGACGGAAGCACCCGCCGACCGTATAAATCCAGCCCATAGCGAGTAGTATCTTGTGCAGTTAAAATGATTTCTGAATAACCGCATGCAGATAGTGATTGAGCTTCCATAATTATGTCTTCGATAGGTCTGGAAATATATTCCCCACGTATCATAGGGATTGCACAATAAGCGCATCGATTTGAACAGCCTTCAGCGATCTTCAGCCATGCATATCCTATCGTTGAAATAACCCTGTTGGAACGCATATGAAGAAGACTACCCGGCTCACCTACATAAGCCTCCGTTGGACCTTCATGCTCTCCATACAATTTACGAATGGCCTTTGCTATATCTTGATAATGGGATGTCCCAAGAACTTCATCAACTTCAGGCAGAAATTTCCGAATATCATCTGGGTATCGTTGTGATAGACATCCCGTCACAATAATGTAATCGCAGTTACCCTTAGGCCCCTTGAAATCAGACATCTGTAGGATCTTGTCAATTGCTTCCTGCTTGGCACTTTCAATGAAACCACAGGTGTTAATCACAATAACATCCGCCATATTGGGATCCATAACCATGTTCATCGAATCATCCATCAGGATTCGCGTCATACACTCTGCATCAACCAAATTCTTCGAACAGCCTAGTGTAATCATAGCAACCTGAATCGCATTACCCTTATTTCGCAAAATAATCTCCTCATGTGTAGAAATATATGAACCTGTTTCTATTCTACCTCATGAAGAGATTTTCGCAAAGCATCAACCGCAATTGATACAGAATATCCCCTATTTATCAGAAAACGGATTGTTTTCTTTGTCCATAATGATATGTCAAAATCAGTCGTCGTCAGCATGCTTTGATATTCTGGGATAAGACGTGCCTCAATCAAATCTATTATTGATTCTTCGTCACTTGGAAGTGTTACTAGCGTCAGCTCAATTGCGTCTCTGGATATCCCTTTGTGCAACATTCTTTGCCTGAGCAAAGCCTTACCTTCCGATTGCCGGAGTACTTTCCCTCTGCAAATAGAATTTGCAACACGCATATCATTGATGTAGCCATCAGCAACAAGCAAATCAACCACACTGTGAGCAACTTCGGCAGAGTATTCTTTGTGAATTAAATACTCAACGACTCGTCCGCTTGATTTTTGTGAAATGCCGATATATGAAATGGCAGCTAGACGAGCTGATGATTCCTTGTTTTCCAAAATCCGTTACCTCTTCATGTTTACTGATATGGATAAATCAGAAATCAATACCAAGAATATCCGATTCCGTCTCTGGGTCGTCTACCGATACAACAGATTCTTCTGGAAGCGGCTCAAGAGATGCTCGTATCTTAGCTTCTAATTCATCACGTATCACTGGATTCTCCTTAAGGAAAACACGAGCATTATCCTTACCCTGACCAATCCGCTGTCCATTATAGGAGAACCACGATCCGCTTTTATCGACAAGCTCCTTCTGTACGGCAAGATCCAGGATACAGCCTTCTTTGGAGATTCCTTCACCATACATAATATCAAATTCGGCTTCCTTAAATGGAGGTGCAACCTTATTCTTCACAACCTTGACCTTCGTATGATTACCGATAATATCATTGCCATTACGTAGGCTCTCTGTTCTTCTGACATCCAAACGAACGGAAGCATAGAACTTAAGTGCACGGCCACCTGGTGTCGTCTCTGGATTACCAAACATAATGCCAACCTTCTCTCGAAGTTGGTTAATAAAAATACACACCGTACTTGACTTACTAATGACACCTGCAAGTTTCCGTAGTGCCTGAGACATGAGTCTTGCCTGCAATCCAACATGTGAATCGCCCATCTCTCCGTCAATTTCAGCTTTGGGAACAAGCGCTGCAACAGAATCAACGACGATTACATCCACGGCACCACTTCGTACAAGAGCCTCCGTAATCTCCAATGCCTGTTCTCCTGTGTCTGGTTGCGAAACAATCAACTCATCGATGTTAACGCCGATCCTGGCAGCATATGAGGGATCTAGGGCATGCTCTGCATCAATGAAGGCGGCTGTGCCACCATTCTTCTGGGCTTCAGCTACAATATGAAGAGCCACCGTCGTCTTACCAGAAGATTCTGGTCCGAAAATCTCGATCACTCTCCCCTTGGGAACGCCTCCAACGCCAAGTGCAATATCCAAGGTCAAGGCACCCGTCGGAATTACCTCCACAATCATTCCCGTCCTCTCGCCTAACTTCATGACCGCGCCCTTGCCAAATTGTTTCTCTATCTGCAGAAGCGCCGCATCAAGAGCGCGTGCACGTTCTGAATCCATCTTCTGTGAAATCTCTTGATTCGACTTACCCTGGGACTTGTCTGCCTTAGCCATAATTTCCTCCTCATCGAACATTCGTTCCTTATGTGTACATTATATAAATAGGATACAGTTCCGTCAACATATAAACGAGAAATTAATCTGACAATTTCTCGCAATCAATTTCAGGAAGAGTAAATAAATATTGAACGTATCTACTAAATACATCCGATATATTTGTATGGTGTGTTTTCGGATCTGTAATCATAATAATCAATTATTTGGTGTCCCAATATAGGTACGGCAAAAATTGGAGTCACATCAATTTTGTTTTAGTATCTTAATCATATGACTATCCGTTATTTTCTAACTTATGAACCTTCCTTCTTGATATCCGTTCCAGAAAAGTACGAAGCTCTCTCATTTGCAGCGAATATGCACAGAGTAGATAACCGATCATTCCAATTATGGCTCTGGCAAAGAGCCATGCTAGCTGAATGACTTTACTTGTCGGATGGAAGGGAACCAGATTGAGGACAGATATGAATAACAGAAGTACAATCGTACATATGAATTCGCGTCCTAAATAGCGAAATATTCCTTTGGGCGAAAGTAACTTGTTTTTCCTGTACACAGTTGATAGAAAAATTGCGCTAATGACACTTGACAGCGAATAGGCAAGAGATAATCCAATAGCGCCCAGGGACAGTTTCACAGACAGCAAACAAAATACATAGGTAAGAACAAGGGTCATCCCTCCATTTATGAGCGGTATTTTTGTTTTCCCAATCGCATAGAAAGCCTGATTATATATGAAAATGATTGTATGCATAACCACAGCAATGCAGTAACCCATGAGTATAGACGCCGTTCTGTTCGCAGCCGAAATTGAATATGATCCACCCCAATTCAGGATACCAAGCACAACATCAACCCGCAATGTAAGCAAAAGAGCCGCGGAAGGAATTGTCAAAAACAAGGCATTTCGTAAACTCCGCCCAAGAAGAATGCGTGCCAATTTATGATCGCCAGACGCATAATGACCCGCCAAAGAAGGAAGCATGACATTTCCAACTGCCACGGCAAAAATACCATATGGAAGTTGCCAAATTGTCTTTGCATTGTTAAGAGATGTAACAATTCCATCCGAAAAATGATTTACAGAAAAATTTGCCAAAATAATCGTATTTAGCTGCACGATTGAAGCCGATATCATGGTAGGTATGGCAAGCTTCAGTAATTGGCGAAACCCCTCATCATGAATATCTAACGAGAAACGAAATGAAGATAATTCTCGCCTTGCCATTGACGATTGAAATACGAAAAATAGAAAAGCCGACAGCATGACACCAACGCAAGTCATAATAACCGCATGGGGGGTTTTTCCGCCTAACAAAACAATGGACAATACAACAAGAATATTGTAGAAGGTAGGTCCGAAGGCAGACGAAGAGAATTTCTTATATGCGTTAAGTATCCCAATGGATAAGGCTGCGAGCATCATGAAAAACACTTGTGGAAAAAGAATCTTCGCTGAAGTCGCTGCAAGAGCAATCGTTTTCGCGCTCTTATCATGACCATAAATCGCAGGGAAAATATAGTCCGAAGATAATGAGCCAACCAACACAATCATTAACATGACGAGGGAGATCACAGAAATAAAGATGCTTACACTACGCCATCCTCGGCGCTCCTCGCCTCTTTCCAATGACCTGGCAAGTGAGGGAGTAATTGCCGCCTGAATTGAACCGCCAATGAGTAACTGATAGAATAAATCAGGAATCTGAAAACCGAGATAGAAAGAATCTGATAAATAACTGCTTCCAAATTTCTGAATAATAAAAATTTCTCGAAGAAAGCCCGTGCATTTAGAAATTGTTAGTCCAACAATCATTAATAACGTTGCAAACGCAATGCTTTGGGTGCGACTTTTCGCATGATTTCCCATTGGAATTTCGCTGTTTCTACGATCATTACCCATGATTATATAAGCCTTTCGCGAATCAGATTGAGCGCCTGCAAAGTTGCCACTCGCCGTATTCGCATACGATTTCCGGTTGCCTGATAACGCAAAACCTTCGTTTCCTTTTCATCGGCAATTGCAATATAGACAAGTCCAACTGGCTTATCTGGAGTGCCTCCATCTGGACCTGCAATACCCGTTACAGAAACAGAGATATCTGTGTTTAGTAGCTGTCGGCATCCGTGCGCCATCATGACGGCACACTGTTCGCTCACTGCGCCGTATTTTTCTAGAACTTCCGCCGTGACACCAAGCAACTTCATCTTAACCTGATTATCATACGATACAACAGAGCCCATAAATACCTGAGAGACGCCGGGTATATCCGAAAACTCCGAAGAAATCATTCCTGCAGTACAACTCTCTGCAAAAGATACAGTCATTTTTTTCTGCTGAAGAAGAGAAAAGACAATCTCCTTCATTGATCTTGAACCAATTTCGTAGATATGGCTACCAAAACGTTTCTTCATTTCTTCAATGACGGGTGTCATGAGATCTGGATCAGAATCGCTTTCTATCCGCTGTGTCACACGAAACATACATTCACCCTCCGCAGCATAGGGTGCTATCGTCGGATTGTCCTGCGCTTCTATCAAATCAATGATTCTCGTCTCTGCATCAGATTCTCCCATCCCAAATAGATGCACATATTGTGTGCGGAAGTGAAAGGGTGCAAGTTTTTGAAGATGAGGTCTGACGGATATCGTAAACATTGGAATGAGTTCTGAGGGCGGACCAGGCAGAAGAACGATAAGCGACTGTCTCGAAGGTTCATTTCTCTTGGGAGCCGGGCAATAGAACATTGCTCCTGGCGCAGTTCCGTTCGTGTTTGGTAAAATGACGGCATCTTCTGGCAAATATGCTTGCTTTTTATTACTTTCAGGCATATTCTTGCCAATTCTTACAAAATAATCCGCAATTTCTTTATATATGTTTTCGTGAAATATGAGTTTGACCCCAGCGACGTCTGCCGCAGTTGCCATCGTCAAATCATCCTTTGTCGGGCCTAATCCCCCGGTAAGTATGACAAGATCACTCCTGAGTACGCTTTCACGTATTTGACTTGCCAGACGAGAGGGATTATCACCGATAACAATCTGTCGGAAGGATGGTATCCCCATATCGGCAAGTTCTCTTGCAATATAAGCTGAATTCGTGTTGAGGGTATGCCCCATAAGTAACTCAGTTCCCACGCAGATGGTTTCTGAACTATGGATGGCTTCTTCTCTTCCCATAGAATTACGACCTTTCCATTATCTCCCGATAAGCGTCTAGTGTGTTTTGGAGGAGCATCGTAATCGTCATTGGACCTACACCGCCTGGCACAGGAGTAATGGCACCAGCAACGGATAAAGCATCAGCAAAATTCACATCTCCCCTGACCTTACCATCTGAACATCGATTTATGCCAACGTCAATTACCGTTGCGCCGGGTTTGATATAGTCCTTGGTAACAAAGCCCTCTTTCCCAATGGCAGCAATCAATATGTCCGCTTCCCTGCAGATCGCAGGAAGATCTTTTGTTCGGGAATGGGCAATTGTAACCGTTGCATTTTCAGAGAGCATCAGTTGCGCGACGGGCTTGCCAACAATATTACTTCTTCCAATAATGACACAATGCTTACCAGAAATCTCAATTCCCTGATTTTTGAGCAGAGTCAGACAACCAAGGGGTGTACAAGATACCAGACAATTGCGGCCAATTGACAACAAACCTTTATTGACCGGATGAAATCCATCCACATCTTTCTCTGGTGCGATAGCACAGATCACCGCAAACTCGTCCATATGACTGGGCAAAGGTAATTGACATAAGATACCGTGAACCCGCGGGTCATGATTCAGCGTATCTATTAGTTCTGTCACATCTTCCTGTGTTGCAGAAGCATCTAGTTCATAACCAAAGGAGATCATGCCCACTTGTTCGCAAGCCTTTTTCTTATTGGTAACATAAATGGACGATGCAGGATCGCACCCTACCTGAATAACGGCCAGTCCAGGAGGGCAAAAAGAGGGGATCCCCTCCCCTTCCTCGCGTATTCTGCGGATCTGATCCGCGATCTGATCGCGAATCGAAGCGGATATTTCTTTCCCTGAGATGATTCTTGCTGGCATCGTGTCAGCCTCCCTTTGCTTGTATTTCCAGCCATTGTGACTGGGATATTAACAGTTTTCGAGGTTTGCTTCCTTCAAAAGGTCCAATATATCCCTTTTCTTGCATGCGGTCAATCAGACGTGCCGCTCTCGGATAGCCAATATTCATTCTTCGCTGCAATATGGACACAGAAGCGCAACCAGCAATCAATACAATCTCAACTGCCTGTGGAAGTAGTTCATCCTCATCACCTGAATTTGCATCTGATGAGCCAGCATGATTTCCTGAGGTTGCAGAGACAATTGCTTCAGCTTCTTCTGGATCGTATGTGCCCATATTTTGCGATTTCAAAAACTCGATGATTGATTCTACTTCACCATCAGAAACAAAAGCGCCTTGTCCACGCTGCGGTTTTGCAGCACTCTGCGGATAGAACAGCATATCGCCTTTGCCAAGCAGTTTCTCAGCACCCACCATGTCTAAAATCGTACGGCTATCGACCTGAGAAGATACAGCAAAAGCGATTCGAGATGGTATATTCGCCTTTATTACGCCAGTGATTACATCAACAGACGGTCTTTGTGTCGCAATTAGCAGATGGATTCCCGCTGCTCTTGCCATTGCCGTCAGTCTCGCAATAGATTCTTCAACCTCTTTTGACGCGACTTGCATAAGATCTGCCAACTCGTCAATTACTATGAGTATAAGCGGAAGCTCAGGTTCTTTTCGCCGAGCTAATTCTTCATTATATCCGCGGAAATCACGCACGACTGCCTCAGCAAAAAAACCATACCTTCGCGTCATCTCGCCAACTGCCCAATTCAAAGTATTTGCAGCTTTTTTGGGGTCAGTCACGACGGGCGCAAGCAAATGCGGAATGCCATTATATATCGATAATTCAACAACCTTCGGATCAATCATAATTAGGCGAACTTGATTCGGTGTGGCTTTGCACAAGATACTAATCAGGATCGAATTTATACACACCGATTTTCCAGAGCCAGTCGCACCAGCAATAAGTAGATGCGGCATTTTCGACAAATCACACAAGATTGGATTACCTGGGATATCACGGCCCAGAGCAACTAAGAGCGGCGAACCTGTTTTCCGAAAAGCGGGCGTGTCCAGAAGACTGCGCAGCGTTACTGCGGAGGTCTCTGCATTTGGAATCTCTATGCCAATCGCAGATTTTCCCGGAATAGGCGCTTCAATACGAACACCCACGGATGCCATCGCCAAAGCGAGGTCATCGGTAAGATTGACAATTCGGCTGACTTTTATACCAGGACCTGGTGTTAATTCAAAACGGGTTATTGCAGGTCCGTGAGTAATATTGATTACTTTTGCAATGACACCAAAGCTTGCTAGCGTATCTTCTAGTTTTTTCCCTTGTGCCACCAGAGATGACTGGGATGCTCTGCCCGAATCGTCTTTCGCGTCAGGTCGCAATAAAGATGCTGGTGCAACTTTATATATCGGGCGTGGAATAGAAATTCGCATCTGCCTCGATGCAACCGTTTCCGGAGGAATAATGACGACTCTCTTTTGCACTTCGGAATAAAGTGACGGATCCAATGGTTTTGCATTTGCTTTATCAGAGGCTTTTACACCTTGAACAATGTCTTGACCGCCTACATATTCTTCAGTTTCCATATTATCCGATTCGTCAGCTGACTTCTGTATGAACTGTCCGTCGGTTCCGACTCTTTGCACAGTATATGTATTCGGATTAGAAGGATCAATATGAGCAGATCCTGATGACCGAATATCAATCCACTGTGCATCTCGTTTTTCACGCAGAAAATCTGGCATATCCGTTTGCATGTCAACTTTTGACGTCGGAATCGGTTCGCTCGCAAGAGCCGTATAGTCCGTTTCGACCTTGCTCTCAATCGGCTCACATAGATGTGTAAGATTTTCATTATTCGAATCAATGATCGGAGCAGACAAATCAAGATCATATGTGTTTCCATGTCCACGGTAGGACGAAATGTTCATCTTTGTTTGTGTACCTTCAAGATCAATAAATCCCTGACGTTCATCAGAAGATTCCGCAAAAGGCGAGAGGTCCTTCGATACTGGAGACGTAACAGAATGTGGATTTGTATTTTTGTCATCTAATCCTAACTGAGAATAAACCCGAAGCGATTCGCGCCCGGTTCGAATCGCGTCAGAAGCTTTATGCGTCGTTGTTCTGATCACCTCTGCCGTTTTTGCAGCAGTTTTTGAGAGCGAAACATTGAAAATCAGAACAGCCTGCGACAAAATAAAGGCAAAAACAATGACAACAGATAGTGTCTTGTCCGCAAGAGCTTCAAGTGCAATAGAAATACCTCCGCTTATGACGCCACCTGTTAACACGGTACTGGACGTAGGAAGAGTTTTGGAATAGACATCTGAATCAATACCAGACTGCCATAATACTGAAATGCCTTTGCTCGCAAGTGGTGTGTTATGAAGCGGATCAAGACATAATTTACGAAAAGAATCAAAGTCAATTGTAAAGAGGGGAAAAAGTACAGATATTCCAAGCAGAAGAAACAAAACCGAACGAACTCTTTTGGGGGCAACGTTCTGGCGCTTTTCTAAAATGAAGTCAATTGCCATATAGAAAAATAACACGGGTATTGCATAGGCTGTTACACCAAAAAGACCTAATCCCAAACTTCTTACAAGTTTCCCAAGAACACCCGTTGCGGAAACGGGTAAATAGAAAGAAACAGCAAGTATCAGAGAAAATGTCAAAAATACAACACCTGTAACTTCACGTCTGTGATTGACAGGAGTATCCATTAAATTGACACCCTCCTTGCTGTTTTGAGTAGTGCAACTACTGTTTTGGCGTCCCGGATCTTTCCTTCATCAATCTTCTCAAGTAAGACCTTCAGCGGGACTTTCTCAACGCTCACAAATTCGCCGGGATCAAGGTTTCGATCATGTTGCGTAAGTCCGGTGGCTAAAAACAAATAGAGAGATTCTGCACAATATCCAGGGGAGGGGAAAATGCATCCAAGATCTTCGACCATGGTTGCACGCAGACCCGTCTCTTCGCAAAGTTCACGAATAGCGCAGTCTCTTGGAATTTCTCCAACCTCAAGTTTGCCAGCCGGAATCTCGACAAGGACCTGTTCAAACGGAGTGCGAAATTGACGAACCACATATACGTTCATTTCGTCATCAAGTGCCACAACCGCCGCGCCGCCGTTATGCCGCACAATTTCTCTTTTCCCGTAACTTCCGTCCTGAAGCCTGACGTCAAGTATTTCTGCCGCAAACACACGTCCCGTGAACTTTCTTTCTTTACGGATAATTTCCTCTGATGGATCGTCATCATACTGATCTCCAAGAGGCTGTTCAATTGTGGGGAAAGGCTCGCTTCCTTCATTGGTGTTAACCGCCTTGTCTTTGCTCATGTTTGTACGTCCTTTCCAAGTTTGATCTTCTTCACTTCCGATACGGCCAATGCATCACACCTTATATTGTATTCATGCCCCGCATGACCTTTGACCTTTATCCATGTAATTTTGTGAAATAGAGATAATCTGTCAAGTTCTTGCCAAAGATCCAAATTGCTGACGATTTGCTTGGTACTATTTTTCCAACCGTTTTCTTTCCAAGATACAAGCCAGTCTTGCAAAAAAGCATTCACGAGATATGCGCTATCACTGTGCAATCTCACCTTGCAGGGGACATTGAGCCTCTTCAATGACTCAATGGCGGCTGTTAATTCCATTCGGTTATTTGTTGTAGAAAGATCTGATCCAGAAACTTCCTTCTCTTTCCCCGACGCTACAAGTATAGCTCCCCAACCTCCAGGGCCTGGATTCCCCGAGCATGCGCCATCCGTGTATATATCTACTTCGGGCATCTCCTGCACAAACTCAGCCTCCTGCTAATAATCTGGTCTTGTCATCTGCCGCTACCACTGCCGCTTCCACTGCCGCACGCAGTCCGTACTTCTCAAGAGCAAGGACACCTTCAATCGTTGTCCCGCCAGGAGAACATACCTGATCCTTAAGAACCGCAGGGTGTGTCTTTGTATCAATCGCAAGTTTGCCAGAACCATATACCGTCATGGCAGAAATTTCGAGCGCAACTTCTCTTGGAATCCCAAGCTTCACTGCAGCATCGGCAAGAGCTTCAATAAATAGCATAACATATGCTGGCCCCGTGCCAGAAACGCATCCGATCGCATCTAATTGCTTCTCAGTACAAGGAACAATCATTCCACATGTGCGAAATAAAGCGAAAACGAAATTTTTCTGCTCATCGGTAATACCATCCGGACAAATAGCACATACAGCAGCACCCACAAGGGCGGGGGTATTGGGCATGACCCGAACAAGGGGTGTCAAGGGTGGAAGAAACATGCGGATTCTTTTTATCGTAACCGAAGCCGCAATAGAAATAACCACAGTATCATCGGATAGTGAATCAGCAAGAGATGAGATAACAGAATCAATTACCTGGGGCTTAACGGATAGCAAAACATAATTCGCATCCCGGATTGCCTCAGACGCAATCGTATGGGGAATGCATCCAGTCAAATTTGCATATTCCGTAACTTTATTCAAATCCTTATCACAAATATGTATATCTGTCGGCATCAGCATGCCGCTTCTCAGAAAGCCTGAAATGAGAGCTTGACCCATATTTCCAATACCAATTACCGAAAGTTTCACAGAAGAGTCCTCCTTTTTGTTCGACACACTGGTTCGCACATAATTTTCTTTATAAAAATGATAACATTCAACTTGACACGATGCAAACCGTCCAGTAAACTTGTGAATGTTTCATTTGCGTAACAGCGCCGCCACATATTCATAGGGGAGTGGCTCAATGGTAGAGCAACGGTCTCCAAAACCGTCGGTTGCAGGTTCGACTCCTGTCTCCCCTGCCAAAATAAATCTCGAAGCAAATGCTTCGAGATTTTTTTATTGACATATTGCCGTTTCAGGATTCCTTTCTCTTTGCCAACATATCCTACTCTTCTTTCCATCAAAAGCTAGATTCTTCTCACGAATACTGCAATAACCCAAAATAATGCAAATGTATGAAGAAAGCCGGCCTACCAGAATATACATCTTGGAAGACTGGCTTCTATATAAGCATGTATTTACTCAAATCAAATACGAGTCATTGACACTAATAACCAATCGCCGTAACAAGTGAGTCAACGGATGAAGCATCAGAAGCGTAAAGAATGACGCCTGTGTTTCCAATCACGCTAACATACAAATATAGACCATTTTCAGCATCAGTAACCTTATAGACTGATTTCGCACCGTCATTATTCTGCTCGATGACAGCGGATTCCGAAAAAGAACTCTCAGATTCCGATATCGTGCTAGTCAATGTATCGTTTGCATCTTCTATCGAATTGCAAATAAAATATGCCGCCATCACAGAAAAGCTACTATCTGTAGCAACAACTGTCCCAGCGACAGAATCTACGTCCGCGCTCCAAGACGAGTCAACGACGTATCCTAGCGAAGTGACGATCGTCGTGAATTCATCTGGAGAGATAGCACCTTCACCAATTGGATCAACCGTAATTTCATTATCGGTGGTATCTGTCTGTTCCGAATCAACAGTTGACTCGATGTTCGTTTCTTCTGTGGTTTCTTCTGTGGTTTCTTCTGTTGACTCCTTTGCTTCTTTCTTTGTGTCATTCTTGTCAGACGCGCAAGATGTAATTGTTATGACCATCACCATCGTTAGAACCAAAACCAATAGCTTTTTCATTTGTAACCCTCATTTCATTTTATCACGGAAATTTTACCATATATTTTGCATAAAGCAAATTGCTAAAGTGCATGGAATTACCATTGATCGCAACATGAAATTTATGTAATACACTATTTATCAGACGAAATTCATCGTTTCAGATAACCAGACCACCATTAGGGCTTAAAACCTGACCTGTGATAAATGACGCCTTGTCAGATGCCAAGAAGAAAATACATTCAGCAATTTCTTCCGGTTGGCCAATTCTTCCAAGTGGCGTTTCGTCCCGTAAAACAGAAAGATCTTCCTCGCTAAGCGCTTGATTCATCCTTGTACTCACAACACCAGGGGCAACACAATTTACATGAATATTTGAAGGGCCCACTTCTTTAGCGAGTGCTTTGGTAAAGCCAATTACAGCGGCCTTGGCAGTAGAGTATATGACTTCACAGGAAGCGCCTGTCATCCCCCAAATGGAAGATACCGTAATAATCTTCCCTGTCTTACGAGAAATCATCCCTGGCAGGACCGCTCTGACAATGTTGATCATGCCATAAACATGGACATCAATTACTTTCATAATTTCATCGTCAGAAATATCCGTAAGTAGCTTCCATGAGCCGATCCCTGCGTTACTCACAAGTATGTCAACGGCGCCATAACTAAGATTGGACTCCGAAACGGCAAGAAGAACCTCTTCTTTCTTACGAATATCCACGCATCGTGCCTGAATCTCATATCCTTCTGCTGTAAGAAGCGAGACAATTTCTTTCGCATTTTTATGATCTTGATGATAAAAAATTGTAACAGCATATCCTGCTTGCGCAAATAAAGTCGCAGTCGCTGCTCCGATACCGTTCGAGCCACCAGTTATGAGTGCGTGCAAACGTTTCTTATTCATGTTTCTCCTCGTAGATTAGCTTGAGTCAACATTATATAATTCAGGCATTTCTTTTGCAATTTACTCCATAATACAATAATTAATGAAAAAAGGCGTAGAAAGTAAGGCAAAAACCACGCATTTGTCTGAATCATCTTGCAGATTCAGATAAATGATATTATCATCTCAATAGTAGAACAGGAAATTGTGAAAAGAGGTAAAATAAATGGCAATGTTTTCATCCCTAGAGAACGAGGAACCTGAGATAGATCTCGATACACTTACCGTTAAGCTGACAGGCCCTGGTCCTGATTCGGATACAACCAGACCAAAAAATGAAGGTGACAAAGCAACCTTCATTGCGAAAACAGAAGAAAGAAAGCTCCAAGAAGCTGCAAAAGACACCGAAATGGACGAGATTCTCGCAACGACAGGTGTCGTTACTGACGCATCAGATAATGATGCCGGCATTGCCGAAAAAGAGCTCGCCGAGATTGAAGACCTGCTTCGCGGCAAAAAGTATGCAAAGAAAAGACACAGGGAAGAATTGCTCGCGAAACGTGCTCTTCAAACGAACAAGAAAAAAGTAGATCCACTTCTGATCATTCTCTCTTCCATTGCTGGCGTCCTCCTTCTCTCCTTTGCAGTCTATTTTTTCGTCATTATGCAGAATGACCCCTCCCTCAACATGACAGTTAAGGAATTTGCAGCAACATATAAGGTGAAACAAGATGATATATTGAGCGAACAGGGCGTTACCACCCTTGACTTCCCTGAGATGTCTATTCAGAGCGATTCGACCATAGAAGATGACAGCGTTCAGGCCTTCTATGGCGTTGATGATAACCAGGTAATTGTTGTTCAGGGAACGGCAAATAAATCTGACAACAATATTCGGGCTATGCAAGTTCAAATCCTGTTTGGTTCTCTTTCCGGAATTGATGAGGATACCATGGCAGAGTATCTTAACACGTGTTTCTCATTATATGCACCATACATCCTCGTATTATACCCGGATATGTCATATACGGATGCTATTGCTTTCCTTGGGTCCATTACGGATGACTTCACCGATACATCAAAACTCAAAATCTCTGGTGATTACGCATTTAACTTAACGCTCGTTACAAGTGATGATAACTCATATATGAATCTTGCAATCATCTCCAAAGACGACACAGATGATTACAAAGGAACATCCTCAGCAGCGACCACGACTTCTGCCGCGGCAGGTGTAGCAGTGGGCTGATTCTTCATACGAATCAATCTATGCACGTCTTCCTCCAAACGATGGTTATTAAAAGTATACCCCGCATGTTAGGCGAAAAGTCTAACATGCGGGGTACAATTATGTTTATCAAATGATTCCTTGTAGTTTATAAACAAATCAATAGATTAATGCATAAACAATTTGTACAAAAAGAGCCTGAATAAATAGAGACGCTGCAATTGTTGTGACAATTGCAAGCATTGCACGAAGAACCTTTGTCTCAACAAGATCACAAATTACGACAAAAATAAGTAAGACCGCAAAGATTATACTTGCATCTACAAAAACACCGACATATACTCCCGTATCGAATATGGAATCAAAAATCAAACCGACAAGGTATGCAGGGGCAATCGGAAGGAAAGACAAACCGACAAGCGGCATGATTGACTTAACGGATAGCTTCTCAAGTTTGAAGGCAGGAAGGAAAATCATCAGGCCAAAGATGATCGCAGCGAAAAAAATAACATCGCTAAAAAGCACCCCGAAAGCATAAGCGGCATCATACCCATTAATGAGATAAACCAAAAAGCGAATAAACACATACACGGCGGCCGGGATCATTCCCCACAGAAAATTGTCTTCCTTAGAATAGGCAGATACAGTACCGATCGGATTCTTAAAATAACTCTTAAAGAATCCACCCACATCGATGGAACTGGTACTCTTCTGGGTTGCCGCAACTGGAGCGGTGCTGATTATTTGCACACCACAAAGAGGACAAATGGTCGTTCCATCTGGAATTTGCTTACCACAGCTTGTACAGAACATATAATACCTCCAAATCTGAGCTGATTATCAGCTAGTTTATTTGATTCTTATCTTATCACAAATTATATGGGGCAGCATACTTTTAATTACGGTTAATAATTAATCTGAATATATTTTACGAATAATTTCCTCAATGCTCACGTTTTCTATATTGATATCCGCAACCGGGAAGGACGAAAAAAGTGAATTCATCAAATTGGGAATGGACGTAACTTGCGTATCTATCTCGAATTTTGCCTGCATCTCATCATAATCGATCGGGCAAAAGGATTTGAGAAGCTGTAGATTGACAGGCTCCTCAAACTGCACGGATACAACTTTTTGAGCAGGAAGATATGCGCGCATTTTATCAAGCGAATCATTAAAAACAACCTTACCTTTGTTGATCACTGTAATATTCTTACACAAATTCTCTATGTCACTTAAGTCATGTGTAGTCAAAATGAAAGTTGTACCCTTTTCTTCGTTGATTTTCCGGATGAAATTACGAATGGATTGCTTAGAAATTATGTCTAACCCAATCGTTGGTTCATCTAAAAACACAAGCGGCGGATCATGAAGGACTGCGCAAACAAATTCGCACTTCATTCTCTCCCCCAGTGATAGTTGTCTAACTGGCTTATTGATTATGTCAGAAAGATTCAGTAGATCCACAAAATACGCCATATTTTCCCTGTAACGCATTTCCGGAATGTCATACAAATTCTTTCGAAGATGAAAGGAATCCACTGGGGGAAGATCCCATTCAAGCTGCGTTTTCTGACCGAATAAAACACCAATATTCTTGACATATTTTTCTCGATCCACACACGGATTATATCCCATAACATTAACATCACCACATGACGGATATAAGATGCCTGACATAATCTTTATCGTTGTCGACTTACCCGCACCATTGGGACCAATTAGTCCTCTTATTTCGCCTTTATTGACGAAAAACGATATGTCATCAACTGCGTCAACTTGTACATACTCGCGATGAAAAAGCGCTTGCACTGAGGATAAAAGCCCTGTCTTCTCTCTTTTTGCCACACGGAAAGAGCGCGTCAGGTGCGACACATCAATGACCTTTTCTGCTATGTTTTCAGAAGGCAAATCGTCTGCCACCCTACCCTTTCCATCACTTATAACTTTACTTTCGAATTCTTCCATATCAGCCTCCTGCACTCGTATATCGTCTCATCTTATATTCCCAGAATACAATGCTTAACAGAAAAAATAGAACACAGACACACATCCCAGGCACAACTTGAAGCGCTACGCGCGATAGGAGTACTTGCGACGGAAAATATACAATGACAAGGAATGGAAGAAAAGTCGATAATATAGTCCGAAGTGTCTTCGTGAAAATTTCAGCAGGATAAGAAACAAAACCGAATAACGCGTTAATAATTTCTTCTATTCGATTGTTCTTTGTAACAGTCACCATGAGTCCGCAATAAAAAATCATGAAGCCAAGATACAGTATCATGCCGCAAGCAAACCCCAGAAGGACGAGAAGAACCTGTATGATACCGACAGATAGGTGAAGCTTGAATATCGAGTAAATGGACAAGTACAAGCCAACAATTAGTACCCCAATTCGACTAAAATCAAAACCTGCCGTCATTATTGACTTAATTGGCTTGTAGGGTAGTGATAACAATCTGTCAAATTCGCCCCGCCATACCATAAGGGCAACTCGTATGCCAATCGTACCGAAAAGCAACCCTCGTATGCCCATGAAAAGAATAACAAGACCTTGAAAAAGAAGTATTTCATCAAGCGTCCAACCTGGATAACCTTTTGTATTTGTAAATAGCAAAAATTGAAAAATGGGTGCAATGGACGCCTCCATAAGCGATACAAATAATCCGACAAGAAAATCAGCCCGATAGGCCATATTTCTCTGAATTTTGATTCTGGCATTCCATAAAAACAAGCGAATCGTTTTCATTTACTATTCCTCACATCCAAAAATTATCCAACAGCAGAAAAATCCCGAGAAACACGAGTCCACGCAAACTTACATATTCCAAAGAGTAAAATCGCCCAGAAAGCTTGTATGCTAATGATCTTCAAAAACACTGTCGTCCCCGATGCCATATCCGTATTCAGAAAGAATTGGATCGGCCAATAAAACATGTATTCAAACGGGAGAAACCGCAAGGCATTTTGTATAGAGTCCGGGAAAAATTCTAAAGGCATGGCTCCCCCACCCAAAATGCTAATGAATATCGCCTTGATTCCAGTAATGGATGTGTTGCTTTGCAACTTAAATGCAGATAGACCAGTCAGGAAATTCAACATATACATAATCAGAAAAGCAAGCGGAATAACGGCGATAAAACGAAGAATTGATATCGGCGTCAGAAAGCGAGGGAATACGATGAGCGAATATACGAATAGTCCTGGCAAAAATTCGACAAATAATGCCATTAATCGTAATCCAATCGCATTTCCAAGCTCATATTTGAAAAGCGAGACCGGTCGTAAAAGGTCAATATTCAGGTCTCCTGACAAAACCTTATCTGAGATTCTCATATCGGCGAAATTGAAGAGAATGACCCACATGAAGTGAACGCACGTAAAATACCAAATCATCTGTATCATTTTATAACCAAGAATCATGTCGGTATCGTTATAGGTGTACACACTTGTAAACAGCGCAAGACTCATAAACATAATGATCGGTTGGACGAGAACGCTAATCATAAATGCAAATGTATATTGAAGATCAATCTTTAATTCAACTTTGATTATTTCCCACAACTTCCGCATAGCTGCTCCTTTTAGTATAGGTAGATTAATCAATTTTCACCTTCTACGCTATTCGCAAAATGCTCATAATTTGCGTAATATATTTGTGTGCGATTAATTAATTTCATTGTGCAGTCGATCCATTTATCCCCAAACATATGAATTGACATACGGTTATCTTATGATAAAATTGAAAAGGCGTCGGGGTGTAGCTCAGTTGGCTAGAGTGCTTGCTTGGGGTGCAAGAGGTCGCCAGTTCAAGTCCGGTCACTCCGACCAAAGAAAACGAGGCAATTGCGTGTGAATTCATTCACAATGCAATTGCCTCATTTTATATAAACTTAGTAATGCAAATTACCTATGACGATTTCTGCCGTCCGTATAAATTTTTGGCAATCCAGAGTCAGCACTTCCCTGCCTGGTCTTATTTGACGATTGGCTTGGCGATCTCTCGAAGCTAGTCCGATTATCTGTCTGATTATTGATTCTTCGTCTTTCGACATATCGCTTGTCTGATTGATTATCCATGTAAGATGATCCTGCATTCGTTATTGGTTTTGCATTTACCTTCTTCTTCGGTGCGATAGCAGAAGATCGAGGCATTTGCCTTCCCGTAAATCGATGTTCAGATTTTTCAGATACATCTGAGATGTTTGTATCCAATGGGAACGGGTGATTCTCCACTACCGGAATGTTTTTAAGAATTAATTTCTGAATATCCCTAAGCAGCGGCTTCTCTTCCTGATCACAAAAGGAAATGGCAATTCCACCTAACCCAGCTCGTCCAGTACGGCCAATTCGATGAACGTATGTCTCGGGAACTTCAGGAAGATCAAAAATAATTACATGGGACAGTTCCTCAACATCAATGCCTCGTGCAGCTATATCCGTTGCCACAAGGATCTTCGTCTTTCGGCTCTTAAAATTACCCAGAGCCAGTTGTCTGGCATTTTGCGACTTGTTCCCGTGTATTGCCTGCGCTTGCATACCAGATTTTTCTAAGGCTTTCACAATTTTGTCTGCTCCATGTTTTGTGCGAGAGAAAACAAGTGCCGATTCTATTTGGACATTTTCTAAAATGTAAATCAACAAATGGATCTTATTGACCTTGTTTACAAAGTAAATGGATTGATCAATCATATCAACGGTTGATGCAACGGGTGTAATCTCAATTTTTACGGGATTCTTGAGAAGGCTGCCAGATAGTCTGGCAATTTCTGTTGGCATCGTTGCTGAAAATAACATCGTTTGTCGTTCTTGCGGCAACTCTGCAATGATCCTTTTCACGTCATGAATCATCCCCATATCAAGCATGCGATCTGCCTCATCCAGAACAAAATACTTCACATTTTTCAGATGAATATACCCTTGTCCCATCAGATCAAGAAGTCTGCCCGGCGTAGCAACCAATATGTCTACCCCTTTTTTGAGTTCTCTTGTCTGTGCATTTTGCGAAACGCCTCCAAAAATAACGAGCGATTGAAGCCCCAAATTCTTGCCGTACATGTCGAAATTTTCGCCGATCTGAATCGCAAGCTCTCGTGTTGGTGCTAGTATGAGTGCCTTTATCTGACCATGTCCCTTCACATTTCTTTGTTCAAAGGAAAGTCCCTGTAAAATGGGAATCGCAAATGCTGCTGTTTTCCCAGTACCTGTCTGTGCGCAGCCAAGTAGATCGTGGCCCTCAAGAAGTGGTGGGATTGCCTGTATCTGTATGGGCGTAGCCTCAGAATAGCCGGCGTCTTTTAGTGCACGTAAAATGGGTACGGATATGTTTAATTGTTCAAACTGCAATTCAATCTCCTTCTGGTATGACTCATATTCATACGTATAACGATATGTTTACTATATTTACAGGGTACTGCCCGCGCATCTAGAAAGAGTCGCATGACTTCAATAAATATCATGCGACTCTTTAATCGATACAAGGTTACACAGACATATTAGAATTCTCTGCTTTTCGAACCTGGGCGCGGTGGTTCTTCATTCGTGGTCGGTTTCTGATCATGAGCGTGGTCAAAAGAATCTCTTCTCTCTCTTGGCGCATGCCCAAAATCACGATTCCCATGATCTTTGTGATCACCGCGGTCGTTAAAATTACCTCTGCGCTCGCGATTGGGTCGATCCCCCATCGGGCGGTCTCCCATCGGGCGGTCACCCATCGGACGGCGAGGGGGAGCATCAGAAGACTCGACATAACCTTCCGGCTTCTCTGTGCAGTCTCTCATGGATAGATTGATTCTACCTTGGCTGTCAACTTCCATGACCTTAACCTTAACGGAGTCACCTTCTTTAACTACATCTTCAACCTTATCAACGCGTTTCCAGTCCATCTTCGATATATGAACAAGACCTTCCTTACCTGGCAGGAATTCAACAAATGCGCCGAAAGCCATCAGTCTTGTCACAACACCATCAAAGACTTGTCCCGCCTCTGGATCACTCACGATGCCGCGGATAATTGCCAGTGCTTTCTGAGCCTTTTCTTCATCAGGAGTCGATATGAAAATCCGGCCATCATCAGAAATGTCAATTTGCGCACCTGTGTCAGCGATAATCTTGTTAATCACTTTTCCACCAGATCCAATGACTTCGCGAATTTTATCTACGGGGACCTGTGTAGAAATAATACGAGGCGCATACTTGGAAAGCTCTGCACGCGGCTCACTTAATCTTGGGAGAAGTACATCATTGATTATTTGTAATCTGCCTCTTTTTGTCATCGCAAATGCCTGACGAATAATATCAATGGTGAGACCGTCAACCTTGATGTCAACCTGTATGGATGTGATTCCATTAACAGTACCTGCTACTTTGAAATCCATGTCGCCGAAAAAGTCTTCAATGCCCTGAATATCCATAAATACAAGGAAATCATCCTCGTTCTCTTCGTTAACAATCAGGCCTGTCGAAATCCCTGCAACAGGACGCTTGATCGGTACACCTGCATCCATTAATGCAAGCGTACTAGCACATACAGATCCTTGCGATGTGGAACCGTTGGACATAAGTATTTCGGATACCGTACGGATTGCATAGGGAAACTCTTCCTCAGTAGGCAGTACCGGAATCAGTGAACGTTCGGCAAGTGCGCCATGTCCAATCTCACGGCGTCCCGGAGAACGGGATGCCTTCGCCTCCCCAACCGAATAGCCTGGGAAATTATAATGATGCATATAGCGCTTCGCAATTTCGTTGTCAAGTCCGTCAATCTTCTGAATCAAAGATAACGGAGCTAGCGTACAAGTCGTTAGCACTTGTGTCTGTCCACGCTGGAAAAGCCCTGTTCCGTGAACACGTGGCAGAATGCCTGCATCGCAGGATAGAGGCCTAATCTGGTCGAGCGCACGGCCATCAACACGAACATGCTCTCTGAACAAATAGTCGCGAACAACTTTCTTCTCAAGCTTGTAAATGGAATCACTCAGGTACTTAAGATAGGATTCGTTCGTCTCGGTAAGATGTGCCTTAACCTTCTCAGTGAGAAGGGCAACCTGTGCATCTCTTACACTCTTATCATCCGATAAGACCGCACTACGCATATCATCCCAAGCAAATTTCTTGATTACTGAAAATACTTCCTCGGGTATATCTGAAGACTCATAGGCAAACTTCGCCTTGCCAATCTCTTTAGCAATTTCATTGATAAATGTGACAATCTCCTTGATCGCATTATGTCCGATTTCAATGGCAGCGAGCATCGTATCATCGTCAACTTCGTTTGCGCCAGCCTCGACCATACATATTTTCTTCATTGTTCCCGCAAGAGTGATGTACATTGCACTTTTTGCCCGCTGATCTTCGGTCGGATTGATGATCACTTCATCACCAATCAAGCCAAGAACGACACCGGCAATTGGGCCATTCCAGGGAATATCAGATATGGTTATTGCAATAGACGTACCAATCATTGCCGCAATTTCCGGAGAGCAATCCTGATCAACGGACAAGACAAGATTCGAGACACAGACGTCATTTCGCAAATCTTTGGGGAAAAGCGGACGAATAGGCCGGTCAATGACGCGTGATGTCAGTATTGCCTTCTCGGATGGTCTTGATTCACGGCGAATAAATCCGCCTGGGATCTTACCAACGGCATACTGTTTCTCTTCGTAATCCACAGAAAGAGGGAAAAAGTCGATTCCCTCACGTGGTGTAAGTGATGCTGTTGCGGTTGATAGAATTGCCGTCTCACCATATCGCACTAAACAAGAACCATTTGCGAACTGGGCAAGTTTGCCGGTCTCTACTACGAGAGGACGTCCAGCAAGAGTTGTTTGAAAAATTTTTTCCATGATTTCCTCCTAAAAATGAATCTCTACGCAACTCATTCTGGCGGTAGCTTGTAGATTCATGATTTGTATATCTCTGCATAGTATCTGCAAGAAACAATTCACCAATCTACCCACTACGACCTATTTCAATGAGAAACTGCGCAATAAACTAGGGTTATTATAACCGATACCAATAGAAATGTGTTGAAAACTTTAGACAAATTTAAAGAGGTGAGCCATTGGCTCACCTCTTTTGCAGTACTAATTACTTTCTGATTCCAAGTTTTGCAATAACCGTTCTGTATCGCTCAATGTCAATACGAGTCAAATAATCAAGTAACCCTCTTCTTTGACCAACCATCATAAGTAGTCCTCTTCTTGAATGGTGATCATTCTTGTGAACCTTAAGATGTTCCGTCAAATGATTAATGCGTGCTGTAAGAATTGCGATCTGAACTTCCGGTGAACCCGTGTCGCCTTCTTTCAGGCCATACTCTTTGATAATCTCTGCTTTGTTAATCGTGTCCATTTTGTTCCTCCTTATATCCTATAGCATAGTATTCGGTCGGACGATCCGAAAACTGTGTCTACGGCAAAATACTTACGAATTTTACCACACAAGTATTTGTTTGTAAACAGAAGTGTGATTAACAGAAGCGCTAATAACGATTGCAACAACAACCCAACGACTTCTAAATAAATAAATACTATCATACCAATTCTAGCCCCTAATGACGTAATCGTATTCATAACAGGTAGCTGGTCAGGCTTTTATAATGACTCTATGCTGTTTCATCTGGTTGCCAAATCCCTGCGATGTATGGCCTGGCAACCCAATTATCCTGATCTTCCGCCTCCGACGCTTTCATGATTTGTAGCATGTATAGTCCAACGTTGTCAGGATTTTCGGTGTCTACATCATCATAAACAAAAAAAATGAAATACTCATCCTTATCTGTAGTAACCCAATACCTACCTTCTAATCGAATTGTTTTCTCTCCGTGATCAACTGACTCAGAGGTTGAACATCCACCATCTATTAATGTAGTTTCACCCTGAAAGAAGTCCATCACATACGCAAGACCTTCGTCAATATCTTCCGCTTCCGCCAATGCACTTGTCGAGAACATACTTTTTAGTTTGTCTGTATCTTGATTCTCGAGTGCGTCAATAATTTCTTCGCAATACTCATCAGCAATTGCATCGTCATTTCTAAACAAGTCGAATTCCCTTCCTATACCAGAACACGATGTCAATCCAAATGCAAGGACTACTGACGTCACAAATAGTAACAGTCTCTTCATTTTCTTTTTTCCCCCCTATCGAATTTGTTCTTCTCCCAAATCATTTTTACCATATATAGCTTGCCGTAAGGGTGTCATCGTCAAATGTCCAGATTGACTCTCCAACATTCTTCTTCTTAAAAGCATAATACATATCTTCATATAACGCTACAATACTAAACTGTCGCCACAAAATGCAAGTCGGAGCGTGCGTTTTCATTTGAAACAATTTGATATGGATTTGAAAGAAATGTCATCCACTATGAAAATCACATTGTTTTTTCGATTTCTTTTTTGAAAAAATCGTTGTAAATGCATTGAATCTGTGTGAAAATAGCAAGTAAGATTTTTGCATAAAGCCCGACACATACTTGCACTTGGGGGTTGACTATGGCATCAGAACAGGTTAAGCAGATTATTGATGTTGAGAACACGGCTGCGCGGTACGAACTAGATGCTCAAAGAAAAGCAGATGAGATCCTTGATCACGCAAAGTTCGATGCGGAAAGCACTGTCAAGCTTCGGCAGATTGATGCCGAGGCGAAGGCAAAAGAAATCACATCCGCTGCAATAGAATCGTCAAATTTGTTTCTTAAGGAAGAGGAGCGTTGCTCTTCTTCTTTCATTTTAGCACAAAGAGAAATAGCTTCTATAAACAAACCGAAAGCCATTGATGCCGCTATTTCTCTCTTGATTGAGAGGTCATAAGTCATGGCAGTGCTGAAAATGAAACAAATTGAGATTATTGCTTTACAGAAGGATGCAAAGCATATCGTGGAATTGCTTCAAAGACGCGGCGTGGTTCAGATTACCAAGCGTATAGAGGATCCCGCTGATGCTTCCGTTGAAGATTCTTTGACTCAAATATCAACGCAATCCAGTGTTATGCAGTTCGATAAGAATTTACAAGTGGTAAATAGTGCCATTACAGCTCTTGACACCTATGTGCCCGTTAAGCGGTCACCGCTTTCTGGTTTATATGGCCGCGATGAATTGCCGCTTTCTGACTTTGCAGAAAGGTCTTTTCATGTCGAGGATTCTTTGCGCACAGCTATGGAGATTCTATCCATTTCAAAAGCGATTGATGCAGATCAATCATCCATTCTCCATACCAGAACGCTCATTGAAGCACTTCTCCCATGGGAAGCTCTTGATATACCTCAGATGTTTTCCAAAACGGCTCATTGTGAAGCATTCATCGGCTCTTTGCCATCTTCACATACAGAAGAAACCGTTCGTGAAGCATTAGCTCAGACCTCTGTATATTCTGATGTATCTATACCCGATTTGTACATTGAGGTTGTTTCCTCTTCAGCGGAAATGTCCTGCATTGTTATTCTTTCGCACAGGAGTTCTTCCGATAGTGTTCGAAGTGCTCTTCGCGAGATTGCATTTACATATCCCACCGATCCCACGAAACATCCGCCTATTGTGCGGCTGACAAGATATCGCGATCATATTTTTGCAGCGCAGAATCATGTCCGTACTTCCATATCTGAATTAGCAAAATTCAGAGAGAAGGATAAGGAGCTTGCATTTCTGTCCGATTATCTACTTATGCGTAAAGACAAGTATGAGGTCTTAGGCGAATTGCATTTTTCGAAGAAGACCTTCATTCTTAACGGTTTTATACCTGAGCGAGATGTTTCGTCTCTTGAGAAAGCATTAACGCACAAATTCGATATTTCCTTTACAACATATGATCCGGCTGATAGCACGGATGTCCCCGTTTTGCTTAAGAATAATTCGTTTGTATATCCTGTAGAAGATATTACGGAAGCTTACAGCTTACCTTCTAAAGATGATGTAGATCCTAATCCATTTATGGCTTTCTTCTACTATTTATTTTTTGGTATGATGCTATCGGATGCTGGATATGGTCTATTAATCTGTATAGGGTCACTCTTTGTGTTATTTAAATGCAAACCTGAGGGCAGTATGAAGCAGAATATGCAGAAGTTCTTCTATTGCGGTCTATCGACTTTGTTTTGGGGCGCAATGTATGGAAGCTGGTTTGGGAATATCGTGAACGTGGTATCCATTAATTTCTTCCATTCCAATTATTCACTGCGCGCACTCTGGTTTGATCCGGTAAACAATCCGCTCAAACTTATGATTTTCAGTCTAATACTTGGATTCTTCCATATTTTGACTGGCATGATCCTCAAATTCTGGGTTATGTGGAAGCATGGAGATAAGAAAGATGCCTTGTATGACATAGGGTTATGGTGGGTCGTATTCCTTGGTCTGGGCGGAGTCATCGTGAATATGGCATTTCATTTTTCTTTCCCGCTTACGAAGATCGGACTATATTTAGCTGCTGCTGGTGCCGTTGGACTTGTCTTGACACAAGGTCGCGCAAGCAAGAGTATTCCCGGAAAGATTCTGGGAGGCGTCGCTAGTTTATATGGTATTACCGGCTATTTCAGCGACGTTCTCTCCTATTCTCGTCTCATGGCGCTTGGTTTGGTAACAGGAATTATTGGTAATGTCGTTAATACAATTGGCAGTATTAATGGAGGAGGCGTTGGCGGCGCGATTATGCTAACTCTCGTTTTTATCTTTGGTCACTCTATCAATATTGGCATCAATCTTCTTGGTGCATATGTCCACGGGAATCGTCTACAATATGTTGAGTTTTTCAGTAAATTCTATGAAGGCGGAGGGAAACCCTTTCGGCCTTTCGGAGTACACACAAAACATTTCAAAATCAAGGAGGAAAAGTAAAATGGGTATTGGTTTATTTTTTGCACTGGCAGGCGCAGCATTTGCTGTAGGACTTGCATGTATTGGTTCTGCGATTGGTGTTGGTATTGCGAGTGAAGCGGCGGCAGCGGTCATCATTGATGATCCATCCAAATTTGCGAAACTACTGATTTTGCAGCTTCTTCCCGGTACTCAAGGCCTATATGGTCTGGTTGTAGCCGTTATGATTCTCACGAAGATTGGTATTCTTGGCGGAAGCAGCGATGTTTCTTTCGTAAGCGGTCTTTTATACTTGGCGGCAAGCCTTCCGATTGCACTTGGCGGTTGGTTTTCAGCAATTGCGCAAGGACGTGTCGCGGCATCGGGTGTGAGCATCGTATCAAAGAAGCCTGCTGAGTCATCAAAGGCCGTCATTTCGGCAACGCTTGTCGAATTCTACGCACTGCTTTCATTTATTTCTTCTTTCCTCATGGTAATGAATATTGAGAAACTCGGTTAAGATATTTCGAAATGCAGTAATTGCAAAGGGAGCGTGCACATGTCGGGATTTGATAATATTTTAGCCAAAATCAATGCTGATTCCATTGCGGCTGGAGAGCAGAAGATTGCTGCCGCAGAAGCGAAGGCAGATGCGATTCGAGAGGAAGGCAAAGAAAAAGCGTCCATACTTTTCGATGCCCGTATCAAAAGGGCTAGGTATGATGCTGATGTAATTGAAGCAAAAGGCAGGTCTGCAGCAGCACTCTATTCCAAACGAGCGATTCTCCAGGAAAAAATAGCAATTATCGATGAGGTTATTGTTGATGTTCGTAGCGAGATTTGTGCTCTTCCTACAAGCGAGTACTTCTCTTTTATTGAATCCTTTGTCCTATCGCATCCGCAAGACATCCCCGGTATTTTGACCCTTTCAAAAAAAGATTGCGACCGTCTTCCATCCGGGTTTATGGAAAAATTGAATGCTGCCCTCTCTTCCCCACTTACAATTTCCGCACAGTTTGGAGATTTTGATGCTGGATGCATCGTAGCTTACGGGGAGATTTCCTATAATGGTACGGTTGATGCTCTCATCAGCGAGAAAAAGGATCAATTGCGTGACATGATTAACCGAGAATTGTTCGACGAAAAGTAAGGAGAAAATAAGCAGATGCAGGATACCAGATATGCATTTCCCGTGGCTAGTATCCGCGTGAAGGAATCATCGCTATTTGATCAGGCAGAGCTTGAGCAACTTATTTCTGTGCCAACCTTCGATGCCGGATTGGCATTTTTGTCTGAGCATGGCTGGGATGTTCCTGCAGGTAAGCCAGATAGCAATCGCATTTTGCGTAATGAGCTCATTCGCGCATGGGATTTTCTATGCGAGATTGCTCCGGATATTTCTCTTCTCTACCCTCTTATTATCAGGAAGGATTTTCACAATCTTAAGGCGGGAATCAAGTCAAGCCTGAGCGGGTTTGCTGTTGATACGTATTTCCTTTCGCCTACCACAATTGAATATGCTGTCCTTATTGATGCAATTACGCAGCGTCATTTTGTTAACCTCCCCGAGCCTTTCGCATCAGTCGCTGAAGAGGCCTATGATATCCTCGCTCGAACAGGGGATGGTCAACTGGCAGATATCATTATTGATCAGGCAACACAGACGCATATTTTATCGCTTGCCAAAGACACGAAACAGCCGCTGGTACTTGCGATGTCGGAATTGTTTTGTGCATCGGCCAATATAAAGTCAGCTTTCCGTGCAGCCAAAACGGAAAAAAGCGAGAGTTTTCTACGTAGAGCTTTGTCAGAATGTGATACGCTTGATAAGAATATGCTGGTTTCGTCCGCATCTCGTGGAACAGAGTCTCTCATGAGCTATTTATCTACGACGATTTATGAATCTGGCACCGCTTTTCTCACAACTAAGCCTTCTGATTTTGAGAAGTGGTGCGATGACCAAGGTGTTATGCTTCTTGACAAAGCAAAATATCTTTTTTTCGGACCTGAGCCGCTAATTGCCTATTATTTTTCCAAAGAAGCCGAAATCAAAAATGTTCGGATTATTTTGGCGGCTAAAGAGAATCATCTGTCATCGGATATTATTCGGAGTCGTTTGAGGAGGCTATATGTATAAGATTGCTGCAATGGGAGACCGAGATAGCATATATGGTTTTGCATCGATTGGACTCGATATTTTCCCTGAGGACAAGATGGATGATCCTACAACAACCTTGCGTACCTTAGTTGATAGCGGCTACGCAGTAATCTATATAACAGAATCTCTTGCTGAACGGCTACAGGATGAGCTTGAGCAATATAAGAGCAAACAGTTGCCTGTAATTGTTCCGATTCCAGGAATCTCAGGGAACAAAGGTATGGGTATGAAGGCGATCGGCCGTGCTGTTGAAAAAGCGGTTGGTTCGGACATTTTGGCAGATGCATAAAGGAGTATTAAGGAAATGAGTAAAGGAACAATTCTTAAGGTATCCGGTCCGCTCGTAATCGCGCAGGGCATGCGCGACGCGAATCTATTTGATGTTGTTCGCGTAAGTTCTCACAGACTCATCGGCGAGATCATTGAAATGCACGAAGACAGGGCTTCGATTCAGGTCTACGAGGAAACTTCCGGGCTCAAGACAGGAGAACCTGTCGAGTCTACCGGAATACCGCTATCCGTCGAATTGGGGCCTGGCTTGATCGGAAGCATTTACGATGGTATCCAAAGACCGCTCGTCGAAATCATGAAACTTTCAGGAAATAACTTGCCGCGCGGCATTGAAGTAGCTTCTCTCGATAGAAAAGCAGTATGGCATTTTGTTCCTGCAGTATCTGTCGGTGATATGGTATCCGAAGGAGATATTCTTGGAATTGTTCAGGAAACAGAAATTGTTATGCATAAGATCCTTGTTCCTCCGACCGTTTCTGGCAAAGTTACGAAAATTTCCGAAGGCGATTATACCTTAGAAGACACAATCTGTTCGCTTACACTTCTCTCAGGCGCTGATAAACAACTAACACTTATGCAGAAATGGCCCGTTCGTGTCGGCCGCCCGTATGCCAAAAAGCATGCGCCAACTATGCCTCTTGTGACCGGCCAGCGAGTCGTTGACAGTCTCTTCCCCATCGCAGATGGCGGCGTTGCTGCTATCCCGGGACCATTTGGAAGCGGGAAAACGGTTACCCAGCATCAGCTTGCCAAATGGGCAAAGGCCGACATCATTGTATATATCGGCTGCGGTGAACGCGGCAACGAAATGACAGATGTGCTTAACGAGTTCCCTGAATTGATTGACCCTTACACTGGACAATCTCTGATGAAAAGAACCGTATTAATTGCAAATACCTCCGATATGCCTGTGGCCGCACGTGAAGCTTCCATCTATACTGGAATTACCATAGCAGAGTATTTTCGAGATATGGGATATTCCGTCGCTCTCATGGCTGACTCCACGTCAAGATGGGCTGAGGCACTGCGAGAAATGTCCGGAAGACTGGAAGAAATGCCTGGAGAAGAGGGTTATCCAGCTTATCTCGGCAGCCGACTAGCGCAATTCTATGAGCGTGCTGGAAAAGTAACCTCTCTGGGTAAAGATAAAAGAGAAGGAACGCTGTCGGCCATCGGTGCTGTCTCTCCACCTGGCGGCGATATCTCTGAGCCTGTTTCTCAGGCAACGCTTCGTATCGTAAAAGTTTTCTGGAGTCTTGATGCCACCCTTGCATACAAACGTCACTTTCCTGCCATTAATTGGCTTACAAGTTATTCTTTGTACGAGGATTCTCTTGGCCCATGGTTTGATACAAATGTTTCGCCTGATTGGACAAAGAACCGAGGACGCATCATTCATCTGCTGCAAGACGAGTCTGAGCTTGATGAAATCGTCCGTCTGGTTGGAATGGACGCACTTTCTGCCTCTGACAGATTAAAAATGGAAGCGGCCCGCTCCATTCGCGAAGACTTTCTGCATCAGTTGGCGTTTCACGAAATTGATACACACTCTTCTTTGCACAAACAGGATCTCATGATGAAGCTTGTCTTACTCTATTACGATAAGTCTTGTGAATATCTGGATAAGGGCACAGAAATTGATGCTCTCGTAAGAATTCCCGTTCGTGAAAGAATCGGTCGATTCAAATATATCCCAGAAGACAAAATTGACGATGAATTTGAGCAAATCGGGGCGCAGCTTGATCATGAGCTTGCTTTGACGCAGCAGAAGGAGGCAAACTAATGCCAAAGGAATATCGTACCATTCAAGAAGTTGCAGGTCCTCTCATGCTTGTGCGTGGCGTTACGGACGTAAGTTATAACGAACTAGGTGAAATCGAGCTTAAAAGCGGCGAGAAACGGCGTTGCCGTGTGCTGGAAATTAATGGCAGTAATGCACTGGTTCAGCTTTTCGAGAGCGGAGCCGGAATCAACCTGTCAGATAGCAAGGTTCGCTTTCTTGGGCATCAGATGGAGCTTCCTGTCTCATCTGACATGCTTGGCCGCGTTTTCGATGGCTTGGGCAGGCCCATTGATGATGGTCCTGAGATTCTACCGGATATTCGACTTGACATTAACGGAACCCCAATGAATCCTGCGGCGAGAAATTTCCCGCAAGAGTTTATTCAGACTGGGATATCGGCAATTGATGGTCTGAATACGCTTGTTCGCGGTCAGAAATTGCCGATCTTTTCCGCCAGCGGACTTCCTCATGCACAGCTTGCTGCCCAGATCGCAAGGCAGGCGAAGGTTTCGGGTACGACAGAACCCTTTGCCGTTGTTTTTGCCGCTGTTGGCATTACATTTGAAGAATCCAACTTTTTCATGGAGAGTTTCCGTGAAACAGGCGCTCTTGACCGCACCGTGCTTTTCATTAATTTGGCAAACGATCCGGCCATTGAACGTATTGCAACGCCTCGTATGGCACTCACAGCCGCCGAGTATCTTGCCTTTACTCTGGATATGCACGTCCTTGTCATAATTACGGATATTACCAATTACGCAGACGCGCTTCGCGAGGTATCCGCTGCTCGTAAAGAAGTCCCAGGTCGCCGCGGCTATCCAGGATATATGTACACGGACTTGGCATCCTTGTATGAGAGAGCTGGACGTCAGAAGGGAAAGAATGGCAGTATAACATTAATTCCTATTCTCACCATGCCCGAAGATGATAAGACGCATCCAATTCCTGATCTTACTGGCTATATTACAGAAGGTCAGATCATACTTAGCAGAGAACTTTATCGTAAGAGTATTCTCCCACCCATTGACGTTCTCCCCTCTCTATCAAGACTAAAGGACAAGGGTATCGGCAAGGGGAAGACTCGGGAAGATCACTCAAATACGATGAATCAGCTTTTTGCTGCCTATGCACGCGGTAAGGACGCTAAAGAACTTATGGTTATTCTGGGTGAAGCCGCCCTTACGGATATGGATAAACTTTACGCGAAATTTGCCGAGGCCTTTGAGAAAGAATATGTATCGCAGGGTTTTGGGGCGGATCGATCCATTGAGGAGACTCTTGATCTTGGATGGAAGTTGCTCCGCATGTTACCAAGAAGCGAGCACAAACGTATTAGTGACACACTTCTGGATTTGTACTACGAGGAGATATAAAAGAAGATGGCAATTCTTAATGTAAATCCAACAAGAATGGAGCTGACTCGCCTCAAAAGAAGGCTAATGACGGCGAGACGAGGGCACAAACTGCTTAAGGATAAACGCGATGAACTCATGCGTCAATTTCTTGAAGCAGTCAGAGAGAATAAGAAATTGCGTCGAGAGGTTGAGTCTGGCATTATTATGGCCAATCAGCACATGTCGGTTGCAAGATCCCTCATGCAAAATGAAGCCCTTGCCATTTCAATGATGTACCATAAACAGGAAATGTCGCTTGAAGTATCTGAGAAAAATATTATGAGCGTACGCGTTCCTCTTTTTGAAACACATCTTAAGACAGCAAACAAGAATGATATATATTCTTATGGCTATGGCTTCACTTCTTTCGATTTGGATGATGCTGTTCTTGCACTTTCAAACATTATGCCGGATCTTCTCCGCCTGGCAGAGCTCGAAAAGGCTTGTCAGCTTATGGCATCTGAAATCGAAAAAACGCGTCGACGTGTAAATGCCCTGGAGCACGTCGTGATTCCTCAATATGCTGAGACGATTCGCTATATTACGATGAAGCTTGATGAAAACGAAAGAAGCTCAATCACGCGCCTTATGAAAGTGAAGGATATGATGGTTCAAAAAGCGATAGCCATCGAGAAGCAATTAGACTTAGAATAAATACAGACAACGTTTGCTGCCTGATAATAGGAAGGATAGAAACGTGAATTGCGACAATGAAGTCCATAACGAATTTCTGATGGGTAACGAAGCGATTGCTCTTGGCGCCCTTTATAATGGTGTATCTTTTGTCTCCGGATATCCAGGAACACCCTCGACAGAAATTCTGGAGACGATTGCGAAAAGAAAAGATGAATCCGTCTATGCTGAATGGTCTGTTAATGAGAAGGCCGCTCTCGAATGTGCTGCTGGCGCCTCTTTTGCTGGCGCAAGGACACTCGTCACGATGAAGCAAGTCGGACTGAATGTAGCTTCTGATCCACTTATGAGCCTTGCATATGTTGGAATCAAGGGCGGCATGGTGGTTGTTTCTGCTGATGATCCCGGACCGATTTCTTCTCAGACGGAACAGGATACTAGGACATTCGCAAAATTTGCCAAAATACCTGTTTTTGATCCCTCTTCTCCTGAAGAAGCATACGAAATGATGAAAGACGCATACGAATTATCAGAAAAATATGCCACGCCTGTACTCCTTCGTCCAACAACGCGTGTTTGTCACGGTTGCTCATCCATGATGATTCCTTCCGTGATCTCAACGCGTGTCGCACCGGGGGGGTTCGTCAAAGATCCTCGCTTCACGATTTTCCCTCGGCTCTCGTACCTAAGTCATATCAATATCGAGAAGAGGAATTTTCTGCTTCAAGATGAATTGTCCGAATACGCTCGAAATCATTTCACAGGATCCGGCCCAAAAGGCATCGTTACAGGCGGGATCAGTTACGCCTATGTTTGTGATGTTCTGGGTATCTCTTCTCATAAGTTAATGAAAATATCAACCCCCCACCCCTTTCCAGATCGGTTAGCACGCTCGTTTTTGGAAGGCTTATCTGAGGTTATTGTCATTGAAGAACTCGATCCGGTAATCGAAAATGAACTTTTGCGAATCTGTGGCGCACATCACTTGCCGGTTAAGATTTTCGGAAAACTTACAGGTCATGTGCAAAGTGCCGGTGAGAACAATGTTGAGTCTGTTCGCAAAGTCCTTGACCTCTTTCTTTCAGGGAAGGAAACGGAAAAAATGCTCTCTCCTTCACTTCCCTCGTTACCAGTCAGGCCTCCCGTTTTATGTGCAGGATGTCCTCATCGCGCGTCATTTTATGCAGTTAAGCAAGCGGCGAAGGGCAAGAAATCCGTCTTTTCGGGTGATATCGGTTGTTACACTCTTGGCAATGCAATGCCGCTAGATATGGTTGATACGTGCCTGTGTATGGGCGCGGGTATCACGATTGCATCTGGTCTCTCGCATATTGAACCTGATGTCAAACATTTTGCATTTATCGGCGATTCGACTTTCTTTGCTTCCGGAATAACTGGAATCATAAACGCAGTATACAATAACGCTGACATTACGCTCCTTGTTCTTGATAATTCGACAACCGCAATGACAGGTCACCAACCCCATCCAGGCACAGGCAAAACGATAAACGGCGATATCGCTACAAAGATCAGTATTTCGGCTATTTTGTGCTCCATTGGAGTCAAAAAGGTTTTTTCTGTCGATCCATTGGATCAAGAAGAAGCCATACTTGCCGTATCGGAAGCCATGAAAATCAAAGGGGTTTCAGCAGTCATTTTTGAGTCACCCTGTATAGCTGTGGCTCAGCCAAAACCAAGTTATTTTGTCACAACTTCTCTATGCATCGGTTGCAAGAAGTGCATCCGTGAATTGGGATGCCCTGCTATGAGCTTTGATCAGAATAAAGCACATATAGATCCATCTTTCTGTTATGGTTGTGGCATTTGCGCCAGATTATGCAAGACTTCTGCAATATCGATTCCCGGAGGAAAAGACATATGAATACCGTTAATATTATTCTCTCGGGTGTCGGTGGACAAGGAACAATCCTTGCGGCAAAATTACTGGCGCAAGCAGCAATGAACCGCGGACTTACCGTTAAGACGGCGGAAACTATTGGAATGGCACAACGCGGCGGTTCTGTGGTCAGTCATGTCCGGATCGGGGATGTAATCAGTTCTCCTCTCATTCCAATTAATAGCGCAGATGTAATTATTGGTTTTGAACCCGCTGAAGCGATTCGCTGTTTACCCTATCTTCGGGATAATGGAAAAGTCATCATGAGCAGCAAAGTTATCGTTCCTATGGCAACTTCATTAGGTAAATCACATTATTTGCTCTCCGATATGATTGACTACCTTGAGAAGGCAAAGATCCATCATATCGTTATCGACACAGACAAAATTTGCGAATTATGCGGTTCTTCCAAAGTCAGCAATGTTGCTTTGTTAGGCGCCGCTACAAAGTCATCTGCAACGGGTTTTACTCTTGATGAGATTAGACAAGCAATCTTGGCTCGCGTCCCTGATAAATATGTGAAGCAGAACCTGATGGCACTCACACTTGGGGCAGAGCAAATATAGCAGTCTGCAAATATATAATCACCAATGCTCCACAAATATTTGAAAAGGGTGGGAACAAAAATGAAGATGAAAGAATCTCAATTCATTCAAATCAAAAATCAGCTGACAAGGCTTAAGGCTGCCGGCGGCTTCTATTGTGAGAAACTAAAAGACATTGATATTGATTCCATACAATCACAAGAGGATTTCGAGACCCTTCCCTTCACTTGGAAAGGTGATTTGCGCGAAGCATATCCGCTTGGTCTTATGTCGGTTCCCGAAGAACAAATTGTTCGAATACACTCATCATCAGGAACAACTGGAACACCGGTAATCATTCCATACACCGCAAAAGATGTGGAGGATTGGGCAATCATGTTCGCGCGCTGCTATGAGACGGCTGGGCTCACTTCTATGGATCGCGTACAGATCACTCCCGGCTACGGTCTCTGGACGGCAGGGATTGGCTTCCAGGCGGGCGCAGAACGGCTTGGAGCCATGGTTATACCCATGGGCCCCGGTAATACAGACAAACAGCTTAAGATGATGCAAGACATGAAAAGTACCGTACTGTGTGCCACATCCTCTTACGCGCTTCTTCTCGCGGAAGAAATCGCCAAACGGGGTATTCGTGATCATATTCATCTAAAAAAAGGAATCATAGGATCCGAGCGTTGGGGCGACAAAATGCGCCGGAGAATTTCTATGGAACTCGGCGTTGAACTCTATGATATTTATGGACTCACGGAAGTATATGGCCCAGGCATTGCAATCAATTGCCACCACGAGACAGGAATGCACTATTGGGACGATTATCTCTATTTCGAAATAGTGGATCCGAAAACGGGAATTCATGTCAAAGATGGTGAGGTCGGAGAACTCGTTATTACTACACTTCAGAAGGAAGGTGCACCTCTGATTCGATATAGAACGCATGATCTAACAAGATTTATCACTGGAAAATGTCCTTGCGGGTCAGCCTATCCTCGCATAGGCACAATCCTAGGCAGAACCGACGATATGGTAAAAGTGAAGGGCGTAAATATATTCCCCAGCCAAATCGAGGAAGTTCTCAAAGGCATTGACGGCGCTTCTAGTGAGTACCAGGTGATGATTGATCATCTTAATGGTAAAGACATCGTCACTCTCTTTGTCGAGAAGAATCCTTGTGCGAATGCAAATGAATTAGCAGAGGAAATCGAGCACACCATAAAGACGCAAATCGGAATTTTGGTCACTGTAAAAACGGTCGAACTGGGTGACCTCCCAAGAAGCGAAAAGAAATCAACTCGTATCTTTGACAACCGCTACTGACAGCCTATTTCGCGATTCTCTTCAAAATGGCGCGAGCCGCCTGCACGCCGCTTGCCCCAGCCTGTGATAAGCCGCGTGTTATACCCGCGCCATCTCCGATAGCGAAGAAATTGGGAAGCGATGTCTCAAGTTCCGACGATAGATGCAGTCTGGCACTGTAGAACTTGACTTCAACGCCATAAAGAAGTGTGTCTTGATTAGCCGTACCTGGAGCAATCTTGTCAAGCACCTGAATCATCTCAATGATATTATCGAGATGGCGCTTCGGAAGAACAAGTGAGAGATCACCCGGAGTCGCCTCAAGCGTCGGCTTAACAAAGCTTTGCGGAAGCCTATGTGCATTCGTCCGCCGCCCATCAATCAGGTCGCCAAAACGCTGCACAATGATTCCTCCCCCCAACATATTTGAGAGAGACGCAATCCGTTTGCCATACTGGTATGGTTCTGTAAACGGCGTTGTGAAACGATTGCTGACAAGCAGAGCAAAATTGGTATTCTCGCTACGAAGCGCAGGATCTGTATAACTATGACCGTTAACCGTAATAATCCCGTCTGTATTTTCTGTCACAACATATCCATACGGATTCATACAGAAGGTTCTAACAACATCCTTGTATTGTCTTGTGCGATAATGAACTTTTGCCTCATACATCGCATCCGTAATATCTTTAAACACAATTGCAGGAAGTTCGACGCGTACGCCTAAATCAACCTGATTATTAATCATGGGAAGCTTCAAATCATGGCACTGCCTTGAAAACCATTCAGCACCAGATCTACCTGGCGCGGCAATCAAATATGTGGATTCAATTTCTCCAATCGACGTATCGAGATGATATGTTCCGTCGGATTGGTGCGTAATTGTATCTACCTTTGTCTTGCAAGACAAGTCAAGATGATCTTCAAGCCACATTGCCTGTCTTAGCAAAATCTCTCGATTCCGCTCTGTTCCAAGATGCTTACATCTGGCGTCCATAAGATGGAGGTCATAACTTATTGCTTTCCGGCGAATAATGTCAGCTTGGGGCGTCGCAGTCGAAAACACTTCCTCTGTTGCGCCAAAGAGCAAATTGACCGAATCCACATACTCAATAAGATTCATGACGGCTTGATCAGACATATAATCATTCAGCCAACCACCAAATTGTGTTGTAAAATTGAATTTGCCGTCCGAAAATGCTCCGGCACCACCGAAACCACGCATAATTGCACAGGTCTTGCAATTAACGCAGTTTGTAACCTTCTTATCAATAATCGGACAGGAGCGGTCGCCGATCGGAGTTCCTTGCTCTAAAAGAATCACTTTGAGATCTGGATGATTAACAGTCAGTTCGTACCCGGCAAAAATACCTGCCAAACCGCCACCGATAATTGCAACGTCATATTTCTTTGCTCCCATTGATCTTCTCCTCCAAGGTATATATTTCAAATTGAATGAAAAATGAGACACGCACGTTTTGCACCTAACGGGTTAAAAATGAGTAATTACGCTTCTCGTTTTCAGACAGATTCATTATATCAGTTTGAAGGAAAAAGTATATTTTCCATATGCAAATGGTGTATAATCATTTTCTGATTATGGCAGATTTGCCGGTCAAACAGATCATAATTCAAGGAGTTATTCATGGAAAACAAGATAAACGCGATTACTTCTCCAAAGGGATTTCGTGCCGCAGGCATCCACTGTGGATTGAAGAAGACAAACGACCTAGACATTGCACTCATTCTATCAGATGTTCCTGCGACAGTTGCCGGAGTATACACGCAGAATCTCGTTAAGGGTCATTCTCTTGTTCGAACAATTTCACTTGTCAAGAAGAACGCCTCTGCGAAGGGTGTTATCATAAATAGTGGGAATGCGAATGCCTGTGTCGGCACAATCGGACTTGAAGACGCGAATACCATTGCCGAACTTGTTGCCGCAAATGTCGGTTGTTCCTCATCTGATATACTCACCTGCTCCACAGGCGTAATCGGATGCCGACTTGATATGGAATCAATCATGAGTAGCATTCCTACGTTGACGAACGCCCTCGACTATACGGAAGAAGCGGGGCATAATGCAATGGCCGCCATTATGACGACAGATCTTGTGCCCAAAGAATCTACCGCGACAATTGAAATTGGTGGTACAGTGATAACGATTTCTGCAATAGCAAAGGGCTCGGGAATGATTCATCCCAATCTGGCAACAATGATCAGCATCATTACTACAGATGCAAATATTCCATCTGATCTTCTGCAAACGTATCTGTCAAGAGCCGTGTCACATACCTTCAATCGTGTATCCGTAGATGGGGATACATCCGTCTGTGACACACTTCTGATTTTTGCAAATGGAGCCGCCAATAACGACATTTGGAATGAATGTTCCGATGAATCCCAGCTATTTCTATCGGCACTCACAGATATATGTACGGATCTGTCGAAGATGATTGCCAAAGATGGCGAAGGAGCAACAAAACTTATTGAAGTTGAAGTCGTAAATGCAAGTTCTGAGAAAGATGCTTATCTATCGATATTGTCTGTCTGCCGCTCTCCTCTTTGTAAGACTACAATTTTTGGTGAAGATGCGAACTGGGGGAGAGTCATCACCGCTCTTGGATATTCCGGCGCCTATTTTGATCCTGAGAAAATTGATATATTCTTTGGAAATGTACAAGTCTGCAAGAATGGCTGTGCTGTGCTCTTCAATGAGGACCTCGTTAAAGAAATTCTCATGAAAGATGAGATTCTCATCACCATTGATTGTCATATGGGCTGTGCTTATGATCGTATGTGGACATGTGATTTCTCCTATGACTATATCAAAATTAATGGTAGTTATCGAAGCTGATCTCTTTGCCGACTAATCAGAAAATCACACAAAACAAACACCCCCAAGCGCAAGAATATTCCTGATACTTGAGGGTGTTTCTATGTCAGTATACATTCTGCGATTATTACACCTGTTTATCGTCTATCTCGTCGTATGATAGATCAAATGTAAACTTACTGCCATCATATCCTATTGAGACTTCTCTAGCATCTGCTAGATCGCCAGACAAGAACAAATCGGAAAGTGGGTCTTCAAGTCTGCGCTGTATGGTCTTCCTAAGTGGCCTTGCGCCATATTTCGGATCATACCCTTCTGCAGATAATTGATCTTTTGCGACATCAGAGACAAGAATTGAAACGCCCTTCTCCTTGAGTTGATCTCTCAATTCGCCAAGCATTAGGTCAACAATCTGGCGAATCTCTTCGCGCGATAATTCTTGAAAGACAATGATTTCATCAATTCTGTTAAGAAACTCAGGTCTGAACATCTCCTTGAGTACAGACTGTACCCGACTCTCAAGAGCAATATATCCATCAGATCCAAACCCAAAACCATTCGATTTGAGGGTGGTGCCAGCATTTGACGTCATGATCAAAATCGTGTTCTCAAAATTCACAAGTCTTCCGTGACTGTCAGTAAGCCTTCCATCATCAAGAATCTGGAGGAGCATATTAAACACGTCTGGATGTGCCTTCTCAATCTCGTCGAATAATACTACAGAGTATGGCTTCCTACGAACACGCTCAGTAAGTTGTCCGCCGTCATCATACCCAACATATCCCGGAGGTGAACCGATGAGTTTGCTGACGGTATGGGCTTCCATAAATTCCGACATATCCATACGAATCAGTGCGTCATCTTTGGCAAACATGGCTTCCGCAAGTGCCTTGACTAGCTCCGTCTTTCCAACGCCTGTTGGACCTACGAAAATGAAAGAGGCTGGCTTGTGTTTCTTGCCAAAACCAGACCTGTTCCGTCTGATCGCACGCGCAAGTGCGTTCACAGCCTTCTCCTGACCTATCACACGTTCATGGAGACGATTCTCAAGCTTGATTAGCTTGTCTGATTCAGATTCCGTAATCCTTTGAACGGGAATACCCGTCCACATCTCGATAATACGTGCAATATCTTCCTTGGTAATGATCGTTGGTACTAATTCACTTTCAAGCGAAGTAATCTCATTTCCGATGCGCAGTAATGTTGCCTTCGTTTCTGCTTGCTTCTCATATAGACCCAATGATTCAATTTCGCTTGGTTGTGCTGTCTCAATGTTCTCCTCAATGGCCGTCAGAGCTTCCTCAAGAGACTCTTTCTCCTCCACGAGTTTTTTGTACTTAACAAGACGAACCTCCTCGAGATTTGCCCTTGATCCAGCTTCGTCGAGAAGATCTATGGCTTTGTCAGGTAAAAAGCGATCCATTATATATCTGGATGAAGAACGAACAGCATACTCAATAACATCATCCGCATAGGAAACATGATGATGGATTTCATAATAATCCCTTATTCCCTTAAGTATTTCGATGCTATCTTCGATAGAAGGCTCCTCGACGATAACCTTTTGGAATCTTCTCTCAAGAGCAGAATCCTTCTCCACGAAACGACGATATTCATCAAGAGTTGTCGAACCAAGAACCCGTATTTCTCCCTTGGCAAGAGCAGGCTTAAGAATATTAGCGGCATTCATCGCGCCTTCTGCATCCCCTGCCCCCATAATATTATGTAGCTCATCAATAACGAGAATGACATTCTCGCTTCTCCTTGCATCGTCAACGACACCCTTCATGCGGCTTTCAAACTGTCCGCGAAATTGTGTGCCCGCAACCATAGCTGTCATATCGAGTAGATAGACAGACATATCAAGCAGCTTAGCCGGGACGGCTCCCGTCGCAATGCGAACAGCTAACCCTTCTGCAATCGCCGTTTTGCCAACACCTGGCGCGCCCAAAAGGACAGGATTATTCTTTGACCTTCTATTCAGGATCTGAACAACTCGTTCAAGCTCTTTGTCTCTGCCGATAATACGGTCAATGTTTCCTTGCTTCGCCTTAAGCGTCAAATTGGTACCAAATTGATCCAAGAACTTATGCTTCGAATCTTTTTTGGAGCTGCTTTTCTTTGCATCCGTCTTAGCAGAATTCGGCTTACCCTCACGGTCTGGTGATACACTGCGTTCTGAATTACCCTCAGATAGAAAAAGCTCGGAAATTCCTGATTCCGCTTCCTCTTGATCTTGTTCTTGATCTGAGGATTCTTGATTTCCACCCATTTGGAGAAATCCCAAATTGGATAGCGCTTGATATGAATCCGAACTATCATCATCTTCATCATTTGAAGTCATATCAGATGAGTCGCCCAAAATATCTCCAGACCCGAGGAGCATCTTAAACACATCCTCTGGTTGAGCACCTTCAGCGCCAGACATCAAGCGATTGAGCCTTTCAGAGACACTGTCAATATTTGAATCATTGATGCCCGCTTTTGCGAACATTTCATCAATTCCACCTATTCCCGTCTGATAAGCACATTTGAGGCAAAGACCTTCATTAATACGTTTCCCGTTATCAAATCTTGTCGTAAACACGACGGCGACATTCTTTTTACAAATCACACACTTTGACATCTATTATTTTCCTTATGACCCCGTCTGGGGTTTCCTTCTTCGTGGCTTAACCGAAGTTGATATCTCAAGAGCTTCCTTGTTCAACTTCTCTGCCTGCTGTCTATAGCTCTCTGCGTCAATCGGTCCCCTCTTTGCCCTTGTAAGAAGTGGCTTGAGATACTGTCCGGTATATGATGCATCTACTTGACTGACTTCCTCAGGTGTCCCCTGAGCGATAATATATCCTCCCCCGTCCCCACCCTCCGGTCCGAGATCAACAATATAGTCCGCTGTCTTAATCACATCAAGGTTATGTTCAATTACAAGAACAGTATTACCATTTTCTGTCAGTCTCTGCAAAATGTCAACAAGCTTGTGAACATCCGCAATATGAAGTCCAGTCGTTGGCTCGTCAAGAATATAGAAGGTATGGCCTGTGCTGCGTTTTGACAGCTCCGTTGCGAGCTTAACACGTTGAGCCTCGCCGCCGGAAAGCTGTGTTGATGGCTGTCCTAACCTTATATATCCCATACCAACATCCACAATTGTTTCAAGCTTACGGCGAATGCGTGGGAGATGCTCAAAAAAGACTAGCGCTTCTTCTACAGTCATTTCGAGTACATCAGAGATGCTCTTCCCCTTATATTTGACTTCAAGCGTCTCGCGATTATATCTGTGTCCCTTACATACATCGCATGTGACATATACATCAGGAAGAAAGTGCATCTCAATTTTGTTTACACCATCGCCTTTGCAAGCCTCGCATCTTCCCCCCTTAACATTGAAGCTAAAGCGTCCATTCTTATATCCTCTGGACCTAGCGTCTACGGTACTTGCGAATAACTCGCGAATCAAGTCAAAACACCCGGTATACGTTGCCGGATTCGAGCGTGGCGTACGGCCGATCGGAGATTGATCTATTGCAATAACTTTGTCAAGATATTCAATCCCCTCAATCCGATCATACGCTCCGATTTGACGTCTGGCTCCGTTGAGGTCAGTTGAAAGCTTCTTCTTAATTATTCCGTTAACAAGAGAACTCTTTCCCGAGCCAGAGACGCCTGTAATACAGGTGAATAGACCCAGAGGAATGGACACGTCAACGTTTTTGAGATTATTTTCCTTAGCACCTATGACGCGCAGAAACTGTGTACTCGCTATTCGTCGTACTTCCGGAACGGGGATGAACTTCTTGCCGCTTAAATACTGACCCGTTATTGATGTTTCAATCTTCTCAAGCTCAGATGCCGTGCCAAGACCCACAATGTAGCCCCCATGCTCTCCGGCCCCAGGTCCCATATCTACTATGTAGTCTGCTTCACGCATCGTCTCTTCATCGTGCTCAACGACTAACACTGTGTTCCCGAGTGATTTGAGCCGCTTCAGGGTTGTCAGAAGCCGACTGTTATCCCGCTGATGCAGCCCAATAGATGGTTCATCAAGGATATAAAGCACGCCCATGAGACCAGAACCAATTTGCGTGGCAAGACGGATTCTTTGCGCCTCACCACCCGACAGCGTAGCAGATGCCCGGTTCAGCGTCATGTAATCAAGACCAACATCAACGAGAAAACATAAGCGGGCCAATATCTCTTTGATAATTGGATCAGAAATGGTGCGATTTTTCGGAGACAGTTCTAATCCTTCAAGAAATTCCATGCATTTCCGGATCGGCAAACAAGTCATCTCATATATGTTAATTCCGCCAACGAGAACCGATAGACTTTCTTTTTTGAGACGCGCTCCGTTACATGAAGAGCATGGATGAATCGTCATATACTGCTCATAATACTCCTTCATATCATCGGATCCTGTTTCTCTATATCGACGTTCAAGACTTGGTACCACGCCTTCCCATGACGTTTTGTATTCGGATCCATGAGAGAATTTACTGTTGGTCGTATCTACCGATATAATTTCTCCATTATTGCCATACATGATAATCTTCTGTGTTGAATCTGATAATTTGTTCCATGGTGTGTCAAGTGAAAAACTATATTTTTTGGCGAGCGACTCCACAAAAGCACGACCCCAGCTCGTATCATCATCAAAATTCCAGCCGGCCGCTCTTATCACGCCGTCATTGATCGACAACCGCGGATCCGATATACATAGCTCCGGATCAACATAGGAATGCGAGCCAAGACCCGAACAATTGGGGCAAGCGCCATATGGATTATTGAAAGAGAACATTCTTGGTGTCAATTCCTCGAAGCTAATCTGGCAATCAGAGCATGAATATTTCTGCGAGAATAGAAGCTCTGATTCATGATAGCTAATCTCGCCATACTCGTTTTCGCCTTCCGGCATCATAACAAGAGCCGTGAGAATTCCATCGGATAACTTAAGAGCAGTCTCAGATGAGTCATTCAGACGAGAGCGAATGTCGCTGTGAATGACGAGGCGGTCAATAACAACATCAATTGTATGCTTCCGATTCTTCTCTATCTCAATATCTTCATCCAAATCATACATTTCACCGTCAATCCGTACGCGTGCATATCCTGCTTTACGGAAATCTTCAATAACCTTAGTATATTCACCTTTTCGACCACGGACAACAGGTGCCAGTAAGATAATTCTTGTTCCTTCAGGGAAAGCTAGCAGTGTATCAAGAATCTGATCGATCGATTGCGATTGGATCTCTTTCCCACAGTTCGGGCAATGAGGAATCCCGACACGCGCATACAGTAGTCGAAGATAATCGTAAATTTCGGTCACCGTACCAACGGTAGAACGCGGATTCTTACTTGTTGTTTTCTGATCAATGGAGATCGCAGGAGACAGTCCGTCAATCTGATCAATATCAGGTTTCTCCATTTGCCCCAGAAATTGTCTGGCATACGATGATAACGACTCGACGTATCGTCTTTGCCCCTCTGCATAAATTGTATCGAAGGCTAAAGATGACTTCCCTGATCCGGAAAGACCCGTCAGTACGACTAACTTGTCTCTAGGAATATCAAGGTCGATATTTTTCAAATTATGTTCGCGAGCACCACGAATACGTATGTACTGATCCATTCCACTACCACCCTACTTATCTTGATAAACTCAAGTCACTTTTTGTGGCTTTCAGTCTACCATATTTTATTTTACTTCATGCGCATTCTTCTCCGCATTTTAACAAATTTAACACTTTGTTCGTTTTGGGGCTTGCTAGGATGTCTTGGCTATGTTATTATTTCTTTTGCGCGATTTTGAATCACATGCGCAGTATTTTCGGCCCTATGGTCAAGCGGTTAAGACGCTGCCCTCTCAAGGCGGAATCAGGAGTTCAATTCTCCTTAGGGTCACCAATTGAAATAAACCGATACTTTTGTTGATTGTAATCACAGAAGTATCGGTTTATCTTTATTCCCGTTTCGGATAAAGAAGGAACAGGTTTTGCGCCTGTCCCTTCTTCATACTTTGTAGAAAAGTTCTTCTACTTATTCTCTACGTGAGATCGATCATTAATGCCAACATATCTGCGACGTTTCTGTACGCTCTTATATGCAGGTCGCATAATCCTGCCTCCCGAGACCAGTTCTTCGATTCGATGAGCACTCCAACCTGCAATACGTGCTGTGGCAAAAATCGGTGTAAAGAGCTCTGGTGGAATTCCCAGCATCGTATATATGAAACCTGCATAAAAATCAACATTTGCACATACAATCTTATCATTTTTCTTAAAATTTCTGAAAACTTCAGGAGCCAGTCTCTCAGTCAACGTATATAACTCGTATTCTGCCTCGCGTCCGGACTCATAGGCAAGTCCTCTTGCATAATCGCGAAGAAGCTTTGTCCGCGGGTCCGATACCGTATAAACGGCATGTCCGATTCCATAAATCAATCCAGACTTATCAAAAGCCTCTTTTTTGAGTATTTTCGTGAGATAGTCGCAGATCTCCATCTCATTTCTCCAGTTTTTGACACCTTGTGCCAAATCTTGCATCATAGCATATGCCTTGTTACTAGCTCCGCCATGCTGAGGACCCTTAAGTGAACCAATCGCTGCCGCGATAACCGAATAGGTATCAGAACCTGAAGAAGAGACAGCATGGGTAACGAAAGACGAATTATTACCTCCACCATGTTCCGCGTGCAAAACCAGTGCAAGATCCAAAATACGTGCTTCCAGATCGGAAAATTGTCCGTCAGGACGTATCATATGGAGAATGTTCTGGGCAGTATTGTATTCTGGCACAGGAGAATGTAAAAAAAGACTTTGCTTATCTACGTAGTGCCTTTTTGCCATAAATGCATGCGCAATCATAACTGGGAAACGTGCAATCAGTTCAATGCACTGTCGTAGAACATTCTCAATGTCAAGTGAATCTGGATCTGGGTCATATGAATAAAGCGCTAGCACAGAACGTGCTAGCTTATTCATTATGTCTGGGCTTGGCGCTTTGAGAATCATATCTTCAGTGAAATTATGCGGTAGCTCTCTGCTATGTACAAGTAAATCATTGAAGCTAGTAAGTTCAGTCTCATTCGGAAGGTCGCCAAATAGGAGAAGATATGCTGTCTCCTCAAAACCAAATCGCTTATCTTGATAAAACCCATTTACCAAGTCAGAAATCTCAATGCCTTGATAAAAAAGACGCCCCTCCACAGGGATCCGCTCTGCATCATCAACAATATATGACATAACTTCGCCAACTTCAGTAAGCCCAACGAGAACACCTGTTCCGTCCTCGTTCCGAAGTCCACGCTTAACGTTATATCTTTCATACAAAGCAGGATCAATTCTTGCCTTAACTGTGGCTCTATTGACTAAGTCAGCAATGGCTTGATCTTTATCAAATGGTACATTTTGCATGTATATCCCTCCAATTTACGGTAATAGTCAGTGTCATGTAAATTGTCTAGTGAAATTCAGAAGCCCGCCCGCGAGAAGGATACTCGCTTGTCTCTCAGATATTGTACTATTCACAGAGAACGAAAATCCTTTTGACAGATTATCAATCGTAATCGGATTGCCCATGACTGCAGATGCGATTTGTGCATGCGCATCCTTCATTTCTAGTTCATCTAATAGATCTATTCTATCATAATCTGAAGGACTTACGAACGTAAGCGGAAGAATTCCATTGTTAATCAAGTTCGCCATGTGTATTCGTGCGAAAGAAATCGCAATGACCCCTTTAACGCCTAACTGTAACGGCGCAAGTGCCGCATGTTCTCGGCTGGATCCTTGCCCGTAATTTGACCCACCAACAATGAATCCTCCGTTATTAGCTTTTGCACGAGCCGGGAATTCCGGATCAGACGGTGTAAGGCAGAAATCAGCAAGATACGGGATGTTAGAACGATATGGAAGGAGCTTCGCATTTGACGGCATTATGTGGTCTGTTGTTATGTTATCGCCAAGCTTAACGATTGTCTTCCCAAGAAGGCTCTCCGGTAGCGGAACATTGATGGGAAATGGCTTAATATTGGGTCCGCGAACCACAACAATATCTGAAGCCGATGCTGCCGGAAGCTCAACAAGATTATCGTTAACCGTAAATGAACTTGGCATAGAAATAACCGGAGGCTCGCCCCCTTGTGATGGATCCATAACAACCCCTGAAAGGGCCGATACCGCGGCAACCTCTGGACTTACTAAATAGATGCTTGCGGACGCCGTTCCAGAACGCGCATAAAAATTGCGATTGTTCGTGCGAAGCGAGACTGCATCCGTTCGTGGCGATTGTCCCATGCCAATACACGGGCCGCAGGCACATTCAAGAATTCGAGCCCCGGCTGAAATCATATCCGTAAGCGCTCCTGAATCAGCAAGCATAGTAAAGACTTGCTTGGACCCTGGTGCGATAACAAGCGAAACATCTGGGTGTACGGTCTTACCTTTTAGAATTGCCGCTACTTTAAGCATATCCATGAGTGAAGAGTTCGTGCAAGAACCAATGCAGACCTGGTCAACCTTCAGTCCGGCAATTTCTGCCACTGAAACAACATTATCAGGCATATGAGGTTTCGCGACAAGCGGCTTAAGAATGGACAAATCAATTTCAATCGTCTGATCATAAACAACGTCGTCATCGGGAATAAGCGATACCCATACACCTTCTCTCCCCTGAGCGGCAAGAAAAGATCTCGTTACTTCATCAGATGGGAAAATTGATGTTGTTGCACCAAGCTCAGCACCCATATTCGTAATGGTCGCCCTCTCTGGAACCGATAAGAACGCCAGTCCATCACCTGAATATTCAATGATTTTCCCGACTCCGCCCTTTACAGACATAATTCGAAGCAATTCAAGAATAATGTCCTTCGCCGTTGCCCACGGTGCCAAACGGCCTTTAAGTATCACTTGACAAATCTTAGGCATACTCAGATAGTAAGGCCCACCACCCATAGCAACAGCGACATCCAATCCGCCAGCACCAATTGCAAGCATACCAATACCGCCACAAGTCGGCGTATGACTGTCAGAACCCAAAAGAGTCTTCCCCGGTATTCCATATCTCTCGATATGCACTTGGTGGCACACACCGTTTCCAGGTCTGGAAAAGCGTATTCCATGCTTCTTAGCAACCGTCTGGATATACTTATGATCGTCAGCATTTTCAAAACCGGATTGAATTGTATTGTGATCAATATATGCCACAGAGAGCTCCGTTTTGACCCTAGGAACACCAATGGCTTCAAACTGAAGATACGCCATCGTTCCGGTAGAATCTTGCGTGAGCGTCTGATCAATACGGATCGATATCTCTGATCCTTCCTTCATTTCACCAGAAAGGATATGTTCGCGTATGATTTTCTGAGATATTGACAGCCCCATGTAACGATCCTCCTATTTGCTTTTCTGAATACTTATTATCGTGCAAATAGAGGGTTCTTGTCAAGGAAAAAGAGTTACTATAATGTCACTTTTGCAAGTTGCAAGCGCAAATCTTGCATAAAGAACAGAAACGTTTCATTTTTTTCTCTCTTTGTCGCAATTTTATCCTATTTGTATTTTGCCTTCAGGATATACATTCTTCTGATGATTTGATTCTCGTAGCGCTAGACTAATCGCAAACGAGACAGGGCCGACTCTACCGAGGAACATAGCAGGAATGATGAAAATATGGCTAAGCGTCGATAATTGTGGTGTGTTTGCAGATGATACGCCAACCGTACCAAAGGCAGATGTCGCTTCAAATAGCAAATCCAAATACTCAAAGCTCTTTTTCTGCAAAGCTGACGCTTCAGAAACACAAAGTAGCATTGATAGGGTGACAACGATGGCAAGTCCCATGAAAAAAATGGAGATTGCTCTGCGAACATACGAACTGGATAGCGCATGTTTTCTCATAACCAATTCGTCTTTGCCGGTAACCTCGGCAAGCACAGTGCTCATTAGGACAGAGAATGTCGAGACCTTGATTCCGCCACCCGTTGAGCCAGAGCCGGCTCCGATAAACATCAGAAGCACTGACATCAATTTGGTGTGGTCAAATAGATTCGCCATATTTATCGAATTAAAGCCAGCTGTACGCATCGTTACCGATTGAAAAAAGGCGGCAAACGGCTTTTGCCAATCAGGCAAAGTGCCCATTGCCTGAACGCCAGTATTATTCCATTCCGCAACAAGAAAGAAAAATGTACCAATACAAAGTAGGAGCAGAGTCATCGAAAGTACAACTTTAGAATACATTCGAAGTGCCCTATTCTTGGGATAACTAAATATATCGCGCCAAACAACAAATCCAAGTCCTCCAGAGATTATGAGAAAAGCAGTGGTAAGTATTACAACAGGATTATCATTATATGCCGTCAGGCTTGAGAAGGGTCCTGAATTTGTATCACCCATCAAATCGAAACCTGCATTGCAAAATGCCGATACTGCCTGAAAACCAGCGCGCGAGAACCCGCCTTTCATCCCAAACTGCGGAACATATTGCGTTGATAGCAAGATAAATCCTGAAAACTCAAAACCAAACGTGGTATAAATTATAGATTTTAGTAATGAGGGGAGTTCGGTAAATGAAAAGCTTCCGGATGATTCTTGCGCAAGTACTCTTGTCTTAAGTCCAACTTTCCGGCGCAAAACGCTCATAAAGAAGGTCGAAATCGTGACAAGTCCAAGGCCTCCGATTTGGATAAGGCAAATTATGACAAGTTTTCCAAAGGCCGTAAAATACGTAGCCGTATCTACTACAACAAGTCCAGTAACACATGTGCAAGAAACGGTAGTAAAAAGTGCATTCACAAACCCTAAGCTTTGTCCGTTTTGTGATGCAATAGGTAACATGAGCAGCAGTGTTCCAATGATGTCAACAAAAAGAAAGCTAGTCACGATAGCTCTGGCAGGTTTCTCAAATGTCCACTTGGCAATTTCATGTGTTCTACTTCTCTTAATCAGCATATTACAGGTGAACCATCTCTTTCCAAAGGCTTGCAACATGTTTCTTATCACATACCATAGTAAAGAGATCTCCAGGCTGCATAAGCGTATCTCCGTCAGGAATCATAATCTTACCTGATTCGTCTGAGATAACAACAATACGAGAGCCTGCGGTAAACTTATACTCAGCGAGAACCTTATTACACGCTTTCGATTTGGGCGACAATTTGAATTCCACAAGCACCCAATCGGAATGATCAATCTGATGAACAATACGTAGTCCCTGATAATCTATTTCTTGCTCAATCATCTGTGCGAGTACTTTCGTGCCAGAAAACGAACGATCAACCCCGAAACGCTCCATAACACCCAGATTACGCGGGTTATTGACGCGACAAAGCGTCGTTGGTATATGGAAATGTCTCTTTGCTACCTGACAAGCAATCAGATTATTCTCATCTTTTCCCGTAAGCGCAATAAGCATGTCTGCGCCATGGCAATACGGCTCGAGAACGGCCGCTGATGTTCCATCACCATGTATCACAACAACACTCAGGTCGTTTGCAATCTTGCATGCTGCATTTTCATCTTGCTCGATAATAACGATTTCATGTTCGCGTGTAAGCTCGCGGATCAGATAATATGCAACTTTTCCCGCACCAACTATGATCAACTTCATATATTCACACAGAAAGTAATCCTTGTATCACAAAGAAGCAAGAATCAATTTGTCTCCTTTTTCAATCTTCATATTCGGTCTTGCCAAAACTAGTTTATCCTTATGCATTATTCCGAAAACATGTCGCAAATCCGTATCTTCAATATCCTTAACCTTGCATCCAACTAAGTCTGAATCTACCGTTAACAGCTTAAACTCAACTGACTCACCCATAATTGAATGCATGTAATTGTCCATCTCAAGTTCGCTGGAACGATCTTCGAGCTCACGGACAAAGGCATCAACCGTGAGTTCAGGTGATGACACCGTAACAAAACCAGCCGAATCAAAAATATGCAGACCATGCGTATCAAATATTCGCGTAATGACGTGCTTCACATCATAAATATCGCGAGCTATTTCGGATGCCATTATGTTCTGATTCTCGCTTTCGCTAAGAGCGCAGACAGCATCGCAGGATTCTATCCCAGCCTCTCTCAAAACATCAACATCAATAATGACACCTGATACAGTGACAACATCCATCTTCTTCGCATTTGCAATTTCTTCAGCCTTTGGATCAACAAGGACCACTTCGTGATCAGCTGCTAATAACCGGCGTACAAGCATCAACCCGGCACGACTTGCACCTAAAACGATAATTTGCATTTACATTCCTCCTGAGCAAGCATTTTCAAGTTATTCATTACGATATTGATTAAGAACATACCCCAATATAGAAGCAGCCGAAGAAGCGTTGAGCGACTCTGCTTTCCCCGGCATTTCAATCTTTGCAAGAATATCACATTTCTTCTCACATTCCTCAGATAGCCCTCTTGCTTCGTTTCCAATGAAAAGGGCGACTGGGAAGGTATATCCTAATTTCGAAATACCCTGCCCGTTAAGGTGCGATGCAACTAATTGTACACCGATTTTTCTTAATTGGAAGATAGCACTGTCAATATCCGAGAAAGATACGATCGGAATATGAAAGCATGATCCCATGGATGCGCGCAGAACTTTCTCGTTAAAGGGATCAACGCAACCCGAAATCACAATAACCGCTGTGAAGTCAAAAGCATCTGCCATACGTATCATTGTCCCAAGATTCCCAGGATCGGAAGTCTCTTCACAAACCAAATACAGATCATTACCACGTACAGGGATATCGTTTCGAATAAGTGGCGAATTCGCAATCACGACAACTCCTTGCGGATTTTTCGTAGCAGATAGCTTCAAAAATAGAGAATCGGTCAAATGGAAAAGCATTGTATCTGAAGAATAGGAAAAACGCTCGCACCATGATGCAACGAGCGTCTCCTTTGATGAAACAAAAAAAATGATCTTCGGCGAGATACCCGATATAAGCGCATCTTCGCACAAACGAACCCCTTCAAGAAATACAACCCCTTGACTTTCAGCAGTCTTCCGATCATGAAGAGTCATTGCATATCGCAATTGCGGGTTATCCTTGCTGGTAATCCTTCTAATTTCAGTCATGTTCGAAATTACAGAGCAGCTTTTGCCTGATCGCAAAGAACAGCAAATCCCTTAGGATCTGTAATCGCAATATCAGAAAGCACTTTACGGTCGAGCTCAATCTCTGCTCTCTTCAGTCCGTTCATAAAACGGCTGTAAGAAAGACCATTAATACGTGCAGCAGCATTGATTCTCTGAATCCAAAGCTTGCGGAATTCTCTTTTCTTATTTCTGCGATCGCGATAAGCATAAACGCCTGACTTCATGACCGCCTGATTAGCAACCTTAAACAGCTTGCTCTTGTGTCCAAAATAGCCTTTTGCCTGCTTCAAAATCTTATGGTGACGCGCTCTTGTACGCATACCTCTTTTTACTCTAGCCATGGAATAAACCTCCTAATATCTCGTCATCATACCTGCGGACACTCTTGCCGCTCGGCTAATTTTTCGAATAAATAATTATTTGTAAGGGATCATTGCCTTAATGATCTTCGCATTTGCAGACGAAGCAACTGCTGTGTGGCGCAAGTGTCTCATTCTCTTTGAAGATCTCTTACTAAGAATATGACGGCGAAAAGCTTGGGAGTAAAGAACCTTGCCGGTTCCTGTTACTTTAAATCTCTTCTTTGACGAACTGTGTGTCTTCTGCTTTGGCATTTCTGTTTCCTCCTTGTGATAAATACTTAGCTCTTCTTGGGGGCAAGATACATAACCATATTTCTTCCCTCAACCTTTGGCGGTCTGTCGACTTGTCCGTATTCAGTACATATCTGAGCGAACTTATCCATCAGCGCGTACCCTTGACTCTGATAGGCCATCTCACGTCCGCGAAACTTAATCAGAACCTTCACGCGATCTCCATCTGTTAAAAAGCGACATGCATTCTTCGTCTTGACATTCAGATCATGATCTTCAGTAGTCAGCTTCATGCCGATCTCTTTGATTTCAGTCACTTTCTGATTCTTTCGGGCTTCCTTGTCTCTCTTTGCCTGCTCAAACATGAATTTACCATAATCCATGATTTTGCAGACCGGATTCTCGGGATTGTTTGCAATTAATACCAGATCAAGATCTTGATCTTCAGCACGCTTTCTTGCCTCTGTGATTGATACAACACCAATCATGCTTCCATCCGCTTCGATAAGTCTGACCTCTCTAAAGCGAATCGCATCATTGATTTGCTGCCCGTTTGCTGGTCTTGCGATAAGAATGCACCTCCTTCTAAAAATAAAAAAGTGGAGCGAATAAACATCCGCGCCACAAAAAATCGGAACTACCAATTTACTCGTGAAAACCTCTTTACTGTATGTTTGAGGTGAGAAGCGGATGCCTCTTCTTGATTTGACTTCTAAATGATAAAGGTAATGCTGTGATTTGTCAACTGTGTTTTTCATTGTGCCTGAAAATGCGGCATGTAGCCAAAACGCATCCGGCAAATTGGACATCAAGTCTGCCCACTTGTGCTATAATTATGTCCGAAAAGAGCCTATCGAAAAGGGGATAATTACTATGATTTCAAAAAGAATAGATACGAAACTTGCATCAGGATCGATGATTCGCAAGATGTTTGAAGAAGGTAATCGACTAAAGGGAATCTATGGCGCCGATAAAGTCTATGATTTTTCCATTGGCAATCCCGATCTCGAGCCACCACAATCAGTAATTGATACAATTTCCGAATTAGCAGCTTCTCCGATTCTTGGAAAGCATGCATATATGAGCAATAACGGCTATTTGTCCACCCGGGAGGCCGTAGCGAATTATCTTTCAGCGAGAAGCACCGCGAAGATAAGCTCCGATGGCGTCTGCATGACCGTTGGCGCCGCTGGCGGAATGAATGCAATCTTATGTTCAATTCTAGATCCACTTGACGAAGTGATACTCATAGCGCCTTTTTTTATGGAGTATACCTCATATATAGAGAATTTTATGGGTGTACCGGTTATTGTACCTGCACTTCCAGATACATTTATGCCAGATCTTGCGGCAATAGAGGCTGCCATCACGGACAAGACGAAAGCCATTATTATCAACTCCCCCAATAATCCAACCGGTGCCGTTTATCCGCCCGAAGTTTTATCTCAAATCAATACACTTCTTCTTGCGCAGAATCATCTCATTCACATCATATCGGACGAACCCTACGTTGATCTGATTTACGATGGTGCAACCACGCCCACATCTCTCGATTATTTTACGAATTTGATTATATGCTATTCTTGGAGCAAATCTCTCTCTCTTCCCGGCGAGCGAATTGGCTATACAGCTGTCAATTCATCTCATGAAGACTATGCAAAATTAAGTCCGGCAATTATTATGTGTAATCGCATTCTTGGCAGCGTGAATGCGCCGGCGTTCTTCCAAAAAGTTGTCGAGAAGAATTTGTATGCCAGAGCTGACATTTCAAGCTATGAGCACAGGAGAAATCTCTTGTATGAGATTGTGACGCAAGCAGGATTTACATGTCAGAAACCCGGCGGCGCACTCTATCTGTTTCCGAAAGCTCCAGTTGACGATCTATCCTTTGCATCTGAATGCGCTAAACACAATTTGCTGCTTGTGCCTGGATCCGCTTTCTATTGCCCCGGGCATTTCCGTCTAGCCTTCTGCGTATCCGAGAAAACGATCCTCGGTTCAGAAGAAGCCTTCTTTGAAGTCGGGAAAAAATACGGATTACGATGAAAAATCCATGACAAGCTACACCTCAGGAGTCACCATAACAAGCATAACGCCCTCGGAGAAATCGACACCGACTTCGCGGGCGTTATTATATATGGTATTGCTGACTGAAAATGTGCTTCCCGGCATGAGTCCCGCATTAAGAAGCTTATATTTAAGTCCAACTGTTGTTACCCCGATGACCTCAGAAAACAGAGGTATCAAAGAAATTGCCAATCCGGATCTTTCCTTCGATGTTTTCCAAATTGACCTGCTTAACCTGAAACGAGAAGGTCCATGCAACGGGAAAACCCATGTGGTCCCATCTGTTACCATAAGCTGATAGTTTTCTCTCGAAAGCTGTCCGGCAAGCATAAGATTTGCCATAACATGATCCGGTCGGCCCGTTAATGAACAAATCAAAATAATTGGCTCTGTTGAAGGAATTTCACGAAGACAAATCTCAGAATCGGTCATATCTTTTTCTTGGGAAAACACTTCCATTTCTATATGATAGTCTTGAATCCAAGCGAGCGTCTCCGGCAATATCGAGTCCAGATCTCCAACCAATTTATCTGGTTGCAATCTCATCTTCTGTGCATGGAGTGCGCCTCCGTCTGCGCAAATAATCCTGTCATCCATACGAAGAATGCTCTTGATTGCAGGATAATCAAGATTCGGTCCACCTGTAATTACAATGTGACGCATGAACGAATCCTCCTAATGGCATCAGCGGGATCTTCAGCCCCGAAAATGAAGTTTCCCATGACGAGATGGTTTGCGCCTGCATTTATAACAAGGGGAGCTGTCATTTCACTGATTCCACCGTCAACAGATAGTAATACATCCGATTTGCATGAATCAAGCTTCTCCCGCACCAATGCAATTCGTGATATAGCCTCATTCATAAACCGTTGCCCGCCGAACCCAGGTCGAACCGACATAACCAGCACCAATTCCACGGCATGCAAATACGGAAAAACTTTTTCAATATCCGTATCTGGATGAATCGCTATTCCTGCTCTCTTTCCGAAGGAATGAATTTGACTAATTGCTTCAAGCGGATCGTCCACTGTCTCAATATGAAATGAAATCAGATCTGCACCTGCCTCAGCAAATGTCTGAATAAATGTAAGTGGATTTGTAATCATAAGGTGAACATCAAACGGCAGGTTTGTCTGTGAACGAATTGACTTGATTACCGGAACGCCAACGGAAATATTAGGAACATAATGACCATCCATTACATCAATATGTAGATAATCGCTGATCGATTCAATTTGCTTGATCGAATCCGTCAGATGACCGAAATCGGCCGCTAATATTGATGGCGCAATGTACAATTCGCTATTTTTTCCCATGTGATCTCTCCTGATGTTTATTTGTATATGGTTTATTATGAATCAAATAATCTATGAACTCATGATAACGTAACAATCTTCCCGGATCAATCGTGAATTGACTGATGGCACATCCTGACTCGCCGATATGTCGGCAGTCCTGAAAGTAGCAGCTCTCACGAACGCGAGCAATTTCGGGGTATCCCAAAATAACATCATCAAGATTAATGTCAACGTCCTTAAGTTCCAGCGACGAGAAGCCAGGCGTATCAATCAGAAAGCCGTCGCCAACAGGAAAAAGCTCCACATGTCTTGTCGTATGCTTTCCCCGATTGAGTCTTTCGCTGATTGAGCCGACCTCCATGTTTGTCCCACCAGTGAGCATATTGCAAAGCGTAGATTTTCCTACACCAGAAGGACCCGCAAACCCGACACATTTTCCCGAGAACAGATGACTCACACGCGCAAAAGGAATTGTCTCATCGATCGATGATGAGAACGTCTCATATCCTGCATCCTGATAAATCTGTATGATGCTCGTGATGTCATCAGATTCAAGATCATCCTTCGTCATCCAGATAACTGGGGTAATTCCCTGCTTGGCACAGATAATCAATAATTTGTCGAGCAAACATAGATCTGGCTGTGGTTTATTTTTGGCAAATGTAAGGATAAGCACGTCAACATTTGCTACCGAAGGACGTATCATAAGATTTTTCCTTGGTAGAATTTCCGAAATAACGTACGGAATATCCGGGTCACCTGATGATTCGATATATACATGATCCCCAACTGTCGGTACAATCCGATCTTTTCTGAAAATTCCTCGCGGCGTTGCCAGAACAGCCGGTGCCCCCGAGACAACAATCTCATACGAGCCGCCCACTCCTTTGACTATTGTCCCTTTCATGGGCTGAGCTCTTCCCGATTGCTTCTGCTCCCAGTCAGTATAATCCATTTCTGATTATCCCTCCGGAATAGCAGTCGGTATCGGTGTCGGTATGGGAGGCACAGCCGTTACGGCGGGAGTCGCAGTCGGTTCAACAACTCCATAAATCGCCCGAGCATATACATAATTTGTCGGCATAGTAAATGTATACGTCGCCGATGTGCTGAGGATGGCATTGTTCTGATCGACCCAATTGATAAACGTATAGCCGGATTTAGGCGTTGCCGTTAGTGTGACAGATGATCCTGCGATATATACACCCGCACCTGAAACAGAGCCTTGTCCCGAGTCGCCTGTTACCGTAACCTCATACGTCGCAGGTGTCGGTGACGGTGTCGGTGTGCCGCCGCGCTGATAATCCTCTGCAGTACCAACATATAGTTTGATGGCAGAATTGCGTGTGACCTCTTCCCCTTCACCAGGATCTGACATAAGTACAATTTGTTGCGAGGTCGGAAGAGCCTCTGCCGCTGTATTAATAATCTCAACATCGCCAAGGCTTAAGCCGTTCTCCATAATTACACTCTCCGCGGTGTCAAGTGTTAATCCTGCTAATGGCGGAACGACAACCGTTGTAACCCCCTCGCTGCTGACGACAACAACCTGATCACCACTAAATAGTTGACTGCCTGCCCCAGGCTCCGTACGAATGACGAGACCCTCGTCAATTGTCTTGCTGGCTTCCGTACGAAGAGTGACAGATAAACCCAGATCCGTCAGCGTCTGTTGAACGGTTAACGCGTCCTGTCCGGAATAGTCATCCAAGACAATGGCATCCTCTGAAGAGCTTACCGTCAAGACCAACTTATTCAGGCCATTATCTGGTTTGATCTCAATTCCTTCACTCAGGCTTTGTTCCATAACAATTCCTGGAGCACTCGTTGTGCTAATTTCATATTCTATTTCGTAATCTGTAAACCCCAGCTCTGCAAATTCTGCAAGTACGTCACTGATATTCTCGCCGACATAATTGCCAACGGTAAATGTTTCTGATTGCTGATCCGTAACGCTTTCAGAAATAACCCTGTATATGAGAACCCCACCACCAATAAGTACACCAACGATTATGGTTACAAGTAAAATAACCAGAACATTATCCTTGGTTCTGGAGCGTCTTCTCTTCTCGATTGCATGTTCGATTTCTTTCAGTTTCCCATAATTTGATTCATGCCGCATGGCCTGCATCTGACCGGTTTGTGCATCAACTGCTTCTGATCGGGAAATAATCCCATATGCTCCATTGGGATCGACCATAAGGCCGTCGAGTTCTGAAACCATCTCATGAATTGTCGCATATCTATAATCGGGTGATTTCTGCATACATTTCAGAATAATCGCATCAAGACCTTGGGGAATACCCGGAATAAAGGATGACGCCAAAGGAGGCTGCTCCTGAAGGTGTTTAATCGCGATGGCGACAGATGTATCGCCATCAAAGGGTACCCTTCCGGTAACCATTTCAAAGAGAAGAACTCCCAAAGAATAGATATCCGTGCTAGGTCCAACCATTGATCCACGTGCCTGTTCAGGAGAAAAGTAATGAACGGACCCTAGTGCTCCACCGGAAGTCAGCGTAATCGTATTGGCACTCGCCGCGCGAGCAATTCCAAAGTCAGTAACCTTTGCTATCCGATCTCGCGAAATTAAAATGTTGTGTGGCTTAATGTCGCGATGTACAACGCCATTCATATGTGCATTATCCAGAGCCATTCCAACCTGTATGGCAATGGGAACGGCAACACGCCAGTCAAGGTGACCGTTCTGTGTGATAAGCTCTTTGACGGTAATTCCTTCTACATACTCTTGCACCATATATCGGAAATCACCTTCTTGTCCAACGCCTAAAACGCGAACAATATTAGGATGTGTCAGCGAGGATGCGGCGCGTGCCTCCGTATCAAATCGCTTAATAAACTCCTGATCCGCCGAGAATTCCTGTTTAAGAATCTTAATGGCAACATTCATTCCAGAAGTCATATCTAAAGCAAGGTATACATTTGCCATTCCACCGCTGCCAATGAGTCGCACAATACGATAACGGCCACCCAAAATCATGCCTTCTGGACCTTGACTTGATATACTCATACGTTCTCCTTATTCCTGTCTCTGTCGCAATGGATCAGAATAACCGTTATATTGTCTTTGCCGCCTTCTCTTTTTGCAGCATCAATCAGTTGTGAAGAACACTCGTCAAGATTCTTGTGCTTTTTCATAATGGTTCGAATCTCGCTCTCTGTAACAGCCCCGTACAAACCATCCGTACACAGCATAATCAGATCGCCCTCACTTATGTCAAATGAATATGTATCCGGTGACATATATTCGTTTACACCTAGCGACTTAATGAGGATATGCCTTTTCGGATGCGTCATCGCTTCTTCTTCTGTAATCGAACCAGAATCCACCAATTCCTGAACCAAAGTATGATCTACCGTTAATCGGCTTAGTGCGGAACCATGCAGCATGTAAACGCGGCAGTCACCAATATGAGAAAGATACAGTCTCCAGTCACGAATGACAGCGATTGTCAGCGTCGTCCCCATACCTTTATATTCTTTATTCTCAAGAGATTCAAGATATACTTTTATATTGGCCTTTTCAACCATCAAATTAAGAGAATCTTCCAGTTCTTTCTTCGTCTTAGCTTCTGATAAGTCGTGAGGCAGAGATGCCAAAACATATTCAACAGCCGTACGGCTGGCGCGCTCGCCAACAGCATGTCCACCCATCCCATCCGCGATTACGAAAACGGAATCACTGCCGACGTTGATGACGGCGTGAAAATCTTCGTTATTTTTCCTTACACAGCCTGTATCCGTTGCGCTCGTATATCTCATGACTCCCCGCTCTCCTGCATCTTGCGTCTTAGCTGACCGCAAGCCGCCATAATATCTGTACCCATCTCTCTTCGTAGCGTTACGATCATACCAAGATCCTCAAGCGTCTGCTTGAATTGCTGGACATGCAACGACTTGCTGCGTTTGTATGGACTTCCGTCAAATTCATTGGCAGCAATGAGATTAATATGGCAATGAATTCCGCGTAAACGCGCCGCAAGATTTCTAGCATCTTGTACAGAATCATTCACACCGTCAAACAATGAATACTCAAAAGTGATTCGGCGATTTGTCTCCTCGGTATACTTCTTGCAAGCCATAAGAAGTGATTCCATATCATATAAATTGGCAACAGGCATAAGTAATCTTCTTTGTTCATCATATGATGCATGAAGAGAAACCGAAAGATTTACCTGCAAATCTATACCTATGAATTTTAACATTTGAGGCACAAGTCCGCAAGTTGAGACCGTAATATGTCTAGCCCCCAAATTAAGCCCTTCTGATGCGTTTGCAGCCATAAGAAAGGCGATTAGCTCATCATAGTTGTCAAACGGTTCGCCGATGCCCATAACAACAACACTTCTGATTTTGTCCGAAATAATGTCAGACACAACAAGTATTTGCGCAAGCATCTCTCCGGCTGTCAGATTGCGACCAAATCCCGCATGAGCGGAAGCACAGAAATTGCAGCCCATTCTGCAACCTGCCTGAGATGATATGCAAAGAGAATATCCCGTCTTATATTTCATCAAAACCGTCTCAATCATGTGTCCATCCCATAAAGTGAAGGCAAATTTCTGTGTCTGATCCTTTGCTGAAATCATGGTGTTTTGTAGGCTTAAGCACATAACATGAAAGGATTCATCTATTTTTGCCCGAATAGGCGCTGGAATATTTTGCATCCTTCCTGTATCCTGAACGCCCTTAATAAACCACGAATAGATTTGCGCCGCACGAAATTTCGGGTAACCGTTAGCTATGACCCAGGTCTCCCAATCTGAAAGTGACAAATCAAAGGCAACTTTTCTCTCCATCTTCAATTCTCCTAAAGCAAGCGATAAAAAAACCATCACACCCAACGCAATCCGGAAGCAGCTGAATCTGTCCCTTTTGCGCTTGCGCTATCAGACACAAGCTTTCTTCCTTGAGTCTCTCTGGGAGGATATCGCAGAAAGACTCGTATCGGAAATCTTTGTTTTCCGAAAGAAATCTCTCAACTTGATATGCATTTTCCTCTGGATTGATTGTGCAAGTGCTATACACAAGTCTGCCGCCAGGACGCACACATTCTGCTGCTTCGCGTAAGATTGCCGCTTGTATCGGGATAAGTTCCTGCATGCGCGTATATGTCATTTTCTGGCGAATATCGGGTTTTCTGAGTAATAGACCCAATCCACTACATGGTACATCAGCCAAAACACTATCAAAAGCTCGTATATATTCTTTATGTTCTATCGTAATTGCGGTCGCATCGGCAACGGCTGTATCTATGCCGTTAATGCCAAGCCGCTTCTGATTCTCCTCAATCTGTACAAGGCGTGATTCATGTATATCAAGTGCGGTAATATGCGCTTGATCACCTGTCATTTCAGCGATATGGCAGCTCTTTCCACCAGGGGCCGCACACACATCCAAAATACGATCTCCCTTTCTTGGGGACAAAATATGAGATACGAGCATTGCCGCCTCATCTTGAATCATGAACAGGCCATTCCTATAGGAAGGTAGATCTTGAATCGAATGGCCACACAAAGAGATCCTTATGGCCTCATCCATAAATAAAGGATCCTCGGAAGAGACGCCTTCCTTATGAAATTCTTGAATCAATTCGTCATGGGTGCACCTAAGTCGATTCTGCCTAGCTGTGACATTCGGTGACGAAAGAAAAGCGGATGCTATTGACGCCGCCCTCTCCTTCCCATACCACTTGATCAGGCAACCAGCTAGTTCACGGTTCAAAGAATAATGAATATCAAATCGTGTTGTAGCTTTGTCAGAATTCTCAGATTGTTCTTCCTTCGATAATGCTCGCAGAACCGCATTGATAAGCTTGCTGGCACCTTCGTTTGTGTATTGCTTTGCAAGAATCACCATCTGATCAACAGCAGCGAACGAAGGGACAGAATGCGAATAGAGAATTTGCCAAGCTCCCATACGAAGAAGGGTGCGAACAGCCGGATCGAGCTTCTCAAGCGGCTTGTCAAGCTTTCTATTCAGGTAATAATCAATTGAGTAGAGTCTGGTAATCGTCCCATAGAACATTGCAGAAGCAAATGCCTTATCCGCTGTTGATAAACCTGCTTTTGACAAAGCAGATTGCATAACAACATTCGAATATGCTTGCTTTTCAAAGACATCCATCAGCATGTCCAGACATATCTGTCTTGCACTTCCGCATTTCTTTTTCATACGTCTTCACCTGAAAATACCAGACCGATATGATAGTTATGTGCACACTCCGCAATGTCCATTTTGCGCGAAGACGAAGGTTGTACGCTAGTAAGGAAAAGATATCCTTCACCGCAGGATACAGCCATATTTTTTTTGTCGGCAAATACAATTGTACCAGGGGCTCCTGGTACGACAGCCTGTATCCCATCTCCCTTATCGGCGAATAATTCCGTCGCAACTTCTGATCGGTAAATCTTAAATCTCTCGCCATGTAAGTAAGTATACGCTCCGGGCCACGAAGATAGAGCGCGAATTTGATTATGGATTTGTCTGGCGGATTGATGCCAACTGATTTCTCCCTGCTCCTTGCGAATCATCGGAAAACAGGTAGCCGCTTGTTCATCTTGCGGTCTTGGTTTACATGCACCGGACAAATAATCAGGTATGGTGGTAAGAAGTAAATTGGCTCCAAGTACTGAAAGCTCAGCCGTGAGCATCGGTGTATGGATATTGGGATCAAGTTCGATTTCGGCACTTGTTAAGATGGCGCCGGTATCCATACCCGCATCCGTTTTCATAATCGTAACACCAGTCTTCGTCTCCCCCTGTATAATGGCCCAATGAACAGGTGCCGCGCCACGGTATTTGGGAAGTAAGGACGCATGCACATTAAGACAGCCGAACTTAGGTATATCCAAAATAGCTTGAGGCAGAATCTTGCCGTATGCAGCCGTAATAATCAAATCAGGTTCCCACTTCTTCATCTGTTCAATAAATGTATCCGTTCGCACCGATGAAGGCTGACTGCAGAGAATATGATTATCCTCCGAGAACTGCTTGACAGGCGGTGATGATAACTTCATATGGCGGCCAATCGGCTTGTCTGGCTGCGTAACGCATGCCACCACATCATATTCTGCGCGCCAAAGACTCTCCAGTACAGGTACCGCAAATTCTGGTGTTCCCATAAAAACGATTCTTGTCTTCAATTTGAATCTTCAGTCCTCTCTCGCTTGTCGATAAATAACACGCCATCAAGATGGTCATATTCATGACATACACAGACGGCCATGAAATCATCTGCCAATAATATGAAAGGGTTCCCATTTCTATCCTGCGCGCGAATTGTCAGACTCTGCGGTCGCTTAACATCTCCACTCTCGCCAGGAACAGACAGACATCCCTCACTCCCAATTTGCAAACCATTTGTCTCTACTATTTCCGGATTTATAAACTCAACAAGTCCATGCTTGTCTCCGACATCACAGATAAATACGCGCTTCAATACCCCTACCTGGACGGCGGCAAGACCGACGCCTCGGTGATCATAATACATTGTATCCGCCATATCATCGAGAAGAGACTTTAGCTTCTCATCAAATACAGTAACTTCACGTGATCTCTTACGCAGAATCTCATCTCCGATTGTAACTATTTCTCGCAGTGCCATACTCATATCCTTTCGCCATAACAATCAACAATATTATTTTACCACAAAGGATCTATATCCATATAGAGCAAGTAATCATCTTTATAGAATCGATTTCGAATCGATGAAAACAAATACGACAGATCGGATTTTTTCATTGCTTTGACGTTAATCCTATATCGGCACCGATCGCGAAGCCGAAATGTCTGCGCCGGTGCCGGCCCGAAAAATTCGACTCCACTCGGGTTCTCCATGTTGCCAGCATATTCTTTCAGCGCCGCAAGAACAAAATTGGCTTGCTTATACGCGGTCTCATCTTCCTCATGAGAGAGAAGAACGCTGCCAAAGGCTCGAAACGGAGGGTATTTGAGGCGCCTTCGATATTCAATTTCATTTTGGTAGAATCTTTCATAGTCCTGCATGGCAGCGCAGATCAGCACATCATCATCCGGATCATATGTCTGGATAAATACCTGTCCTTTCTTATCCCCTCGACCCGCACGCCCAGAAGCTTGGGTAATTAACTGAAATGCACGTTCACTTGCACGAAAATCTGATGCCCGAAGAAGCAAATCAGCCGAAACAATCCCGACAACGGTCACATCCGGAAAATCATGTCCTTTTGCAATCATCTGCGTTCCAACAAGTATGCTCGCTTTCTTCTCGCGAAAAGCAGAAAGCAGTGTGGCGTGAGCGTTTTTCCCGGATGTTGTATCTTGATCCATACGAATAACCAAAACCCCTGGAAATTCTGCCTTGACATACTCTTCCAGTTGCTGCGTTCCCATTCCGAACCTACCTTGAAGTGTGCTGTTGCACGAAGGACAATTCTGCGGAGGCCGCATGACTTTTCCGCAATAATGACATACTAGCATGGCGGGACGGTCCTTCTTCCTGGCATGAAGTGTCATGGACACGGAACAGTGCGGACACGAAATTACGCTACCACATGCGCGGCAAAGCATCATACTTGAATATCCTCTCCGATTCAGAAATAGAATAATCTGTTCGTCATGAGCAAGGGCAGTCTCCATCGCTTGGCGAAGTGGCATGCCAAAGATCGAACGATTTTTCATCTTAAGTTCTTCCCTCATGTCAATTATTTGCGTCTTTGGCAGAGAGGATTCGTTAACACGTTCTGGTAAATTGAGAAGCGTAATATAGCCTGATTTCGCTGCAAAATACGTTTCAATTGATGGCGTTGCTGAACCAAGTAAAAAAACCGCATCAAGATTTTTTGCAAGGAAACGTGCCATATCTCTCGTATGATATCGTGGATGTGTTTCCGATTTGTAAGATGTATCTTGTTCTTCATCCATTATTATGAGCTTGAGCCTATTTATCGGCGCAAAAATAGCCGAGCGCGCGCCAATAACAATTTGTGCCTTCCCTTGCCGAATCTTGTCCCATTGATCATATCGCTCCTTCTGCGAGAGTCTGCTATGTAATACGGCAGTTTTACCGGGAAATCGTTCGCTAATCCATCGAATCATTTGCGGCGTCAGAGAAATTTCCGGAACGAGAAATAGAACGCAATCGCCATTATCAAGAATTTTCTGTGCGCACTGCAGGTATACCTCAGTCTTCCCACTCCCCGTAACGCCAAAAAGAAGGATTTCCTTTTTTTTATCGGCACGCGTAATTACATCAATTGCCTCACGTTGAGCATCTGTCGGCGGAAACGGATCTACCCTGACATCTGTGTCGGCGATGACGTCTTCTGGTACATCCTTGTCCTCTTGTTTAATGGACTCAAATCCGATGATTCCTTTTTTCTTGAGTGTCTCTATCGGTGATCTGGATACAGATAGAGAGCTCATAATTTCCGAAATACTTGCAAATTCGCATTCAAGCAATAACTCCATGATGCGAATTTGTGGAAGGCTGTCGACTTCACCTTCTGCAAGAAGTGACTTTGCTTTATCCGGATCAAGAAGATATGCACATCTTCGCATACCTTTTCCTTTTCTATCTGAGACAACGGCTGGGACCATCAAACGGATCGCATCTCCATAGGTACACGAATAACGGGCGCGCATATAGGATAGTAATGCGATTTGCTGTCTCAAAATGACCGGAATTATGTCAACAATGGAAAGGATACTTTTCAGGCTATATTGCCTTTCTCTGTCCGGAAAAAGATCCAGTACAAGAGCAATCTCTGATCGATTTCCTTTGCCAAATGGAACCACCACAAATTGGCCGATCATTATGCAGTCTTCCATATTCGTTGGAACCAGATAATCATATAGCTGATCGGTTGTTAATACGGATTCTCGAAGTACGACTGATACTTGCATTCCTTACACCCCGGAGATGATCAGATTCTGACCCCATGTTGCAAGGGTCCCTTTTGTCGTGTCAAAGCTGAAAAACCATCAATCTCTCTATTATAGACGATTACATAAGTGAAAATAAATCAATTTGGGCTGAATCCGGCAGATGATCTAGGCAGCCTGATGTAATAAGAGCTTCGAGTGCCGTAGGCCCGATCCCACTTCGTCGCAAGACATCATCTCTTGATTTAAATGGTCCGTCTTTTCTTGCTTCGACGATATTCTGAGCAACCGCAGCACTAATTGTAGGTATCGCATTAAGCGGTGGCAAGATTTTCTTCTTGTCGACTTTCAAAAACCGCTCTGCAGCAGAGTTTTCGATATCATATGGAAGAAACGTTATATTACGAGCATACATTTCTTCAACAAGCTCACAAAGATAGTATTCTGATTTTTCATTGGGTTTTCGTGTGACAAAGCCTTCGTAAAGCTCTTTTCTGCGTTCCATTGCCTTTTGGGGACCAGCGCACATGACAAACCCATCAAATTCATCTCCGCGAATCGTGAAATATGAACAGTAATATTCCTCGGGGTAATATACTTTGAACCATGCAATTCGTAGAGACGAAATCGCATATGCGGCAGCATGCGCTTTCGGGAACATATACTTAATCTTCTTGCAGGAGTCAATGTACCAGTCGGGAACACCATTATCACGCATAAGCGCCTCGAATTCAGGGGAAACGCCTTTCCCTTTGCGGACCTTCTCCATAATGTCAAATGCGGATTTATTGGGAATTCCCCAATAAATCAATTGTGTCATTATACTATCGCGACATCCGATCACACTATTTAGGGTACAGGTATGGTTTTGAATGAGAACCTGAGCATTGCCTTTCCATACATCTGTTCCATGTGACAGTCCCATAAGCTGAACAAGATCATAGAACTGCTTTGGTCTCGTCTCGGCAATCATTTCACGCGCCATAAATGTTCCCATTTCAGATAGTCCTAGCGTAGCCGATTTTGCAGATGACGTTCCATCAGGTATTCCAAGAGCCTCTGTTGATACAAGAAGAGACATCACTTTCTCATCCGGAATCGGAATTGTACGGACGTCTACACCTGTTAAATCACTTAACATTCGGAGCATTGTAGGATCGTAGTGTCCGAGTATATCAAGCTTAAGAATTGTATCATGCATAGCATTGAAGTCGAAATGTGTCGTTACGATTCCACAGGTAAGCTTGTTGGCAGGATGTTGAATCGGAGTAAATTCATATACGTCCATCTCTTTTGGCACAACAACAATCCCGCCAGGATGTTGCCCGGTGGTTCTCTTCACGCCGATTAGCCCGAGTGACTGCCGCCTGAGTTCTGCCTTGCTTGCCGAAGTGCCCGTCTGTTCTTGCACCTTCTTAACGACGGCTATTGCATTCTTGTCTGCATAACAACCGATCGTTCCCGCACGAAAAGTGTGGCTCTCTCCAAATAGTTCCTCGACATATTTATGCGCACGAGATTGATATTCACTCGAAAAATTCAAATCAATATCAGGCTGCTTATCTCCATAGAATCCCAAAAAGGTTTCGAAAGGAATATCTTGCCCTTCACATCGCATCATCGTGCCACAATGAGGGCATTTCATCGGAGGTAAATCGTAGCCAGATCCATACTCCCCAGATTCATCAAAATCAGAGAAGCGGCACGTCGGGCAAACATGGTGTGGCGGTAGCGGATTAACTTCAGAAATACCGCATAGTGTTGCAACAAGAGAGGATCCGACGGAACCCCTTGATCCAACAATATACCCGTCCTCATTTGATTTTTTGACTAATTTATAAGCGATATAGTACATGATGGCAAACCCATGTCCGATAATTGACGCTAGTTCTTTATCCACACGTGCCTTCACGATTGGCGAGATTTCTCCGTTACATCCATATGTCTCCATTGCCGCCGCCCAAGTAATATCTCGCACATCGTCAGCAGCAGTCTCAATAATCGGTGGATATGTCCCGTCAGGAAAAGGTTTGAGTCCCGGGGTCACCCGATCCGCAATCGCATTCGTATTTGTAACGACCACCTCAAATGCCTTTTCTTCACCCAAATAGGCAAATTCTTGCAGCATCTCAGGAGTCGTACGGAAATAAAGCGCACTTTGTAAGTTCGCGTCCTTATATCCCATATCCATCATGATATATTTTCGATACTCCCCATCGCTTTTTTCTAAAAAATGTGCGTCCGTTGTTGCACATACAGGGATAGATAATAGATCTCCCAGCTTCGTGATAAGGCGATTCATTGCTTGAAGCTCAGAAATTGCTTTAATACCACTTTCTGGATTTCGCAAATAGAATTCATTATTGCAGATTGGCTGGATTTCAAAATAATCATACATACGCATTTTGCGAATGAACTCTTGGTCTAATGCAAGTGCGTCAAGAGTCTTCACATCATTCTTTTCACTGGCAAGATATTCCGAATATATGCGGGAAAATAGCTCGCCACGCTCACAAGCACTCCCAATGATCAAGCCTGCCTGAAAAAACCGGAGTTCTGAACGCGGTATGCGCGGACGCATATTAAAATACTCTATATGCGACTCTGATACGAGTCGATATAAGTTGTACAATCCGAGGGCATTTTGCGCAAGTAAAATGACATGATATATTTTCGTTTTACGAATCATCAAATCTTCTTTGGGAAGAATACCTGCCTTGTCATTTAATTCATGGGGAGAATGAAGATGAAACTCCTCAAGTACGCGGGTCAAAATTGCACCATTCATCTTAGCTTCATCCGTTGCACAATGAGCTTGAAGATCATGAATCTGAAGAGATTCACAGATCCCGGGCAAAGTTAGATCCATAATTTCCGGATAAAAAGCTCTCACCAATTCTAATATATCAATTGCCGCAGAATTAAACTTAACACGATAATCCTCATGCTTCTCAACATCGACAGAGAAACCAATCGTCCTAAGAAAAGCAAGATCACGCAAAACATCATATCCACATATTGGTAAGTCCTGACAAAAATGAGAGAAGGCTTTCACTGCCGCAAGCGGAGAGTTAGTACATTCATTCATCCCCGTACCCTGCGATGAAACGAAAATGTGAAACCCCTGCTCCTGAACGTATTTCTCATCCTCCCCACGCACAAATCGAACCGCTGCGATTTCTGTCACCTGGTCTACGAAAGGATCATTTCCAGTAGCAAGTACGCGAAGGGAAACAAAACCCAAAGCAAAATCGGCATCCTTCTGCGCGTGAAACGCAACACATGGGCCATCGTCAACAAGATAACCTTCCATTCCAAAAATGACCTTAAACGGTTTGTCCGGGTTCTTCTTATTAATCTGCTTGCATGTTTCTGCCGCTTCGGGGAAACCTTGCACAACACCGTGATCTGTAATGGCACAGGCGGCATGTCCGAAGCGAGCAGCTTCAGAAAACAAGTCCGAGACGGGAATGACAGCATCCTTCTCACTCATCTTGGTGTGACAATGCAGCTCGACACGCTTCATTTCGGATAAGTCCGTCCTCCTTGTGGGACTATCCTTCTCAACAACACCTTCGACAGAGGCCTGCAAATCATGGGAAAATCGATCATCATAATGAACATTTGCCTGAAATCGTCCATATCCGCCCTTGCCGAATTTGTCCTGAAATTCATCCGCATCGTTTGGTGACACAAAATATACGCATGCAATGCATCCCGTATCGTCAGTAACATAAAAATTGATGCGAACTTTGCTGCCAGATTTGGTCAAATTCAGGTCTTCAATTTCGACAAATCCATCAAAAAGAATCACTCCCGTATTGGCATTCATATCTTTGATTTTGAGTACGGGAAGGGTCGGATTAACCTTTCCCCACAAGATTCCATCTGCTTTTTTAGGGCGTGTAAAAACCGTATTATTTTCTTTGGCAAGAAGCTTCGCCTTATACTCCCATGAATCCGGATTAAGCGATTCGCTTATATCATCCATTTTGCGCTTTGCAGTATTTTTAGTAGACAATGCCTCTCTACTGCCACCGGAAGATCTGTTTTCGTGCTCAGTTCCTGAAGTACGTTTCCTTTTCTGTGATTCAGAAGGGTCTGCGTCTTGTAGGCTAGCACCGGATTGCCCGCAATTATCTTGCGACAACAAGATCTCGTTGGCTTCTCGAAGCAAGGTCTGTTGCATTTGTATTGCTCGCTCAGCGGCTTGTAGGTGAATGTTATCCTTATCCTGCGAATAGGATAACATACAAGAAAAACCGACATATTTGTCGCAAAATGATTGAAAATCTTGGCAAAAATCGTCTTTATGTTCATCATCGGCAAGCATGCAAAGATCAAGAGATAATGTCTCCTCTTCACAGACAATATTGGCATTCTCTGTAATAAGCGCATGAAGGGGATTTTCTTTCTTCATAGATGAAAAGATCCAAGGGAGAAGCGGGTAAATCATCTTGGATTTCTGCATTTTTGTAAGAGGAAAACCAGAAAGATATATGAGAATTTGATCTACCTTCCATTTATTCCGCAAAACATTCTCAAGCGATACGAGCTTTCTTCCATCTGGTATTTCTCCGTCAAGTTTCAAATAAAGCGCAAGCCCTTTGCCGCTTGTGTCAACACATACGCGCAGAAGATTGGCACGGATGGATCTGGATATATGTAGGATATCTTCGTCATGTGTTACTTTTTCGAAAAATGCAGGCAATTGCATCATTTTTTCTTCTACCTCGCGTGTCTTTATTCTTTGTTCAGACCCATTTGATGGATTTCGGCAACCAGCTCCGCAAGAACACGATTGGATGGAATCTTCCGAATTGCCTGGCCCTTTTTGAAAAGAAGAAATTCATCCTTACCACCAGCAATACCAATATCTGCATCCCTGGCTTCTCCTGGTCCATTGACAATACAACCCATCACGGCAATTTTCAGATCATACGGAAGATCGCAAACTTCTTTTTCTATCCGCTCAGCTAATTCGATAAGCGGAACTTCCGTCCGCCCACAGGTCGGACAAGAAATAATCTGAATCCCTTTATTCCGAAGAGACAGCGACTTTAAGATGCGATATGCCGTCTTAACTTCAAGAACCGGATCCCCCGTTAAGGATACTCTGATCGTGTCTCCGATTCCCTCAGCGAGCAGAGTGCCAATGCCAACAGAAGATCGCACCACACCTTCCGTGATTGTCCCTGCCTCAGTAACGCCAACATGAAGAGGATAGGATATCTTCTCCGCTAAAAGGCGATAACTCTCAATTGTAAGCAACGGATCAGATGACTTGATGCTGACCACAATGTCAGTAAAATGTGCTCGTTCAAGAGACGCGACTGCACCTAAGGCACTTTCTACCAAAGCATCACTGTTTACTTTCCCGTGCTTCTCAAGAATTGCACGAGAAATAGACCCGGAATTTACACCGACTCGAATCGGTATATTTCTCTGTTTAGCTGCCATTGCCACAGCGTTTATCCGTGATTCATCTCCAAGATTCCCCGGATTAATCCGGATTTTCGCAGCTCCGTTTTCGATCGCCAGCAATGCAAGACGATAATCAAAATGAATATCCGCAACTACGGGGATCGGCGAAGCTTTGCAAATATCCTTAAGTGCAAGTGCTGCCTCACGATCGACAATTGCCACCCGTGTGATCTCGCAACCACATTTTGCTAGCGCATGAATTTGCGATACTGTTGCCGCAATATCTCTTGTGTCCGTGTTGTTCATTGACTGTACAGTAATTTCTGCATCTCCGCCAACTGCAACTTGACCAACATATATTTTCTGCGTAATATGCCTATTCATTTATCCACCTGCCAGTCTCATAATATCTGAAGTCCATGCAAAGGCAACCAGTGCAATAAGAACTGCAAATCCGATCGCATTTATGACCATTTCCGTTTTCGTGGACAGCTTCTTTCCACGAATCATCTCAACAAGAATAAGTACCATTGCATTTCCGTCAAGACCGGGGATCGGCAGTAGGTTAGAAAATGCGAGCCCAACAGAAATCAGCCCCGCTAAAAAGACCAGAGTTGATATTTTTTGTGTATTGTTCGTTGCAGGCTCATCAACGACATCTGATACGACGGAAGCAATACCAACGGGTCCCGAGACAGCGTCTGTGGCGGCGATATCCCCCTGAAAAATGTCAGCAATTGTCTCGACAGATACCTTCACAACGGAAACCGAGTATAAAACCGAGTCTTTCGCTTGATTCCATAATCCCGATCCCTCAAGAAGAATAATGCCGCGGTAATTCGCCGAATGAACAAGCATGCCAACAAGTTGGACGTTCATTTCTTTGCCATCACGGATAATGGTAACCGTCAGAGCATTATGTCCGTTTTCATTAATCACATCAGATAAGGTTGGTTCCGACACGGAAATGCCGTTGACGGAAATAATCGAGTCCCCCTCTTTCAGAACTGGATTGCCATCGTTTTGTTTAGGATCAACGGAACTGATCACCCAGCCGCCATTTTCATCTAATTCCGACGTTCGCGTAACACCAAGCATGTATACATCCGTAATTGTTGGTGTTAGTTCTATCTCGTATTTCTCACCTGTTTCTTTTGATTTCATAAGTAAGGTTGCCGAGTCCGTATTGTTCAGCGATCCAAGACTTTGCCAGAAATCCAGATCAGTCAGAACTCTTTGCCCGTCAATTGCAATAATTTCGTCGCCGGGCATTGCCGCGGTCTGATAGATCTGCGTGCCTTCCTCTTTGGAAGCTAAGACCAGCGAAGAGAAGCCAAACGCTTGGAACATGAAAAAAAAGATAATTGCGCCAAGAACAAAATTCGTAATGGGTCCAGCCAAAGACACCAGAAGACGTTTCCAACGAGGTTGGTTGAGAATGGAATCTTTGTTGCTTATCCCACCATCCGCTTCATCAATTCCGACAAAACGCACGTAGGCGCCAAAAGGAATCAGGCGAATGGCATAATCAACGCCCTTTCTATTCCAGCCAATGAGCTTAGGTCCAACAAAAATTGATAATTCCACGACTTTGATGCCCAGTGCCCGAGCTGCAATGAAGTGCCCGACTTCGTGGAAAGCTGCCAAAATGCCTAGGCCAACCAAACAGATAACAATGCTGAGTATTGACATGAATCTCTCCTATCTGATTACTGTTGTTTTTGAAGAAATGCAGATACATATCCCCTAGCCCACTCATCCAATCGATAGATGTCATCAATCGAAATAATAGGTTCAAGTCCGATTTTTTCATGCGCATTCATACAGGCTTCAATACACTTCGGGATCTGGGGAAAAGCAATTTTTCGGTTCAAAAATGCCGCAACGGCCTCTTCGTTTGCCGAATTCATAACTGCAGGAAGCGACATTCCCGTACGTCCCGCACGATAACCGAGCGCAAGGCAAGGAAAAATCTCTGTGTCACACTTTTCAAATTGAAGCTCCGAATTTGACTTGTCAAAGGGATCAAAGGCATCCAATATGCGATTTGTCCGCTCTGGATAGCATAGCGCAATCTGTATGGGTAATATCATACTCGGTCTTCCCATTTGTGCAAGGACACTTCCATCTTTCATCCTCACCATTGAGTGTATTACGCTTTGCGGATGTACAACAACGGATATCTGGTCGACCGGGATATCAAAAAGCCAGGAAGCCTCAATAACCTCAAGACCTTTATTCATCATCGTAGCCGAATCAATGGTGATTTTCCCGCCCATAGACCACGTGGGATGATGTAATGCTTGTTCAAGGGTAACATTTTCGAGCGCGGCTTTCGTATATCCCCTGAAGGGTCCACCTGAAGCCGTAAGGAGAATCTTGTCAAGACTGTTTTCCGGCTGCCCCCAAAGGCACTGCCAGATAGCAGAATGCTCACTATCAACTGGTAAGATGTTCACGCCCATTTTTTTCGCAAGCGGCATAACAATCGCGCCAGCCGCAACGAGAGTCTCTTTATTCGCAAGCGCAATATCCTTCCCTGCATGTATTGCAGTAACCACAGGCTCTAGTCCGCAAACGCCAACCATTGCCGCAACGACTATGGATACTTCATCATAGGCAGCGCAGAGATTATTGCCCTGAATCCCATTCATGACAACACACGAAATCCCATCGCTATCGAGCTGTCTCTGAAGCTTATGCGCGTCTTCCTGCTCTAAGACACTGACGATCTTAGGACGAAATTCCAGAATTTGTTCGTACATTTTTTCTATACTTCTACCACACGATAGAGCAGAAACGGAAAAACGATCGGGAAATCGCCTTACTACTTCAAGTGTCTGGCAACCAATCGAACCAGTTGATCCAAGAATAGCTAACCGCTTCATATTATCTCCGATCACAGAAAAATGAGTGCAAGAACAAGAGTTACAGGAAAAGAAAAGAGTGTGCTGTCAAATCGATCCAAAATGCCCCCGTGTCCCGGAAGAAGATTGCTAAAATCTTTAATTCCTGCCCAACGCTTAATGGCAGACGCCATCCAATCGCCGAACTGTGAGACCACAGAAATGAATAACCCGCCCAACCCAGCGAAAATCACAGTTGATGAGACTGAAATAGAGGTATCCAAAACATCATGCATGACGAGTCCAAAAAACAGAGCCATTAGCGCTGAACAGAAAACAGCTCCGCCAATGCACCCCTCCCAGGTCTTCTTGGGGCTAATGTGCGGAACAATCTTTCTTTTGCCAATTAATGAGCCCGTAAAATAGGCGAAAACATCCGATATCCATGGTGCAAAAAGACCAATAACAAAGAAGTACCAGCCTTTGTCGAAATACAGCAAAATGATATTCGCGCATGCAATGGGAAAAGAAAGATAAACTGACATTGAAACCGTAGATACGCCGTCAATAAATGCATGTTCATTATCATGAACAATGACTACAAGAATGGCACCGATAATCGAAAACATCAATACAGATAGCGAATACACAGAAATTGCAACCCATGGAGAATGTGAAAAAGGCAAGACAACAATGGGTAGCAGTGACAGAAGCGCACCAAGATAGGAAAGCCCACTCGAAGGCGTAATTCCTTTCGTTTTGACGCAAGAAATCAACTCTCTCATACCCATAAATACGACGATAGTCAGAAACGATGTAAGAATATACGGGAAAAAGTAACCCGGTACAACAAAGGCCAGAATTACCATCGTAAAAATTATGCCAGTGACGACTCGCTGTTTCATCGTTAACTTCGGACACGCACGAAAAAGCATGCGAGCATCCGCTCCTCCTATCCATCATAAGCCGCAAATAGATTACGCTATATTTTACGCTAAAAAGCAAAAAGAATCTACTTCAAACCTTCTTTGTGATGCCGCCAAAACGGCGATCTCTCTTCGCAAATACTTGAAAAGCCTCTGTTAACTCATCAAATCCGAAATCGGGCCACAGCGTATCCGAAACCCAAAGCTCGGAATATGCTCCCTCCCAAATCAGAAAATTCGAGAGACGCATCTCGCCGCTTGGACGAATAATGAGTTCCGGATCCGGTACATCGGGCAAATACATGTGCTCCGAAACCATTACCTCAGTAATGTCTTCAGCACGAATCATACCTGCCTGCACCTTGGCAGATATCTGCTGGCACGCGTGCAGTATTTCTCTTCTGCCTCCGTAATTCATAGCAATGATCAGATCCATACGCGTTCTATCCTTAGATGTCTCTTCCGCGCGACGACAAACGTCTTGTATACGCATGGGAAGTCCGGAAATATCTCCGCTAAAACGCACGCGAATCCCTTCCTTAGCAAGCTGTGGATCAAAACGGTCAAAGACTTCGATAAACAGCTCCATCAGCGCATGCACTTCGTCTTCAGGCCTTGACCAATTCTCTGTCGAAAAAACATATACTGTCACATACCTGACACCATAATAGCCACAATTCCTGCATAGATCTTTTAGATTCTCGGCACCTGCTCTGTGCCCTGCAGATCTTGGTAGGTGTCTGTTTTCAGCCCACCGTCCATTTCCATCGAGAATAACAGCAAGATGGGTGGGAACCTTAAGAGGACTCGTTTCACGATCTGTCTTATCTTCCTGCAAACCAGTCGTCTTTTTATGCGAGGAAAAAACGGCACGCAAAGAGTGAAACAATCCCATTCTTCTTGATTTTGCCACGCTGCCATGTCTCCTTCCTGAAAAAAGCAACGGGGAAAGAAGCCTTTTGCCCGTTGCTATCGTTGCTTCTTAGATCCTAAATGTCCATCAGATCCTTCTCTTTTGCCGCAGACATTTTGTCAACATCACGTATAAAGTTATCGGTAATCTTCTGCATTTCTTCTTCAAATGATGCCATATCATCGTCCGTTAGTTCCTTCTTCTTATGAAGACCTCGATACTTGTCAATCCCCTCACGACGGATATTACGAATGGCGATCTTCGCTTCTTCGCCTAGTGTATGAACGGATTTGACGAGATCACGCCTTCTCTCTTCTGAAAGAATCGGGAATAAAAGTCGAATTGATTTCCCGTCATTTGAGGGATTAATGCCCAGATCAGACATCTGAATAGCCTTGTCAATTTCCTTAATCATCGATGAATCCCAAGGAGTCAGAACAATCATTCTTGGCTCAGGGATCTGAATATTGGCAACTGCATTGAGCGGAGATTTCGTTCCATAATAATCTATCGTAATTCGATCCAATACATGTGGATTCGCTCGTCCCGCACGGATTGCATTCAAATTCTCAGTGTGGTTATTGAGGGTCTTCATCATTCGTTCATTGTATTGTTCATACGTCTCATTTGAAATAGTCTGCATAAAGAAAGCCTCCTACACGAATTACTTAACGATTGTACCGATCTTCTCTCCCTTAACAATCCGCACGATATTCTCCGGGTCCTCCATGGAGAAAACCACGATAGCCGTCTTATTATCCCTGCACAGCGCCGCTGCCGTAGCATCCATAACCTTAAGATCTAGATGAAGAACTTCATCATGTGAAATGGTATCAAACTTCACAGCATCGGTGTGTTTATTCGGATCCTTGTCATAGACCCCGTCAACCATCGTTGCTTTACAGAAAATGTCGGCTTCGATCTCAGCCGCGCGAAGCGCAGCACCTGTATCTGTGGAAAAGTATGGATTTCCCGTGCCACAAGCAAAGATAACAATTCTCTGTTTCTCTAAATGACGAATGGCGCGCTTGCGAATATACGGCTCGGCCATCTGTCTTATCTCAATTGCCGACAACACACGCGTATCAGCGCCGTCTTGCTCAAGCGCATCTGACAAGGCAAGGGCATTCATCATTGTTGCCAGCATACCCATATGATCTGCGGTGACACGATCCATACCTTCACTGGTTCGTCCACGCCAGAAATTACCACCGCCAACAACAACGGCAACCTCGACACCAAGATCAGCAACCTTCTTGATTGTTGCGCTAATCAGGCGAAGAACCGTATCATCAATCCCAACCTTCTTCTCGCCAGCCAAGGCCTCGCCACTGATCTTGAGAAGGATTCTCTTGTAAATTGGTTCATTCATTCATTTACCTCCACTCGTTCATCTTTGAACACCTGTCTACTATTCTATCTGTTTATTCTCTGAAAAAAAAGCCGTCACGAAAAAATCATGGCGGCTCTATTTTCAGTAATACGTTTCCACATTATTAATGAATCTGCTTCATGACTTCATCAGCAAAATTCTCTTCCTTTTTTGCAATTCCTTCACCCATCTCATAACGAGTGAAACGACGGATCGAAATTTTCTCCCCAATAGCCGAAATCATCTCTTTCTGGAGAATCTCAATTGTCTTCGAGTCGTCTTTCACGTACTCTTGCTCAAGCAAGCAGTTTTCCTTATAGAACTTTGCAATCGAACCTTCAACAATCCTGTCAAGAATCTTCTCCGGCTTGCCCTCATTTAGCGCTTTGTTCTTGATAATCTCTTTCTCTTTTTCAATCTCGGCCTCAGGGACATCGGCACGAGCGACCCAGCGAGGATTGGTCGCTGCGATCTGCATCGCAACGTCTTTGACAAATGCGCGAAAAGCTTCGTTCTTCGCTGCAAAATCAGTCTCAATATTCACTTCGATCAAGACGCCAATACGACCGCCGGCATGGATATATGAATCCACAATACCTTCAGCAGCAATACGACCAGACTTCTTCTCAGCAGATGCAATACCCTTCTCACGAAGCCATACAATTGCCTTCTCTATATTTCCTTCATTTTCTACCAGTGCTTTCTTACAGTCCATAATGCCTGATCCTGTAAGTTCACGTAATCCCTTAACCTGTGCGGCTGAAATCTCTGCCATATATATACACCTCTCCTATTCGTGCTGCACGTAAGTGCGCAATACTACGATAATCAATTATGCCTCGACTGCAACCTCTGCTACGGCGGATACTTCTGCTGCAACCGAAACATCAGCATCACTTGTATCTTCGGCTATCTCGGCTATCTCGGCTACGCTGGCAGCTTCAGTGGTGGTAACAGGACCCATGTCCAGCTGCTCACCCTGATGTGCCTCGATAACTGCATCCGCAAGGCGTCCGGCTACTAGCTTTACCGCACGAATAGCATCATCGTTTCCGGGAATTACATAATCAACTTCTTCCGGGTCGCAGTTCGTATCAACAATTGCAACTACAGGTATACCAAGTCTTCTGGCTTCTGCAACCGCAAGATGCTCTTTCTTTGTATCAACAATAAACAAGGCAGCAGGCATGCTCTTCATTCCCTGAATGCCGCCAAGATTCTTATCAAGCTTCTCCATCTCAAGCTTCAGTTTTGCAACTTCCTTCTTAGGCCGCAAATCAAAAGACCCGTCCGATGCCATCTTCTGAAGCTCGGCAAGACGAGCCAATCTCTTTTTAATTGTTGTAAAATTCGTAAGTGTTCCACCCAACCAGCGGTTATTGATATAATACATCCCGCAACGAATGGCCTCTTCAGCAATGGAATCCTGAGCCTGCTTCTTCGTGCCAACGAAAAGGACTGTGCCTCCGTCTTGCGCTACGCTACGGACAAACATATATGCCTCGTCCGCTTTCTTGACTGTCTTCTGGAGATCAATAATGTGAATTCCATTTCTCTCCGTGTAGATGTACTCCGCCATTTTGGGATTCCATCTACGTGTTTGATGTCCAAAATGGACACCCGCTTCAAGTAACTGTTTCATTGAAATAACTGGCATAATTCTTCCTCCTGTTAATCTTCCACAAAGCCGTTAACACGCCCATGCGTGCACATAAGATGTCTTCGTGTGTTTATTTGAACCTATGAAATAATACCATGACCTGCAGATTCTGGCAACAGAAAACCGAAAATACCTATATAATAGTGTCAATAAACGAATAAAACAGAACAATGCACAAGGAGGTTACTCGCATGAGCGATAAAAGAGCAAAATTGTCAACGGAAGACCAAGAGTTTCTGCTTGCGCTTACAGACAAGCTGATTTCCATTCGGAGTGTAAAAGGGATCCCTACCCCTGCCGCTCCATACGGAGAAGAAACACTTCATGCGCTAGAGTTCATACTTTCCACGGCAGAACAATATGGGTTTACAGTGAAAAATATTGACGGCCGAGTCGGATACATTGAATGGGGAAACGGCAAAGAAATGCTGGGTATCCTTTGCCATCTTGACGTTGTTCCGGAAGGTGTTGGCTGGAGTTGCGACCCCTTTTCCTTGCACATCCAAAATGAACGTCTGTACGGGCGCGGAATCGCAGATGATAAGGGTCCTGCCTTATGTATCCTCATGGCAATGATTCGGCTGAAACGAGCGGGCATTATTCCGACCTGTCGTGTCCGGCTCATTTTAGGTCTTGACGAGGAATGTGGTTCTTCCTGTATTGAACACTATGTGTCAACTTCAGAGCTCCCTACTCTTGGGTTCACACCTGATGCTGAGTTCCCCGCAATTTTCGCGGAGAAAGGCATTCTTCAGGTCAGAATTCAAGGGAAAAGCAGTGGTAGATTTTTGATTCATGCAGGGGACAGACCCAATATGATTCCAGGTGAATGCACGATTACCACTATCGCCAGTGGGAAATCATATCACGGCACCGGAATACCTGGACATGCATCCAAACCTGAACTCGGGGGAAATGCAATTATTAATGCGGTTCGTAAAATGCCTCCGCACGAAGTAACGGCAGAGCCTATTCTGCAATTTATCAATACATACTTCACACGCGACGAAAATTACGACAAATTGTTCGGGAAGAAATACCATGACATTTCTGGTCCCCTGACCATAAATCCAGGAGTCTTACATGTTAATGAAACTGAAACCTATCTCCTCCTTGATATTCGGTATCCCGTCACGGCCGATATGGACGAACTTCTACATGCTTTGCAGTCACAGGCTGAAAATTGGGATCTGCAGGCAATCATTCATTCTCACCAGCGCCCGCTCTATCTAGAAAAAGACAGTCAATTGATTCAAACGCTTATGGATGTATATGATAAATATAAGCCCCTACTACTGTCATGTCATCAGAGTAAAGAAGCAGAAGGATTAGTCATAGAAAAAACAATGCCGATTGCCATTGGCGGAGGAACCTATGCACGCACGATGAAGAACATTGTTGCCTTTGGCCCGCACTTTCCATGGGAACCGGATTCTATCCATCAAGCCGATGAATCCATCTCAAAAGAGACATATTTTCTGCTCGCTCCGCTCTATGAAGATGCGATCCTTCGTCTTATGAATTTGCTGAAATGAAAATGATCAAAATTGTTTCTTGTTCTTGTTCTTATTCTTGTTCTTGTACAGAACGACACAAGTGGGTTTGATACATTAAAATAGCGCCACATTTGTTTGTGTGGCGCTATTTCAGAGTTCAAATATAAAGAGAAATTACAAGAATCTTCGAATTGTTGTCACGCTGTCGAGACACAAGACCCCTTGAACAATTTTGTGATGCGAACTTGACGCATGCACAATAGCCCCGCCGCCAATATATACAGCTACGTGATCTACTGTCCCATCGCCCGAATAGTCATAACATATAACGTCGCCAACCTGGACTTGGTCCGCACTTACTGCGGTTCCCATTGTCGCAATCGAATAAGAAGCATGAGGAAGCGAAATATTGTAGTAATGACTGAATACATAGGATGTAAATCCGGAACAATCAAAACCACTCGTTGACATTCCTTCCTTAACATATGGAACGCCTAAAAAAGATAGACAATAGGTGACAAAATCTGTTCCCGAAGGGTCAACGGGAGTAACCGGAGTGCTTGTAGACGTATTCGTAGACGTTGATGTGCTTGCGGTGACAAGATCAGTACGTACATATGTGCCACGAACCGTCTTATACCATCCGTTACTCGTTACAGCCGTAACATCAACACCTGATCCTGCAGGAAGAGTCTTAACAAGAGAATATCCTGTGCCTGGACCGGAACGAACATTGATCTCACCAATTGCATAATATGTGCCCGATGCCTGCGTCTCAGTATAACTAGGTTTCGGCGTCGGAGAAGGAGTCGGAGTTGCCGTAGGAGTAGGTGTTGCTACAAACTCAGTCGTAATGAGTGAAGTTAAGACAAATCCGGTCGTACCGTCTACGAGTGTAATCTGAGACCACGATGAACCAATACCAATACGAGTAGCATGATTGGCATACGTAAGCGTTGCAAGGAGTTGACCGTCACTTGAAGGCGTAGAACGAACATTTACGCCGTTTGAACCAATATATATTGTTGTATTGTCAGGAGTAAAACTTGATACATCGAGCATCTCTATCGGAATGCCATCAGCCGTCTGAGATTCTGTCACTGCATACGTATTGCTTTCAACAATCGAATCGACTGAAGTAGTATCCTGTGACAAAGCATCGGCCTCAACCGAAGCTGAATCTGTCGCAGCTGATAAGACTTCAGACGGCAAGGTCAGCAAATTGACGTTTTCTCTTCCCGAAAGATCTTCCATATCGGCAGATGCGAGTACAAACGCAGAGTCCGCTATTGTCTCAGAAACCGGGACTTGCAAATGAATATCAGATGCTGATCCTACGGAAAACAACGGAATTGCCGCCACGATCAGACAGACACCTATGGCCCCTGAAACCAAACGGACGATTGTATATTGGCTCGGACGATGTACAATCACTTTTGTAGGCAATCGCACTGTCCCTGATAGTCGCTTCATTGTGACCTCCTCGTATTCGATGAAACAATTTGTGCTTCATCTCCACTTGTTGTCATTTCGTTCAGATTTGATCTTATCACAAGCATAATTATAGTGCACTTTATACACTTCCGTAAACCCTTGTTGCCGAAATGTAACATTCGTTCAAAATTGATCATGTTTGATTTCTCGCGATTTTCCTAGAAATAATTGACATTCGCACTGATGCAAATATAAGAAGCAAGACATCCCTAAGACAAAAAACTGATATTTTGAGAGACAAACAAATCAATCTTCTCTGAGAAAAAGAATAGACGCTTGCCATAATATGCATGCGTCTATTCTGTAAATGTTAACAAATTGTAAATGAAGTCATATTATCGGGTCAAGATTCATCGCTTTTCACTTCAGTTTCTTCCGGCTCAGAGACAACCGCCACTTCCGGCTCAGTCACAGATTCCAAAACGACGGGGGGCAGCGCTTCTACGGATTCTACTTCCTCAGCAGAAGTTTCGGCGCCAGCCGGAGGATCAATCGCTTCGACTTCCTTGATACTAATACTAATTCTTCTTGCCGTGTTATTCACTTCAAGAACCCGAGCATCAATCTCCATCCCCTCTGACAGAACATCGTCCGGCTTATTCAGTCGAACATTGGAGATCTGCGACACATGGCATAGCGCATCAAGACCAGGCTCAAGCTCAACGAACGCACCAAACTGGAACATACGTACCACTTTACCATGGACAATGGATCCAACAGGAAAACGCTCCTCAATATCATGGTAAGGATCATCTTCCGGTTTCTTGTATCCAAGTGAAATACGCTTCTTCTCTGGATCAAATTCTTTCACGAATACGCGAATAACATCTCCAACATGCACCACTTCCGAGGGATGACGAATGCGATTCCACGAAAGCTCAGAAACATGCACCAGACCGTCTACGCCACCAATATCGACAAATGCTCCGAAATCAGTCAGGCTTCGAACTACACCGTCATACACCGCACCAACTTCAATTGTACCCCAAACTTCATCGGCCTTCGCACGCCGCGCAATATTGAGCAGGGATCTACGAGATCCTGATACACGAAGACGACGCTTGTCCGGATCATATTGTGTAATAAGGATCTGAATCGCCTTGCCCTTATATGAGTCAAGATCATCCACTGCAATCATGTCCAGCTGCGTCCGGTGAATGTATATATCAACTCCACCGAAAGTCGCAATCACACCATCTTTGACCACGCCAGTTACTTTAACCGTAACGGGCGTCTTATTCTCATACGCTTCTTCAATCTGCGTCTTGTACTTTCCAAAATCAACATGCGCCTTAGAAAGAAGTATTTCCTTGCCCATGTCAGAATTTCTAACGCTACGAACATACACCTCAATTTCGCGGTGTTCTGCTATGGCAGCATCCAAATCAAAATCCGGATCGCTTGCAAATTCGTGACGAGGGATCCTTCCTTCAGACTTATCATGGACGTCAACATATACAAATTCATTGTCAGCTGATGTGATCGCTCCCTTCACAGTGGCGTTCTTTCTCAGCTGAGGGATACTATCGATGTAATCCCCAAAATTAATGTCCGTCTGTTCCTGATTTGATGTAGCCTCGTTCTCACTCATTGTTCGGATAACCTCCCTGATTATACATTCCGGCGTCGACGCACCTGCAGTAATACCGACCGATACATTTCGGAGATCCAGTTTGCGTCTACATAGAATTTCCGAAAGATCGTTAGCATCACCAATCAAATACGTCTTGGCGCAGCGACTCTTACAAATATCAAAAAGCTTCATTGTGTTCGAACTGCCTCGCGAACCAATAACAAAAACATAATCCGAAGAGGAAGCAAGATCAAAAGCTTCACGCTGTCTGTTTTCAGTCGTACTACATATTGTATCAAAAATCTGGTCGTTTGCAATTTGATTCTTGATAAATTCACGGATTTTTGCAAATACTTTGCTTGAAAACGTAGTTTGTGATACTAGAATCCAATTCTTATCTGCAAAAGGAATCTTGTCTAGTTCTTCTTCGCTGCTTATCACATGATAATCACCGTTGCATTCACCACAGATACCTTCAACTTCGGGATGTCCTTTTGCGCCTGCAATGAGAACCCCATACCCTTTTTTGTCGGCTTTCCTTACGATTTTGTGAATTTTTTCTACATATGGGCATGTGCAATCGATGATGTCACAGTTCTTCTCAATAAGCTTATCTCGAACTGAGGGAGAAATGCCGTGAGCACGAATGATAACCGTACTATTGGGAATGATCTCATCGGTATTATGTACAAGAAGCAGATTGCGTGACAATAAATCGGATACCACATGCTCATTATGCGTAATTTCGCCAAGCATATACGTAGGCATCTTGCGATCAACGTTGTCGAGACACGCATATGCCGTTTTAACGGCATGATCAACACCAAAACAAAATCCAGAAGATTTTGCGAGCGTCAGATTCATGTCATCTCCCCCTCAGAAGCATAAAGAGCGTCCGGCAGATTCTGAAGAAGTGCCGATAGTGTTTCTTCTGGTGAAATAAGCGAAGTGTCAATTTCAATAGCATCCGGCATTTTGCAAAGGGGTGCAAAAGAGCGATTTGCATCTTGTTTGTCACGATACAAAATATCCGCGAGAACCTCTTCATATTTCTGAGTGAATATACCTCGCTCTGACAGTTCTGCAAGCCTCCGCTTTGCGCGCACTTCAGGATCGGCAGAAAGAAAAAATTTGTATTCTGCCTCTGGGAAAACATATGAGCCGATATCTCTTCCATCTAAGACAACATCCGTCTTCCCTGCAATTTCTCGTTGCATGGAAACCATTCTTATACGAACGCACGGAAGACTGGAAATATCTGATGCGGCTACAGATACCTCTGGCGTGCGAATTTCTGCAGAAACATCTTTCTGATCCAAAAAAATATGCTGTTCTCCGTCAATAAAACGAATATCAAGATCAATTGTTTCAAGCATTTTCTCTACATTCTTCTCGTCTTTTGGAGAAATACCACATCGAATGGCTTTTAGTCCGCAAACGCGATACATGGCACCTGTATCCAAGTACAGGATTCCTAATTTTCTGGATACGGCTTTTGCAAGCGTGCTTTTCCCCGAACCAGAGGGTCCGTCAATAGCAATTTGGTATGATTTATCCTTGTCCATATTGAATATCCTTTCAAACTGCGCGATGGCCTAAACCGATAGCAATTTCATTTAGATGTAATAAGCCAATACCGAAAAAAATACAGACACTTACATGGTCTCCTAAACGAGCAATCCCAATCTTCCCGCCAACATTCAAACCGATGGCCTTTGACGTGATTTGCGATATGGCTTCTCTCGCTGCACCCGCTAACGCACCTTCTTCGCTATGCGTCTCACCGATAATTCCTTCTCTTTTTGCCGCTATTACGGCTCTTTCAACGATCTTTGATACGGACGAAATAAATTCGCCGCCAAAATCAGCCGCCGCGACATGGATGTTTTCACAGAGAAAAGCAGCCTTAAGCTCATATTCTTCTTCTCTAGAATTCGTCAGTGCAATTTTGATTGCCGCCGATGCAGCAAGTTTGCTGTTTGCAATAATGTCTTTCATCGTTCTCTGCCTATCTGCTTCAGACTGGAAGCTCATTTATACGGTCATTCCCTTTATCGTACACCTTGTATTCATCCCAAAGATTCTCGAGTGCCTCAAATGTCTGCTCGATGTGTTCTCGTTTATGAATGCCAAGAGCAACGATAAGTGCATTAATTACCGAAAGAGGAGCAACAAGAGAATCTACAAAGGATGCCATATCAGAACTTGCATATAATGCGATGTCTGCATGCTTTGAAAGCGGCGTATCCGGTTTATCCGTGATGGCAACCACAGAAGCACCTCTCTGCCTTGCATACTGCATGGATTGAATGGTCCGGTTGGAGTATCTTGGGAAACTGATTCCAATCAAAACATCGCCGGGAGCAATAGGCAAGATCTGTTCAAATACTTCATTGGAACTATTTGTATGTATGTGGCGGACATCGTCAAATAGAAGCGTGAGGTAATAGTGGAGAAAGGAAGATAATGGAGAAGAACTGCGAAGGCCCATTATGAAGATTCTTTTCGAGGATAGAATTGTGTTTACAACTTTACTGAATGCCTCGTCATCAACATATTCATATGTGCTTTTCAGACGATCTACATCAGCCAGAATGATCTCTCGTAACACTTGCGAGTCGTTTGAGAATCGTTTTGAAGCATTTAGTCTTTGCACATATGTCAATTTGACCTTCAATTCTTCTTGCAGGAGCTTCTGGAAATGCGGATAACCCTCATAGCCCAGTTCCATCGTAAATCTCACGACTGTAGATTCACTTACTCCTACCTCCTCGCCGATTTTTGCCGCAGTCATATAGGCGGCCTGTTCGTAATTTGACAAGATGTATCTGGCAATTGCCTTCTGCCCTTTACTCATTTTATTCATCTGATCTTCAATGTGCTCAACCAAACTGGCACACTTGTTCAAAGCATTCTGATTCTCTTCAATTTGCATGTCCTATTCCTCCGAATATCATTACGAACTGTTGAATATATTATACATATAATTCTTAAAAATACGCAAAAAATGAAAGTTCCCAGTTGAAAACTTTCATTTTTATGCGGATACGAAATATACATATTTGCTAAACCGGTTGATATGCTTGCTCTATACTGCCGACGTTGTCATCGATCTGGTGCTTATCTGCTTCTCTCTTAATAAAGAACTTCTCGGCAACCTGCGGAAACATCGCGTAGGTCAATATATCTTCCGGTTGCTCCATATATTTTGCCATCTGACTTTTCACATTCGCTAATTCCGGCACCAGAAGATCGGCAGGTCGACAAGTAATCGGCTGCTCATCCTGGAGAATCTTCTTTAGAATTTCCGGAGCAATCGCCGCAGGTGTTTTGCCATATTCTCCTCGAACGACTGCCTTTGATTCCTTTGGAATCATCTTGTATCGTTCTTTGGTAATAACATTCATGACTGCCTGCGTTCCAACAATTTGCGAGGACGGTGTGACAAGTGGCGGGAAGCCAAAATCTTCGCGGACACGCGGCACTTCCTGAAGCACTTCCAGAAGAAGGTCTTCTTTCCCTGCTTGTTTCAGTTGTGAAACCAAATTACTGAGCATACCACCAGGCACTTGATATTTGAGTGCATTTACATCTACCCCAAGAACCTTCGTGCTTATTAAACCAGACGCAAGCCACTTCTCACGTATTGTCATGAAGTATTCCGAAATATGAGAAAGTGCATCTAGGTCCAAACCCGTATCGTATTTCGTGCCAGAAAGAACCGCAACCATAGGTTCAGTCGCAGGCTGCGATGTACCCAAGGCAAGTGGCGACAAAGCACAATCGATAATATCTACACCTGCCTCAATCGCTTTCAGGTATGTCATCGAACCCGTTCCCGAGGTGTAATGCGTATGTAGCTCAATGGGAAGAGTGGTTGCTTTTTTCAAAGTTGAAATCAGATTATAGGCCTCATATGGAAGGAGGAGGCCCGACATATCCTTAATACAAATGGAATCCGCACCCATCTCTTCAAGCTGCTTCGCATCTTTGGCAAAACGCTCGTTAGAATGGTATGGGCTTGTCGTGTAGGCAATTGCGGCCTGCGCATGTCCACCCTCTCTGCGGCATGCAGACATAGCCCGTTCGACATTTCGATAATCATTCAACGCGTCAAAAATACGAATAATGTCGATTCCGTTTGCAATAGACCGTTCGACAAAGGAATCCACAACATCATCCGCGTAGTGTTTATAGCCAAGAAGGTTCTGACCACGAAGAAGCATCTGAAGCTTTGTATTTGGACAAGCGGCACGAATTAAGCGAAGCCGTTCCCAGGGATCCTCGTCCAAGAAGCGAACACAGGCATCGAATGTGGCACCGCCCCAGCACTCGAGAGAATGATAGCCAATCTTATCAAGGCTTGCAAGCATTGGTTGCATCTCAGCAAAAGTCATTCGTGTCGCGGCTAGTGACTGATGGGCGTCACGCAGCACTGTCTCAGTAATCTTAACCATATTGACCTCCCTTCAGACAAAGGCGATTGATCAGGCAAAAGCAACGAGAATGTCGCCTGCCTGCACATTTGCTCCCTTTTGTACCAAAATTGCAGATATCGTCCCGTCTGCATTCGCAACAATCTCATTTTCCATTTTCATGGCCTCAAGGACAAGAAGAATATCTCCTCGCTTCACCACTTGACCAACGATGGCAGTAACAGAAAGAATTGTTCCCGGCATTGGCGCACGGAGCGTCTCACCCTTGATATTATCCTTATTCATGGGCGCGGCTGGTGCAACGATCTGTTCCGATACTACGGGCGCATTTACAACTGGCACAGATTCTTGTGCATGGATGTTCTCCATGCCAACTTGAAGCACATAATTCGCCCTTGCCCCATCCGTCTCCTCGACTTCGACAGCATATGTTTTTCCATCAACAGTAACATTGTATTTCTTAATCATCGTTTTTACCTCCAGCAAATCGATTATTCTTTCTCCACAAGCGGATACGCAGACAACAAAATATCAATAGCACTAATAACACGGGGTCGAGTCGTTGATGGGAGAATGATCTCATCTATCTGTCCTAATCCGGCGGCAACTAATGGGTCAGAAATCTCACTTGCATACTTATCCGTTACTTCCTGTCGTTTCGCAATCGGATCATCAGACATTTCAATTTGCGATCGGAAGAGAATGTTAGCAGCCGTATCAGCAGACATTACCGCGATCTGCGCAGTCGGCCATGCAAAAACCATATCCGCGCCAAGCATCTTGCTGTTCATCGTCAAATATGCCGTCCCAATCGCTTTCCCAACCAGAATGCCGATTCGAGGGACATCCGATGCATAGAACGCAGACACTAAATCAGCGGCCGCTTCAACTAATCCCGAATTCTCGGATTCAATACCGATTTCAAAACCTTCTGCATTTGTAAATGTAATGATCGGAATCATATTGTCTGAGCAGAAGCGAACAAATTTCGAAATCTTTCTTGCCCCCGCGATCGAAATTCTCGCATCTTGATTTCCAATGAGGCCAACCGAAATTCCATCCATCTTGGCCAGTGCAACACATGTATCTTTCCCATACTCGGAGGAAATCTCAAGATACATATTCGAATCAGCCACCTCAGAAAAAACCGCGCGGATTGATATTCCCTTGCTGTCTGATTCAGAAGCAATCTGATTGAGTACATCACTTGTACGATTTGCATTATCTAACGCCAAAATCTCTCGGGAAAAGGCCATAGAATCACCTGCCTGAACAGGAATATATTCGAGAAGCTCACGAATCTTATCCATGCAGGATTCTTCGTCGGGTAGTGTAAAGGATGAAAGACCCAAGAAAGACTGATGCATCTCAGAAGACCCAATATTCCCGTGCATGCTGAAATCTTTCTCCTTTGATTCAATAATGCGCGGACTATTCATATACAGTCCTGAGACATTCTTAACGAAAAAAAGAATATCACTTTTAGCCGCTGCAAGTGCCAATCCGCCCGGGCATGGACCCAGTATCGCGCCCATGAGCGGTATGTTCCCTTTTGCCCGCTCAAGAGCCGCCAGAACACCGCCCAAACCTTCAAGAGCAAGAATCCCTTCCTCAATACGTGCGCCGCCAGAGGAATAAAGCGCGACAAAGGGTGCACCGGAGGAAATTGCCATCTCGATAATCTTTACGATCTTCATGGCATGCGCGCGGCCAATCGATCCACCGTATACGCCCGCATCCTGCGATGCGGCAAATACAAGCCTGCCGCCGATGGTTCCGTAGCCGACAACAACGCCGTCTCCTTCAACAGGTGGTCTGTCAAAGGTCTGTGAAAAGGGCCGGGATACTACTTTCTGATCCAGACAGACAAAGCTATCCGTATCAAATAGAGAACTCAGCGCATTTCTCGTACCATCTTGTGTGTTGATACCGCCAGGTTCCGCGGATACACGAGCAAGAAATTCCGTCATTTTCTGTAAAGAACTCATTACGCAATCACCTCTCCTCATATGATGTATACCAAATCGAACTGGTAATGAATAACAAATTTACTCCTGCGTATGCACAACGTGTAACGTGCCGTCCGTTAGACTCTCCATCGATAGCTGTCTTGTCTCTCTCATCCCTGCTGCGTTCTCCAGAGAATTCTCAAGATCCCGTATCGTACTGTACATCATTAACTCCATTGAGGGCATCTCGGAAACCGATGAAATACCAAATTCCATGAGAAATTGCATTGTTGTGCGAAAAAGGATTGGGCGTCCAGGTCCTTCCAGATTGCCACACTCTTCAATCCATCCACGCTCAAGCAGACGAGAAACAATACTATCGCTGCTAACACCTCTTACCGCTTCAATCTGGGCTCTTGTAACCGGCTGATTGTAGGCAATGACTGCAAGCGTCTCATACGTTGCCTGCGACATTGGCGGTTTGCACTTTGGTCTGAATATCCGCTCAAGTACGGGTCTCATCTGTGGCTTTGTTGACATCACATATTCATCCTCAAGGCGCCGTATAAGGAGTCCGCCCCACGGATTATTCTCAGATTCCGTAATCATCTTTGCAAGAGTCTGACGTAAAACATCCTTTTGTACGCCTGTTATCTCTTCTAGTCTCGAAAGACTAATCGGATCACCCGACGCAAATAGTATAGCTTCAAGCGCAGAGGGAAGCTCTTGAATCGTTAATACAAATTCGCCTGCATCTTCGTTAATCATATATCTTATTATCCTCCAAATTCAAGGAAGAATTATCCGAAAAAAGTTTCTGCTTATTCATATCTCCGTCTTTCTTCCTTGATAGCATAATAACGTCAAATGGATGATCCTGCTCGGCCGATATCTGGTTTCCACGCAAAAGCTCAAGAACGGCAAGAAACCCGACAACACGATCTATTGAAGAAGTGTCTGTCTTCGGGAAAATTTCATGAAAGAATACTTCTTTGCAACTCATAATCCTCTGCCACACTATTTTCATTTTATCACGAACAGAGAACTTATCACGCTTCAAAATATGCGTGATTTTTGAGGATAAGTCGGCAAATCGGATCACGTTTCTCTCACATACCACAGAAACAGAAGCCGAAAACGCACTTGGATCGAATTCTTGCGGCGGAATCGCAACAGATATACCCAGAGAAGCAGGCATTGATGGCATGCGGAGTATTGCCCCATCATTTTTTCTGGAAAGCTCGCGAAGATCCTGTGCGAGCATTTTACATCTCCTGTACTGAAGCAAGCGAATAACGAGTTCTTCTCTTGGATCCTCTTCAATTTCCGCTGAAACCGATCTCCGATCTGGCAGCAACATTCTGGATTTTATGTGAACAAGCGTTGCCGCCATGACAAGGAAGTCCGATGCGACTTCCATATCTAATGACTGCATGTCATCAAGGAAAATCATGTATTGATCTGTAATCTCGGCAATAGGTATATCATATATATCTATATCATTTTTTTCGATCAGATGAAAAAGAAGATCAAGAGGCCCTTCAAACTGCATAATTCTAAGTTCAGGCACTGGATGTAACGGCATCACTTGCTTCTCCTCTCATCATGTTCAATCAATTGACTCATGATCCTCATGCACTATGCTACAGATTACAACCCGATTTTGATAGCATCCTTAACTTCCTGCATCGTTGCATCTGCTTTGGCGGAAGCCCGTTTTGAGCCTTCATGAATGACATCTTTCAGATAGTCCTCCTGCTTAAGCAGTGCGTCTCTTTTCTCAAAGATTGGCGTATGGAAGGCAGAAAGCTTCTCCTGAAGAAGCCGCTTACAGGCAACACATCCAATGCATCCGCCTTTGCACTGTGCCTCAATATCGGAAACCATTTCTTCGTTAAATACCTTCTGAAAGGCATAAACTGTACAGATATCGGGATGACCCGGGTCATCCCTACGGATCCGTGCCGGATCCGTAATCATATTCATTACTTTCTTCTTCACCTCATCAGGAGAATCCGCAAGGGCAATTGTATTCCCATAACTTTTACTCATCTTGCGTCCATCCGTTCCTGGAAGAACCTTGGACTTCGTGAGCAACGGTTGCGGTTCTGGGAAGACTTCTTTCCCATAAATGAAGTTAAAACGTCTTGCAAGTTCTCTCGTAATTTCTAGATGCGGTATCTGATCTTCCCCAACTGGTACATAGTCCGCTTTATAGATCAAGATATCCGCAGCCTGCAGCGCTGGATAGCCAAGAAAACCATATGTTGTAATGTCACGATCTGTCATATTTGCAATCTGATCCTTGTAAGTCGGACATCTTTCAAGCCAGGATAGAGGTGTATTCATGCCAATAAGCAGAAAAAGCTCAGCATGTGCTTTCACTTCGGACTGAAGAAAAAGCGTGCATTTTTCTGGATCCAGCCCGCTTGCTATGAAGTCAGCCATCAAACTGATCGTGTTCCTCCGCAAATCTTTTGTGTCAGCATATCCCGTTGTAAGAGCATGCCAATCCGCAATAAAGAAATTACAGTCATAGTCATCTTGGAGTTTGACCCAGTTTTCTATGGCGCCAAAATAATTTCCTAAATGAATATTTCCCGTTGGTCTCGAACCCGAAAGGACAATTTTCTTCTGCATATTTCTTGCCTCCACATAGGGTGTTTTAGATGAATTGTGAAAAAAGAGCGTTCATAGGTGTCTCAATAATGAACTTGAGAGGGATCTGCAAAATGCTAATGAGTGACCCGATAGGATTTATCGATGTAAATGACGCCAATAAAATGCTTCCAAACATCACCGCACGAAGAATATTAAAAAATTCTGTCTCGTGCGCTCTGAGCTTCTGCTGTGCGTTGTATGGGAGAAACGAATCCAGTATCCGATATCCATCCATAGGAGGAAATGGGATTAGATTGAATGCCGCAAGGGTAAGATTCAGGAAATAGAGAAAATAGAATATATCATGAATAGCAAATAGGACCCCACTTGCGCCTGCAAATGCATATCCGTTACCATCAAGTCCAGCAATTATCGCCGTACTCACTGCGTCTGCAGAAATGCGATTATCAGAAAGGAAACCATATCTTACAGCGATAATGAGCGTAATTACCATGCCAAGATAGCTTACGATGGCAACCCCGAAATTCCCAGCAATGCCCGCAATACTAACGATCCGCACCGATACGCTCCGGTTCTTGTATTTTGTGAGCCTGCCAAAGTTGACGGGCACTGGTTTTGCCCAACCAAAACCAACAATGAGCAGCATAAGCGTTCCCATCGGGTCAAGATGAGCAAGTGGATTGAGCGTAAGGCGACCCATGAGTCGAGCCGTATCATCACCTAGCTTCCATGCCGCATAACCGTGCATGTACTCATGAATGGAAAGAGAAAAGATCATAACGACAAGGATGATCACAATGTACAAGAAGACAACCCTAGCCGATAGCCCCGCATTAATAATGAGATAAATCATGTTATCCTCCGATGTGTGCTTTTTCCATAGAAAACACACAAACTTCTCCATTGATATCCCATTCATGGGAGTTTGCACCTTCTCCGGGTATGATCTCGGTTGCCAGAACCTCATCAGCGATAAATTCTTCATTCGACAAAATAATCTTCGCGATGCGTTCATTCTTACTATAACAAAGACTAATACGATCTGTCACTTCAAATCCCGATTCTTTACGCTGCGTCTGAACTTTTGATATAATTTCTCGAACGAATCCATCCTCAATGAGCTCCGGCGTGAGCGTTGTAACTAATGAGATGGTATAGTCTCGATCGGATTGCGTTGACAAGCCCTCTGGCTGGATATTTGTAACGAGCAAATCATCCTTCTCGAGAACAACTGCGACTCCGTCAATTTGTATCGTAATTGACCCGTTCTTTTCTAGTTCTTCCATCGTCTTACGACCCGGAAGTGCAGCGATCACTTCTTTCGCTTCCTGAAGATGCGATCCAAGTTTCTTCCCAAGCGTACGGAGCTGCGGCTTAAATGAATAATCCAGAAGCTCAGAGGCATCCTTCAGATAGACAAGCTCACGAATGTTAAGCTCATCTAAAATAATCGAATCAAATGCCTCTGGAAGAGACTTTGGCGTCACTACGAAAATCTGGGAAAGTGGCTGGCGATTCTTAATCATAGCCGCATTTCTACAGGCTCGGCCAAGAAAAACAATATGCTGTGCAACATCCATTTTTTCCTCAAGAAGCACATCAATATATGACGGGTCTGATACAGGGTAATCACATAGATGCACGGAAATCGGCGCATCAGGGAAAGAGCTTCTCACGAGATTCTGGTAGACAGATTCTGTAATGAATGGGACAAATGGGGCAGCCAATTTACACAGTTGATCCAATACCGTATACAAAGTCATATACGCATTGATCTTGTCCTGCGTCATTTCTTTGCCCCAGTAGCGTTCCCGATTTCGCCTGACATACCAATTCGACAACTCATCCGCAAAATCTTGCAGCAAACGGCTTGCCCCGGTGATGTCATAACTGCTCATCTTCTCATCTACCGAAAGAATAAGCGTATGAAGTCGTGATAGTATCCACAAATCAATTTCGGGAAGGAGTTCCTTCCGAAGCGAATAATCGGCTGGGTCGAATCCGTCGATATTTGCATACATGACATAGAAGGCATATGTATTCCAGAATGTGCCCATGAATTTGCGCTGTCCTTCACTGATGGCGCTGTCCGCGAAGCGACTTGGCAGCCATGGCGCATTCGCGCTATAGAAATACCAGCGTGCCGCGTCTGCACCTTGCTTATTTAGCACATCCCACGGATCGACAACATTGCCCTTGTGTTTGCTCATCTTGATCCCGTCTTTATCCTGAACGAGTCCCATTACAATACAGTTCCGAAATGGTGACGTATCGAAAAGCTGTGTTCCAATGGCCAGAAGTGAATAAAACCATCCTCTTGTCTGGTCAAGAGCCTCGGAAATAAAGTCAGCCGGATAGTGCTTCTCGAAGAACTCTTTGTTCTCAAAGGGATAGTGATACTGAGCAAAAGGCATCGCACCAGAATCAAACCAGCAATCAATGACCTCCGATACGCGCGTCATACTTTTCCCGCATTTTTCGCAGCGAATATGGACTTGGTCGACGTAAGGTTTATGAAGCTCAATCTCATCCGGGCAATCTGGTGAAAGACTCTTAAGTTCTTCAATAGATCCAATACAATGCTTATGTCCACATTCACACTCCCAGACCGGAAGAGGCGTTCCCCAGTAGCGTTCTCGAGAGATTCCCCAATCGACAACGTTCTCAAGGAAATTGCCCATACGACCTTCGCCGATGCTATCTGGAAACCATGATACTGAACTGTTATTCTTCATCAGCTCGTCACGAACTCGTGTCATTCCAATGAACCAAGAAGATCTTGCATAGTAGATCAAAGGTGTGTCACAACGCCAGCAGAAAGGATAATCATGCTCATATGCATGCTTCTTAATCAATTTGCCATCGCTTTTCAATTTATTGATCAGAAGCGGGTCAGCATCTTTTACGAAAAGCCCTGCAAATTCTTCCGTCTCTTCTGGAAGCGTACCATCTTCTTTGACGAGCTGAACAAAGGGAAGGTCAAAGAGCTTGCCAACCCGTGCATCGTCCTCACCAAATGCAGGAGCTATGTGAACAATTCCCGTGCCATCATTCATAGTGACGTATGGATCAGCTGTCACACGAAAAGCATCCTTATGGCTTTCTGCGACTGCTTTTGTAGAATATGGGAAAAGCGGTACATATTTCATCCCAACCATTTCACTGCCCTTCATGGAAGAAATAACCTTCACATCTTCAAAAAGCGTTTTTACCAGAGCAGCGGCCATATAATAGGATATTTCTTTCTCCGTGCCATCGACGTCATGCAAAACGGAGAAAAGAACATACTCCTCATCAGGATTTACGCAAAGGCCAACATTGGAAGGAAGCGTCCACGGTGTCGTCGTCCATGCGGCAAAATATGTATTCTCCTTACCCGCAACGGCAAAACGCACAAAAACAGAATTCTCTTTAACATTCTTGTAGCCCTGCGCAACCTCGTGACTCGAAAGCGATGTTCCACATCGTGGGCAATAGGGAACAATCTTGTGGCCCTTAAAGAGCATTCCCTTATCCCACATCGTTTTAAGTGCCCACCACTCTGACTCAATGTAATTATTGTCATACGTTACGTATGGATTCTCCATATCAGCCCAGAAGCCAACTCGTTCCGACATCTGTTCCCATTCGTCCTTATATTTCCAGACCGATTCTTTGCATTTCTTAATAAAAGGCTCGACACCGTATTCTTCAATTTGAGGTTTTCCGTTAATCCCCAACAGCTTCTCAACTTCAAGTTCAACGGGAAGTCCATGTGTATCCCAGCCAGCCTTAAATTCTACATGTTCACCCTTCATGGAATGAAATCTAGGAATAACATCCTTGATAACTCTCGTTTTGATATGTCCAATATGTGGTTTCCCATTTGCCGTGGGCGGTCCGTCAAACAGCGTAAACGTCTTGCTGTCCGGTGTCTCTTTACGAATCGATTTCTTATAGATATCGTTTTCTTTCCAAAAAGATAGCACCTCAAGTTCGCGTTCTACAAACTTCATGTCTGTGTTTACTTTCTTGTACATATCATTCACACTCTCTTTCATAAAAAATGACTTCCGCCCTGCCAGGACGAAAGTCAAACTTCGCAATACCACCTGAACGACATACCAACATATGTGTTCCTGATAACGGAGGAACCCGTCAGATTCTACTTGCTTCTTCGCTTTCGATCCGAGACTCAGGAGTGATCTTCAAAATCTTATTACTCGAATCGGGCTTGCACCATCCCCGAATCTCTTTGTCTTTCATAAGAAGTCTACTGTCTCCGTCAAAGTCTATTCATATATTCCTCGTAATTATAAATGACATATCCAGTGATGTAAAGAGAGAAAAGTCACGTGCATATCGAAGAAGTGGCTATTCTCTGCACTCCACAATAAAGGCCGCTTCAATATCTGCCGTATGAATTGCGACAACAGACGGATATATTGCTGAGGTCTCCGCAAAGGGGTCGGGATATCCTCCCCTGTCCGATCCCATGTGAAGGCGAATCATTGCATACTCTTCTTCTGTAAGCCGTATAAAGCTCTGAATGTAATAGCATGACTTCTCTCCATGGCCAACAGGAAATGTGTCATGCACAGCCCACACATCCTTCTCAACCCAATTTGCCACCTCGGTGCCATACGCATTCGTTTTGCTGCCTTCGCGCACGTTCTTCTTCTCAAGGCGATAAAAATTCGCTTTACATAAGTCATGAAGGATTGTTGTGATTGCAATCGTTTCTGGACGGATAACAATGAGTCCGGATTCAACCTTCTGCTTAAGCAACCGATAGACATTCAGGCTGTGTTCAGCTAATCCGCCCGTACATGCAAGATGATATTTTGTCGAGGCAGGCGCAACGAAAAAATCAGTCTTATTCTCCACCCAGTCAATCAGTCTCTCAATACCTGCCCTGCCAGATGTAAGCAGAATGTCTTTGATTTGCGCCTTGTTTGCTTCAATACGATCAGGTGTCAAAGCAAACGGCTTGGTATTTGCATCATTCATGTCATTTCCTCCAATAATCATCTGGCAAAAAGCCGCCAAGGTTCTTTCTCTGATATGGGAACTTCAAAGATCATTTTATCACCAGATATGGGATGAAACACGGACAGGCGAAAAGATTCAAGGCAGATATCACCGCGATATGCCTGCATGGAAGAACCATATTTCCTATCACCCACAATGGGAATCCCTGCGTCCGCCAATTGAGCTCGGATCTGATGAGATCGGCCTGTCTTAAGACGAATCTCCAGAAGACTCACATGAGAAACCGTCTCTGCCGTCTTCATGCTCATCTGCGATACCAGATGATATGACAATATAGCTTCCTTTGCCTCGCCAAGCTTTGCTCTGCCATTCTCATGAATAACGGTCACCTGATTTAGCAGCTCATCTTTTAGTATATATGAGCGAAGCTCACCTGTGTGCATCTCAGGGACGCCATATACGACAGCACGATAGTCCTTTTCGACGCGTCTCTCCCGAATCTGTGCACTGATACGCGCAGCACACTTACTCGTCTTTGCAAAAACCATTACACCTGCTACGGGTCTGTCCAATCGATGGAGAAGCCCCAAGTATACGTCTCCTGGCTTGCCGTATTTGTCCTTCAAATAGGACCTAAGAATCGTCAGCATATCTGGATCCCCTGAAATGTCTGATTGGGACAAGATACCGGCAGGCTTATATGCAACAAGAAGGTGATTATCTTCATATATAATCGTCGGTACAAATCGATCGCTCATACAGTAGCGGTCCTATCTGGCGTCCATCTGCCAACCGAACCACAAGGCAAAATCAGATCCATTCTGGATGCCTTGAGACCCAGTTCATCTGCTACGGCTGCTCCGCCGTGATGCGACTTGATTGTAAGGTTAAGGATATTCTCCAAAACGAGCGCTGACAAACCCGTCGTGTACGAATTAATCAAAAAAAACACGGGCGTGTCCGACAGAAGAAATGCGCATTTCTCCACCAACGGGAATAGTGCATCTTCTAATTTCCATAGTTCGCCGGAAGGCCCTCTTCCGTAGGCAGGCGGATCCATAATGATACCATCGTATTTTCTTCCTCTACGGATTTCTCGCTCAACAAAACGATTGCAATCCTCCGCCATGAAGCGGATATAATGATCCGAGAGTCCTGACGCCATAACATTTTCTTTCGCACGAGAAATCATCCCTTTTGAAGCATCAACATGAACGACTTCTCCGGCGCCAGCCATCGAACAAGCAAGTGTTGCCCCCCCAGTATAGGCAAACAGATTAAGGATTCGTGGCGCCCTGCCCTTCTCGACTTCCTCAGTAATACGTTTGCCGCAGAAATCCCAATTGGCGGCTTGCTCAGGGAAGAGCCCCGTATGCTTAAATCCAGTCGGCTCAATAATAAATGTCAGTTTCCCTCCAATAGCTGGATACGAGATCTTCCATGTTGCTGGATATGATTTCTCTTTACTCCAATATCCTCCACCCGTATCACTCCTGTGATAAAGTCCGTGTGGTCTGATCCATTGTCCGCCTAAATCATTTCCAGGGATCACCTTTGGCCAGATTGCCTGCGGATCAGGGCGCTGCAAATATACATCTCCCCATCTTTCCAGTTTCTCACCCTCGCCAGCGTTCATAAGTTCGAAATCAGACCACCGATCAGCTAAATACATGATATACCTCAATTTTCCAGCATGAATAGAACAAATCACATTATGACATAAAAGAAGGAAGCAAGGCAACCATACGCAATCTGTTACTTTTTGCATAAGAAAAGGGACACAGAAGTGCCCCTTTCATTTGCGCTATTTCATACGTTACAATTAGCCTACGTTAACGGACTGATCAACAATAGCCGTGCCATCTTCAAGTGTCATAACAACACGATATGTCCCTGTGGCCAGTTCCGAGTAATCATCATTTGAATAGTAAGCATCGATATAGCCGCCAAGCAAGGAATCATCGTAACTGTAACTGCTCTCTGTCTCATTTGGGGCATAGAATGAAACCGTGACCGGAACCGAACCCCACTCAGAAGAGTACATCTCGAGATAGTAATTAATTGACGTTGTTCCAGCAGGATATTCCGTTACAAATCCAGAATCGTACCAGCCGGAATTATCCAAGTTAATATCTGCTATGACAGAAGCAGAATCCGCTGTAACGTCATCAGATAAGTATGCTGATAACGATGTATACATCTCATCATATTGTGTCTGGTCAATGGACCCAGCAGCAAGAAGCAAGTCAATCGCCGCTATACAAGAACCTTCATAATCAGATACATAATCAAGAGGATAATATGAGCTTAGTTCAGATGACACTGAAAGAAGATCATCAGGAACTTCCGTAATGATCCAGTTCCCATCTGAATCTGCTTCAAGAACAAATTCGCCGCTGATATCTGTCGTCTCAACAGAAGAATCCTGAAGCAATTCTGCCACAAGGTCACAAGACTGAAGATACATTTCCGACTCGTCACTTGTCGTATCCAAGCCAAGATAGGAATTCAGCAGATAATCCTTGATGATTGGCGCAACAACGGACGTATCCGACATTGCATCGTAAGTTGCAGAATACAAGTCTGGGATCGTGATGGTGACCGGGATTGTAACCGAATCATCATCGGCTTCTGCATCATCAAGCGATACGGTCATATTATCGTACAGCGCACAAGTAACAGCCAATTCTCCTTCGTCATATGGGAAGAAGTCATCAGAATAATAATCGGTAATCGACTCAATTGTATCCGCATCCCCATCAGAAAGAGCACTGATAAACTGATTAACCGCATCAACAGCACCCTGCGTATCGCCTGCCAAAGAAAGATCCGCATATGGTTCGCCGAAAATCTCATAAATAGCAGAACTATCGCTGATAATCCACTCTTCTTCATCTTCATCATATGTAAGATCCAAGGTAATTTCATAATCCTTCGTATCAGCATCCTTGTCGGTAATTGCATCGGAAAGGGTGTCCGCATCCAGATCATCCTCATCGATATCTTCAATTATTGACCTGGCATCAACGGCCGTGATTACGACATCACAAGATCCATCGCCATCATCTTCATCTCCATCGGCAGTTGTAAACTCATAGGAAGAATCCTTCATCGTCGATGAAATGATATCAATCACATCACTTGAAACATCAAGCTCGTCAAACGGGCTGTCAGAAGCATATTCTGATGTGAAGTCATTATCCGCAAAAGTTCCGTCTGTAAGTTCGTCAAGATAATCCTCGACAACATCCTTAATGTCTTTGCCTTCCGAAGATAACTCTTCTTCTTTTTTCGAGAAAAGGCTACAGGAAGATAGTAACAGGCTTCCTGCAACAACGATTCCAATGAGTGCTAGACTTCTATTTTTTCTTAAATAATTCATTTCTTACCCTCCCCAAATTTAAAAAATAACGCAACTAAATAATACACAACTATAATTGAAAAATCCAGTATATTTGAATAAAATTGCACTACTGTACAAATTTACGATGCGCTTTATTTGTGCTCCACCACATAATAGCGAGAATAAAACCTATGATTCGAACCAAAGCTATCATCCCCATCGTGATGAGCATCGCTTTCTGGTTTTCTCCTAAACTATTATAGACAAACACCCCCAGATATGGCATAAGTATGTTCGTAAATAGGAGAATGGTATTATAAATCGCAATAGACAAAGATTTCTTTCTCTCCGGGATTACATCTAGCAAGCATAGGAGCAGTGAAAGTTGAAAAGCGCTGTACGCGGAGCTGCCAATACACTGAAAAACATAGTAGAAGACATGCTGCATGTCGCCTGTTAGTAGCAAAGAAACGAACATACTTGTGCAACATAAGGCAAAACCTCCTGCCCCAATCGCAAAAATGAAACGGATTCCTTTTGTATGAGAAAGGCGACTCCAGTAACCGAGTGTGATAAATTGTGCTATCGCCGAAATCACAGCGATAAAGCTCATTTGCGTCTCGTTCAGATGAAGATACCTGAATTGAGCCTGAAAATACAAGGACCAGTCAAGCTCCCAGCCGCAATATACAACGAGCGCGACAAGTAAGAATGCGCGGAAGGGTTTTGACGCAAAAAGCACACTTATTGATCTTCTGACATCGGAAAAACTGATTTTATCCGTATCTTCACATACCGTCTGTTTGTCCGTCTTATGGAGAACTAGGCACTGACATAATGCAAGTGGAAAAGCAAGAAAATAGTATATCTGATGGACGAGAATCTTGCCCTGACCTGATGCTGCAGTAAGTATCATTCCCGTAATGAGAGGAAAAACGATGCCTACGGCTGTGTTCATCTTTGTTCGATAACTATATATCATTGTACGATCACTTGGCAAAGATACATCCGAAAAGAAAGCTTGCCACGATGAATTGTATAGCGTCATGGGTATATTCGCGATCACAAGTAAAATGATCAGTACCGAAATCCTATCTGTTGTGAGAAATGCAGTCATCCCAACAAAAACGTATACGATTGAAAGAGCAAATGCCGAAAGCATAACAACGGTTTTCTTTTTTCTTAGATGGTCTGTCATAATGCCAAAGGGTATAAGTGTAAGGAAACCGACTACGGGCGGAAGAGATGCAATGAATCCGAGATCGGAAGATGTCGCACCCAATCTGGTTGCATACAAGTTGTTATTATTGTGCGCGAGCGTAATAATGAGTGTATAAAGGACGCCCTCCATCGCGAGAAACCTCGCAAGCGTATGATTTGACATATTTGCCAAAATCCCTCGAGACGTCATTTTTTTCGCAGTGGATACGATTTTTCTCACTGTACTCATTATGCTCGCCTGTGGCCCTTTCCCGAAAAACCTATGTTGGTTCATCCGAACACTTCACTGTGTTTGAATACTTATTATCTCAATTTGCAGTTTGTTGACAAGCAATTTGTCGAAAGTCGACATAATATTCATGTCAAAGAGCATATTCGTTGTATTCATCTGAAATTATAATCATTTCAATTCGAATTCGTTTCCAATTGTATTAGGATAGGCTACAATAACGAAAGAACACTTCTACAACTTTCGGAGGACAAAGATTTGCTGACCCTATTACTTACCGATGGAGAATTTACTGGACTCATTCGATCCTTACGTGCCATACGAACCGAACCCATCCGTATCATTGGCCTTACTATGAATCCATATCTTCCTCACAGCGCCCTGCTTGATGCTTCGTACCAAATCGAATCTGTGTATGCCAATACGTATATAAACAAACTGATTTCCATCCTACAGAAAGAAAAGGTTGACATCATTTTGCCTATCGTATCAGAAGGGCTTGAGTCGCTTATGGCCTCTGAAACAGAAATAAAGGAAAAAACGGGAGCCGTCATCCTATCATCTAGCCTTGATGCTTTGACGATAGCAAACGACAAAATTTCGCTCTATGATTCGATCCAATCCAGCAGTATATGTGATTTGTCTGAGATTGTGCCCAAATACAAAGCCGCATATACAAAACAAGAACTCTTGGAAACGGTTGATCTGTTTGTCCGCGAATACAAGAAAATATGCATAAAGAAAGCACGCGGGGAAAATGCCGAAGGGTTTTGGATCGTCGATAATGAGATGGATCATTCAGATATGCTTTTTCATGGCATTCCCAAAAGGCATCTTTCTGTCGTCTCTCTTCGTAACATGATGCAAGATCAAAACGATGATGCCGTCATTCCTCCGTATATAGTAAGTGAATACCTGCCTGGTGAGGAATGGGATTGCGACATTTTGTGCATGGACGGCAAAATCATAAGCATAACAACACGGATCAATTTTCTTATGCATGATGGGCTAACCTCTGTTTTGGAAACAAGAGATCAGCCTCAACTCAAAGCATATTGCGAGAAAATCGTTGCGCTGCTGCATCTTTCTTACATCGTTTGCATAAGTTTTCGTGCAGATATGGACGGTCATTTTCGATTACTTGAGATTAATCCACGCATTATGGGAAACATATATGTATCGACTCTTGCAGGAAATAATTATGTCGAGATGGCAATCCGTTTGCTGCAAAAGAAGTTGATTCATCCCGTCCCCGCAAAAAACGGAATCTGCACGGCAATGTACTACGATCAGATTGAGATCAAGCCACAAAAAGAATGACCAGAAACGGAGAAACATATGAATACAATTACCTTTTTTCCCATTCGCTCATCAGATAGTATTAATTATGCCATTTTCTACCAGCAATCCCATACACGAATTGCTGACATGACATTCCTTAGCCGATATGCATGGGACGTGATTTTCCGAAGCGAAATTGCCTTCTTTGAAGATTGCTGCCTTATGATTTCTGACGGATGTTGCTTCACCGATCCTCATCTCCTAATGCCTATGGGAGATCTATCTGCAGAGAAACTCGAGAGAATTCTTGATCAGATCAGCGAGGTTTTCGCGAAGAGAAATTGGCAGCTCAAGGTCATGTGTATCGACGAAGATAAGATTCATTTGTTTGATGAACTAACGAAATATCATGGAACGCCTATGTATGATGATAATTATTCAGATTACGTATATGACGCTGAGTCCCTTCGAACATTGTCGGGCAATACTCTCCACAAGAAAAGAAATCACTTTAATAAATTTGCTCGCACGTATCCTGACTATGCCTATTCCCGAATGACGAAAATGGATGCCGAAGATTGTCTTGTCCTGGCTAGAGATTGGTGTGTCTCAAAAGATCTCGATCCCGAGAACCCCAAAGTGAGTGACTACCTAATGATCAAACGTTTGTTTGACCATTTTGATGAGCTAGATATTCGAGGAGGACTCATACGAATTGACGGCATCGTACGGGCATTTTCAATTGGCGGGCTTGGAAACCATAATTGTGCTCATATTCATTTTGAGAAAGCAGATCAGAGCTATGATGGAATATATGTTGCAATCAATAAACTTGTATTGGTTCATGAATTCCCGGAAGTTCTGACCGTAAATCGCGAAGAAGACTTAGGCATACCAGGTCTTGCAAAAGCCAAACAATCTTACTTCCCAATCGATAAAGTGAAGAAGTACAAAATTTGGCTGAGTCGTGACAGTTGATTCTGAGGATTTTCATATTTCAAATCATTTTTTCATAATACTAGTCTTTTTCATTTCAAATCGTATATAATTGACTTAATTTGTAAAATCTTGTCTGAGAGGTGAATACTATGGCGACCGCACCCCATATTCTCATTTGCGATGATGATCCAGTCGTTCACGAGTCTCTTGGTATATATCTGGAGAATGAACATTTCACGTATTCAAGTGCATACGACGGCAAAGATGGTCTTGCCCATGTCATTTCTGACAAGCCGGATCTCATTATCCTTGATCTTATGATGCCTGAGAAGACAGGGATTGAGGTATGTCGAGAAATCCGCAAGACGCTCTCCACACCGATCATTATTCTCACTGCAAAAGGCGAAGAAATTGATCGTGTTCTTGGTCTTGAGCTTGGGGCTGATGACTATATTGTGAAGCCTTTTTCGCCACGCGAGGTTATTGCTCGAATTAAGGCGGTTCTTCGAAGAATATCCGAACCCCAGGACGCAGGGTCTCTTCTTCGATTTGACGGTCTCGAAATCAATTTAGATAATTATCAGGTCAAGGTTAACGCGGAACTTGTTTCTTGTACGCCGAAAGAAGTTGAAATTCTTCATTTACTTGCGTCACATCTTGGGCAGGTTATGGATCGCGAGCAAATCTTGTCACTTATCTGGGGATACGATTATTTTGGTGATACACGTACCGTTGATACCCATATCAAGCGTATTAGGCAGAAGATTTGTTATGACGGCGCACCGTGGTCTCTGATTACGGTATATGGTGTCGGCTATAAGTTTGAGGTTTCTCAATAATGTTCCGAAGTGTCTTTCTGCGACGAATCATCTTAATGATGGTCATTTCACTGTTAGCGTCTGCCGTGGTAACCTCTGCGATGTTTTACTTTTTCTCTTTTCGTGCGCTTCGGACGGATCGTGAAACAGAAATGCAAACGCGTGCGGGTTCCATAGCAAAGGTCTATGGTGATTCTTTGACGACTGATTCGCAGGAAGAACTACTTTCTGGTGTTCTGACAAATGTTGCGATTAATGATTCCTATGTTCTCATATATGGAGACGATGCCACGCTACTCTATGAATCCGATGAAATATCTGATATTGATCTCAAAATGTTTGAGATCGCAAAGGACTATGTTGCTTCTGACATGCTGTCTGCATCCTCAGATCCATATGACAGCAGAATCATTTCCTCAGGAGGAAGTTCCGACAAGGACATCATTCTTGTTCAGGCGCCCATCACGCAGGAAGGTACTGTTGTCGGATATGTTGTCTTATCAGCTACAACAAATGAGCTGACGACGGCACTTTTTGATCTTGCAAAAGTCTTGTTTCTGGCTACTCTCCTTGTCGCAGGCGTAATGCTGATTCCAATATGCATTGTGTCCGCACGCATTGTCAGCCCTCTCCAAAAAGTCAACAACGTAGCAAGTGCTATGGGCCAAGGTGACTTCTCCCTGCGGGCAGATACACGCGCAAAAGGCGAAATCGGTGAACTGGCAAAATCATTTAATGACCTTGCAGACAAGCTTTCCGTTTCCATTTCAGAACTCACCGTAGAACGCAACCGACTCCGCGAAATATTCGATGTTATCTCAGAAGGTATTGTCTCGGTTGATCTTGAGATGAAACCACTCTATTCCAATCCGGCCATTTCTACTCTATTTGAAAATGCCAAAAAAAGGAATCTGTTTACCGAAAGACTGCAGCTTATACCTTTTGAAGAGGTTTGGGACGATTTTAAAAAGTGTATTGCTGAAAGAACCACACTGGAGAGAACGCTGGAATCAAGAGAAAGCGCCTTCCTGTCAACGATTGTTCCTACTTTTGATAATACGGGAACGGTTGCAGGTGCCACCGGATTTTTCCGTGATATCACGGAGTCAGAAAGACTCGAGCAAACGCGCAGAGATTATGTTGCAAATGTTTCGCATGAGCTTCGCACCCCACTTACCGCTTTGCGAGGTCTCGTTGAGCCACTCGCAGATGGAATGGTTAAAAACGAGACAGACCGTATGCGTTATTATGGCATCATTCTTCATGAGACAATGCGGCTATCAAGGCTGATTGATGATATGCTTGAGCTCTCGCGTTTACAAGCAAGAACGCTTGCCTTTAAGACTTTCCCATTCGATCTCAATGCCACGCTAAACGAATTGCAGGCGAAATTTACGCCCATTATGAGTGATTCTTCTCTCACCTTCCTTATCGAATATAGAGATGGCCCTTGTCCAACCGTTATGGGAAATCCTGATCGCGTTGAACAAATTCTGGTCATTCTTATGGACAATGCCAAAAAGTACACCCCGCCCGGCGGTTCAATTACCATCTCAACGCAGCTTAGCGAGAAAAAAGATCAGGTTCTGGTTTCTGTAATTGATACGGGTCAGGGAATCCATGAGTATGATATTGATCATATCTTTGACCGCTTCTATAAGGCAGATCGCGCTCGCGGCAAAAAAGGCACAGGACTTGGACTTTCCATTGCGCGAGAGCTGCTAAATTACATGGGCGAGAAGATCGAAGTTCAAAGCGAATATGGCGAGGGAACGACGTTCACATTCACACTGAAATGCGTCCAGGGAACAGTCTGGTACTAGAAATAATCCCGTTTGTCAGAGAGCATACTATTTCCGAATACAAAGGAGTACAAAATGGATTCGATATATCCAGACGATGAAGTAGACGAACAGGCACAAGGGGTTCGAATCAATCGATATATTAGTTCAAGCGGATTTTGTTCAAGGCGCAAAGCAGACGAATACGTTGCTCTTGGCATTGTAACCGTAGACAATGTTGTCGCGGTACCGGGAACACGCGTATTACCCGGCAGTACCGTCCGGGTAAAAGATACGCCTCTTCTCCCAGATGAAGATTATATCTATATCGCACTAAATAAGCCACTTGGTATAACGTGTACAACGGACCCGCGCGACAGAGACAATGTTGTCGACTATCTGCATTTTGATAAACGGATTTATCCTATCGGTCGTCTCGATAAAAATTCCACCGGTCTTCTCCTTCTTACAAACGATGGTAATATCGTTAACAAAATACTCCGAGCCGAGGGTCGTCATGAGAAGGAATATCAAGTGGACGTTGATAAGCCAGTCACCTCTGAGTTTCTTCGTAATATGCAAAAAGGCGTCCCCATCCTAGAGACCATGACGCGTCCATGTATCGTTACACAGACATCTCCTCATTCTTTTGAGATTATCCTTACACAGGGGCTCAATCGGCAAATAAGGCGTATGTGCGAATATTTTGGATATCGCGTGAAGAAACTACGCAGAACACGCATCCTAAATATCACACTTGGCTCACTGCCGCTCGGGGAGTGGAGAAAACTCACCTATAAAGAAATCCGCGACATTAAGGCTCTAAGTGAACCTCAATCCATGGCTCGAGGGAAAAAGAGCCCCGATAGGTCTGATTTTTAACAAACTGTCTCGTCTCCTTCCCCGTTCTCTCAATTCCTCTCTGGTAAAAATCAAGGAAGAGCTCATAATTGTCCTGCGCAAACATGACTTCCTGATGCTGGCTGTCATCAAGAACTTCAGGAGGGTACATCGCCGCAGTAAAAATAAACGGGTTTTGCGAGCCAGATGTAATTTTTATACCTTTCCCGGTTCCATCGGACACAATAAGGTATGATGTGTCACAGTGCGCTCCATTTTCCTGTGGTCTTGCATACTCAAAATACATCGCCTCTGGTGTTGATTCATATCGACCGAGCCTTGCAGATTCCTTGCGATCCGGATATGATTCATGAATCCCTCGCCCATACCAAATCAGCTTGTTGACCGTCCTATTCATCTTTACGCGGAAACCGCCACGAAGCAGATCATATCTTGGTGTGAACACGACTTCAAGCGACAGTTTGCCCGAAGGCTCCATGGTGTATTGCACTAGGACATCATCCTTAAATGCGAGGCTTTTATAGAATACCACCATCACAAATGTATCCTGAATCATTTCGTAGGTAAACCGATGATATGACAGACCAGCTTGAATCGTCCGCCAATCCGTTTCTTGTGAGAAAATCGTAGCAGCGAGAACAAAAGATTTATCCGAACGGTCGCTATTTGTTGCCGCTCGAAAAAAGCTTGGCATAAAGCTGCCAGATAAATACTCTCTGTCAAAAAAAGAAATGGAACTAAGTCCTCCTCCACTTCTGGAAAAAGCAACAGACCAGGCATTCTGAACAATGATTAACTGAGAGGGCTTCGAAAGTACTTTGAGTTTTGGTTTGCCAGACACCAGCTGCAACTCACTTGAAAAAATCTCTGGAACCGTCTTAGTAGTGACTGCGACCCGCTCAAGAATCACCTGTTGATAGAAGGCAATCTCATGCCCTGCGCGAACATAAGGCATGTCAACATCCAAACAGACCCGGACATCCAAAACGAGCTCTCTTGCGATAGCCTTCTCTGAAATCTCTTGAAGTGCCGCGTCCTGTCCGGTCCAATCAGGAGACAGATAATCCGATACCGAAAAGGGGAAACACAAATCCTGCATGCCAAGTGGTGGCAAAGAGGCTATTTTACCACTACCGCCTCTAATTCGATATCCACCAAGAAGTAGTTGCCAATACAAAATCAAATGCCTTGTCTCACCATATGGATGCAAATTATAAAGGGTCAATCTTGCCGGAGTATCTGGTGAAGGAATAATTTGAAGAGTCTCACACTGCTTTTTCATCTCAAAGTAATAAGGATGAACCATCCTGTCTGCTCGGACAATTCCCTGCGCTATCGGAATATCCTTCTTCTCGTGGTATTCTTCAAGATCGCCCTGATGCAAAAATTGATAATCAGTCGCATCATCTTCCCTGACAGCACGACCAGAAATGCCGGAGAAAAGACCCTTCCCTTTCTTGCTTAAGAGATTTCGTTTATCTAGGCATAGATCCATCCAATTCCCGAATACAGTACCCGCTTCGCACGGAAGCATAGGAATATCCGAAACCGTCATCCCCTTATCCTTTTCACAGTAGAACGGTCTCGATGGATCAATCTGCATCAATTGCTGCTTCATATGCCACATTTTGCCTTCGTCAAAGTGCAGTGACGGAAACGACCAAAGTACAATACTTGGATGTGTCTGCAAACTCTCAATCGCCTGAAGCATATGTGTATGGCGAGCCTGTGTAATCACAAAAAGTCCATACTGATCACATATAGTATAGAGAATGGGGTCATATGAATAATTCATAACAATGACTGTATTCAGATTGGCCTGCTTCATCAACAAAATATCTTGCAAAGTGCGTTCTGCTGATACGGCAATCCCGGAGATGGGATCAAGTGAATAATATCTGACAGCACGAATGGGAATTGCATAGTCATTGATGTGCATGATCTTCCCGATTGCCTCGACAACACGAAAGCCAAAGCGCTTCCTTTTAACGCATATGATTCGGTCATGAACATCAAAAAGGGTCAGGATCATGTCGTACAATTCTGGCAACTGGTCTGACCAGGGGGAAATGCCGGAAGCATACATCTCGCCAGAGAAAATCGAATCAGACAATGCAGGAACACTCCCGCTTATTCCTTGAACAACAGATGTCTTCACAATCGGAAGATTGTACAAATCATACTCCGCGCTAACTTTATATACCTCACAAGAAACACGAATCGGAATCATAATATCCGTATGATTGTGAAAAGAAATATCAACATGAATCCGCGCACTTCTTGACTTCTGATAGTCATTTGCTTCTACGATTACATTCTGGCTTTCTTCCATCTTTGCTACTTGTGAAGATACATCCGAAAGAATCCCCATTGCCTCACTTGCAAACGCTTCCGAAATAAAAGTCGTTGTAATGCGAATACCTGACATCTCAACAAGCGTCTCCGCGAGAATTTCTGGCACGCGAAAAATACCACTAAACCCAAATGTCCCATTCTCAACGCGGATCTTCCCGTGCTTGTCAGCATCAAGCCGATACACTAAAATCGTAATGAGATTATCCTCCCCTGATAAATAGGGAGAAAGCAAAATACGACTTGTCTCATAGATAGCTGAAGATTTAAGAACAAAAACACCATTTACATAGACTTCGAAGCGGCCTCGAATACCTGCACACGCAAAATAGACCGCGCGATCAAGATAATCGGCGGGGACAGCAATCCATGCGCGATATACGCCGACATCATCAGAATAGTCCGAATTAGCAAGAGAATTCATTTTGGCAGACAATTTACTTCGAAATTTACCTTGCTCTTCTTTATCCGCTGCATTATACATTAGGTCCGAAGGGAGACCATATCCCTCCTGTTGCCAGACTGACGGAAGCGTAATCTCGTCCCAAGCCGCATCATTGCAAGAGAATGCGGCAAAATCGATTGGTACGAGATCACGATTCTCTGCGTGAAAAAAACGCCATGTATAGAGCGGAAATTGCCATTTTGACACAGTAAGACCATAGTCCGGAAGGGTCTTATCACAATATATGTCATCCGCCGAGTCATATGGCCAGAATAAATCAGGGCCGGCTTGAGCCTTCATACAGCAAACTCCTAAAAAGTAGAATCATTCAGATTCGTGCACAAACAGCACTGTACATGAATGTGTTTTCATTCTATTTTACCATTTGCTAAGAAAAAACAGGTATCAATCATATTTCATTTTATTTTCGGGCAAGAAAATGACTGCCTTCACATGAAGAAAAAGCAGCCATATCATTGTACTCAGAAACCCAAACGTATTACAGGATGCTGCAAGTAAGAAAAATCGTCGCCATAAGCGATGCCACAAGCGATACCACTGTCACTTGCGTATTCAGAGACGGACCGGCCGTATCTTTAAACGGATCACCAACCGTATCCCCAACGACCGCCGCGTGATGCGCGTCAGAACCTTTGCCGCCATGATTTCCTGCCTCAATATACTTCTTCGCATTGTCCCACAAGCCGCCAGCATTGGACATGAAAAGCGCCAGCAACAGGCCGCTGATAATATTCCCAGCAAGGAAACCTCCTATCGCCTGGACGCCGCCAACAAAACCAACAAACAGTGTCGCCACAATTGCCATCAGCCCAGCTGGAATCAATTCCCGAAGAGCGCCCTTGGTTGCGATATCAATACACTTCTCATATTCGGGAACAACACCCTCTTTCCCTTCTCGAAGACCCACAATCTCCTTGAATTGACGATGTATCTCCGCCACAAGTCTCTGCGCATTTCTGTCAACACCAAGCATGAGCATGGCGGAAAACACTGCTGGAATCGCAGATCCGACAAGAAGGCCAAAAAACACGACAGGATTTAAGATGTCAAACGATGTAATCATCTTCTCCGCACCCAGTTCAAGCTCGACAACCGCCTCATTCACCTCCGCCATAAACGCGCCAAGTAAAGCAATAATCGTAAGCCCTGCTGCTCCGATTGCGAAACCTTTCGTGACTGCCTTAACCGTATTCCCGGCACTGTCCAGAGAATCCGTAATTTCAAGCGCCTTATCTCCCAGATGCCCCATTTCAACGAGTCCCCTTGCATTGTCCACAATGGGTCCGTATGCATCATTAGAAATAATCATACCAACAATGGATAGCATTCCGACTGCCGCCATAGCGATTCCGAACATACCGGACAACTGCGGTTGCCCAGCTACAAGCGGCTCGCAAATCTTGTATGAAGCAAGCGCGGAAATAGCAATCCCCGTGATCGGTGGAAACACACTTAAGAAACCATATGACATTCCGGATAGAATCGTAAATGCCGGACCTGTCTTCGAGGCATTCGCAACATACCGTACGGGAGGTTTGTTATCATTCGTAAAATAGTCGCTTACAATCCCGATACAAGTACCAACCAACAGACCAACCGTCATCGCCGCCCAGATTCTCCAAGCATTCTCATAATCAAAGAATATCTTAGTCATGACAGCGGTTAATCCGCAAAAAAGCGCTGTCGTTATGTATGTGCTCATGTTAAGGGCGCGCGTCGGCGTACCCTTCTTTCCCATTCGAGCCAGTAGAACTCCGCAGGCAGACGCCAGAAGACCAAGCGCTGCATAGCAGAAGATCATAATAATGAAGTCGCCCTTGCCGTTCTGCTTACTCATCAATGCCATACCCATTACAATCGCCGCCGCCATGGAAGCAACATTTGAATCAAAAAGATCGGCACCCATACCAGCAACATCACCGACATTGTCACCGACATTATCCGCGATAACCGCCGGATTGCGCGGATCATCCTCGGGAATATCAAGTTCAATCTTACCCACAAGATCGGCGCTGATATCCGCCGTCTTCGTAAAAATACCGCCACCCGCCTTGGCAAACAATGCCAAGCTGGAGGCTCCGAAGCTAAACCCAAGAATCGCGCTTGACTCTTTCGTAAACATATATACAAGAGTTACACCAAGAAGGCTGGATCCTACAACCGCCATGCCCATTACGGCACCGCCGCGAAATCCCGCCAAAAAGGACGGCTTAATTCCCTTGGTCGCAGCCTCCGCAGACTTCATATTTGCAATCGTAGCGACCGTAATGCCAATCTTACCCGCAAGGGCAGAAAGCGCCGTGCCAAAAAGATATGAAAGCATCATCTTGAGATTCTCGTCCCAATTGCCAAAATTATCCTTCCAGATAGGACTAGGCAAAAAGAGAAGAATCAATAATGCGGCCGCTCCTGCAAATCGCAAAAGAAGCAGATATTCGCGTCGCAGAAATGTATTCGCTCCAGAAGAAATCAGTTTGCCGATGTGACGAATCAATTCATTCTCAGACGGTTGCCTCCGAACCCAGAAAAAGAAATAGAGTGCCACAAGAAAGGAAATGACCGAGACAGAAATGGATAAGACATACGCCCACTCAATTGTCATAGAAAATTCTCCTTACAACATCCTCGTCGTTATTTCATCCTTCTCAGATGAAAGCCTATCGCACTATGCGCAAATATATTCGCGCACCTAATGTAAAGATACCATAAGAATATGTTGTAAATCTCATCGTTTTTACATTCATCGCAATAAAATATCGGAGAATTTTTGTGCAATATGCACATTCCTCTGATACAAACGTTTTTTATTTGATATCCTCAGGTCCAAGTCCCTGATCTGCTGCATAGGCAAGATCATCCCATAATGATTCAGATGACACGCTTGAATTCTTTCATAGCAATGGAAAGGTTCATGCTATCGACTGAAAATTCACCACCGCATTTATTGTCACGAATATATGCGTATCACTTGTTACCTCAACGATATGTTCTTGGGCGCCATCAGTTAGATCGAGTTCGGTAACAACCACGGATTCTTGATATCCTTCAGCATTCGTTATCGGCTCATTCTTGTCCAAATAGACCTTTACTAGTGGCATATCTGTTTCTGAAGTTACAAGATATTTGCCTTCAGGAATGTAGTACCAGATATAATCATAATCATCTAAAGTCACAACAGCCCCGTATTCGCCCAATTCTCCGTCAACGATTCTGATCGCTTCGGCACTTTCTTGTGTAAGGCTCGTCTCAACTTCTGTTGTCATCGTAGTTGACATGCTTGCAGTTTGTTCAGAAGTCGTAGCTTCCGTGACGTTCTCACTTACATCATCACCACCAGGCAGATGTGAGTAGATTAAAATGGTAGCAACGATAACCACCAGAACTAGATAGAATTTTGACTTATGTGATAAAGAAGATTTTCCGATTAATATGCAAAGCATAATCGGGAAGAAACATATCCACAAAAGCGCCCGTAGCGGAATATTCTTTGGCTTTTTGTCGGGTACAACTGGTGGTGGAGGCATGAACTCTGGCTCACTCTCAAGCCTCGCATTCTCGTACCAGTGATGTTCATCGGCTGATACTTGTATGAACATTGGGGCCTTCTGATTATTTGTAACAGGCATTTGTTCTACTGCCCAGTTCCCAGATCTCCACCCACAATCAGGGCAAGCTGTTGAGAAGAAGACCTTTCCGCATTGCGGGCATCTTTTGCCGTAATCGTCAAACTTGACGCCACAATTCTGACAGTATGTTCCGGTGAACATTGCCCCGCAGTTATTACACTTATGCGAAAACTCATTTCCATTGCACGAAGTACAGTGCGCAACCAGATCTTGGTTCTCGGTCCCACAAAACTTACATATCTTCATACTACCTCCAAAACATAACGGATGATGAAGCTATCTCCATATCCACGAAGAAAATTACATAAGAATAACCTACTGATCATGTTTATTTAGCAAGAAACGAGAGATACAGAGATAATTTCTTTGTTTTTGCACACTAAAGTTGTAACACCATTTCCTGTGATATACAATATAAATTCTAGTAAACGAGGTAAGAATGCCAAAAGGGCCTCACCACAAAGGAAGGATACGACCATTATTTCTTGTATAGTACAGCACATTACAGAAAATACAACGAAAAAATGTAACTCAAGCACATTTATTACAACGAATATAGTCATTTCTATGTCAGGTCATGTTCTGAATACCTTTCTTTGATAAAAGGCGAACCTTCCCATTTTTTGCTAATTGTCCATAAAACAAATATCGTAACGATTAACATACAATCCCGATTCCTCACCATGAATCGTGTCAACATGTACGCCGCCGTAACTCTTTCTCGTTCGGCAGAAAATTTTGATCTATATTTCGCAATTACCGCTGAATAGTTTGCAGTAAGATGAGTCAATTCAATTTCGCCCATATTTCACTACTTTCATAGTCTATCGCGCTATTTGATAATACTCACACCTGGTATGCGTCATATAAGAGCTTCCATTTGCTTTTTGGACTTCCTATCCAATACTTCACCCGACAGTGCGTCTCGTATGAAGCCTTCGATTTCATCTGTTTTGTGCTCATTCCTGATAATGAGCAGCACATGCAAGATATCAAGCAGGATGGACTTCCGCATTGTCTCCTTTATGGGCAAGAGGTTAAATGAAAGAAGTCTTGAGGCAATTTTGTCGTTCAGGCCCGGCCGAAATGATGATATTTTGCCTAATGATTGAATGCACTGGCGTATTGTGATCGGCTTCTCGTCGTTCAAGAGCAGTAAAACGTCATCTATAGTATCTACAATCTTACCTTGGGTATCCCATTTTACGTTTTCCGCAATCAGCATCAGCCCGATACTCCGCTGATAGGAATGATCGCTTTTTAGTTTGTTGTGGAAAATTCCCCAATGTGGATACACGTCCTCGAACAATGATGATCTGTTTTGCAGAAGGAGAAATGCTTGATACCTGATATTGTCGTCTTTTAGCGATAACCATTCTACAAGCTGTAACACATCCTCTTGACGAAGCGTCTTGGATGCCTCCTGCAAATTGCCTTTGGGGATTGACATGATATCCGTTGTTGTAATCATCATTCGCCGCCTTCCAAAAATATGTAGATTCAAATCCTAGCATCAGGATTATTTGATGTGTATTCTTGCCAAAATCGATATCATTGGATTTCGACGGAGGATTCAAACTTCCTCAAATACCGGTTCGATGTATTTTTTGATAAGCTCGATTCTATCCTTTGCGGTCGGTTTGAAAAGTGAAGCTATAGCAACAACGATATTTTTCGCTGGGTTGACATAGATCACATTCCCGCCGTCGCCCAGAGCCGCATAGCTATCCCCGTCAATGATCCACCAAAGGTAGCCATATGACAGCTTGAGCTCATCCCAGTGGCTGTGTACCTTTGTACTCTCGGCAAGCCATTCAGCCGAGATAATTTGTTTTCCGTTCCAGGTTCCGCCGTTCAGGTACAGTTGCCCGATTTTCGCCATATCCGCGGGCGTCATGAAAAGTCCCCAGCCTGCCGTATTTATCCCCCGCGGGTCGGCGACCCATCCGCTTTCGTGATGATCCTTCATTATGGAGAGCTGTTCTTCTTTGGTGTGAAAAAACACATTCCGCGTAACATCGATCCCCAGCGGAGTGAACAGGTTTTCATATGCAAATTCGAGCGCGGACTGCCCAGTTATGCTTGTAAGGATTCCCGACAGGATATCCGGCCCTATGAGTGGAGTATACCTGAACTGACCGAGCTCTCCCTTGCCCCCCAAAAGATCAAGGGCGCTTTTGACCCAGTCATCACTTGAAAAATACTTTGTGTACGGTGCAGACTTGTACTTGAACGGGGTGGTCATGGTCAGCATATCCCGTATCGTGACACGCTGCGCCGTCTTATCGCCTCGCTTCGGCGTGTAATCCGGAAAAAAGTCCAGCACCTTTTGGTCAATGCTCCTGATATAGCCTTTATCAAAGGCTATGCCGATAAGTGCGGAAATAATACTCTTTGTCACCGAAAACACATGAAAGGCGGAATCGGCGTTGTATCCGTTAAAGTAATTTTCATACAGTTTTACGCCGTTTTTTAGCACAGAAATGCCCGCAATATTGCCATAGTCGCTGCATATCGTTTTTTCAAGCTCTATGACTTTTTTCTGATTCATTCAATCAATTTTCTCCTTCAAAGTTATTAAAGGATATCCTTGAAACAAAGGATATATCGATTAAAAATTGTTTGCAAGACCCATTATAAAATAAGTTGAAGAAATTTAAGGCCGGTCGCCGGGAATTTGGGGTTAATTAGCTAATAGGCGCAAATATAGCAAAAAGCCCTTGAAAATACTCGATTCGAGTACACTCAAGGGCTAATTGTTGATGGTGGAGGCGAGGAGAATCGAACTCCTGTCCGAAACCATTTCCTCTGGCGCATCTCCGGGTGCAGTCAGTCAATAGAGTATTCCCCTCTTCTATATGCCAACTGACAGGCAATAGAGTCCAGTAGCTTCATAAATACATTACGTCTTCAAAGCTTGTTACGTAACGTTCACCCATTTAACCTGCCGATAGGTAAGGTCTGCTATCTGACATCCCAGACCCGTCCAGCAGATCGGACGGAGAGATGCGTGGCTGAATTAAGCAGCTACGAGTTGTGTATTATTGTTTGCAATTACTTGCTTATCCCGTTTTTTTAAGAGGCCAACGAGAATCCTCTACCCGCTTCCCCAGTCTCAACAACCCCGTCGAAACCAGTACGCCCCCATATATGAAGGACACATATATTATGCCAGACTCCTCCGAAAACATCAAGAGATGTCTATTGCCGCGATAGTGTCAACTTTTTCTCGGTCATAAATTTAGATAAATCCCCAGTGATTAAAATTTCATATCATTGTCTGTAACGGAACGATACAACACATACTCTGCCGTATGCCGGTGACTGCAGCAGAAATTGGTTCGTATGTCCTGCGTCGCATATGCTTTTTGCCTAAGCTGTTCCTGCATCCTTTTGGTTACTTGTACTTGCGGCTTCGTGTTCGGGCG
>Ga0209373_10000098_pt1 | contig 192549 bp, 192 predicted proteins | sample Higcelweek5metaG_FD_187173 | JGI IMG/M metagenome (GOLD analysis project Ga0209373, IMG submission 187173) | Freshwater pond sediment microbial communities from the University of Edinburgh, under environmental carbon perturbations - High... | ecosystem: Environmental > Aquatic > Freshwater >... | reverse complement strand
TGTACCCCAGTTTCCCATCGGCTACAACCTATGCGCCGCGCTTGCCGATGATTGTAGCCGATGGGAAACTGGGGTCCAGCCGCAACAGACAGGGAAGGCTCGAAAAAGAATGGAATATTGTAGCCGATGGGAAACTGGGGTCCAGCCGCAACCGTCTATGACGCGGACAAAAACACCTACAATTGTAGCCGATGGGAAACTGGGGTCCAGCCGCAACGCAAGGCCGGTGGCAGCGAACGCGGTGTCGATTGTAGCCGATGGGAAACTGGGGTCCAGCCGCAACCGGTTGCGCGAGCGCATCCGAACAGCCGTAATTGTAGCCGATGGGAAACTGGGGTCCAGCCGCAACCGCGCGAGACCATCGACGATTGGGAGCCGCATTGTAGCCGATGGGAAACTGGGGTCCAGCCGCAACAAACGCTCCCCCATCGCTTGCCCGAAAACGATTGTAGCCGATGGGAAACTGGGGTCCAGCCGCAACTGTGGCGGCGCGCTTCGCCATCGGAACATTCATTGTAGCCGATGGGAAACTGGGGTCCAGCCGCAACCGCGCGCCTGGTCGGACCCCGACGACGACAATTGTAGCCGATGGGAAACTGGGGTCCAGCCGCAACGAAAAAATGATTTACACGAACATTACGGGAATTGTAGCCGATGGGAAACTGGGGTCCAGCCGCAACCAGTTCGCCACGGCTCAGGCTCTGCGTATTATTGTAGCCGATGGGAAACTGGGGTCCAGCCGCAACCCCAAGCGCTCTTTGATGATCTCGTTCAATATTGTAGCCGATGGGAAACTGGGGTCCAGCCGCAACCAGGGCAGCACCGTTGTACCGACCAATCCAATTGTAGCCGATGGGAAACTGGGGTCCAGCCGCAACGTCGTGGTTCAGCGCCTCGTCCGGGCTGCGGATTGTAGCCGATGGGAAACTGGGGTCCAGCCGCAACAGATCGACAAAGGTTGTTTTCAACTCTTCGATTGTAGCCGATGGGAAACTGGGGTCCAGCCGCAACGCCCTGTTCGCGGCGGTCGATATCCAGAGCATTGTAGCCGATGGGAAACTGGGGTCCAGCCGCAACAAAGCGTCTCGAACATCAGGGCGGGAGCCTATTGTAGCCGATGGGAAACTGGGGTCCAGCCGCAACACCGCCACCGTCCGTCCGGCCAAGACCGTGATTGTAGCCGATGGGAAACTGGGGTCCAGCCGCAACGCGATCTCTGGCGGCTTCAGGAATGCGGCGATTGTAGCCGATGGGAAACTGGGGTCCAGCCGCAACGGTGAGGTATTTGCGGCGTTCGACGGTCATATTGTAGCCGATGGGAAACTGGGGTCCAGCCGCAACCATGCCGTAGGACTGGCCGGAAGCCTCGCTATTGTAGCCGATGGGAAACTGGGGTCCAGCCGCAACTGGCGCATGAAGCGGATGCTTGGCCAGGACATTGTAGCCGATGGGAAACTGGGGTCCAGCCGCAACTGTTCACAGCGCTGTTCGCGATCGGTTCACATTGTAGCCGATGGGAAACTGGGGTCCAGCCGCAACTCGGTTGATGTCATGGGGCGCGACGAAAGCATTGTAGCCGATGGGAAACTGGGGTCCAGCCGCAACCGGGTGCATCGCCTCACGAATGACGTTTTCATTGTAGCCGATGGGAAACTGGGGTCCAGCCGCAACTATCGGGAGTGGTACGGCTGCGTCGAGGGCATTGTAGCCGATGGGAAACTGGGGTCCAGCCGCAACAGATGCGCCTCAGTCACCGTCAGGACCGAGATTGTAGCCGATGGGAAACTGGGGTCCAGCCGCAACCCGCGCGCCGTTCGGTCGGACCTGGATTGAATTGTAGCCGATGGGAAACTGGGGTCCAGCCGCAACCAGCATTGGCGGTATCCCCCACGGTCCCAGATTGTAGCCGATGGGAAACTGGGGTCCAGCCGCAACCGTAACAGTTAGCGTAGCATCTAACTCCGTATTGTAGCCGATGGGAAACTGGGGTCCAGCCGCAACCCAATTCGCCGAACGACGCTGACGCCCCCAATTGTAGCCGATGGGAAACTGGGGTCCAGCCGCAACGTCAACAGGGGCGGATGACCTGTACTCTTCTATTGTAGCCGATGGGAAACTGGGGTCCAGCCGCAACACCGGCTATTTCGGTCGCGCCTACCTGAAGATTGTAGCCGATGGGAAACTGGGGTCCAGCCGCAACGCCAGCACGTCGGCGACAAAGCCCGCCGGTATTGTAGCCGATGGGAAACTGGGGTCCAGTCGCAAATCTGAATTGCGGATGTTCGCGCGGCGGGTTGACGCGGTTGCTTGGGGGCGCCCGAACCGGCGATGATGCGACTGGCGCCAACCGATATGGGGGACTGACGTGATGCCGTCGCTTCTGCGGTCCGCGATTCCAAAGCCCGTTCAAAATCGAAACGGATCCTGGGAGTATTCGCGCCAAACGGGCAGCGACATCGTCGAACTTGGAACGGTGCGCGGCTGCGATGTGGCCTTGCCGCCCCACTTTCATGACGACGATCAGGTGACGTTCGTCTTGTCGGGACGCCGCCGCTTTGTCATCCGCGATGAGGTGGTCACGCTGTCTTCCGGTCAGGGCGCGCGCATCCCTGCGGGAACGCCCCACCGCTCGCTGTCCGAACCGTCCGACGTCGCTTGCGTCAATCTGTATCTGCCGCCGGGCACGCACGCCGCGCCGGATTTGATGGGCAGCATGGCTCGTCATTGGCGCGGCCAGGGGCGTTTCGACTGGCGCGATCTTCAGGCCATGGTCGAAGACCATCGGTGTGTTGCGGCGCGCAGCCCGCGCCCGACGACCGAACGGCTGGGCGGCGACTCCTGGGAAAGCGTCCGGCAAGCGGCGCAACGGGTCGGCCTGAGCCGCGAGGGCTACACCCGTCGGTTCAAACGGGATTGCGGCCTGCCGCCGCACGCCTTTTGGCTGCTGGAGAAACTGAACGACGCGCGTCGGCTGCTCCGGGCGGGGGACTCCATCGCCGGGGTCGCCGCCGAAACCGGCTTCGCCGACCAAAGCCATCTGGGCCGCTGCTTTCGACGCGCCTTCGGCGTGACGCCGGGGCGCTATCGGGCGGGGTAGGTCACATCCGTTCCAGACCGCCGTCGCCCAAGCTTGCTATCCATCCGCCCAGAAGCGCCGCAGGGAATGGTTCCGCTGCGAATCGGCGCGTTGCTGGGGAGATCGCGGCATGACGTCCGCTGTGTCGGTGTTTTCCTATCTTTTGGTGGTCGGCGCCGGGGCGAGCGTCGCGTTGCAACAGGTCTTGAACGCAAATCTGCGCACGGAACTTGGGTCGCCCTGGTGGGCGGGCTTCGTGAGTTATTGCGTCGGCATGCTGGCGATGTTGGCGATGGCGCTGACCGCCCCAGGGCCGCAATTGTCCATCCCGCTCGTTGAGTCCACCTCGTGGCCGTCCTGGACCGGGGGGCTTTTCGGCGCGCTGTTCATCGGCGTCGCCATTCTGATGGTCCCTCGCCTTGGTCCGGCGACGGTTCTCGCCTTGATCGTCGTCGGCCAGATGGTCGGCTCGCTCGCCTTCGAGCATTTCGGCCTGTTCGGTCTTTCCCACCACCCGATGAGCCTCACCCGACTGGTCGGCGCCGCGTCTCTGATTGTGGGCGTTGTGTTGATCCGTTTGTAGCGGCGGGCGCCGGTGGGTCAACGGGTGGCGCGAAGCCTGTCCTGTGTGAGTTCCAGGTAACGCCGGGACAGGTCGACGCCCACCGACTTCCGCCCCAGCAAGCGCGCGGCGACCAGCGTGGTGCCGGTTCCGCAAAAGGGATCCAGGACGATTCCGCCCGGCGGGCAGGTCGCCAGCAGCGGGCGGCGGCACAGGTCGATGGGGTAGGCGGCGAAATGCGCCGCGCGGCCCTGCGTGTCTTCGGGGATGATGTCCCAGACGTCGCCCGGCTTGCTGCCTTTCGGGTGGTATTTGAGGAGGTAGAATCCTTTGTCGAGCAGTTCCTTGGCGCGGCCGGAGAGCTTGACGTTGTCGGAGTGGGTTGTCCGCTGCTGCCCACGGATGACCATGCGGAAATCCGACAGCCGCCCCTCCGCCACATCGGTCAAAATTGTCTCCAGGGCCGCAAAGGCGGCCTCTTTCTCCAAGGGCTGAAGCGATGTCGACAGTTTGATCTGTCTTTTGTAACGAACCCCGGACACGCCGGTGGCCGACACCACCGCGCCGTTGACGATCTTGGTCGCGCGCGGTTTCGAGCGGATGGCGTCGGCGTCGTAGTAATAGCCCTTGGCCCGCTTGACGAAGTGGAACAGGCTTTCGTGCAGGTTGGCCAGACGGTCCTTGCTGGTGTCCATCCCGCCCTTCAGCTTGTTCCACACCACCTCGTTGCGCAGAATCCAGCCTTGATGGTCGATCATCTCAAAGGCGACGCGCCACGGCACGCCGACCAGCCCCTTGCCCTGGTAGCTGTCGCCCAGATTGAGCCAGAAGGATCCCTCGGGCTTCAACGCCCGCTTCACCTCGGCGGTGATCGCGGCCAGCGCCGTCACATAGTCCCGATGATCGGCCTCCAGCCCCAGACCGCCCGCCTCATACTCCCGCTTGCCCCAATAGGGCGGCGAAGTCATGACGCAATCGAGGCAATCGTCCGGCAGCGCCCGCAGCACCTCCTTGGCGTCGCCCAGCAGCAGCAGGGGCGACAGCGCGCTCCCCTCCTGGCGGTGGCGGTCAAAGGCGCGGGCGTGGTCCGTCCCGACAATCGCCCCCGCATCCTCCATCCCCGCCCCTCCCGCGCCAACCGGACCGCAGAGTAGCCGGATCGGCGGGGTGGGGCGAGGGGCGTGACGCTCAAAAAAAAGGGCGGCGGCCCAAGAGCAGGCCGCCGCCCTGTGATTGGTCCTGCCGCCGCCGCGATCAGGCGGCGCGGATCTTCCCGACGAAGGCCTGGACCTCGTTGCGCAGATGGACCGACTGCTCGGTCAAGCTGCGCGACGCGTCCAGGACATTTTGCGCCATCCGCCCGGTTTCGCCCGACGCCATCGTGACGCCGCCGATGTTGGTGGTGACGTCGCGGGTGCCGTCGGCGGCTTGGCGGATGTTTTCGGAAATCTCGGCGGTCACGGCGCCTTGCCGCTCCGCCGTGGTGGTGACGGCCAAAATATTGTCGTTGACGGTGGTTATCATCCGCGCGATCTCGCGGATCGCCTCCACCGCCGCGCCGGTGACTTCCTGCATCTGCTGAATCTGGACGCGGATGTCGTCGGTCGCCTTGGCGGTCTGGTTGGCCAGATTCTTCACCTCCGACGCCACGACGACGAAGCCCTTGCCCGCTTCGCCCGCCCGCGCCGCCTCGATGGTGGCGTTCAGCGCCAGCAAATTGGTTTGGCTGGCGATCTGCTGAATGAAGCCGGTGACGTCGCCGATCCGCTGGGCGGCGGCGACCAGCCCCTCCACCGTTTCGTTGGTGCGGTCGATGTGGCCGACCGCCGCCCGAGCGGTGTCGGCGGACAGGGTGATTTGCCGGGTGATCTCGTTGATGGAGAAGACCAGCTCGTCCGCCGCCCCCGCCACCGTCTGCACGTTGGTCGTCGCCTGTTCCGAGGCTGCGGCCACGGCGATGCTCTGGCGGCTGGTTTCCTCGGCGATGCCGGTCAGGGAGACGGCGCTCTCCTCCAGCTCGCCGGCGCCCGACGACACCGCCCCGGCGATGCCCGACAGCGCCGCTTCAAAGCTGTCGGCCAACCGCCCCATCTCCTCGGCGCGGACGGCCACGGCGCGCTCTTCCTGGTCGCGCCGCTCCTTTTCCATCTCGGCGACGCGGACGATGTTCTTCTGGAAGATCTGAAGCGCCCGATTGACCTGCCCGATCTCGTCCTTGCGCTCCACCCCGCTGATGGCGAAGGCGTATTCGCCGCTTGCCAGCCGCCCGATGACGGCGACGGTGCGAGCCAAAGGCCGCCCGATCACCATCATGCCGACCAAACTGAGGATCGAGGCGAGAATGACCAGAGTCACCACGCTGCCCACCAACGTCCAATTCTGGATCATCCGGGCGGGTTCGTTGACCTTGTCCAACGGAATGGTGGTCAGCATCCCCCACGGGGTGCCGGTGGCGCCGATGGTGATCGGAATCAGGAAATTCTGCACCGGCCCGCCGATCACCGGATCCTGGGTGATGAAATCGCTGCGCCGCCCCTCCTTCACCGCGTCGAGGATTCCCGCCAGTTCCGGGGCGGAGGCCGTCACCGGCTTGCCCAGCGCGTCGGGCTGGTGATGGGCCGCCCAGCTTCCCTGATGCGAGACGAGGCTGATTCGCCCGGTTTCAAACGGACGCACCCGGCCCAGGGATTCGGAAAAGCGGTCGAGCGGCAGGCTGAGGCCGACCACGCCGATGACCCGGCGGTCCACGATCACCGGGGCGACCAGCGAGACCATCTGCACCTTGCGGCTGCCGACTGTGTATTCATAGGGTTCGGTGACGACGGGTTTGCGCAAATCCTTGGGCCGGAAATAGAAGGCCGACCCCGGATCCCCCGCCTTCGGCTCGTCGAAGGCGCGGACGTCGAGTTGGCCGTTTTCGCGGAACCATTGGGCCAGAAAACGGCCCTTGCCGTTGCAACCGATGTCGTCGATGTGGTCGGCGTCAGGGTCGATGGCGTTCGGCTCGAACCCAGCCCACAGGCTGAACAGGTCGGGATCGCTTTCGAACATCGCCCGCATGACTTCGTTGTAGGCGGTGCGGTCCGTCACCCAACTGCGGCGCATCATGCCGAAGGCGTTGGCCAGAGCCTCCACCGTCGCCATGGCGCGGTTCAAATCCCCCTGCACACCGGCGGCGTGGTGTTCCCCCACCTCGCTGCTGTGCTTGAGCGCGAGATCGCCGATGACGCCGCTGTTGACGGTCGACAGCGCGGCCACGCCACCGGCGAAAATGATCGCGAGCATGACCACGACCCACAGAATGAGCTTGCCGGTCAGGCTTCTTGCGCCGTTTGCAATTCGGCTCATCATCACATTGGATTCCACAATTTCATCAGATCCCGGATGCGGAGCGCCCCGTCACGCCGGGCGCCCCGCCGTCGCTTGGATCAGGGGCGCTGCATGACGCATTTGGCCTGAACGGGATAAACCACCGCGTCCGGGGCGATGACCTTGACCGGCTTGAAACCGATGTCGGTGCCGTCCACCGGGTATTTCACGCCCTTTTCGACGCGCGACACCACGATGGGCAGCAGGGCCTGATGGTCCTCCTTGCGCATGGTGATGGGGCCGATGTCCGTCTGGATCGTGGCGCTTTCCAGCGCCAGGGCGATGTCGTTGCCCTTGATCGCGCCGCCGCTGGGCTTGATCGTTTCCAGCGCCTTGACCAGCCCCTTCAGGGCGTTGACCGCGTTCGGCTCGACATAAACCGGCAGATGCCCCGTCACCTTCAGGTAATCCTGGGCAAAGGTTCCGTCGGTCAGTTCGATGTTGAAGGGGTGGGCGACGTAATGGCCCAACGCCCCCTCGCCCGCGTTGCTGATGTTGCCGACCTGATCGAGGAAGGTGGTGCCGAAACGGACCTTCAGCCCGGCGTCGCCCGCCGCCTTCATCAGCAGAAGAAGATCGTTCGACCAATTGCCGGTCAGCACGGTGTCGGGATTCGCGGCCTTGATCTTGGCGATGAAGGGCGAGAAATCCTGAATGCGGGCGACGTCGTGCAGGACGCTTTCCACCACCTCATACCCGCCCGGCGCGGCGTTGGCCTTGATGCTGGCCTCGACGTCCTGGCCCCAGGAATAGTTTTGGTTGATCGAATAGACGCGCTTGCCCAGCACCCCTTCCTGCTTCATCACGCTGACCAGCGCGCCGATGCGCATCGGCGCGGTCGCGGTGTAGCGGAAGGCGTGGAAGTGGCATTTCTCGCCGGTCAGCTCCATCGCCTCGGCGCCGACGTTGAAGTAGATCACTTCCTTGCCGGGGTTCTTCTTGTTGTACTCCCGGATGTCGTCGGACAATTGCGCGGCGATCAGGGAGGAGGATCCCTGGATCACGATGTTCGCGCCCTCGGCGGCGGCTTGCAGGAATTTTTCCGACGCGCCCGACGGTTTGCCGCCCGAATTGTATTCGGTAAGGATGACCTTTTCCCCGTTGAAGCCGCCCTTGGCGTTCAGCGCGTCCAGCACATAGTGCGCGGCGATCAGATAGGGGCGCCCGGTGGAGGCCTGCATGCCCGACAGGCTTTCGATCACCGCCACCCGCAACGGGTCGGCCAGCGCCGCCGAAGGCAGAGCGACAGAAGACAGAGCGGCGAGCGAGGCCACGCCGACGGCGAGCGAGAGAGGGACGCTCTTCAGGGAGGCGGTTTGGAACGGAATGCGCATCGAATCGTCCTTGGTGGGTGGGTTCCCCCGTTGGGTCCGTCGCACAAGCCGCTGGAACGGTCGATCCGATGTGAAACATCGCCGATCCCCAGAACAGCCACGCCGAACGGTTGAACGGTGGGGTGATGATCGCGAAAGGAGTCGTGAGGCCGACGACGCCCGCGCGCGCCCAGCCCGGCGTCGAACAACGTTCGAGGGGCGGGGCGTCGCAGGACGGCGCGTCAGACGCACAATCTCCATGGCCGGTGGGTGAAACTTGATCGTACGCTTACGAAGAGATGCATACTCCAATATAGTCAACACGCATAAGAGATCGCGTTGTATTGAATTGTTATTATCCGTATGTTGAGTTCGATTTTATGCAATCTTTTGTCGTTCCGCAACCGAGAATCCGAAAATTCTGATGTTTCAACAGCGCAACATTGCGATGATTTGTTTCAAAAAAATGACCATCCCTCAGCCCCAGAACAGCCTCCGCATTGAACCGTCGGGCTTGGCGTGGGCCGGGACTTCCCCTATCTACAGGCGATGACACGCCCCATCCCCCACACGGTCCCGCCCTCGGTCGCAGACCTGGAGCGCATGGCCGAAGCCGCCCTCGACACCATCCCGGCGGAGTTGCTGGCCCCGATCAGCAACCTCGTGATCCATGTCGAGGATTTCCCCGACGAGGAGACGGAACAGGAGATGGAGCTGGAAAGCCCCTTCGACCTGCTGGGGCTGTATCGCGGGGTGGATCTGACCCGGCAGAGCGTCGCCGACGTGCGCGGCGGGCCGGACATGATCTTTCTCTACCGCCGCCCGATCCTCGATTACTGGTGCGAGACGGGGGAGGATTTGGCGGCCATCGTCCGCCATGTGCTGATCCACGAGATCGGCCACCATTTCGGCCATTCCGACGAGGACATGGAGCGGATCGAAGCGATGGAGTGAGGGGCGGTCAAGCGACAAGACCTGTGGCCTTTGCCCCCTCCCTAACCCTCCCCCGCCTGCGGCTGGAGAGGGAACTCCGCTGAACGCCGACAAGGCTCCACGCTCCCTCTCCCGCTGACAAGCGGGGGAGGGTCGGGGAGGGGGCACGCGCGACGCGCGCTTACCCCTCCAGCAGCGCCGCCACCCGCGCGCGCAGAACCGGGACCAGGTCGGCTTCGAACCAGGGGTTTTTCGCCAGCCAACCGCTGTTGCGCCAACTCGGGTGCGGCAGGGGCAAAAACTCCGGGCCATAGTCGCGCCACGCCGCCACCGTGTCGGTCATCGTCGCCTTGCGCCGGGCGCCCAGATAGCGCGCCTGGGCGTAGTGCCCGACCAGCAACGTCAGCCGCACCCCGGTCAGGGCCGCCAACAGCGGCGGGTGCCACAGCGGCGCGCATTCCGGGCTCGGCGGATAGTCGCCGCCTTTGGGAGAGGTTCCGGGATAGCAAAGCCCCATCGGCACGATGGCGATCCGCGATTCGTCGTAAAAACCCTCGCGCCCCAGCGCCAGCCACGCGCGCAGCCGGTCGCCCGACGGGTCGTTCCACGGAATCCCGCTGGCGTGAACCCGCGCGCCCGGCGCTTGCCCGACGATCAAGAGCGGGGCCGACGCCGCGCCGCGCAGCACCGGACGGCAACCATGCGGCAACGCCCCGGCGCAACGCGCGCAGGCGCGGACCTCGGCGAACAGGGCGGCCAAATCACTCATGACGCGCCGCTCACCCGAAAGTTTCTCAAAGCGCCAGCAACTCGGCGACGAAGGCGGGGACCAGCGCGGTCGCCGGGCCGTGGATCGCCGCGTCGAAACGGCTGACGCCCTCCGACGGCTCCAAATTCAGCTCCACCGTGTGGGCGCCGCCCGCCCGCGCCTCGGCCACGAAACCGGCGGCGGGGTAGACGTGGCCCGAGGTGCCGATCGACAGGAACAGGTCGCAATCCTCCAGCGCCGCCTGGATGCGGTCCATATGGTAGGGCATTTCGCCGAACCACACGACGTCGGGCCGCATCCCGCCCTTGCGCCCGCAGCTCAGGCACAGATCATGGACCGACAGATCGTCGCGGCAGTCGGACACCGTCCCGCAACGCAGACACACCGCCTTCAAAAGCTCGCCATGCATGTGCAGCGGCGCCGTGGACCCGGCGCGCTCGTGCAGATCGTCAATGTTCTGCGTCACCAGCAGGACTTTGCCGCGCCACCCCCGCTCCAGCGCCGCCAACGCCGCGTGCGCCGCGTTGGGCTGGATCGCCGGATCCAGCAGGCCGCGACGGCGGTCGTTGTAAAAACGGTGAACCAGATCGGGATCGCGGGCGAAACCCTGCGGCGTCGCCACATCCTCCAGATCGACCTTCGACCAGATGCCCCCGGCGCAGCGGAAGGTGTCCAGCCCGGATTCCTGGGAAATCCCGGCCCCGGTCAGAATGACGATGGAATCGGTCGGGTTCAGGCGCACGGAATCCAGCGCGGGCATCAGTCTTCATCCTCGTGTTGAACCGTGGCTTCTTGACCCGTCGGCGCGTCGGCAGCCGCGACCGCCAAGCGTCGGGCCTTCAACCGCGCCCCGACGGCGGCGATCGCGGTGATGGCGGGAACGAGTTCCCGCCCCAGATCGGACAGCGCGTATTCCACCGATGGGGGAGAGGTGGCGGCCACCGTGCGCCGTATCACGCCTTTTTCCTCCAAATCCTTCAGCCGGGCGCTTAGCATCTTGGCGGAAATCCCCGGCATGTCGATCCGCAACTCGCCAAAGCGCCGGGGGCCGCCGCTGAGATGCCAGATCACGTTGGGGGTCCAGGCTCCGCCCAACAGGCCCATGCATTCGCCCACCTCGCAGGTCGGCGGCAGACGCTCGGCTCGGCTTTTCCGCACTTTCAAGACCATAAACACCGCCATGCCAGGAGGATGCGAACATTCCGGTTACGGCCCGGTTACTGGGAAAGAAGATAACGGAAAGTTACCAGATATACAAAGGTAACTCCTCTGGTTAACGTCGGCGCGTCATCCCAACACGCACCGGAGATCATCCCATGAAGCTCTATTACGCCCCCGGCGCCTGCTCGCTGTCGCCCCACATCTGCCTGCGCGAGGCGGGGGCCGCCTTCACGCTGGAACGGGTCGACACCGCGACCCACCGCACGGAGACCGGCGTCGATTATTACAGCGTCAACCCCAAAGGCTATGTCCCGGCCCTGCGGCTCGACGATGGCGACCTGCTGACCGAAGGCGTCGCCATCGTCCAGTTCATCGCCGACCAGCACCCCGACTCCGGGCTGGCTCCGGCCAACGGCACGCGCGCCCGCGTCCGCTTGCAAGAGCTGCTGAACTACCTGTCCTCGGAACTTCACAAGGCGTTCGTTCCGCTGTTCACCCCGTCAAGCACGGCGGAGGCGAAAGAGGCGGCGCGGGCGAAGGTTGGCGTCCGCCTGGATTTTCTGGAAGGCGCGCTGGCCGATGGCCGCCCCCATCTGCTGGGCGACGGCTTTTCGGCGGCCGACGCTTACTTTTTCGTCATGACGACCTGGACCGGCCCGACCGGCGTTGACCTGAAGCGTTGGCCGACGCTGTCGGCCTTGGCGGCGCGGGTGGCGGAGCGGCCCGCCGTTCAGGCGGCGCTGCGGGCCGAAGGGTTGGCGGCGTGAGCGCGGCGGCGTTTGCGGGCGACCCGCGTTTTGGCGCGGTGATCGCCCTGCTGGGGCAGTATTTCGACGGTCTGCACCACAGCGACACCCAGCGGCTGCGCGCCGTGTTCCATCCCCGGGCGATCTACGCCACCGCCAGCGACGGCGTTTTGCTTCACCGGACGATGGAGGAGTATTTCCCCGTCGTCGATCAACGCCCGTCGCCCGCCAGCCGGAACGAGGAGCGGGCCGACCGGATCTTGGCGATCGAGTTCGCCGGACCCGTCACCGGCTTCGCCCGCGTCGCTTGCGCCATCGGGCCAAAGCGCTTCACCGATCTGCTGACCCTCGTCTTCCTCGACGGGCGTTGGCAAATCATCGCCAAAATTTTCCACAGCGAGCCGGTCGACGCCCCGTCGGTTGGATGAGGACACGCCGCCATGCCCTATGTGAACATCAAAATCACCCGTGAAAACGCCACGCCCGATCAAAAGGCCGCGCTGATCCGGGGCGTCACCGATCTGCTGGTCGAGGTTCTGAACAAGGATCCGGCGACCACCTTCGTCGTCATCGACGAGGTGGCGCTTGAGGATTGGGGCGTCGGCGGCTTGCCCGTCGCCGAATTCCGTCGCCAGCGCCTGTCCGCCGACCGCCTCACGGAAAGCTGACGTCAGCGCAGAGCCGCGCTCGCGTCTCTGGGAAACCGGAGACGCCGGGCGTGGCCTGCCTGTCGCCAAACGCCCACGACGCCAAGCCTTGCTGTGTCGAGCGGATTCGCCCGTCAAACCGATTCCGCTTTTGCGCGATCCGTTTTAGCCTTGCGCCCTGGTTCGACAGGCGGAGGCCGTTGGCGATGGTGAAGGTTCTGTTCGTCTGCACCGGCAACATCTGCCGTTCGCCCACCGCCGAGGGGGTGTTCCGCCATCTGGTCGTCCAAGCCGGGCTGGACGGGCGGATCGGCGTCGATTCCGCCGGAACCCACGGCTACCACATCGGCGAGCCGCCCGACCCGCGCAGCCAGCGGGCCGCCAAGGCGCGCGGCGTCGATCTGTCGGGCTTGCGCGCCCGCAAGGTGACGCTGGAGGATTTTTACGAGTTCGACCACATCCTGGCGATGGACGACGGGCATTTGACGCATCTGCGGCGCATGACCCCGGCGGACGCCCGGGCGGCGGTCACGCTGTTTCTGGACGACGCGCCGGACGCCGACGTCCGCGAGACGCCCGACCCCTATTACGGCGACGCGCGGGGATTCGAGCGGGTTTTCGACCTGTGCGAACAGGGGGCCGCCGGGCTGCTGGCCCGCGTTCGCCCGGATCGGTAATGTTCATTGATCGGGTGGGACCGATAGCGTCTCGCCGCCGCCCCCGCCAATGGTTTATAAAGAAAGGATTCAGCCCCCGGAGCCTTCGACGATCATGCCCACCGCCAACGGCGTTCTCGACGGGATAGCCCTCTTCGATTCCTTCACGCGCGACGAACGCGCGGCGGTCGAAGCCCAGGGCCGGGTGTTCGACGCCCCCCAAGGCCACGCGCTGATGAGCGAGGGGACGGAGGCGCAATCCCTCTATGTCCTGCTGTCGGGAACCGTCCGCGTGGTGCGCAACGACGGCATGGGCGGTCAGGTGGAGGTCGGATTCCGGCAGGCCGGGGAGTGTTTCGGCGAAATGGCCCTGGTCGATGGCGGCACGCGGTCGGCCTCGATCATCGCCGCCACGCCGGTGACGGTGTTCGAGTTGGAACGCGACCTGTTCCTGTCCCTGATTTCGCCCTCGCCCGATCTGTTGGCCAAGCTGCTGCGCGAATTGAGCCGGATGATCCGCGACGTGTCGGAGCGGGTGGTGCGCGAGGATCTGGAGCGCCGCGCCCGCATCGCCGAATCCGCGCTGGCCCGCCACCGCGCCATCACCCAGGCCGTCACCGGGCTGGCGCATGAGTTGAACACCCCCTTGGGCGTCTGCGTCACCGCCGCCAGCCATCTTCAGGATTTGGCCGGTCAGGGAATCGAGGATGTGCAGGAACCGGCGGCGCTGCTGCAATCGAACCTCGCCCGCGCCGTCGATCTGGTGGAGGCCTTCACCGCGATCGCCGCCTGCCAGCACACCGGGCCGCTGGAGGCGCTGGACGCCCGCGAGGTCGCCGAACAGGCCGTCGCCCTCTACGCCGCGCAGCATCCAAAGACCGCGCCGTCGGTTCAGATCGCCCCCGGACCGCCCTGCCCCTGGCTTGGCCACGCCGCGCATCTGGAGCGGGTGCTGCATCACCTGCTCGACAATGTCCGCGCCCACGCCTACCCCGCTGACATGACGGCGGATGCGACGGCGTCGATCACGCTCGCCCCCGCCCTGCTCGACGGCAAGGCGGCCTGGCGCCTGATCCTGCGCGACGAGGGGGTTGGCATCGCCGCGTCGCACCTTCCGGTGCTGACCGACGCCTTTTTCACCACCGCGCGCGGGCGCGGCCACAAGGGGCTGGGTCTGGCCGTGGTGTTCAACACCGTCACCGGCCCGATGGGCGGACGCCTGTCCATCGACAGCCCCCCCGGCGGCGGAACCAGCGTGACCCTCGTCATCCCACAGGAGGTGTAAGACGGGCGGGGCGATGGGGGCGCAAGGCCGCTGAAACGCAAAAAGCGCCCAATTGGGCGCTGCGTTCCGAACCAGACATGTTCTGAGGGAAAATTGGTGGAGCCGAGGAGGATCGAACTCCCGACCTACGCATTGCGAACGCGTCGCTCTCCCAGCTGAGCTACGGCCCCACACACGGCACGAACGCTGTCTTGCGTCCGGCGTGGCGCGGTTATTGTCCATTCCGGGGGGGCCTGTCAAGCGATTGATTCAAGAAAAATGTCGCGCCCTGGCGGCGGCCTATGACCAATCGCGTTCGTCCAGGCCCGGCGCGGGCATGGCGCTGGACAGCTTTGCGCCCCGTGGTTAGGGTGCGGCCAAACGTTGGCGCCCGCATTGGGACCGCCGCCCGAAAAACCGATACGGAGCAGGCCGGGCATGATCGCGCTGTATGTGCTCATCAACACCATCCTCGACCTCTTCTTCTGGGTCCTGATCCTCTCGGCGGTGCTGAGCTGGCTGGTGACGTTCAACGTCATCAACACCCGCAACCGCGCGGTCTACGTCATCGGCGATTTCCTCTACCGCGTGACCGAGCCGGTTCTGCGCCCGATCCGCAACGTTCTGCCCAACATGGGCGGGCTGGATCTGTCGCCCATCGTCGTTCTGCTGGGGATTTCCTTCGTTCAGAACCTGATGGCGCAATACTGGCCGCGCTTCTGATGGCTGGCCCGCTGGAGCCGGTGGCCGACGGCCTGCGTTTGACCTTGCGGGTGACGCCCAAAGCGTCCCGCAACGCCATCGTCGGGCTGGTTGACGCCGCCGACGGCGGGCGCGTTTTGAAGGTGACGGTCACGACCGTGCCGGAAAACGGCAAGGCGAACGAGGCGGTCGTCAAGCTGCTGGCCAAGGCGTGGAAACTGCCGAAAACCAGCCTGACGGTGGTGGCCGGGGCGACCGACCGCAACAAGATCATCCATGTGGCCGGCGATCCGGCGGCGTTGACGCCCCGCCTGACGGCCTTGATTGACGGCGTTTCAGAGTGAGTGTGGAGGCGACCATGGCGGACGCAAAGATCATCGACGGCAAGGCTTTCGCGGCCGGTCTCAGGGCGCGGGTGGCCGACGGCGTCGCCGCGCTGAAGGCCAGCCACGGCGTCACCCCCGGTCTGGCCGTGGTGCTGGTCGGCGAGGATCCGGCCAGCCAGGTCTATGTGAAGTCCAAGGAACGGGCGCTGGTCGAGCTGGGGATGAACTCCTTCGACCATCACGAATCCGCCGACATGGCCGAAGCCGACCTGCTGGCCCTGATCGACCGGCTGAACGCCGATCCGGCGGTGCATGGGATTCTGGTTCAACTGCCGCTGCCCAAGCACATCGACACGCAAAAGATTCTGGCCCGCATCGCCCCGGAAAAGGACGCCGACGGCTTCCACGTCGTCAACGCCGGTCTGCTCGCCACCGGGCAGCCGGGGGCCATCGTGCCCTGCACGCCGCTGGGCAGCCTGCTGCTGATCCGCGACACGCTGGGCCGCGACCTGAAGGGCAAGCGGGCGTTGGTGCTGGGCCGGTCCAACATCGTCGGCAAGCCGATGGCGCATCTGCTGCTTCAGGCCGACTGCACGGTGACTCTGGCCCATTCGCGCACCGTCGATCTGGCCGAGGAATGCCGCCGCGCCGACATTCTGGTCGCCGCCGTCGGTCGGCCCGAAATGGTGCGCGGCGATTGGATCAAGCCGGGCGCGACCGTCATCGACGTCGGCATCAACCGGGTTCCCGCCGCTGATCCCGCCGCCGGGGCGGGCAAGACCCGGCTGGTCGGCGACGTCGCCTTCGCCGAAGCGGTGAAGGTCGCGGGCGCCATCACCCCGGTGCCGGGCGGCGTCGGGCCGATGACCATCGCTTGCCTGATGCTGAACACGCTGGCCGCCGCCTGCCGCGCGGCGGGCGCCCCGGTCCCCGCCGAGGCGGCGCTGTGATCACCGTCCACGCCCGCGTCGAGGGCCGCGTCGTCCGCCAGCCTTTGGCGCTGGACGAACCGCTGCCCCCCGACGCGGTGTGGATCGACCTGCTGCGCCCGGACGAGGCGGAGCGCGCCCATGTCGGCGCGCTGACCGGCTGCGACCTGCCGACCCGCGCCGAGATGAAAGAGATCGAGGCGTCAAGCCAGCTCTACACCGAGGGCGAGGGCGTCTACATGACCTCCTCGATCATCTCGCGCGCCACCTCGCCGCACCCTGAGCAGGGCGAGCTGACCTTTGTTCTGACGCCACGCCACCTCATCACCCTGCGCTACACCGAACCGCTGCCGGTCATCACCTTCGCCGCCCGCTGCGTGCGCCAGCCCGAATTGCTGACCACCGGCGAAAGCGCGCTGTTCGGCCTGCTCGACGCCGTGATCGACCGGGTGGCCGACGTGCTGGAGCTGGTCGGCGGGCGCATCGACGAATTGTCGGCCCGGATTTTCGACGATTCGCTGGACAGCGGCGGCTTCGGCAAGGCGGCCAAGAAGCCCGACGAGTTGCAGGACGTGCTGCGCGGCATCGGGCGGGCGGGCGATCTGACCCACAAGGTGCGCGACAGTCTGGCCGGTCTGGACCGTCTGGTGGTGTTTTTGACCTCGGTCAGCGGCGGGCGTCTGACCAAAGACCAGAAAACCGCGCTGAAAACGATGACCCGCGATTTGCGTTCCCTGAACGAGCACGCCGGGTTTCTGGCGCATGAGGCGAATTTCCTGCTCGACGCCACGCTGGGCCTCATCAACATCGAACAGAACGCCATCATCAAGATTTTCTCGGTCGTCGCCGTGGCCCTGATGCCGCCGACGCTGATCGCGTCCGCCTATGGCATGAATTTCAAACACATGCCGGAATTGAATTGGGACTATGGCTATCCCATGGCCATTCTGCTGATGGTTCTGTCGGCGGTGGTGCCGCTTTGGTATTTCCGGCGGCGCGGCTGGCTGTGACGGGATTTCGCCGACTGTAGAAAAGGAAACCGCCGATGATCGTCCTGTCCGATTCCGCGCTCGACGCGCTGCTGGCCCAGGATGTTCCTTACGGCGACCTCACCACCGACTCCCTGGGAATCGCCGATCAACCCGCCCGGATGAGCTTCGCCGCGCGCGCCGCCATGGTGCTGGCGGGCAGCGAGGAAGCCGCCCGTCTGGTGGAAAAGGCGGGCGGGCGGGTGACGCGGGTCAGCCCCAGCGGAACCCGTCTGGAGGCCGGGGCGGTCTTTCTGGAGGCCGACGGCCCCGCCGGGGCCTTGCACCGGGCGTGGAAGGTGGCGCAGACGCTGACCGAATACGCGTCGGGCATCGCCAGCCGCGCCCGGCGGATCGTGGACGCCGCCCCCGGCGTGACGGTGGCCTGCACCCGCAAGAATTTCCCCGGATCCAAGGACATCAGCATCAAGGCGGTGATGGCCGGCGGCGCGGTGATGCACCGGCTGGGCCTGTCGGAAACCCTGCTGGTCTTCCCCGAACACCGCGCCTTCCTGCCCGGCCCGCCCGAGGATTGGATCGCCGCCCTGCGCCGCAAGGCCCCGGAAAAGAAGATCGTGGTGGAAGCCGGATCGGTCGAGGAGGCCGTCGCGCTGGCCAAGGCCGGGGCCGACGTCATCCAGTTGGAAAAGCTGCCGCCCGAGGCCGCCGCCGCCGTGATCGCCGCCACCCGCGCCTTGACCCCGCCGCCGGTGGTCGCCCCGGCGGGCGGCGTCACCGAAGCCAACGCCGCCGCCTACGCCGCCGCCGGATGCCGGTTGCTGGTGACGTCCGCCCCCTTCTTCGGCCCACCCGCCGACGTCAAGGTGACGCTGCGCCCGGCGTGAGGCTTTCCCCGCCCTAACGCGGATCCGACACCCACCAGCTTTCGATCAACGGGCCGTAAAGCGGGGTGACGGCGGGGCGGCGCAGGCGGGACCAATGGGCCAGACGGTCCACCGGGCTGTAAAACAGCGGCACCATATAGTGCCCCCACAGCAGCACGCGGTCGAGCGCCCGCGCCCGCGCCACCAGATCGGCGCGCGTCGTCGCTTCGGCGATGGAATGGGCGATGGAATCCACCACCGGGTCGCGGATGCCCGCCAGATTGCGGCTGCCCTCCTGCTCCGCCGCGTCGGATCCGTAATAATAAAGCTGCTCGTTGCCCGGTGACAGGCTGGACGCCCACCAGCGCATCACCATGTCGAAATCGAAGCGGTCCAGCCGGGCCTGGAATTGGGCGCTGTCCACCGCGCGGACGCGGGCGGCGATTCCCAACCCGTCGAGCGAGCGGGCGAACTCCAGCGCCACCCGCTCCTCCGCCGGATCGGCCAACAGAATTTCAAAGGCGAAGGGCCGGCCCGCCGCGTCGGTGAGGCGACCGTCGCGGATCGTCCATCCGGCCTCGGCCAGCAGGCCCAGCGCGGCGCGCCGGTTGGCCCGCCCGCCCGCCGGGCCGCCGCCGTCGGTGACGGGCAAGGCGAAGGGTTGGGTGAACAGGGCGGGCGGCAGCCGGTCGCGGAAGGGGGCCAGCGCGGCCAACTCCCCCCCCTGCGGCAGCCCTTGGGCGGCCAGTTCGGAATTGGGGTAATAGCTGGCCGTGCGGGTCAGCGCGCCGTGGAACAGGGTTCGCCCGATCCAGACGAAATCGGTGGCCATGCCCAGAGCCTGCCGCACCCGGACGTCGGCGAACAGCGGGCGGCGGGTGTTGAAGATCAGGCCGCGCGCCACGTCGGGACGCTGGTGCGCCAACTCCTCCCGCTCGATCCGCCCGTCGCGCAGGGCCGGGCTGTCATAGCCGGTCGCCCATTTCGCCGGGTCGCTTTCGCGGCGGACGTCGCCGTCCCCGGCCTTGAACGCTTCCAACGCCACCGAATCGTCGCGGTAATAGACGAAATCCAGCCGGTCGGCGTTGAATTGGCCCCGGCGAATCGGCAAATCCCGGCCCCAATAATCGGGAACCCGCTCGTAGGTGACGCGGCGGCCCGCGTCGACGCTCGCCACCCGGTAGGGGCCGCTGCCCAGGATCGGCTCAAGCGTCGTGCGGTCGAACGGCTTGTCGGCCCACCACGCCTTGCTGTGGATCGGCATCAGCCCCATCAGCAGCGGCATTTCGCGGTCGATCCCGCCATCCGCGTTGGGCGCGAAGGCGAAGCGGACGGTGCGCGGGTCCAATGCCTCGGCCTTGGTCACTTTGGCGTAGAACAGCCGCCGGTTGGGCGTGCCATGGACGCGCTGGGTCTCCAGCGAGAACAAGACGTCGTCCGCCGTCACCGGGGAACCGTCGTGCCAGCGCGCTGCTGAGTTGATGTGGAAGGTCACGGCGGAACGGTCCTCCGCCACCGCCAACCGATCCGCCAGCAGGCCATAGAGCGAAAAGGGTTCGTCCCACGAACGGGTCAGCAGCGTCTCGAACGTGTAGCCCAACCCCTGGGCCGGAACGCCCTTGACGATGTGCGGGTTCAGCGTGTCGAAGCTGCCGGTCACGGCCTGCCGGATCGTCCCGCCCTTGGGCGCGTCGGAGTTGACGTAGGGCAGCGCGGAGAAATCCGGCGGCAGCCGCAAATCGCCGTGCATGGCGACGCCATGGGTGGCCGTATCGGGCGGGGCCGGAAGGGTCTGCGCCAGGGCCGCTGGACCGACCAGCAGGGCCAGCGCGATGAGGAGGGGGCGAATCATGCCGACAGGGTTGCCCCTTTGCCGCACCCGCGCAAGAGTGCCTTGGCCTTGGGCGCGCTTGCGCCTAAACTCCGCCCCCGGCGGCGTCGGTGCAGCATCGGCGCCCAATAAAAACGTGCCCTGTTACGCCAGTCGAAGGACGAGAGAAGATGGATCTGAGCAAGGTTGCCGTGGGCAAGAACCCGCCCTGGGATGTCAACGTCGTCATCGAAATTCCCGTCGGCGGTGATCCGGTGAAGTACGAAGTCGACAAGGAATCGGGCGCGATGTTCGTCGACCGTTTCCTGCACACCGCGATGTATTACCCCTGCAACTACGGCTTCATCCCGCACACCCTGTCGGGCGACGGCGATCCCGTGGACGTCTGCGTGGTTGGCCGCGTTCCGGTCATCCCCGGCGCGATCCTGCGCTCGCGCCCCATCGGCGTCCTGTACATGGAAGACGAGGGCGGCGAGGACGAAAAGCTGTTGGCCGTTCCGGTGGACAAGCTGCACCCGTTCTACACCGACGTGAAGAACTACACCGACCTGCCGTCGATCCTCACCGAGCAGATCGCCCACTTCTTCGAGCATTACAAGGATCTCGAAAAGAACAAGTGGGTGAAGATTCTGGGCTGGGGCGACGCCGAAGCCGCCGCCAAGAAGATCGAAGAGGGCTTGGCCCGCGCAGCCGAAGCCAACAAGGGCAAGCCTGGCGTCATCGTTTGATCCTGGCCATGTGACGGAACCGGGGGCCACAACCCGTGGCCCCCTGTTCTCCGCGTCAGAGTTTTAGAGCTTTCCGTCCGCGACCTCGCGGTCGAAACGCCGGAAGGCGTCCTCCAGCCTCCATTGCAGCCGCGCCTTTTCGCTGCGGTCCAGCAGCGTTTGGCACACCGCCGACTCGCTTTCCCCGACCACGCAGCCATTCGCCGTCCACAGGCTGTCGCCGGGCAGGAAGCTGTGCTCCAGGCTGGCGCGGGCCAAACGCACCAGATCGCCATAGCCCAGGCCGAACTCGGTCACGCCGCGTTCCAGCTCGTTGGTCAGGTCGATGCGGCTCACGCCCTCGTCGTCGGTCGAGATCACCGTCGGCACGCCCGCCGCGCGGTAGATCGGGAAGGGGTGGTTCTTGCCCGCCACGCCCAGAATCACGTCGTTGCTGGTCAGGTTGATTTCCACCGCCACCTTGCGCGCCGCCATCAGGCGCAGAAGGCCCTGCGGGTCATCCTCAAACATCAGATCGACGCCATGGCCAATGCGTTTGGCCCCGGCGACCTCGACCGCCTTGCGGATGTGGTTGCGCAGCTCTTCCGGCGGCACCAGACCCAGCGTCAACTCGCCCGCGTGCAGGGCGACGTTGACGTCGGGGAAACGGCGGCGCGTTTCGGCGATCATCCGCATGTGCAGATCGTAATCGGCCAGCGCCACCGGGTTGTCTTCCGGCGCGACGAAATTCAGGCCGACGACGCGCGGCTCCTGCGCCGCCAGCATGGCGTTGAACAGGGTGACGGCGAAGGCCGGGCTGGGCGCCTGCGTGCGGGACACCTGCTGGATGTAGCGCACCGACACGCCGCAGCCGGGTTTGGCCGCCGACGTGCCGCAACCCAGCAGCGCGCGCATCCGCGCTTCCGCCGCGTCGATGTCCTTCTTCGCCTGCGGAATCAGGGCGGACAGACCGGCGGCGGTCAGCCTGTCGGCCATCTGGGGCAGGTCGCCGGTCCAGGGCGTCGCCTTGCCGATGTTGGCGGCGGCCCAGGTCTGGAAGGAGACCATCAGCTCGACATGCTGTTCGCCCTGGCGTCCGGCGCGGTCCACCACCTCGGCCAACAGATCGCCGGTCGAGCCGGTCGCCGCGCTGAAACGCCCGAAGGTGGCGAAAAACTGGTCGTGCAGGCTGTAGCCGGAGATCGGCAGCGCGTCGCGGGTGGACAGCGCGTCCAGCGCGACGGGATAAAGAACGCTGTCGGCGATGACCACGCCGGCCGCCGGTCGCGGGCTGTCCTTGGTCGTGCCGCAGGGCTTGTCCGGGGTCGGGGCGACCAGCGCCTTGGCGGCGCGGTCAAAGCACAGATTCGCGGCCTGGGCCAGCCGCAGATAGGTTTCCGCATAAACCGCCCCGGTCAGGTGGCTGTGCAGATCGGCCCCCTTGGGCATCCGGTAGAGGAAGGCGCGCAGTTCCGGCGGGCTGTTGCGCACCGCCTCGAACCGCCGGGCCGCCGCCGAGTCGGCGGCGACGGCGGGCTGAGCGTCGCCGCCAGCGCCGGTGGTGGGGCCGGTGGTGGGGCCGGGCGCCATCGTGGCGCAACCGGCCAACAGCAACGCCGCCAGCGCCGGAGCGGCCAGCGTCGAAAACACGCGTGTCATGGGTTTGTCCTCCCGCAATCATCCATTGCGCGAATCCTGACCCACATAATCGCCCTGACGCAATCGGCGACCGCGAATCGACGGCAATTGTGCAAAATACCAAGGGCTTGACGGTTGCGGCGGGTTGCATTGAAAGACTGTAGCGACCACGCGTTTCCCGCTATGGTGCCGTCATCTTTTCGTGTTCCCGACGACCGGAGCCGCCGCGATGACCGACACGCCCGCCCCCACCCTGCTCGACGCGGCCCGCCTGTTTCGGGCCAACGACCTGCCGGGCGCCGAGGCGACGTGCCGCGCGCTGCTCGCCATCGACCCGCACAACGCGCAGGCCGTCCATCTTCTGGGGCTGGTCGCCGCCCACACCGGCCATCCGGACGACGCGCTGGCCCTGTTCGGCGAGGCCATCGCCGAGTTGGACAGCGACGCCTCGTTCCACAACAGCCGGGGCAGCCTGCTGTTTCAGCTTGGCCGGACGGCGGAAGCGGAGGAATCCTTTCGCGCCGGGCTGGCGGTCAACGCCAAACTCCCGGAGCTGCACGGCAATCTCGGCAACGCGCTGAAGGTTCTGGGGCGGCTGGAGGAGGCGGTGGAGAGTTTCCGCGCCGCGCTGGCGTTGAAGGACAACGCCCCGGAGATGCATCATTTCCTGGCCGCCGCCCTGCGCGAGTTGGGCCAGTTGGAGGCGGCGGAGGAGCATTTCGGCAAGGCGCTGGAACTCGCCCCCGATTATCTGGAGGTCCATTACAGCCTGGCGGAGTTGCTCTCCACCCAAGGGCGGCTGGAAAAGGCCGAAGAATCCTTCCGCACCGTGCTGGCCGCCGCGCCGCGCTTCGTTCCGGCCCAGATCGGTCTGGCCCACGCGCTGCAAAGCCTGGATCGCGCGTCGGAGGCCATCGACGCCATCGAGGCGGCGCGCGAACAGGCCCCCGATCATCCGATGATCCAGTTCACCCGCCGCTTGATCTATTCCAGCGCGGTGCCGGGCTGGCATCTGCCGATGATCAATGATTTTGAGCGCAACGACGCCTACAAACAATCGCTGGAACGGGCGGTGAAGCCCGACTCGCTGGTGCTGGAGATCGGCACCGGATCGGGCATCGTCGCCATGATGGCCGCCCGCGCCGGGGCCAAACAGGTCGTCACCTGCGAGGTCAACCCGATCCTGGCCCGCGTCGCCAAGGAAACCGTCGCCAACAACGGCTACGCCGACCGCGTCACCGTGGTGCCGCGCCTGTCCACGCAATTGACGGTGGGCGAGGGCGGCGATTTGCCGGAAAAGGCCGACGTCTTCGTCTCGGAACTCATCAACATCGGCATGCTGGCCCCGCGCATGCTGTCCGTGCTGCAACACGCCCGCACCCATCTGGTGAAGCCGGGCGGGGCGATCATCCCGCGCGCCTCGACCGTTTACGCCATGCTGATCGAAACGCCGGAGCTGGCCCGCATCAACCCGTTGAAGCGGATCGACGGTTTCGACATGTCCAGCTTCGACGTCTTCCGCTCCCCCGGCTATCAACAGCTTGATCTGGCCGCCGACGCGCACAGCGCGCTGTCGGACTCCTTCACCGCGCTGGATTTCGACTTCACCCGCAACATGCCCGAAGAGGGCGAGCGGGAGATCGCGGTCACGGTGACGAAGGAGGGAACCTGCCACGGCGTCGCCTTCTGGTTCGACCTCGTCATGGACGAGGAGGTGGTCTACAAATCGGAAAGCCTGGCGCGCACCAACCACTGGAAACAGGCGATGACCTTCCTGGAATCGCCGATCAAGGTCCGCCCCGGCGACCGTCTGACCGTGATCGCCCGTTACGACAACAACCAGATCTCGTTTGGCATCGGCGGGTGACATGACTCCTCCCCAATCCGGGGCATTCATGCCAGTGGACCGCCGCGCCGTCGTGTCCTGGTGCCTGTATGATTGGGCGAATTCCGCCTACAACACCATCATCACCACCTTCGTCTTTTCCGTCTATTTCGCCCGTGGCGTGGTTGGCGATCCGGTCGCCGGAACCGCGCGGTGGAGCGCGGCGATGACCGTCGCCGGGATCGCCATCGCCGTGCTCAGCCCGCTGTTGGGGGCCATCGCCGACCGGCATGGGCGGCGCAAGCCCTGGATGGCGCTGTTCACCGGGATCACCGTGGCGCTCAGCGCCGCGCTGTGGTGGGTGCGGCCCGATCCGGCGGACGCGCTGTTCGCCCTGGTCTGCGTCGTCGTCGCCACCGTGTCTTTTGAACTGGCGAACGTCTTCTACAACGCCAGCCTGCCCGCTCTGGTCCCGCCGCGCCTGTTGGGGCGGGTGTCGGGCTGGGGCTGGGGCGTCGGTTATTTCGGCGGGCTGGTCTGTCTGGTCGTCGCGCTGTTCGGCTTCGTGAAGGCCGAAACGCCGCTGTTCGGCCTGTTCGGGCTGAGTTGGGACCAGTGGGGGCCGCAGGCCAACATCCGGGCCACGGCGCTGCTGGTCGCCCTGTGGTATGGGCTGTTCGCCCTGCCCTATTTCCTGTGGGTTCCCGACGAACCGCCCAATGGCCGCTCTCTGGTCCAGGCGACGCGGGAGGGGGTGGCGATGCTGGGCCGTACCCTGCGCCACGCCGGACAACACCGGCAGGCGGTGCGTTTCCTGATCGCCAGCGCCTTTTACCGCGACGGCATCAACACCATCACCGCCTTTGGCGGGCTGTTCGCCGCCGGGACCTTCGGCATGAGCTTTGAGGAAATCGTCCTCTTCGCCATCGCTTTGAATGTGGTGGCCGGGTTTGGCGCCATCGGATTCGCCTGGATGGACGACCGGGCGGGAGCCAAGCCGGTGATTCTCGCCGCGCTGGCGGGGATGCTTCTGTTCGGCCTGCCGCTGCTGCTGGTGTCGGACAAGCTGTGGTTCTGGCTGTTGGCACTGGGGCTTGGCGCCTTTTTCGGCCCGGCCCAGGCGGCGGGGCGGTCGATGATGGCGCGGCTGTCGCCGCCCGGCATGACCGGCGAGATGTTCGGCCTCTATGGGTTGACCGGGCGCTTTGTCGGCTTCTTCGGCCCGTTGCTGTTCGGGTTGGCGACGGAGGCCTTCGCCAGCCAGCGCGCGGGCATGGGCGCCGTTCTCGCTTTCTTTGTCATCGGTTTCGGGCTTATGCTGAGGGTGCGTGAACCGGCCCTGCCGCGTCAGAACGCCGCAAACTGAGAGATTTTCCGGTCCAACGCTGTTACCTTCGCGTTTGCTGCGACGCACAATGTCGAGCCGAGGGACCGGATCATGCTGCACATCAAAGACATCGAGGCGTTCGCCCGCATCAATGAGGCGTTGAACGCCGATGCGGACACCCCCGTCACCGAAGAATCCACCACCACCATCCACCCCGCGATGCTGCTGGCGATGGTCGCCACCGGGCGGCTGCCCATGTCGGCCCTGCCAAAGCCCAAGGAACCGACCGCCGCGCCCACCCTGTTTCCCTGGCTGCGGCCCGGCTCCTAACGGCTGGCGTCACGCGCCCGGCAGACAGCCCAACCCGACCAGGGTCCGCCGCACCGCCTCGTCCAACCCCGTGCAGGGTTCTTCGCCGAGAAACGCGACCAGTCGGCGGTTGTCCAACCGCACCGGCTGTTCCCACAGATAGCGCATCTCCGCCAATTCGCGGAAGAGCGGCACAAAGGGTGCGGCCAGCCGCAGCAGCGGCCAGGGGAAGCGCCGAATCGGCAGCGCCGAGTCGCCGACCGCCCGCGCGATGGCCGCCGCCATGGCGCCGCCATCGGCGTCCCAAAAACCTTCGAAATGGAAGGTCGCCGCGTCGTCCAACTGGTCGGCCCGCTCCAACAGGCGGACCGCCGTCTCCGCCACGTCGGGCAGATAGGCCCATTGATGGCCGATTCCGGGGCGGCCTGGATTGACCACGCGCGTCACCGGACGGCCCGGCTTGACCAGCCCTTGCGCAAACCAGGTGTTGCCGGAGCGTGGTCCGAAGAAATCGCCCGCGCGCAGGATCAACAGCTTGGCCCCCCGCTCCACCGCCTTGCGCAGACGGCGTTCCATCTCCACCCGGATCGCGCCCTTGCGGGTGACGGGGTTTTGCGGCGCGTCCTCCCCCACCAGCGGAAAGGCGTCGGGGCCGTAATTGTAGACGGTGCCGGGCAGGAAAATCCGCGCGCCCTGCGCCGTGGCGGCGGCGATGCTGGCATCCACCATCGGCAAGACCAGTTGCCCCCAGTTGCGATAGCCCGGCGGGTTGACCGCGTGAACGATCAGCGAGGCCCCTTCGGCGGCGGCGGTCACGTCGGCGGCGCGCATGGCGTCGCCGCCGATCCAGGTGAACCCGTCGTCCGACGCGCGCTGCCGGGCCGGGTCGCGGTGCAGGGCGCGCACCCGCCAGCCCGCCGCAACCAACCGCCGCGCCATTTCCCCGCCAATTCCCCCGGTCGCCCCCAAAACCAGCGCCGTCTTTTGATCCGTGCCCATCATTCGTCTCCGTCTGTCTTGCTGGGATCGGCCCTCAGGATGACAGGACGGAGGATGAAGGAAATTGTCGAACGGAGTGGAGTCGCTATACTGAAATCGATGAACCCGGAACCGCCCAGTTGGGATCTCTACCGCAGTTTTCTGGCGGTGCTGCGCGACGGCTCGCTGTCGGCGGCGGCGCGGTCGCTTGGCTTGACGCAACCGACGCTGGCCCGGCACGTCGCCGCCTTGGAAGAGGCGGTTGGCGGCGCGCTGTTCGTCCGCTCCCCGCGCGGGTTGGAGCCGACCGACGCGGCGCTGGCGCTGAAACCGCAGGCCGAGTCGCTGGAGGCCACGGCGGCGGCGCTGTGGCGAACCGCCTCGGGTCTGGGCGACGCGGTGCGCGGCCCGGTGCGGGTGACGGCCAGCGAGATCGTCGGCGCCCGCGTCCTGCCGCCCATCCTCGCCCGCTTGCGCGCCCGTCACCCGGAGCTGGTGATCGAGCTGGTCCTGTCCAACAGCCTGGACAATCTGCTGCAACGCGACGCCGACGTCGCCGTCCGCATGGTGGAGCCGGACCAGCAGGCGCTGGTCGTCCGCAAGATCGGCTCCATCGCCTTGGGGCTGCACGCCCATCGGGAGTATCTGGAGCGTCAGGGCGCGCCGCTGGACTTGGCCGATCTGGCCCGCCACAGCGTGATCGGCTTTGATCGGCCAAGCCCGGCGATCCGCGCCATGGCCCAACGCATGGCCCAACGGGTTCCGGGTTTTCTGGAAACGCCCTTCGCCCTGCGCACCGACAGCGATCTGGCCCAGCTTGCCGCCATCGAGGCCGGATTCGGCGTCGGCATCTGCCAAATCCCCTTGGCCCGCCGCAACTCAGGCTTGGTCCGGCTGCTGCCCGAATCGCTGGAGCTGACGATGGGCGTCTGGGTCGCCATGCACGAGGATTTGCGTTCAACCCCCCGCTGCCGCGCCGTGTTCGACGGGCTGGTCCAGGGGTTGAGCGCCTATGTGGCGGAGATTCCGCGTTCCGGCGCTTGAGTCGGTTGCAACCTGATGGTTCGGCGGCGCCTCGCCCCCTCCCCGGCCCTCCCCCGCTCACGCGGGCTACCGTATTCACACATCTTTGGCTTAGGCAACTCATTGGAAGAAAAAGAACTTTTCTCCGTCATTCCCGCGAAGGCGGGAATCCAGGCTTATCCATAAGGTTCGTCTGGCAAACTCTGGATCCCCGCCTTCGCAGGGATGACGAAAAAGTCATTTTGTTTCAATTGGTTGCGGCAAGAAAACGATGTGTGCATGCCGTAACTCACGCTGGGGAGTTAGGAAGGGGGCAAAGGGTTCCCCGCTTAAGCCCCCCACCCCATGCGCTGTTCCACCCCGTCGGCGGCCTCTTTCAGGATCGCGGCGCTGTGGCGGAGCGCGGCTTCTTCATCGGGGGCAAAATCGGGCAGGATGGTGTCGATCACCCCGCGCGCGCCGATGACGCGGGGAAGCGACAGCACCACGTCGGGGACTCCGACCACCAGCTCGTTCAGCACGGCGCAGGTCGTCACCAGCTTTTCATCCCCGGCGATGGCGGCGACCAGACGGGCCAGCCCGCCGCCGATGCCGAACGCGGTGTGGCCCTTGCCCGCGATGATGTGGTAGGCGGCGCGGCGCACCCCCTCGTCAATCGCCGCCCGGTCCTCGGCGGTCAGCGGTTGGCCAAGCTGAGCGGCGGCACGGTAGACCGGAACCCCGGCGACGGTGGCGCCCGACCACAGCAACACCTCCGAATCGCCATGCTCGCCGACGACGTGGGCGTGAACCGATTTCGGCGTCACCCCCAGACGCGCGCCCAGCAAAGCGCGGAAGCGCGCGGTGTCGAGAACCGTGCCGGAACCGATGACCCGGTGTGGCGGCAGACCGCTGATGCGGGTGGCGATCTGGGTCATCACGTCCACCGGGTTGGTGGCGACCAGCAACACCGCGTCGGGGGCGGCGGCCAGCACGGCGGGAATCACCTCGGCGAAGACCCGCGCGTTGCGCTCCAGCAGATCGAGTCGGGTTTCCCCCGGCTTTTGCCCGACCCCCGCCGACAGCACGACCACCCCCGCCCCCTCCAGCGCGGCGTAAGGACCGGCGTGGACGGCGACCGCGTGGGTGAAGGGAATCGCGTGCGCGATGTCCTGCGCCTGGGATTTGGCCAGCGCGGCGTTGGCGTCCACCAGGACGATCTCGCTCGCCGCGCCGGTCGTCACCATGGCGAAGCCGGCGGTGCTGCCGACAAAGCCCGCCCCAACGATGCCAACTTTCATGTCCGCTTCCTCCCACGCCTGTTTTTCTGATGCACGCGACCCCAGCCTGCGACCGGCGGCGGCGGCGCGCAAGCGCACACACCGTGCCACGGATCTTTCACCACCGAACTTTCCGCAGGGCGCGACGAAACGTCCCCTTGTCCAATGGTCATACCAACCCGTAATGTTGCAACGCAGCAAAATGGATGAAATCGCCAGCCTGCGCTGTTCGTCACAAAAACCGTCGCCGACGCGGGCTAATCTGCGTCGACGCGGCTACCCTCGCACCGGATCCGGTCATGACCGTTCGCAACCTCGACAAGCTGTTCAAGCCCGCCTCCATCGCGTTGATCGGGGCCAGCCGCAAGCCGGGAACGGTGGGGGCGGTGGTCGCCCGCAACCTGTTCCAGGCCGGGTTCGACGGGCCGGTGATGCCGGTCAACGCCACCGAACGCTCGGTCGAAGGCGTCCTGACCTACAAAACGGTGGACAGCCTGCCGATCACCCCCGATCTGGCGGTGATCTGCACGCCCCCCGCCAGCGTGGCGGCGACCATCGACGCGCTGGGCAAGCGCGGCACCAAGGCCGCCATCGTCATGACCAGCGGCATGACCGCTGAACAAACCCAGGCGATGCTCGACGCCGCCAAGCCTTATCTGATGCGGGTTCTGGGGCCGAACAGCCTGGGGGCGATGGTTCCCGGACGCGGCATGAACGCCAGCTTCGGCCCGGTGGCCCCGAAAAAGGGCGACGTCGCGCTGGTGGCGCAATCGTCGATGGTCGTGACCTCGATCGCCGATTGGGCGACCTCGCGCGGGATCGGTTTTTCGCATCTGGTGTCGCTGGGCGACCGGGGCGACGTCGATTTCGGCGATCTGCTGGATTATCTGGCGTCGGACGTCACCGTCCGCGCCATCCTGCTCTACATCGAGAGCATCAGCCACGCCCGCAAATTCATGTCGGCGGCGCGCTCCGCCGCCCGGCAAAAGCCGATCATCGTCATCAAGGCCGGACGGTCGGACGAGGCGCAAGAGGCCGCCGCGTCCCACACCGGGGCGCTGGCGGTGTCGGACGCCGTCTATGACGCCGTGTTCCGCCGCGCGGGCATCCTGCGGGTGAACGACTTGGCCGAGCTGTTCGACGCCGCCGGAACGCTGGGCACCGGCGTGCCGATCACCGGCGACCGGCTGGCCATCCTGACCAACGGCGGCGGCATGGGGGTGATGGCGACCGACAAGCTGATCCACGCCGGCGGCCGACTCGCCGGCCTGTCATCGGACGCCCAAGAGGCGATCACGGCGGCGCTGGGCGCCGTTCCCGGCGGCGGCCCACGCGGCAACCCGCTGTTGGTCGGGGCCGACGCCTCGCCCAAACGCTACGCCGACGCGCTGAACGCGCTGATGCAGGACACCAGCAACGACGCGGTTCTGGTTCTGCACTGCCCATCCGCCCTGACCGACAGCGCCGCCATCGCGCAAGCCGTGACGGACACCGTCGTCGCCAACAAGTCGCGCCGCCACCCGGTGCTGACCAGTTGGATCGGCGACGGGTCGGCGGCGGATGCCCGCAAGCTGTTCTCGGCGAACCGCATCCCGACCTATGACGGCCCGTCCAACGCGGTGCGCGCCTTCCTGCATCTGGTGCGCTACCGGCGCAGCCAGGATTTGCTGATGCAGACGCCGCCCTCGGTCGCCGACGAGTTCCAGCCCGACGGCATCGCCGTCAACCGGGTGATCTCGCGCGCCATCGCCGAAAAGCGCGACTGGCTGAGCGAGTATGAGGCCAAGCGCGTGCTGGCCGCCTACGGCATCCCGGTGGTGGACACCCGCGTGGCCGAAACGCCGGAGGAGGCCGCAACCGCCGCCAAAATCATCGGCGGCCCCATCGCCCTGAAAATCCTGTCGCACGACATCACCCACAAATCCGACGTCGGCGGCGTCGCCCTGGGCCTGACCAGCCCGGAGGAGGTGCGCGCGGCGGCGGAAGCGATGCTGGAGCGGGTGCGCGAGCACGCCCCCGACGCCCGGATCGAGGGCTTCACCGTTCAGGAAATGGCGGTGCGCCCCGACGCCTATGAGCTGATCGTCGGCATGACCGAGAATGAGCTGTTCGGCCCGGTCCTGCTGTTCGGCGAGGGCGGCATCGGCGTGGAGGTGGTGGACGATTATGCGCTGGCCCTGCCGCCGCTGAACATGCGGCTGGCCAGCGATCTGATGAGCCGCACCCGCATCTGGAAGCAGTTGCAGGGCTACCGCTCGCGCGCCGCCGTCGATCTCGACGCGGTGGCGCTGACGCTGAACAAGGTGTCGCAACTGATCGTCGATTTCCCGGAAATCGCCGAGTTGGACATCAACCCGCTGCTGGCCGATTCCGAGGGCGTGCTGGCGCTCGACGCCCGCATCAAGGTCGGGGTTCCCGCCCTGTCGGGGGCCAAGCGGCTGGCGATCCGCCCCTACCCCAAGGCGCTGGAAGACCGCATCACCATCAAGGATGGCCGCCAGTTCGTCGTCCGCCCGATCCTGCCGGAGGACGAGCCGCTGGTGCATCAATTGGTGGAAAACCAGACGGCGGAGGATCTGCGCCTGCGCTTCTTCGCGCCGCTGAAACGGCTGTCGCACCAGGCGGCGGCGCGGCTGACCCAAATTGATTACGACCGCGAAATGGGGTTGATCGCCATAGGCCCCGATCCCGACACCGGCGACACCATCATGTTCGGCGTCGTCCGCATCAACGCCGACCCCGACAATCTGCGGGCCGAATACGCCGTGATGGTGCGGTCGGACATGAAGGGCCAGGGGTTGGGCTACATCCTGATGAACAAGATCCTGGATTACGCCCGCTCGCGCGGCATCAAAGAGGTCTATGGCGAGGTTCTGCGCGAGAACACCAACATGCTGGGCATGTGCCGCGCCCTGGGCTTCGTCCGCAAAGAGAACATGGACGAGCCGGGCGTGGTCGAGGTGCGGATCGAGCTGGGCGGCGGTTTGGCGGCGGAATAAGCGATGGATGAAGGCGGGTCGGTGTTGCGTCGCAGCATTCCGGCGGCGTAACGTTGGGTGCGGCGGCAACGCCGCCCACCTTCCTTCATCGTTTCGAGGACGCAACCGATGGCCGCCGACGATCTCATCACCCAAGGCGCCTTTGCCCTGTATCAGGCGGAAAACCAGCACCGCATCACGGAATTCGCCAAATCGCCGAACGCCGACGCCGCCATCGCCGCCGACTTCAACGATTACAAGCAGCGTTACCTGCGCAAATTCCAGGACCTGAACGCCAGCCTGACCCGTCTGGGCCTGACCATCACCCGCGCCGCGTGACCTTCGGCCGCCACCAGGACGGCGTCGGTCTTGCCGCCCGCCGACGTTCGGCGTTGTCCAGCACGGCGCGGCGACCGGCGCCGTCCAACCGGCTCCAGTCGCGGATCTCGTCCAGGCTGCGGAAACAGCCCAGGCAAATGTCGGCGTCGTCCAGCGTGCAGTGACGCACGCAGGGCGAGGGAACGGGTTGATCGTCGTCGGGGATCGCGTCGTCGGGAATCGGGGCCATGGTCTTGATTCGGTTGTTCCGACTCTGCACTATGAGGCCAGCCGCCGCCGCGCCGCAAGCCGGACGCACGCGCCGCCAACCGTCGGAAACGGTTGGGAAAGCCGGGATCGCGCGCGTATACTGCGGCCATCATGGCCCGCATGCTGTTCCTTCGCGACATCGATTCCGACGTGCAACTGCGTTGCTGCGCCTGTGGGCACAGCGGCCTGTTGCCGCGTTCCATGCTGGTGCGCCGCTTTGGCCAGAGCTATCCGGTTCTGTCCATCGCGCCGCATTACCGCTGCTCGCGCTGCGATTCCCGCGACACCGAAAGCCGCCCGGCGCTGGTTTTGCCAACGGTGCTGGAGCATGAGGACGCGCCCGATCCGTCGTTCGACGCCTCTCTGGCGGCGCTGAACGGCCTGCTGGCCTCGATACGCGGGTCCGATGAGGCGGAGGACGCGCCGAGACGGACGAACGGCCCGGCGCCCGACTCGATGCCCGACTGGACGCTGGAGCGCAGCGCCCCGCTGGACGCCTTGCCGCCGGACGACGATCCGCCCGACCCGTTGGACGATCATCCGTCGGCGCGCGGCGGCCTTGCCGACACCGACGACGACGAGGCCGACGGTTTGCCCGATTGGGCCGATTGGCGCCGGACTCTGGCCGACCGCATCGAGGATCCCCCGCGCAAGCCCGACCGTTCCCCGCCCGCCCGCCCGCTTGAAGAGTTGGTCGCCGACGGCCCGGCGGACGACGCCGATCCGTTGTGGGAACCCGTGTCGCTGGCCGAGATGGCCGACCGCCACGGCGCGCCGCCGCCCGTGGTTGAGGATGAGGACGAGGTGGCGGAGGACTGGACCCCCGCCCCCCGCAAGCCCGCGCCCCGCGCCGCCGCCATCGACGATGTCCCCGCCGACGAAACGCTGGACGCCATGCGCCGTTTCTTCGCCCAAGCCGATCTTGAGGAGGAGGAGGACGCCCCAGTTCCAGCGGCCAAGCCCCGCCCCATGCCCGCGTGGATGGACGACCGCGACGCCACGCCAGACGCCGAACCGACCGAAGACGGGGCGCGCGCCACGGACGATTTGGAGTCGGCCTTCTCGCACAAGGCCCTGGTCCGCCGCGATTTCGACGAGGATATCGACGAAGATATCGACGACGAGGACGCCTTGTCCGAGGAGGATTTCGCGGACGGCGATTCAGACGACGAGAGCGCGACCAAAGCGGACGCGCGCGGTTGGGCCGACATCCTGGACGATGAGGAGCCGACGGACGAGGAGATCCTCGCCTTCGCCATCCGCGACCCGGAAAAGCTCGCCCCCGCCCCGCCGCCACCGCCACCTCCCCCGCCGCCGGTTCGGGCCAAGGCCGAACGCCCGGCCAAGCGCGCCGCCGCCAGCGCGGCCAACGGCGAGGAGGATGGCGGACTCGACAAGACCATCGCGGCCCTGCGCTCGATGATCGAAGACGCCGCGACCGAGCCGAAGGCCGCGCCGCGCCGCAAAGCCAAAGCGGCCCCGCCGCCGCCGGTGGACGAGGATGATTCGGACGACGCGCCCGCCCCGCCCTTCGCCATCGCGGACGACGACGCGCCGCCGCCGCGCAAACCCGTTGGCAAGCCGTCGGCCAGCAAGGGCGGCAACGCCAAGCAATCGGCCCAGGAACGCGAGATTGAAGAGGCGATGAAGGCCCTGCGCGATCTGGTCGAGGACGAGGACGACGACGACGTCCCGCCCAAAAGCGCCGTCCCGCCGCGCGAAGCCGCGAAAGCCCCCCAGCCCGCCTGGGATGAAGACGACGACGCTCCGCCAGCGCGCGCGCCATCCCGGCGCGCCATGGACGACGAGCCGCCCAGCGCCAAACCTCCGCCGCCGCCTCAGCCGACCAAGGACGGCAGCCCGCTCAGCAAGACCATCGCGACCTTGCGCGGGATGCTGGAATTGGACGGGCGGAAAAAACGCTGACGGCGTCGCCGGTCAGCCATTCTCCGCCAGAACCGACCCAGCCAGATAGAGCGAGCCGCAAATCAGCACGCGGGCCGGGCCTTTTCGCCCGGCGACCAAGGCGGCGAGCGCCACCGCCACGCTGTCCGCCGCCGCCGTGTCGGCGATGCCGCAAGTCCGCCCGGCCTCCGCTGATTCCTCGGCGGTCAGGGACGCTTCCTCGCCGGGAATCACCACGGTGCGCATGGCGTGGGCGAAGGGGGCCAGAGGGGCCAGAAACTCGTAGGGATCCTTGCTGGCCAACATGCCGTAGATCAGCAGCAGCGGGCGGGCGCCGTCGGGACGGGCGCCATCGGCTTCTGACCAATCCACCGCTTGGCGGGCCAGAACCTCGCCCGCCGAATCATTGTGACCGCCGTCCAACCACAGCTCCCACCCCGACGGCAACGCGTCGGTCAAAGGGCCGCGCGTCAGCCGTTGCAGCCGGGCGGGCCATTCGACCGAGGCCAGCCCCCGGCGGATCGCCGCCTCGTCCACCGCCAACGGCAGATGATCGAGGCAGGCCAGCGCCAGACCGGCGTTGCCGATCTGGTGCGCGCCGGGCAGGCCGGGCATCGGCAGGTCGAGCGTCCGCGCCGCGCTGTCAAAACGGAAGCCGCCCGGTTGCGGCGTGGCGGTCCAGGCGTGGATCGGCGCGTGAATGGCGTTGGCGCGCAGGTTCAGCGCCTTGCGCGCGTCCGCCGCCGGTTGTTCGGCCATCACCACCGGAACGCCGGGCTTGAAGATTCCGGCCTTCTCGCTGGCGATTTCCATCAGCGAGTCGCCCAGGAACTGGCGGTGATCGTAGGAAATGCGGGTGATCGCCGTCACGGCGGGCTGGTCGATGACGTTGGTGGCGTCCAACCGCCCGCCCAAGCCGGTTTCCAGCAGCACGACGTCCGCCGGAACGCGGGAAAAGGCGAGGAAGGCGGCGACCGTCGTCACCTCGAAAAAGGTGATCGGGCCGCCCGCGTTGGCCGTCTCGCACTCTTGCAGCAGGGCGGCGAGGTGGTCGTCGTCGATCAAGGTTCCCGCCAACCGGATGCGCTCGTGAAAGCGCACCAGATGGGGCGAGGTGTAGACGTGGACCCGATAACCGGCGGCTTCCAGAATGGCGCGCAGGAAGGCGACGGTCGATCCCTTGCCGTTGGTTCCGGCGACATGGACCACCGGCGGCAAACGCCGCTCGGGATGGTCCAGCGCCGCCAGCAGCCGGTGCACCCGGTCCAACGACAGGTCGATGACCTTCGGATGAAGCCCCTTCAAACGATCCAGAACCGGATCGGAGCGGTGTGTGTCGGTCATCGCCGCCTGTCCCTGTCCCTTGCGCCCACTGTCCCTTGCGCCCTCTTGCCCGTCGCGTCCGCTGTTGCGGACGCTGTCAGTCGTCGCCCGCCCCCGGCTGGGACGCCGACGCCGTCGTCACAACCACAGCGTTGCTGACCGGAGCCTCTTCAAAATCGGCGTCCATCACCTCGACCGCGCTGCGGACGGGTTGCGTCAACAGGTCGATCACCCGAACCAGAGTGTCGCGCAGGTCGCGGCGGTGGACGACCATGTCGACCATGCCGTGTTCCAGCAGATATTCCGACCGCTGGAAGCCCTCGGGCAGAGTCTCGCGAATCGTGCCTTCGATGACGCGGGCGCCGGCGAAACCGATCTGCGCGCCCTTTTCGGCGATGTGGATGTCGCCCAACATGGCGAAAGACGCGGTGACGCCGCCGGTCGTCGGGTCGGTCAGCACGACGATGTAGGGCAGCCCGGCTTCCTTGACCATCTCCACCGCGATGGTGGTGCGCGGCATCTGCATCAACGACAGAATGCCTTCCTGCATCCGCGCCCCGCCCGAGGCCGGAACAACGATCAAGGGGGCCTTCTTCGCCACCGCCAGCTTGGCGGCGGTCAGCAGCCCTTCGCCGACGGCGATGCCCATCGAGCCGCCCATGAAGCCGAAATCAAACACGGCGACCACGGCGGACAACCCGCCGATCCGCCCGTTGCCGACGACGATGGCGTCGGTGCGCCCGGTCTTGACCTGCGCCTCTTTCAGGCGGTCGGTGTAGCGCTTTTGATCGCGGAATTTCAGCGGATCGGCGACCGACTTGGGCAGTTCCACCCCGTCATAAGCGCCGTCGTCGAAAATCGATTGCAGCCGCTTGATCGGGTCGAGCCGCATGTGGAAGCCGCAATGCTGGCAGACATGCAGATTCTCTTCCAGCTCGCGATGGAACAGCATCGCCTCGCAGCTCGGGCATTTGTGCCAGAGGTTGTCGGGAACCTCCTTGCGGGCGTAGAGGGCGCGGATCTTGGGACGGACGTAATTGGTAAGCCAGTTCATGGAACGCCTTTCAACGGCACGGCGACGCGCTGGATGTTGGCAGCCGACTGGACCACATCAAGCGATTCGGTCTGATGGTTGCCGTGAGCGGTTTTTGCTGCCGGTGTGGTAATGCGGAATCGCGCGCTTGTAAACCGTTCCGCCAAGGGGCGGCCCGCGCGCTCCGCGCAAAAAAGCGCCCGCCGTCCCCCCTGCGTCGGAGGACGGCGGGCGGCCTTGATCTTACCCCCGCGCCCCGCGCACGCCTGCGGCCAGTTCGCGGACGAAGCCCAGCACATCCTCGACCACGCCCGGACGCAACGCGCCGCTCTCGTCCAGCCCGTCGGCCAGACGGGTGACGATGGCCGAACCGACGACGGCGGCGTCGGCGACGCGCGCGATCTCGGCGGCCTGGGCGGGGGTCTTGATGCCGAAGCCGACGGCGATGGGCAGATCGGTGTGACGCTTCAACCGGGCCACCGCCGCGTCCACGGCGGTGTTGGCGGCGCTGGCCGTGCCGGTGATTCCGGCGATGGACACGTAATAGATGAAGCCCGAGTTGTTTTGCAGAACGGCGGGCAGGCGCTTCTCATCGGTGGTCGGCGTCGTCAGGCGGATGAAGTTCACCCCGGCCTTGACCGCCGGGACGCACAGCTCGCCATCCTCTTCCGGCGGCAGATCGACGATGATGAGGCCATCCACCCCGTCGGCCTTGGCGTCCACCAGAAAACGGTCCACGCCATAGGCGTAGATCGGGTTGTAATAGCCCATCAGGATGATCGGGGTGTCGGCGTCCTTTTTGCGGAAATTCCGCACCAGCTCCAGCGTCTTGCGCACGCTCATCCCGGCGGCCAGCGCCCGCAGGGACGACGCCTGAATCGCCGGGCCGTCGGCCATCGGGTCGGTGAAGGGAACCCCCAGCTCGATCAAATCGGCGCCGGCGGCGGGCAGCCCGTCGAGCAGCGCCTGGCAAGCGGCCGGATCGGGATCGCCCGCCGTGATGAAGGTAATGAGACCGGCGCGGCCCTCGGCCTTCAGCGCCTGGAAACGACGGTCGATTCGCGATTCGGCGGGACGGCTTTCGGCAACGGCGTTCACAGGCTCACTCCCAGATGCTGGGCGACGGAGAAGATGTCCTTGTCGCCACGGCCCGACAGGCACAGGACCATCAGATGGTCTTTCGGCAGGGTCGGGGCGCGCTTGATGATTTCGGCGATGGCGTGGGCGGATTCCAGCGCCGGGATGATGCCCTCGGTCTTGGCGCAGAGCTGGAACGCCTCCAACGCCTCGGCGTCGGTGGCCGAGGAATATTCGACGCGGCCAACGTCGTGCAGCCACGCGTGTTCCGGGCCGACGCCGGGGTAATCCAGACCGGCGGAAATCGAATGGCCTTCCAGGATCTGGCCGTCCTCGTCCTGCAACAGATAGGTGCGGTTGCCGTGCAGCACGCCCGGACGCCCGCCATTGATCGAGGCGGCGTGATCCAGCGGGCCTTTTTCGATGCCGCGCCCGGCGGCCTCGACCGCGATCATCTTGACCGAGGAGTCGTCAAGGAAGGGGTGGAACAGGCCGATGGCGTTCGATCCGCCGCCGACGCAGGCGATCAGCGAATCGGGCAGGCGGCCTTCCTGCTCCTGCATCTGGGTCTTCACCTCGTCGCCGATGACCGATTGGAAATCGCGGACGATGCTGGGGTAGGGGTGGGGACCGGCGGCGGTGCCGATGATGTAGAAGGTGTCGGCGACGTTCGTCACCCAGTCGCGCAGCGCCTCGTTCATCGCGTCCTTCAGCGTCTTCGCGCCGGAGGTGACGGCGCGAACCTCCGCCCCCAGCAGCTTCATGCGGAAGACGTTCGGCGCCTGACGGGCGATGTCGGTTTCGCCCATGTAGATGACGCAGGGCATGTTGTAGAGCGCGCAGACGGTCGCCGTCGCCACGCCATGCTGACCGGCCCCGGTTTCGGCGATGATGCGGGTCTTGCCCATGCGCCGGGCCAACAGGATTTGCCCGATGCAGTTGTTGATCTTGTGCGCGCCGGTGTGGTTCAGCTCCTCGCGCTTGAAATAGATCTTGGCGCCGCCCAGCATCTCCGTCAGGCGTTCCGCGTAATAGAGCGGGTTGGGGCGCCCGACATACTGCTTGAGCTGTTGGCGCATCTCGCCTTCAAAGGCGGGGTCGGCGCGGGCCTCGCGGTAGGCCTTTTCCACGTCGAGGATCAACGGCATCAGCGTTTCGGCGACGTAGCGCCCGCCATAAATGCCGAAATGCCCCTGTTCATCGGGACCGGAGCGGTAGGTGTTGGGTCTGGTCATCGTCTGGGGAACTGCCTGAAGCGAGGTTGACGCGCCGTCAAAGGCGTCACCATAGCGGTGACGCGCGCCGATTTGAAGCGTCCGGCCAATCATCGGGGAAATCAATCCCGCAAATCAGACCGTTGCGCGGCGCCGCATCAGGAGATGGAGCGGCGCACGGGCGCGACAAGCGGCGTTGCCGCGCATGGGCCGGGCGCTTACAGTGTTTCCCCACGCCCACGGTTGTTTTCGGAAAGCGCCGCCCATGCCTGCCCCCCTCTCCCCCACGGAACCGGAACCGACCGCGCCGCGCCGCATCCTGGTGGTGGAGGACAGCCCGCTGAACCAAATGATCGTCAACGCGGTTCTGACCTCCGTCGGCTATCAAGTGGAGATGGCCAACAACGGGCTTGAGGCGGTGATGGCGGCGCAGGCTGGCGGCTTCGATCTGATCCTGATGGATCTGTCGATGCCGGAGATGGACGGTTTGACCGCCACCCGGTTGCTGCGCGATTTGCCCGGCCCCGCCGGACAAGTTCCGGTGATCGCCATGACCGCCGACACGGACGAGGCCGACCGGCTGCGCTGCCGGGAGGCCGGGATGAACGACCATGTCGCCAAGCCGGTGGAGCGCGCCCAACTGTTGAGCGTCGTCGCCTGCTGGCTGCGACCGGCGGACCAGCGCGGCCCGTCGGCCCCCTGCGCGCCCGCCCTGGACCGAACCGCCGACGCGGTTCTGGATCTCGACGTGCTGCGCCAGTTGGCCGAGGATCTGGACGAGGATGTGCTGGCCGAAGTGCTGCAACAGTTTTTGGCCGAAACGCAGGACCGCATCGTCCGCATCATCCAGGAACCGGACCTCAACGCCCTGACGCGCGAGGCCCACACGCTGAAAAGCACGGCGGGAACCTTTGGCGCGCACGCGCTGTGCGTCGCCGCCCGCGCCCTGGAAATGTCCTGCCACGCCAAGGCCGAAGCCGAGGTGCGAGCGCTGCGCTTCGACATCCCCCGCTTGGCCGAGGAGGCCATCGCCGCCTACCGCGCCGCCGGCTATCTGCCCTGAGCGGTCGCCAGCGCCACGTTCGACACGGTTTTCCCCCTCCCTAACCCTCCCCCGCCTTTGGCGGGAGAGGGAACTCCGCCGCACGCCGACAAGGTTTCAGGCCCCCTCTCCCGCATAAGCGGGGGAGGGTTGGGGAGGGGGCAAGCGCGGCGGAAGCGGCGAGGGGACGGCCCCGACGAAGCCCTTACAGCTTGCCTTCGGCCTGCCAGGCCAGACGCTTGCGGTAGATGGTGGACGCGCTGATTTGCAGCAGCGCGGCGGCGCGCGGGATGTTGCCGTCGCACGCGGTGATCGCGTCCTCGATGGCGTCCTTTTCGACCTCCCACAGCGGCTTGATCGCGTCGGGCGTCAAGGGCTGCGGCGCGCGCGGAATCGGGGCGGCCGCCGCCGCCTCGAACGCGGTCGGCGGCATCGGGGTCAGCGGAATCAGCCCCGGCGCGCCCAGCGGCGCGGGCAGCATCTGCGGCAGAACCGTGTCGCCATCGTGCAGAACGGAGACGATGCGCACGACGTTCTGCAACTGCCGGACATTGCCCGGCCAATGGTAATGGCGCAGCGCCTGTTCGGTTTCCGGCGAGAAATGGGTGAAGCCCTTTTTCTCTTCCGCCGTGAATTCGGCCAGATAATGGCGGGCGATCTCCAGCACGTCGTCCTCCCGCTCGCGCAGGGGCGGCAGATGGATCGGGATGACGTGCAGGCGGTAATAGAGATCCTCGCGGAAACGGCCTTCCTCGACCTCGTGCAGGGGGTCGCGGTTGGTGGCGCAGACGATGCGCAGATCGACCTTTTCCAACCGCGATCCGCCAACCGGGGTGTAGGTGCCGGTCTGGATGAAGCGCAGCAGCTTGGTTTGCAGGTCCGGGGCCAGCTCGCAGATTTCGTCCAGGAACAGGGTGCCGCCGTCGGCCCGCGCCGCCGCGCCCTCGCGGTCGGCCACCGCCCCGGTGAAGGAGCCTTTCACATGGCCGAAGATCTCGCTTTCCATGAGATCTTTGGGGATCGCGCCGCAATTGATGGCGATGAAGGGGCGGCCCGACCGCTGGCTCTGCCGGTGGATGGCTTCGGCGCAGACCTCTTTGCCGGTGCCCGATTCGCCGGTGATGAAGACGGTGGCGCGCGAGGAGGCGGCGCTGTCGACGATCCGATAGACCGCCTGCATCGCCAGCGACGAGCCGATGAAGCCGTGATAACGCGCCCGCCCGAGATCCTGTTCAAAAGTGTCGACGATCTGGGCCAGCCGCAGCCGCTCCACCGCGTTGCGCACGGTGACGACCAGCCGATCCGCCGAGAAGGGTTTGACCAGGAAGTCATAGGCGCCGTACCGCATCGCCTCGACCGCCGCGTTCACCGACCCGTGGGCGGTGATGACGATGACGGCGCAGGGCAGGGCCTGGGCGTTGATCCGCTTCAGCACCTCCATCCCGTTCATGTCGGGAAGCTGAAGGTCGAGCAGCACCACCTTCGGCGCGCCATCGGCCAGTTGGTCGATGGCGGCTGCGCCCGTTTCCACCGCGACGACGGTGTAGGCTTCCTTCTTCAGGAATTCCGCGTAGACACGCGCCAGCGACGGCGTGTCTTCGATGAGCAGGACGGGAATGGAGCCAATGGGCATGCGGAATCGGCACGCGGTGGTGAAGGGGGAAATGGTTCGCGTTCTATGTCTAGCAGATCTTTTGCGAAAACCCACCCTGCACAATCGCCAACGCTGATGAAACAGACGAAACCGTGATCGGCAAGATTGCTGCGCCGGGTTGACCTATGGGAAATGGCGCGGAAGGGAGTCAACGCCGCAGGGCGCTTGTCGTGGTCGGCGCGATGGAATATCTGCAACGGGTCGGGGCAGCCCGCGAACCAACAGGGAAGATGGGGTAGGGCCATGGTCGATCACGCCAGTCTGTCCGGCAAGCGCGTCCTGCTGGTGATCGCGGGCGGCATCGCCGCCTACAAGTCGCTCGACCTCATCCGCCGCCTGCGTGAGCGCGGCGTCGGCGTCCGCGCGGTGTTGACGGAGGCGGGCGCCCGCTTCGTCACCCCGCTGTCGGTCCAGGCGCTGACCGAGGACACTGTTTACCGCGATCTGTGGTCGCTGACCGACGAGTCGGAGATGGGGCACATCCGCCTGTCGCGCGAGGCCGATTTGATCGTCGTCGCCCCCGCCACCGCCAATCTGCTGGCCCGCATGGCGGCGGGCATGGCCGACGATCTGGCCGCAACCGTCCTGCTCGCCACCGACAAGCCGGTGCTGGTCGCCCCGGCGATGAACGTCCGCATGTGGGAACACCCGGCGACGCAGGACAACATGGCCCGGCTGGAGCGTCGCGGCGTGCGGCGCGTCGGCCCCAACGAGGGGGTGATGGCCTGCAACGAGTTCGGGCCGGGCCGCATGGCCGAACCGATGGAGATCATCGACGCCATCGCCACCCATTTCGCCGACGCCGCGCACAAGCCCCAAGCCCACACACCATTGTCGGGCAAGCGCGCCCTGGTGACGAGCGGCCCGACGCACGAACCCATCGACCCGGTGCGCTACATCGCCAACCGCTCGTCCGGCAAGCAGGGCCACGCCATCGCCGAGGCGCTGGCCCGGCTGGGGGCCGCCGTCACCCTGGTCAGCGGCCCGACCCGGCTGCCCGACCCGCCGGGCTGCGCCGTGGTCGCCATCGAAACGGCGCGCGAGATGCTGGCCGCCTGCGAGGCCGCCCTGCCGGTGGACATCGCCGTCTGCGCGGCGGCGGTCGCCGATTGGCGGGTCGCTGGGACGTCCGACCGCAAGCTGAAAAAGGATGGCGGCGGCCCGCCCAGCCTGTCCCTGACTGAAAACCCCGACATCCTCGCCACCCTGTCACAGGCCGGGCCGCGCCGCCCGGCGCTGGTGATCGGCTTCGCGGCGGAAACCGGCGACGTCGTCGCTTACGCCACGGCCAAGCGCGCCCGCAAGGGCTGCGACTGGATCGTCGCCAACGACGTCTCGCTCGGCACCACCACCTTTGGCGGGGCCGACAACACCGTCCACGTCATTCGCGCCGACGGGGCGGAGGCGTGGCCGACCATGGGCAAGGACGCCGTCGGCGCCCGTCTGGCCGAGGCCATCGCCGCCCATTTCCACCCCCCCGCGCCCTGATCCGCCGCGCCCGAACCGGAGACCTTCCGCCGATGACCGCCGACACCGCCGCCGACACCCCTGTGATCGCCTTCCTGCGCCTTCCCGGCAACGACGATCTGCCCGTCCCCGCCTACGCCACCGCCGGGGCGGCGGGGTTTGATCTGCGCGCCGCCGTGCCGCCGGGGAAAAGCCTGCGGCTGGATCCCGGCCAGCGGCTTTTGGTGCAGACCGGATTCGCCGTCGCGGTGCCGCCGGGGTGGGAGATGCAGATCCGCCCGCGCTCCGGGCTGGCGGTGAAGAACGGCGTCACCGTGCTGAACAGCCCCGGCACGGTGGACAGCGACTATCGCGGCCCGGTCGGCGTCTGTCTGGTCAATCTGGGACATGAACCCTTCGCCATCGCCCATGGCGACCGCATCGCACAGGGCGTGATCGCCCGCGCCCCCCAAGCGCGGCTGGTCGAGGTGGCCACACTTGACGCAACCGAACGCGGCGTCGGCGGGTTCGGCTCCACCGGAATCGCCTGAACCGGGACGGCGGGAACCGGGACGGCGCGCGGCGCGTCAGCCGCCCAACTTACCCACCAAACTTACCCACCCAGCGGCGGCGCGTAGAGCAGGCCACCGGCGTTCCACAGGGCGTTGGCCCCACGCTCGATCCGCAGCCCCGACCGGCGGCCCAAATTCTGCTCGAAAATCTCGCCGTAATTGCCGATTTTTCCGATCACCCGCAGCGCCCAATCATCGTCCAGCCCCAGATCCTGACCGAATCCCGGGCTGCTTCCCAACAGACGGCGGGTTTCGGCGTCGCCAATGCTTTTTTGGGCGGCGGCGTTGGCGCTGGTGACGCCCTTTTCCTCGGCCACCAGCAGCGCCAGAACCGTCCAGCGCACAATGCCCTCCCATCCCGGATCATCGCCGCGCACCATGGGGGCCAGCGGTTCCCGAGCGATGACGTCGGGCAAAATCAGGTAATCCCCGGCGTTCGGCGCGTTTTGCGCCCGCTGGCCGTGCAGGGCGAGGCGATGGCCGCTGTAAAGGTCGCAATGATGGTTGAAGAAGGCGCCAAGCGCCCCTTCGGTGGAGCGCGCCCGCTTGACGACCAGCCGGGCGCCGTTGCGGCTGATCCAGCTTTCCAGGCTGCTGGCCGCCATGGTCCCATCGACCACACACACGCTCGCCGTCCCGGCCTGGGCCAACGTCGCGATTTTCAGCGAGCGGTGAACCATCAGGGCCTGACCATCGAACAGATAGACGACGGGAAAGGCGATCCCCTGGCCGCGCTCGCGTTCCTGCGTCCAGGTCGTCGCGTCCATCACCACATCGACGGCAAGGTCGCGCAAGACTGCGAAGCGATTCTCCGCGCCAACCTCGACAAAGGCCACGGCATCGGCCTTGCCCAGCGTTGCGACGGCCACGGCGCGGCACATGTCGGGGAAAAAGCCCCGCCACACCCCAGCCTCGTCCATCGCCGACAGGCCCAAGCCGCTGGACGCCACGCCGCAGCGCAAGACGCCCGCCTGCCGCACCCGGTCCAGCGTTCCGGCGGAACCGCTTGTCACGACGCACAGGGACAGCAGCAGGATCACCAGGATTCGGATCATCATCAGCCCGCCCGCCCAAAAAAAGCCCTGATCGCGTGACGCCGAAACGCCGAAACGCCCGGTCGATTCTATGTCCGGCACTGTGAAACACTGATTAACGCCAAGCGGCCAAACGGAAAAAGGCGCCTCCCGCGAGGGAAGCGCCCTTTCCAAAACCCGTGAGCGCGGGGGCCGAAGCCCCCAGGCCCAAACCCGTCAGCGGATCACTCCGCCTTCTTGGTCAGGTCTTCGCCGGTGACTTGATCGACCTGCTTCATCGACAGCTTGACCTTGCCGCGATCGTCGAAGCCGATGACCTTGACCTTCACCGCGTCGCCCTGCGACACGACGTCCGACACCTTGGCGACGCGCTGCGGCGACAATTCCGAGATGTGGACGAGGCCGTCGCGCGAACCCAGGAAGTTCACGAAGGCGCCGAAATCGACGACCTTCACGACCTTGCCGATGTAAACGACGTTCATTTCCGGCTCAGCGACGATGCCCTTGATCCATTCGATGGCCGCTTCGGCCTTCTTCTGGTCCACCGCCGACACCTTGACGGTGCCGTCATCGTCGATGTCGATCTTCGCGCCGGTCTGCTCGACGATCTCGCGGATCACCTTGCCGCCGGAACCGATCACGTCGCGGATCTTTTCCTTGGGGATGTTGATGACGGTGATGCGCGGGGCGTTCTCGTTGACGCCGTCGCGGGCGCCGGTCAGCGCCTTCGACATTTCGTCAAGAATGTGCAGGCGGCCGTCCTTGGCCTGCCCCAGAGCGATCTTCATGATCTCCTCGGTGATCGAGGTGATCTTGATGTCCATCTGCAACGCGGTGATGCCGACCTCGGTGCCCGCCACCTTGAAGTCCATGTCGCCCAGGTGATCTTCGTCACCCAGAATGTCCGACAGAACCGCGAAGGCGTGGTCTTCCTTGATGAGGCCCATGGCGATGCCCGCCACCGGACGCAGCAGCGGCGCGCCCGCGTCCATCAGCGACAGCGAGGTGCCGCAGACGGTGGCCATCGAAGAGGAGCCGTTCGACTCGGTGACTTCCGACACCACACGCAGGGTGTAGGGGAAATCCTCCTTCTTCGGCAGCAGGGGATGGATGGCGCGCCACGCCAGCTTGCCGTGACCGATTTCACGGCGGCCCGGCGATCCCATGCGGCCCGCTTCACCCACCGAATACGGAGGGAAGTTGTAGTGCAGCATGAAATGTTCGCGGTATTCGCCTTCCAGCGCGTCGATGATCTGCTCGTCCTGGCTGGTGCCGAGCGTGGTCACGACCAGCGCCTGGGTTTCGCCACGGGTGAACAGGGCCGAACCGTGGGCGCGCGGCAGAACGCCGACTTCCGACACGATCGGGCGGACGGTCTTGGTGTCGCGGCCATCGATGCGGCGGCCGGTCTTCAGAACCGCGCCGCGCAGGATGTCGGCCTCAAGCTCCTTGAACTCGACGCCGATCTGCTGGGCCTCATACTCGCCCGCCAGCGTCTCCAGGGCCTTCGCCTTGGCGGCGCCGACCTTTTCATAGCGCGATTGCTTGACGGTTTCCGTGTAGGCGGCCTCGACGGCGGCGCCGACGGTGTCGCGCAGACGAGCCTTCAGGGCCTTGCGGTCATAGGCCGACGCGGGCAGATCCCACGGCTCCTTCGCCGCCAACTCGGCGAGGTCGATGATCGCCTCGATGATCGGCTGGAAATGGCTGTGGCCGAACATGACGGCGCCGAGCATGACCTCTTCGGTCAGCTCCTTGGCTTCCGACTCGACCATCAGCACGCCTTCGGTGGTGCCGGCGACGACGAGGTTCAGGTCGGTGTCGGCGATCTCGTCGGCGGTCGGGTTCAGAATGTACTGGCCATTCTTGTAACCAACGCGCGCCGCGCCAATCGGGCCGAGGAACGGAATGCCCGAAATCGTCAGCGCGGCGGACGCGCCGACCATCGCGACGATGTCGGGGTCGTTTTCCAGATCATGGCTGAGAACGGTGCAAACCACCTGGGTTTCGTTGCGGAAACCCTCGGCGAACAGCGGGCGGATCGGCCGGTCGATCAGACGGCTGACCAGCGTTTCCTTTTCCGTCGGACGGCCTTCGCGCTTGAAGAACCCACCGGGGATCTTGCCAGCGGCAAACGCCTTTTCCTGATAATTGACCGTCAGCGGGAAGAAATCGATGCCCGGCTTCGGCGCCTTGGCGGCGACGGCGGTGCACAGGACGGTGGTGTCGCCATACGTCACCAGCACGGCGCCATTGGCCTGACGAGCGATCTTGCCCGTCTCCATGACCAGCTTGCGGCCGCCCCATTCGATTTCTTTACGATGCACAGTAAACATTGAGTCTTTCCTTCCATCCGACACCCGAGACGGCCGGATTGCCGCCCAGAGCCAGGGCCGCCAGTCGTAAGGCCCCGCAGAGAAATTATCGTCGAAACATCAGAGAATTGGCGTGAAAAAGGCCGGTTCCCGAGGCATCGGGCCGGCCTGTTCCTCACAAAGCTCTAAACACCAATGACACAAAACAATACACGCTTCCCAAAACGCGCGACGCCCCAACCGGCGCACCGCGCCCGCCGGAACCCGAAGGCGCGGCGAGGCGATGGCTGGTCAGGGCGTCGTATCCGGTCACAGGCTGGACGGCGCGTCGATCAGCGACGCAGGCCCAGACGCTCGATGAGCGTGGCGTAACGGGATTGGTCCTTCTTCTTGAGGTAATCAAGAAGACGACGACGCTGGCCAACCATCACCAGAAGACCACGGCGGGAGTGGAAGTCCTTCTTGTGGCCCTTCAGGTGTTCGGTCAGGTTGCTGATCCGCTCGGTCAGGATCGAAACCTGGACCTCGGGCGAGCCGGTGTCGGCTTCACCGCGCGAATATTCCTTGATCAGCTCTTGCTTGCGCTCGGGCGTAATCGACATCGGGGTCTCCTAAATTTTCAGAGGTTGAGCACGCGCACCGGACGGACCTCCGCCCCCTCGACCCGCGCCAGCGCCACCGGCTTTCCGCCGAAAAGCGCAATGACGACGCCATCCCCACCAACAGCCCCGCGAAGCGCCTCTAGGCGTTCGCGGTCTTGTCGGGTGAGGAGAGCCACCGTCTGGCCGTGTCTCAGTCGGTGCGCTTCCGCTTCGGTCAGGGCCAGCGCCGGGATGTCGTCCAGCGCGGTCTCGATCGGCAACAGAAGTCGTTCGACGGCGGCACCTTGCTCCAAGCCCGCCAATTCGTCCAGGGAAATCGCGTTGTCCAGGGTGAAGGGGCCGACGCGCAAACGGCGCAACAGCGCCACATGGCCAACCGTGCCCAAGGCTTCGGCCAGATCGCGGGCCAGCGAGCGCACATAGGTGCCCTTGCCGCAATCGACCTCAAACAGCGCGTGGTCGTCGTCGATGGTTTCAACCAGAACGAAGCGGTCGATGCGCACCCGGCGCGACGCCAAATCCACCACGTCGCCCTCGCGGGCGATGTCATAGGCGCGCTCGCCGTCGATCTTGATCGCGCAATATTGCGGCGGCACCTGGTCGATCTCGCCCAAAAAGGCGGGCAGGGCGGCGTTGATCGCTTCGACAGTCGGGCGCAGGGTCGAACGGTCGATCACCTCGCCCTCGCGGTCGTCGGTGCTGGTGCGCTCGCCCCAACGCACGGAAAAACGGTAGGTCTTGGCCCCGTCCATCGCGTAGGAGACGGTTTTGGTCGCCTCGCCCAGCGCGATGGGCAGAATGCCGGTGGCCAGCGGGTCGAGCGTGCCGCCGTGACCGGCCTTTTCCGCGTTCAACAGGCGCCGCACCTTGGACAGCGCCTGAGTCGAACTGATGCCTTCAGGCTTGTCGAGCACGATCCAGCCATGGATCGGCTCGCCCTTGCGCTTACGAGCCACGACGCTCGCCCTTGCCGCTCTTGTCCTCGTCGTCCAGCGCGGCGGCGTCTTCGTCGCCCTCGCGGTCGAGGTCGTCGTCCTCCGCGTCGGGGGACTCGTCGCCGTCCTCCTCGTCATCCCACGAATCATCGTCATCCTCGTCGTCGTGGTCGTCGTCGCCGTTGACGCGGCTCAGATCACGGGCGACCGCCGGGCTGTGCAGGATGGTGTCGATGTGGTGGGCGTAGTCGAACGAGGTGTCGCCCTCAAAGGACAGGGTCGGGGCGTGGCGCAGATTGACCATGCGGGCGACTTGCCCGCGCAGGAAGGCCGCCGCCCGGCGCAGGGCCACCGACGCCTCTTCCATCTGACCACCGCCCAGCGTGGCGAAGAACACCGTGGCGTTGCTCAGATCGGGGCTGATCCGCACCTCGGTGATGGTGATGTTGAAAGAGGACAGTTCCGGATCGTAGAAATCCCCACGGCGGAACAGATCGGCCAACGCGTGGCGCAGTTCTTCGCCGACGCGCAATTGCCGCTGGGACGGGGGTTTTCCGGCGTTGACCGCGCTGCGCTTCTTGCTCGCCATGGGGTGTTCGTCTTTCGTCGCTGTCGTGTCGTGTCGGACGGCTGTGGGTCGCGGGACCGGAACCGGGGTTCAGGACCAGAGAACCGGCGCGTCATAAAGTGTGACCATTCGGTCGGCGCTGACCAGGGTCAGGTCATCCGCCAGAGCCTGAGCGATCAACATCCGGTCGAAGGGATCCCGGTGGTGACTCGCCAACCCGCCCAAACGGTCGATGTGGCGGAGTTCGATGGGCAAAAGATCGAATCCGCTGGCTCGTATCAAATCCGGCAGATTCGGGGGCAAATCCAGCTTCCCGGACGCCGCCTTGATGCGCAATTCCCACAGGCTGGCGACGCTGACGAAAACCGCAAGGGCCGGATCGACAAGCAGCACCGACACCCTGGGCGGCAACCGACCCGGATCATTCAGCGCCCAGAGCAGGACATGGGAATCGAGAAGAAGCCTCACGATCCAGTCTTCGCCCGATGGGCCTTGATCGCCTCGACGTCATGGGCTTCGGGCTCGGGAAAGGGCTGATCGGCGTCAATTCCGTGGAACGCGTCGATCATCCAGTCCGGCGTCTCGTCAAAGTCATCCGCGACCCAGATTTTCCCCTTGGCAAGACCAAGCCGCCGAGAACGAGGCGCATCGACGTCGCCATCCGCCTGAACAATGGGAACCAACCGCGCCGCCGGTTTGCCGTCGCGCAGGATGACGATTTCCTCGCCATTCTCCACCCGTCCGACCAGCTCGGCCATGTGGCCATCGGCTTCCGACAGCGGCACCCGGTCCATGCGTCACGCCCTTCCGATAAGGATGCGGAAAACCCGCCCGCTCCTGGTTGAGACACAACCAGGGGCGGGCGGGCGATCCAAACCCGCTTGGCTTTACAGCTCGCGGGCGATTTCCTCGATCTCGAAGGCTTCGATCTGATCGCCCGGCAGGATGTTGTCGTAATTCTCGAAGGCCATGCCGCACTCGTAACCCTCACGGACGTCTTTGACTTCGTCCTTGAAACGCTTGAGCGTCTTGAGCGTGCCTTCGTGGATGACGACGTTGTCGCGCAGCAGTCGGACACCGGCGCCGCGCTTGACGGTGCCTTGCGTGACCATACAACCGGCGACCTTGCCGACCTTGGTGATGTTGAAGACCTCGCGGATCGTCGCGTAACCGATGAAGCGTTCCCGCAGCGTCGGCGACAACAGGCCGGTCAGCGCCGCCTTCACATCGTCGATCACGTTGTAGATGATCGAGTAGTAGCGGATTTCCACCCCGTCCCGCTTGGCCATGTCGCGGGCCTGCGGGTTGGCGCGGACGTTGAAGCCGATGATCATCGCGTTCGACGCGTTGGCGAGCGTGATGTCGGATTCGTTGATCGCGCCGACCGAGTTGTGCAGAACGCGGACCTTGACCTCGGTGTTTTCGGCCGTGAGCTTCTCCAGCGAGCTGGCGATGGCTTCGATCGACCCCTGCACGTCGCCCTTGATGACGACCGGCAGTTCCTTGGCTTCGCCCGCCTGGATGCGGCTGAACATGTCCTGCAACGAGCCGCGCGCCGTCGCCGCCACCGCCGCGTCACGCTTCTTCCGCTGACGGAATTCGGCGATTTCACGGGCGCGGGCTTCGGTTTCGACGACCGAGAAGTCGTCGCCCGCCATCGGCGTGCCGTTCAGGCCCAGCACCTCGACCGGGACGGCGGGGCCGGCCTCGGCGACGTTCTGGCCACGGTCGTTGATGAGGGCGCGGACGCGGCCCCATTCGGCGCCGGTGACGAACACGTCGCCGACCTTCAGCGTGCCGCGCTGAACCAGCACGGTGGCGACCGAACCACGGCCACGCTCCAGCTTCGCCTCGATGACGACGCCTTCGGCGGTGCGGTTGGCGTTGGCGCGCAGTTCCAGAATTTCGGCCTGGAGGAGGATCGCCTCTTCCAGCTTGTTCAGGTTCCGCTTGGCCTTGGCCGACACTTCGACGTCGAGCACGTCGCCGCCCATCTCTTCCACCACCAGCTCATGCTGGAGCAGCTCCTGACGGACCCGTTCCGGCTTGGCGTCGGGCAGATCGCACTTGTTGATGGCGACGATGATCGGAACCTTGGCCGCCTTGGCGTGGCGGATGGCTTCGATGGTCTGCGGCATGACGCCGTCGTTCGCGGCCACCACCAGCACCACCACGTCCGTGACGTTGGCGCCACGGGCGCGCATCTCGGTGAAGGCGGCGTGACCGGGGGTGTCGATGAAGGTGATCTTGGCGCCCGACTCCAACGTCACCTGATAGGCGCCGATGTGCTGGGTGATGCCGCCGGCCTCGCCCGACACCACGTCGGTCTGACGCAGCGCGTCGAGCAACGAGGTCTTGCCGTGATCGACGTGGCCCATGATCGTGACGACCGGGGGACGCGACACCAGAACGGCATCGGCCTCCTCGTCGGCGCGCAGACCGATTTCGACGTCCGATTCCGAGACGCGGCGCACACGGTGGCCGAATTCGGTGATGAGCAGTTCGGCGGTGTCCGCGTCGATCGGCTGGTTGATCGTGGCCATGACGCCCATGCGCATCAGCGCCTTGATGACGTCGGCGCCACGCTCGGCCATACGATTGGCGAGTTCCTGCACGGTGATGACTTCCGGCAACACGACGTCGCGCGTCACCTTCGCCGTCTCCTGGCGGCTCATCAGACGCAGACGCTCGCGTTCACGGGCGCGGCGGACGGCGGCCAGCGACCGGGTGCGGTCGCTGCCATCGTCGCTGAGCGCCTGCGACACGGTCATCTTCGACCCCTTGCGGCGGTCGCCGCCGACCGGAGCCTTCGCGGCGGGGCGGGCGGGCGCGGCCTTCGCCGGACCACCAGGACCACTGCGGCCACCCTTGCGGCGGTTGTCGTCCTCTTCCTCGGCGCGAACCGGAACGGCGGACGCGCCGGGCGCGGGACGGGCGTTGTCGGCGCCGCCGGGACGGGCCGGAGCGGCGGACGAACCGGGACGAGCGTCGCCGCCCGAACGGGACGGACCGACACCGGCGGGGCGAGCGCCCGCGCCGCCATCACGGCCACCGCCGTCACGACCATCACGACCGCCAGCGGCTTCGCGGCGCGGGGCCGGTTCAGCTTCGCGGCGCTTGGCCTCTTCGGCTTCCTTGCGGCGGGCCTCTTCTTCCTTGCGGCGGCGCTCGGCCTCCTCGGCGACCTTGCGCTCGTCTTCCTGGATCGCCCGCATCTCTTCCAGCTCGCGCTGGCGGAGGGTTTCGGCGTCCCGAATGACCGGGGCAATTTCTTCGACGGGAGCGGGCGGCGGAGCGGCTTCGGCGGCGGCGGCCGCTTCAACGGCTTCGGCGGCGGCCACTTCGGCGCGGACGGCTTCGTCCTCGGCGTCGATGCGGCGCTGCTCTTCCTCCTGCACGGCGCCACGCAGGGCGCGCATGCGGGATTCCAACTCCTCGCTGGTCAGTTTGCGGCCGCCCGTGGGGGCGCCGCCACGCGGTCGTTGACCGGCCGCGCCACGGATGGGCAAGCCCTGAGCGGCCTGACGAGCGGCGGCGCCGCCATCGGCGATGCCGGGGACGGCGCCCTTTTCTACGTGACGCTTGCGCTTGACCTCCACGGTCACCGCTTTAGACCGGCCATGGGAGAAGCTCTGCCGGACCTGGGTCTCGACCGGCTTCTTCGACTCCAGCTTCCCTTTGCCGGAGCCGGAGAGGTGCAAGACTTTCTTCTGGTCCTGGTCGTTGCTGTCGGTCATCGGTTCCCGAATGGTCAGACGTTACATCGCAGGCCGGTCGGCGCCATCGCCGACTCCCAAGCCCTTATCACACACCGGGGGCACCTGCCCCCTAAGCCCCTTAAGGCGGGCCGCATCGCGCGCCAGCCCCTTGGCCAGCCTGCCGCGCGCCACCACCGCGTGCACCGCGTGTTCGCGTCCCAACGCGGCGGCCAGAGCGGCCGACTCGAAGAGATCGATCACGGGAAGCGTCGGCGCAAGCGCCGTCACCTTGCCGCGTTGGTCGAGCGAGCCGTCGATGGCCTCGACCAGAAGAGCCGGCGGGGGACCCGCGCGACCAACCTGGTTGACCTTCAACGCCTCACGCACCTTCTCATACCCGGCCAGAACGTGGCCCGCCCGGCGGGCCAGGCCCAAACCGTTCAAGCAACGCCGTTCCAGCAGCCGTTCCAGCCGTTCGGCCAGATCCGGCGGCACCTTCACCGCTCGGCGCGCGGCCTTGGCGAAGACGGACTTCCCCATGGCCTTCGCCAGAGCCGCCCGATCCGCCGTGACCCACAGGCCACGACCGGGCAACGATTCCTCCAGGTCGGGAACCACCTCGCCGTCGGGGGCGATCACGAAACGGATCATCCCATCCTTCGGCCCAACCGTTCCCGACGCGATGCAGCGGCGCAAAGGCCCCTTCTCGTCGTCCGCCGGTTGGTGGTCCACCACCTCCAGGGCCGCGTCGTCGGTGGCGTTCGGCGCCTGTGGGTCTTCCCGCTCGGTCATCCGCTCGTCATCCGCCTTTCGCGGTCCTCAAAACTCAACGCCTGTCCGTCGCATCCAGCCAATCAGGCCGACGCGCCCTGACCCTGTTCGCCAGCGTCGCCGCCAGCCGCCGCGCCTTCGCCCTCAAACCAGTGAGCGCGCGCCGCCATGATGATCTCGTTGGCTTCCTCTTCCGAGGGGCCGTCCTTGCCGAGAATCTCGACCAGCTCGTCGCCCGCCAGATCGGCCAGATCGTCCAGCGTCTTCACGCCGTTCTCGCCCAGCTTGACCAGTTGCGCGGCGGTGCAGCCCGTCAGTTCGGCCACGACGTCTTCGACGCCCAGCTCCAAACGGCGCTCGTTCGCCTGGCTGTCCTGTTCGTCGAGGAAGGCCAGCGCGCGCTGCTTCAGCTCGTCGGCGACCGACTCGTCGAAGCCTTGGATTTCCGCCAGCTCGTCGGTCTCGACATAGGCGATTTCCTCAACCGAAGAGAAGCCTTCGGCGACCAGCAGATGGGCGATGACGTCATCAACGTCCAACGCCTGCATGAAGACGCCCGAACGGTTCTGGATCTCGTCGGAGCGACGGTCCGATTCTTCCTGCTCGGTCAGAATGTCGATGTCCCAGCCGGTCAGCATCGAGGCCAAACGCACATTCTGGCCACGGCGACCGATGGCCAGCGAAAGCTGGTCGTCCGACACCACCACCTCGATGCGACGATTCTCATCGTCCAGCACGACCTTGACCACTTCCGCCGGAGCCAGCGCGTTGACGACGAAGGTCGCCGGCTCGCTCGCCCACGGAATGATGTCGATCTTTTCGCCCTGAAGCTCGCCGACCACCGCCTGAACGCGGCTGCCGCGCATGCCGACGCAGGCGCCGACCGGATCGATCGAGCTGTCGTGGCTGAGAACGGCGATCTTGGCGCGCGAACCGGGATCGCGGGCGACCGCCTTGATCTCGATGATGTTGTCGTAGATCTCCGGCACTTCCTGGGCGAACAGCTTCGCCATGAACATCGGATGGGTGCGCGACAGGAAGATCTGCGGACCGCGCGGCTCTTCGCGCACGTCGTAGATGTAGGCGCGCACACGGTCGCCGTTCTTGAAATGCTCGCGCGGCAGCAGCTCGTCGCGGCGCAGGATCGCTTCGGCGCGGCCCAGATCGACGGTGACGTTGCCGTATTCGACGCGCTTGACCAGACCGTTGACGATCTCGCCGTTGCGGTCCTTGTACTCGTTGAACTGGCGCTTGCGTTCCGCGTCGCGCACCTTCTGCACGATGACCTGCTTGGCGGTCTGCGCGGCGATGCGGCCGAAATCGATGGGCGGCAGCGGATCGACCAGGAAGTCGCCAAGCTTGGCGCCCACCTTGCGGCGCTGGGCGTAGGCGAGCGTGATCTGCGTCGCCTCATTCTCCACCGTCTCGACCACCTCCAGATGGCGGGTCAGGTGGATGTCGCCGCTCTTGCGGTCGATGCGCGCGCGGATGTCGTGCTCGTGGCCGTATTTGGACCGACCGGCCTTCTGAATCGCCTGCTCCATCGCCTCCAGGACTTCATCCCGGTCGATGTTCTTTTCGCGAGCGACGGCGTCAGCGACTTGCAGCAGTTCCATCCGTTACACTTCCTGGGTCGGCGTGTGGTCTTAGGGGTGAGGCGGCAGAGGGATCAACCCTGCTGCTCTTGGCTGGCGCGGATCAATTCGTCCGTCAAAACCAGCTTCGCGCGCAGGATGTTGTCGAACTCCAGCCGGGCGGCTCCCTGTTCGGTGTCGATGCACACGAGGTCGTCTTCGACGCCCTTCAATATGCCTCGGAAGCGCTTGCGTCCGTCGCTTGAGGCCAGACGGGTGTCCAGCTTGGCCTCGAAACCGGCGAACCGGGCGAAATCTTTCAAACGGGTCAATGGCCGGTCGATGCCGGGTGAGCTGACTTCCAACGTGTAGGCTTCGCGGATGGGATCTTCGACATCCAGCAGGGCGGACACGGAACGGCTGATGTCGGCGCAATCTTCGACCGTCATGGCCGCGCCGTCGGCGCGTTCCGCCATGATCTGAAGGATCGACCGCTGGCCGCCCGAAATCTGAACACGCACGATCTCGTAGCCCATGGCCTCGACCGACGGCGTGATGATCTGTTCGATGCGACCTGATGCGTCCATATCCACCAACCTACAGCCTGTGACCGGGATTGAACCGATCCAGGTTTCACCCGTGCGTCGCCGCACGCTGATAAAAAAATAAGTGGGCCAAGGCCCACCCGCAAAGCGTCTCGCCGGTCCAGTTTCCCGGGCCGCCGATCCGTATGGGTTCATGAAGGCTGACTATAGTCATTCCGTTCGATCCCGCAAGCTTTTTCCCTCGCCTTGTCCCGCGCGGCAAGCAAGGCTGGGGTCGGGTCATGATTTTGCGGGAGCGCGACGATGATTTTGGAAGCGGCTTTGTTGATGGTCCGACCAGGACAGGAGCAGGATTTCGAGCGGGCGATGTCGGACGCCCGCCCCTTGATCGCCGCCACGCCCGGTTTTCGTGGTCTGGAGCTGCGGCCTTGTCTGGAGGCCGCCAACCGTTACCTTCTGCTTGTCCAGTGGGAGCGGCTGGAGGACCACACGGAGGGCTTTCGCGGGTCCGATCGTTACGCGCGGTGGAAGGCGCTTTTGCACCATTTCTACGATCCGTTCCCGCTGGTCGAGCATTTTGCCCCGCCAGTGGTGAAGGCGCCCGATCCTTGTTCCGTACAGGGATCGCCGAATGGATGAATAAAAGGGCGCCATCAGGTTTCGATAAGCTCCAGTTCTCGAAATTGGAGAGAAAGAATAACCTTTCCTACTCTGATCGGAGCATCGGCTTGCATATGCCTTATCGAGATGTCAGCTTGCGCATGCTTTTTTCCACCGAACGAGTATGGATCTTGAAACAAGCATTCATAGAAGCCCTTCGCGCATCAGCCCAACGGTGGCTGGGGCTGGGCGCAACGGTCGTTCTATGGCCAGCATGCTCGTGGGCCGATCCGGTCGTTTCCTCCGGAGCCAAGATCCCAGGGCTATGGGACATCGTCGGAAAAGATATCTTCGCCTGGGTTGTTCTTGGTGCGTTCTGTGGCTATGTTATGAATGCTCGAAGTGGGAATTACGAGGGTATCAAAGCGGTTCTGGAGAAGCATGGCTTCACGTCCGTTCCCGGTTGGATTACGATCCCTTTCGATGTGGTTTTTTTCGCCTTTATAGGACCTATCATCGTGACGGCAGCCTATCTGCCTCAGGAGCTTTTCCAGGGAATCACCCTTGGGCTGGGATGGCCGCTGGTTATTCGTGGAGTAGTGGCCAATATCGACAAGGGTGACAAGTGATGGAGGACGCTTTGTGGTCATTTATTCGCTATCTGGACACCACGCAAGGACGACGGCTCGTCAGCGCCTTGATGATGGGGATCGTTGGAAGCTTGGCGCTTAGTGACGTTGTTCTAATGCTCGTTTCCGGTCGGGGCCTTACCGATTATCTCGAGCTAACCAGTCGTCTTATGCACGTCGCGGTGCTTAGCATCTGCGCTCTGGGAGGCGGAATCGGAGCGCGCTGGACTTATAGCAACATTCATCGCCACAATGCAGACGGTGAGGATAAGCCCACCTCACCGAAGTCGTGAGATCCGTCTGACACCGTCGAGTTGCGGGTAGCTCGCCCACCGGATGCTCAGCGCGGCTTGCGGACGAAGCGCAGGAAGACCGGCTTGCGTCCGGCTTCAATGGCCTTTTCCTCGTAACGGGTGGGCGGCCAATCGGACGGGCGGACGCGCCAGTCCGACGGGACCCGCGCCGTCCAGGCGAAGTCCGGGTGCTTGACCAGATGCTCCAGGCTCCAGCGGACCAGCCCCATGTCGTCGCTGGCCACGCGCAGCTCGGCCCCGTCCTTCAGCACGCGCGACAGGCGGGCGAGATTCTCCGGCCCGATGAAGCGGCGGCTGTGGTGGCGGGTCTTCGGCCAGGGATCGGCGAAGAGGACAAAGGCGCGGCCAACCGACGCGTCGGGCAGGGCGTTGATGAGCGGACGGGCGTCGTCGGGCAGAATCCGCACCCGTTTGTCCAGCCCGGCATCCTCGACCAGAGCCAGCAGGCTGGCCACGCCGTTGATGAAGGGTTCCGCGCCGATCACGCCAACCGTCGGGTTGTCGGTCGCGACCTGGGCCAGATGATGCCCGCCGCCAAAACCGACCTCCAGCCAGACATCCTCGACCGGCGCGCCGAACAGACCATGGGGATCGAGTCGGTCGCCGGGCGCGGGCGTGGGGATTTCCAGCGTCGGCAACAAACTGGTCAACAGGCTGGTCTTGCGCTTGTGCAGGGGCCGCCCCTTGCGGCGCCCATACACGCGGTTTTTCACATCGCCGGACGTCGTCTCAGTCTCGGAATCGGCGGCGGCGTCGGTGGAAAGGGTCGAGTCGGTCATGGCGGGGCGGAACGCTTTTCAAAAAATCCAGGCTTCAAAAACACGGCAGGGGCCGCGAACGGCCCCTGCTGTTTCGTCACATCCGATGACGGGCGACGCGCGTTAGAGCAGCGCGCTGCGCAGATCGCTCACCAGATCGGTCTTTTCCCACGAGAAGCCGCCATCGACGTCCGGGCTGCGCCCGAAATGGCCGTAAGCGGCGGTGCGGGCGTAGATCGGCTTGTTCAGACCCAGATGCGTGCGGATGCCGCGCGGGCTGAGATCGACGAGCTGCTGCAACACCTGCGACAGGCGATCCTCGTCCACCACGCCGGTGCCGTGGGTGTCGACATAGACCGACAACGGCTTCGACACGCCGATGGCGTAGGACACCTGGATCGTGCACTTCTCCGCCAATTCCGCCGCGACGACGTTCTTGGCGAGGTAGCGGGCGGCGTAGGCGGCGGAACGGTCAACCTTCGTCGGATCCTTGCCCGAGAAAGCGCCGCCGCCGTGCGGGGCGGCGCCGCCGTAGGTGTCGACGATGATCTTGCGGCCAGTCAGACCGGCGTCGCCGTCCGGGCCGCCAATGACGAAGCGGCCGGTCGGGTTGACGTACAGGCTCGCCTCGTCGCACATCCAACCGTCCGGCAGGCAGTTGAGGATGTGCGGGCGAACGATCTCGCGCACGGCCTCCTGGTCCAGCCCTTCGGCGTGCTGGGTCGAGAGCACGATGGCGGTGGCGCCGACCGGCTTGCCGTCGACGTAACGCAACGTCACCTGGCTCTTGGCGTCGGGGCCAAGCTGCGGAGCCGCGCCCGAATGACGGGCCTCGGCCAAGGATTTGAGAATGGCGTGGGAGTAATAAATCGGCGCGGGCATCAGCGCCGGGGTTTCGCGGCAGGCGTAACCGAACATGATCCCCTGGTCGCCGGCGCCTTCGTCCTTGTTGCCAGCGGCGTCAACGCCGACGGCGATGTCGGCGGACTGGGAATGGACCAGACACTTGACGTCCATCTTTTCCCAATGGAAACCGTCCTGCTCGTAACCGATGTCCTTCACCGCCGCGCGGGCGACTTCGACCAGATGGTCGGCCTTGATGCTGTCCGGCCCACGGACTTCACCGGCCAGAACGACCTGGTTGGTGGTGGCGAGAGTCTCAACGGCGACGCGGGCCTGCGGGTCGTGCGACAGATAGAGATCGACGATGGCGTCGGAAATGCGGTCGCAGACCTTGTCGGGATGACCTTCCGACACGGATTCGCTGGTGAAGACGTAGTTCAGCTTAGCCACGGGGAACCTCGGCTTTTGGCGGCGCGCTATTTCACAAGTCGATACGACAGATCGGTACAGCGCCCGCAGGACACCGACCCAATTTCGTATTTGACAAGGATTTTCCCCGGGGTCAAGCAATCTCCCCGATCAACATACTTACGTCGTCAATAATGACGGCGAACGCTGTTTTTCATCATCGAATGGGGAATGCGGCTAAAAATCGCATTCCCCTTCGATGATCGGCATGATCCGACGTTATTCCGCCGCTTCGGCGACGGCGGCGTTGGCGACGGCCTTGGTCAACTCGAACAGGCGCTTGCGCACCGACGGATCGTTGATCTTGTAATAGGCGCGCACCAGCTCCAGCGTTTCCCGCTTGGCCATCGGATCGGGTTCGTAACCGCCGGTCGCCCGCTCTTCGCCACCCGCCGCGTCCTCGTCATCGTCGATGCGCGCCGCCGCCGCTTCGGCCGGCATGTCGTCGAAGAAGAAAGACACCGGCACATCCAGCACGCGGCTGAGGTCGAACAGACGCGACGCGCCGATGCGGTTGGCGCCGCGTTCGTACTTCTGCACCTGCTGGAAGGTCAGGCCAATGGCCTCGCCCAGCTTTTCCTGGCTCATGCCCAGCAGAGTCCGGCGCAACCGGACGCGCGATCCGACATGAACGTCGATCGGGTTCGGCTTTCCGGTCTTCGGACGACCCGCACCCGCACGGCGCCCGCGTGGCGCCCCTGTTGCTGCTTGCATCTGGCTAATCCCTGTAACAGTTGTGCAACTTTGATATGGCATATCCACGTATGCAGTCAAGCCCACCGCTCCCTTTCCCTTATGTCAAAGGAGAAAATTTGCTCAGATCTGCGCCTCGTGGATCGCGTCGGGCGAAAGCGGAAACAAGAAAACACGCGGCAAGCCCGAAGCCGAAGAGACAATCCCCAGCACGGCTATAAAGAGTGGTTCCGTCCGGCGCTTTCGGCAACGTGGTATCGATGACGCCGCGTTCCCCCAACCCGAGTGACTGTCTCACACGGCCATAGGCGTCCACCAGCCCGGAAATACCCGTATTGGCGACGCGAACCAGCGGCAAACCCTCTTCCACGGCGCGCACCTGATTGATGGCGAAATGCTGGTGAGGACCGGCGGTGTGGCCGTACCAAGCGTCGTTGGTGAGATTCAGCAGCCATTGCGGCCGGTCGGTCGGGTCGGTGACGGCGCCGGGAAAGATCCCCTCGTAACAGATCAGCGGGCTGACGGGCGGCAACCCGGTCAAGCGCAGCGTCTTCGGACCGGGACCGGGCGAGAATTCGGCGCCGTTGCCCGCGATGGCGCCAACCGGCATCCAACGCCGCAGCGGCATGTATTCGCCAAACGGCACCAGATGGGCCTTGTCGTAGCTTCCCGCCACGGCGCCGCTGCCGTCCACCGCGATCAAGCTGTTGTAGTAGCGCCATTCCCCATCGCTGGCGGTTTCCGAACGCGGCGCCCCGGTGATGAGCAACCCGCCGGACGGCGTCACCGATCCCAACACCTGCCGGATGCGGGCGTCGCGTTCGATGAAGAAGGGAACGGTGGTTTCCGGCCAGATGACGTGGGTGATCGGCTCGGACGCGGGCAGGGCGGAGAGATCAAGATTCTCCTGAACATTCTTTTCACGTTGGCCATTGGCCCATTTCAGCTTCTGGTCGATGGCTGCCTGGACCAGCCGCAGCCGCACGCCCGGAACCACCGCGTCGGACGCGGTCGCCAGCCGCCAACTTCCCCAAGCACCCAGCGCGACGAACAGCGCCAACCCGGCGGCGACGGCGCCCCAAGCATGCCTTGGCCTTATCCCCGGCTCCGCCAGCGCGGCGGGCAGGGACGCCGCCAACACCGTCAGCAGCGACAGCCCGTAAATTCCAAACAGGGATACGCTTTGCAGAACCGGCAAGACGTCAACCCAGCCATAGCCAACTAGGTTCCACGGAAAGCCGGTGAACACATGGCCGCGCAGCCATTCCAGCAGCGCCCAGCACCCGGCGAACAGCAGCGGCCCGGCCAGCCCACCGCCGCAGCCGCGCGCGCGCAAGACGTGGAACAGCCACCCCGTCGTCCCAGTGAACAGCCCCAGCAGCACCGGCAGCCCGACCGCCGAAAAGGGCAAGGCCCACCAGAATTGGCCGATGTCGGTGAACAGCGCCGCGCTGATCCAATACAGCCCCAACAGGTGATGGCCAAAGCCAAAGAACCAGCCGACCGCAAAGGCCCGGCGACCGGACGTCGCCCCGTCCAGCAGCCAGATCAAGCCGGGAAAGGCGATCAACAGAACGGGCAGGGCGTAGGCCGGGGGCAAAGCGAAGGTCGCCAGCCCACCCAGCGCGGCGGCCATCGCCCAGCGCCGCCATCCGGTCAGGGACAGCAGGAACGCGCGCGCGCGGCCCAGCCACGACGGATTGGGCGCCGTATCAAGGACGGTCACAACAAGAACTCCGGGAACGGCGGATGCGATGCGGTCCATAAATGGCGCCGCTCATGACAAACACAACCCCGCTCCGTCAAATCCTGGTTGGGATGGACGGCGCGGGGGTGTGACAAAAACGGGATCGTCAGGCGGTTTCAGCCAGCGCCGACATGTTCGCCGGGGCGTTGCGCACGCGCAACCGCTTCAGACGGCGGGAATCCGCGTCGATGATCTCGAACTCCAGACCCGACGGATGGGTCAGCAATTCGCCCCGGGCTGGCACGCGGCCCGCCAGCGAGACGACCAAGCCGCCCAACGTGTCGATGTCCTCCCGCTCCTCGTCGGTCAGAACCGGGCCGACGCGCTCCTCGAAATCCTCGATGGGCAGGCGGGCGTCGACGATCAAGCTGCCGTCGGGCCGTTCGTCCAGCCGGGGAGCGGCGGCCTCGTCGTGTTCATCCTCGATCTCGCCGACGATTTCCTCGACCAGATCCTCGATGGTGACAAGCCCGTCGATGCCGCCAAACTCGTCCACCACCAGGGCCAGATGGCTGCGGCTCTGCCGCATCTCGACCAGCAGGTCGAGCACCCGCATCGACGGAGCGACGATCTTCACCTCGCGGACGATGCTTTGCAAATCGGCGTCGGCGCCTTCGCCCAGCGCTTGGCGGGCCATGATCGTCAGCACATCCTTGATGTGGATGACGCCGATTACGTCGTCGAGCGTCTCGCGGAACACCGGCAGCCGCGAATGGCCTTCTTCGGCGATCTTCTGAATCAGCGCCGGAAAGGGCGTCTCAATGTCCAGCGCGACAATGTCGGCGCGCGGCACCATGACGTCGGCGACCGTGCGCCCGCGCAGCTTCAAAATGTTGGTGAGGAGCGCGCGTTCGCCCGCCCCCACGGATTCTTCCGCGCTGTCGGAATCGTCGATCAATTCCTCGATGGTGGCGCGCAGCGAGGAATCGCCGCGCCCCCCCATGACCGTGCGGAGCCACCCCTTGAACAGATGGCCCAGGGAATGATGGTCTTCGGCCCCGTCGTCACGGGGCGTGCGACTGTCGGAAATTTCGCTCATTGGTCCGGCGGTTCATGGTTGACGGCGTAGGGGTCGGCGATGCCGAGGGTGGCGAGCAACCGGGTTTCCAGCGCCTCCATCTCTTCGGCCTCGTCGTCCGTTTCGTGATCGTACCCCAGAAGATGCAAAACACCATGCACCACAAGATGGGTCAGGTGATCGTCGGGGTTTTTGTTCTGTTCGGCGGCTTCGCGCTGAACCGTCTCATAGGCCAGAATGACGTCGCCCAGCAGGACGGGCGCGCCCTCCTCCAGCTCCGGCTCTTCGGCTTCGGTCAGGGCGAAGGACAGCACGTTGGTCGGCTTGTCCTTGCCGCGATAGTCGCGGTTCAGTTGCTGGACCAGCGCGTCGTCGGCCAGCACCACCGACAACTCGGCGGGGCCGTCGTCGGGCGGGTAGCTGGCGGCGAGCGTGGCGTAGGCGACGCGTTCGGCCAGCGCCTCGGCGCCGTCCGGCCAGTCGCCCGCTTCACGTGAAACGCACACCTCAAGCTCAGGGGCAGCCGTGTCGGGGGTGTTCATGCCGTTCTCAGTCTCGGTCATCGCGCGTTCTCCCAGGCGCGGGGGGCCGCCGTCGTCGCGCGCTGCGCGTCGGCCCGGTCATAGGCGCGGATGATACGCGCCACCATCGGGTGACGCACCACGTCGGCGTCGGTGAATTGGACGAAGCGCACGCCCTCGACCCCCTTCAGGATCTCCATGGCGTCGCGCAGGCCCGATTTGGCCCCGGTGGGCAGGTCGATCTGGGTGATGTCGCCGGTCACGGCCATCCGCCCGCCCTCGCCCAGACGGGTCAGGAACATCTTCATCTGCATCGGCGTGGTGTTCTGCGCCTCGTCCAAAATGACGAAGGCGTTGCCCAGCGTCCGACCGCGCATGAAGGCCAGCGGGGCGATTTCGATCTCGCCCGATTCCAGCCGCTTCTTCACCTGTTCGGTGGGCAGCATGTCGTGCAGCGCGTCGTACAGCGGGCGCAGATAGGGATCGACCTTGTCCTTCAGATCGCCGGGCAGGAAGCCCAACCGCTCCCCAGCCTCCACCGCCGGGCGCGACAGGATGATGCGGTCCACCTGCCCCGTGGTCAGCAGGGCCACCGCCTGCGCCACCGCCAGATAGGTCTTGCCGGTGCCGGCCGGTCCCAGCCCAAACACCAGCTCGCTTTCCGCCAGCGCCTGGAGATAGGCCGCCTGCATCGGCGAGCGCGCGGTGATCGAACCGCGCCGCCGGGTGCGCAGGGTGATTTCGGTCGAGGCCACCGTCGCCAAGGTCTGCAAACGGGTTTCCTCGTCGGTGTCGGAGGTCGCCATGCGCACGGCGGCGTCGATCTCCCCGGCCCCCACCGGCAACCCCCGGCTCAGCCGGGCGTACAGCGCGTTCAGGGCCGAGCGCGCCGCGTCGGCGGCGTCGGACGGGCCGGAGACGATCAGCGTGTTGCCGCGCGAGGTCAGCGACACGCCCAACAGCGCCTCGATCCGGGCGAGGTGACGATCATGCTCCCCGTACAGCATCGGCAGCAGCCGGTTGTCGTCAAACTGAACGTCGATCCGCCGATCAGGCTGGCCGTTCAAGCGCGTGCCTCCAGAGCATGGACAGGGTTGTGCGCGGTCGAGACGTAATCGCCGGTGACGACGCTGCCCGCCAGACTGTTGGGCCGGGCGTCGTCGATCCGCACCTCGACGATGCTGTTGAGCAGCCGCTCGTTCGCCTCGGCGTGGACCGACTGCATCCACGGGCTGCGGCCCAGCAATTGGCCGGGACGGCGGCCCTTGCGGTCGAACAGGATGGGCATGGTCCGCCCGACGAAGCCCTGGTTGAAGGCGACCTGCTGCGCGCCGATGAGCTGTTGGAGGGCCTGCAAGCGGGCCTCCTTCACGTCTTCGGGGACCTGCGCGCTTTCCAGAGCCGCCGGGGTTCCCGGACGCGGGCTGTATTTGAAGCAATAGGATTGGGCGTAGCCGACCTCCGTCACCAGCTTCAGCGTCGCCGCGAAATCGGCGTCGCTTTCGCCGGGGAAGCCGACGATGAAGTCGCTGGACAGCGCCAGATCCGGGTTGACCCCGCGCAGCCGATCCACCAGACGGCGGTAATCGTCGGCGCTGTGCTTGCGGTTCATCGCCGCCAGAATGCGGTCCGACCCGGACTGAACCGGCAGATGCAGATAGGGCATCAGTTGCGGCACGTCGGCGTGGGCGCGAATCAGCTCGTCGTCCATGTCGCGCGGGTGCGAGGTGGTGTAGCGGATGCGCGCCAGCCCGTCGATCTCCGCCAAGGAGCGGATCAGACGGCCCAGCCCCCAGGTCGATCCGTCGGGACCGTCGCCGTGCCAGGCGTTGACGTTCTGGCCAAGCAGGCTGATTTCCCGCGTGCCGCCCGCCACCAGCCGCTTGGCCTCGACCAAAATCTGGTCCGCCGGGCGGGAGAATTCGGATCCCCGCGTGTAGGGCACGACGCAGAAGGTGCAGAACTTGTCGCACCCTTCCTGCACCGCCAGAAAGGCGGCGACGCCCTGGCTGGTCGCCTCTTCCGGCAGGAAATCGAACTTCGACTCCGCCGGGAAATCCGTGTTCAGCACGCTGCCCGCCGCGCGGCTGGCCTTGGCGACCATCTCCGGCAGGGTGTGGTAGGTCTGCGGGCCGAACACCATGTCCACATAGGGCGCGCGGGCGACGATTTCCTCACCCTCGGCCTGGGCGACGCAACCGGCGACGGCGAGGATCATCTTGCCATCGTCGGCGCTGGCCTTTTCATCCTTCAGGATGCGCAGGCGCCCCAATTCCGAAAAGACCTTGTCCGCCGCCTTTTCGCGGATGTGGCAGGTGTTGAGGATCACCATGTCGGCGCCGTCCGGCTCATCGACCGGACGATAACCCAGCGGCGCCAGGACATCCGCCATCCGGGCGGAGTCGTAGACATTCATCTGGCAGCCCCACGTCTTGATGAACAGCTTCTTGCTCAACCCGCACCCTTCCGCACAAAAGCCGACGTCGAAACGCCCGGCGCAAAAACAAACAGCGCGCCACGCGGCATGGCGTGGCGCGCGAGTCGCCGTTCAATCGGCGTCGCTGCGAAGCAAGATGGTAGCACGGGCGGGGCAAAGCGAGTCAATGCCCGTCCGCCCCGCGTTCTTCGGCCCAACACTCTTGCGTCCCAACAGGATCAGCCTGCGCCGTCCCGGTCAGGGCCGACAACCTCACGCCGCGCTGGCGGCGTCCGACCACATCCGATCCCGCCAAGTCCGGGAGAAGAGAAAAGACAGCGGGGCCGCCTCTTCAATCTCGGGAACCAGCGTGACGCCCTGCGGCGGGACCCGGCCGATCATGCCCGCCACGCCGTCCAGCGCGCCGTCGACCAGTTCCAGACCCAACAGCCGGTTCATGTCCACCGGGCCGGGCATCTGCATGCCCATGGTCAGCGCCCGCGTGAAGCCGAACCGTTCGTAATAGGGGGCGTCGCCGACCAGGATCACCGATTTGTAGCCGAGCGCGACCGCCTTGTTCAGGCTCATGCGGATCATCTTGCTGCCCAACCCGCCGCCCTGGAGATCGCCCGACACGGCGATGGGGCCAAGCATGATCGACGGGGTGGCGCCGACCATGATCGGCCAATAGCGGATGGTGCCCCGCAGGACTTCATGACCATGCTCGTCATGGTCGATGGCGACGAGGTTCAGCTCAGGGATCGAGTCGATGCCGTCCCGCAGCCGATAGGCGGTTTTTTTGAAACGGTCAGGCCCAAAGGAGGCGTCGAGCAGGGCTTCGATGACGCAGGCGTGCTTGGGCTGTTCAACCGTAATAATCATGCGATGGCTCCCGGCGGGAAGAATGGTCTTCTGCTGCGGGTCGCGCCGTCGCCGGTGGCCGTGGGGATCAGGTCCCGCTGTGGCCTTTGGCGTTCGCACGCGACCCAAGGACGGCCGCACCCGCGTTTTGCGGGGCGTGGCTCCGTCGTCGGATACGAAGGGCGTGCGAACGAGACATTGCGTAGGCTCATGGGCCGTTTCAGACAATTGCGCATATAACACCCACACCCCCCCAGCGCAAGACGATGTTGACCCCTATGAGACGCATGACTGCCTCCACCCGCCGCCCCTGATTTTTCACAGGCTTTCCAAGGGGGTTGGCCAGGGTTGCGCAGGCTGGTGACGGAGCGGGCGAGTCGGTGTCTGGACAGTGGGGGACACCCGCCTTTATGGTGATCGTCGTTGATCCTGTCGCCCTGTTAGGCCACCCGATGTACACCGCCGTCACCCGCGCGATCCGCGTCACCGTCCAGCCCGTTTTTCTGGAAGACCAGTCGGCCCCAACCGAGGGCCGCTATGTCTGGGCCTACCACGTCCGCATCGAGAATGAGGGGGAGGAGACGGTTCGGCTCCGCACCCGTCATTGGCGCATCACCGACGCCATGGGTCGGATGCAGGAAGTGCGCGGCCCCGGAGTCGTCGGCGAACAGCCGGTGTTGGAGCCGGGCGGCTCCTTTGAATACACCAGCGGCACGCCGCTCGGCACGCCGTCGGGCATCATGGTCGGCAGCTACGGCATGGAAGACGCCGACGGCGAAGCCTTCGACATCGCCATCCCGGCCTTTTCGCTGGACAGCCCGCACCAGCCGATGCGCCTCAACTGATGCCCCCGCGATTTTGTGGTCATTTGGTCCCTTGAAAGTTGTGGGACTTGTGCAATTTTTGGACTCTCGACCGGCTGGCGGGTCAAGGCTCAGGATTTGCGCAAACAGGCTTGAGCCGATGATCCACGCCAGCCTTCGCCGCGTATCGACGCGCACACGCCGGACCGGGCCGCCCAACGACAGACGGGCGCCGGGATCGCGGCCCAGCATCGAAAGGTTTTCCCCGTGACGGCTTCCAAGACCCCGCTCGCCGAGAATGTGGTTCCCGGCCCCGGCCTGCCGCGCGCCGCCGCGCCCGCGATCGTTCGCCCATCCCGTGACGAGGCCGAACAGGCGGTGCGCACCCTGCTGCGCTGGGCGGGCGACGACCCGTCGCGCGAAGGGCTGGTCGGCACCCCCGACCGCGTCGTGCGGTCTTATGAAGAGTTCTTCGCCGGTTACACGGTTGATCCGGTGGATCTGCTCCAGCGCACCTTTGAAGAGACCGACGGCTATGACGAGATGGTGATTCTGCGCGACATCCGCGTCGAATCCTATTGCGAACACCATATGGTGCCGATCATCGGCAAGGCCCACGTCGCCTATCTGCCCAAGCGCCGGGTGGTCGGCATCTCCAAGCTCGCCCGTCTGGTCGAGGCCTACGCCAAGCGCCTGCAAATCCAGGAAAAGATGACGGCGCAGATCGCCAACACCATCGACCAAGTGTTGCAACCCGAAGGGGTGGCGGTGGTGATCGAGGCGCAGCACCAATGCATGACCACGCGCGGCGTCCACAAGACCGGCGTCACCATGGTGACGAGCCGGATGTTGGGGGCCTTCCGCACCGACCCCTCGACCCGGCGTGAATTTCTGACCATGATCGGCAACCCGGCCTCGCGCGGCGAGTGACGCGCGGCGCGTGATGCCCGGCGCGTGATCTGGGCGGACGGCCTCATGGATGGGAAACGATGGCGGCGAAGGTGACACCGGCGGTCAACGCGGCGAAGGCGGCGGGAGTCGCCTTCCGCTTGATGGAATACGACTATGACCCGTCCGCCGACGCCATCGGCCTGCACGCCGCCGCCGCCCTGGGGCTGGATCCGGCGCTGGTCTACAAAACCCTGATCGTCCAGTTGGAGCCGAAGGGGCTGGCCTGCGCCGTGATCCCGGTGGCGGCCAAGCTGGATTTGAAAGCTGTCGCGGCGGCGGCCAAGGTGAAAAAGGCCGATCTGGCCGATCCGGCCCTGGCCGAAAAAACCACCGGCTATCTGGTCGGCGGCATCAGCCCGCTTGGCCAGAAAAAGCCCCTGCCAACCTTCGTGGACGCCAGCGCCGAGGGCTTGGCCGAGATGGTGGTGAATGGCGGACGGCGCGGCCTGCAAATCCTGCTGGCCCCCGCCGATCTCGCCCGAATCGCCAAGGCGACCGTCTGCCCGATCACGGCGGGTTGAGCGGGTCGGCGGCAGTCCCCTCTCCCGCTGACAAGCGGGGGAGGGTTAGGGAGGGGGCCGGAAGGAGCAAACCCGCGATGTCGCGCGCCGAACGGCTTCTTGATCTGATGCAGATCCTGCGGCGCCACCGCCAGCCGGTCAGCGGCCCCACGCTGGCGGCGGAGCTGGGAATCAGCCTGCGCACGCTCTACCGCGACATCGCCACCCTGCAAGGGCAGGGCGCCGGGATCGAGGGGGAGGCGGGGGTCGGCTATGTCCTGCGCCCCGGCTTCCTGCTGCCGCCCCTGATGTTCACCGAGGAAGAGGTCGAGGCGCTGGTTCTGGGATCCCGCTGGGTGGTGGACCGGGGCGACAGCCGCTTGGCCGGAGCGGCGCGCAACGCGCTGGCCAAGATCGCGGCGGTTCTGCCGCCCGACCGGCGCGAGGGAATGGACGGGTCGGCCCTGCTGGTCGGGCCGGGCGACCCCATCGCCGCCGGAGACGCCGAACTGGCCGCCATCCGCCAGGCCATCCGCGCCGAACACAAGCTGGATCTCTCATACCGCGACCGCGACGGTTCGGAAAGCCGCCGGGTGATCTGGCCCTTCGCGCTCGGCTTTTTCGACCGGGTGCGGGTGGTGGTGGCCTGGTGCGAGTTGCGTCAATCCTTCCGCCATTTCCGCACCGACCGCATCGTCGCCCTGACCCCCACCGACACCCGTTACCCCCGCCGCCGTCAGGCGATGCTGAAGGAATGGCGCGCGGCGGAGGGAATCCCGACGCCCCGGTGACGGATCACCGGGCCAAATCCGCACAGGCCGCTGGCGCGCCGGGCGTTTGCAGGAGATGGCCGCCAAAGCTCGGGGATTCGGAGATCACGCAAACGGATGGCAAAAGGCCGGGGGGCAACTCGCGGTCAAAGGAAAGCGTCAGTTGGAAACCGGAGCGGATGAGGCGTGGATCGCCCAGAGCGGCGACGACGTCGGGGCGGTGAACCGCGCTCGCCGTGACGCTCGCCGGTGGGATTGACGAGCGGACGAGAAGCCGCCCACCGCGTTCCAGCAGGCCCCAGCCCGTCAGCGTCAACGCCGTTCGCCCAGATGCCCGAGGGGCTGTGACCGCGTCCAGGAACCCCCCATACGGGTGGCGCCCCACGTCCGCCGATTCGACCGTTTCGACCGGAATGGGTTGCGGCGCGACCAGAAAGGCGGTTGTGGGAACATCCACCGAATCCGGCTGCGGCACCGATGGCAGGCCGTTTCCAGGCACGACATTGACTCGGGCGTAACGGTTGAAAACCTCGGCGAAGGCGGTCTCGCCCATGTTGGGGAAGCGTTCGCGGAAAAAATCCAGGCGTGGGGCGATGGCGACATGCGAAATGGACGGATACCCCAGCCCGTTCAGCGTCGCGCCCGGAAAGCCCCCCACCACAAGCCAGCCGCGCGGATGCTCGGCGATCATGCGCTCCAACTCCGCCGTGACCGGCGTGCTTGTCCGATGGAACAGGGGATCGGCGGACTGAATCGGGTTGAAAGCGCCGGTCGCCAGCGTGTTGGCGAGCGCCGCCGCCCCAACGAGAACCCCGGCCGAACCGCGCAGGCGCGCGATGGGCAGGGCCGCGAACAGGGGAAGCAGGACGATGAAATCCCGCCAATCACTGCTTGCCACCTTCGGCAGCGGCGTCGCCTTCACGCTGGCCCACGCGACCAGGATCAACAAGGCGGACAGCAGCGTCCTCGACAATGTGAGGCGCACCGGAGCCGCCGCCAGCACGGCCATAGCCGCCAGCAGCATGAGCATCCCGTTGGCGAAAACCGCCCGGCCCGGCGGCACGCGGTCAAGCAGCAGCAGGCGCCCGACATTCGCAGGGATGGGAAGCAGCATCCAGGCGGTGAACAGACCCGTTCCGGCCAGCAAAACCGCAAGCGTCCAGCGCAGACGCGCCCCTTCCGGCGACCGGGCGACAAGGCGGGCGGCGAACGCCTGATGATCGATGAAAACCAAGGCCAACAGGAGCAGATAGCTGCCGCCCGTCGCCGCTTCGCACAGGTTCAACGTCGGGATCAAAGACTCGTCGCCCCGCGTCACCAGCAGGGGGAAGAATTGGGCAAGCCAACGCAGCGGCTCCATCGTCCCGCCCATGCTCTGCCGCTGGCCGGGGTAAAGGGTGCTGGCCATGGCCGCCGCCGGGTCACGCAAATAGAGGTAGGCGATCACCAACCCCACCCCCGCGCCTGCGGCCAGCGCCAGAAGATTGGCCGGACGCAACGCGTCGGGGCGGAAGGCGACCAGCGCCACCGCTCCGGCGATGCCCAGGGACACGATGATCGGCGGGTAGGCGTGGGACAGCAGCCAGAAGGCCGACAGATACGCCATGACCACCGCCTTCAGCGGCAAGCGCATCGGCGCCGTGGCGACCACCAGCAACCAGGGGAAAATCGCAAGCAACGGCCCGGTGGTCGTCCACCAATATTGGGCGTAGGTGGTGAAGAACAGCGCCACGCTTCCGCCAACCGCCCATCCTGTCGGGAAACGGAACACCCGCAGCAGCACGGCGTAGCCGGTCAGGAAAAGCGCGAAATAGATCGCGTGGGAAAATGAGAAGGCGAGCGCCGGGTCGGCGACGAAGAACAGCCAATATTGCGGCTTGAAGGGCAAGGCCCAGTCAAGCAACGGCACGGCGTTGAAGTTGCGCAGATCCTCGCCATAGGGAGAGGTTTCGTTGATCCGCTTGAACCCATTGTTGACGGCGGCTTGGACGTAGGGCGTCCAGACCGCCCATTCATCCGAACGGATCGGTTTGGGGGTTCCCGCGATCAGGCCAGTGTCGGCGACGCCCAAGGGACGCAAGGCCAAGGCGTAGGAGGTCGGCGTCCAGCGCAAGCCAGTGTAGACGGCGGACAGGATCAACACGGCGGCGACAAACCAAGCCAATCCACCGTTGAATCGGGAAAACAGGGAATGTCCTGCGGAAGCGGGCGCCCCCCTGTCAATCGAAAGGGTGGCCGTCGGAGAGGCCGCGTCCACGTCGGATGTCTTCACCATAGTCTTGTGCCTTTTTATGCCTCCGGCTTCCACAACCGGATTGGCAAACCACCCTGCGGGTCTAAGCTTTCTGCGAATGCAATAGCATAAGCCGCAATTGATCTTGCAAAGGATAATGACCGCGCCAACGCAGACAGAGCGCCGAATGCAGCCAGCGCGACACCACCATGCTGACAGAATCTGACAGCAGGTCCGCCTAAGGTCGGTTTTGCCGGACGGGACGCCCCCGACCGGGTCACACGACCAACCAAACGGAAGCGACCCATGCCCGATCTGAATTTCGTCCTGCTCTATGTGGACAGCCCGACCGCCAGCGCCGCCTTTTACGCCGACCTGTTGGGCAAGCCGCCGGTGGAAGCCTCCCCCAGCTTCGCCATGTTCGCCATGGAATCGGGCGTCATGCTGGGCCTGTGGTCGCGCCACACGGTGGAACCGGCGCCGAGCGCGGGCGGCGGCGGGGCGGAGATCGCCTTCGCCGTCGCCGACGCCGACACGGTGAGCGCCACCCACGCCGATTGGGCGGCGCGCGGCCTGCCGATCCTCCAGACCCCGACGGCGATGGATTTCGGCCACACCTTCGTCGCGCTCGACCCCGACGGGCACCGGCTGCGCGTGTTCGCGCCGTCCGCCCCGCCGTCGGCCTGATTCAAGGATCTCGGGCTATGGGCCGGAACTGGATCGCCGTGGCCGCCGCCGAGCATGTCCGGCGCGGGCGCGCGGGCGGCTTCATGCAGGTGTGCCACGGCAAGGCCGCGCCCCTGCGCCGCATTCAACCGGGCGACCGAGTCGCCTATTACTCGCCAACCGAGAGCTTCGGCGGCAAGGACCGCGCCCAATCCTTCACCGCCATCGGCGTGGTGCGCGACCGCGAGCCTTATCCTTTCGACATGGGCGGCGGCTTCGTGCCGTTCCGGCGCGACGTGACGTGGCTGGACGGGGTGGAAACGCCGATCCAGCCCTTGCTCGACCGGCTCGATTTTTCCGCCGGGGTGAAGAATTGGGGCTATCAACTCCGCTTCGGCCTGTTCGCCGTCAGCGACCACGACGCCGACCTCATCGCCCAGGCGATGGGCGCCGCCTTTCCGGCTCCGGCTCAGCCAGCCCTTCTGTAAAGAATTTTTGCCACGTCGGCGCCGGGGAGAGGGATGAAACGCCCACTCCCCGGCGTCTGTCGTTCAGGCCCGGTTCAGCAATCTCATACCATCGTCGGATCGGGGATAGACAGGCGGCCCCACCTGACCAAGATCAAGGCGAAACCCCTCGCGCTCTGGCACCCATGCGCTTATATCCTCGGCAAGAGCGATTGAAGGCCCCCATCCGTAAGGCCCAGCCCGATGCACCGTTTCGCCAATCCCGCCCGCTTCCTGCGCCTGTCGGCCCTGCTGTTGCCGTGGAGCGCCGGGGCCACCGTGGTCCTGCTGATCGTCGGGCTGTATCTCAGCCTGTTCGGCTCGCCGCCCGACTACCAGCAGGGCGACACCGTGCGGATCATGTACATCCATGTTCCGGCGGCCTGGATGAGCCTGTTCGTCTACACCAACATGGCCGCCGCCGCCGCCGCCGGGCTGGTGTGGAAACACCCGCTGGCCGATTTGTTCGCCAAGGCCGCCGCCCCCATCGGCGCGGGCTTCACCCTGGTCTGTCTCGTCACCGGCTCGCTGTGGGGCGCGCCGATGTGGGGGACCTGGTGGGTGTGGGACGCGCGGTTGACCAGCGTGTTGATTCTGTTCTTCCTCTATCTCGGCTACATGGCGCTGGTGAACGCGTTCGACGATCCGCAGCGCGGAACGCGGGCGGGCAACGTCCTGCTGCTGGTCGGCATCGTCAATGTGCCGATCATCAAATTCTCGGTCGATTGGTGGAACACGCTGCACCAACCCTCCAGCGTCATCAAGATGGGCGGCCCCAGCATCGATTCCAGCATGCTGATTCCTCTGCTGGTCATGGCCGGGGCCTTCACCAGCTATTTCATCGCGGTCGTCATCCTGCGGCTGCGGACGGAAATCGCGCAGCGCAAGATCCAGACGCTGCGCTTCAGCGTCGCGGGCGACGGAGCGACGGGGTAAGAGCATGACCGACTTTCTCGCCATGGGCGGTTACGCCGCCTTCGTCTGGCCGTCCTACGCGCTGGCCGCGCTGGTGCTGCTGGGCCTGTTGATCGCCAGCCTGAAGGGGCTGCGCGAGGCCGAGGCCACGGTCAAGGCGCTGGAAAGCGTCCGACCGGCCCGCCGACGCGCCCAATCCGCCGCCAAACGATCCGCCGCCCAACCCGAAACCGACAGCGCCCCCGATCTGCCGGGGAAAGCGAGCGAAGGATGACCAAGAAGAAACGCCGCCTTTACATGCTGGGTCTCGCCCTGCTGGGGCTTGGCGCCGCGACCGCCCTGACGCTGACCGCGTTCCAGGACAACATCGTGTTCTTCTACAGCCCCAGCCAGTTGCAGACCCAACAGGTCGGCGAGCGCAATTTCCGCCTGGGCGGGCTGGTCGAACAGGGCAGCGTCCGCAAGCTGACCGACGGCGTCACCACAGAATTCCGCGTCACCGACACCGCCCACACCATCGACGTCCGCTATCGCGGCCAGTTGCCCGACCTGTTCCGCGAAGGGCAGGGCGTGGTCGCCGAAGGCAAGCTGAGCGGCGGCGTTTTCGTCGCCCGCGAGGTGCTGGCCAAGCATGACGAGAACTACATGCCGCCGGAAGTGTCGGAGGCCCTGAAGCAGGCGGGCGTCTACAAGAAGCCCGCCGAGGCGAAAACCGCCGCGAACGACGCGACCACCAACGCCCCCCCTGCGGCGACGAAGAAGGAGTAGCGGGACCGTGATCCCCGAACTCGGCCATTACGCGCTGGTGCTGGCGCTGTTCGTCGCCTTTGTCCAGGCCGGGCCGCCGCTGATTGGCGCCGCCACCCGCAACGCCGCCTGGATGAACGTCGCCGGTCCCGCCGCCATCGCCCAGATGCTGCTGGTCCTGGTCGCCTATGGCGCGCTGACCTGGGCGCATGTGGCGTCCGATTTCAGCGTGCAGAATGTGGTGCAGAACAGCCACTCGCTGAAGCCGATGCTCTACAAGGTGTCGGGCGTCTGGGGGAACCACGAAGGCTCGATGGTCCTGTGGATCGTCATGCTGACCCTGTTCGGGGCCGCCGTCGCCGCCTTTGGCCGCAACCTGCCGCCGACGCTGAAGGCGCGGGTTCTGGCGGTGCAGGGCTTGATCGGCATCGGTTTTCTGCTGTTCATCCTGACCACCTCCAACCCCTTCACCCGGGTGATCCCGGCGCCGCTGGACGGCAACGACCTGAACCCGCTGTTGCAGGATCCGGGGCTGGCCTTCCACCCGCCCTTCCTCTACGCGGGCTATGTCGGCTTCTCCATGGCCTTCTCCTTCGCCGTCGCCGCGTTGATCGAGGGGCGGGTCGATCCGGCTTGGGCGCGCTGGGTGCGGCCCTGGACGCTGGCGGCCTGGTCCACCTTGACCATGGGCATCGCGCTGGGATCCTGGTGGGCCTATTATGAGTTGGGTTGGGGCGGCTGGTGGTACTGGGATCCGGTCGAAAACGCCTCTTTCATGCCGTGGCTGGCCGGAACGGCGCTGCTGCATTCCGCCATCGTGGTGGAAAAGCGCGACGCGCTGAAAAGCTGGACCATCCTGCTGGCCATCATCACCTTTTCGCTGTCGCTGATGGGCACCTTCCTGGTGCGGTCGGGCATTTTGACCTCCGTCCACGCCTTCGCCGTCGATCCGGCGCGCGGGGCCTTCATTCTGGTGCTGCTGGCCATCGCCACCGGCGGGTCGTTGCTGCTCTACAGCCTGCGCGCCCCGGCCTTGAAGGCGGGCGGGCTGTTCGCCCCGGTCAGCCGCGAAGGCGCGCTGGTGCTGAACAATCTGCTGCTGTCCACCGCCACCGCCACCGTCTTCATCGGCACGCTCTACCCGCTGTTCCTCGACATTCTGAAGATGGGCAAGGTGTCGGTCGGCCCGCCCTTCTTCAACGCCACCTTCGTGCCCATCGCCATTCCGCTGGTCGCCGCCATGGTCGTCGGCCCCTTCCTGTCGTGGAAGCGGGCGGATCTGGGCGCGGCGCTGACCCGGCTGTGGGTCGCCGGGGTGGTCGTGGTCGTCTGCGTCGCCATCACCGCCTATCTGACGGCGGGCGGCGGGCCGCTGCTGGCGCTGGTCGGGGTGGCGTTGGCCGCCTGGGCCATCGTCGGCTCGCTGGTCGAGTTCGCCGAGCGCATCCGCCTGTTCCGCGTGCCGCTAGCCGACAGTTGGACGCGCGCCGTCCATCTGCCGCGCAGCGCCTGGGGCATGACCATCGCCCACACCTTCATGGGCGTGTCCATCGCGGGCATGACCGCGACCTCGGCGTGGCAGAGCGAATCCATCGAGGCGATGCGGCCGGGGCAGACGGCCAGCCTCGCCGGGTACGAGTTCCGCTTTGACAGCGTCGGCCCGGTGGCGGGGGAGAATTACAAGGCCGACCGCGCCGTCTTCACGGTGACGAAAGACGGCCAGCCCGTCGCCACCCTGACGCCGGAGCGCCGCAGCTACCCCGTCACCCGGATGACCACGACGGAATCGGCGATCCACACGACGATCTTTTCCGATCTGTATGTGGCGCTGGGCGACCCGACGCAGAATGGCGCGGCTTGGATCGTCCGCATCTATCACCATCCGCTGGTGCCCTGGATCTGGATCGGCGGCGTCGGCATGATGCTGGGCGGGCTGGTCAGCCTGACCGACCGCCGGTTCCGCATCGGCGCGCCCGAACGCCGCAGCGCCGCCAAAGCCGGGGTTTCCGCCCCGGCCCAGCCCGCCGAATGAAGACGAGAACGCCGTCATGCGCCGCCTGCTCTACCTGCTGCCCTTCCTGCTGTTCATCGGCGTCGGCGTGGCCTTTTATCTGGGGTTCCAGCGCGACCCGCGCGACATCCCCTCAGCCCTGATCGACAAGCCGGTCCCGGCCTTCGACCTGCCGCCGCTGCCGGGGCGCGCGGAAGGGCTGTCGTCCGCCCGGCTGACCGGCGATGTCACGCTGGTCAACGTCTTCGCCTCCTGGTGCATCCCCTGCAAGGCGGAACACCCGGTCATCACCCGGCTGGCCCGCGAGCAGGGCGTGACCGTCCGCGCCATCAACCACAAGGACAAGGCCGAAGACGCGCTGAACTGGCTGGCCCGCAACGGCGATCCCTACGCCAGCATCGGCGTTGATCTGGATGGACGGACGTCGATCGACTGGGGGGTTTACGGCGTGCCGGAAAGCTTCCTGATCGACCGCCAGGGCCGCATCCGCTTCAAGCATGTCGGCCCACTGACCCCGCAGGTGATCGAGGAGCAGATCCTTCCCATGGTCAAGCATCTGAGGCAGGGATGAGCGCGATTCGTCTCGCCGCCGCCCTCACGCTGTCGGCGCTGGTCCTGTCGCCCGCCCTTGCGGTGCAACCCGACGAGGTGCTGAGCAACCCGGCGCTGGAATCCCGCGCGCGGGACATCAGCAAGGATTTGCGCTGTCTGGTCTGCCAAAACCAATCCATCGACGACAGCAACGCACCGCTGGCCCGCGACCTGCGCGTTCTGGTGCGGGAGCGGCTGACGGCGGGCGACGACGACGCGGGCGTGATGGCCTATGTCACCGCCCGTTACGGCGATTACGTGCTGCTGCGCCCGCCCTTCAAGGCGACGACGCTGGTTCTGTGGATCGCCCCCTTCGCCATTCTGGCGCTGGGCGGTCTGGCGACCGCGCTGTTCCTGCGGGGACGGCGCGGCGTGACGGCGGGGGCCGACACCGCCCCCTTGAGCGAGGATGAGCGGCGTCGGTTGGACGCGCTGCTGCGGAAAGACGACGTCTGATGCTGTTCTGGATTCTCGCCGCCGCGATGACGGCGGCGGCGCTGCTGCTGATCTTGCTGCCGCTGCTCCGCGCACCCCCCCAAGCCCCCACCCGCGAGGCGTATGACCGCGAGGTCTACCGCGACCAGTTGGGCGAGGTGGACCGCGACCACGCGCGCGGCCTCATCAACGCCGCCCAGGCCGACGCCGCCAAGGCGGAGATCGGACGGCGGATGCTGGCCGGAAGCGAAACGGTCGCCATCCCCGCCGCCGCGCCGCGCGCCGCGTGGGTTCTCGCCCTGCTGCTGGCCTTGCTGGTCCCGGCGGGGGCCGTAACCATGTACGCCGTGCTGGGTCGCCCCGACGCGCCCGCGCAGCCACTGGCGGCGCGCGCCTTGGAGAAGGAACGCTCCGGCCCGCCGCAATCGGTGCTCGCCGCCGTCGAGTCGCTGAAAAAGCAACTGGCCGAAAACCCCGACGATCCCCAGGGCTGGACCATTTTGGGCCAAGCCTACGTCAAGATGAACCGCCCGGCCGAGGCGGTGGACGCCCTGCGCCGGGCCGTCGCGCTGAGCAAGGACGATTCCGAACTGCTCGGCCTGTTCGGCGAGGTGCTGACCGACGCCAACGACGGCACGGTGACGGAGGAGGCGCGCAACGCCTTCGATCAAGTCTTGGTCAAGGACCCCAAGGACGCCCGCGCCCGCTTCTTCGCCGCGCTGGGCCGCTATCAGGCGGGCGCCCAGCGCGACGCGCTGGACCGCTGGCGCGCCTTGTTGGCCGAGTCCCCGGCCAACGCCCCTTGGGTGGCGATGGTGCAGGCGCAAATTCGCGAGGCGGCGGTCGCCCTCAACCTCGACCCCGCCAGCGTCACGCCGTCGCCGCTGCCGCCCGAACAGCCCCCCGCCAACGCCGCCGCGCCGCAAGCCGGACAGGCCCAAGGGCAAGCGGGACAAGCGCCGGGGCAACCCAGCGCCGAAGACCGCGACCAGATGATTCGCGGCATGGTCGCCAATCTGGCCACGAAGCTGGACGCCGATCCGTCGGACATCGACGGCTGGCTCAAGCTGGTCCGCTCCTACGGCGTGCTCGGCGAGCGGGCGAAGGCCATGGAGGCCGCCGCCAAGGCCAAGGAACGCGCGCCCAACCGGCCCGACGTGCTGGTCGCCTACGCCGGGGCGATCCTGCAATCCATCCCGCGCAGCGACACCCCCGCCCCGATGCCGGGCGAGGTGACGGCGGCCTTGCGTCAAGCGCTGGCGGTTGACGCAACCAACCGCGACGCGCTGTGGCTGTTGGGCCTGGACGCCATGACGGTGGGCCGCAAGGCCGACGCGCAAGAGTTCTGGGGCCGTTTGATCGCCCAATTCAAGCCGGGCGACCCGGAACACACCCTGTTGAAGGCGCGTTTGGACGCGTTGAAGACCGGCGGCTGAGCCGCGTTTGACCCTGTTGGGTCATGTGGTGGGTTGGGTCATGTGGTGGTGTTTTCTTCCGATCATGGGCGGGCTATGCTGCCGCCCATGATCGTGCTGTTCACGGATTTCGGCCTGTCCGGCCCCTACACCGGGCAGGTCAAGGCGACGCTGGCGCAACAGGCGCCCGGCGTTCCGGTGATCGACCTGTTCGCCGACGCCCCCGCCTTCGACCCGCAACTCTCCGCCTATCTGCTGGCCGCCTACGCCCCCGCCCTGCCGCTGGGAAGCGTGTTCCTGTGCGTGGTCGATCCTGGCGTCGGCACCGACCGCCATCCGCTGATCGTCGAGGCCGACGGGCGGCTGTTCGTCGGTCCCGACAATGGTTTGTTCGCGATTCTGGCACGGCGCGCCACGACGCTGCGGGTCTGGCGGATCGACTGGCGACCGGAACGGCTGTCGGTCAGCTTTCACGGGCGCGACCTGTTCGCCCCGGTGGCGGCCCGTTTGGCGCTGGGTCAGGGGGTGGAGCGGGGGGCGTTGGATCCGGCGGCCATCGCGTGGCCCGACTGGCCCGATGATCTGGCGCGGATCGTCTATGTGGACGTCTACGGCAACGCCATGACCGGGCTGCGCGCGGCGACCCTGCCGGACACCGCGCTGTTGCGGGTTGGCGAGCGCGCGGCGCGGCGGGGCCGGACCTTCGCCGACGTCCCGGTGGGGGCGGCGTTGTGGTACGAAAACTCCAACACTCTGGCGGAGATCGCCGTGAATCGCGGGCGGGCCGACCGGGATTGGGGATTGGCGGTGGGGGATTGGGTGCTGGTGGGGTAGGGGAGGTTTCGGCTTCGATAGCCCCCTCCCTAACCCTCCCCCGCTTCGCGGGAGAGGGGATTGCCGTCGCCTTCCTGCAAAGCTCCCTCTCCCGCGAAGCGGGGGAGGGTTGGGGAGGGGGCAAAAGGCGCTTACCCGATAAAACTCAAATCGACTTGGTGTCGAGCGCGTAGCCCGCAGAGCGCACGGTGCGGATCAAATCCAGCTCAGTTTCTTCGTTCATCGCCTTGCGCAGGCGGCGGATGTGGACGTCGACCGTGCGCGGCTCGACGTAAACATCATGCCCCCACACCAGATCCAGAAGCTGTTCGCGCGAGAAGACGCGCCCCGGATGCTGCATGAAATGGCGCAGAAGGCGGAATTCGGTCGGGCCGAGATGGACGTCGCGCCCGTTGCGGCGGACGCGGTGGGCCGCCAGATCCATGGTGACGTCGGCGAATTGCAGCGTCTCGTCGGTCATGCCGGGCGAGGCGCGGCGCAGCACGGCGCGCATGCGGGCGACCAGCTCGGTCGGCGAAAAGGGCTTGGTGATGTAATCGTCGGCGCCGGAATTGAGGCCGCGCACCCGGTCGCCTTCTTCCCCGCGCGCCGTCAGCATGATGATCGGAATGTCGCGGGTCTTGGCGTTGCGGCGAAGCTGGCGGCAAACCTCCAGCCCGCTCATCAGCGGCAGCATCCAATCGAGCAGGACGATGTGCGGCGTCTGCTCCCCGGCCAGCAGCAGGGCTTCTTCGCCGTCGGTGGCGGTGACGACGCGGAAGCCATCCTTTTCCAGGTTGTACTTCAGCAAGGTGACAATGTCGGCCTCGTCCTCAACGATCAGGACGAGCGGCTTCAGCGCCGCGTTCATGGTGGCTCCGTTGACTGCGCGCGCTTCGACGTTACCCAGCATCTTCTGTTCCTTCAACATAACAAGGCGTCAAGCCCGCCCGAAACTCCCCCTCCCAAGACGGGAGAGGGAGAGCGCGGCGGCGATCAACCGTAACGGCCGGTGATGTAGCCCTGGGTGCGCTCGTCGCGCGGGTTGGTGAAGATTTCCTCGGTGTCGTCGCACTCCACCATGTCGCCCAGATGGAAGAACGCCGTCTTTTGGGAGACGCGGGCCGCCTGCTGCATGTTGTGGGTGACGATAACGATGGTGAAATTCTCACGCAGCTCGTCGATCAACTCTTCGATGTGCGCCGTCGCGATGGGGTCGAGCGCGGAGCACGGCTCGTCCATCAGGATGACTTCCGGGCTGACGGCGATGGCGCGGGCGATGCACAGGCGCTGCTGCTGACCGCCCGACAGGCCGGTCCCCGGCTCGCGCAGGCGGTCCTTCACCTCGTTCCACAGGCCGGCGCGCTGCAACGACTTCTCGACGACCTCGTCCAACTCTTCACGACCCGTGGCCATGCCGTGGATGCGCGGGCCATAGGCGATGTTGTCGTAGATCGACTTGGGGAAGGGGTTCGGTTTTTGGAACACCATGCCGACGCGGGCGCGGAGCTGCACGGCGTCGATGCTCTTGCCGTAGATGTCTTCGCCGTCGAGCGCGATCAGGCCATCGACCCGGCAGTTCTCGATGGTGTCGTTCATCCGGTTCAGGCAACGCAGGAACGTGGACTTGCCGCAGCCCGACGGGCCGATCAGCGCCAGAACCTTGTTTTCCTGAATCTCGACGTTGATGCCCTTCAGCGCCTGCTTGGCCCCGTAGAACACCTTGACGTCGCGGGCGATCATCTTGTTCGGCACGACCTGAGCGGTGCGCCCGGCGGATTGCGGCTTGGTGTGGATCTGGGTCTGGACGCTCATGGCTTACCACCGCCTCTCGAATTTCTTGCGCAGGAAAACGGCCAACCCGTTCATCACGATCAGGAAGCCCAGCAGGACCATAATCGCCGCCGAGGTGCGTTCGGTGAAGGCGCGCTCGGGGCTGTCGGCCCACATGTAAATCTGCACCGGCAACACGGTCGCGCTGTCGGTCATGCCGTGCGGGACGTCGACGATGAAGGCGACCATGCCGATCATCAGCAACGGCGCGGTTTCGCCCAAGGCGCGGGCCATGCCGATGATGGTGCCGGTCAGAATGCCCGGCATCGCCAGCGGCAGCACATGGTGCGTCACCGTCTGCAACGGCGAGGCGCCAATGCCCAGCGCCGCTTCGCGGATCGACGGCGGCACCGACTTCAGGGCGACGCGGGCGGAGATGATGATGACCGGCAGGGTCATCAACGCCATCACCAGACCGCCGACCACCGGAGCCGAACGCGGCAGACCGAAGAAGCCGAGGAACACCGCCAGACCAAGCAGACCGAAGATGATCGACGGCACGGCGGCGAGGTTGTTGATGTTGACCTCGATCAGGTCGGTCCATTTGTTCTTGGGCGCGAACTCTTCCAGATAGACCGCCGCCGCGACCCCGATGGGAACCGACAGCGCCATCGTCACCAGCAGCGTCAGCATGGAGCCGACGATGGCCCCCCAAATGCCCGCCTGTTCGGCCTCGCGGCTGTCGCCGGCGCTGAACAGGGTGGTGTTGAAGGCCTGGACCAGCGACCCTTGCGCGACCATCGCGTCGATGGCGGCGATCTTGGCGTCGTTCAGACGGCGCTCGGCCTCCGGCGCGTTGCGGGGGAAATAGCCTTTGATGAACTGGTCGACCTCGTCGTCCGACCGCACCCAGATGGTTTGCGTCGTGCCGACGATCGCCGGGTTCTGCTTGACCAGCGCCTCCAGCTCATAAGGCGCGCCGGACGAGAGAAGCTCGTTCAGCGTGCGCTTGCCGGTGCGGTCGGTGATCTGCGGGAACTGGGCGTACAGCCCCTGGCGGAGGATGGCGGTGAAGTTCCGCTCCTCCACCTGGGCCTTGTCCAGCGTCACCTCAAGACGGATCTGCGACTGCCAGAAGGCGGTGTAGCCCTTCGACACGATGGAGGTGAGCAGCACCACCAGCATCATCGAGGCCAGCGCCAAGGCGGCGACGCCCGCGATCTTGAAATTGCGCTCGGCGGCGTAACGACCGCGCAGGCGGCGAGCGAACTCTTCGCTCTGGTAATGGGATTTGGAAGCGGCGACGGACATGGCCCGCGTATCCTGTTGCACGAGATCAGTCATATTTCTCTCGATACTTCTGGACCACCCGCAGGGCGACCATGTTGAGGGAGAGAGTGACGAGGAACAGCACAAGGCCAAGGCCGAAGGCCGAGAGCGTCTTGGGGCTGTCAAACTCCTGGTCGCCGACCAGCAGCGTGGCGATCTGCGTCGTCACCGTCGTCACCGCGTCCAGCGGGTTGGCCGTCAGATTGGCGGTCAGGCCCGAGGCCATGGTCACGATCATCGTCTCGCCGATGGCGCGGCTGACCGCCAGCATGACGGCGGCGACGATGCCGGGCAGGGCGGCGGGGATGACGACCTGACGGATGGTTTCCGACTTGGTCGCGCCCAGGCCGTAAGACCCATCGCGCAGCGACTGCGGCACCGCGTTGATGACGTCGTCCGACAGCGAGCTGACGAAGGGAATAATCATCACGCCCATGACGATGCCCGCCGACAGCGCCGATTCAGAGCTGACGTCCAGGCCAAGCCCATGCCCAATCGAACGGACGAAGGGGGCCATGGTCAGCGCGGCGAAGAAGCCGTAGACCACCGTCGGGATGCCCGCCAGAATTTCCAGGATCGGCTTCAGCCAGGTCCGCACATTCGGGTTGGCGTATTCCGACATGTAGATCGCCGACATCAACCCGACCGGAACCGCCACGACCATGGCGATGACGGTGATGAGCAGCGTGCCGGAGAACAGCGGAATGATGCCGAAGGATCCCGACGAACCGACCTGATCCGCCCGCATCGCCATCTGGGGACTCCAGTGGACGCCGAACAGGAAGTCGATGGGGGAAACCATGGTGAAGAAGCGCAGCGCCTCGAACAGCAACGACAGGACGATGCCGACCGTCGTCAAAATGGCGACCATCGAGCAGATCACCAGCGCGATGCTGACCACCCGCTCGACCCGATTGCGGGCGCGCAGGTTCGGGCTGATGTGCTGACGGCCATAGGCCAGTCCAACCACCGCCAAGCTGGCGCCGATGGCCAACAGGCTCCAGTCGCTGATCGCGCGCAGGCTGTTGTAATGGGCCGCCGCCGCCGTCACCGCCGGATCAACGTCGCGCCCGGTGGAAATCCCATGGGCGATGTTGAGGATGTCGGCCTTCAGCAGGTTCAAGACCTGCGGGTCGCCGCCGCTCAGCCGGTCGGGCAGGGCCGACATGACCATGCGCATGATGAGCCAGCCTTCCGAGGCCGTCCACAGCACGAACAGGAACAGCGCGGGCAGACCGGCCCACAGGGCGACGTAGAAGCCGTGATAGGACGGAACCGAGTGAAGCTCGACGAGACGGCCACCGACGGAGGCGGCCGCACGCGTCCGGCCCATCTGGTAGCCGGAGACGGTGAGCAAGGCCAAGATGAGGACAAGAACAGTGATTTGCATGCGGAACCGCCGGGTCGGGGGCCAAAACGCCCACTTCGACGCGCGAAGCGGCGGCCCCGCGAAGGGCCGCCGTCCGCGCGTCGCGTAAGGATCAGAGCTGGAGCGGCGTCAGGTTGATCGCCGAGCTGCGGGCCGCCTCGCGGGCCGCCTTCGGCTCGGGGATCAGGCCCTTGTCGACCAGATAGCCGTCGTCGCCGACCGCACGCTCGGCGGTGTATTCGGCGATGAACTCGCGGATGCCGGGGATGACGCCCGCGTGCGCGTTCTTGACATAGACGAACAGCGGACGCGACAGCTCATACTTGCCGCTGGCGACGTTTTCGGCGGTCAGCTCGACGCCGTCCATCTTCGCGGCCTTCAGCTTGTCGCGGTTCTGGTCGATGTAGCTGTAACCGAACACGCCGAAGGCGCCCGGGTTGGCGTTCAGCTTCTGAACGATCAGGTTGTCGTTCTCGCCAGCTTCCACATAACCGCCGTCTTCGCGGATGGTCATGCAAGCCTTTTCACGGGCCTTCTCGTCGGCGACCAAGGTCTTGACCTCGGGAACCTTCTTGCAGCCTTCGAGCATGGCCAGCTCGTTGAAGGTGTCGCGCGTGCCCGAGGTCGGGGGCGGGCCGATGACTTCGATCTCTTCGTTCGGCAGCTTGGCGTCGATGTCCGACCACTTCTTGTAGGGGTTGGCGACCATCTTGCCGTTGACCGGAACTTCCTTGGCCAGCGCCTTCCAGATCACGGCGGTGCTGATCGCGACGTCCGGGGCCTTCTTGGAATAGGCGAGCGCGATGCCGTCATAGCCGATCTTCAGTTCGGTGATCTGCGTGACGCCGTTGGCGGCGCACTGCTCGACTTCCGACTTCTTGATGCGGCGCGAGGCGTTGGCGATGTCCGGATGGGCCGGGCCGACGCCAGCGCAGAACAGCTTCAAGCCGCCGCCGGTGCCGGTCGATTCGATGACCGGGGTCTTGAACTTGCCACCCTTGCCGAAGGCTTCGGCGACGGCGGTGGTGAAGGGGAACACCGTGGACGAGCCGACGGCGCGGATCTGGTCGCGCGACTGCGCTTGAGCGGAGGTGCTGGCGCCGGTGACGGCGACGGTCAGAGCCACAGCCGCCGCTGCGGTGAAGACGTGCTTCCTGGTGATCACGGGTAAACCCTCCGAATTGAGCCGATGGTTCGCGAGCGCGGCCCGCTGGCCTTGCCCCGTTGCGCGTCAGGTCTGAAGACCCCTATCGCGGTTGGCCGGACCTTAGTCGGGGAGGGAGACGCAATGATTACGCATTTATGACAGTTTCGTGACGTCGTGTCCGGGGCGGATGGCTGGACTGCGCCGATCGGGCGGATGGCGCGCCCAACCGGCGCAAAAGCCCGCTCACCCCGCCTTGCGGCGGGCCGCCGCGTCGGCCAATTCGTCCGCCGCCGGAAGATAGACGGTGAAGGCGCTGCCGATCCCGACCTCGCTTTCGATGGTCAGGCGCCCACGATGGCGGTTCAGGATGTGCTTGACGATGGCCAGCCCCAGCCCGGTTCCGCCCATGGCGCGGGAGCGCGCCGCGTCCACCCGGTAAAAGCGTTCGGTCAAACGGGGCAGGTGGGTGCGGGCGATGCCGTCGCCCTGGTCGCGCACCGACACCGACACCATCGCCGCGCCCGTGCGCCCGGCCCGGCGGCCAACGGCGGGAAGCCCGGCGAAACCGACCGCCGAACCGTCAACCAACGCGACGCTGACCGTCACGTCGCTGTTTTCACGGGTGTATTTGATCGCGTTGCTGACCAGATTTTGGAAGACTTGCGTCAACTGGTCGTCGTCGCCGACCACGCGCGGCAACCCTTCCGGCGCCTCCAGGATCAGCCGGATCCGGCGCTGCGCCGCCTTGATCTCCAGCGCGGCGATGACGTTCTCCAACTCGTCGAGCACATCGACTCGACCGTTGGGCGGCATATGCTCGTCCAGTTCGATGCGCGACAACGACAGGAGATCATTGACCAGACGGCTCATCCGGCTCGCTTGATCGTGCATGATGGCGAGAAAGCGTTCCTGCGCGTCAGGATCGTCGCGCGCCGGTCCTTGCAGCGTCTCGATGAAGCCCAACAGCGAGGACAGCGGCGTCCGCAGCTCGTGGCTGGCGTTGGCGATGAAGTCAGCGCGCATCTGTTCCGACCGTCGGGCGGCGGTGACGTCGTGGAGCGCCAAAATGGCCATGCGGGCGATCTGCGGCGGCGGCGACGGCGATGTGACAACGCCATCGACGGGATCCGGCAGCGGATCGGCGGCGGGCAGGCTGCGTTGAAAGGGCTTCACCTGCGCTTCAAAGGTCCGTTCGACCGGCACCGGCAGGGTGAATTCGATGACCCGCGTCGCCCCGCCGCGCAGCACGGCGTCCACCGCCTCCAGCACATGCGGGTTGCGCAGGGTGGAGGCCAGATCGCGGCCCAACACCTTGTCGCCGAACAGGTCCCGCGCCGCCAGATTGGCGCGCGCCACCTGCCGGGAGGCGTCCATCACCACCAGCGGATCATGCAGCGCGTCGAGAATCGAGTCGTTGGCGTCCAATTGAGCCTGAACGCTTTCCGTCCGCCGGGCGGCGACGCGGTGCAGCCGGGCGACCGCCGCGACCAGCCCCCCCATCGCCACCGGGTTTCCCGCCGGAGGCGTCGGACTTCCCGCGTCGCTCAGCCGGGTGGCGTAATCAGCCACAGCGGCGGCCTCGCGCTGGTGGATCCGCAAGGCCAAGGCCGCGCCCAGCAGGGGCGACAAGCCGACCAGAGCGGCCAAACCAGGCCCCAAGGCTTCGGACCGGACCGCCAGCGCCACGGCCACCAGCAGCGGCGTCAGCATCAGGCCAACGGCGATCATCAATCGGAAGGGCGGCATCGCCTTGAGGCGCATGGCGGCACCGGAATGGTGGAAGGGACAAACGATGCGCCGTTTTACACCAGGACTGTGTCTCTTGCGCGATGGTCACAAAAGATTCACTCGCACCACACACGCTGGCGTGCGCTCCACCACAATCCCGAAGGATCGTAGTGGAGCACGCCACGGCGCCCTCTTACCAGGGCAGCGAATCATGCGCCGCCAACGCGGCGGCGGTGACGATGTCGTTGACCGACGACCCCATGCTGACGATCTGAGCGGGCTTGTCCAAACCGATCAGCAACGGGCCGATCATCTGGCCGCTCGCCATCTTGCTCAGCAGCTTGGCCGAAATGTTGGCCGAATGCAGGCCGGGCATAATCAGCACGTTGGCCGGACCGTTCAGCCGCGAGAAGGGGTAAACCCGCTTCATCAACTGGTAATCCAGCGCGACGTCGGCGGACATTTCGCCGTCATACTCGAAATCGACTCGGCGGCTGTCAAGGATGGCCAGCGCCTCGCGGATCGGGTCGGTGTTGGGGTGCGGCGTCTGCCCGAAGTTGGAGAAGGACAGCAGCGCCACGCGCGGCTCATGCCCCATCTGCCGGGCCTTGGCGGCGGCGCCGACGGCGATGTCGGCCAGCGTCGCTCCGTCGGGACGGACATGCACCGTGGTGTCGGCGATGAAGACCGTGCGGTTGCGGGTGATGAACAGATGCAGGCCGAACACCGGCTCGCTCGCCTTGGCGTCGATGACGCGGCGCACCTCTTCAAACGCCACGCCGAAGCTGCGGGTCAGGCCCGTCACCATGGCGTGGGCGTCGCCCTGCGCCACCATGCAGGCGGCGAAGACGTTGCGGTCCTGATTCACCATCCGCTGGCAATCGCGCAGCAGGGCGCCCTTGCGTTGCAGGCGGCGGTACAGATGATCGCTGTAACGGCGGTTGGCGTCGGACAGGCGGGCGTTGTGGATTTCAAAGGTCACGTTGGGCTGGCCCATGGCCGCCAACTGCTCCTTGATGACCTCTTCCCGACCGATCAGCACCGGCGTGCCATAGCCCGCGCTGCGGAAGGACATGGCGGCGCGAATCGTCCGCTCCTCCTCGCCCTCGGCGAAGACGACGCGGCGCGGGTTGGTCCGCACCTTTTCCAGAATCAGCTCCAGGCTGTCCGCCGTCGGATCCAGGCGGGTGCGCAGGGTGTGGCGGTAGGCCGACAGATCGACGATGGGCTTGCGCGCCACCCCGGACTCCATCGCGGCTTGCGCCACGGCGGCGGGGATGGTGACGATCAGGCGCGGGTCGAAGGGCACCGGGATGATGTATTCCGGGCCATAGCGCAGGCGACGGCCTGAATAGGCGGCGTCCACCTCGTCCGGCACATCCTCCCGCGCCAGGGCGGCGATGGCCTTGGCGGCGGCGACCTTCATCGTCTCGTTGATCGTGGTCGCCCGCACGTCGAGCGCGCCCCGGAACAGATAGGGGAAGCCCAGAACGTTGTTGACCTGGTTGGGGTAGTCCGACCGCCCGGTGGCGACGATGGCGTCGCCGCGCACCGCCTTGACCTCTTCCGGGGTGATTTCCGGGTCGGGGTTGGCCAGCGCGAAGATGATCGGCTTGGCGGCCATCGACTTGACCATCTCCTGCGTCATCGCCCCCTTGGCCGACAGACCGACGAAGACGTCGGCCCCGGCCACCGCCTCAACCAGCGTGCGGCGGTCGGTGTCGGTGGCGAAGGCCGATTTCCACTGGTTCATGCCGTCGGTGCGGCCGCGATAGACGACGCCCTTGGTGTCGCACAGCGTGATGTTTTCACGTGAAACGCCGACGGTGCAGAACAGCTCGGCGCAGGCGATGCCCGCCGCGCCGGCCCCGTTCACCACCATCTTGACGTCCTTGAGGTTCCGCCCGGTGATGTCGCAGGCGTTGATGAGACCGGCGGCGGCGATGATCGCCGTGCCATGCTGGTCATCGTGGAACACCGGAATGTCGAGCAGCTCGCGCAGCCGTTCTTCGATGATGAAGCAGTCGGGCGCCTTGATGTCTTCCAGATTGATGCCGCCGAAGGTCGGGCCGAGGAAGCGCACGCAATTGACGAACTCGTCCACGTCGCGGGTGTCGACCTCCAGATCGATGCCGTCCACGTCGGCGAAGCGCTTGAACAGCACCGCCTTGCCTTCCATCACCGGCTTGCCCGCCAGCGCGCCCAGATCGCCCAGGCCAAGCACCGCCGTGCCGTTGGAGATGATGGCGACCAGATTGCCCTTGGCCGTGTAGTCGTAGGCCAGCGAGGGATCCTCGGCGATGCGCAGGCAGGGAACCGCCACGCCGGGCGAATAGGCCAGCGCCAGATCGCGCTGCGTCGTCAACGGCTTGGTCGGCGTGATTTCCAGTTTGCCGGGCCGCCCGCTGGAATGCAGCAGCAGGGCTTCTTCGTCGGTGACGCGCTTGTTGTCAGACATGGGTGTCGTGTTCCTCAACGGAGAGCTGATGCCCGTCGGTCGTCGTTGGGCCTGCTGCGGTTGTGTCCCGGTGGGTCTCGCTGCCGACGGTGGGGTTGCGATGTTAGCCTCCCCATGGCGGCCTCGCCAAGCCCGCTTTGTGGTTTCTCGCACGAAAGATGCGAAAAAAGAGCCGTCCGCGACATAACCCGTCATGAAGCGGCAACAAGCCGCACGCGGGCCGTCCGATTCCACCCCGCCCCGATAAAAGTCCAGCCTCCCTCTCCCGCGAAGCGGGGGAGAGCTGGGGAGGGGGCAATCGTTTCCCGCATGGCCGCCGCGATTTGGCGGGAACGCAAACCATGTCTACAGTGCGTTCACGTCTCTTCCCTTCCCATTCCGTCGGAGCCATCCGCTTGTCCCTGACCCCGCAGGAACGCCGCCTCACGCTGGTCATCGCGGCGGTGCAGTTCATCAACATCCTGGATTTCATGATGGTGATGCCGCTCGGCCCCGATTTCGCCAAGGCGCTCGACATTCCGGTCGCCCACATCGGCTACATCGGCGGCAGCTACACGGCGGCGGCCAGCGTCGCCGGGCTGCTCGGCTCGCTGTTTCTCGACCGTTTCGACCGGCGCAAGGCTCTGGCCGTTGCGATGGCCGGGCTGGTGATCTCCACCGCGCTCGGCGGGTTCGCGTGGGATCTGCCCTCGCTGCTGGCCGCCCGCGTGCTGGCCGGGCTGTTCGGCGGCCCGGCGGTCGCCATCGCCATCGCCGTGGTGAGCGACAGCGTGGCGGCGGAGCGGCGCGGGCAGGCGACCGGCATCGTCATGTCGTCCTTCTCGCTGGCCGCCATCGCCGGGGTTCCGGTGGGGTTGGAGTTGGCGCGGCTGGGCGGCTGGCGGCTGCCCTTCTTCGCCGTCGCCGCCGCCGGGTTGATCGTCGCCGCCATCGCGCTCGCCATTCTGCCGCCGCAGCGCGGCCATCTGACCAGCGAGACCGGCCCCGGCGCCTGGGTGCGCTTCACCGCGCTGTTGACCCGGCGCAAGACCTGGCTGGCTTACGCCACCGTGGCTTTGATCCAGATCCAGCAATTCATGATTATTCCCAACATCGCCTCCTATGTGCAGGGCAATCTGGGTTTCCCGCGCGAGCATCTGGGCCTGTTCTATCTGATCGGCGGTTCTTTGAGCTTCCTCACCACGCGCTGGGCCGGACGGCTGGTGGACCGGGTGGGGGCGTCGCCGGTGACGTTGGCGGGGACGGTTGGTTTGACGGCGGTCATCTACGTCGCCTTCGTCAATTACCCGGCCTGGATGCCGGTGCTGGCGGTGTTCCCGCTGTTCATGATGTTCATCGGCATCCGCATGGTCGCCAACGGAACCGCCCTGTCGCGCGTTCCCGACCCGGCGGAGCGCGCCGGGTTCATGGCGCTCGTCTCCGCCGTGCAGCACATGAGTTCGGCCTTTGGCGCCTTTCTGTCCGCCCACATCCTGGAAAACGCGGCGGACGGCGCGTTGGTGCATGTTCCGCTGATGGCCACGGTGTCGATCGGGATCGGCCTCGCCGTGCCGCTGCTGACCCTGTGGCTGGAACGCGCCTCGCGCCCCGCCGTTGCGGCGCTGGACGCGGTGGGGCGGAGTCGGTAGCTTGCGGCCACTTGACAACCGACCGTTTGGATGATGCCCATGCGCCCCTCAGGCCGCGCCCTCGATCAACTGCGCACCGTTTCGCTCGAACCCGGCTTCAGCAAATACGCCGAAGGGTCCTGCATGGTGCGCTTCGGCAACACGCATGTGCTGTGCACGGCCAGCGTGGACGAGACGGTGCCGCGCTTTCTGAAGAACACGGGCCTCGGCTGGGTCACGGCGGAATATGGCATGCTGCCGCGCTCCACCCACAGCCGCACCGACCGTGAAGCCGCCAAGGGCAAGCAGTCGGGCCGCACGCAGGAGATTCAGCGTTTGATCGGCCGCGCGCTCCGCGCCGTCACCAACCGCGCGGCGATGGGCGAGAAGCAGATCAAGATCGACTGCGACGTCATCCAGGCCGACGGCGGCACCCGCACCGCCGCCATCACCGGCAGCTACGTCGCCCTGCATCTGGCCTTCCAGCATCTGATCGACATCGGCGCGCTGAAGACCATGCCCTTGACCGATCAGGTCGCCGCCGTGTCCTGCGGCCTCTATAAGGGAAACGCCGTCCTCGATCTGGATTACCCCGAGGATTCCAACGCCCAGGCCGACGCGAATTTCGTGCTGACCGGCAAGGGCGGCATCGTCGAAATCCAGGGCACCGCCGAGGAAGCCCCCTTCTCCGAACCGCAATTCCTGGAGCTGCTGGCGCTCGCCCGCAAGGGCGTGGACGAGCTGGTGGCGCTGCAAAAGTCCGTTTTGGGCGTCAAGTAAAGGCCAATGACCATGAGCGCACCCCGCCGCTTCACCGGCGACACCCTGGTGATCGCCAGCCACAATTCGGGCAAGGTTCGCGAAATCGCCGAGCTTCTCGCCCCCTATGCGGCGCATTTCACCACGGCGGGGGCGCTTGGCCTGCCGGAACCGGAGGAGACCGGCGACAGCTTCATCGCCAACGCCGAATTGAAGGCGCGGGCGGCGGCGGCGGGTCACGTCGCGCTGGCCGACGACAGCGGGCTGGTGGTTCCGGCGCTGAACGGCGATCCCGGCATCTATTCCGCCCGCTGGGCCGGACCGGAGAAGGATTTCGCCCTCGCCATGGCCAAGGTGGAGGAGGGGTTGGCGGGAAAGACCGACCGTTCGGCTTATTTCGTCTGCGCCCTGTCGCTCGCCTGGCCCGACGGCCATGTCGAAACGGTGGAAGGCCGCTGTTACGGCACGCTGGTGTGGCCGCCGCAGGGGGAGCACGGCTTCGGTTATGACCCGATGTTCCGCCCCAACGGCTACGCCATCACCTTTGGCGAAATGGATCCGACGGAAAAGCACGAGATGAGCCACCGCGCCGACGCCTTCGCCCAGTTGGTGGAGCGTTGCTTCCAGTGAGCCAAGATCCGGGCTTCGCGGCCCCCGGCTTCGCCATTTATGTCCATTGGCCGTTCTGCAAGTCGAAATGCCCCTATTGCGACTTCAACAGCCATGTCCGCGAGCGGGTCGATCACGACCGCTGGCGGGCGGGGCTGTTGCGGGAGCTGGACCATTACGCCGACCAGACCGCCGGACGCCGCGTCACCTCGGTGTTTTTCGGCGGCGGCACGCCGTCGCTGATGGAACCGGCGACGGTCGGCGCGGTGATCGACCGCATCGCCGAACGCTGGCCGGTCGCCGACGGGCTGGAAATCACGCTGGAGGCCAACCCGACCTCGGTCGAGGCCGACAAGTTCCGCGCCTTCCGCAGCGCTGGAATCAACCGGGTGTCGCTGGGCATCCAGGCGTTGGACGACACCGCCTTGCGCTTTCTCGGTCGCCAGCACAGCGCGATGGAAGCCACCGGGGCGATCACGCTCGCCGCGACGATCTTTGACCGTTTTTCCTTCGACCTGATTTACGCCCGCCCCGGCCAGAGCGTCGCCGCGTGGGAGGCCGAGTTGACGCAAGCGCTCGACCACGCCGTCGGTCATCTGTCGGTCTATCAGTTGACGATCGAGGAGGGGACGGCCTTTTTCCCCCTGCACGCGCGCGGCGATCTGGTGTTGCCGGACGAAGATCTCGCTGGCGACCTCTATGAGGCCACGCAAAGCCTGCTGACCCGCGCCGGGCTTCCGGCCTATGAGATTTCCAACCACGCCCGCCCCGGCGAGGAAAGCCGCCACAATCTGACCTATTGGCGTTATGGCGATTATATCGGCGTCGGACCGGGCGCGCATGGGCGTTTGACCCTGGACGGTGAAAAATTCGCCACCCGCGCCCACCGCGCCCCAGAAATCTGGCTGGAGCGGGTGGAACGCGACGGCCATGGCGCGGCATCGCCCGATCCCATCGACCGCCGGGCGCGCGGCGCCGAACTGTTGATGATGGGGCTGCGGCTGACTGAAGGCGTTCCGCTCGCCCGTCTCGTTGAGGAATCCGGCCTGGATCTGGGGGCCTTCATCGACCCGGCGGCCCTGAAACGGCTGACCGACGGCGGCTTTTTGACGGTCGAGGATGACCGTTTGCGCGCCACCCATGAGGGACGGCAAAGGCTCAACGCGGTGTTGGCGGCCTTGCTGGCTTGAGTCAGGCAGGGTAGGGATGGGGAAACCGATGATGCCCCCACCCTAACCCTCCCCCGCCAACGCAGGGGAGGGGATGACAGCCAAGCGCGCAAAACCCCCTCCCTTGCGCAGCGGGGGAGGGTCGGGGTGGGGGCGCTCCCGCAACCGCTCATCCCAAAGGAACACCCCCTTGATGCGCATCACCCTGGTGGTCGCCGCCGCCGCGAACGGCGTGATCGGCAAAGACGGCGGTCTGCCCTGGGATCTGCCCAGCGACCTCAAGCGCTTCAAAGAGTTGACGCTGGGCAAGCCCATTCTGATGGGCCGCAAGACCTGGGACTCGTTGCCGCGTCGCCCGCTGCCCGGTCGCGACAATCTGGTCGTCAGCCGGACGCAAGCGACGGGACCGCGCGACGGCGCCCACTGGTTCAGCGATCACGCCAGCGCACTGGATTGGGCGCAAAAGACGGGCGTGGCCGAGCTGTGCGTCATCGGCGGGGTCGCTCTGTTTGCGGACATCATGCCGCTGGCCACCCGCATCCATTCAACCCGCATCGACCACCTCATCGACGGCGACACCATTTTGCCGCCGCTGGGGGATGGCTGGGTCGAGCGCTGGTCCAGCCCGCCGCAGGAGGAAAACGGCCTGCGGTTTCAGTATGTCGTTTGCGAGCGGGTGACGTCGGGCCTTGGCGAGGGTTAGCCCCCGCCACGCCAAAAAACCTTACGCCTCGCCGCCCAGCCGGTGCAGCACATCGTCCAACTGGTCGAGCGTCTGGTAATGGATGGTGATGGTTCCGCGTTGGCCCTGCGGGTTGATCGCCACCTTCAGCCCGATCCGGGCGGAAATTTCCTCTTCCAGATTGAGCAGATTGACGTCCTTGACCGCCGGGGCCTTCGCGGCGCCGCCGGATCCGGCCTCGCCCTTGCGGGGCTTGGGCTGGTCGCCGCGCATCAAATCTTCCGTTTGCCGCACGTTCAGGCCGCGCGCCACCACCTCGCGCGCCACCAGAACCGGATCACTCGCCGTCAACAGCGCGCGGGCGTGACCGGCGGACAAGGCGCCGTCCTGCACCATGTTCTTGACCGGATCGGGCAGGGCAAGCAGACGCATCATGTTGGCGACGTGGCTGCGGCTCTTGCCCAGCGCGCGGGCCAGATCCTCTTGCGTGTGATCGAACTCGTCCATCAGGCGGCGGTAGCCCTCCGCCTCTTCCAGCGGGGTCAAATCCTGGCGCTGGATGTTCTCAATCAGGGCGATTTCCAGCGCCTCGCGGTCGCTGAGATCGCGGATGATGACCGGAACCTCGTGCAGACCGACGATCTGCGCCGCCCGCCAGCGGCGTTCGCCAGCGATCAACTCATAGGCGTTCGCCGTCTCGGGATCGCGGCGGACCAGCAGGGGCTGCAAGATGCCCTTGTCGCGGATCGACTCGACGAGGCCCTGGATGGCCTCCTCGTCGAACTTGCGGCGCGGCTGGTATTTGCCGGGATGGACGAACTCGATGGGCACCTGTTTGGACTGGCGCACCTTGTCGAGCGCCGAATAATCCTCCGTCGTCTCGCCAAACAGGGCGGACAGGCCACGGCCGAGACTGGCGCGGCGCGCCCCTCCACCATCCATACGCTTGGCGTCGTCGATCATGCGCACAGCCTCTTTTCGCGGCGCAGCACCTCGCCCGCCAGATGGATGTAAGCCTGCGACCCCGGGCAGCGCATGTCATAGATCAACACCGGCTTGCCGTGCGACGGCGCTTCGGAGACTTTGACGTTGCGCGGGATCACCGTGTCGTAAACCTTTTCGCCGAAGAACCCCCGAACGTCGGCGGCGACCATGTCGGACAGATTGTTGCGCTTGTCGAACATGGTCAGCACCACCCCGTGAATGTCGAGGTTGGGGTTGAAAGCGCGCTTCACCCGCTCGATGGTGCGGACCAGATGGCTGAGACCTTCCAGCGCGTAAAACTCGCACTGCAACGGCACCATGACCGCGTGCGAGGCGACCAGCGCGTTCAGCGTCAGCAGGCCCAGCGCCGGGGGGCAATCAATCAGCACGTAATCATACTCAAGCGCGCTGTTGGCCACCGCCTCGCGCAGGCGAAACTCGCGGCGTTCAGCCCCGACCAACTCAATCTCCGCGCCCGACAGATCGACCGAGGAGGTGATGATCGACAGATTCGGCACGGCGGATTCGATGGCGGCGTCTTCCAAGGGCACATTGTCGAACAGCACGTCGTAAATGCCGATCCGCCGGTCAGAGCGCGGGATGCCCAAGCCGGTGGACGCGTTGCCCTGCGGATCAAGGTCGATGACCAGCACGCGCTTGCCGATGACGGCGAGCGCGGTGGCCAGATTGATGGTCGTCGTCGTCTTGCCAACGCCACCCTTCTGGTTCGCGACAGCGACCACGCGGGCGGGAGGAGTGATGACGTCGGACATGGCAGCCTCTTGGGAAGCCTCGGGACAGGAGATGAACGGCGTCGCGCGGGTTTCAGACACGCGCGATTCCGCTCACACGCAAAATGGTTCCGGTGGGATCGGTGCGGCTGTCAAAACGTTCGGCGCGCATTGTCCAGCTTTTGGCGGCGGCGGTCAATTCGTCGTCCAGAGCCTGCCCCTTCAGGAACAGCCCAACCCGCTGCGGCCCCATCAGGGGAACCGCCCAATCCAGCAAATCGGCGACCGGAGCCAAGGCGCGGGCGGTGACGACGTCGCCGGCAAGACCGCTGACCGCCTCAATCCGCTTGTTGTGAACGGTCACGCTCGCGCCAGCCACCCGCGCCGCTTCGCGCAGAAAAGCGGCCTTGCGCGAATCGCTTTCGATCAGATGAACCTCGGGCACGCCCAGGATCGCCAGCACCAGACCGGGGAAACCCGCGCCGCTGCCCAGATCGACCAGAACGCGCGCCGGATCCGGCAGCAGCGGCAGAAGCTGCGCCGAATCATAGAAGTGCCGCCGCCACAGATCGGGCAGGGTGGACGGACCGACCAGATTGATCTTCGGTTGCCATTTGCGCAGCATTGTTTCATAGGCGGTCAGCCGGTCGAGTGTTTCACGTGAAACACCCGTGGCCTCCTGAAAGGCCAAGGCGTCGAAGGGTGAAGCGTTGAGCTGGGCCATCATTCCGCCGCCTGCAAATCGCGCCGCTTCACATGGCGCAGCAAGGACACCAGAGCCGCCGGGGTCATGCCGGGAATCCGCGCCGCCGCGCCCAAGGTCGCCGGGCGGGACTGGCGCAGCTTTTGACGGATTTCCGCCGACAGGCTGCCGATGCCGTCCACGTCGAGATCCTCGGGCAGGGCCAACGCCTCGTCCTTGCGGAAGGCGCGAATGTCGGCCTCTTGCCGTCCGAGATAACCGGCGTATTTGCCGTCAATCTCCAACTGCTCGGCGATCTCCGGCCCGATCTCGGCCAGTTCCGGCCACAGACGGGTCAGCACCGAAAGGTCGATGTCTGGGTAGCGCAGCAGATCCGCCGCGCTGCGCCGCACGCCGTCCTGGTTGACGGCGACGCCTTGGCGCAACAGCTCCACCGGGGTGGCTTGCAGCGCGTTGACCAGCGCGCGACCCACCTGCAAGGCGTCGCTCTTGGCCGCGAAGACGTCGCGACGGTGGGAGCCGACGCAGCCAATGGCCACGCCCTTGGCGGTCAAACGCTGGTCGGCGTTGTCGGCGCGCAGCAACAGCCGGTATTCGGCGCGCGAGGTGAACATGCGGTACGGCTCGTTCGTGCCGCGCCCAATCAGATCGTCGATCAACACGCCGATGTAAGCGTCGGCCCGGTCGAGCACGAAGCCGTCGGTCGAACCGCCCGCCGTCAGGGCGGCGTTGATGCCCGCCATCAGACCTTGGGCCGCCGCCTCTTCATAGCCGGTGGTGCCGTTGATCTGACCCGCCAGGAACAGGCGCGGGGCGCGCCGGGTTTCCAGCGTCGGCTTCAGCTCGCGCGGGTCGACGTAATCATACTCGATGGCGTAGCCGGGACGGATCATCACCGTGCGTTCCAGGCCGGGCATGCATTTCAGGATGCCAAGCTGGACGTCGCGGGGCAGGGAGGTCGAAATCCCGTTCGGGTAAACGGTGGGATCGTCCAGCCCCTCCGGCTCTAGGAAAATCTGGTGACGCTCCTTGTCGGCGAAGCGCACCACCTTGTCCTCGATGGACGGGCAATAGCGCGGGCCGGTGCCCGTGATTTGGCCGGAATACATCGGCGCGCGGTGCAGGTTCGCGCGGATCAGATCATGCGCGGCCTGCGTCGTCCAGGTGATGGCGCAATCAATCTGCGGCGTGTCGATCCGCTCGGTCAGATAGGAGAAGGGCGGCGGCGGCAGATCGCCGGGCTGCTTTTCCAGCGCGTCCCAATCAATGGTGCGCCCGTCCAAACGCGGCGGCGTGCCGGTCTTCAAACGGCCAAGCGGAAAGCCCAAGCGGGCCAGCGTGTCGGACAGACCCAGCGACGGCGCTTCGCCAACGCGGCCCGCCGGGGTGCGTTCCTCGCCAATATGGATCAGACCGCGCAGGAAGGTGCCGGTGGTCAGCACCACCGCCCCGGCGGCGATGCGCTCGCCCGCGCCGGTGACGACGCCCATGATCCGACCGTCGCCGTCAACGATCAAATCCTCGGCCCCGCCCGCCGCGATGGTCAAATTCGCCTGTTCGGCCAGCAGGCTTTGCATCGCCTGCCGGTACAGCTTGCGGTCAGCCTGGGCGCGCGGCCCGCGCACCGCCGGTCCCTTGCTGCGGTTCAGGATGCGGAATTGGATGCCGCCCCGGTCGATGGCCTTGGCCATCACGCCGTCGAGCGCGTCAATCTCGCGCACCAAATGCCCCTTGGCCAAACCGCCGATGGCGGGGTTGCAGGACATCTCGCCGATGGTTTCGATTTTGTGGGTCAGCAGCAGGGTGTGCGCGCCCATGCGCGCCGCAGCCGCAGCCGCTTCACAGCCGGCGTGGCCGCCGCCGACAACGATGACGTCAAAGCTTTGCATGGCCGGGACCATACCCGAAGCGATGGGCTTCGCCAAGGGGAGGCTGTTGGTTTCCCGCGCAAGGCGGCGATGTTTCACGTGAAACACCGCCGATCCCCCCATCCGATCCAAGCGTCACGCGCTCACTTGCCGATGCAGAAATCCCGGAAGATGATGTCGAGCAAATCCTCGACATCGACCCGCCCGGTGATGCGGCCAAGCGCACGACTGGCCAGGCGAATGTCCTCCGCCGCCAGTTCCGGCAGGGGGGCGATCAAGGCACGATCCAGCGCCGTGCGGCATTCATCGAGCGCGGCGCGGTGGCGGGCGCGGGTCAAAGACGGGGCGCTGCCCACGGCCAGACGGTCGGCGCTAAACGCGGTTAAACGCTGCTCCAAATCGCGCAAGCCCGCGCCGGTGCGGGCGGACACAAGGACCGGAGCCGCGCCCGCGATGATCGACGGCGTCGCCGTCGCCACGTCGCATTTGTTGAGAACCACGACGCTGTCGGCGTCGATCAGGGCCAGGGTGGCCGGGTCCAGATCGGGCAGGGCGGTCGCGTCGAACACCGCCACCTTCACATCGGCCCGCGCCGCGCGGTCGCGCGCACGGCGGATGCCTTCCTCCTCCACCTCGTCGGCGGCGGCCTCGCGCAGGCCCGCCGTGTCGGCCAGCACAACCGGATAGCCGCCCAGATCCAACTGCACCTCGATGATGTCGCGGGTGGTTCCGGCGCGGGCCGAGACGATGGCGGCGTCGCGCCGGGCCAGGGCGTTCAGCAGGCTGGATTTCCCGGCGTTGGGCGCGCCGACGATGGCGATGTGCAGCCCCTCGCGCAGCCGCTCGCCGCGCCCGCCGTCGTTCAGATGGTCGGTGATTTCGGCCAGCAGACACTCGATCACCGGGCGCACCGCGTCGGCAACGCCGCCCGGCAGATCATCTTCGGCGAAATCGATGTCGGCCTCGATGTGGGCGAGCGCGCGGGTCAGCCGGTCGCGCCAACCGTCGTAAAGCCGCCCCAACGCGCCGTCCATCTGGCGCAGCGCTTGGCGCCGCTGCGCCGTGGTTTCCGCGTCGATCAGATCGGCGACGGCCTCGGCCTCCGTCAAATCCAGCTTGCCGTTTTCAAAGGCGCGGCGGGTGAATTCGCCGGGTTCGGCCAGACGCAGGCCGGGGCGGGCGGCCAGGGCGGCGATCACCCCGGCCACCACCGCGCGCCCGCCATGCAGATGCAGTTCCACCACATCCTCCCCGGTGAAGCTGGCCGGGGCGATGAAGCGCAGAACCAGCGCGTCGTCGAGGGCGTCGCCGCTCGCCGGGTCGCGCAGCGTGACCAGAGCGGCGCGGCGCGGCTCCGGCAAGGGCCTGTTTGTCAGAGCGGCCAGCGTCGCGGCGGCGTCTGGTCCGGACACGCGAACCACCGCCACGCCGGAACGTCCGGGCGCGGTGGCGAGCGCGAAAATGGTCGCGGTCATGGTTGCGTGATCCGTTCTCAGCCGCGCTGGTCCGGGCGCAACTCCCGCTGCTCCGGCGTCAGCATCAGCCGGTCCACCCGACGGCCTTCGACCAGATGGGTTTGCAGGATGGCGTCGACATCGTCGGTGCTCTGATAGACGTACCAAACGCCTTCGGGATAAACGACCAGCGTCGGCCCCAATTCGCAACGGTCCAGGCATCCGGCGGCGTTGATTCGCACGCGACCGTCCAGCCCCAACTCACGGGCGCGCACCTTCATATAGTCGCGCAGCTTTTCCGACCCGTGGGCGGCGCAGGAGCCGCGCTTGTGACCGTCCGGGCGGCGGTTGGTGCAGCAAAACACATGGGCTTCAAAATAGGGCTTCGGGTCGCTCACGTTCGTCCTTCCTGTTTAAGGGCCGAGGCCATCTGGGTCCAAAACATCTTCTGGAATTGCTCCATGCCCTGAAGTCCGGCGGGAAGCCAGGTCTTCAGCATGGTGTCGGGATCCATCGCCTGGAGATTGGCGCTCATCCGCTCCTGAATCTCCCGCATCATGGCGTCCTGCATCGGCTTGACGTCCGGCAGGCCCAGAAAATGCCGAGCCTCTTCCGGGGTGCAATCGATGTCGATGGTGATCTTCATGCCCGAACCCCTCTGGCGACGCGGAGGATGGAACTCATCCGCACAACAGAATTTTTGGGGTTGAGCGCCGCGTCGGCTCATGCCCCACTATACAGATAGGGCGCACTGGCGCAACGCCACCACCACCCCACCTTATTCGCAACGCCACAGCGATGGCGGCCAAACCGACGGAACCCCGCCATGACCGCCAATCTGCTGGAATTTGAAACCAGTCCCTATCTGTTGCAGCACAAGGACAACCCCGTCCACTGGATGCCCTGGGGGCCGGAGGCCTTCGCCCGCGCCCGCGCGGAAAACAAGCCGGTGCTGCTGTCCATCGGCTACGCCGCCTGCCACTGGTGCCATGTGATGGCGCACGAGAGCTTCGAGAACCCGGCCATCGCCGCGCTGATGAACGCGCTGTTCGTCAGCGTCAAGGTGGACCGCGAGGAGCGCCCCGACCTCGACCAGATTTACCAGTCGGCCTTGGCGATGCTGGGGCAACAGGGCGGCTGGCCGTTGACCATGTTCCTGACCGCCGACGCCGAACCCTTTTGGGGCGGCACCTATTTCCCGCCAGCGGCGCGCTATGGCCGCGCTGGTTTCCCCGAGGTGCTGCGCGGCATCGCCGAAACCTACGGCGATGAACAGGACAAGGTGTCGCGCAACGTCGCCGCGCTGAAAAGCGCGCTGACCACGCAGGCGGAAAACCGATCCGGCGGAACCCTGGATCTGGCCGCCATCGACCAGATCGCCGGGCGTCTGGCGCGCGAGGTCGATCCCATCCATGGCGGCATCGGCAGCGCGCCGAAATTCCCGCAAGTCCCGCTGTTTGAACTTCTGTGGCGGGCTTGGCAGCGGACTGGGAAAGAACCCTACCGCGAGGCGGTGTTGAACACGCTGGCCAACATGGCCCAGGGCGGGATTTATGACCATCTCGGCGGCGGCTTCGCCCGCTATTCCACGGACGAGCGGTGGCTCGCCCCGCATTTCGAGAAGATGCTCTACGACAACGCCGAACTGCTCGACCTGCTGACCCTGGTTTGGCAGGACACCCGCAGCCCGCTGTTCGAGGCGCGCATCCGCGAAACCGTCGGCTGGCTGCTGCGCGAGATGATCGCCGACGGCGGCGCCTTCGCCGCGACGCTCGACGCCGACAGCGAGGGCGAGGAGGGCCGCTTTTACGTGTGGGACGAGGTGGAGATCGACCGGCTTCTCGGCCCCGACGCCGCGCTGTTCAAGCGGGTCTACGACGTCACACCGCGCGGCAATTGGGAAGGCGCGACGATTTTGAACCGGCTGGGCGGGCTGGATCTGGCCGACGACGCCACCGAAGCCAAGCTGGCCGCCGCGCGGGAAACGCTGTTACGGGCGCGCGGCAAGCGGGTGCGGCCCGGTTGGGACGACAAGGTGCTGGCCGACTGGAACGGCCTGATGATCGCCGCGCTGACCCACGCCGGCTTGGCGCTGGACGAGCCGGAGTGGATCGCGGCGGCGACCCGCGCCTTCGCCTTCGTCCGCGACCGGATGAATGAGGGGAACCGGCTGCGCCACAGTTGGCGGAACGGGCAGGCCAAGCATTCCGGCATGCTCGACGATTACGCCGCGATGGCGCGCGCCGCCCTGGCGCTGCACGAGGCGACCGGAGACCCCGCCGCGCTCGATCAGGCGCGCGATTGGGTTTCGGTGGTCGACGCTCATTTCTGGGACGAGTCCAGCGGCGGTTATTTCTTCACCGCCGACGACGCGGAGGGGCTGATCGTGCGCAGCAAGAGCGCCTATGACAACGCCACGCCGAACGGCAACGGAACCATGCTGGCCGTGCTGGCGACCCTGCACAGCCGCACCGGGGAAGAGGCCTACCGCGAGCGGGCCGAAGCCATCGCCGACGCCTTTTCCGGCGAGATCGCGCGGAACTTCTTTCCGCTGCCGACCTTCCTCAACGCGGTGGAGCGTCTGCATCGCCCGGTGCAGATCGTCATCGTCGGTCCGCCGAAAACGCCGGAGACCGAGGCGCTGCGCCGCGCCGTTTTGGGCTGTTCGCTGCCGAAGCGCATCCTGACCGTGTTGGCGCCGGGGGCGGATCTGCCGCCCGGCCATCCAGCTGAGGGCAAGGGGATGCGCGACGGTCTCGCCACCGCTTATGTCTGCGTCGGGACCAGTTGCTCCGCCCCGGTGACGGCGGCGGCGGATCTGGTCCAGGCGCTCAGCCATCGCCACGCCTGACGGGCTTGATCGGGGAATGCTGGAATGGGGACACGGATCATCGACAGCCCGCTGGGGCCGCTGCGGCTGACCAGCGACGGGCGGGCGCTGACGGCGCTGGATTGGGTCAATCGGGACGGGGTTGGGGCGGATCAAACCCTGGATCCGGGGCCGGATCCGCTGTTGGAGGAGACGGCGCGGCAGTTGGACGCCTATTTCGCCGGACGGCTGCGCGATTTCGACCTGCCGCTGAATCCGGCGGGAACGCCCTTTCGCCAAAGGGTTTGGGATTTGATGCTGACCATTCCCTATGGCGAGGCCGCGACCTATGGCGGGATGGCCAAGGCCTTGGGCAGCGCCCCGCGCGCCGTTGGCGGGGCCTGCGGGGCCAACCCGATTCCGATCATCATCCCCTGTCACCGGGTTCTGGCCAGCGGCGGCGCGCCGGGCGGCTATTCCGGCTTTGGCGGGCTGGACACCAAAGCGTTTCTGCTGACGCTGGAACGCCGCCACGCGCCCGCCCAATCGACGGCCAAATCAACGGCGCGGGACAGCCAACTCGCGCTGCTTTGAATCCTCCTCATCCATCCCACCATCACATCAAGGATTGAACACGATCATGGTTCACGCCATCCGCATCCATGAACACGGCGGGCCGGAGGTTTTGCGTTGGGACGCGGTCGAGGTTGGCGAACCCGGCCCCGGACAGGCCCGGATCCGCCAGACGGCGGTCGGGTTGAACTACATCGACACCTACCACCGTTCCGGCGCCTACAAGCTGCCGGTGCTGCCCGCCACGCTGGGCACCGCCGCCACCGGCGTGGTCGAGGCGGTCGGGCCGGACGTCACGTCGGTCAAAATTGGCGACCGGGTGGGGTACGCCATGCTGATCGGCGCCTACGCTGAAGCCCGCTTGGTTCCCGCCGACCGGCTGGTGATTCTGCCCGACGGGGCCGACGAGCAGGCGGTCGCCGCCATGCTGTTGCAGGGTCTGACCGCGCAATATCTTCTGCGCTCCACCCACGCGGTGCAGCCGGGCGACACCATTCTGGTGCAGGCGGCGGCGGGCGGGGTCGGGCTGCTGCTGTGCGAATGGGCCAAGCATTTGGGCGCCACCGTCATCGGCACCGTCAGCACCCATGAGAAGGCCGACCTCGCCAAGGCGCATGGCTGCGACCACGCCATCCTGTACACCAGCGAGGATTTCGTCGCGCGGGTGAAGGAGCTGACCGATGGCAAGGGCGTTCCCGTCGTTTATGACGGCGTCGGCAAAACCACCTTCCTGAAGGGGTTGGACGTGCTGCGTCCGCGCGGGCTGATGGTTCTGTTCGGCGCGGCGTCGGGCGCGCCCGATCTGCTGGATCTGGGGCTGCTGGCCGCGAAAGGCTCGCTCTACGTCACCCGTCCGACGCTGGCGACCTACATCGCCACGCGCCCGGATCTGACGGCCTGCGCCGCCGATCTGTTCGGCACGATCGCGGCGGGCGGGTTGAGCGTCACCGTTGGTCAGACCTTCGCCCTGCGCGACGCCGCCGACGCGCACCGCGCGTTGGAAGGCCGGGCGACCACCGGATCGACCGCGCTTATCCCGTAAGACTCAGGCCGGATCCAGCGGGATCGTCCCCGGATCCGGCCCTCACGCCGCCGCGCGCCGCAGCCATTCCAGCAACGGCGCCGCCCGCCCGCCATCGACGAGCGGTTCGGGCGACAACAGATGATAGGCCGAGCCATCCTCGACGAAGCCGAGCGGGGCGGCGAGGATGCCGCTCTCCACATCGTCGCGCACCAATTGCCAGGGGCCGATGGCGACGCCCAACCCGGCGACGGCGGCCTGAAGGCTGAAATAGAAATGCTCGAACATCTGGGACGGACCATCCGGCGCCGGTTCTGACACGGTTCGGCCCGTCGCCGCGTTCCAATGGTCCCAGGCCCCCAGACGGGTGCGGCTGTGCAGGCGCGGCGCGGTCGGACGCAAGACCGGCGATCCGTCGCCCAGCTTGGTGAAAAACGCCTCCACCCGGTCAGCGCGGCAGACCGGACCGACCCGTTCAGCGAACAGTTGGCGGGCGCTCACATGATCGGGCCACAGGAAATCATCGCGGCGGATCGCCAGATCGACGCCATGGCCGAGCGTGACCGGGCCGCCGCCCGCCGTCAGATGGATGGGGATGTCGGGGTGGGCGGCCTGGAAGGAGGACAGGCGGGGGATCAGCCAGCGCATCAGCAAGGTCGGTTCGCACGACACCGTCAGCGGCGCGTTCCGCGCCGTTTCCCGCAGGCTGCGCGTCGCCGCCTCGATGGTGCGCAGCCCCTCGCGCACGGCGTTGGCCAGCGTGCGACCGGCGGCGGTCAGGAAGACCCGGCGGTTGCGCCGCTCGAACAGGGCGACGCCCAAATCCTCCTCCACCGCGCGAACCGCACGGCTGACCGCGCCGTGGGTCAGATGCAGGGCGTCCGCCGCCTGGCTGAAGCTTTCCAACCGGGCGGCGACCTCGAAGCAGCGCAAGGCGGCCAGCGGCGGCAGGCGGGTCGCCCCGATCTGTGAGTCCGGCTCACCCATTCCGTCAGAAACCATCGTTATTCCAGCGCGTTCGGATCGGCTATCCCGGTCTTGTCTTCACCACGACAGGCAAGGCCGATCATGACAGAGCTTCTCGCCGTTATCACCATCACCATCCTGGCCGTCATCAGCCCCGGCCCCGATTTCGCCATGGTTTCGCGCAACAGCCTGCTGCTGTCCCGGCGGGCCGGGTTGTTGACGGCGATGGGCATCGGCGGCGGCGTGTTGGTGCATGTCGCTTACACGATTTTGGGGGTGGGGCTGCTGATCCAGAACTCCATCGCGCTGTTTCACGCGCTGAAGCTGGTGGGCGCCGCCTATCTGGTCTGGCTGGGCGCGCGGATGTTGGCGGCGAAACCCGGCGGGAACGCCGTGGCGACCGCCGCCGCGACGCTCAGCGACGCTCAGGCCTTGCGGGTCGGCTTTCTCACCAACGCCTTGAACCCGAAAACCACGGTGTTCATCGTCAGCCTGTTCATCCAGGTGGTCGAACCGGCGACGGCGCTGCCGGTGCAGATCGGCTATGGGGCCTTCATCGCCGCCGCCCACATCCTATGGTTCGCGCTGGTCGCCCTGTTCTTTTCCGCCGGGGCGGTGCGTCAGCGGATCCTGGCCGTCCGCCACTGGATCGACCGCAGCTTCGGCGCGCTGCTCGTCGGCTTCGGCGTGATGCTGGGGGTCAGCGGCCTGTCGAAATGACCGCCGAACAAAAGCGTTCCGTTACAAGCGTTCCGTCACTCGGCCAGCCACAGCGGGTTTTTCAGCTTCTTCAGGAGGTCGCCGTGCGCGGCGATTTCCTCCGGGCTGGCGGAGAAGGGGCGGGGTTCGCGGAAGGGGCGCTCCAACCGCGCCGCCGGGGCGCCGCCCTTGGACAGCGGGCCTGAGGCGAGCGCCAAACCGGCCTGACGCCCGCCCAGCAATTCCAAATAGACGTCGGCCAGCAATTGGGCGTCGATCAAGGCGCCGTGCAGCGAGCGGTTGGTGTTGTCCACGCCAAAGCGTTTGCACAGCGCGTCGAGGCTGGCGGGCGAGCCGGGGAATTTCTGGCGGGCCATCAACAGGGTGTCGATGGCGCGGTCCTTCGGCATCGTCGGGTATCCGGCGATCTTCAATTCCCAATTCAGGAACGTCATGTCGAAGGCCGCGTTGTGGATCACCAGCGGCGCATCGCCGATGAAGGCGACGAAATCGGCGACGATGTCGGTGAACAGCGGCTTGTCGGCGAGAAACTCCGCGCTCAGCCCATGGACGGCGAAAGCCTCCGGCGGCATGTCGCGTTCGGGGTTGATGTAGACGTGAAAGCGTTCGCCGGTGGAAACATGGTTCACCAGCTCGATGCAGCCGATTTCCACCAGCCGATGGCCTTCCTCCGGCTTGAAGCCCGTGGTTTCGGTGTCGAGAACGATTTCACGCATGGTCACACTCTGGCTTGACGGAGATGGGCTTTGACGGAAACGGATTTCAGATGGGGTGATAGCCGCGCGGCGGCCACCGCCGTCCGCGCCGCCGCCGCACGTCCCGCACTATGCCCGCAAGCGCCCGCCGCGTCACCAACCGCCCGGCCCCGGTCGGGATCACCCAATCGGCGCGGCGGCGTTTTTCCGCGTCGGGAGTCTGGCGGGCGAGGATTCCGGCGAATTTGTCCGCCGTCATGCCGGGCCGGGCCAGCACCCGGCTTTTCTGCACGCGGAAGGGGGCCGACACCACAAGAGTTGCGTCAACCCGCCGCTCCCCCTTCGTCTCGAACAGCAGGGGAATGTCGAGCACGGCAACGCGGACCCGACGCCGGGCGGCGTGCCCGAGAAACCGGCGCTGCGCGCTCTGCACCATCGGGTGGAGGATCGCTTCCAGCCGGGCGAGCGCCGGGGGGTTGCCAAACACCGCCGCGCCCAAGGCCCGGCGATCCACCGCGCCATCCACCACCACGCCGGGAAAGGCGGCGGCGATGGCGGGAACGGCGGCCCCGCCCTTGGCGAGCAGGCCATGGACCAGCGCGTCGGAATCGCAGACCGGCGCGCCCATCGCCGCCAGCATTTTGGCCGCCGTGCTTTTGCCCATGCCGATGGATCCGGTCAGCCCGAGAACGAACATCGGCGAATCAGCCTTCCAGAACGAAGCGGGTCAGCTCCGGCGTGACCTCCGGCTCCACGCCGAACCAGGCGGCGAATCCGGGGCGGGCCTGATGCAGCAGCATGCCGATGCCGTCCACCACCCGGTTGCCACGTGCCCGCGCCGCCGCCAGCAGCGGGGTTTCCAACGGCACGTAAACAATGTCGTTGACCAGCGCCGAGGCGGGCAGGGCGTCGAGCCGCAGATCAAGCGCCGGTTGCCCGGCCATGCCCTGCGTCGTCGTGTTGACCAGCAAGGCCGCGCCGTCGAGCGCCGTTTCACGTGAAACCCAATCGACCACAGAAAGGGTTCCGGCCAGATCCTTGCCCAGATCCGCCGCCAGCTCCTCGGCCCGCGCCGCCGTGCGGTTGATGAGACGGACCTCCGGCGCGCCCGCGTCGAGCAGCGCGACCACCACCGCCCGCGCCGCGCCGCCGGCGCCCACCACCACGGCGGGGCCGCTCTCGGCGCTCCACTCCGGACAACCCGCCTTCAGATTTTCCAGGAAACCAAAGCCGTCGGTGTTGCCGCCGACCAGCGCGCCGTCGCCATCCACCACGATGGTGTTGACGGCGCCCATGCGGCGGGCGACCGGATCCAGCCGGTCCACCGTGCGAAAGGCGATCTCCTTCAGCGGCACCGTCACGTTGCAGCCGCGAAAGCCCAAGGCGGGCAAGGCGCGGATCGCCTGTTCGGCCCGCTCCGGCGCGACCGCCAGGGGGACATAGGCGCCATCGACGCCGTAACGCTCCAACCAATAGCCGTGCAAACGGGGCGAGCGGGAATGACCGATCGGCCAGCCCATCACCCCGGCCAGCTTCGCCTTGCCGCTGATCGTCATTCCGTCCCCACTCCATGCACGCGCAAAAAACCAAGCAGGGGCAACAGCGGCAGGCCAAGGATGGTGAAGAAATCCCCCTCGACCCGCTGGAACAATTGCGCCCCCAGCCCTTCCAACTGATAGGCCCCGACCGAATGCAACACCTCGTCGCCGACCGCGTCGAGATAGCCGTCCAGGAAGTTTTCCGAAAAATTCCGCATGGTCAGCCGCGCCCGGTCTGTTTTGTGCCACAGCCGTTCGCCGTCGCGCAGGATCACGGCGCAACTGACCAGTTGGTGGGTCTTGCCGCGCAGCGCCAGCAACTGCGCGCGCGCCGCCGCCCGGTCGGACGGCTTGTCGAACCACACCCCCTCGCACTCCAGCATCTGGTCGGCCCCGACGACCAGCGCGCCGGGATGGCGGCGGGTGACGCGCTGGGCCTTCAACTCCGCGAGCGCCTCGGCCACCGCGTCGGCCCCGACGCCCTCGGCCTTGCCCGCGAGCTTGACCTCCTCCTCATCGACCAGCGGCTTGTCGAGGATCGGGCGCAACCCAGCCTTTTCCAGCATCAGCGCGCGGGTCCGCGAGCCAGACGCGAGAACCAGAGTCGGCGTCATGGCAGGGTTCCATCCGGTTTGGTTCCATCCGGTTTGCTGCCGTCGGGCAACAGGCCGCTGCTTTGGCGGCGGGCGAGCAGCATCATGATTTCCGACGCCGTTTCTTCAATCGAGCGGCGCGACACGTCGATCACCGGCCATTTGCGGCGGCTGAACAGACGGCGGGCCTCCGTCACCTCGTTGCGGACGATCTCAGGATCGGCGTAGGACGAGGTTTCGCCCTGATTCAACAGCTTCAGGCGGTTGCGGCGGATCTGCACCAGACGGTCGGGGTCCTTGGTCAAGCCGACGATCAGCGGCCTGGTCAACAGATCAATCTCGGCGGGCAGGGTGGCGCCGGGAACCAGCGGGATGTTCGCCGCCTTGATGCCCCGGTTGGCCAAATAGATGCAGGTCGGGGTTTTCGAGGTGCGCGACACGCCGATCAGCACGACGTCGGCCTCGTGCAAATCCCAATTGGATTGGCCGTCGTCGTGCGACAGGGCGAAATCCACCGCGTCGATGCGGTTGAAATATTCGGCGTCCAGCATGTGCTGACGGCCCGGCTGGCGCTGGGACTCGATGCCGAGGAAGGCGGCGAGCGCGTTGATGAGCGGGTCGAGCACGGCGATGCAGGGCGTCTGCACCTCGCGGCAGAACTCCTGAAGCCTGCGGCGCAACGTCTCATCGACCAGTGTGAACATCACCAGACCTGGATTGGCCCGGATCCCCTCCAGCACCAGATCGAGCTGACGGTCGGTGCGCACCAGATTCCAGAAATGCTCGACCGGGCGCACCGCGTCGAATTGGATCACGCAGGCGCGCGCCACGCTGTTGATCGTTTCACCCGTGGCGTCCGACACGAGATGTAGGTGGAACTGTTTCATCCGTCCTCAACATGCTGTGGAGAACCCGGCCCATTTTGTGGACAACCGGAAGACCCTCCGTTCCATCCCGAATGGGGGACTCCCCATCCCCTTTACCGCCCCCCGGCGAACAAGTCGGCTGACCTGTTTGCGAGCTGGGAGAATCCTCTGTTCGTCACGCTGTTATCCACGGGACTCCCGTGCTTCCAGCTATAGCATTTCCGCCATTTCCGAGGGTAGCCCTCCGATTCATCCACAGGCTCGCGCACAGGGCGAAACAGGGGGCCAGATCTGTGGATAGATCGGGGCATGACGGGGATTACCGTTATCCACAGGCATCCACTACCTCTACTTCCTTTCAAACCATAAAAAGAATAATGAAGAGGAAGAGAGAAACCTTGTTCAGGAAATGCCCGCCTTGTCCGTGACCATCCCCGCTCGCAAGCCGATGCTCGCCGCCCTCGCTGGCGAGGCGCGCGCCCGTCCGCCCTTCTGGTTGATGCGTCAAGCCGGGCGCTATCTGCCCGAATACCGCGAGCTGCGGGCCAAGGCGGGCAGCTTTCTGGATCTCTGCTACAACCCCGACTTCGCGGTCGAGGTGACGTTGCAGCCGCTGCGCCGGTACGGCATGGACGCGGCCATCCTGTTTTCCGACATTCTGGTGGTGCCGCACGCGCTGGGCCAACCGCTGGCCTATCTGGAAGGCGAGGGGCCGAAGCTCGACCCCATCCGCAAGACGGAGGAGCTGTCCCGGCTGTCGCGCGACCGCTTTCACGAGGTTCTCGCCCCGGTCTATGAGACGCTGCGCCGTCTGACCACCGCCATCCCTGCTGAAACCACGCTCATCGGCTTTGCGGGCGCTCCCTGGACCATCGCCTGTTACATGGTGGAGGGGGGAGGCTCCAAGGAGTACGCCCACGTCAAGCGTTGGGCCTACGGCGATCCAGAGGGGTTCGCCCGGCTGATTGATCTGCTGGTCGAGGTGACGGCGGATTATCTCTGCGCCCAGATCGAGGCGGGGGCGGAAACGGTCCAGCTTTTCGACAGTTGGGCGGGGGTCTTGCCCATCGGCCAATTCCGCCGTTGGGTGATCGAGCCGACCCGGCGCATCGTCGCGGCGGTCAAGGCCCGGCATCCCGACACGCCGATCATCGGTTTCCCGCGCGGCGCGGGCCACGCCTATGAGGATTACGTCGCCGACAGCGGCGTGGACGCCGTTGGCCTCGACACCACGGTGTCGCCGCTGTGGGCGGCGCGCAACCTGCAAACCCGCCTGCCGGTGCAGGGCAACCTGGACCCGATCATGCTGGCGACCGGCGGCAAGGCGCTGACCAACGCCACCGCCGAGATCCTGGAATCCTTCGCCGCCCGGCCCTTCGTGTTCAATCTGGGCCATGGCGTGATCCAGACGACCCCGCCCGAGCATGTGGCGGATCTGGCCCGGCAACTGCGCCGTTGGCCGGATCTGGGCTGACGCCCAGACATAACAGCGGGACAACGCGACGCAACAAAGCGATGCAAGGGGGCTGGACAGGAACGGGGGAAGACCCCAGTTTAGCGAACCATGTCCAGCCCCTCCGCTTCCCCGCGACGCGTCGCCGTCGTTCTGTTCAACCTCGGCGGCCCTGACGCCCCCGAGGCGGTGCGCCCGTTCCTGTTCAACCTGTTCGCCGATCCGGCGATCATCCGGTTGCCCAACCCGTTCCGCTTTCTGATCGCCAGCCTGATTTCCGGGCGGCGGGCGAAACCGGCGGCGGCGATCTACGCCCAGATCGGCGGCAAATCGCCCCTGTTGGAAAACACCGAAGCCCAGGCCCAGGCGCTGGAACGCCAGTTGGCCGAGAGCGGGGTGGAGTCGCGCGTCTTCATCGCCATGCGCTATTGGCATCCGATGAGCGCGGAAACAGCGGCCAAGGTGAAGGACTACGCCCCGGATCTGGTGGTGCTTCTGCCGCTCTACCCGCAATTCTCGACCACCACCACGGCGTCGAGCTTTAAGGCGTGGGACGAAGCGGCCAAGACGGTCGGGCTGGATGTTCCGACCAAGCGCCTGTGCTGCTACCCGACGCAGGCCGGTTTCATAGACGCGGTCGCCGACCAGATCCGGCCCCTGTATGAGGCCGCGTCCGCCCATGGGACGCCGCGCGTGCTGTTCTCCGCCCATGGCCTGCCCAAGAAGGTGGTCAGCGGCGGCGACCCCTATCAGTGGCAGTGCGAGCGGACGGCGGAATCCATCGCCGCCGCGCTGGGCGTCGACCATCTCGATTGGATCAACTGCTACCAAAGCCGCGTCGGCCCGATGGAGTGGATCGGCCCCAGCACCGACGCCGAGATCAAGCGGGCGGGGCAGGACGGCGTGCCGATCCTGATCGTGCCGATGGCCTTCGTGTCGGAGCATTCCGAAACGCTGGTCGAAATCGAAATCGAATACCGCCATATGGCCAAGGAGTGCGGCGTGCCGCATTTCACCCGCGTGCCGACGGTGGGGACCAACCCCATCTTCATCAGCGGGCTGGCCGGGCTGGTGCAACAGACGGTCGCCGCCAAGGCGCCGCTGTGCAGCCACACCGGCGGGCGGATCTGCCCGTCGAACTTCTCCGGCTGTCCGCACGCCAACCGCTGACGGCCCGCCGTTCCTGATTAGACGCTGAACAAGGGGTTTCCGGTGCTGTATCTGTGGATCAAGGCGCTGCACGTCATCAGCGTCATCGCTTGGATGGCCGGGCTGCTCTATCTGCCGCGCCTGTTCGTCTATCACACGCAGGCCGCCCCCGGATCGCAGGCGTCGGAGACCTTCAAGGTCATGGAACGGCGTTTGCTGCGCGCCATCATGAACCCGGCGATGATCGCCTCCTACCTGTTCGGTGGGACCATGATCGCCCTGGACTTGTCGATCTTCCAGCAAGGCGGTTGGCTGCACGCCAAGCTGCTGTTCGTGGCGTTGTTGACCGTCAGCCACATGATGATGGCCCGCTGGCGGCGGGAGTTCGCCGAGGACCGCAACCAACACTCTCACCGCTTCTACCGCGTCGCCAACGAGGTTCCGACCTTGTTGATGATCGGCATCGTGATTTTCGTCATCGTCAAACCCTTCTGACCAACCCCCTTGATTGGTTGAGGGAAAAGCGGGCGGGTCGCACCGGATCCGCCCCGCTTTCGTTTGACTTGCGCCGGTCCTTCCGATAATCCTGTTTTCACCACGGGGTTTTTCGCCCTGCGGCACCCATCCCCACATCCGCCATTCCGACGCTCGTTCCTTGAGCCGGACGCGGTGGCTGGCGAGTCTGTTCAACTCCGCCAGGATTCCATCGCCGTCCAACCGACGCGACCGCCCCCACGCATGCGCTGTCGGCCGGGATTTCAGGCGCTCCCCCGCTGACGACATCACAGGCATACCCATGCATCTCCAAGAGCTGAAGTGCAAAAGCCCCGCCGAACTTCTGGCGTTTGCGGAGGAGTTGCAGATCGAAAACGCCAGCACCCTGCGCAAGCAGGACATGATGTTCGCGATCCTCAAGCAACTGGCCGAAAACGACATTCCGATCTTCGGCGACGGGGTTTTGGAGGTTCTTCAGGACGGTTTCGGTTTTCTGCGCTCGCCCGAGGCGAATTATCTGCCCGGTCCCGACGACATCTATGTCAGCCCCAGCCAGGTGCGCCGCTTTGGCCTGCGCACCGGCGACACGGTGGAAGGGCAGATCCGGTCCCCCAAGGATGGTGAGCGCTATTTCGCCCTGCTCAAGGTCAACACGATCAATTTCGACGCGCCGGACAAGGTCCGTCACCGCATCAACTTCGACAACCTGACGCCGCTCTACCCGGAAGAGCGCATCCGGATGGAGGTCGAAGACCCGACCAAGAAGAATTTGACCGGACGCATCGTCGATCTGGTGGCGCCGCTGGGCAAGGGGCAGCGCGGTCTGATCGTCGCGCCGCCGCGCACCGGCAAGACGGTGATGTTGCAGAACATCGCCCATTCCATCGCCACCAACCACCCGGAAGCCTATCTGATCGTTCTTCTGATCGACGAACGCCCGGAAGAAGTGACCGACATGGCCCGCTCGGTGAAAGGCGAGGTCATCAGCTCGACCTTCGACGAACCGGCGACCCGCCACGTCCAGGTGGCCGAAATGGTCATCGAGAAGGCCAAGCGGCTGGTCGAGCACAAGCGCGACGTCGTCATCCTGCTCGATTCCATCACCCGTCTGGCCCGCGCCTACAACACGGTGGTGCCGTCGTCGGGCAAGGTGCTGACCGGCGGCGTGGACGCCAACGCGTTGCAGCGGCCCAAGCGCTTCTTTGGTGCGGCGCGCAACATCGAGGAAGGCGGGTCGCTGACCATCATCGCCACGGCGTTGATCGACACCGGCAGCCGCATGGACGAAGTCATCTTTGAAGAGTTCAAGGGCACCGGCAATTCGGAAATCGTCCTGGACCGCAAGCTGTCGGACAAGCGTTCCTTCCCGGCCATCGACATTTCCAAGTCGGGCACCCGCAAGGAAGAGCTGCTGGTCGACAAGGGCACCATGTCGAAGATGTGGATCCTGCGCCGGATCTTGATGCCGATGGGCGTGACCGACGCGGTCGATTTCCTGGTCGACAAGCTGAAGCACACCAAGTCGAACAACGAGTTCTTCGACAGCATGAACCAATAAAGTCGTTGGTTCTTTGACATGAAAAAGGCGAGGGGCCGATGGCCTCTCGCCTTTTTTCTTGCTCGCCATCGTCCGAAGCGGGGGCCGGATCCGGCCCCGCTTGCGAAACAGCGCCTTAGAACGGTGGCTGTTGGGGCTGCTCGGCGGTCGCCGGAGCGGCCTGACCCTGGCGGTGGTACAGGTCGGCGAAGTCGATGGGGTTAATCATCAAGGGCGGGTAGCCGCCTTCACGGGTCGCGGTCGAGATGATCGAGCGGGCGAAGGGGAACAGCATGCGGGGGGCTTCGATCATCAGCACCGGGCGATGATGCTCCTGCGGCAGGCCGGGAAGCTGGAACAGGCCGCCATAGGACAGCTCGGCGAGGAAGGCGACGCCTTCGCCCTGGCGGGCTTCGCAACGGAGCTGGAGAACCACCTCGTAGATGTCCTCACCGACGGCCTGGGCCTGAACATCGACGCCGATGTTCACCTGGGGCTGCGGCTGGTTGGGCAGCAGGCTTTGCGGCGCGTTGGGGTTCTCGAAGGAGAAATCCTTCACATACTGGGCCAGGATGTGCATCGGCAGCGAGGACGCCTGGGTCTGCTCGGCGCCATTGCTCGGCTGATCGGACATAACGGACTCCTGAATCATCGGTCCGTCCGTCCTGGGGGCGGCGGGCCGCGATGGGTTGAGGTGGAGAAGCTTTCGCCAAAAGGCTGGCTATCATGGATCGCCGGGGCCTGCCAACGGAAAGCGCGAGAGTCAGTCTCGGCTGTTTGGCCGCCGATCGGGTGGTTGGTTGCCCCATTGGGAATCCGACAGGCGCGGCGTGCCGGGGGCGGCGTTCGGCGTCTGGTCGGAAACATCCTGGTAATCCCCGTCGATCACCCCTGGTTGCGCCTGGAACGATGGTCCGGCAGGGCCGGATCCGGGTCTCGCACCCGGTCCAGATGCCGCCTGGAAACCGCCGGGCGTTTGGGAAAAACCCGCCGATCCGAAGACTTGGAAGGCGTTTCCAGCGGCCAACCGACCGACCAACCAGCGGCCCATCAGCCGACGCAAGGGCGGAATCAACAGAACCAGCGCCAGAAGATCGCTCAAGAATCCGGGAATTATCAGCAAGATGCCGGCGATCACCACGCACACGCCGTCCAGCAGCCCGCTGAGCGCCGCGTCGCCTTGCAGGGCGGCCCCCTGCACGCGGGTGAGGGAGGCCAAACCGCGATGACGGATCAACAGAACGCCGATCACCGCCGACAACAGCAGCAGCCCGATGGTCGGCCCGGCGCCGATCCAGTCGCCGACCTGGATGAAACCGACGATCTCCAGGATCGGCAGCAAAAGGAACCACAACAGGATGGGCATGGCTGTCCTTGCTCTTCGGGCCGTCAAGCCCTATCTACAACTGGCTAAGCCGTCCGGTCGGTCAATGGACGGGACAGCTTGGCCAATGGCGCGTCTGTCGATTACAGGTAATGTGGCGCGGGCGATGGGTCCAGGGGGAAGCCGGTGCGATCATCCGGTTTGATCCGCTTTGGACAGTGAAACCGGAAGGATATGGACAATGGGAGATGGGTTCGTGTTCATCGAGATCGTGATCTTCGCGATGATCGCGGCGTTTCTCGTCTACCGCTTGCGCAGCGTTCTCGGTCGCCGCACGGGCGAGGAGCAGCAACGCCCCAACCCCTTCACCGCGCGCGCCGGACAGCCCGACAACGTCATTCCCTTGCCCAACCGCGACCGCCCGCGTCCCGATGACGCGGTTGTGTCGGACGAACCGCTGTCGCTGGCCGGGTCGCTTGACCAGATCAAAGCCGTCGATTCCAGTTTTGATGAGAAGCATTTCCTGGACGGCGCCAAGGCGGCCTTCCAGATGATCGTCGAATCCTTCGCCCGTGGCGAATCCGCGACCCTGCGCCCGCTGCTGGCCGACGACGTGTTCGCCAGCTTCGACCGCGTGATCCGCGACCGTCAGAGCCGGGGCGAAACCGACGACACCCGCGTCGAGCGCGTGCGCGAGGCCGAGGTGGTGGAGGCCCGTCTCGACCAGGGCCGTTACGCCGTGGTGACGGTGCGTCTGGTCTCCGATCAAATCAATGTTTTGCGTGGTCGCGACGGCGCGGTGATCGATGGCGATCCGAAGGCGGTGGTCGAGGCCAACGATGTTTGGACCTTCGCCCGCGACACCCAGTCGCGCAGCCCCAATTGGGTCTTGAGCGAAATCCGGGCGATCCACTGATCGTGGCGGTCTGGCGTCGGGTTTCCGTCGGTCTACTGCTTCTGGCGGTCGCCTTGGCCGCCTGCGAGCGCAAGGAGGAGGAGGCCAAGGCGCCGCCGCCCGCGCCCGCTCAACCGGCCCCGCCGCCTGACGCGCTGACCCTGTCGCCGCTGGCCTTCGCCGATCTGCCCGGCTGGACGGACGACACGCTGTCGGCGGCGCTGCCAGCCTTGGCGCGCTCCTGCAAACGGATGATGAGCCTGCCGTTGGACCGTCCGGTCGGGCCGGGCGGGATCGCCGGGACCATCGCCGATTGGCAGACGCCCTGCACCCGGCTGGCGCTTCTGGCCTCGGCGGACGACGCCACGGCGCGCAGCTATTTCGAGGCGCATTTCATCCCCTACGCGGCGGGCAACAACGGCGACCGCAAGGGGCTGTTCACCGGCTATTACGAAACCGAGCTGGAAGGCTCCCGCCAGCCGGATCCGGCCTATCCCGTGCCGCTCTACAAACGGCCGAGCGATCTGGTGATGGTCGATCTTGGCGAGTTCGCCGAGCGCTGGAAGGGCGAACGCACCGCCGGGCGGGTGGTGGACGGGCGTTTGAAGCCGTTTGAAGACCGCGCCGCCATCGAAGCTGGGGCCTTGCGCGGCAAGGGGTTGGAACTGCTGTGGCTGAAGGACCCCATCGCCGCCTTTTTCCTGCACATCCAAGGCTCAGGGCGCGTGCGCCTGCCCGATGGGACGGAGGAGCGGGTCAATTACGCCGGGCAGAACGGCCACAAATACGTCGCCATCGGCAAGGAGTTGATCGAGCGGGGCGCGTTGAAGAAAGAGGAGGTCTCGCTCCAGACCATCCGCGCTTGGTTGATCGCCCATCCCGACGAGGCGCAGGCCTTGATGAACAAGAATCCCTCCTACGTCTTTTTCCAGACGATGAAGGGCGACGGGCCGGTTGGCGCACAGGGCGTGGCGCTGACGCCGGGCCGCAGTCTGGCGGTGGATTCCAAATTCATGCCCTATGGCGCGCCGGTTTGGCTGGACGCCGAAGATCCGCTCGACCCCAAACAGCCCTTGCGCCGCCTGCTGGTGGCGCAGGACACCGGCGGGGCCATTCGTGGCCCTGTGCGTGGCGATGTGTTCTGGGGGCATGGCGCGGAGGCGGAGAGCAAGGCCGGGGTGATGAACAGCAAGGGTGGTTACGTTCTGCTTCTGCCCCAGGCGGTAAAAGTTACAACAAAGAAATAAAGCTCAGAAACCGATGACATGAACGAAGCGATTTTGCGCCCGAATGTTGTTTGAGTTAGAGTGAAGAAAGCCCACAGCGGCAATCGCGGATACCCAAAAGAATGCGGCTGCGAATTCCCATGCTTGGCAACATAAGACAGGAAAATTTTGTACGGCGAATGGTGGTCGGCGCCGTGCTTGCCAGCCTTTTGGTTGGTTTTCTCGTTGCGCTTGTCTTGGTTCAGGGGTTTCGGCAACGCGAGGAGCAAGCGGTTGTCACCGTTGAAAATTTGTCTTGGGTGATTGAGCAAAGTCTGGGGGGCGCGATCACTCTGATCGATCACGCTCTGCTGTCGGCCAGCGATGAAGCCAGCCGACAAATGCAGGACGGCGGCGCGCTTGATCCCGTGTCTTTCAACGCCTTTCTTGCCCGCCAGAACGCCCGCCTTCCCAACGCGGATGGGTTGCGGGCGACCAACGCCGAGGGCGCCACCCTGTATGGCGAGGGGGTTATTCCCGGCGCCAACGCGGTGGGGCGCGACTATTTCATCAAGCTTCGCGACGATCCCAACGCTGGTTTGGCGATGTCCAAGCCTTTGATTGGTCGGATCAGCAACAAATGGGCGGTTATTTTTGCCCGCCGCATGAACAAGCCGGATGGTTCTTTTGCAGGCGTGGTGTTTTCCCCGATAAATCTTGAATCATTCACAAAGATATTTTCTCAAATCAAGGTTGGCCAGCAGGGCGCCGTGTCCTTGTTCGACAGCGAAGCGGCTCTGGTTGTCCGCTACCCCGATCAGAACGAATTCGGCAGCGCCATTGGGAAAAAAGTAAACTCAAATTTTCTTCAAGAATTGATTAAGACAGGAAAAAGTAAAAACGCCGAAAGAGCAATATCTCAGGTCGATGATGTTGATCGCATATACTCCAGTCGAAAAATAACAGGATATGAACTTTATATTTCAGTCGGATTGAGCATAGAAGAATCGTTGGAGGGATGGAAAACAAACGCGATAACATTGGTTATCATATGGTTGCTGTTTACACTGGTTTTCTTTTCTCTAACCATTCAGACGGCTCGCGGTTGGCGGCAACGGGTGGCCACCTTGAAGACCCTTGAGGAAAAGGCCGAACTGGAGGCCAAGGTGGCGGATCGCACCCGCGATCTGGAGGAGTTGAACCGCAAGCTGTCGGCGCTCAGCGCCACGGATGGCTTGACCGGCATCGCCAACCGCCGCCGCTTTGACGAAACCTTCGCTCAGGAATGGAACAGAGCGGCGCGCAGCGGCCAGACGCTGGCCTTGATCCTGTTCGACGTCGATCTGTTCAAGAATTACAACGACCATTACGGCCATCTGAAGGGCGATGATTGCCTGCGCAAGGTCGCTCAGCTTCTGCATGGACACGCGCGCCGTTCGGGCGATTTGGTGGCCCGCTATGGCGGGGAAGAGTTCGCCTTCATGGCCCCTGGGATGGACGACGAGGCAATTTTCGCGCTGGCGGAAACCATTCGCAAGGCTTTGGAAGGGCTGGAGATTCCTCACGCCATGTCGCCCTTGTCGCGGGTGACGATCAGCGCGGGGGTGGCGGTGCGCGTTCCAGGATTCGGCGATCCGCCGGAAAGTCTGGTGATGCTCGCCGATCAGGCGCTCTATCGGGCCAAGCGAGAGGGGCGCAACCGGACCATTCTGGCGGAGGACGTCGTCGCCGCCGAATGATCGGGATGGGTTGCGCCCGTTCCGATCACGCCTTGCCGATCATCCGGCCCAGGTCGCGCCCGGCGAACAGGTGGATGTGCAGGTGCGGCACTTCCTGGTGCGCGGCTTCGCCGCAATTGGACAGAATGCGATAGCCGGGTTCCGCCGCGCCGGTCATGCGGGCGACCTCGCCCACCGCGCGGAACAGACCGGCGATTTCCGCCTCCGACGCCTTGGCGGTGAAATCATCCAGATCGATGTAGGCCCCCTTGGGGATCACCAGAACATGCGTGGGCGTCTGCGGCTCAATGTCGTGGAAGGCGAGCGCGTGCTCCGTCTCCAGCACCTTTTTGCAGGGGATTTCCCCGCGCAGGATGCGGGCGAAGACATTGTTGGAATCGTAGCTCTTGGCCATCGGGCGGGTCCTTGTGGGTTTGGTCAGGACTTGCGGGCTTTTTTCTCATCCAGGCCGCTGACGCCTTCGCGTTGGGCCAGCTTTTCCCAGACGATGGCGGGATCCAACCCAGCGTCGGCCCACAGCACCATCAGGTGATAGAGCAGGTCCGCCGATTCCGCTGCAAGCGCCGCCTTGTCGCCGCGCACAGCCTCCAAAATGGCCTCGACCGCCTCTTCGCCGACCTTTTGGGCGATCTTGGCGGTTCCCCGGCTGTAGAGCTTGGCGGTGTAGGAGCTTTCCGGGTCGGCCCCCTTGCGGGACAGCACGATGGTGTAAAGCCGGTCGAGCGTCTCGCCCGACAGCTTGTGCGTCTTGGGATCAGCCATGACGGGCGCCTCCCTGGTTGTTGGCTGGGCGCACCGGAATCCCGGCGTCGCTCAAGGCCTGCTTGGCCTGGCCGATGGTGTAGGTTCCGAAATGGAAGATCGACGCGGCGAGCACGGCGGTGGCGTGGCCCTCGCGGATGCCCTCCACCAGATGGTCGAGCGTGCCGACGCCGCCGGACGCGATGACCGGAATTTTCAGGCTGTCGGCCACCTTGCGGGTCAGCGCCAGATCGAAACCGCTCTTGGTGCCGTCGCGGTCCATCGAGGTCAGCAGGATCTCGCCCGCCCCCAGCGATTCCATCCGCTTGGCCCACTCGATGGCGTCAAGCCCGGTGGCGTTGCGCCCGCCATGGGTGAACACCTCCCACTTGCCGGGGCCGACATTCTTGGCGTCGATGGCGACGACGATGCATTGCGCGCCGAACTTCTCGGCGGCTTCCTGGACGAATTCGGGCCGGTGGATGGCGGCGGTGTTGATCGACACCTTGTCGGCCCCGGCCAGCAGCAGCTTGCGGATGTCCTCCACCACGCGGACGCCGCCGCCGACGGTCAGCGGCATGAACACCTGTTCGGCGGTGCGGCGCACCACGTCATAGATGGTGTCGCGGTTTTCGTGGCTGGCGGTGATGTCGAGGAAGGTCAGCTCGTCGGCCCCCTCGCGGTCATAGACGCGGGCCTGTTCGACCGGATCGCCAGCGTCCACCAGATCGACGAAATTGACCCCTTTGACGACCCGTCCGTCCTTGACGTCCAGGCAGGGGATGACGCGCATCTTCAGCATCAGTCGGCGTCCTCGACGGCGGGGGCGGACAGGAGGGCGAGCGCCTCTTTCGGGTCGATGCGCCCGTCATAGAGGGCGCGGCCGCAGATGACGCCCTCGATGCCGGTGTCCTCCTCGGTCTTCAGCGCGATCAAATCCTCCATCGACGAGACGCCGCCCGACGCGATGACCGGCGTGGTCAGATGGAAAGCGAGATCGGAGGTCGATTCGACGTTCACCCCGCCCATCGCGCCGTCGCGGTTGATGTCGGTGTAGATGATGGCGGCGACGCCGCAATCCTCGAACTTCAGGGCCAGATCCAGCGCCTTGATGTCCGACGTTTCGGCCCACCCCGCCACCGCGACGTAACCCTCGCGCGCGTCGATGCCGACGGCGACCTTGCCGGGGAATTCGCGGCAGGCGGCCTTGACCAAGTCGGGATCGCGCAAGGCGACGGTGCCCAGAATGACGCGGCTGACGCCCTTTTCCAGCCACATCCCGATGGTCTTCAAATCGCGGATGCCGCCGCCAAGCTGCACCGGGATGGTCACGGCCTTCAGGATGCTTTCAACCGCCGCGCCGTTGACCGGCTTGCCTTCAAAGGCGCCGTTCAGATCGACCAGATGCAGCCACTCGAACCCCTGGCTTTGGAACAGGCGGGCTTGATCGCCCGGATCGGTGTTGAAAACCGTGGCCTGGCTCATCTCGCCGCGCAGCAGGCGGACGCAGGCGCCGTCTTTGAGGTCGATGGCGGGGTAGATGATCATGGCGGCGTTCCGTCTTGTGGCGTGTTGGGTCCGAGGTCTTTGGAATAGAAATGTCCGGCAAGCCGGTCGCCCTTGACCAGCGCGTAAAAGGGATGGGTGCCCCAACGCTTGAAGCCCAGCGTCTCGTACAGCGCGATCGCCGCCGTTTGGGTCTCACGGACGTCAAGATTGAGCACGCGGAATCCGGCGGCGCGCGCCTCTTCCTCGACCGCTTGCGTCAACAGGCGGGCCAGACCATGGCTGCGCGCCCAGGGCGCGACGAAAGCGGTGGTCAAGGTGGCGGCGTGGCCTTGAGCCTCGTTGTTGCGCGGCGGCTTGACCAGTTGGGCCGATCCGGCGATGACGCCGTCCAGCCGGGCGACGAACAGGATGCGTTCCGGCACCACCAGAACGCCTTTCCAATAGCGTTCCATGACGTCGCGTGACGGCGGATCGACCCAGCCAAAGCCGCCGCCGACCGTGATGGCGTCGTTGGCGGCGTCGCACAAATCATGCAGGTCGCCGTTTTTCAGCGCGTCCACCCGCTCGATGGCGATGTGCGCCATGGTTCAGGCTTTCCAGCGCAGGAAATTGGCGATCAAGGCGAGGCCGGTCGCCTGGCTCTTTTCCGGGTGGAACTGGGTGCCGACCATGTTGTCGCGCCCGATGACGGCGGCGAACGGCCCGCCGTAATCGACCGAGGCGATCAGCGTGTCGGGATCGTCCAGTTTGAACTGGTAGGAATGGACGAAATAGGCGTGCGCGCCCTCCGGCAACCCGGCGAGCACCGGGTGGGGGCGCTGGATGTTCAGCTCGTTCCAGCCCATGTGGGGAATCTTCAGCGACGGGTCGGACGGCTGAAGCTTCACCACCTCGCCCTTGATCCAGCCCAGCCCCTCGGTCACGCCGAATTCGCGGCCCCGTTCGGCCATCAACTGCATGCCGACGCAGATGCCCAGGAAGGGGCGGGCGCGGCGGTGGACCACCTCGTCCAGCGCCTCCAGCATGCCGGGAACCTCCGATAAGCCGCGTTTGCAGTCGGCGAAGGCGCCGACGCCGGGAAGAACCACGCGGTCGGCGCGGCGCACCGCGTCGGCGTCCGACGTCACGAGAATGGTGTAGGAGGCTTCGGCTTCACCGGCGGCGCGCTCAATCGCCTTGGCGGCGGAGCGCAGGTTGCCAGAGCCGTAATCGATCAGCGCGACCGTTTCCATGAACGTCTCAAACCCCAGTCAAAAGGACCCAATCAGAAAAACAAGGTCCTTGGCCTTACAGAGACCCGCCCAAGGTGCCTTTGGTCGATGGCACGGCGTCGCGCTTGCGCGGGTCGATCTCCACCCCAGCGCGCAGGGCGCGGGCGAGCGCCTTGTAGCAGCTTTCGATGATGTGGTGGTTGTTCTCGCCATACAGGGTTTCGACGTGCAGCGTCACCCCGGCGGCCATGGCGAAGGCCTGGAACCATTCCTTGAACAGCTCCGTGTCGAAATCGCCCAGCTTGTCGCGGGTGAAGGCGACCTTCCAGATCAGGTAGGGGCGGTTGGAGAAATCCAACGCCACGCGGGTCAGCGTTTCGTCCATCGGGACATAGGCGTGGCCGTAGCGCTGGATGCCCTTGCGGTCGCCCAGCGCCTTCGCCACCGCCATGCCGATGGCGATGCCGCTGTCTTCGGTCGTGTGGTGGGCGTCGATGTGCAGGTCGCCGTCGGCGTGGACCGTCAGGTCCATCAGGCTGTGACGCGACAATTGCTCCAGCATGTGATCGAGAAAACCGATGCCGGTTTTGACGTCATACACGCCGGTTCCATCCAGATTCACCGCAACCCGGATCCGGGTTTCGGTCGTGTTCCGCTCGATCGAGGCGCGGCGGACGCCATTGGCAAGGCTCTGGTCCATGCTGATTTTGTAGCAGGAAGCGGGCAGGGGCGCCAGCGGCGGCGCGCTTGACCGGCCGGTTGTTGTTGTCGGATGCGCGTGTGTGAATTACTGTTGAACACACGCATTGCGAGCATAACCCGATATGTCAATCCCACCGCGCTCGCCGCATCGCTTTTGCGCGGTCATTCTCCTGGTGATGGCCGCCGCCTTGCCATTGACGGGCTGTTTGACCGCGACGACCCAACCACGCCCCGACCCCGCCGCGCGGGTCGCGCCGGGAACCACCGAGCCGTTGCGCTTTGGCGGGCTGTCGATCAACGCGATGCGGCGGGGGATGGAGATTGGGCGCTATGTCTGGGACCTGGATTGCGCCCCGCCCTATGACAGGGTGTTCTGGACCAGCGGCGCGGGCATGCGGCGCGGCTCCACCATCGACGCGCGCTTTGGCGAGGTGATGGCCGACACCGGCTTTGACGTGGTTGGCCGCCACGGTGGGCCGGACGCGCCAAGCGGCGGCGACAACCGGGCGCGTTTCACCGTGCAGGGCGAACTGCGCGACATTCGGCTGGAGCTGTGCCACCGCAACAACTGGCTGACCGGCGCCAACAAGGGCGTGTCGGGAACCGGCAGCGCGCGGGTCGATTGGTCGGTCTATGACGCGCGCGATGGTCGGCTGGTCCACCGTGTCGCCACCAGCGGGGTCAGCCGCCAGGACAGCGGCGTTCCCCAGGGCGACATCCTGTTGATTGAGGAGGCCTTCGCGGCGGCGGCGGATCGTCTGGCCGCCGACCCTGGTTTCCGCGCGGCGCTGCGTCGGGGTGGCCCGGTTGGGAGGCTTGCGTCTATAACATCGGCGTCTGTGGCGTCGTCCGTTGGTTTCGCAGAGGCGGCGGACGGGACGTCGATTGTCCTACGTCCAGCTCTGGTTCCAAAGGCTGGGTCGGCAGCGCCGCCTCCAACTCCGGCGCTGACCTTTCGGACCCTAGCGCCTGAACGGGATGGGACGGACAACCACGCCGCGCGGTTTAGCGCTTCCCGAATCCGGGTTGGGGCCGGTTATGGTGTGGTGATTGGCGAGGCGCGTGGCGAGATGGGTTGGCAATCGGTGGCCTTGGCCCAGCAAGTGGAGCCGAGCGACCAGGTCACAGTTCATCCGGCGCCGGGCGTGGAGTTGAGCGGCGTTGTGATCGGGCGTGACGCCGCCAGCGGCTTTGCCCTGGTCCAGATTCCCGCGCGGTTGACTGGCGCTCCGGTGCGTGTCGGTGGTTTGAGGGTCAGTGCGCCGGTTCACGTCGCGGGGTCGCGGAGTCGCGCACCGGCGGTTGGCATCATCGGCGGCTTGCCGTTCGATTCCCAGCGTGGGATTGAAATCATCCAGGCGGATCTGGGGGTGGGTGGCGCGTTGAGCGCGACCGTTGAAGCTGGCGATCCCCTGTTTGATGAATCGGGCGCTATCGTTGGCGTATCGTTGGGACCGGAGGGAATATCAACGGCCACGCCAGAGGGGTTGATGGCCTTTTTGCCGATTGGTGGGATTGTGGCCCGCTTGGGAGTAAATCTGTTGGGGTATGAGGCGGATACGGGGGTGAATCCGCCTAAAGCACGGGGATTCTTGTCTGGCGGTCGCTTGGCTGAGGAAAATGACGAACAAACAATTCTGAAAGAGAAAAGCGAAAAAAATTTCACACCGATTCCTATAAAAGAAAATCAAAATAGACAAGACTCGATGAAAGAAACTAATGAAATAGATTTATCAAATAATATCAACATAGATTCTATTTCAACAGGAATTGTTAAAAACAATGATGATAAAAATCATACAAATAATAGCGAAACTATGAAATCACAAAATATCGATTATCCTAATAATAAATATGGGAAAAATGAAATTGGCATGGATCTTAATATAGAAAAAAGTGCTAAGCAGGACGAAAAACCTCAAACACTTTCGTACTCTCCATCTTCTTCTTTTAGTGGAAAACACAGCGGCGGTCGTCGCGGTGCGCGGCTGCGTCGGTAAAGATCCAGGAGGTGTCTTTGGAGTTCGCGTTTGACGCGGAGCTTGACGGGAACGGCGACCCTCCCACATAGACCGCAGGCCCGCGCGCGTGTCATCCTTTGACCGCCGCCGTGGGTTCGGCAGGTCCTTTTCACAAGCGCGGTTGTCCCATGTCTTCTCACGCGTCCAACCCTCATGACCCGATCCAGTGGCACGGCACGACGATTTTGTCGGTGCGCAAGAACGGGCAGGTGGTCATCGCCGGTGACGGTCAGGTCTCGGTCGGCCCGACGGTCATGAAGTCGAACGCGCGCAAGGTGCGCTGGTTGGCGGGCGGCAGCGTCATGGCCGGGTTCGCCGGGGCGACCGCCGACGCGATGACCCTGTTCGAGCGGCTGGAAGGCAAGCTGGAGCAGCATCCCGGCCAATTGACCCGCGCCTGTGTGGAGATGGCCAAGGATTGGCGCACCGACCGCTATCTGCGCCGGTTGGAAGCGATGATGGCGGTGGCCGACAAGAACGTCAGTCTGGTGCTGACCGGCAACGGCGACGTTCTGGAACCCGAAGACGGGCTGATCGGCATCGGGTCGGGCGGTTCCTACGCCCTGTCGGCGGCGCGCGCGCTGATCGACCTGGACGGCTTCGACGCCGAGGCGGTGGCCCGCAAGGCGATGAAGATCGCCGCCGGAATCTGCGTCTACACCAACGAAAACGTCACGCTCGAAAAGCTCTGACCGGGGAATCCGCCATGACCGCCGCCTTCAGCCCCCGCGAGATCGTCTCGGAACTCGACCGCTACATCATCGGCCAGAACGACGCCAAGCGCGCCGTCGCCATCGCGCTGCGCAACCGCTGGCGCCGTCAGCAACTGCCCGAGGCGCTGCGCGACGAGGTGCAGCCGAAAAACATCCTGATGATCGGCCCGACCGGAGTCGGCAAGACCGAAATCGCCCGCCGCTTGGCCAAGCTGGCGCAGGCCCCCTTCCTGAAGGTCGAGGCGACCAAATTCACGGAAGTCGGCTATGTCGGGCGCGACGTCGAGCAGATCATCCGCGATCTGGTCGAATCCGCCATCGTCATGACCCGCGACAAGCTGCGCAAAGAGGTCGAGGCCAAGGCCGAATTGCGGGCGGAGGAGCGCGTGCTCGACGCGCTGTGCGGCGACAGCGCCAGCGCCGAGACGCGGGCCAAATTCCGCAAGATGCTGCGCGAAGGCACGTTGAACGACAAGGAAATCGAGATTCAGGTCGCTGAGACCGGATCCGGCGGCGCCCTGCCGACCTTCGACATTCCCGGCGTGCCGGGCGGCCAGATGGGCATGCTCAATCTCAACGACATGTTCGGCAAGATGATGGGCGGGCGGACCAAGCCGCGCCGCTTGACCGTCGCCGACAGCCACACCGTGCTGATGGCCGAGGAATCCGACAAGCTGCTGGACCAGGACACGGTGATCGCCGAGGCGATTCGCGCGGTGGAGCAGAACGGCATCGTCTTCCTTGACGAAATCGACAAGATCACCGCCCGGTCGGACACGCGCGGCGGGGCCGACGTCAGCCGCGAAGGCGTGCAGCGCGACCTGCTGCCCTTGATCGAGGGCACCACCGTGTCCACCAAGCATGGCGCGGTGAAGACCGACCACATCCTGTTCATCGCGTCGGGCGCCTTCCACATCGCCAAGCCGTCGGATCTGTTGCCCGAACTGCAAGGCCGCCTGCCGATCCGCGTCGAGCTGAAGGCGCTGGGGCAGGAAGATTTCAAGCGCATCCTGACCGAACCCGAAGCCAGCCTGATCCGCCAATACAAGGCGCTGCTGAAAACCGAAGAGGTTGACCTAATCTTCACCGACGACAGCATCGACGAGCTGGCCCGTCTGGCGACCGAGATCAACGCGTCGGTGGAAAACATCGGCGCCCGCCGCCTGCACACCGTGCTGGAACGTCTGTTGGAAGAGGTGAGCTTCACCGCCAGCGACAAGAGCGGCGAGACGATCACCATCGACGGCGCCTATGTCCGCAACCGGGTCGCGGGTCTGGCCAAGAACACGGATTTGTCGAAGTTCATTCTGTAAGGGCGGTCTGCCGTCGCCAAAAGCCCCTCTTCCGCCGTGGAGGAGGGGCTTTTTGTCAATAGTCGGGCCAACTGGCTTGCGAGAACACGCCGCCATCCACCCACAGCGTTTGTCCGGTGACGAAGGATGAGGACTCGCTGGTCAGGAACATCACAGGCCCGACGATGTCGTCGGGCGTTCCCACCCGGCGCAAGGGCGTGATCTTCGCCCATTTTTCCGAATAACCCGCCGCTTCCCCACTGGTCCGTTCGGTGGCGATGGCGCCCGGAGCCACGCAATTCACCCGGATTCCATACGGCCCCAATTCGACGGCGGCGACCTTGGTGAATTGCTCGACGCCGCCCTTGGACGCCGTGTAGTCAACCAGCTTCGGGAAGGCCAGCTTGTTGCAGCCGGAGCCGATGTTGATGATGGATCCCGGCTTGCCCGCGTCGATCATCAGACGGGCGGCGGCCTTGGTGTTCAGGAAGCAACCCTTCAGGTTGGTGCGGATGACGCTGTCCCAGGAATCTTCATCCAACTCCAACAGGCTCGACCAGCTTTGCGTTCCGGCGTTGTTGATGAGAACGTCCGGCGCGGTCCCAAACCAATCGGCGGCCGCCTGATAGAATCGGTCGACATCCTGACCGACGCCAACGTCGCATGGGAAGCCACGGATCGCTCCGCCATGGCTCTCGGCATCCGATTTCAGGGGTTCGGTGACGTCCGACAGGGAGCGGTCGCTGAAGGCGACGCGAAAGCCGTTCTGGGCGAGCGCTGTGACCAGACGCCGCCCGATGCCCGACTGGCCTCCGGTGACGACCGCGCATCGGCTCATGGCGTTTCCCCTCATCATTCAGCGCTGTTTGAAGTGGCCACGTTGTTTCAAGGCGTCGTCTCCGCCTTGGCGGCAACGACGATGGCCGGGAGTCCGACGCGGGTCAACCGGCCTTCCAAAGCGTTTTTCCAAGGGTTCGCCCCTGCCGTGGGGCGCCGATCAGGCGGGTGATTTACGCCGCTTCCTGCATCATCCCGGCAACCACCGTGTACATCTCAACCCAGGCGGTCTTGATCTCGGGCGTGAAGGCGTCGCCCAGATTTTTTTCGATGGCGAACAGCAACGCTTGAGCCACCGTTTGATAGTCTTTGTTGGTCACGCCGTACGTGACGTGGCGCTTTCCCAGATTGACGACCGTGTTGCGAATGGCGTTTGGATTCTTGAGGTTGCTGACCGCAATCGACATGGTCATCATCAACTTTTCGCCCTGCGCCTTCATGTCTGACTTGAAGAGTTTACGCAGAGACGGATCAATCTCAAAGAGGCGGTTGTAAAAATCGTCAGCGACTTTTGCTTTGGACAGAGCGAGGCGACCAAAGGAAACAGTGACCATTTCAATGTTTTTAGGAGACATCATGGCAAGGACCCCGGATGAGAAGAATTTTGTCCGGCAACCGTAAGAAAAATACGCGAACCCTGCAAGGGATAGAATCTATATATTGCGTGTGTGTAACTAGATTGTCTGTCCTTCACAATCTGGGCGCCTGCCTGACAGGTGGCGACGCTGGACCGCTCAACGCCGTCGTCCGGCCACCCGGCGGACGCCGATTGTTTTGCGCGGCGGCACGGCGTCGAGGATCGTCAGCAGGCGGTCGAGCGTCTCCTCGTCCAGATCGCCGATGCGTTCGGACAGGCGGTTGGCCAGTTCGGTCGCCTTGGCGCTGAGGCCGGAGCTGTCCACCGTCACGCGCGGGTGGGACAGATCCGCCAGCCGCTCCAGCGCTTCCGCCTCGTCCCAGATGATGCCGAAATAGGCGCAGATCTGGCGGACGAGTTGGGGGGAGGGCTGGCCGCGTTTGCCATGCTCCAACGCCGAAAGATAGGCGGACGAGATCGACAGGTCGGTCGCCATCTGCTTCAGCGTCACGCCTTTGGCGTCGCGCAGCGAACGGACCCGTTCGCCGAACGGAGTCATCGGGGAGTTTCCCAAAGGGTCAAGGACGTGCTTAGTCCTTACGGTCGCGCCGCCTTTTTATCAAGACATACAAGGCGCCGTCGCCGCCGTCCTTGGGTTGGGCCGGTTGAATGGCGACGATCATCGGGCGCAGGGCGGGGTCGCCCAGCCAACGCGGCACGGCTTGACGCAACACGCCCAATCCCCCGCTGACGCTGCCCTTGCCGGTGATGACCAGCACGCAGCGCCGCCCGTCGTTCCAGGCGTGATGAACGAATCCGGCAAGCGCCATGTGGGCTTGCGCCTGGGTCATGCCATGCAGGTCGATCCGCCCCTCGATCACCAATTGGCCCTTGCGGAAACGGTCGCTGGTGCGGCGGTCGATGTTGGCGGTCGATCCCGGCGTCAGCGGTGCCAGACTGCGGCCCGGTCGGGCGGCGGCGGCGCGCGGCTGGGCGGTGGGGGGCGGCGCGAGGCGGGTCGCCACCGGCTCGTCGAGCGCGGGCGGCGGCGGTTCCGGTTCGGGATCGAGCGCCCGGCCCGGCATGGGGTCGGCGTCGCGCATGGCGATCCGCCACAAATGCCGCTCCTCAGGCGTGGGCAGGCGTCGGCGGGTCATCGGCGCGAACCTTCTTCGATCTGCTGGAGCGGTTGGCTCGGGGGTTGGGGGCATAAATCCCGACAGCGCTCCGCTGTCAATCGCTGTCGCCGCAACGCTCCCGTCTTTGCCGCGCCCATCAGGGGCCGGATCCGGTCAGCGGCCTGTCTAGTGGCCCAGCCAAGGGATAGTCGCCCAACGCCTCATACACCGACCCGCCATTGCCGAGATGGCTGCGGTAGAGGGTGACGCGATCAACCACCATCGGCCCGGCGTGGAACAGGCCGTTGTCGGTCAGGAAGCGGCCCAGCCGGTCCGGCGGCGGCTCGCGCAGCCGGGCCAGCGTGACGTGGGGGGAGAATTTCCGCTCTTCGGCGGGCAGGCCGCAGCGGACCAGCGCCGATTCCACCTTGGCCTGAAGATGGCTCAGCGCCTCGTTCCGCTCCACCCCAGCCCACAGGATGCGGGCGCGCCGCGCGGAGCCAAAGACGCCGACACCCTCCAACGTCAAGGCGAAGGACGGCGCGCGCAGCGCCGTCAACGCCTCGTCGATGTCGATGGCTTGATCCTCATGGACGTCGCCGATGAAGCGCAGGGTCAGATGCAGGCTCTGCGGCTCCATCCAACGCGCCCCCGGCACCCCGCCGGACAATCCGGCGAGGCGCTGGCGAACCGCGTCCGCGATGGTGATGGCGACGAAGAGACGGATCATCGACGGCGGGTCCGCGTCTGGGTTGACGGTTTTGGGTGTCTTAAGGGCAGGGGTCGGGAAGGCGGTTGTGGACGGCGTCGATCTCGGCCAGCACCTCGTCCGACAGGGCGACGTCGATGGCCTCGATGTTCGATATCAGCGTCTCCATCGTCGTCGCTCCGATCAGAGAGGATGTTACGAAGGGTTGATGGAGCGTGAAGGCGATGGCCATTTGCGACGGCGACAGGCCGTGACGCTGGGCGATGTCGAGATAAGCCAGCGTCGCCGCGTCGGCGTTGGCGGTGGCGTAGCGCGAGGCGCGGTGATCCAGCGCGCGGCGCGAACCGGGCGGCACGGCCCCGTTCAGATATTTGCCGGTCAGGGTCGCGGCCCCCAGCGGCGAATAGGCCAGCAACCCGACCTCCTCGCGCAAGGACACCTCCGACAACCCCTGTTCAAAGGTCCGGTTCAGCAGATTGTAGGCGTTTTGGATGGAGACGACGCGCGGCAGCCCGACCGTTTCGGCGGCGCGCAGGAAGCGCATGACGCCCCACGGGGTTTCGTTCGACAGGCCGACATGGCGGATCTTGCCCGCCGTCACCAGATCGGCGAAGGCCGCCAGCGTCTCTTCAATCGGCACGCCGTCCTTTTCCGGCGTGTGGCTGTAGAGCCGGGCGCCGAAACGCGCGGTGGCGCGGTCGGGCCAATGGAGTTGGTAGAGGTCGATGTAGTCGGTCTTCAGCCGCGACAGGCTGGCGTCGACCGCCGCGACCAGGTTGGCGCGGTCGGGCCGGGATTTGCCGTCGCGCACCCAGGCGAATCCGCCGCCGCCGCCAATGACCTTGGTCGCCAGGATCACCTTGTCGCGCTGGCCGCGCGACTGGAACCAGGAACCGATGATCGCCTCGGTCTTGCCATAGCTGCTGGCGGTCGGCGGGATGGCGTACATTTCCGCCGTGTCCCAAAAAGTGACGCCCCGCTCCAACGCGGCGTCCATCTGGGCGTGGCCTTCGGCCTCGCTGTTCTGGGCGCCCCAGGTCATGGTGCCAAGGCCGATGGCGCTGACCGACAGGCCGCTGCGGCCAAGGGAACGATACTGCATCCGAAACAATCCTTACAGGAAAAGGGTCAATACGCCTGTGTAACCATAAAGGCGGTTGTGGGATATCTCGCCCGACGCGTAGAAGCCGACCAGCGGCACGTCGCCGAAGGCCTCGCGGATCATCGCCAATTCGGCGTTGGGGTCGCCGAACAGGCTGGGGCCACGGGCGATGCAACTGACATAGACCGCGCCCTTGGGCGGCGACGTCACCCGCTTCTTGAGCGTGGCGAGCGTCCGGCGCATGTCGGCGGCGGCGTTGTCGCCGTCGCGGCGGGTGAACAGGATGCTTTGCCCCGTCGTCACCGGCTCGGCGATGGACAGCCACCCGGCGCGCGGGTCGATGGCGATGAGGTCGCGCACCAGATAATCCTGGGTGTCCGACCCGGCGATGGGCAGACCGGCGCAGATCAGCCCGGCGACGCGGCGCAAATCATTGGCCAGATCCGGGCCGATGTCCTCCTTGAAGACCTCCAGCGCCGGGCGTCCGTCGATCTCCAAAATCACATTGTCGTCGCTGGCGGTGATGGTCCGCTTCGGCCCGATGGGCAGGCAGCCTTGCGTCTTGGCGGTGGCCACCGTGATCGACGGGGCGAACAGCACGCCCGACAGGCCGCCGTCGGCCACGGCGCCGCCGCTGCTGTCGCCAGTCTGGGTGAATTGCGGAAACTCCGCCCGCGACGCGCTGGTTCCGCCGACCAGAAAGGCGCTGGCGCTGTCCGACAGGCTGGCGACCAGACTGGCGAGCTGTTGGCAGCGCGGGTCGGCGTGGACCAGGGCGAGCGCCGCGCCGTGCTTGTCCAGCCAGCCGCCCGCCGCGCGGCGCAGCGGGTCAAGGTCGGTGGTCAGCATCGGGAACAGGCGAAAGCTGTCTTCGGGCAAGCGTACGGCCATCACCGCCATCGCCGGTTCGTCGAAGAACACGCCGTCCGTGCTGACGACGCCGATGCCGACGGTGCCGACCCAATCCTGAACGCCGGTGACGCCACGCAGCAGGGTGACGATGCTGGTCGCGTGCTCGGCCAACCCGTCGGTGATGTAGAGCAGGCCCAGATTGCAGCCCGCCACCGGCCCCAGCCGGTCGAGGCAGGCTTTCGTCGCCAGCCCCCAATCGGCGCCGGTGGCGCTGGCGGCGTGAAAGGGCTGGTCGGGCGGGGCGGAGGCGGTTCTCATTGGGGCGTCAGCCTCCGGTTTTGGGCAGGGAATCGAGCAGTCGGGCGACGGCGGGCAGCATCCGTTCGACGATCACCGCCACGCCCTGGGCGTTGGGGTGCAGCCCGTCGGCCTGGATCAAGGCCCGATCCGTCGCCACCCCGTCGAGGAAAAAGGGATAGAGCGGCAGATTGTGGCGGGCCGCCAGATCGGGATAGAGCGCGTTGAACGGCTCGGTGTAGGTGCGGCCAAGGCTGGGGCTGGCCAGCATGCCGAGCAGCAGGACGGGGATTTTCCGCTCTCCCAATCGGGTCAGGATGGCGTCCAAATTGGTCTTCGCCGCGCCCGGATCAAGGCCGCGCAGCATGTCGTTGCCCCCCAACCCGACCAGGGCCGCGTTGGGTTGGTCGGCCAAGGCCCAATCCAGCCGGGCCAAACCGCCCGCCGTGGTGTCGCCCGACACCCCGGCGTTGATGACGGTGACGGCGTAGCCCTTGGCGGTCAGCGCCCGTTGCAATTGGCTGGTGAAGCCCTGCGCCTCGGGCAGTCCGTAACCGGCGGTTAGGCTGTCGCCGAAGGCCAGAAGCTTGACCGGCGGGGCGGCGGAGGCGGGGGCGGCAAAAGCGGGGGCCGGGGAGGTCACGACGCCGACGCCCAGCAGCAGCGCGGCGGCGGCGACCAGCGCGCGACCGTTGAAAGCGCGGCGGTCCATGCCATATGGCGAACGTCCTTTCCGCATGATCGAGAGACGCATGTCCAGGGTTCACTCCAACGCAACGCCGTCCGACACCATCGTCGATCTCGACGACGTCCATCTGAGATTGGACAGCGGGGCCGGACCCGTCAACATCCTGCGGGGCGTCGGTCTTCACGTCGAGCGCGGCGAGCGGGTCGGCGTCGTCGGTCCCAGCGGTTCGGGAAAATCCACCATGATGATGGTGATGGCGGGGCTGGAGCGCGCCAGTTCGGGCCGGATCCGGGTGGCCGGGCAGGATCTGGCCCGGCTGGACGAGGATGGTCTGGCGCGCTTCCGCCGCGACCATGTCGGCATCGTCTTTCAGGCGTTCCATCTGATTCCGACGATGACGGCGCTGGAAAATGTGGCGATCCCGTTGGAGTTCGCCGGGGCGCCCAACGCCTTCGCGCGGGCGCAGGCCGGGTTGGAGTCGGTCGGGCTGGGCCACCGCATCCACCATTATCCAGGGCAATTGTCGGGCGGCGAGCAGCAGCGCACGGCGCTGGCCCGCGCCTTCGTCACCGAACCGTCGCTGTTGCTGGCCGACGAGCCGACCGGGAATCTCGACATCGACACTGGCGCCACCATCGTCAAGCTGCTGTTCGATCTGGCTGAGCGGCGCGGCACGACGCTGGTGCTCATCACCCACGATCCGGCGCTGGCGGCGCGTTGCGACCGCACGGTGCGGCTGGCCGATGGGCGGATCGCCGACGACGGCGTCGCCACCCGGCGCGCGCGGCCCGCGCTGGTCGGGGAGTGAGGGGGATGGCTCACAGCGCGGCGGCCTCGCCGTTTTTCACATTCTGGCTCGCCCTGCGCTTGGCCCGTCGCGAGCTGCGCGGCGGCTTGAAGGGCTTCTGGATTTTTCTGGGCTGTCTGACGCTGGGCGTCGCCGCCATCGCCGCCGTGCAATCGGTGTCGAGCGGCCTGCTCGCCGGGCTGAACCAGGATGGGCAAGCCATTCTCGGCGGCGATGTGGCGATCCGCCAGCTTTACACCCCGCCGACCGCCGAACAGACGGCCGTCCTGACCGGGGCCGGGCGCGTCTCCACCGCCGCCGAAATGCGCGGCATGGCGCGGGCGCTGGACGAGGGCAAGGCGTCGCTGGTCGAGTTGAAGGCGGTTGACGATCTTTACCCGCTCTATGGCGCGCTGAGCTTGCGCGACGGCGTCGATCTGAAAAGCGCGCTGGCCCGCCGCGACGGCCAATGGGGCGCCGTGGTCGAAGCCAGCCTGATGGACCGGCTGGGCGTGGCGCTGGGCGACCCGATCCGCGTCGGCGACAGCGTCTATCGGGTGGCGGGCGTTCTGGACCGCGAACCGGATCGCGCGTCGTCCAACGCCTTTTCCCTGGGGCCGCGCCTGATGGTCGCCCTGCCGTCGCTGGAGGCGACCGGCCTGCTGCAACCCGGCAGCCTGACCTGGTGGAGCGCCAAGATCGCCCTGCCGCCGGGGACCGACGCGCGGGCTTGGCAGACGGAGCTGAAAGCCCGCTTCCCGACCGCGCCCTGGACGATGCGCGACGTCACCAACGCCTCGCCGCAGGTCGAACGCTTCATCGAGCGGATGACGCTGTTTTTGACGCTGGTCGGCCTGACCGCGCTGCTGGTCGGCGGCGTCGGGGTCGGCAACGCGGTGCGCAGCCATCTCGATTCCCGCGCCCGCAGCATCGCCACGTTGAAATGCGTCGGCGCGCCGGGCGCGTTGGTGTTTGAGATCTATCTGGCGCAAATCCTGGCGCTGGCGCTGCTGGGCATTCTCGCCGGGTTGGTCTTGGGGGCGGTCGCGCCCTTGGCGCTGGGCCGTGCGCTGGAGGGGGTGTTGCCGGTGTCGGCCCACATCGGGGTGTATCCCGGCGCGCTGGCGCTGGCCGCGCTGTATGGGCTGCTGACGGCGCTGACCTTTTCCCTGTGGCCGCTGGGCCGGGCGCGCGAGGTTCCGGCGGGCGCGCTGTTCCGCGACGTGATCGCCCCGGCGCAGGGCCGCCCGCGCGCGCCCTATCTGATCGCTCTGGCGCTGGCGGTTCTGGCGTTGGCCGGTCTGGCGGTGGCGACGGCGGACAACAAGCTGTTCGCCCTGTGGTTCGTCGGCGGCTCCATCGCCACCTTTCTGACCTTTCGCGGGGCGGCGGCGCTCATCACGCTGGCGGCGGCGCGGGTCGGGCGCGTGCGCCATCCGGGCTTGCGGCTGGCGCTGGCCAATCTGCACCGGCCCGGCAACCCGACGGCGGCGGTGGTGCTGTCGCTGGGGCTGGGTCTGACCGTTCTGGTGGCGGTCGCGCAGATCGAGGCGAATTTCTCCCGCCGGGTGTCGGAAACCATCCCCAAGGACGCCCCGGCCTTTTTCTTCGTGGACATCCAGCGCGACCAGTTCGCCGCCCTACGCGACACCGTGACCGGCGTTCCCGGAACCAGCGCGTTCGAGGCGGTGCCCAGCCTGCGCGGCCGGATCGAGCGGGTGAATGGGGTGGAGGCGGAAAAGGCGTTGGTCAACCCCGAACAGGCCTGGATCCTGGCGGGCGACCGGGGCATCACCTATTCCGCGACCCTGCCGGAGCATTCGCAGATCATCAAGGGCGGCTGGTGGGCGGCGGATTATCGCGGGCCGCCCCTGCTGTCGATTCACCAGAGCGTCGCCGACGCCTTCAACATCGGGCCTGGGGCCAAGCTGACCGTCAACATTCTGGGGCGCGGCATCGAGGCGACGGTCGCCAGCGTGCGCGCCGCCGAATTCAGCTCCATGGCGATCAACTTCACCATGGTGTTCGCCCCCGGCACGCTGGAAGGCGCGCCGCAAACCTGGATCGCCACCGTCCGCGCCACGCCCGAGGCCGAAGGCGCGGTGCAAAAGGCGGTGCTGAGCCATTTCCCCAACATCACGCTGGTGCGGGTCAAGGACGCGCTCGACACCGTGGGCGACATGCTGGGCCACATCGGCGCGGCGGTGCGCGTCGTCGCCCTCATCACGCTGGGGGCGGGAACGCTGGTGCTGGCCGGGGCGGTCGCCGCCGGGCATCGCCGTCGGGTCTATGACGCGGTGGTGCTGAAGGTTCTGGGGGCGACGCGGGCCGACGTGCTGCGCGCCTTCCTGATGGAATATGGCCTGTTGGGGCTGCTGACCGCCATCATCGCCGGGGCGATCGGCACGCTGGCCGCCTGGGCGGTTCTGCGCTTCCTGATGCGGTGGGATTGGGGCTTTCAGCCGTCGGCGGTGCTGACGACCGTTCTGCTCAGCACGGCGATCACGCTGGCCTTCGGCTTTTACGGGACATGGCGGGCGCTGGGCCAGCCGTCGGCCCCGCTGCTGCGCAACGAATGACCATGAACGCGCGTTGTGTTCAAAGGAGTTTCACAGACGCCGAATCATGACGTCTTTTTTATCCGACGAATCCTCTTTCGATTCCTATTGAACCGTTGGGAGGACTCGCCAATATGTCAGAGCACCGGGACCACCTACTATGACCGAGGATTGAACCATGGCTGACCCGACCTTTAACCGCTTCGCGACCATGGGCCGCGCGACAGATCGGGGATACTTCGACGAAGGCCTGCGCCAGCACATGCTGCGCGTGTACAATTACATGGGCGCTGGTTTGGTGCTGACCGGCTTGATCGCCGCGCTGGTGTCCACCAACGCCGCCCTGATGGCCGCCATTTTCGGCACGCCCCTGAAATGGGTGGTGATGCTGACGCCGTTGGCGTTCGTCATGGTGCTGTCGTTCGGCATCAACCGACTGTCCTTCGCCACCGCGCAGCTCGTCTTCTGGGGCTATTGCGCGTCGATGGGCCTGTCGATGGCGTCCATCTTCATGGTCTTCACCGGCGCCTCCATCGCGCTGACCTTCTTCGTCACCGCCGCGACCTTCCTGTCGATGAGCCTCTACGGCTACACGACGAAGGCCGACCTGACGAAGATGGGGTCGTTCCTGATGATGGGCGTGCTGGGAATCGTGATCGCCGGTCTGGCGAACATCTTCTTCCAGTCGCCGGCCCTGCATTTCGCGATCTCGGCCATCGGCGTGGTGATCTTCACGGGCCTGACCGCCTATGACACCCAGTCGATCAAGGAAAGCTACGCCGAGGGTTACGACCGCGAGAGCAACGGCAAGCTGGCCCTGATGGGCGCGCTGACCCTGTATCTCGACTTCGTCAACCTGTTCCAGTTCCTGTTGCACTTCCTGGGGCAGCGCGACGAGTAACGTTTTGGCGGCGACGCCAGGCCGTTGAACCCAAGCCTTCGAACCGCCCGGAAGCACGCCGCTTCCGGGCGGCTTTCGTTTGGGGAGGCTGTGCCGCTTTGCTCGCGGACAAGCTCGGCAGGCTGGGAAAAGCTGTTGGGTGTTCAGGCCGTCGCCGTGTCGGGGACCGCGTCGGGGATCGCGTCGGCGACGCCGACCACCCGGTTCTTGCCCGCCTGTTTGGCCTGATACATGCGGTGGTCGGCCAGATCCACCAGAGCTTCCCAATCGAACAGGCGGTCGGCGCTCTGTTCGGCGAGGCCGACGCTGGCGGTTTGCGGGCTGCCGTCGGGGCGCTTGCCAAAACCGACCAGCCGCATCCGTTCGATGGCGATCATCGCTCCGCTGGCCGACGTGTCCGGCATAATCAGCAGGAACTCTTCGCCGCCCCAGCGCACCAGCGCGTCGGATTCCCGCAGCATGCTGCGAATCGTCGTGGCGGCGTGGCGCAACACGCGGTCGCCCTCGTCATGGCCGAAGCGGTCGTTGACCGTCTTGAAATCATCGAGATCGACGAAGACGGTGGACAGCGGTTGATGCGAGCGCTGCGCGTTGGCGACCTGGAGCTTCAACAGCTCCTCGCCGATGCGGCGGGAAAAGGCGCCGGTCAGCACGTCGTGGGCCGCCTGCTCCAGCAGGGCGATCATGAAATGCAGTTGACTGATGGCGGCCAGCGTCGCCACCACGGCGATCAGCACCAGCAGCCACAGGGCGCTGAGATAAGACGGGAAGGGCAGCACCAGCGAGCCATAGAACCCGGCCCCCAGATGCGCCGCCAGCATCGGCGCGGCGAACAGCGCGCCCTCAACGGCGGTCAACGGAAAGACGCTGAGGCCCGCCACCATGACGAAGGGCAGATAGCCATACCCCGCCGTCACCGCGATGCGCAGATCATCCATCCCCTCGGCGTAGAGCAGGGGGTGGGAGATGGTGAAGAACAGGGTGGGGATGGCCAGAAGCGCGCTGAGCCGCAGCCACGCGTTCTGAATGTCCTCGCACGGGCGTGGATCCAGGGCCAGGGCGAGGAAGGCGGCGCTGGCGGTCAGCCGCAAGGCCATCAACTGCCCCGACAGCGGCCAATTGAAGACGCTGACGTCAATGATGATCCACAGCGGCGTCAACAGGCCGAAGACCAAGGCCACCATGCGGATGCGCGATTGGATCATCGCGGCCCGGCGGCGGCTCAAGATCGGCGTGTGGCGGTCGGGACGGATCAGGTCACGAAGCTGGTCGCCACGAACAAGGTCCGTGAGGAACAATTTACCGAGCATCACGCGGGATTTTCCCAGCAACAGCCGAAGTGAACATGATCTGGGCTGATTACACGGGCATTCAAAGCCCGGCAACGCTTTTCACCAAAATGGAGCGGGAGTTGGGCGGTTGTGGCTGCGACAAAGCGCGCCCAAACGAAAAGAAGCGGCTTTCGCCGCTTCTTTTGTCTCAAGGAAACAAACCCAACGCATCAATCTTTCAAGTCAGACCAAAGCTCCTTCACCTTGGCGAAGAATCCCTCCGATTGCGGATTCGATCCTTCTTTCCCGCCGCTCTCAAACTCACGCAGCAATTCCTGCTGGCGCTTGGTCAGATTGACCGGGGTTTCGACCACGGCCTGGATGTACATGTCGCCGCGCTGCGGGCTGCGCAGCACTGACATGCCCTTGCTCTTGATGCGGAACTGATGGCCGGATTGGGTGCCGGGCGGCACCGTCACCTTGGTGCGGGTGCCGTCGATGGTGGGAACCTCGACCGCGCCGCCCAAGGCCGCCGTGGTCATCGGGATCGGCACCCGGCAATGGATGTTGGCCCCGTCGCGCTGGAAAATCGGGTGCGGCGCGATGGCGAGGAAGATGTAGAGATCCCCCGCCGGCGCTCCGCGCAACCCCGCTTCGCCCTCGCCCGCCAAGCGGATGCGGGTGCCGTCCTCGACGCCCGCCGGGATGTTGACCTGAAGGGTTTTTTCCTTGCGCAGACGTCCGGCGCCGCCGCAAGTCTTGCAAGCGTCCTTGATGACCTTGCCGGCGCCGTGGCAGCCGGGGCAGGTGCGTTCGATGGTGAAGAAGCCCTGCTGGGCGCGCACCTTGCCGTGGCCCTGGCAGGTCGGGCAGGTGATCGGCTGGGTGCCCGCCGCCGCGCCGTTGCCGTTGCAGCCGTCGCACTGGACCGAGGTGGGGACGCGCACGTTGGTTTGCGTACCCTTGAACGCCTCTTCCAGGCTAATTTCCAGATTGTAGCGCAGATCCTGGCCTCGACCGGCGGATCCGCCGCCGCCGCCGCCGCGACGTCCGCCCATGAATTCGCCGAACATCTCGTCGAAGATGTCGGCAAAACCGCCCGAGCCGCCGAAATCAAAGTTGAAGCCGCCGCCGCCAGCCCCCGGCCCGCCACGCCCACCGCCATTTTCAAAGGCGGCGTGGCCAAAACGGTCGTAAGCCGCGCGCTTCTGATCGTCCTTCAGGACCTCATAGGCTTCGCTGACTTCTTTGAACTTGTGCTCGGCGTCCTTGTCACCCTGGTTGCGGTCCGGGTGGTACTGCATCGCCATCTTGCGGTAAGCCTTTTTCAGCTCGTCCGCGCTGGCGCCTTTTTCCACACCGAGCAGCTCGTAATAATCCTGTTTCGCCATGGGGGCCGACCGCCTTCACATCGTTCTGGGTCCGGGTCACGCTGGACCTTGACCCCAGCATACCGAAGGCCCGCCGCCGGTCAAAGGCGGCGGGCCAACGATGCTCGCATCACGTCCAGATCAAAAAGAAACGGCTGACTTAGGCCGACTTCTTCTTGTCGTCATGGACTTCTTCAAAGTCGGCGTCAACCACGCCGGACTCCTTGGGCTGCTGCGGGGCGGCGGCGTCGCCGGCGCCCTCGGCCTGACCGGCCTTGTACATCGCTTCGCCCAGCTTCATCGAGACCTGGGCCAGAGCCTCGGTCTTCGCCTTCACCGTCTCCAGATCCTCGCTGTCCATCACGCCCTTCAACTCGGCGACGGCGGCTTCGGCGGCGGTCTTGTCGGACGCCGGGATCTTGTCCGCGTTTTCCTTGATGGTGCGTTCGGTCGTGTGGATCAGGGCGTCGGCGTGGTTGCGGGCGTCCACCAGCTCACGACGCTTCTTGTCGTCGGCGGAGTGGGCTTCGGCGTCCTTCACCATCTTCTGGATGTCGGCGTCCGACAGGCCGCCCGAGGCCTGGATGCGGATCTGCTGCTCCTTGCCGGTCGCCTTGTCCTTGGCGGTGACGCTGACGATGCCGTTGGCGTCGATGTCGAAGATCACCTCGATCTGCGGCACGCCGCGCGGGGCGGGCGGGATGCCGACCAGATCGAACTGACCCAGCGGCTTGTTGTCCTGCGCCATCTCGCGCTCGCCCTGGAACACGCGGATCGTCACCGCGTTCTGATTGTCCTCGGCGGTCGAGAAGGTCTGGCCCTTCTTGGTCGGCACGGTGGTGTTGCGGTCGATCAAGCGGGTGAAGACGCCGCCCAGCGTCTCGATGCCCAACGACAGCGGGGTGACGTCGAGCAGCAGGACGTCCTTGACCTCGCCCTTCAGCACGCCGCCCTGGATGGCGGCGCCGATGGCGACCACCTCGTCCGGGTTCACGCCACGGTGCGGCTCGCGCCCGAAGAACTGCTTCACCGCGTCGATGACGCGCGGCATGCGGGTCATGCCGCCGACCAGGATCACCTCGTCGATTTCGGCGGCCTTCAGACCGGCGTCCTTCAGGGCGGCCTTGCACGGCTCGATCGTGCGTTGCACCAGATCATCCACCAGCGCTTCCAGCTTGGCGCGCGTCACCTTGATGTTCAGGTGCTTCGGCCCGGTCTGGTCGGCGGTGATGAAGGGCAGGTTGACTTCGGTCTGCGTGGTCGAGGACAGCTCGATCTTCGCCTTTTCGGCGGCTTCCTTCAGACGCTGAAGGGCGAGCTTGTCCTTGCGCAGGTCGATGCCCTGCTCCTTGTGGAACTCGTCGGCCAGGAACTCGATGATGCGGGCGTCGAAATCTTCACCGCCGAGGAAGGTGTCGCCGTTGGTGGACTTCACCTCGAACACGCCGTCGCCGATTTCCAGGACGGAGATGTCGAAGGTGCCGCCGCCCAGGTCATAGACCGCGACGATGCCGGTGCCCTTCTTCTCCATGCCATAGGCGAGCGCGGCGGCCGTCGGCTCGTTGATGATGCGCAGGACTTCCAGCCCGGCGATCTTGCCGGCGTCCTTGGTCGCCTGGCGCTGGCTGTCGTTGAAATAGGCGGGGACGGTGATGACGGCCTGGCTGACCTTCTCACCCAGATAATTTTCCGCCGTCTCTTTCATCTTGCCCAGGATGAAGGCGCTGATCTGGCTGGGGCTGTATTTCTTGCCGTGGGATTCGGTCCAGGCGTCGCCGTTGTCACCGGAGATGATCTTGTAGGGAACCAGACCCTGGTCCTTCTTGGTCAGCGGATCGTCGTAGCGACGGCCGATCAAACGCTTGATCGCGAAGAGGGTGTTTTCCGGGTTGGTCACGGCCTGACGCTTGGCGGGCTGGCCGACCAGACGCTCGCCGCTCTGGGTGAAGGCGACCATCGACGGCGTCGTGCGCGCGCCTTCCGCGTTCTCGATGACTTTGGCGGTTCCGCCTTCCATCACGGCCACGCAGGAGTTGGTGGTGCCGAGATCGATACCGATGACTTTGCTCATGTTCAGCCTCTTGTGTTCGGCAGATGCGTAGCGGCCCGTCAAGTCCGGCGCCGCCGCGATCCCCTTGGGGTCGGTGGAACGGTTTCGCGTGGATCACTGCTGGGCGAGATATAGGCGGGTGCGTTTCGGGCTGCAACGGTGCGCTGAACAGATCCCGACGCAAAATCCGGGAAATTCCGGGAAATCCGCCCTGACGGCGGTTTGCGTCGCTTCGGACCCTGCCGATCAACCCGAATAGAATACCCGCGTATTCAAGCACAGACGGTTATATACCGGGGTATTCACTGATGATGAGACAAATTGTAGCAGATGTTACAAGTCTTTCATCAAGAACACCAAAATGCATGTGCAGTCTTAACTTTTCATTAACAAGCATCCGGGTGATTATTAGAAGGAAATCAATTCCGAGTTGCTGTCTTTATTGGTCTCAATGTGATTCTGTGCGTGAAATTGACAAAGGATTGTGCTATCTCCTTTTCATGCACGATGGTGTTGCTGGCCGCCGCCTTGCTGATCGCGCTTCAATTTTGCGCGGTTGGGGGCTGCTTGTGATTTGGGGTCGCTGGCGGCGCCGCGCTTTAAGGACAGCTCAGCGTAGAGGGGAAGCGCGATGATGGATGAACGACGCGATGTGGCCTTGGCCATCAAGTCTTGCCTGGACAGCCTGATGAGCGACGCCGCGCGCTGCGATCTGGGCGATCTCGCGCATTTCATCAGTCTGGCGGCTCTTGCGGCGGAAGACGCGGTGGCCGCCCATGACCCGCAGGCGGCGCGCCTGAAGGTCCTGATGGCGACCGACGCCGGGCATTGCTGAGCGTGTTTCGGGCGGCGAATCCGTTTGTCCCGACAACTCGACTTTAAAGAATTCGCGCGGCGCGGATGGCCTCGTCAATTTGGCCAAGCATGGCGGCGCAGGATTCATCCCCATCCAAAATCGCGGGCAGGGCGACGCTGAACATGGCGACGGCGGCGACGCCGTCGCGGTCGGCGCCAATCAGCCACAGATAATGGGTCTCGGCCCGGCCCTCCTCGTCGGTCCGCATCATCGCCTGGGCGATCACGCCGCCGTCCGGGCGGTTTTCCACCGTGCGGTCGCCCGCCCGTTGATCGTGGGGGCGGACAAAGCGCAAGGCCATTTCCTGCAAGGTTCCGGCGACGCCGCCGGAGTCCGGCTTCGGCGTCACCCGGTCCGTGACCAGACGCAGCGTGCCGCCAGCGGGCGGCGGCGGGCGGAAGGTGGCGACCGGCTGGCCTTCATGCTCCTCCACCTCGGCGGCCCAGTTGGGGGGCAGGCGGAAACGCACGGTGTCGTTCCAGCCGATCATGCGGCCTTCGGTCAGCCGACCTTCCGCTTCGCCGTCGCCGTTCGGGATTTGCGCGCCGCTCATCTCATGGTCCTTGGGGTCGTGGTTCTTCGCTTGCGCGGCACTCTAGGCGGACAAAGGGCGCGATCCAATCCCTCACGAGGAATCTCACGGGGGGCGGCAACGAACGCTCAGGCTTGCCGCCGCCGGGCGCGCGGGCCATCCTTGGCCGATGATCGTCTCCGCCAGCTACAAGACCGACATTCCCGCCTTTTACGGTCGATGGTTCCTCAACCGGCTCGACGCCGGGTTTTGCATGATGGTCAATCCCTACAGTGGGAAAAGCCTGCGGGTGGATCTGACGCGCCCGGCGGTGGACGGTTTCGTCTTCTGGACCAAGAATCTTGGGCCGTTCCTCGGCGCGCTCGACGGGGTGGCGGAGCGGGGCTTTCCCTTTGTCGTGCAGCACAGCATCACCGGATTGCCGGGCGGGGGCTTGCCGGGCGCGCTGGAGCGGTCTGTCCCCGACTGGCGGGTGACGGTCGCTCATCTGGCCTGGGTGCGCGACCGTTGGGGGCCGCGCGCGGCGGTGTGGCGCTATGACCCGATCATCATCACCGAGGCCACGCCGCCGTCCTGGCACCGGGCGACCTTCGCGGCGCTGGCCCGGGCGCTGCGCGGGGTGACGGACGAGGTGACGGCGTCCTTCCTTCAGCCCTACCGCAAGACGGCGCGCAATCTGGCCGCCGCCGGGATTGGCTGGCGCGATCCCGACCGGGAGGAAAAACGGGCGCTGCTGGCCGATCTGGCGGAGATCGCGGCGCAGGAAGGGATGAGCCTGACCCTATGCACGCAGCCGGAGTTGGTTGACGCGCCCGGCGCGTCAGCGGCGCGCTGCGTGGATGCTGGGCGTTTGTCGGACGTCGCCGGGCGCCCCCTGGCGGCGCGCGAAAAGGGCAACCGACCGGGCTGCCTGTGCGCGGAAAGCCGCGACATCGGCGATTACGACAGTTGCCCGCACGGCTGCGTCTATTGCTACGCCGTGGCCGACCGCGCGGCGGCGCAACGCCGCTTCGCCCGGCATGACCCGGCGGGTGCGTTTCTGGTCCCGCGCCCGGTTACGGGCAAACCTTCTTGACGGTTTCGACCAGCTTTTCCGGGTTGAAGGGCTTGACCAGCCAGCCGGTGGCCCCGGCCTCGCGCCCAGCGGTCTTTTTGGCCGGGTCGGCTTCGGTGGTCAGCAGCAGCACCGGGGTGGCGCGGTTGCTGGCGCTGGCCCGGATGGCCTTGGTCAAGGCCAGACCATCCATGCCGGGCATGTTCAGGTCGGTGATGATGCAGTCGAATTTCTGCCGGTTGACCAGCAGCATCGCCGCGTTGCCGTCCGCCGCTTCGGCCACGGTGTAACCGGCCTTCTGCAAGGTGAAACCGACCATGTCGCGGATGGTCTTGGAATCATCAACGGTTAGAACGCTTTTGGCCATGGGGATCGCTTCCTCGGGATCGGCCTGGAAACCAGCGGCTTGGTCGTTGCTCGCCGCTGGTTTGGCCGGTGGTCATACCGAAGCCCTAGGCAATTTTGCCGACAGCGTCAACAGGAAGGCGGCGGCGGTCCTTTTCCGCCGCCATCCTGTCACGCCGCGCTGGCGGTTACGCCGTGGTGTTGACGTGCTGGCCGCCGGTCTCGTTGGCGCTGGCCTTGGCGACGCCGACCATGGCCTCGCGCAGCAGGCGGCCATGGATGGTGTAGCCGGGCTGAAGCACCTGGACGACGGTGCCCGCCGCCTTGCCGGTGTTTTCGATCTCGAACATCACCTGATGGAAATTCGGGTCGAACATGTCGCCGGTCGGGTCGATGCGCTTGATTCCGGCGCGGTCGAAGGCGGCGAAGAGCTGGCGTTCGGTCGCTTCGACGCCGACGGCCAGGCCCTTCAGCATCTCGTCCTGCTCGCGGCCTTCCGCCGGGACGGCGTCCAGGGCGCGGCGCAGATTGTCGGCCACCGTCACCAGCTCCTTGGCGAAGCTCGACACCGCGTATTTGCTGGCGTCCTCGCGGTCGCGCTGGGCGCGGCGGCGGGTGTTTTCGGTTTCCGCCACGGCGCGCAAAAGCTGGTCCTTCAGGCTGGCGACCTCGGCCTCCAGCGTGGCGACGCGATCCTCGGCGGCTTCGGGGGCGGCGGTCTGGTCGATCTCGGCGTCGGCGGGCTTGTTCTGCTCTTCGCTCATGGGATTCTCGGCTTCTTGGTTCGGTCGATTGAGGCGGGTTGCGTGATGCTGGTTGTGGGCCTTGGCCGCTCAGCCGACAAGGCGGCTGATGACCTTGGCGGTGTAATCCACCAGCGGGATGATGCGGGCGTAATTGATGCGGGTCGGGCCGATGACGCCGATGGCGCCGATCACCTGCTCGCGGCTGTTTTGGAAGGGCGAGATAATCATGGTGCAACCGCTGTGGTTGAACAGGACATTCTCCGCCCCGATGAAAATCTGCACGCCGTCGCCCTGGCCGGTGGCGTCGAGCATGCGCAGCATGGCTTCCTTGGTCTCCAACGCCTCGAACAGCGAGCGCACACGCTCCAGGTCGGACAGGGCGGTGACGTCCTCCAACAGCTTGGATTGGCCGCGCACGATGAGTTGCCCGGCGTTCGACCCGGCGCTGCCCGACCAAGTGGCCAGACCGGCGGCGACGACGCGGCGCGACAATTCATCCAGCTCGGTCTGCTGCTCCTGAATTTCGGTCAGAACGCCTTGCCGGGCCTCGTCCAGCGTGCGACCGACCAGCCGGGCGCTGAGATAGTTGGACACCAGTTGCAGGGTGGAGGCGGGCAGGCCAAGCGGCACCTCGATGACGCGGTTTTCCACCAGCCCGTCTTCGTTGACCAGCACGACCAGCGCGCGGCCCGGCCCCAGCGAGACGAATTCGATGTGTTTGAGCGGTCGGTCGGTCTTGGGGGCCAGCACCAGCCCGGCGCAGCGCGACAGGCCCGACAGCATGCCGGTGGCTTCCAACAGCACGTCGGACAGGGCGCGGCCCGACACGGCGCATTGCGCCTCGATCGACACCCGTTCGTCTTCGCTCAGCGAGCCGATTTCCAGCAGGCCGCTGACGAACATGCGCAGCCCCGCGTCGGTCGGGATGCGGCCCGCCGAGGCGTGCGGGGCGTAAAGCAACCCCAACTCCTCCAACTCCGCCATGACGTTGCGGATGGTGGCGGGCGACAGGCTCATGCCGAGCCGCCGCGAAATCGTGCGCGACCCCACCGGCTCGCCCGACGCGACATAGGCGTCAACGATCAACCGGAAAATTTCGCGCGACCGCAGGTTCAACTCGGTAATCATGGCCTGAACAGGTTGGACGGCGTTGGGCGAAGCGCGTCAACGCCGTCCGAATTTAGGCAGGTCCGACCGCCGAATCAACGTGCGGGGCGCAAGCTTCCTCACGCGTCGGCGACAAAGGCGCTGTATTGGGCGGCGATGGCGGCCACGGCGGCGTCATACAGGCGCTTGCCGTCCTCCGGGCTGGCCAGACCGGGGGCCGAACCGATGCGCCCGTCGGGGTAGCGGCGGCGGAAATCGCGGGCGTCGTGGAAACCACCGGCGGGGGCCTGTTCCGGCTCCATCGCCACGCGCTTGATCGCCTCGGGGTACGCGTATTGCGTCAAGGAGACCTCGCTGGGGGTGGCGTGGGAGCCTTCCTTGCCGTGGTAGAACTCGCGCGACAGGCGGCCAATCTCCGGGCTTTCCCACCAATTGACCAGGGTGCAGCGCAAATCCGGGGCGGCGCGGCCCTTCAAGGCGCGCTGTTCGGCGTACACCTCGTAAAAAGCGGCGCGGATTGACGGGATGTTGCCGCCATGGCCGTTGACGAAGAAGAAACGCTCAAAGCCATGCTCGGCCAGCGAACTGACGTAATCGCGGATCACAGCGATCAAGGTGGACGGCTTCAACGTCATGGAGCCGGGGAATTCCATGTGATGAACGGCCATGCCGACCGGAATCGTCGGGCCGACCAAGGCGCCGGTGGCGTCGCCGACGCCGCGCGCCAGGACCTCGGCGCAAATGGCGTCGGTGCCGACCAGACCGTTCGGCCCGTGCTGCTCGGTCGAACCGATGGGCATGATGACGCCCTTGGACGTCGTCAGATAGGATTCGACCTCGATCCAGGTGCTGAGATGCAGTTGCACGGTTGTCTCTTCCCGCCGGGGTGATTGGTTCCACCAACATAGGACGGCGGGTTTTTCCGACCAACCCCGCTCGGCGAGGGGGGCGCCATGCGGTGGACGCTTACGCCGGGCGATGAGCCTTGCGAGGAGCGCCGCTCCAGGGCCGCAACGCCAAATCGGCGATCCAACCCCCGGCCAACAGGGCGGCGACGAACAACAGGGCCGACAGGCCGTCGTTGCCCAGCAAAACCAGCGCCGGACCGGGGCAGATCCCAGCCAATCCCCAGCCCAACCCGAACAGGGCGGAGCCGCCGATCAACCGCGCGTCGATCCGTTTGGTGTCGGGCAGGCTGATCGTCTCGCCCAACAGGGCGACCGGCTGGCGGCGGGCGATGATGAAGGCGGGGGCGGCGACGGCGATGGCCCCGATCATGACGAAGGCCAGGGTCGGATCCCAGGCGCCTGCGACGTCGAGAAAGGCCAGAACTCGCGCCGGATCGGTCATCCCGGCGACGATCAACCCAATCCCAAAGAGAAAGCCGAAAAGCCCGGCGGTGAGGCTGCGCATCGTCACTCTCCTTAAACCAGATGGCGCACGACGAAGACCGTCGCGGCGGCGACGGCCATGAACACCAGCGTGGCGGTCAGCGAACGCGGCGACAGATTGGCGATGCCGCAGACGCCATGCCCGCTGGTGCAGCCCGACCCGATCCGCGTGCCGATCCCGACGATCACCCCGGCGGCGATCAACAGCGAGGCTGGGTGCAAGGCGAATGCCTCCGGCGTCGGAATCCCCCACAGCCGCGCGGCCAGCCCGGCGGCGATCAAGCCGCCGACAAATGCCCATTGCCAAGGCGCGCCGCCCGGACGGACGGCGCGGGCCAGAATGCCGCTGATTCCGGCGACCCGCCCATTCACCAACAGCATCCCCGCCGCCGCCGCGCCAATCAGCGCGCCGCCGATCAAAGCCTCGATTGGACCCGCCATCGCGTCACCTCGTTTTTCGCCAAGCGCTGGGCGCTTCATCCACGCCCCATCTATTGCATAATTTTTTTCTAATGTAATCCGCTTTGTCGAGCGGGCAAGCCGGGCGAGTTGGAAAACGCCATCTTTGGTGATCGTCAACGCCAGGATCATCGCGGAACGGGATTGACCGGACAGGTTTTCTCCCGCCATACACAGGTGTACAATCAGCCTCCGCAACGAGGGTCCGCTCTTGGTCGCCCGCATCAACACCGTCGCGTTTCAGGGCATCGAGGTGCTGGGCATCGACGTGCAGGTCCAAATGTCGGGCGGCATCGTCGCCTTCACCGTGGTCGGCTTGCCCGGGGGTGAAATGGCCCGCCACGTAGCCTTGGGCGAATGCCGCCCGATTTACGCGACGTCAAGGGCACCGAAACTGCCAAACGCGCGGTAGAAGTCGCTGCCGCCGAGTCGCGCAATCCGCTGATGATCGGGGCCATTTCGGAAGTGAGGCGCTTATGCGTTTGTTGAAGGGAAGATGGCTGAAAAGATCAACCGCCGTCGTCAGCGCCATCTTAGTCCTGCTTCTGCTGTTGGTCGGCGTCTACGCCTACGGTGGTTTGTACGGTATCAATGTCCTGTTGCGACGAGGCGGCAGTTACTGGGTGTCCGTCACCGAAGACGATCCTCGCTTGTCCGCTTCCATGCGGCTTGCCTTGCAAGCCAAGACCCTCACCGTTACAGCCGGTGATTTCAAGTGGCGTGAAATCCGCCCTGGCTTCGACGTTGCTGAATTGCCGGTATTGGCTGAAGGCGTTTCGGTTGACCATCTGCTTCTGGCGCGCATTGAGCCGAGCCGCTTCCGCTTCATTGTCCGCAATGCTCCAACCGCAGACCGGGAGTTGACCGACTGGATGGACATGCTTGGCGCCGTCGCGGTCATCAATGGCAGCTATTATTCGCGTCGGGGGCTTCCAGATACGCCGTTCATAAGCGATGGCCTCGCGCTCGGTCCGCAAGACTATGACGCGCGCCATGGCGCGTTCGTGTCCATGTCCGGCAAGGCGACAATTGAAGATTTGGCAGGGAAAACATGGCGCGATGTGCTGCGCGGCGCCGATGACGCCATGGTCTCTTATCCAATTCTGATCGACGCCGAGGGGCGAAGCCGCGTTAATGGCGACAGCCGTTGGCTGGCCAATCGGAGCTTCATCGCGCTTGATCGTTCGGGTCGCATCATTCTTGGGACGACGAAAGACGCATTCTTTTCCTTGGAGCGTTTGGCCAGTTTCCTCAAAAATGCGCCTTTGGACCTGACGATGGCTCTCAATCTTGACGGTGGGCCAGTTGCGTGCCAGGGCATTGCGCTGGACGATTTCCGCAGGGACTTCTGCGGTGAATGGGAGTTGGCCGTACGCGACGAACAACTCAAGCTTCTTACCGGCGGATTCGGTCGTCGGCGATGGGCTTTGCCGATCATTCTCGCGGTACTCCCAAAATAATCGCCAACAAGGCTGACAAGACGATGGTCGCTCGCATCAACACCGTCGCGTTTCAGGGCATTGAGGTGCTGGGCATCGACGTGCAGGTCCAGATGTCGGGCGGCATCGTCGCCTTCACCGTGGTCGGCCTGCCCGACAAGGCGGTGGGGGAGAGCCGGGAACGGGTGCGCGCCTCGCTGCACGCGCTGGGGTTGGCGCTGCCCGCCAAGCGCATCACCGTCAACCTCGCCCCCGCCGACGTGCTGAAAGAGGGCAGCCATTTCGATCTGCCCATCGCGCTGGCGCTGCTGACCGTCATGGGCGTGCTGCCCGACGCCGAAATGGCCCGCTACGTCGCCTTGGGCGAATTGGCCTTGGATGGGGCGTTGACCCCGGTGGCGGGGGTTCTGCCCGCCGCCATCGACGCGCTGGCCCACGACCGGGGGCTGATCTGCCCGGCGGCCTGCGGTGGCGAGGCGGCTTGGGCCGGGCCGGGGTTGGACGTGCTGGCCCCGGCCAATCTTTTGGCGCTCATCAACCATTTCAAGGGCAGCCAAGTGCTGACCCCGCCCAAGCCGCGTTTGCAAGAGGCGGGACCGCCGCCGCTCGACCTGCGCGACGTCAAGGGCAATGAAACCGCCAAACGAGCGTTGGAGGTCGCCGCCGCCGGATCGCACAATCTGCTGATGATCGGCCCGCCCGGATCGGGCAAGTCGATGCTGGCCGCCCGTCTGCCCGGCCTGCTGCCGCCGCTTGACCCGGCGGAGGCGTTGGAGGTGTCGATGATCCACAGCGTCGGCGGGCTGTTGGAGGACGGCAAGCTGTTGCGTCAACGCCCCTACCGCGCGCCGCACCAGTCGGCCAGCCTTCCGGCTTTGGTCGGCGGCGGCACGCGGGCCAAGCCGGGGGAAATCTCCTTGGCCCATCAGGGCGTGTTGTTTTTGGACGAACTGCCGGAGTTCCCTCGGCCCTTGTTGGAGGCGCTGCGCCAGCCGCTGGAAACCGGCAAGTCGGTGGTCAGCCGGGCCAACCACCACGTCACCTACCCGGCGCGGGTCCAGTTGATCGCGGCGATGAATCCCTGCCGCTGCGGCTATCTGGACGACGCCTCGCTCGCTTGCGCCCGCGCGCCGAAATGCGCCGCCGACTACCAGTCGAAAATCAGCGGCCCCTTGTTCGACCGGATTGATCTGCACATCGACGTGCCCGCCGTCAGCCCCGCCGATCTCAGCCTGCCGCCCCCCGCCGAGGGCAGCGCCGAGGTGGCCGCCCGCGTCGCCGTCGCCCGCGCCATCCAGACGGAGCGCTTCGCCGCGCTCACCGGGTCGGCGCTCTCCCGCTCGGCGGGCGTCCCAGCCGTGCGCACCAACGCCGAGGCCGACGGCGAGTTGCTGGAAAAAATCGCCGCCCCCGACGCCGCCGGGCGCAGCCTGCTGACCGAGGCGGCGGAGCGGATGAAGCTGTCGGCGCGCGGCTATCACCGGGTGATGCGGGTGGCGCGCACGCTCGCCGATCTGGACGGGTTGGACGGCGTGCGCCGCCGCCACATCGCCGAAGCGCTCAGCTACCGACGAATCGCGCCGGGGCGGTGATTTACGGCCCGTCGAACTGCGGCGGTTTGGCCGCGCCGGGGCAGGCGTTGGCGGGCAGGGTTTCGTTGTCCACGAAGGCGACGGCGGCGGTCATCGCGCAATCCTCGCTCGCGCTGACGATGTGTCCGGCGCTGCGGAAGACGAGGTGACGGCTTTTCGGCAGGGTGGAGGCGGCGCGCTCGCCCCACTCCGGCGGCGTCACCGGGTCATAGGCGCCCGACAGCAGCAGGACCGGAATCGGGCTGGCGACCGGCAGGCGTTCGGACGGCTCCTGCTGTCCGGCGGGCCACAGACGACACACGCGCTGGCCGGGATCGTCGGCGACGATGGAGCCATAGGGGGAATAGCGGCGGGCGCTTTCCGCCTGCTTGATCGGGTCGGCGGGATTGACCGTCTCGCGGCATTCGATGGAAAAGGCCAGACCGTCGGCGGTGTCGGGGTCGCCCAGCCAACTGGTCGGCGCCCATTCCGCCACCGCGTCGTACCGGCCACGGGCGGCGCGGTCGAGCATCGCCGGGACGCTGGCCAACGCCTCGCCGGTGGACATGGCTTCCAACCCGGCGGCGATCACCGCCGCGCCGGTCAGCCGCAAGGCGCGCCGCGCCTCGAACTCGCCGACCACCAGATCGACCGGGTTTTGGTCCAGCCGCTCGACCATGGCGAGGAAGCGCTTTTCCAGATCGGGATAGGCGGCGCGGCAGGTGCGGTTGGTCGCGCAATCGTCGAACAACCGCCGGAAGGCGCGCTGGGCCAGCCAGGGCGCCTCCTCTTGCGCGTTCACGTCGGGCGGATAGACCGAATCCAGCACGGCGCTGCGCACCCGCCCGCCCGCCCGGCGCAGAATCTCCAACGCCACGCGGGTGCCGTAGGACACGGCGAACAGATTGACCCGCTGCGCGCCCAGCGCGGTCGCCACGTCCAGCGCGTCGTCGGCGGCGATGGGGGTGGAGAACAGGGCGCCGGTCAGCCCGGTGGCCTTGAAGCGGTTGGCGCAGGTGGTGACGGCGGCGCGTTCCGCCGCCGCCCGCTGTTCGCGGGTGACGGGGCGGGCGCGCGGCGAGGCGCCGACGCTGTCCAGCTCCGGGCAATCGGTGTCGGGAGCGGCCCGACCAACCCCGCGCGGGTCGAACAGGATGAGGTTGCGCGACCGGCGGAAGGGGGCCGACAGCTCCCACCACACCTCCATCCTCTCTTCCGTCGCCTCGCCGCTGCCGAAGGGGGAGGCGCCGGGGCCGCCCTCCAGAAACAGGACCGGATCGGCGGCGGGCTGGCGGGCGGTGCTCAGCAGCACGGCCACGGGCAGACGGAAGCTGCCGGATCCGGCGCGGTCGCGCCGCTCCGGCACGGCGACGGTGCCGCACAGCGCGGCCTCGCCATCCGGCACGGTGAACCAGCAGGGGCCAGGGGTGAAGCGCGGCTCCGCCCGCAGCGGCGGCGACCAAGCCAACGCGGCCAGGCCGACGACGACTCCAAAAGCGGCGGCGGCCACGCGCGCCGCCGAACCCAATCGAGCGATTGACGACCGCCGGAGCGGCGCGGAGGTGGCGCGGACAGGCACGGTGACGGTCTCGCTGGCGAGAAGGGAAGGGGGCAAGCCCCCGAAACGGCTGCGGATTGTTTGACGGAGCCGCCGCCGCTTGTCCAGATGTGCCGGATCGCCGGGATACGGGCAGCAAAACGCCGCCGCAGCGATGCGAAATTGCCACAGTCCCGCGCCTCGAGTCCCGCGCGTCGCCGCGCGGCTATTCCTGCCAAAGACGGCGGAGAACCCGCAGGGAGCCGCTGGGGCTTTCCCCCAAGGCGCGCGACAGGGCGGCGGGGCTGGCGTAACCGACCTCCGCCGCCACGCGCTTCAGCGGTTGACCGGCGGCGATGCCGGTTCGCGCCAATTGCAGCCGCCATTCGCGCAGATAATCGCCGGGCGTGGTTCCGACGACGCTGCGGAAGGTCTCGGCGAAAGCGCTGCGCGACATACCCGCTTCGTCGGCCATCCGCTCCAACGTCCAGGATCCGGCGGGGTTGGCGTGCAGCCCGGCCAGAACGCGCGACAGCGCCGGGTGCGCCATCCCGGCCAACAGGCCGACGTCGCCCTCTCCGGTTTCCATCAGGCGGCGCAGCAGGTGGATCAGCACCACCTCCGCCAGCCGGTCCAACGCCACCTGACGCCCGCTGCCATGCCCCATCGCCTCGCCGAACAGCAGGCCGAGCGAGCCGCTGAGCATGTCCGACGGGTTGAGCGGCAGGGCGATCATCGCGGGCAGGGCGCTTTCCAACGGGTTGCCCGGCCCGCCCAGATCAATCTCGGCGCAGACCAGATCGGCGCCCTCGTCGCCAACGATGAAGCGGTGATCCTCCGGGCGGGGCAGGAACAGGGCGGTTGGGCGGTCCAGCGACAGCCGCGCCGCTCCTGGGCCATGCACCTCCAACCGACCGGATCGGAACAGATGCAGATGCCCGGCCCCGCCCGCCGGGAAATCGACGCGCTGGCACAGCGCCCCGGTGTGGAACACCCGCGCGGTCAAGCGGACCCGGCTGAAGACGGCGGCCAATTGATCGGAGGCGCTGATCGCGGGCGTGGTCATTTGGACGATCTGCAATCTCATCAGGACGATTTGTATCGAAGGGTACGGCACTCTCCGTCTTGTGTCGAGCGGCTCCCCGCTCCCCTCCCCACCGCAGACCCTGCGATCTTGCACCAAGGATTTTCCCGATGCCGCGCATTCTTCCGCTGGACCGCAACGCTCCCCCGGCCTCCGTCGCCCCGCAGTTCGCCGCCGTCAAGGGCAAGCTGGGCATGGTGCCGAATCTGGTCGCCACGCTGGGCCAGTCGCCGGTCGCGCTCAACGCCTATCTCGGTCTGGCCGAGACGGTGGGGGCGGGCCTGCTGTCTGCGCCCGACCGTGAGCGTGTCGCGCTGGCGGTCGCCGAGGCCAACGCCTGCGACTATTGCCTCGCCGCCCACAGCCTGATCGGCAAGGGCGCTGGTCTGACCCCGGATGAGATCGACGCCGCCCGCAAGGGTGAGGCCGCCGATCCGCGTGGTCTGGCGCTGGTCCGGCTGTCCCGCGCCATCGTCGCCGATCACGGCAAGCTGTCGGACGCCGACCTGCACGCCGCCCGCGCCGGGGGCCTGAACGACGGCGAGATTCTGGAGGTTCTGGCCAACGTCGTCCTGAACATCTTGACCAACTACGCCAACCACATCGCCGAAACGACCATCGATTTCCCGGCGGCCCGCCCGCTGTCGGCCTGATCGTCGCCGCCACGATCCCCGCAAGAAAGACTCACATCATGCCCATGACCCCATTGTCTCTCCTGCGCCGCGCCGCTTTGGTTGGTTTGACCGTCGCCGGTCTGGCGGTCGCCGTCGCGCCGTCGCCCAGCTTCGCCTATGACCCGGCCTCGACCGCGACGATCAACATCGACAAGGACACGCTGATCCTGCGTGGCTACGACGCCGTCGCCTATCAGACTCAGAACAAGGCGATGAAGGGGATGGCCCAATATTCAGCCAACCACAACGGCGCGACCTATCAGTTCGTTTCGGCGGCCAACCGCGATCTGTTCAAGGCCAACCCGGCGAAATACGAACCGGCCTATGGCGGCTTCTGCGCCATGGGCGTGGCCTTGGAAAAGAAGCTGGACGGCGATCCCGAACTGTTCCGGGTGGTGGACGGCAAGCTGTTCCTGAACGTCAACGCTGACGTTCAGAAGGTTTGGAGCCGCGACGTTCCCGGCAACATCGCCAAGGCCGAAACCAACTGGCCCGACATCAAGGCCAAGGCCCCGAAGGATCTGAACTGAGGCGATCAACGGTTGGCGGCGGGTGGGCGTTGATCCCGCCCGCCCCGGCCTTGTTTCCAAAGACCCGAGCGTCTTTCCGATTGAAAGGGATCCATCATGAATCGTCGTGATTTCCAACTGGCGCTGGCGGTGTCGATCGCCAGCACGCTCGCCCTCGCCGCGCTGCCGTCGCAGGCGGGAACCAACAGCGGCAAAGAGAAATGCTACGGCGTCTCGCTGGCCGGTCAGAATGATTGCGCCACGCCGGGCACAAGCTGCGCCGGAACCTCGAAGGTCGATTACCAGGGCGACGCCTGGAAGCTGACGCCGAAAGGGAGCTGCACCAGCATCACCACGCCCTTTGGGCCGGGATCGCTGGATCCCGTGAAGCGTCCGACCTGACCCACGCGCCAACCAGGGGACTCGTCATGACCGTTCTCACCGGCCTGACCCGCGCCGCCGCAAGGCTCGCGCGGATTCCCGACGCGGCGCTGCTGCTGGCGGCCCGCCTGTTTCCGGCGGCGCTGTTCTGGCAATCGGGCCGCACCAAGATGGAGGGATGGCGGCTGTCGGACAACGCCCTGTTCCTGTTTGAAGACGAGTATCGCTTGCCGCTGATCGACCCGACCGTCGCCGCGCATCTGGCGGCGCTGGCCGAACATCTGTTTCCCCTGCTGCTGGTGGTCGGTTTCGCCACCCGCCTGTCGGCGTTGGCGCTGCTGACGATGACCGCCGTCATCCAACTGTTCGTCTATACGGCGGCTTGGCCGACTCACGGCGTGTGGGCGACCTGCTTTCTGTTGCTGATCGCGCGCGGGGCCGGTTCCTGGTCGCTGGACGCGGCGCTGGCCCGTCGGTTCGGCGGCGGGTGTGCCGACAAGCCCGGCCCCGCTGCGGTCTGAAACACACACCTGTTGCAGAATCGTCTGGAAAACGCGGCGGACGACGGATCGCTGCTTGACGCAACACATCCGCATGCGGAATTATTTCGTGAGCAGGAGGCGACCGATCCGGTCGTCTCCCACGCTCATGAAAGGAGCATCATCATGCCGACCCTGTGGACGGCCTTGCGGAGTCGCTGGCTCGATTCCGACGGCGGCGCCGGGATGGATCGTTTGGCCGGATTTGACCGTCTGAACGAGCATCTGCGGCGCGACATCGGGCTGCCCCGCGAAGACCAGCGGCTCCAGACCCCCACGCCCATCCGCGACCGCAGCCTGACCGACGCGCGGAGCTTTTTGGCGTTGCAAGCGCCGCGCTGAGCGGCGATACCCGATCCGCCGACGCCGCTTGCGCGCCGGCCTCTCATCAACCCTCAATTCTGTTCAACCCTTGGAGAACCACGATGAAAACCGTCGTACCCGCCACTTGGACTTGCCGAACCGGCGGTCCGGCCAATCACGCCGCAATGCCAAATCGCCAATATTACGCCGCCCCCGAACCTTTGAGCGAACGCGACTTTCGGACATCGAGAGGATCCTATGAGTGTTTTTCTGGGCTTTTGCGGCCATCGTCTCTTCGTTGAACACGCCCTTTGGGCATCGCCGACCGGGTCGTTCGACCTGCGGCGGGAAAACGGGGAAGTCATCCTATGGCTTGGACGTTTGAACGTCATCTACACACCGGCCCGTTGGGGACCACCGTCGCGCTCCGCATAGCGCTGGACAGCGCGGGGGCGATCTGATGCCGAACCGTGTTCGTCATGACGAGGTCGCCACCGTCGTCCAGGTGCTTGAGGCGTTCCGCAAGCTCGACCCCGACCTGCCGATTCAATACGCGTTGAGTTTCATGACCATCGCGCAGAGCGACGGCATTTCCATCGGCGAGCTGGCGGAACGTTTGGCCATTGCCCAATCTTCGGCCTCGCGCAACGTCGCCGCGCTCAGCCGCTGGCACAGCTTCGGCAAGGCCGGGCTGGATCTGGTTCAGGCGCAGGAAGACCCGCGCGAACGCCGCCGCAAGATCGTGACGCTGACCGACCAGGGTCGCGCCTTTCTGGCGGAACTGCGCGCCATCGTGAACCCGCCGGACAACCGCCGGGCCGTCGCCGTCAAATCCGCTTGATAGCCGGTAGAGGGCAGAGCTTTAAGCGGCAGGGACCAGCGCCCGCCGCAGCATCGCCACCAGCGTGCGCACGGCCAACTCCTGACGCTCCAAACCCATGCCGCGCCGCCCCGGAACCGCTTGCGCCTGTCCGGGCAGCAAGGGCATGTGGAAAAAGCCCATCGGCACGTCCAGGTTGGCGCGTTCGATGGCGTGGCGGGCGCGGTAGAACAGGTGGTTGCCGAGAAACCCCCCGGCAAAATCGCTGAAGGTCACGGGAACCCCGGCCATCGCCAGTTCCCGCATCACGCGCGGCAGGGGCAGGGTGGAGCCGTAGGCGGTCGGCCCGTCGGCGAGGATGGGCTGGTCGAGGCGGATGGTTCCCGCCGCGTCGGCCTGTTCGCTTTCGTCGCGGTTCCAGGCCAGCCGCTCGATCTGGACGCTGTCGCTGCGCGCCGAGGCGGCGAAACACAGGGCGGCCAGCGGGCGATGCTCGTTCAACAGGGCGACGAAGGCCTCGCCGCAGGCGTCATAGACAGGGGGCAGCAGGGCGGCGGCCACCCCCGGCTCCCCGGCCAGCCGGTCCATCAGGATGGCGGTCGGATCGACCGCGTCATCGTTCATGGGCTGGAAGCCGGTGAGCAGGATCGGGGGCGTCATCGCGCGGGTCTTTCCCCTTATGGCCGCAGCAGGCCGATGATGTCCTTGACGTCGTTCAGGTTCTTTTCCGCGATGGCGGCGGCGCGCTCGCCGCCCTGGCGCAGCAGCCGGTCGATTTCGCCCTTGTCGGACAGAAGCTCTTTCATCCGGGTGGTCATCGGCGCCAGCTTGGCGACCGACAGATCGACCAGCGCCGCCTTGAAGCCGGAGAATTGGGCGCCGGCGAATTGGGCCAGCGTCTGTTCGCGGGTCTGGCTGGACAGCGCCGAATAGATGGTGACGAGGTTGTCGGCCTCGGGCCGGGTTTCCAGTTCGGTGACGGTTTCCGGCAGGGGTTCCGGGTCGGTCTTGGCCTTGCGGATCTTCTGGGCGATGGTGTCGGCGTCGTCGGTCATGTTGATGCGCGAATATTCGGATTCGTCCGACTTCGACATCTTCTTTTTGCCGTCGCGCAGGCTCATCACGCGGGTGGCTTCGCCCAGGATCTGCGGCTCGGGCTGCGGGAAAAAATCGGTCTCATAGCGGCGGTTGAAGGCCCCGGCGATGTCGCGGGCCAGTTCCAGATGCTGCTTCTGGTCCTCGCCGACCGGCACATGGGTCGCCTTGTACAGCAGGATGTCGGCGGCCATCAGGGTGGGGTAGGCGTACAGGCCCAGATTGGCCATGTCCTTTTGCTTGCCCGCCTTTTCCTTGAACTGGGTCATCCGGTTCAGCCAGCCGAGCGGCGTGTGGCAGGACAGGATCCAACCCAGTTCGGCGTGCGCCGAGACATAGGATTGGTTGAACAGGATGTTCTTGTCCGGGTCGATGCCGGCGGCGATGTAGGCCGCCGTGACCTCGCGGATGTTGTTGCGCAGAACCTCGGGGTCCTGGTCGATGGTCAGGGCGTGCAGATCGACGACGCAGAAAATGCATTCGTAGCTGTTCTGCAACTCCACCCAATTGCGCAGCGCCCCCAGATAGTTGCCGAGGTGAAGCTGCCGGGTCGGCTGCATGCCGGAGAAAATGCGGTTCACGGGTGGTCTCGCTCGAAAACTCTGGGAGGCCGACGTTATCGCCCTCTGCGGTCCGGTGGTCAAGGCGCGGCGCGAAAAAGCGGGGGGTTGGCGGGTGTGACGGCGCGGGATTCAGCAACCGGGGGGTGCGTTGTTTCGGTTGTGCCGCACACCGTCGTGTGCTACCGCCAATCCGTGTGGTCGGGAGGGGGCGGACTGGCCGCCCCCGCCACACGAAGAAGGAATTGGGGATGAAAGAGATCCTCACCCTTCTGGTCCTGATCCTGGAAGTCATCAAGCGTCTGCTTGACCTTCTCGGCTAAGGACCGGACCGGGGGGACGGCGTCTAGCCACGCCGTCCCCTTGATCCCGAAGATAAGACGACGCCCGGTTGACCGCAAGAGGGGGACGTCGCCAAACGCACGATAAGATTGCGGAGACCCAGACGTCAGGCCGCCGCGCGGCGGCGTTCGATGGCGTCCCACAGCAGGGATTCCAACTGAACGCCATCCAGGCGGTTGATCTCCTGGATGCCGGTGGGGGAGGTGACGTTGATCTCCGTCATATAATCACCGATCACGTCGATGCCGACGAAGACCAAGCCCTTTTCGCGCAGGACCGGACCGATGGCGGCGCACATGGCGCGCTCGCGCTCGGTCAGTTCGGTTTTCTTGGCGCTGCCCCCGGCGTGGAAGTTGGCGCGCGCCTCGCCAGCCTGCGGCATGCGGCTGACCGCGCCCGCCGGTTCGCCGTCGATCAGGATGATGCGCTTGTCGCCCTGGCGGATTTCCGGCAGGTAGCGTTGGACGATCACCGGCTCGCGGTACAACTGCGTGAACATTTCCAGCAGGGAGCCGAGATTCTCGTCGTCCGCCTTCAGGTGGAAGACCCCGGCCCCGCCGTTGCCGAACAGCGGCTTGATGATGATGTCCTTGTGCTCGGCCCGGAAATCCAGGATCGCCTGCTTGTCGCTGGTGATGAGCGTCGGCGGCATCAGGTCGGGGAAGCGGGTGATGAACAGCTTTTCCGGGGCGTTGCGGACCTCCGCCGGGTCGTTCAGCACCAGAACCTTGGGCTGCACATGCTCCAGCAGATGGGTTGAGGTGATGTAGGCCATGTCGAAGGGCGGATCCTGGCGCAGCAGGATGACGTCCAGCGTCGACAAATCGGTCATCACCGGCTCGCCCAGCGTGTAATGCGCGCCGCGCTGGCGGGCGACGGTCAGTTCGCGGACGCGGGCGGTCAGGCGGTTGCCGGTCAGGATCAGGTCGCGCGGGTGGTAATGATACAGGCGATGGCCGCGCTTTTGCGCCTCAAGCGCCATCATGAAGCTGGAATCGGTGTCGATGTTGATCGACTCGATGGGATCCATCTGGAACGCAACGGCAAGGCTCATGGCGACGTCTCCGGCCTTCAAACGGCCCTAGGGATTGCTTGGTCGGTTGGTTCGGGTGTTCGGCGCGAAAGACCTGTTCAGTTCAAACGCTTTTTCAAGGTCTGGATCAGCGAGGCGGTTTGGTGACGCTGGTGCTCGTCGCCGCTCAGCGCCATGAAGGTTTCCAGCGCGGTGATGGCGTCGGCCAGCTTGCCGGTGTGGGCTTCCAGCAGGCCGGTTTCCCGCCACAGGGCCGGTTCATGCGGGGCGAACAGGCGCATGCCCTCCAGAATCTCCAGCGCCTTGGGGATGTCGTGGGCCGACAGATGGCGCAACTTGATGTTGTTTTGCAGGCGCAACAGAACGTCGCGGTTGGCCACCGGCTGGTAATGGTCGGGCGACAGTTCGGCGGCGCTGCCCGCCGTGGCCTTCAGCAGGTCGCGCAGATCGACGACGTTGCGGACCTGCCCCTCGTTGAACGGGTCGATGATGGCGCGGGCCGATCCCAGATCGACGCGGACCAGGAAATGGCCGGGGAAATTCAGCCCGACGATGGACCAGCCCTGCGAGCGCGCCGCGTGCATGTAGAGGATGCCCAGCGCCACCGGCAGGCCGCGCCGCCGGTCGATCACCCGCATCATGTTGGCGTTTTGCAGATCGTCGTACGTGTCGTGATCGCCGGAATAGCCGTGGCGCTCGCCAATCACCTGATGCAGCAGGGCGATGCGGGCCTCCAGGCTGTCGGTTTCCCGAAAGCGGTCGTCTACCCGTTCGGCCAGATCGGCGACGATGGCCTGGATGTGGCGGCGGTAGCCGGTGAGGTCGGCGGTGGACACGTCCAGCGCCGCGAGCGCCAGGGCGGCTTCGGCCAGATCAATGGCGTCGTCGGGTTGGTCGCCGATCTGGCGCAGGATCTCGCGGGCTTCGGCGTGGCTGGTCAAAGGCCTGTCCTTCTGTCCTTCCAAGGGGGAGGGGGCTGTCTCTGTCCCGTGGTCAGAGCCGCCACGCGTCGATCAGGTGGCGGGGCCAGGACCAAGGCGTAACGAGCATCACGTCGAAGCGCAAGACATAGCCCGCATATTGCGGGTTGGCCGCCAGATAGACATGCGCGGCGCGGGCCAACCGCCCGCGCTGGCGGGCGTTGACCGCCTCGTTGGCGGAATCCCAGTCGCGGCGCGCCTTCACCTCGACCATGGCGATGGTTTGGCCGCGCCGGGCCACGATGTCGATTTCCCCCAGCGGCGTGCGCAGCCGGTTGGCGAGGATACGGTAGCCCTTCAGGCGCAAGGCCCAGCGGCAAAGCCCTTCGGCGAAGCGCCCGAAACTCTCGGCGTGTCGGCGCATCGCGTCGGGGTCAGACATGGCCTTTTCCCTCGTCCCGCGCCAGTTCCAGGGCGCGGGCGTAGACGGCGCGCTTGGGTTGGCCGGTGCGGGCGGCGACGTCCGCCGCCGCGTCGCGCACCGACAGGCGGGTCAGCGTTTCGCGCAGCAGGCTGTCCACGTCGGCTTCGCTGGGGGTGGCCTCTTCGCCCGGCGGGCCGATGACCAGCACCACCTCGCCCTTGGGCGGACCGGCCTCGGCGTAATGGGCGGCCAGTTCGGGCAGAGTGCCGCGCCGCACCTCTTCATAGAATTTGGTCAGCTCGCGGGCGACGGCGGCCTCGCGCGGTCCCAGAATCTCGGCCAGATCGGCCAGCGATTCCGGCAAGCGCTGCGGCGATTCAAAGAAGACCAGGGTGGCGGGAACGCCTTTCAACTCGCCAGCGGTGGCCCGGCGCGCGCTGCTCTTGTTCGGCAGGAACCCTGCGAACAGGAAGCGGTCGGTCGGCAGGCCGGACAGCACCAGCGCCACCAGCGGGGCCGAGGCGCCGGGCAGCGTGGTGACGGCCACCCCTGCCGCGACGCATTCGCGCACCAGCTTGTAGCCAGGGTCGGAAACCAGCGGCGTTCCCGCGTCGGTGACGAGCGCGATGGAGTCGCCTGCCTTCATCCGCTCGATCAAAATCGGGCGCATTTTGGCGGCGTTGTGCTCGTGGTAGGAGACGAAGGGTGTGTGAATGCCGTGCATCCCCATCAGCTTCGCCGTCACGCGGGTGTCTTCGCAGGCGATCGCCGTGGCGCGGGTCAGGGTGTCGAGGGCGCGCAGGGTGATGTCGGCGGCGTTCCCGATGGGAGTCGCCACGACATACAGACCGGGCGCGAGTTTACTTACGGACTCCGTGCCGCTACCTTGGCCTTCGGTTTGAGCCGTAGCGGATGTGGAGACAATCGGTGGCACGCTTGGCAACAGCTTTCTCACTGGGTCTGAAACGTCACGGCGTGGCGGCCTTGCTGATCGCCGGCGGTTTGTCGGCGTGCTCGACTGTAACGGCCCCGCCGCCCGTGGCACAAGGGCCGCAACCGGGCGCCACCTCGTCGTCGGCGTCGCAGCCTTCCGCCGCCGCGTCGCAAACGGTCAAGGTGGCGCTGCTGTTGCCGTTGACCGGGCCAAGCGCCGGCATTGGTCAGTCAATGCTCGACGCGGCGCAACTCGCTTTGTTCGACATGGCGGGCGACCGTTTCGAGCTGTTGCCCCGCGACACCAAGGGCAGCCCCGCCGGGGCCGCCGAGGCGGCGCGGCTGGCGCTGGCCGAAGGCGCGCGCCTCATCCTCGGCCCGCTCTTCGCGGCGGAGGTCGCGGCGGTCAAGCCGGTGGCGCAGAACGCCGGGGTCGACGTGCTGGCCTTCACCAACGATTGGACCCAGGCCGGCAACGGCGCCTTTGTGATGGGCTTCGTTCCCGCCGATCAGGTCGGACGGGTCGCGGGCTTCGCCAAATCGCGCGGCGTCAGCCGCTTTGTCGTGCTGGCCCCGCGCACCCCTTATGGTGACGCCGTGGTCAGCGCCATGCAGGGCGCGACCGAGCGGTTGGGGGCGGTGGCGCAGGTCGAGCGTTACGACGCCGCCGTCACCGATCTGTCGGGTCCGGCCAAGCAGGTGGCGCAGGGCGTGGGCCAGCCGCAAGCGGTTCTGTTGGCCGAGGGCGGCAACCGCGCCCAGGGGCTGGCCGCCGCGCTGGCGGCGAACGGCGTGTCGCCGCAGCAGGTCAAATTCCTCGGCACCGGCCTGTGGGACGACGCGCAGCAGGGAACGGCGGCGCTGGGCCAGGAACCGGCGCTGGTCGGCGGCTGGTACGCCGCCCCGACGCCGCAGGCGCGCGCCGCCTTCGAGTCGAAATTCGAGCAGACCTATGGCCGCAAGCCGCCGCGCATCGCCACGCTGGCCTATGACGCGACGTCGGTCGCCGCCGTGCTGAGCCGCGCGGGCGGGGCGATGGACCGCAAGGCGATGACCAACCCGAGTGGGTTCGAGGGGCTGGACGGTCTGTTCCGCCTGCGCGCCAACGGTTTGGTGGAGCGTGGTTTGGCGGTTCTGGAGGTCGCGCCGACTGGCGCCCGCGTTGTCGATCCGGCTCCGCCGAGCTTTGACGTTCTGGGGCAGTGAGGGGCGGGTTTCTCACAATCTCGCCGCCGCAACCTTTTCCCCCTCCCTAACCCTCCCCCGCTTTGCGGGAGAGGGAACTCCGCAGAACCCCGACAAAACAGAACCCTGACAAAACTCCGGCCCCCTCTCCCGCAACGCGGGGGAGGGATGGGGAGGGGGCCGCGACGCCGGGTTTTTACCGCCGGGCCAGCGACGCCAACTGAAACAGCACACGCGCGCAGATGGTTTCGTCGGGCATGTGGGTCTTTTTGCAATCGGCCTCGGCGTCCACCAGCCGTTCCAGCGCCTGACGGACGAGGTTGGGCGACCAGCGGCGGGTCTGGGCGATCAGGCGGGATTTCAGCTTGAAGAAGACCGGCGGGCGGATCGACTCGACGGCGGCCTCGGCGGATTTGCCCGCTGCAATCTGGCCGCCGATCAGATGCAGCCGCTGGAAATGCCGCTGCGCCCCGCGCAAAATCGGCACTGGGGACGTGCCTTCGGCGAACAGCCGGGCCAACGAACGGTCGAGCGTGGTGAAGTCGCCCTCCGCCGCCGCCCAAATGGGTTCGTCCATCGACAGGGCGGCGCTGTCGCCGACGCAGGCCTGGACGTCCTCCAGCCGGACACGCTTGGCGTCGCCGATGTAGATGGCCAGCTTCTCCACCTCGCCGCGCGCGACCATGCGGTCGCCGACCAGATGAGCGCTGAGAAATTCCAGCGCGTCGGGATCGGCGCTGAGGCCATGGCCGTGCAGAAGATCGGCGATGACCCGGCCCAGCGAGGCTTCATCCTCGACGTAACAGGGAATGGCGACGCCGCCCTCGGCCCCCTCGAACAGCAGGCGCAGTTTGGACCGGGCGCCGAGATCGCTCGACTCGACGACGATGAGACTGTCGCCGGGGGGCAACGGATCGAAAAAGGCGGCGAAGGCGGCGGTGGCGTTGTCTTCGGCCTCGCGCACCCGGATCAGGCGGCGCCCGCCGGTGAAAGACAGGGCGGCGGCCTCGTCCACCAGCCGGGCCGGATCGTCGGCAAGCGCCCGCCCGGTGAATTCAGCGACGCGGAAGGGATCGGACAGGTCGGCGACGATCTTGCGGCCCAACTGCTGGGCGCGGTCACGCACCAGCCCGCCATCGGGGCCATAAAGCAACACAGCCCGGACCTTGGGGTCCGGGTTGCGCAGAAAACCATCAATCGCCCTGGCTTGCAGCTTCACAAACGGGGTCCTTGTGCCGAGATTTTCGGCGCTTCCGACCGACCGCGCAGGCGGACGCGCTTACGGTTGACGGCCAAGATGCATGGCGATGCGGGTGGTGATGTCGTTCGAGATGTCCACCAACGCCCGATCATAGGCGTTTTCGACCGTCAACACGCCTGCGTAATGCTGCTCAAGAACATTGTAGCTGATGATCGTCCGGGAGTTGGATTTGAACACCACCGCGCCGTTGGTGGTGTCGATCAGCCGGTAGGGCGCCGTCACGTTGAGCTGGGCGCGCACCGCCGAGGCGTCTTTCTGCAAGGCCAGCTTTTGTTCGCTGGCGGTCAGGGAAATCTCCAGACGGTAGCGTGTGCTGCCGGGCCGACTCGACGGATAGAAACGGTCGATCAGCAGGTTGCGCAGCTTTTGCCCTTCCCGGTCGGCGATTGGGCCGATGTCGACCTCGCTCAGCTTTTCCGTCGCCCCCGCCCCATAGCTTTTGTCGCCGTACAGCGGCTGGAAACCACAGGCGGACAGGAGGACAAGGGCAAAAGCCAGCAGCCCGCCCCGCAGGGCGGGCGCCAAGGCGCGGCGGAAAGCGCTGAGGTCAGACGACGACATTGATCACCCGGTTCGGGACGACGATGACTTTGCGGACGGGCTTGCCCTCCAACGCACGTTGCACGTTGGCGTCCGCCAGAGCAACCTGTTCGGCGGCGTCCTTGGCCATGTCGCGCGGCAGCTCCAGCGTGGCGCGCAGCTTGCCGTTGACCTGAACGGCCATGGTGACGCTGTCTTCCACCACCAAAGCGGGGTCGGCCTCGGGCCAAGGTTGATCGGTCAGCAGGCCGCTGTGACCCAGCTCGATCCACAGCTCTTCGGCCAGATGCGGCATCATCGGGCCGATCAGGCGGACGACCGACTCGAAGCCCTCGCGCAGCGCCCAGGCTTCGCCCTCGCCGCCGCCGTCCAACTCGCCAAGGGTGTTGGACAGCTCACGAACGCGGGCGACCGCCTTGTTGAAGCGGAACTTGTCGAGATCCTCCGACATCCCGGCGATGGTCTTGTGGACCAGGCGGCGGGCGGCTTCGGCCTTGGGGCTGAAGGCGGCGGGCTTGGGCGATCCGGCGGCGGGCAGGGCGACCGGCGTCTCGGTCATCATCCGCCACAGGCGGTTGATGTAGCGCCACGCCCCATCGATGCCGGATTCGGTCCATTCCAGATCGCGTTCCGGCGGGCTGTCGGACAGCATGAACAGGCGGGCGGCGTCGGCGCCGTAGGTGCCGATGATGTGCGCCGGGTCCACCACATTCTTCTTGGACTTCGACATCTTTTCGACGCGGCCGACATTGACCGGGGCCTTGCTGTCGGCGCGGACCCACTGGCCCGCGTCGTTCTTTTCCAGATCAGTCGGGGCGAGCCAGGCGCCGCTGTCGGCGTCCTTGTAGGTCTCGTGGTTGACCATGCCCTGGGTGAACAGGCCGGTGAACGGCTCGTCCAGGTTCAGATAACCACAAGTCTTCAGGGCGCGGGTCCAGAAGCGCGAGTAGAGCAGATGGAGGACCGCGTGCTCGATGCCGCCGATGTACTGGTCAACGCCCAGCCAATAATCCACCGACTCGCGGGTGAAGCCGGTCGAATCTTCCTTGGGCGAGCAGAAGCGGGCGAAATACCACGACGACTCGATGAAGGTGTCGAAGGTGTCGGTTTCGCGCAGCGCCGGTTTGCCGCAATCGGGGCAGGTCGTGTGCTTCCAACTCGGATGATGGGCCAGCGGGTTGCCCGGCTTGTCGAAGGTGACGTCTTCGGGCAGCACGACCGGCAACTGGTCGGCGGGAACCGGGACGATGCCGCAGGAGTCGCAATGGATGACCGGGATCGGGCAGCCCCAATAGCGCTGACGCGACACGCCCCAGTCGCGCAGGCGGTACTGGGTGGTGCGTTCGCCTTGCCCCGCCTCTTCCAGCCTTTTGCCGACCTCCTGCTTGCCCGACTCGGTGTCGAGTCCGTCGAGGAAGCGCGAGTTGCGCAGCAGGCCGGGGCCGGTGTAGGCCTCGGTTCCCACCGTGAAGGTCGCCGGGTCGGCGTCGGCGGGAACGACCACCGGCAGCACCGGCAGGCCGTATTTGCGGGCGAAGTCCAGATCGCGCTGGTCATGGGCCGGGCAGGCGAAGATCGCGCCCGTGCCGTAGTCCATCAGCACGAAGTTGGCGACGTAAACCGGCAGCTCCAAGCCCGAGTCGAAGGGATGAACGACCTTCAGGCAGGTGTCGAAACCGCGCTTTTCCGCCGTTTCAATCGCTTCCTCGCTGGTGCCCAGCCGGTTGCATTCGGCGATGAAGTCGGCGAGTTCCGGGTTTGACGCGGCCAATTCGGCGGCCAGCGGGTGATTGGGCGAAATCGCGGCGAAGGAGGCGCCGAACAGCGTGTCGGGCCGGGTGGTGAAGACCTCCAGCGTTTGATTGGGGGCTGCGCCGGGGCGGTCCTTCAGCGCGAAGCGGAAGCGCACGCCGGTCGATTTGCCGATCCAGTTTTCCTGCATGATGCGGACGCGCTCGGGCCAGCGGTCCAGCGTTTCCAGGCCCTTCAGCAGATCCTCGGCGAAGGCGGTGATCTTCAGGAACCATTGGGACAGCTTGCGCTTTTCGACCAGGGCGCCGGTGCGCCAGCCGCGCCCGTCGATCACCTGTTCGTTGGCCAGCACGGTGTTGTCCACCGGATCCCAGTTGACCCAGCTTTCCTTGCGGTAGGCGAGGCCCGCCTTCAGGAAATCCAGGAACATTTTCTGCTCGTGGCGGTAATACTCCACGTCGCAGGTGGCGATCTCGCGGTCCCAGTCGATGGACAGCCCCATCGTCTTCAACTGGCTGCGCATGGTCGCGATGTTTTCGCGGGTCCAGGTCGCCGGGTGGGTCTTCTTCTCAAGCGCGGCGTTTTCGGCGGGCAGGCCGAAGGCGTCCCATCCCATCGGGTGCAGGACGTTGAAGCCCTTGGCCCGTTTGAAACGGGCGATCACGTCGCCGATGGTGTAGTTGCGGACATGGCCCATGTGGATGCGCCCCGACGGATAGGGGAACATCTCCAACACATAGTATTTCGGACGGGACGCGTCCTCGCGCGCGGTGAAGCAGCCTTGGCTCTCCCAGGCGCTTTGCCACTTCGCTTCGGTTTCCTTGACATTGTAACGCGACATGAGGAGGACGCCGTTTCCCGTTGAAATCGATCAGCTTGCAGAAAAAGTGGCGGGTCGCGCCTTCGTTGCGTCCCGCCGACCTTGAGGCTTAGCGCGCGGCGGCTTGCGCGGCGACGCGGAGCTGGCGGGCGCGGGTCAGCACGGCGTCTTCCAGCGTGCCGGCGGTTTCCGCGCCGACGTTGCTGTCGCGCCAGTCGGACCCGTTGCGCTGCTGCTTGAACACCGACACCCGCACGCCGTCGGCGCGCAGTTGCTTGTCCAGAATGTAGAGGTTGACCTTGAACCGCTCGTTCGGCGTTTCCGGCGACGTGTACCAGTCGGTCAGGATGACGCCGCCGAACGGATCGGCCGACGCGATCGGCATGAAGGACAGGGTGTCGAGCGAGGCGCGCCACAGGAAGCTGTTGACGCCAAGACCGTTGGCGTTGTCCTGGTCGCCGCTGCCGCGCTTGTTTTTGCCGAACAGATTGAAGCCGCCCTCGGTGCCGAGGATGCTGCCGTACTTATAATCCTTCTTCATTTGCTCTTCCATCGTCTCGGTCTTGCCGCCCCAACTGGAGCAGCCAGCGGTCGCGAGCGACCCGACGACGAGGACGGAGAAGAGCCTCAAGGCATGGACACGGCGCATGATTGGAAACCCAACGTCAAGAATGGGGATGTGCGCACGATGCCGTGCACAGGTGCTGCTGAAAAGACCATAAAAGCCCAGCCCGGCGCAACAGGGGAGAGCGCGCGCGCAGGGCGAAAGCCGGGGCAAAAAAAAGCGGCAGCCCGAAGGCTGCCGCTTTCCTGGAACCATCCAACAGAGATCGGTTGATCTCTATTAGAAGGAGAGCCAGCTGCGCAGGATGACGACGTTCGCCTTGTCGTCGTTCGCGGCGAGGTTGGTCTCGTCGTCGAACTTGACGTAGGCGTATTCGGCGCCGACCACCAGACCCGGAGCGACCTTGTAGTTCGCGCCGATCGAGTAGTAGTCCTGCTTGTCCTTGCCGGAAATGGCCTGGCTGCCTTCACCCGAACCATGGGTGTAGCCGATGCCAGCGGTGATCGGGCCAGTGACGTACTGGGCGCCGACGTTCCAGACCTGGAAGTTCGACTTGCGGGCCGAGGACTTGACCAAGCCGGAGTCGTACTTGTTGATGTAGCCGCCGCCCAGCGTGAAGCCGGCGTAATCGATCGACAGGCCAGCCTGAACGGCCGACAGACCTTCGACGGTCGACAGCTCGTTGCGGCCGCCGGTGTAGCCGACGCCGCCCTTGACGCCAACGCCCGAGAAAGTGCCGGTGTAGTTCAGACCCAGTTCCCAGACGTCCTGGTAGCCGGCGCTGGTGTTCTTCACGCGGTCAATGTCGGTGAAGTTGCTGCCGGGCTGCGGGGTGAACGAACCACCGATCTGGAAGCCCGAGAAGCGCGGCGAGGCGTAGAACACCTTGGTGCCACGGCTGTTGTCGGTCAGGGTCAGGTCGGCCATGGCGGTGTTGATGCCCGAGCCGTTGCCGGTCGAGGCCCAGTTGACCGGCTCGTCCCAGAAGCCCAGGAACGAGTAGTCGATCGGACGGAACACCGCGCCCAGATCGTCGCTGTAGCTGTTCGACACGCCCAGACGGACATGGCCGAAGCTGCCGTTCAGGAACATGTAGCCACGATCCGCTTCGGTGACGCGGTCGTTGGTGTTGTTGCGCAGACGCAGACGGGCGCCGTACTCAAGGCCGTTGTCGGCCTTCGCCGAGGCGACGATGTTCAGGCGGAAGCGGTTGTTGAACTCGGTCGAACGACGGTTGGTGTCGCGGTCCTGGTCGACAAAGCCGGCCTGGAAGAACGCGTCGCCGCCGATCTTGAGATCGAACTTCGCCTGGGCGTTGGCGGTCCCGGCGCCCAGCGCCAGAGCAATGGCCGCAGCGCCGGCCAGCAGATTACGGTTCATGGTGTTGTCTCCATCCTGGCAACAATATTCATACAGCCCGGTTTGTTCCGCAGCCATGCCCAGTGGTACGCACAGCCGAGGCAAGGGACAAGCGGGAAACACAGTTGACGCCGCGTTGATGGAACAGTGTGGCAAGTTTAGCACAATTTTCAGACTCGCCACCCTCGGGCCAGATAGAGGGCAAGCTGTCGGCCCCACGCGGCAATGAAACGCGGGCTTCCAAACAGAATCGCCCTGCGCGTTGATCTTGAAATTTTGGTGTGCGCCGCAGCGGAAACGCGATGATCGTTTTGTTTCGACTCGGTGACAGGCTGTGGTGACTCCTCTTCACTGAGTCGATTTCCGGCATTCGCTCTTCACGTTGGAAGCAATTGGTGAAGAGTTTAAAAATTTTGCAAATAGCGCAGAAAGAAGGCGCCAGATTGCTTGAAATTCAGGCCTAGGCGAAATTGCATCGGTCACTGACCGATTGGCCTGTGTCGAATGTGCAACTTGCTGGAACGATTGCAATCCGGCGCCATTTCCAGGCTTGTCTGAAAAAACGCAACAGGGCTAAGTCGGACAACTCCCCCGGGGGACGGGGTTTAGATAAGAAGGACAACACGATCATGAAGCGTTCACTCCTCATCGGCTGCGCCGTGTCCGCCATCGTCTGCGCCGCCGGCGCCGCTTCGGCTCAGACGAAGTCGAAGTTTGACATTCTGGTTGGCGGCGACGCCTATTTCCTGGCCGCTTACGCCAAGGAAGACATTGACACGAACCTCCGGTCGACCGAGTTCAGCAACCGCTTCCGCATCCACTTCACGCCGACGGCCAAGGCTGACAACGGCCTTGAGTACGGCGCCCGTCTGCGTCTGCGCGCCGCCAACGGCAACCGCACGGTTGACGCGGATCGTGGCTTCCTGTTCGTCAACGGCACGTTCGGCACCATCCAGGCTGGCGTCATCAACGGCCTGGGCGACGAGTACGGCAACATCGGCCCGAACGCCGACGGCATCGGCGGCACGCCGGACGGCAACGCCCTGAACTTTTACGCGGGCAGCATGCCCTACGTTCTGGGCAACCTGCGCACGCAGGATTCGGCTGACAACGCCACCAAGCTGGTCTATCTGACCCCGACCTTCTCGGGCCTGCAACTGGGTGCCGCCTACACCCCGCGCACCGGCGACTCTTACACCTCGGTCAACCGGACCAAGAACACCACCAACTATTTTGACACCGCCGAACTCGGCGCTTTCTACAAGGGCGCGTTCAGCGGCGTTTCGGTTGACGCCAGCGTCGAATACATCTTCGGCAACGCCGGCGTGTCGACCGTGGAAGACCTCAGCTCGGTGCACACCGGCCTGACGCTGGGCTATGGCGCCTTCAAGTTTGGCGGCAGCTACGCCTATGGCGGCAAGAGCGGCCACTCCACCACCGCGCGGAACCTCGACAAGAACCAGGTCTGGATCCTGGGCGCTCAGTACGCGGTCGGCGCGCTCACCTTCGCCGGCACCTACACCGACGCCAAGGGCGGCGTCGAGAGCTTTGGCGCCACCACCAACGCCAAGGCCCACCTGTGGCAGGCCGGCGTCAGCTACGCCATCGCGCCCGGCCTGACGACCAGCCTGGAATACAGCTTCCTCGACAACAAGGTTGCTGGCGTCAACAACGACGCCAACATCGTTCTGATCGACACGCGCATTGCGTTCTGATCGACGCTGTTGTGTTTTTTGAAAGGGCGGCGGGGAAACCCGCCGCCTTTTTTTCGTCCTGCTGAAACGTCACTTGGCCTTTTTGGCGGTCGCGGTTTCGCACAGAATCAGCATGGCGGCGTCCTGCAAGGGAACCCAGATCATCAGGACATGGCGTTTGTCCTTGTCGGCGAACTGGGCGATCGTCTCTTTGTCGGTCAGGGCGGGGGAGGTTGACGCGGTGATCTTGTAGCCGTTTTTGGTCAAAGCGGCCTGCGCGGAGGCGAAAAGCTGGTCGAGCGCGGCCTGGTCGCCCTTTGTGAATTCCCAGCCATATTGCTCTTGCTTGCCGCATTGGCGACCGCCATCGGCGGCGACCTTGCTTAGATAGGCGCGATAGGTGCCATCGTCGGTCAATGGAAAGGCGGGGGTGGCGAAGGGAATTTGCGCCAAGGGCGAACCGGCCATCACGCGCGGCGCGTCGGCCTTTCCGGTTGGTTGCGTCTGGGGCGCCGCTTTGGTTTCGGCGTGAACGCCCGGAGTGACGGCCAGAACCATCGCCGCAACCGCGACGGCTGCCGAACGGGCCGCTCTGTGCAACCGTTTCCGCATGGTGATCTCCTGGGATGCTTGCGTTTGAACAGGCTGTCCGCTACCACGCCGGACGGGCGTCTGTACACCCCACCGACCAGAAAGGACTCGCCATGACGCGCGCGCAAGGCACGGATTCCTCGCAGGACGCCGATGAAACCATCGCGTCGCGGTTGAACGGCGTTCGCCGCCGCGTCGCCGAGTCGCAGGCGAGCGGCTTGTCGTCGCCATCGTCGCCAACAACGCTGGTCGCGGTGTCGAAAACCCACCCCGCCGCCGCCGTGGAAGAGGCGTTGGCCGTTGGTCAGCGCGTTTTCGGTGAAAACCGGGTGCAGGAAGCCAAGGGAAAATTTCCCGATTTGAAGGCCCGCTTCCCGGATCTGGAACTGCATCTCATCGGCCCGCTCCAGACCAACAAGGTCAAGGACGCGGTCGCGCTGTTCGACGTCATCCAAACGCTGGACCGGCCCAAACTGGCCGAGGCGTTGGCCGAGGAAATGGCGAAATCCGGGCGCCGCCCGCGCTGCCTGATCGAGGTCAACACCGGGGAGGAACCCCAAAAGGCGGGCATTCCCCCCGCCGAGGTCGAGTCGTTTCTGGCCGATTGCCGGGATCGGCTTGGGCTGCCGGTGACGGGGCTGATGTGCATTCCGCCGGTGGACGAAGAGCCGGCCATGCATTTCGCCTTGTTGGCGGAGATGGCCCGCCGCCTGGGGTTGGCCGAGGTCAGCATGGGAATGAGCGGCGATTTTGAAACCGCCATCCGCTTTGGCGCCACCCATGTCCGGGTCGGAACGGCGATTTTCGGCTCGCGCCCCTACCCGGCGGCTTGATCCCTACCCGGGGGATCTTGGGCGGACGGATCGGACACGGTCAGGGCGCTGCCCGGCCCGCAATCTTTCAGCAGCCGCAAAAGATCATCCAACGGCAGGGCGACGCAGCCCGCCGTGGGCTGCCAATCCGGGCGGGCGACGTGCAGAAACACCGCGCTGCCCAAACCGGCGACCACGGGGTCGTCGTTGTGTCCCATCACCACGATCACGTCATAAACGCCATCCTCGCGCCATAGGGACTCGTGGCTGGTCGGGTGCGGGCGGGTGACGGGCTGGTTGTAGGCGGGATCTTCGGGCGCGTCGCACCAGCCATCGTCGGGGGCGATGGGCTGGGTGGGAAGGCTGGTGTCAGGGCGGGCCAAACGGTCGGCGCGCCACAACACCCGGCGCAAGGGAAAGCGCCCAACCGGCGTGGCTCCGTCGCCCTCGCGCTTGTCAGCGCGCACGCCGCCACGGCCCAACGCGCAGCGGACGAGGGTGTCGCCCCACATCACGCGACCGTCGGGCAGAACGGCGACCTCCAACGGCCCGCTCAACCGGACACCCGCATGGTTGGGGCGGCGGGTTGGGCGGCTTTGCGCGATTGTTCGTATTTGGCGAGGTTGCGCATCATGGTTTCTGACAAAGCTTCCGGCGCGGCGCCCGCGCTGGAGGCCGCTTGCGCGCTGACCGGGATTGAGCCTGGCAATGGAGCGGCGAACTTCGGCGCGGCGTGCTTGACCATGGTCGAACTGGCCAGCGGGGTGTCGCGCGCGGGCATCTTGCTGGGAGGAACGGCGGCTCCGCCAGAGAGCGGCAGGGCGGTGGGTGGCGTCGTCGTCAGGGCTGCCGTTTGGTTTGCGGCGGTGGCCGCCGCCGCCGCAGGGGCAAGCCGGATCGGCGCCCCGACGTTGGGTTGGTTCGCGCCAAGGGCGGGTGGGAGCGCCGCCATTGGGGCCGAACCTGCTTGCGGAGTCGGCGGTGGCGCGGAGGGCGCGGCGGCGGTCGCCAAGCCCCCCGCGCTTGCCGCCACGGCGGTTGGGGCGGCGGGATGGGCGCCGTCCCCAAAGCCGAGCGCCGTCATGGCCTGCTCGCCAATATCCTGCCCGTCGCTCTGTTCAACGACGGCGTTGGCGATGGCGGCGGCGCCGCCGATCACCCCGCCGAAGAGAACGCCGCCCATGACGCGAGCCGCCGGTTGGATCGTGTCCCCGGTCAGGTTGCGGTACAGCGTGCTGACGATGGGGATGTGTTGAAGCGGGTTGATGACGTCGAGAAGATCCCAAAAGGACATCTCCCCGCTTTGTTCGGCGATCCCGCCCTCACGCGCGTCGTCGCGGCCATAGCTGCCGACCGGCGACGCGTCACGCTCGCGCGTGACAAGCGGACGCGCGGCGGCGCTGGTGTCGTATGAGGCGGCGGCGATGGCCATGGACGTTCTCCCCGAACGAGTGTCATCCAGAAAGAAGCAAACAGCGTGCCAACGAAAACACGTCTTTCTGGCCGAGTCGCCCGGAATTGCAGTCACTGGCAAGGAAAGCGGAGCGGCAAAAACTGCCGGGCGCGGGGCGTTTTCTGCCCCGGCGGTCCGTCGGGCGGGGAAGGTCAGAACATATGGCCGCTGCGCTCGGCCTTGGTGCGCAGATAGGCTTCGTTGTGGCCGTTGGCCGGGAAGATGTGGGCGACGCGCTCGACCACGGCGATGCCGCAGCGGGCGAGTTGGCGCAGCTTCTCCGGGTTGTTGGTCATCAACCGCACGGAGTCGTAGCCCAGTTGACGCAACATTTCGGCGGCGGGCAGATAGACCCGCTCGTCCGCCTCGAAGCCCAAAATCTCGTTGGCGTCCACCGTGTCGAATCCCTGGTCCTGGATGCGGTAGGCACGCAGCTTGTTGACCAGCCCGATGCCACGCCCCTCTTGGGCCAGATACAGCAGAACGCCGCTGCCCTGGCGGGCGATTTCGGCGATGGCGCCGCGCAACTGGTCGCCGCAATCGCAGCGCAGCGATCCCAGCAAATCGCCGGTGAAGCATTCCGAATGCAGGCGGGTCAGCACCGGCTGGCTGGGGTCGGGATCGCCGATGACGATGGCCAGATGCTCCGGCCCTCCATCGGCCGGGCGGAAGGCGAAGATCCGCGTGTTCTCGGCCCCGCTCAACGGCACGCGGGCGTCGGCGACGCGGCGCAGCGTGCGCACGACATGCACCCGGTAATCGGCGACGTCGCGGGCGCGCACCAGCAACAGATCATGCTCGGCGGCCCAATCGGCGGCGCTGCGGTTGGTGTCCGCCACCGCCGCCGTGATCGCGGCGGGCAGCAGGCGCGCCAAGCGGGCGAGATCGACCGCCGCCGCGTCGCGGCTGTGCGCGTCCATCAGAGTGACGGTCAGACCGGGGGGCAGTGCCGTTTCAGGCGCGCGCTGTTCCGGGTCGGCCAGGGCGTGGGCTTGATCGGCGGTCAGCCCGCCGACGCAGCCAAGGGCGACGACGCTGCCGGACAGGGCGGGGGAATCATCCTCCCCTTCGGCCAGCAGGCCAAGGACGATGGCGCGGCGGCGGGTGACGGCCAGACTGGGCGTGCCGCCGGTCAGGCTTTTCAGCCGTTGCACCGCGTCGAGCGGCACCGACTCCACCGACACGGCGGCGCCGATGGAGCCGTCGGTGTTTTCGATGGCGACCACCTCGCCCCGGCGCAGCGCGGCGAGCGCGCGGTCCACGGCGCGCACGGCGGCTTCGTCAATCGGGGGCATGCTGTCAGGGCGGCGTTCGGCGTGCATCGTCGGAATACTTCGTGGCAAAAGCGAAAGATGGTGCGCGGGGCGGGCGAAGCAAAGCGCAGGTGGCGCGCCCCTGTCCAGCGTTTCCCGCGCGCCAGACCGTTGCTGTGGCCGCAACGGTGCGGGCGGACCTGCGACCAAAGGGCAGGGGCCTGTTGCGGCGCAACCGATTAAGATGATGGAAACTCAGTCAAGGAGCCTGTTTCGTGTCCTTCCATGCCGTGGTCCCCAGCGCGCCCGCCGCCGAGTCCTACGCCTTGCGGATGATCGCGGCGCTGGATCGCGCGATGGGAACGGCGACGGCCCTGCATCGGCTGCCCGGCCCCCACCCGCAGCTTGATCCGTCAGCCATCTTCGCCGCCGAACTTCTGCTGTCGCGGTTGCCCGATGGGGCGGTGGTGCTGATTGATGGAATGACGCTGCCCAATCTGGCCGCCGCCTTGCCGCTTGACGACCGCCGTTTGCGCTTCGTCGCGCTGGTGGAGCGGTTGGGCTGGACCGAACCGGGGTTGAGCGCGCCGGAAGCGGCGGCTCACCGCCATATTGAGCAAGGCGCGTTGGCCCTGATGCGGGTCATCGCCGCGCCGACCGCCGCCGTCGCCGCCGAGGTGATCGCCCTGGGGGTGACGCCGGACGCCGTGCTGCGCGCGGCGGCGGACGAAACGGGTGTGCGCGCTCTGTTCGCCCGTCTGCTGGACGGCGTCGGGCTGGCGTCGGCGGAGGCGGCGGCCCCGCTCTGACGAGGCCGCTCTGACGACGCCGACGACAAGGAGTCGCGGCTCATGGTAAGGTCCGGGCGATTTTCCCGGCTTGGTTTCGTCCGCTCATGACGTCTTTCAAACGCATTCTTCTGGTCGATGACGACATTGCGCTGCGCCAGTCGCTGGCCGAACAGCTCCGCCTGTTGGAGGAGTTCGAGACGGCGGAGGCGGGCGATGGGGCCGGGGCGCTGGCGACGGCGCGCGAAGGCGGCTTTTCCGCCATTTTGCTGGATGTCGGGCTGCCCGACATGGACGGGCGCGACGTCTGCAAGCTGCTGCGCCGCGACGGCGTGCGCTGCCCGATCATCATGCTGACGGCGTCGGCCACCGATTCCGACACGATTTTGGGGCTGGAATCCGGGGCGAACGACTATGTCGCCAAGCCATTCCGCTTGGGGGTGCTGCTGGCCCGGCTGCGCGCGCAGCTCCGCCAGTTCGAGCAAACCGAGGACGCGGTGTTCGCCATCGGTCCCTACAGCTTCCGCCCCGCCGCCAAGCTGCTGTTGGACGAGGCGAAGAACCGCAAGATCCGCCTGACCGAGAAGGAAACGGCGATCTTGAAATATCTCTACCGGGCGGGCGACCAGGTGGTCGGGCGCGACATTCTGCTGGGCGAGGTCTGGGGCTACAACGCCGACGTCACCACCCACACGCTGGAAACCCACGTCTACCGGCTGCGCCAGAAGATCGAAAGCGACCCGTCCAGCGCCGAAATCCTGGTCACGGAACCCGGCGGCTACCGTTTGGTGCCGTAAGGCGATCCGCCGCTGCGGGCGCTCATTTGGCCGCCGCCCCCGGCGATGGTGATCTGGGCGGTGACGGCGGGCCAGCGTTGCCGCGCGCGATCCAGCGCCAACGGCTTCTTGCCCGGCAAGCCCCACAGGCCACGCCCGCGCGCCACCACCGGCAACAGGCGCAGCTTGCGCCCGACGATGGCCAGCCGCCGCCGCCAATGGGTGACGATGTGGGCGGACAGGCCGATCCGCCGGGCGATTTCCTGATCCGACAGCAAGGCGCTGGCCGGATCCTGCAACAGGTCGAGCGCGGCGCGCCGCTTGTCGATGTCGGTGTGGCGGGAGTGTTTGCGTTCCAGCGCCTTGCCGACGTCCCACAGCTTTTCCGCCGTCTCGCGCGCCAGGGTGCGCCAGCGTTCCGCCTCGTCCTTGTGGCGGTCCAGATCGTTGGCGGTCTTGTCGAGCTGGCGGCGCAGGGTCGCCAGCTCCAGTTCCAGATCCTTCACCTGACGGCGCAGGCCGTGGACCAGCTCGTCGGGCGGCGGCGGTTGGGCGGGGGTGGTTGGGGTGACGATGGTCGGCGGCGGTTCGGGCGACGGCTGGTCGTTCCGCGCCCGTTCGGCCAGATCGCGGAAGGTCAGACCGGCGCGCGACAGCATGATTCGCGCGGCGCGCAGGGCGGACAGCGCCTCCCCCTGATGCTCCGACTCGGCCATGGCCAGGACTTTGGCGAGTTTGTCTGGATCCATCCGTCGTCAGGTCCGTCGTCAGGTCCGCCGACCCCGCCGCCGCAAGGGTGGTTGCGAAGGGGAGGCCGCGCTGTGCGCGATGTGCGGCACGCTACCACATCTTATAGGCTTCACCACATTCCCATCATTGGGGGAAGCCCGGCAATCCGCCGAAGCCGGGCGGGGCGGGTGGTGGAAAATTGCTCGACTTGGGCGGCTGGCGTCGCCACCATGACCGAACCATGACTGTCGGAACCGCGCCCACCCCCGCCCAGGCCCCCGCGCCCTTCACCGTCCGGTTCTGGGGCGTTCGGGGCAGCATTGCGTCCCCTGGTCCCGACACGGTGCGCTATGGCGGCAACACCGCCTGCATCGAGGTGCGCTGCGGCGACTGCCACATTGTCTTTGATTGCGGCACCGGCATTCGCCCGTTGGGCGAGCTGTTGGCGCGCGGCGGGCCGGTGGACATCGACCTGCTGCTGACCCACAGCCATCTCGACCATATTTGCGGGCTGCCCTTTTTCGCCCCGGCCTTTCACCCGGACAGTCGGCTGCGCTTTTGGGCCGGGCATCTGCCGCCGGAGCGGCCCTTCCGCACCGTGCTGTCGGGCATGATGAGCGCGCCGCTGTTTCCGGTGCCGGTCGAGATTTTCCGCGCCGATTGCTCCTTCCGCGATTTCGCCGCCGGGGAAACGCTGGAGCCAAAACCCGGCGTGATCGTCCGCACCGCCCCGCTGAACCACCCCGACGGGGCCACCGGCTACCGGGTGGAGTTCGGCGGGCGCAGCCTGTGCGTTCTGACCGACACCGAACACCCGGCGCAGGGCCGCGACCCGATCATTCTGGAGCTGCTGCGCGGCGCCGATCTGATGATCTACGACAGCACCTACACCGACGCCGAATACCCGGCCCGCGTCGGCTGGGGGCATTCGACCTGGCAGGAGTGCCTGCGGCTGGCCGAGGCCGCCGGAGTTGGCCGCGCGGTGATCTTCCACCACGACCCGGCCCGCACCGACGCCGAGCTGGACGTCATCGCCGCCGAGGCTGAGGCGGCGCGCCCCGGCTCCCTGGTCGCGCGCGAAGGCATGGAGCTGACGGTCTGAGCGAACCGGCGGGGCCACGCCCGCCGTCTTTCTGCTTGTTTCACCCCGGAAGGGAGTCGATGTCACAGTTTCAGGCTGTGACAATTCTGGTAGAAACGACTCCAATCACGTCCGTGCGGGATGATGTGGGTGGGGCCGCGCGGCGGCGCTCCGGGGGAAGCGATGCGGATGATGCTGCGTGCCGCTGTGAAGCGGGCTTGTGCCGTTCGGGTGTGTGCGCCGCTTCTGCTGGTCGCCGCCGGTCTGGCGGGCTGCGCCTCCCAACCGATGGGTTTGGGGGACGGGCCGCGCTCCGTCGTGCTGAACCATCCCAGCGGCGAAACCGTCGCCGTCACCTATTGGCGGCCCGGCGGCGGGTATGACGCCGACGCGCTGCGCGAGATCTCCGTTCTGTTCCGCGACCGTCGCAGCGGCGAGGTCATCCCGGTCGATCCGGCGCTGGTCGATATGCTGGTTGAGTTGCGTCAACGCACGGGCGCGCCGCCCGAAGCGCCGATCCGTCTGACCTCCGGCTACCGTTCGCCCGCCAGCAACGCGCTGTTGGCGCGGAGCAACGCGAATGTGGCCGACAACTCCTATCACATGCGCGGTCAGGCGGCGGATTTCTCGATTCCCGGCGTTTCCCCGGCCCGTTTGGCCGAGGAGGCGGCGACGATGCGGCGCGGCGGCTACGCGATGTACCCCAGCACCGGCCATGTCCATGTGGACACCGGCCCCTTCCGCACCTGGACGCCGAAGGGCGGCGGCGGGGAACCGCGCCCCTCCTCGACGTGGCAAGAGGCCAGAGCGCCGGAACGCGCGCCGCCGAAGGCGCCGGACCGGGCGCCGGAGCGGATCGTGCTGGCCGACGCGTCGCCGGTTCCGCACCGTCCGTTGCCCACCGGCCCGATTGTCCTGCCGCCCGGCATTCTGGCGCCGGAGCCGACCCCGGCGCGGGCTGTTCCGGTCAAGGAGACGGTGGGGACAAAACCAGGACTCAACAAGCGGGCGGTCGCCAAGGCCCCGGTTCCGCCCGATCTGGTCCAGGTGCGGGCGGTGCTCGCCCAACTGAAGGAACAGCCCGGACCAGCGCCGGTGAAGAAAAAGCCGCAGCCGTAAGCGCAGGGGAACGCCGTCGCCGCCGCTCCCCCATTCCCAAAATCACGCGTCCAGATCGACCAGAACCGGCACATGGTCGGATGGTTTCGGCTCCCAGCCCCGGACGTCGCGCAGCACGCGATGGCCGCGCAAGGCGTCCTTCAACGGCGGCGTGACCCAGACATGATCCAAGCGGCGGCCCCGGTTCGACGCCGCCCAATCCTTGGCCCGGTAGCTCCACCAGGTGTAAAGCTTTTCGTCCGCTGGCACGAAATGGCGCATGGCGTCCACCCAACCCAGCGACGCCTGCATGGCGAGCAGCTTTTCCACCTCGATGGGCGTGTGGGAGACGACGGAGAGCAACTCCTTGTGGCTCCACACATCCTGTTCCAGCGGGGCGATGTTCAGGTCGCCGACCAGAACCATCTTTTGATCCGCCGCGCGCTGGCCGCCCAGCCACGCCGTCATCTCGTCGAGGAACTGGAGCTTGTGGGCGAATTTGTCGTTCACCGCCGGGTCGGGGATGTCGCCGCCCGCCGGGATGTAGACGCAATGCAGCTCGATCCCGTTCGCCAGCGTGGCGTGGGCGTGGCGGCGGTCTTCCTTGCCGCACCAATGCTGGACGTCCTGCGCGGCGAAGGGCAGGCGCGACAAGATGGCGACGCCGTTGTAGCTCTTCATCCCGTGGATGTGGGTGTGGACGTAGCCCTGCGCGACCAGCGGGGTCAGCGGGAAATCGGCGTCCACCACCTTGGTTTCCTGAAGGCAAATCACGTCCGGCTGCTCCTCCGCGATCAGGCGGAGGAGGAGGTCCAGACGCATGCGGACCGAATTGATGTTCCAGGTTGCGATGCGCATCGTGCCGCCGCTCACGTTTTGGTCAAGGGGGCTATGGTGATGGTCAGGGCGCCGACGCCCTCGACCGCGCCGGTCAGCACGTCGCCGCTGACCACCGGGCCGACGCCTTCGGGCGTGCCGGTGTAGATCAAATCGCCGGGTTGCAGCTCGACCAGACCGGACAGGTAGGAAATCGTTTCCGCCACCGACCAGATCAGATCGGACAGGTCGCCGCTCTGGCGCAACGCGCCGTTGACCGCGACGGTGATCGCGCCCTTGTCGGGGTGGCCGATGTCGGCGGCCTTGCGGATGGCGCCGCAGGGGGCCGACTGGTCAAAGCCCTTGCCCATGTCCCAGGGCTTGCCTTCTTTCTTGGCGGCGTTTTGCAGATCGCGGCGGGTCATGTCGAGGCCGACGGCGTAGCCAAACACATGCTCCAGCGCCTGATCCACCGGGATGTCCCGTCCGCCGCCGCCGATGGCCACCACCAGCTCGATCTCGTGGTGCAGGTTGGCGGTCTTGGGCGGGTAGGGGATGGTCGCGCCGTCGGGAACCACCGCGTCGGCGGGCTTCATGAAGAAAAACGGCGGCTCGCGGGTCGGGTCGGCCCCCATCTCGCGGGCGTGGGCGGCGTAGTTGCGGCCCACGCAATAGATGCGGCGGACGGGGAACGGATCGCCACCCGTCACGGGAACGGTCGGCTGGGACCACAGGGGAACGGCGTAGGCCATGATGGGGCGGCTCTTGCGGTGGGGAAAGCGTCACTCACCGTTACCCGAAAGCGTCCGTCCGACCAAGCCCCCAACCCGTGCGCCGCAAAGCCGACTCGGTGGAGACAAGGCGGACACGAAGACGCCCGGTCTGGGGGAACCGGGCGTCGGAAGCTCCGTTTCCGGAACCCGCAGGCGGCAGGGGAAACCGCAGGGCGGGCGATCATTGCCGAAATCGGGGGCGATCGCTTCTTGATTCATCAAGGTGGCGTTTGTTTGATGCACAACCAATGTAAAAAACGCATGATTGGTATGCATTCGCTGTAGGCCGTACGGTTCTTGCTGACAAAGCGACTCTTCGGCTCCATTTTATCCGTTCATCCCACAGTCTCATTCAACTACGGCATTCGCGGTGACTGACAACGAGCGTTCCACCCCCGCCGACCGGCGTTCGCGCCTGCGTCCTGGCAAAAACGGCAAGCTCGCCCTTGGCCCTCTTCCCGACCTCGTGGGTTACAACCTGCGCAAGGCTCAGGTTGCGCTGTTCCAGAGCTTCCAAAACGCGGTTTCCCCGCAGGATGTGACGCCCGGCCAGTTCGGCGTCCTCATCATGATCCGGGAAAACGAAGGGCTGTCGCAATCCGATCTGGGCACGGCGGTCGGCATCGACCGTTCGACCATGGTCGCGGTGATCGACCGTCTGGAGTCGCGTGGCTTGGTGGTTCGCGCCCCCTCGCCGAACGACCGCCGGTCCTACGCCCTGCGCCTGTCGCCGGAAGGCCAAGCCATGATGGATGACCTGATCCCCCGGGTTCAGGCGCACGATCAAGGCATGGTCAAGGATCTGACCCCGGAAGAGCAGGGCCAGTTCATCGACTTCCTCCGCCGGGTTTCCCGCGCGAAGTAAGGCCGATTGGTCTGAGCTTGAAGAGTTTCGTGAACAGGGGACCGTGCGAGGCGCGCGGTCCCCTGTTTGCGTGTGGGCCTCAGCGCGGGCGGCGTTGCGCGTGCGCGGCGGCGGCGGCGCCAAAGCTGTGCAGCAGGGCCGCCGACAGCGGATCCTCCCAGAATCGCCATTCCGGGTGCCATTGAACGGCCAGCGCGAAGGCCGGGGCCGCCGTCACCCGCACGGCTTCCACCAAGCCATCCTCGGCCCGCGCCTCCACGGTCAGGCCGTCGGCCAGCCGGTCCAACCCCTGGGCGTGCAACGAGTTGACCGCCACCGAGTCGACGCCGTTGGCCAACCCGGCGAGAATCCCGCCCGGCGTCAGATGGACGCGGTGCGATGGGCCGTACTGGACGGTCAGCGGCGCGGATTTGTCCTCGCGGTGGTTGGTGTAGCCGGGGATCTCGTGCACCCGCTGGTGCAGCGACCCGCCCAGCGCGACGTTCAACTCCTGAAACCCCCGGCAGATGCCCAGCAGCGGCACCCCCATGTCCAGCGCGGCGAGGATCATCGGCAGGGTGGTGGCGTCGCGGGCGGGGTCGTGCAGGGTTCCCGGCTCGCTCGGTTCTCCGCCATAGCGCTGCGGCTCGACGTTGGACGGGCTGCCGGTGATGAGCAGGCCGTCGAGTCGCCCAACCAAATCATCAATGTCGAGGGTTCCACCCAGCGCCGGAATCAGCAGCGGCACGCCGCCCGCACCGTCAGAGACGGCGCGGACATATTTGTCGCCGCAGACGTGAAACGGGTGCTCGCCGATGAGGCGGGTGCAGGCGGGAATGCCGATCAGCGGCTTTTGCGTCATGGATGTCCTCCGGTGCGCGGACCCGCCGCCATTCTGCGCGCTCGCCCGGCTCTTGCCCAGAGGGCGGGGCGGGGCGGATCAGTTGTTCTTGCCGTAATCCGACCCGGTCTTGGGTTCTTTGAAATAGAACAGGTTCGAGTCGAACGTCACGTCGGTGCGCGGGTTGAGCAGAGCGACCTCGGTCGTCAGCCCTTGGGCGTCCAGCACGCGCCATTTGCGCAGTTGAAAGGGGTGATCCTCGAACACCAGGGTCATCGTGCCTTTGCCGGCTTCCTTGGTTTCGACCAGACTGACCTCGACGACGCCGGGGGTCTGGAACAGGTTGGTGACGGTCACGTCGCCCGACAGGTGGATGGTCTTGCGCAGGATGACGTCAGCCAGAGTCGTGCCGATGGGCGCGCTCGACTGCTGGCGCATCTCGCCATCCCAGTAAAAGATGAAAGTGCCGTCGGCGACGACAAAATCTTTGATCGGCTTGTCATACTCCAGCCGCATCTTGCCGGGGCGCGACAGATAGAAGGTGCCGGACGCTTGCCGTCCGTCGGGGGCCACCTGGATGAATTTCGACTGAAGGCTCTGCACGCCGTTCAGATACTGCTCGACCTGGGCGATGGTGGCCTTGTCCTGCGCCGACAGCGTCGCGGTGGCGGGCGCCGCGCTGGTGTCCGGCGGGGCGATGGTCAGCGCGGCGGCCAGAGCGGCGGCGGTCAGCGGAAGGGCGGCGAAGAAGCGGGCAAGCACGGGCGGTCATCCCTGGACAGCGTGAACCCGACCGTCATAACCGGGCGTTGTGGCGGACATAAGGCGGATGCCCAGAAAATCCAAGGGGGAAATCCAAGGGAGAAAGCGGGGCGTTGGCGCGCCCTTGCCCCGCTCTCGTCCGATCCCGCCCGCCTTACAGCGGTTGCCCGCGAATCATTCGGGGCAGGTCGCCGACGATGCCCATGGCGTGCTTCATGAAAAAGCGTTTGACCGGCGGCAGGCGGTTGACCAAGCCCATGCCCAGATCGCGGGCCAGCCGGATCGGCGGGATGTTGTTGGAGAACAGATGGACCAGCCCATCGCACACCGCCGCCAACAGCACGGTGTCGAAGCGGCGCCAGCGTTGGAAGCGGGCCAGCACCTCCGGCCCGCCGACGTCCAGCCCCAGACGGTGGGCGTCCACAATCACCTCGGCCAGGGCGGCGACGTCGCGCAGCCCCAGATTCAGGCCCTGCCCGGCGATGGGGTGGATGGCGTGCGCGGCCTCGCCGATCAAGGCGAGGCGTTCGGCGATGAAGCGTTCGGCCAGCAACACCGACAGCGGCCACGCCTCCCGCCGGGTCGCCAGCGTGATTTCGCCCAGATAACCGCCCGACCGCCGGGACAGCTCCTCAATGAACTGGTCGTCGGGCAGATCGAGGTAGGTTTGCACCAGCGACCGCTTTTCGCTCCAGATGATGGAACTGCGGTTCTCGGTCATCGGCAGGACGGCGAAGGGGCCGTTCGGCATGAAATGCTCGACGGCGATTCCCTTGTTCGGTTCGGAATGATGGATCGTGCAGATGATGGCGCTCTGGTCGTAGGACCAGCGCCGCACCTTGATGCCCGCCCCCTCGCGCGCCAGCGACTTGCGGCCATCGGCGCCGATCACCAGCTTGGCCCGCACCACCCGCCCGTCGGCCAGCGTCACCGACGCGCCGCTGCGGTTGCGGGTGATGGCGGTGGCCTTGGCCGGGGCCAGATGGATCAGGCCGGGCAGCTCGGCCACGCGGGCGAACAGGGCGCGGCGCATGTCCTTGTTGTCGAGGATCCAGCCGAAGGGCCGGTGTTGGCCGTCCACCGCCAATTCGGTGTGGTCGTAATGCACGAACAGCGGGGAAAACTGGTCGGCGATGCGGATGTCGAGCATCGGTCCGGCCTTGTCCACCATGTGCTTCCACACCCCGGCTCCCTCCAGCACCTTCATCGAGGCGTAGGCGATGGCGGTGGTGCGGATGTCGAATCCGTCGTCGGCCTGCCGGTCGGGGCTGTCCTGGTCGATGCAGACCACGGGAACGCCCGCCGTCGCCAGCGCCGCCGCCATGGAAAGTCCGGCCAGACCGCCGCCCAGGATCACCACCTCGGCGGCGAGATCGCCGCCGTCAGCGGTGGGGGAGGGGGGCGTGTTCGCGGTCGGGTTGCCCGATTCGGCCATGATGCGCTGTCCTTCGCTTCGCAATCCTGCCCGGTGACGGGTCGCCGTCGCCAGGGTCGCGATGGACAATTGTCCTCCGCCGGGCCGATGTCCAGTGCCGCCGCGCCGCTTCGGCGACGGACAGATTGTCGCTGAACAATTAATAGGCACATGCTGCTGTTTTAAGCGCCCAATCCGCAGGCATACCCTCGCGGTTGCGGTAGAAATCAACCGGCACGATTCTTGAAGTCATTGATTTTTGCGGTCGAGACGAACAGGCTTGCACCTGAACGGGATCGCCGTCGCCAACCCGGCGACGGGGAAGAACCGCGAAGGGTCGATCTGATCGGCCAAGACCGGAACAACGCTTTTTAGGGGAAGCCACATGAAACTGGTTATGGCCATCATCAAGCCGTTCAAGCTGGACGAAGTGCGCGAGGCGCTGACGTCGCTTGGGATTCAGGGCTTGACCGTCAGCGAGGTCAAGGGTTTCGGTCGGCAGAAGGGCCAGACGGAAATCTATCGCGGCGCCGAATATTCGGTGAGCTTTCTTCCCAAGGTGAAGGTCGAGGTCGCCGTGTCCGACGACCAGTTCGAGCAGGTGGTCGAGGCGATCCAGAAGGCCGCCAACACCGGCCGCATCGGCGACGGCAAGATCTTCGTTCTGGAGATTGCCCAAGCCGTGCGCATCCGCACCGGCGAGACCAACGGCGAGGCGCTCTGACAGCCGCCCCTCCCGGTTCGTCCGGGCGGGCGGTTCCGGCCTTGGTCCGGGTTCGTCTCTGCGGGGGACGGACCCGGACGGCGCGTCCCGCTGGGGATTGCCCAAAATTGGGGCGGTTTCCGGGCGGCGGCGGCACTTTTTCGTGTTCATCCGGTTGACGGCCTCCGCCGTGAACCGGCTTTGCGCGCTTGTACCCTCCTTGTTCCGCCGATAGGATCATCGCTGATTTTGAGCGGGCGCGGTCTGTCGGTGATGGGCCGGATTGGCGAATGGGGAAGGTGCGCGGCGTTATGGTGTCTGCCGATTTCAGCGTTCATTCCGGCGCGGCGTTCAGCGCGGCGATTGGCAACGACCGGCTTGACCGGCTCAGCGATTATCCATTCACGCGATTGGCGAATTTGCTGGCGGGCGTCACGCCGCGCGCCAACGTCGCGCCCGTCGTGCTGACGGTCGGCGAGCCGCAGCACACGCCCCCCGCCCTGATCGACGAGACGTTGCGCGCCAACACCGCCGGGTGGGGCAAATACCCGCCGGTCGGCGGCACCCCGGAATTCCGCGCCGCCGCCGGTGACTGGCTGACCCGCCGCTATGGGTTGCCCGCCGGTCTGCTGCACGCCGAATCCTCGCTGCTGCCGGTCTCGGGCACGCGGGAGGCGCTGTTCATGCTGGCCCTGCTGGCGGTTCCGCCGCAAAAGGCGGGCAAGCAACCCGCCGTGCTGATGCCCAACCCCTTTTACGCGCCCTACGAGGGGGCGGCGGTGATGGCGGGGGCGGAGCCGGTCTTCCTGCCCGGCACGCGCGCCACCGGCTTCCTGCCCGATCTGGACGCGCTGAGGCCGGAGCTGCTGGAGCGCACGGCCCTGTTCTACCTCTGCACCCCGGCCAACCCGCAGGGGGCCGCCGCCTCCGCCGCCTATCTGGCCAAGGCCATCGGGCTGGCGCGGGAGTATGGCTTCGTGCTGGCGGTCGATGAATGCTACGCCGAAATTTACCTGGACCGCCCGCCCATCGGCGCGCTTGAGGTCGCGGCCTCCCTGCCGCACGGCGGCGCGCCTTGGTCCAATCTTCTGGTTTTCCATTCCCTGTCCAAGCGGTCGAGCGCGGCGGGCTTGCGCTCGGGCTTCGTCGCCGGGGATCCGGCGCTGATCGGGCGCTTTTCCCGGCTGCGCAGCTACGCCAACGCGGGCATGCCGCTGCCGGTGGTCGCCGCCAGCACGGCGCTGTGGCGGGACGAGGCGCATGTCGAGGAGAACCGCCGCCTCTACCGCGCCAAATTCGCCGCCGCCGAGGCCGAGTTGCAGGGCCGTTACGGCTATTACCGCCCGGACGGCGGTTTTTTCCTGTGGCTGGAGGTCGGCGACGGCGAGGAGGCGGCCAAACGCCTGTGGGCGGAGGGCGCCCTGCGCGTGCTGCCCGGCGGCTATCTGGCCCATTCCGTGCCGGGGGAACCCAACCCCGGCGCCGCCTTCATCCGGGTGGCGCTGGTGCAGGACGCCGAAACCGTCGGCCAGGCTTGCGCCGCCATCGTCCGCATTCTTGGCTGAGCTTTTCTGACCGCCGCCTCCGCCCCGCTTCCGGGGCGGACCGAGAACGAGGTTTCGACCCATGGCCCGACCCGCCGGTCCTCCTTCCGCGCGCCCCCGGCCCAGTCTGGGACGGACGGCCACCGCGCGCCTTGGCGCGCGAGAGGAAAAGGGGCGCCTTGGCGCGCGAGAGGAAAAGATCACCGGCAAGGACACGGGCAAGGACCGGGTCCGTCCGCCCACCGCCCGCCAGGAAAAACCGCCCTTCTTCTCCCCCGCCATGCGGCGCCTGGTGGTGGCCCGCGCGCGCGAGGCCATGGGTTTTGTTCTTGGTTTGTTCGGTTTGATGCTGATGGTTCTGCTGGGCAGCTACGACCCGGCGGATCCCTCGTGGAACTCGGTTCCGGCCAGCGTCGGCAAGACGCACAATCTGTTCGGGGTTCCCGGCGCCTACCTCGCCGACGTGCTGATCCAGTCCTTGGGCTGGGCGTCCTTCGTCATCGCGCTGGTGCCGATGTTCTGGGGCTGGCGGCTGGGCGCTCAACGCAGCCTGGGCAACCCGATGTTCCGCACCGTGCTGGCGCTGTGGGGGGTGATTCTGGTGGCGATGGCGCTGGCCGGGCTGACCACCGAATCCTCGGACCCGCTGGCGGCTCTGCCCGGCGGCAGCGTCGGCGACGTCATGCTGCACGGCGTCAGCAACCTGTTCGGCGGCACGCCGATGGTGGCGACGGTCGCCGCCTTTTCCGGCGGTTTCGTTTTGTTCCTCGCCGCTGGTCTGTCCATCGCCGAATGGGTCACGGGTTTCAAGGCGCTGGGGTCGGGCAGCGTGACGGTGACGCGCTTCGCCGTTCGCGGCGGTCGTTACGCCGTCAACACGCTGGGCCGTCGCGGCGTCATCGCCGCCCGCAACGCCGCGCAGGCCGCCGCCCAGACCGCCAGCGGCGCGGTGGACGACGCGCTGCTGCGCCGGACGCCGGGCGTCGACCGCCGGGGCCGCGCCGTGCCGAGCTTTGACGACGCGCCGCGTTTCGACTCGGGCGCGCATGGCCCCTCGCAGGTTCACCCCGCCGGGCTGGACGCCGCGCCGATCCTCCATCACCCGCCCCACGGCGCGGCGGAGGCCAAACCGCCGCGCCCGATTCCCGTCGTCGCCCGCAAGCCGGACGAGGACGCGGCGCTCCCCGCCCAACGCGCCCTGCCGCTGGAGATGATCGAGGAGGAAGACGAGGAGGACAGTTACGAGCTGCCGCCGCTCGATTTGTTGCAGGCGCCGCCGCAGGGCGCGCGCGGCGAGCAGGTCGATGAAGGCCAGTTGCAGCGCAACGCCGCCCAGTTGGAAGGCGTCTTCGGCGATTTTGGCGTGCGCGGCGAGGTGCAGAAGGTCCATCCCGGCCCGGTCGTCACCCTGTATGAGCTGGAACCCGCCCCCGGCACCAAATCATCCCGAGTCATCGGTCTGGCCGACGACATCGCCCGCTCGATGAGCGCGGTGTCGGTGCGCGTCGCCGTGGTGTCCGGGCGCAACGTCATCGGCATCGAACTGCCCAACGCCCGGCGCGAAACCGTGTTGCTGCGCGAACTGATGGCGTCCGACAGCTTCGACAAGAGCGGGGCCAAGCTGGCGCTGGCGCTGGGCAAGGACATCGGCGGGCATCCGGTGGTGGCCGATCTGGCCCGCTTCCCCCATCTGCTGGTCGCTGGAACCACCGGGTCGGGCAAGTCGGTGGCGATCAACACGATGATCCTGTCGCTGCTCTACCGTTTGCCGCCGGAACGCTGCCGCTTCATCATGGTCGATCCCAAGATGCTGGAGCTGTCGGTCTATGAAGGCATCCCGCATCTGCTGACGCCGGTCGTCACCGACCCGAAAAAGGCGGTGGTCGCCCTGAAATGGGCGGTGCGCGAAATGGAAGACCGTTACCGCAACATGTCCAAGCTGGGCGTCCGCAACATCGAGGGCTACAACGCCCGCTTGCGCGAAGCCCGCGAGGATGGCGAGTCGTTGACCCGCCGGGTGCAGACCGGCTTCGACCCCGACACCGGCAAACCGCTGTTCGAGGAACAGCCGCTCGACCTCACCGAACTGCCCTACATCGTCGTCATCGTCGATGAGATGGCCGATCTAATGCTGGTGGCGGGCAAGGACATCGAGGCGGCGATCCAACGCCTGGCCCAGATGGCGCGCGCGGCGGGCATTCACCTGATTATGGCGACGCAACGCCCGTCGGTGGACGTCATCACCGGCACCATCAAGGCGAATTTCCCCACCCGCATCAGCTTCCAGGTCACGAGCAAGATCGACAGCCGGACCATTCTGGGCGAGCAGGGGGCCGAGCAGCTTTTGGGGCAGGGCGACATGCTCTACATGGCGGGCGGCGGGCGCATCACCCGCGTTCATGGCCCCTTCGTCTCCGACCATGAGGTCGAGCAGATCGTCCGTTTCCTGAAGTCGCAGGGCGAACCGAACTACGTCGACTCGATCACCGAGGATGAGGACGGCGACGTCAACTTTGACGAGGGCGGGGCGCTGGCCGCCAACGGCGGCGGGTCGGGCGACGATCTCTACGACAAGGCGGTCGCCGTGGTCTGCCGCGAGCGCAAGGCGTCCACGAGCTTCATCCAACGCCAATTGCGCATCGGCTACAACTCCGCCGCCCGCCTGATCGAACGGATGGAGACGGAGGGCGTGGTCAGCAAACCCAACCATTCCGGCAAGCGCGAGGTTCTCGCCCGCAACATCGACGAGTGATTCGTCGGCAGGGCAACGAATCCAGGTTAACGCGTTGGTAGGCCGAGGATGATCTTCATGTATCGGACGTCCCATCCTGCGGCCTTGCGCCTGAGTTTGAGAGATTTTTTGTCGGCGACGGCGCGGACGAGGTTG